>Ga0070741_10000060_pt1 | contig 389142 bp, 344 predicted proteins | sample Coa_R1_4_FD_66440 | JGI IMG/M metagenome (GOLD analysis project Ga0070741, IMG submission 66440) | Surface soil microbial communities from Centralia Pennsylvania, which are recovering from an underground coalmine fire - Coalmine... | ecosystem: Environmental > Terrestrial > Soil >...
GAACAGCCAATAGGTGTCGGGGCGGCGCCGGATGAAATGGAGGATCGCCAGCGCCTGTAGGATGATCCCCCAGCTGAAGACAAATCCCATGGGAAAGCGAAATATAGCACGGCGTCTCGGGCGGCCATTGAAACCAACGGCCATGCCGATTTGGAACTTCCGCGAAAGTATTTCTGCCGACTTGCGCAAACAATTGCCGGCACGCCAGCTTGAAAATCCGGCCACCTCGGAATGCTAGAATTTCGTCAGTGAAGCCTCCCATTCGACTCCTCGCTATCGACATCGACGGCACCCTGCTTAATCACGAATTCAAGATCGCCGACGCGGACCTTGGCGCTCTTCGCCGCGCTCGTGAAGCCGAAATCGAAGTGATCCTTGTTACAGGTAGGCGGCATACCTTTGCACTGCCAATTGCCCAATGGCTCGGCTTCGATCTGTGGCTGATCAGTTCCAACGGCGCGATCACTCGCTCTCTTTCAGGCGAAACTTTCCATCGCGACCTCTTGCCGGCGGCTACGGCGCTTAAGCTGTGCGAGGTGATGCAACCCTTCCGCGGCAATATGGTCGTCACTTTCGACACGGAAGCGAAGGGGGCGCTGGTGCTTGAGCGGATGGACGAACTGACCGGAAGCATTCAGCGCTGGCTGGAGAAGAACATGCAGTACATCGAGTTCGTGGTCCCGATCGAGAAAGCTATTGTCTCGGACCCCGTACAGGCCATGTTTTGCGGATCGATTCAACGCATGCAGGACGCCCTCGCGAGTCTGTCCGCCTGTGGACTCGAAAATGACATAACCGTGCTGCGCACCGAGTATCCACTCCGGGACCTCTCGATTGTCGACATCCTGAACCAGGGTTGTTCCAAGGGGCATGCCTTGGCACGTTGGGCGAACTACCGGGGCATTTCCCGCGAGCAGGTCATGGCCATCGGTGACAATTACAACGACGTTGAGATGCTTGCCTTTGCCGGACACCCGGTTATCATGGGAAATGCGTCGGACGAGCTGCGTGGCCGCGGATGGACCGTCACCTTACCGAACGACCAGTGCGGAGTCGCTGCAGCTGTAGATCAGGTTCTCGGAGTACTCAAGTAGGTCTTTCTTCCCATGGGCCGGATTCGCCAACTCGGATTGGTCCTCGTCGCGATCTTACTCGCGACGGGAAGCTTCGCGTCCGAGCTTGCGGTCTTGCGCAACGGGTTCACGATTCGTCATGAGCGCCGCACCGTGGTGGGCGACATGACTCGTCTCTATACCGGCGGCGATGCTGCCAGCTATGTCGACATTCCAACCGCTGACATCGATCACTTCGAGGTAGATGCGACGCCGGCTCCCAAACCTGAACTACCCGCTCCACCCGTAGCTGTGTCTGCGCCGTTGCCTGCTCCGGCCCTAGTTCCTGCGGCGCCGGCGGCGAAGAGCCTGGACCAGATCGTCGGCGAAGCCAGCGACAGTCATAATATCGACCCGGATTTCATCAACAGCGTGATTCGGGCCGAAAGCGGCTTCAACGTGCGGGCTGTCTCGCCCAAAGGTGCGCAGGGCCTCATGCAGCTGATGCCCGGCACGGCCAGCAACCTCGGCGTGCGAAACGCGTTCGACGCCAAAGCCAACGTCGACGGCGGCACGCGATACCTCCGATCCTTGCTCGAGAAGTACAACTATGATGTGGCCAAAGCGTTGGCTGCCTACAACGCCGGACCGAAGCGCGTTGACCAGTATCACGGGATTCCCCCTTATTACGAGACTCAGGCCTACGTGGCGCGGATCATTCGCGATTACAATCGCAAAAAACTTGCTCAGCAGAAGGCCGACAGAGCCCATCCTGTTAAGACTCAGGTTTCGACCACCACAACCCGCAGCGCCAACCACAGCAAACGCACAACCCGCGCAACATCGCCTTCTTCTGCCGCAGGTGCCGGGTCGTCGGTCGCCGAGGCTCGTTGACCTGCACCACCCGCTCATTTACTGTGATCCGTGCTGCCGTCTCACCCTGCTGAATGAATAAGAAGCGCATCCTGACCACCGCAGTCGTCCTCGCCGTTCTGTGTGCGCTGATCTATTTCCAGGTGCAGCACTGGCGTTCGTTCGACTGGGCACGCTTTCGCCAGGCTAGCCACGTCGACTTGCGGCACATTGCCATTGCGATTGCCCTGATTTACGTCACGTACATCCTGCGGGCCCTGCGATGGCGGATTTTTCTTGAGCCGGTCTGCAAGACCCGCACCAGCCGCCTGATCGGGCCAACGTTTATTGGCTTTACCGGCCTGGCGCTGCTCGGTCGACCAGGCGAGTTTATCCGCCCCTATTTAATCGCGCGAAAGCAGAATGTCTCAGTTTCCTCGCAGATCGGTGTCTGGACGGTGGAGCGAATCTTCGATATCGGAGCATTCACCGTACTGATGACAGTGGACGTATTCACGTCCTCGCAAATCCAAGCCAATCCTTACCTGAACAAATTTCGCCTGGCGGCGGTGGCACTCTGCGGGTTGGTGGCCGCAATGGCGATTATGGCGGTCGCGATTCGCCGGCGCGGACACCAGGTCGCAAGTTTTCTGCACCGCATGGCCGCGCGCATTTCCGCCAATCTCGCTCATCATGTCGACCAGAAGGTTCGCGCCTTCGGGGAAGGGCTAAACACCATCTCGAGCGGAAGATCGCTCCTTCTTCTCATTGCCGTGTCGCTGGCCATGTGGTTCATGATCGCACTGGCTTATCGCGAGGTAGCGCATTCGTATCCGCCCGAACCCACGGGTTCGGTTTCCGAAGAAAATCTCGCTTCATTGGATGTCGACATAGCGCAGAAGGCCGACCGACCCTCGCTCGCCGGCGAGCCGGTCACGCCTGAGCTGGTCAACGAGATACGGCCGGGTCTCGAAGCGAACGGTTATACCGTGAAGGAAGAACGAGGGGAGTTCTGGCTCTTTAACGGCCGCAAGCGCGAAAAAAAAATCGGGGGTCACCCGCATCTTCATAATCTCGACGTTTCGCGTGTCTTGCTGCTGATGGGCTTCAGCATGATCGGATCGATTGTGCAGTTGCCCGCGGTTGGCGGAGGCAGTCAACTGGCTGTAATTAGTGCGCTGCAGGTGATTTATGGCATTCCGCCGGAACTGGCTGTTAGTTGCGGCATTCTGCTATGGCTCGTCACGTTTATGAGCTGCATTCCGGTCGGGTTGATCCTGGCTCATCGCGAACACCTGTCGCTCCGGGAACTGTCACAAGAAAGCGAACGCGAAGAGCAAAACGTCGTCGAGAGCGGCTAATCGCGAGACCCCGAACCCCGCTGTACACGGCCTCAGGTGCCAACCTGAGGCTCGCTTGCCTGTTACAATCGACTTGCAATCTCCGCGCATTCTGCGGTATGCCGAGCGCGGGCAAGCGCCACATGAAGTGTCCTTTTTGCGGTCATGAGAACGATAAGGTGGTGGACTCGCGCGAGAGCAAGGAAGCCGATTCCATCCGCCGCCGTCGCGAGTGTCTGAAGTGCGGGCGCCGCTTCACCACCTATGAGCGCATCGACGAAATCCCCTACATGGTGGTCAAAAAGGACGGCCGGCGCGAAAAATTCGACCGCCAGAAGGTCCTGAATGGCCTCCTGCGAGCGTGCGAGAAGCGCCCCGTGCCCATGAACAAGCTGGAGCAGATCGTCAACGAGGCGGAAGCTTTTGTCCTTGAATCGGCAGAAGGGGAGCGCAAGACCACCGAGATCGGCGAATTGATCATGAACCGGCTCCGCAAGTACGACAAGGTGGCTTACGTGCGATTCGCCTCCGTCTACTTGGATTTCAAGGACGTGCAGGAGTTCATGACCGAACTGAAGGACCTATTGAAGACCAAGGACACTCCTGACGTGCGCGTCAAAAGTGCGAAGAACTGACGTGCTGGGCAGCGCTGAACGGAAACTCCGGGGTATTTTCCAGAAAACTTTATGACGCATCGCATTACTCTCATACCTGGCGACGGCATCGGCCCGGAAGTTACCGGGGCCACCGTGCGCATCCTCGAAGCAACCGGAATCAAGTTTGAGTGGGAAACTTACGAGGCCGGCGCCGAGGCCTACGAGAAGTATCACGAGTACATTCCCAAGGACCTGATCACTTCGATCGAACGCACCAAAGTGGCTTTAAAAGGTCCGGTGACAACTCCAATCGGCGGGGGCTTCGCCAGTATCAATGTTGAGCTGCGCAAAAGATTCGAGCTCTACGCGAACTTTCGGCCTATTCGAAATCTGCCCCACATTCCGACGCGCTATCCCGATGTCGACCTCATTATCATTCGGGAAAATACCGAGGGCCTGTACTCGGGCATCGAGCACGAGGTTGTCCCCGGAGTAGTCGAGAGCCTGAAGATCATCACCGAAAAAGCTTCCACTCGCATTGCCCGCTTCGCCTTCGAGTACGCCCGCAAGAACAAGCGCAAGAAGATTACGGCGATCCACAAAGCGAACATCATGAAGATGTCGGACGGGCTATTCATCCGCTGTTCCCGCAACGTCGCCAAGGAATACCCGGAGATCACCTACGGCGAGCACATCGTCGACAACACCTGTATGCAACTGGTCATGAACCCATACCAGTACGACATGCTGCTGCTGGAAAACCTATACGGAGACATCATCTCCGACCTGTGCGCAGCTTTTGTAGGAGGACTGGGTTTCGTTCCCGGCGCGAATTACGGTGATCACGCGGCCATCTTCGAAGCTGTCCACGGGTCTGCGCCAGACATCGCCGGAAAAAATATCGCGAATCCAACAGCAGTGCTGCGGTCGGCCTTGCTGATGCTGCGGCATATTGGGGAGCACGATGCCGCACTGAAGATCAGGAACGCCTTGGAGAAGGTCTATCGCGATCGCGATAAGCTGACGCGCGACGTTGGCGGCAAAGCGAGCACTTCACAGTTCGCCGATCACATTATCGAAGCAATGGAAGCCGCCGAAGTCCAGCAACCGGTGAGCTAGGGTCATTGGCAGTGTCGAGATTTGCCGTAAGGCTCGTCGTCGAGGAATTCTGACCCTCCATCAGCTCGAGCCGACTGCTGCTATCCCGCTCCGAGCCTCTCGCGTCCTTCTCAGCTGAACCAATAAGTACACCGACGCAACTACCAGCACTGGTGACGAATAGAACCCTGGCGCCGGCCGGTGAAATCGAATGGACTCGAACGTGCGGCCTGCTATCGTCGCCAGCGTGTGCCCGATCGCATTCAACAACATGATGCCTGAAAGTAAATATGCGATCGCTCGGATTCCACTCGCATTCTGAAACGCGAGGGGCGACAAAATCAGCAGCAGGATCACAAACGCGATCAACCCAAATAGCCAATCATTGAACGCGAACGTCGGCATGGGAAACCACGACCAGCGCGATCGAGCTTCAATTACGGTAGGGTTGTAAACAGCGAGGAAGCCGGTTGTCGCTTCGTCGACCACGTGCAGACCGAGCGCGAGCGCCAGTCCGATCCAAGCCAGCCCAAGTCGGAACTGAGAGGAATGTTGGTCCATCGTTCACCTCCTTCGAGGGAACAGACCTTTGTGCCTCAATTCTGCTGCGCGCGTCCCACAGTGTCAACGAGAGTAGCGTTTGGACGGAAACTCACGTTGACGCTTCTCGCGTTTTGAAATAACATTTCGCCGCTCGAAGTTTGGGGTTCCCAGGGGATGGCTATTTCAACACGGAAGGTGGGTGTAGTTCTCTTCCAGCTTGGCGGACCGGACACGCTGGAGGCGATTGAGCCTTTTCTTTATAACCTTTTTTGCGACCCCGATATCATCGATTTCCCCTTTGCCCGCCTCGGCCGCAAACCCCTTGCCAAATTGATTTCAAGTACCCGCGCGCGCAAAGTACAACATCACTACTCTGTCATCGGCGGCGGATCGCCCATCCGACGTTTTACGGAACAACAAGCCCGCGCGCTCGAAAATCGCCTGGTCCGAATGGGAATCGACGCGCAATGCTTCGTGGCCATGCGCTACTGGCATCCTTTTACATCCGAAGCGATAGCCCAGGTCCGGGCAAGCGCATGTGACGAAATCGTTCTCCTTCCCCTTTATCCGCACTATTCTTCGACAACGACAGGTAGCAGTATCAACGAGTGGAACCGCCTTTTTCAGGATTCGATTCCGGTTCATCAGGTCGAAAACTTCTACCAGCACGAGCTCTACCTGGATGCCCTCATCGAAAAGATACAAGAGGCGCTCGGTCGCTTTCCTCGGCCGGAAGCCGCAGAAATGGTCTTCAGTGCGCACAGTGTGCCCTTGTCGGTAATTGCCAAGGGCGATCCTTACCAGCAACAAATCGAGCACACGGTAGAGTTGCTGATGCGCCGTGGAGGATGGAGTAATCGCTACCGGCTTTGTTATCAGAGCAAGGTGGGCGCCAGTAAATGGTTGCAGCCTTCGCTTCGTGCAACTCTCAAGCAATTGTCGGCTGAGAGGATCCGCGAAGTTTGTATCGTACCCATATCCTTCGTCTCCGATCACGTCGAAACGCTGGGCGAGATCGACCACGAAGCGCGAGAGGAAGCACACAAGCTCGGTATCGAACAGTTCGAAATGTCATCGGGCCTGAATGATTCACCGACTTTTATCGCGGCGCTTGCCGATGTGGTCATCAACGCCGCCGGATTGAATTTGGGGAATCCAAGTAATTCCGGCTGCCTTGTCGCTGCGGATTAGCCGGGCAGTCGCTGTTGAGAGAGAGGGAAAGGATGGCAGACGGGAAAACTCTCGGTCGTCTTCCGAAATGGCCGCGCAACGCGCTGAATAACTCGGTAATCGCCGCGGAACAGGCGTACCGCAAGCGCTCGGGCCTGCCGCTGCTCACGGACGAGGACATCGAGGCGCTTAAAGCGGGTGTTCAGTTGTCTTGGGAAGGCGATGGAAACGTCGCAGCCGCTGTGCCGGCCGCGGCGCCAGCAACGTCGGCGGCTGCCACTCCGCCCGCCGCTCCTGCCGCGCCCTCAGGTGGGTTCAGTCCGGATGTTGAGAAGTGGCTCGCCGCAGGCAAAAAGTGGAGCAAGTCCGCGATCGCGGCCGAGCAAGCTCGTCGTAAACGCAACAGTCTGCCTGCTCTCACCGACGCCGAAGTTACTGCGTTATTGGGCGAACCCGCGGGGACAGCCACTGCCGCGCCGGCAACTCCTGCGCCGCAAGCCGCGAGCGCGGCAGCAGGTGCTCGTCCGGCCGCTGCTCCTGCACCCAAGCCCGTCCTCCCCAACGTGCCGCCGCTGACGCGTACCGGGACGGCAACCACCTATGTAGGTACTCCCGCGGTCGGTACTTCGAAGGCTGCCGCTGCTGGCGGGATTCCGACCGAGGGGCCCGACGACACTACTGTCGACCAGCGCCGCCGACGCCTGGTTTGGAGCGGAGTCGTAGCCTTCTTAGCAGCATGGTTCCTGGCTTTCTTTCGATTTTTCCTGCCGCGCACCTTGTTCGAGCCGAATACTACTTTCAAGATCGGCTATCCGACCGACTATGCGCTCGGGGTGGATACGAAGTTTCAGCAGAAATACCGCATCTGGGTTGATCGCACGCCCGATCGCCTGTTTGTAATTTACGCTCGCTGCACGCACCTGGGCTGCACGCCCGATTGGAAGCCCAGCGAGAACAAGTTCAAATGCCCCTGCCACGGCAGTGGATATGACAGCGAAGGCATCAACTTTGAAGGACCTGCGCCCCGTCCCATGGATCGCGCGCATGTCGAACTTGCTCCCGACGGACAGATCCTGGTCGATGTGGCGAAGCTCTATCAGTGGCCAAAGGGTCAACCCACCCACTTCGATGATCCGGGAGCATTTCTGAACGTGTAGCGGGCCGGCGGAACTGGCATTAAGAGGACTTTATGGCTGACGAGATCAAGGGAAATGGAACCGGCGGCGACGGCGCAAGCGGTCGTGGCTCAAACGGAAGCAATGGCAATGGCGTCCGTGTAGGCCTGCTCGAGCGAGTGAAGGCGGGCGTGAAGGAAGATGTCACCTCGCTGAAAACCGACATTCCCACCAAGGCGAAGGAACAGATTGATCACCTTAAAGACCCGACCAAGACTCAGGTCTACACCTCGATCTTTCGCCACAAGCACGACGACACCCCACGGAACCGCGCTTTGGGCGTGCTATCGAACGTCTTCCTGCACCTGCATCCGGCCAAGATCAATCGCGACGCCGTTCGCTACAGCTATACCTGGGGCATGGGTGGGATCACGTTCTACCTTTTTATTGTTCTGACCTTTACCGGCGCGCTGCTGATGTTCTATTACCACCCGACCAAGGTCCAGGCGTTCCGCGATGTGCTCTACCTGGAGCACGACGTTCCCTTCGGGAAGCTGTTGCGCAACATGCACCGCTGGGCCGCTCACCTCATGGTGATTGCCGTCTGGCTGCACATGTTCCGCGTGTTTCTGACCGGCTCCTACAAGAAGCCGCGCGAATTCAACTGGAACGTTGGCGTCATCCTGCTCGTATTGACACTGCTTCTTTCGTTCACCGGGTATCTGCTCCCGGATGACCAATTGGGATTCTGGGCCGTCACTGTAGGAACCAATATGGCCCGTGCTACACCGTTGCTGGGCCATGAAGGACCCTTTGGCCCTCTGTTACACATGACGCCGTACAACGATATTCGTTTTGGTCTGTTAGGTGGTTCCATTGTCGACGCCAATGCTCTGCTCCGGTCGTACATCTGGCACTGCATCGGCATTCCGATTGTCGCTTCAATTTTCATGATCGTGCATTTCTGGCGAGTTCGTAAGGACGGTGGCATCTCGGGGCCAGCGCCGGTGATGCTGGAGTCCGAAGTGAAAGATCGTAAGTAGCAATGCCCACATAGGGCAGGTGTCCCCACCTGCCCGGCCGAGCAAAGCCCGGCAAGAGGTGAGGAATGGATTGGCATCAGCTGTGGGAGATCGCGTCCGCGCCCGACAATGTCCCCATTGTGGGGCTCATTCCGCTTCTCGTTTTCTATATCTATCTCGCGTGGAAACAGGCGAAGGCGAATGACGACTTGATCGGCGAGTTGGAAACCAGTCCCGCTCTCGCCAAGACTCATCACCGGAAAGCCTGGCCCTTCCGGCCCGGCTGGCAAAAAGAGGTCCATGTCTGGCCCTTCCTACTGCGCATCGAGTTCCTGGCGGCAATTATCGTCACGATCATTTTGATGGTTTGGTCGATCACGCTGAGCGCTCCTCTCGAAGAGCCTTCGAATCCCAACCTCACCATGAACCCGGCGAAGGCGCCGTGGTACTTCCTCGGCCTGCAGGAAATGCTGGTGTACTTCGACCCCTGGATCGCAGGCGTAGTCATGCCAACCTTGATCATCGTCGGCCTGATGGTCATTCCCTACATCGACACCAACCCTCTGGGCAGCGGCTATTACACGTGGAAACAGCGTAAGTTCGCGATCGGTACCTTCCTGTTTGGTTTCATTATTCTGTGGGTATCGATGATCATCATCGGAACCTTCATTCGAGGACCGGGTTGGCAATGGTTCTGGCCGGGACAAACGTGGGACCACAATCGTTTGATTTACGAGGTCAACCGCGACTTGCCTGACTTATTCGGCATTACCTCGAACCTGGGCAAAGGAATTTTCGGTGCGATTGTGGTCGGCGGATACTTTGCGATTGCCGGTTTCCTGGCACATGCATTCTTCCGCCGCTCGAATCCGAAAGATTATCGGCGCATGAGCCTCTTGCAGTACTCCATCATGATGTTCTTCCTGCTCACCATGGTGGCTTTACCGATCAAGATGGCTATTCGCCTGTTGTTCCATATCAAGTACGTTTGGATCACGCCGTGGTTCAACGTGTAGCGATGCACCCGTGGGGGCAGGTGTCCCTTCGGCTTCGCTCAGGGCAGGCTCTCACCTGCCATGCCGGGCAAGGCCCGGCCTAGATTAAAGCGAGCGCAGCTCGCCCGCCCAGACGGGACGTCTGGGCCTACGTAGGAGGATTTTGGTGCCGGAAAAACCGATCCCCGAAAACGATCCGGTGGTCAGCAAATCGTACGCGGTGCACTACGTGGTCGCGACCGTCCTCCTGGTGGTCACACTATTGTGGGCGCTGTGGGACGAGGGCTGGGGCCAGCGTCCGTGGAAAGAGTTCCAAGGTCAATGGAAGAACCGTTACAGCGCGTTCCTCAAGACCGAGCGCTCGAAATCGGTAGCGTCCGAAAAAGATGTCGAGAACAGCCCCGACTATCTCGCGCTGAAACAGGCCTATGAACAGGCCAATGCGCAAGCTGCCCCCGAAGCCAAGGCCATCAACGAAAAGCTCCGCGATGTCAACGGACGGCTGCTCGCCGTGCGCTCGGTTTTCACCGACCGCCGCGCTTACGTCAATGCACTCACCTACGAACTGGAAACCGACCAAAGCAAATCCGGCAAGGCCAGCAAGCAGAAAGAAATCGATAATTACAAGAGCCAATCCGTAACCGTTGTCTTCCCCGACGGGAGCCGTAAGCAATACAAGTTCAGCGAACTCGAAGAAGCCTTTAACGAACTCAACAACCAGAAGACCGCCCTTAGCCTGCAACTTGGCCAGGTGCTCAAGCCGGTAAGCGAAGCCAAGAAGAACATGGACGCTTACGTGGCAGACCACCTTGTAGACCTGCCGCCGAAGGCCATAGACGGACTGATCGAGAAGACCAGCAATCTCGAGCCCTCGATCCAGCAGATCAATGTAGCGGAAGCAAACATCGTTGATCGCTGCGAGTCCTGCCACATGGGCACCCGCGAACCGCTTCACCTCACCGCGGCCTCCATGTCGGAGAAAGGTTCGAAGCGCCCAGACGAGTATGCGCAGGCCTTCACCAGCCATCCCGAGCCGGAGCTACTCCAGGTTCACGATCCGGAAAAGTTTGGTTGCTCGCCATGCCACCAGGGCAATGGCCGCGCCACGACCAGCGTCGAAAAAGCGCATGGAAACTACGAGCACTGGTTGTGGCCGCTGTATACCAAGCAAAACGTCCAAGCTGGTTGCCAGACCTGCCATGCTGCCGACATGGTGCTCACCAAAACCGATGGCACTTGGGAAGTCATCGATGCCGGCAAGCGCCTCTTCCGTGAGCGCGGTTGCGTCGGCTGCCATCGCTACGAAGGCTACGACCGCGAGCCTGAGCAATTGCAATCGATCAATCAGCAGATCAAGCTCTTCGATCAGCAAAAGATCGACAACCTGAAGAACGCCGCTGACCTGATGAAACAGGCCGACGCCGCTCAGACCAACGAAGAAGCCAATAAGCTCAATGATCAGGCTGTCGCTCTGAAGGTCGCAAACACCAGGCTGGAAGGCCGAATCCAGCAGCTTGATTTCCAGACGCACAGCCTGATGCAGGACATGAAGAAGGTTGGGCCCAACCTCAAGGATGTCCGTCTCAAGCTCAACAAGAACTGGATCCCTGTTTGGCTCAAGAAACCGACCGATTTTCGCCCCAATACAAAAATGCCGAACTTCCGCCTGAACGAAGAGCAAATCAAGGCGATCTCGGCCTACCTGTGGCAATCGGCCCTGAACGATCAGCTGCCTAAACAAAAGCCGGGAGACGCTGCGCACGGCAAGCAATTATTCGAAAGTCGCGGCTGCCTCGCTTGTCACTCGATTGGCGAAGGAGACCAGGAACGCGGAGGCAGCTTCGCCGCCAACCTGACCCGCGTCGGCGAGAAGGCGAGCTACGATTACCTCGTCCGCTGGGTACACAACGCGCGCGAGCGCACCCGCCCGTATTGCCCATACGAGAAAAAGGACATCGGTCCCGAGGACTATGCGAAGAAAGGCCTGCCATACGTGTTCGATCTGGCGCACAGCCGTTGTCCCAATGACGGCCATGAACTCCAGGTCCAGAACATGACCGTCATGCCCAGCCTTCGCCTCAGCGAAGATGACGCGCGTGACGTTGCGAGCTACCTGATCACACTCAAACAAAAAGATCCTTCGTCATATCCCGATGCTTCCTTTATGGACGATGCGAACCTAAAGGCGGAAGGCGCCAAGTGGATTCGTCACTTCGGTTGCGCCGGCTGCCATGAGATCGCCGGCATGGAGGAAGAAGGCCGCATCGGAACCGAGCTGACCTACGAAGGCAGTAAGCCCATTGAGCGCCTCGATTTCGCGTTGTTTACCGATGTAGCGCAGCGCGGTGGGAAGGAACCGATCACCGATCCAGACGACCGGGCGCGCCTGCCCGAAGGGCCTGCGAAAGGACCCTGGTACAACCACAAGGGATTCTTCGAGCACAAACTGGCCGAGCCCAACGTCTACGATCAGGGCAAAGTGAAGTCGGAGACGGAGAAGCTCCGCATGCCCAACGTGCATCTCGCCAAAGATCAAATCCAGGCGCTGACCACGTTCCTGCTCGGAAGCCAGGAGAGTTCGTTGCCCTCAACCTACCAGTACAAGCCGGAAGACGCGCGTGGCGACATACAAAAAGGCTGGTGGGTGGTCACGAAGTATAACTGCATGGGATGCCATCAGTTCGTTCCCGGCCAGGAAACCGCGCTGATGCGGCAGCAGTTCTATAAAGACAATCCTGAGCAACTGCCGCCGAAGCTGTACACGGAAGGTGCGCGCGTCGATCCCGAGTGGCTGCGGCGCTTCCTGTCGAATCCCGCGCTTACCACGTCGGACACGAACCGTAACGGAGTCCGCCCATACCTGCAAGTGCGGATGCCCACGTTCTCGTTCTCCGACAACGAACTGCGAATCCTGGTGCGATTCTTCCAGGCGCTCTCGCAACAGCCGCTGCCGTACATTCCGGAGCAAGTACCAACGCTGTCTGCAAAAGAAACGGACATGGCGCGCAGCTTGTTCTCGAGCACAGCGGCGCCCTGCCTGAAGTGCCATGCGACGGGAGACCCGCAGCATGACAAAACCGCCACCGCTCCCAACTTCTTGCTTGCCAAGGAACGCCTGAAGCCAGATTGGGTGGAGCGCTGGATTATCGACCCGCAGGCGGTCAGCCCGGGCACCTCAATGCCGTCGGGTCTTTTCCGTCGCGAGAAGAACCAGTGGATCTTCGCCGGCCCGACTCCACCGTCGTTCCAGGGCTACGATAAAGATCACACTAAGCTGCTGGTCGACTACATCTTCCAACTCACACCGGAAGAACAACGGCGGGTGGGCGCTTCCATGGGTAGGGCACGAGCCTCAAACTCGAGCTCCACCAAGAGCGGAAAGACCGCTTCGAGAAATCGGCCTATGCAGAGCTCCTCACCGGCAGGAGGCAGCGGTTCGCGATAGAATAGTTCGTCTTCCGGGCGGGCCATTCACGGTCCGCTCGCTTGGTCTACTACCGAGACGTCGTCATCCCGGGTTCTTGGCGGGATCTTGCAGGTAATTCCATTTGGTCTTTTGTTCAACGAAACGCTTTTCAACTCTCAGAGAGGTGCTCTACGTCATGAACAGAAAGAACTGGATCGTAGTCTTGAGTTTCGCCCTCCTCGCACTGTTGTTCCTGGCCGCCTGCAGCAAGAAGGAAGAACAGTCGTCGAATGCTTCCGAAGAGAAAGCCGCCACCTCGAGCGCGCCGGCGGCCCCGGCCACGCCCATTGACCCCAATACCGTCGCAACGGTCAACGGGACCGTTAAGTTTTCGGGCTCAGCTCCGGCCCCGGCCAAGATCGATATGAGCCAGGACCCGGCCTGCAAAGGCACAAATACGGCTGAGACGGTCGTTTCGGACGGCGGCAACTTGGCAAACGTGTTCGTATACGTGAAGGACGGTTTAGGTGATCGTTCCTTTGACGTCCCGAAGGACGCCGTCACCATCGATCAGGATGGCTGCAGATACCATCCGCACGTTCTCGGCGTTATGACCGGTCAGAATGTCGTCATCAAGAATGACGATCAGACCACCCACAACATCCATCCCACTCCGCAGAACAACCGTGAGTGGAACGAGTCGCAGCCTCCCAAGGCCGCTCCGATCGAGAAGAGCTTCGCCCGCGAAGAGATCATGCTCCCGGTGCGCTGTAACCAGCATCCCTGGATGAAGATGTACGTCAACGTGGTGAAGACCCCGTTCTATGCCGTCACTGACAAGAGCGGCAAGTACGAAATCAAGGGCTTGCCTCCGGGTAGTTACACTCTAGCCTTCGTGCACGAGAAACTGGGCACGCAAGAGCAAAAGGTCACCGTTGCTCCGAAGGACACCAAGACTGTCGATGCCAGCTTCGGCGCGGGGTCTTAATCGTCCTCGTGACTGAATGAAAAGTAGTTGGCGGGTAATACCGGAAACGAAACCGGGCCGGGTTACACTGGTCCGGTTTTTTCTTGGCCTTCGGCCTCACTCTCCCGGCGAAAAGACGCCCAACGATGACGTCTGCCTCTCGATGCATACGAGGGGTTCGCGAACTACTTGCGGCGTTTAGTTGCGCTTTTCTGCTGCCGCACAAACTGCAATCCGCGCTTCATCTCCGATGCGAGATCGGTAGTTGGAGTGGCGACATGGACTGGCTCTCCTGATTCGCGGCCGAGCCAACTATTCAGTTGATCCGGCGTGGCAATGACGTACCGGCCTTTACGGCCAACCGGCATGCCCTCACGCCCCCATCGTTGTGCTACGTTCACCGGCTGGCCGAGGAAGTCGGCGATGGCTTGCCAGCCTCTCAGTTCGGATATTTGCTTCTTCAAGAGCGCATCCTTGGCTGTAGGTTCGTCTTGGCTTCTTCCGCCGCAGCTTCGTCCATGCTGCCCATGAACGACCCCGTGAGTGACTCGTAGTGAGGGTAACTCCCCGGGGCCAGCACCGCAAATCCTGAGTCCAGGCGTCACAACCGAGGTGAGCGAAACCAGAAAAAAGGCGGCCGATATACCGGCCGCCCGTAAAAAGACTCGCCCTTAGAACGTGAGCGATGCGTGCAACTGAATGAGGCGCGGCGACGCATCTGCTCCCAGGAACGAGCCGAAAATAGACGTTGGTGAACTTACGGAGCTGGTGATCGTGCCAAATTGCGGAGAACTGATGTCCGCATTCGGCTGGTCGAAGTGTGGATGGTTAAGGATGTTGAAGAACTGGGCGCCGACTGCCACATTGGCCCCCTCCCAACGTGGGATCTTGAAGCTCTTTGAGATCGCCAGGTCGGTGTTGAAGTAAGTCGGTCCGGTGAACTGATTCCGCCGTTGTGTGCCGAAGCCAGTTACCGCCGGAGCGAAGCTAGAAAGAGCCAGGCAGGGAGTACTCGGGTTCGACGCGCTCCCGGTGCACGACTGGCTGGTGGAACCCACAATGGCGGCCGGCACCGAGACTGATGTCAGGTTGGGGAAGCCGTAGTTGGTTCCTTGCAGCACAGCAAAAGCGTTCCCGTCAACGACGGTGAATGGCAATCCGGAACGCGCGAAGGCGGTCCCGGAAATTGTCCATCCTGCAAACGCCGCTGCCGGCCCGAACTTGTGCGGTACGCTATAAACGTAGTTCAGGTTGAAGTAGTGGCGCGTGTCGTAGTCCGCGTTGCCGTAGCTGGACCGCAGGTTGAATGGATCGATTGAATTGATCGGGCTGAAGTTCGTGTTTCCGCCGAATTGAAGGACCCCACCGTTCGAGATCTCATCCAGCGCATGGCTATAGGTGTAGTTCGCCTGCACGATCAAGCTATTGCTGCGACGAGTCACTGAAGCGGTCAGGCCGTTGTAGTTCGAAACCGCAGCGGTGCTGATCTCGGTAACGTTGGAGAAGCGTTGGTCGGGCTGAGCAACCGGCAGGTCGGCAAACTGAGTAACCGTTGGCGCGTTGCCGTTGTTCAACGCGGTAAGACACGCCTGATCGCAGAATGCGTTCAGGCTGGGGTTCTGCACAACCTCGTGGATGCCGTGATTACCCGTGTAGTTCAACGACACCGACATCTTTGAACCCAGCGCCTGCTGAACTTGCAAATTCCACTGCTGGTAGCGGGGATTTTGCACTCGGCGGGCGACATTGTTGATGGTCGGTGGAGAGAATCCGGGCACAGCGTTCTGAAGATCCTGCAGAGTCCCGCCGTTGGCGAACGCTGCCAGGAATGCGGCATTGTTCTGGGCAGCCTGCTGGGCTTGGTTTCCCGTTACGTCCGGCGACAGCGGAGCTCCGCTGATGCTAAACCCGGCCTGTAATGGCGCGTTACTCAGCAAGTTGTCGGCCACCACTCCGGGAAACGAATCAGCGAACAGTCCGAATCCCCCGCTGACAACCATCCCCGTCCGTCCGAATGGCGACCAGGTGAACCCGACTCGCGGCAGCCATTCGATAGCCGTGTAGTTGGGTAGCGCCTGGTGCTGCCCAAAAACAATCGCCTGATTGTATGGCTGGTTCGGATCGTGCGAGACGTTGAGGAAGTCCCCGCTGAGCCTCGCGAAACAATCGGTTTGGCACACCGGGTTGGAAAAATGCTCTCCCCTTAGAGACAGAGTTAACTTCAGATTCCGATGGATGCTCCACTCGTCCTGCCCGTAGAAACCTAGCCCGTACAGCGCGATCGGTTGCTTCGGCTGCGACGGAAAGCTCTGGAAGTAGTTTCCTCCGAGACCGGAAAAGAAATTCGAGAGCGAGGTCCCCTCACTGGCGCCGATTGAGCCGATTCCGGGATCGAGATCGGTGATGTCGTTGCGCCGGAAGCTCAACCCGAACTTCAACGAGTGCGCACCTTTGGTTAGAGAGAAATCATCAACGATCTGGTATTGCGTTACATTTCGCCCCTGCGGAACACTACTAAGCAAGCGTCCTAACGAGGAGAACGCGCCTCCTGCAAACGCCAGACGGAAAGGTATGGCTTGGAGAGCGGCGGGCAGATTCGGAACGTTGAAACTGGCCGAATACCACTGTCCCGAAGCAATGAATTGGTTTACCGCGTTGGTGCCAAAGGTATGAGATTCCTCCAGCTGTCCTTCGTACTGCGGCTGGTTGCTACTTAGGTTGAACAACGGCGAGATGGCATCCGTCAACGTGGCTTGCGTTCCGTGGTCGGTCCGGAAATGCGCAAACATGCGATCGTTGCTCCCGATGTTCTGATCAATACGCGCCGTCAGGAGCCACTCCGTGCTTAGTTGGCCATTGCTGGAGTTGAACGCCAGAGCGCAAGGGATATTGGGTGAGCCGAGCCCATTGAAGCTCTGGCAGCCATTTCCGGTGGGATTGCCGCCGGCGTCAGTGCCGGGCGCAAGCACGTCAGCAGCACGGCTCGCTCCCGGAGCATTGTTAAACAGGTTAAATATCGAATTGTAGAACGGTACGGAGGCCGGACTCACGTTCGCCAGATTGGCCAGCGTAGCCGCTTCGAATTGAGGGCTTGGGATGCGAGCATTGATGCTCGTCGGCAACACGAAACGAAGCCCTTCCGTGTTGACGAAGAAGAACGTCTTGTTCTTGAAAACAGGCCCGCCGAGTGATGCGGCCCACTGATTCGCATTCACGAAGGGTCTTGGCGTTCCGCTTTGATTGTTGAAAAAGCTGTTGGCATTGAGAGCCCTTCCATTCCACCAGTAAAGAGCATTTCCGTGAAACGTATTGCTGCCCGCCTTGGTGACGTAGTTGACGTTCGCTCCCGCCAACGTTCCATATTGACCGGAATATCCGTTGGTGACGACCGTCGCTTGGCCGATATCGTTGTTGCCCAGGAGCAGGTTGGTAGCTCCTGAGTTGTTGAGGTTAAGGAACGGGTCATTTTCGTTCTGCCCATCGACCGTGAACAGGTTGGAGGTTGCGGGCAGTCCGTGAACCGAGAAATTACCCTGACCACCTTGCGTGTTCTGAACCACACCCGGCGCGGTCTCGGCGATGTAACTGAGATCATTGCCGGGATTTGGCACCAGCGATAGCTGTTTCTCGTTGAAGTTGGTCGAAACGTCCGCGTTTTCAGTCTGCAAAAGCGGCGCGTCCGCGCTTACCTCCATCGTCTCAGATGCTGAGCTAAGATTCAGCGCCAGGGTTACGCTAGAGGTTTGACCAACCGTAACAACCGTCGAGATGTTCGTGGACTGAAACCCTTTCGCCGCGACTGAAATCATGTAGCGCCCAGGCGGCAGCAATGCGAAGCGGAATGCACCACTACTGTTCGTCGACTGAGTTTGAGTTGCTCCAGTCTCCTGACTGGTTTCGGTAACCTGGACGTTTGTTAATACCGCACCGGATGGGTCGGTGATGATACCTACTATGTCTCCAGAAGTTGTTGATTGAGCTCGAAGCTGAATCGCCCCCATGCTCACGATGACCAGAATTGCGATTGCTGCCCAGATCCTGCCGAGCGACGCAACAAAAGTCCGTTGTGATGATTTATTTATTTGATAGAACCTCACGACACTCTCCTATCTTCTGTTCTCGGCCCTCTCCCAGGCCTGCATCCAGTGAGAGCAGATTGCCAGCCACGTGGCGCAGTGACGAATTGCGCGTAGCACGGGATGAATGGCGCTCTGGAGAGCGTGAAACTCGGCAATACCAGATTTGGAAAGTACAGCCGGACAGGCATATGAAATGAGAGATATGTAATTCCGGCAACGCGAATCACGGCAGGGAATTGTGAAGTGGATCGTAAAGAGAGGAAGAGGGAACTACTCGGATAGTCTCTGCGGCGTAGTGATGAGATTTCTGCGCAGGAGCGCCCGGCTGCTCTTTCGGAGCGGCAGACAAAAGCCGCTGCGCAGTTTTACGAACATATTTCCGAGGGTCGGGAGATGGAATTCGTCAACCTGATCAAGATTCACGATCGCGTTGCGGTGCACACGCAGAAACCGGGCGGGATCGAGGAGTTCGTGCAACTTCGTCAGGCTCTGGCGGAGGACGTGATACTGCGAGCCCATGTGAACCCGCACCAGGTTTCCTGTCGATTGCAACCACTCAATGTCACCAGTTCTCAGCAACAGGATCTTTTCTCCCGCCTCCACTGGAAGTCGACGCAGGAATTGGCGCGACAATTGTTCAGCTGCGCGCCAGGTCACAGGACGCCTGATCCGGGAGCTCTGGACATCGGACTGAGCGGGTGGCATCGACTCACGTCCATCATTGTTGCCCGGATGCCCGATCCAAGATATTTGCGCAGACAACGCCATTCAGCAAAACTCCCAGTCACCGCGGTTGATTACATTCCATTCACTCAAAATTCGGCGCACCTGTCCACCGACATCGGCAACTAACTCTCGCGTCCGATGCGACGACCGTCCTGGTCCTTTTTGCGATTAGTACTAAGGATGCAGTGAAGTGAGTTACGGTTCCAGAGCAGATGTAATCAACTTGTCAAAACCCTGTTGTTCTCGGCCGAGTTCAACCCTTACAGCTTCTGTCGGAGCAAGCTGATCACGTCATCGGATGTGATCACACCGACCAACTTACTTTCCTCGTCAACCACCGGCAAAGTGAGAAGGTTGTACTTGTCGAACAACTCGGCAACCTCATTCTCTTTTGTCTCCGGGTGGCAGGAGATCAATGGTTCTTGAACCAGCGACATCAGCGATTCGTCTCCTTGAGCGAGTACCAGCTTGGCCAGCGGGACCATGCCGACCAGCTTACCTTCAGCGTCCACCAGGAATAGCGTGCTGACGGTTTCGACCCCGCCTTCATAGTTGCGAAGTGCGTCGATCGCGTCGTTCACAGTTGCGTCCGGCCCGAGTGCAATGTACTCGGTCGTCATCCGGCCCGCTGCCGTATTCTCCTCAAATTCGAGCAAGCCGGAAACTTCCTGGCGTTCATCCGGCTGCATTTCCTCGAGAATCTCTTCGGTACGCTCCTGGGGAAGATCGGCGAGCAGGTCGGCTGCGGCATCGGGATCCATCTCCTCGACGATGTCGGCGACACGCTCGGAATCCAGCGACTCGACGATTGATTTCTGGAGCTTAGGCTCGACTTCTTCGAGCGCCTCGGCGGCGACTTCTTCGTCCAGAGTCTCGAACACCGCCTCCCGCTCGCTCGGGGCCAGTTCCTCGATGATGTCCGCAATGTCGGCGGGATGGAGCTTGGCCAGACGATCGTTCGAGATTTTCAGTTTTACCCGGCGCGCCGGGTCAGTCTCGACCAGGTCTACGAACTCCCACGGGATAGCGCGGGGCGGAATCCGCCTCAGCAAGGCTTGCAGCGCGGGGTTCGGGACTACACCCTTCAGCAGCCTTCGAAGCGCCCCGCGAGCTCCCACATCCACGGAGCCAACCTTGAGAACAATTCCTTTGTCACCATCTTCCTCGTGCAGGTCGACGTCGTTTACCCGGACCACTTTCCGGCCGTTAACGTCAATCACTTGCTGATCCAGGAGGTCGCGCTCGAGCAGGAATAGGCCTTCAACTCCCGCATCAGCCGCCCAATCGCTCGCGGCCGATGCAGTCCGGACGCCTCCATTTACCGACTTCACGGCTGACCAGGGCAGAAGACGGTTGCCGGCCTTGGTTTTTACGATCAGGGTGGAAACCCGGGCGCGGTCTTCCTGGGGCGTGATCGCAACTTCGCGGACGCGTCCCCCGACAGCCCCGGCGGCGTCGTAAACCGTGGCGCCCAGAAGTTCGGTCAAGGACAGCGTGTGATTCATCGCAAATGCAGAATACTCAACTTCTTTGCGCGAAATCCACTGCTTCCTGCCGCAGTAACCGGCGGGGACAATCTCTCCTCAAAACCCTGCTGGGAGGAGGCGGACGATCCTCCCGCGGCCTGGTTCTGCTTGTGCCTGGGGCCTGCCGGACGCGTCCGTTGACAATCCCAGCCAGGAACAGGCAAACTACCGGATTCGCCGGGTCTTGCTGATTCTGCTAACCATGAGCCAACAACGGGTCTCCTACACGCTGGATTCAACCTTGGAGACCGTCAACAACGCAGAACAGACTGCCAGTCGGATGGCGGCCGATTGCGGTTTTGATGACGACGACGTCATGAAGATCGCGATGGCTGTCCGTGAAGCCGCCGTGAATGCGGTTCTGCACGGAAACGCCTATGATCCCGGTAAGAAGGTGAAGCTCGATTTTGAGCGGACCGGTCGCGACCTGGTGATTACGATTCGCGACCAGGGGAAGGGAATCGATCTGAACGCCATTCCCGATCCGCTGGCGCCCGAGAACCTGCTCAAAACCTCGGGCCGCGGCATTTTCTTAATACGCTCGTTCATGGATGAGGTGGAGATCCACCCTTCCCAGGCGGGCACGGAAATCAAACTGATCAAGCACGTCCACGGTCCAGCCGCGGGCGGTAAGGAGGCTTCCCAGTGACCATGAAGAGCAGCACGCGTCAAGTCGATGGCGTCACCATTGTGGATCTCAGCGGCCGCATTACCCTCGGCGAGGGTAGCGTGGTCCTGCGTGACACGGTTCGCGACATCCTTGGCAAGGGTAATAAGCGCATTCTTCTCAACCTCGGCGACGTGAACTACATTGACAGCTCCGGGATAGGCGAGCTGGTCAGCGCGTTCACCACCGTGCGCAATCAAGGCGGGGAACTCAAGCTTTTGAACCTGACGAAGAAAGTTCACGACCTGCTGCAGATCACAAAGCTCTATACCGTCTTTGACGTCAAGGACGACGAAGCCTCTGCCGTGAAGTCGTTTACCAAGTAGCCGCACTACCCCCATTTCGGAGAGACGGGGCACGCCCCGTCTCTACCATTGCAGTCCATCGCCGTTCTTACATCATCTTCCCGCGCGAGCCCCCGAGGCTACTGGCGAGCTAAAGGTCCATGCCGCGTGCACGGCCGCTCGTGCTTGCTCCCGATGTGCTAGCGTAGATGTTTTCGAACTCGCGCTCTGACCAGCGCAAAGGAGGCCCATGAAAGCGGTGCGCATACACGAATACGGCGGGCCGGAAGTCCTGCGCTATGAAGATGTCCCTGACCCGGTTCTCCGGAAAGACCAGGTTCTAGTTCGCGTGCGGGCCTGCGCCATGAACCACCTCGATTTGTGGGTTCGCAAGGGAACCACGCGCTCGCCTTTACCGCACATCCCGGGGAGCGACGTGGCCGGTGACATCGTCGAAGTCGGCGAGTACGTCACCGGGCTCAAGCCCGGCCAGCGCGTGCTACTTGCCCCTATGCACTTCTGCGGGCATTGTGTCCAGTGCACATCCGGACGTCAGAACATGTGCCGCGAATTTACGGTCCTCGGCAACGGCGTTGACGGTGGCGACTGCGAGTTGATGGCCGTTCCTGCCGCCATAGTTATCCCGATTCCAGACGATCTCGACTACGACGATGCGGCCAGTGTTCCCCTGGTCTTCGTAACTGCATTCCACATGCTTACTGGACGCGCTTCCGTTCGCCCGGGCCAGACCGTACTCGTACTTGGTGCGAACTCCGGTGTCGGTATCGCAGCCATCCAATTGGCCAAGCTGTTCAACGCGACCGTGATCGCAACCGCCGGAAACGAAGAGAAGACCCAGAAAGCACTTCATTTGGGCGCCGATTACGTCATCAACCACTACCGCTGCAAAATCTCGGATGAAGTCCGGAACATTACCAATCGAGAGGGGGTCGACATCGTCGTGGAGCACGTCGGTGCGGCTACCTGGGACGAAAGCATGAAATCGATCAAGCCGGGAGGCACTATCGTTACCTGCGGCGCGACCACGGGTCCGGAGGTGAAGATCGATCTGCGGTTCCTGTATTCCAAACAGTTCAACCTGCTGGGGTCGTACATGGGTACCATGGGTGAACTGAACGAGGTCTTGCGGCATGTATTTCGCGGCAAACTGCGCCCAGTCGTCGACCGCACATTCCCCTTGGAAGAGGTTCGCGCCGCCCACGAGTACATGGAAAAAAGCGAGATGTTCGGAAAAATCGTCCTCAAACCGTAACGCAACGAACACGTACGCAAAGGTCGACGCCGTTGCTTTGCTTATCCTTGCGTCCTTGGTTTACCCTCTTGTCTTTTGTGGTGAGTCTCTCTGTTCTCTTCGTGAAATGACGGCCAGAGTGCCCCCCGCGCTCCTCTGTGGCCTCTGTGGTTTAAAATAGTACCGATGGCACGCGAACTCACATTCGGCCCGTATGTAGACATTGAGGACGGCAAGAAGGTCGTCAAGGAACTCACGTACGGCAACCCCACGCCCGAAGGCGTGGTGCTTACAACCCTCGACTCGGCCGTGAACTGGATGCGCAAGAACTCCATCTGGCCGATGACGTTCGGCCTGGCCTGCTGCGCCATCGAGATGATGTCTATGGGGGCCTCGCGTTTTGACATCGCCCGCTTTGGCGCCGAAGTGTTTCGTCCATCACCTAGACAATCTGACCTGATGATCATCGCCGGCCGGGTGTCGAATAAAATGGCTCCCGTCATCCGGCAACTCTGGGAGCAAATGCCGGAGCCCAAGTGGGTTATCTCCATGGGCGCTTGCGCCACCTCAGGAGGCGTGTTTAACAACTACGCCCTGGTGCAGAGTGTGAATCAAGTCATTCCGGTCGACATCTACGTTCCCGGTTGCCCACCGCGTCCCGAGCAGTTGATCTACGCCATCAACCTACTCCAGGACAAGATCCAAACGGAGCGCGGCAGTGTAAGGCGCGCGCTGAACATCGGGCAGACAGTCTCCACATAATTGTCGTCCTGTCTCGTGTCTTCTTCGCGCTTCAAAGTTCATTCCCATTTCTGCAGTGCCATGCCGGTGTGAGTAACAATCGCTAACGGGCAGTGTCGCAGACCGTCTATGATCCCGAGCAGATATGAGATCCACCACAACGTTCCTGGTCTCCACGGCCGCGCTGGTGGTCCTGTTGTGTTCATTTCCAGCTTTCGGGCAGGACGCCGCCTCGCAAATCCGAAGTGATATTCAGGTACTTCAGCAGCTCCTGAAAGACAATCCCGCTGCTCCTGATTCTGATTTCGCCAGCCTCAACTCGTCGATTGAACAGTCGCTGGCGGCGGCTAGCTATGCTGTGAATCACGATCAACTGTATCTCGCTCTGGAGAAAGTAGGAGAAGCGACCGAGTTGCTCGGCGGGTTGCGCACGGCGAAAAACAACGCTGATGTCCTCAAGAACGGCCTGCCCGCGTTCGAGTCCGAGTGGGGCAAAGCCAGCCTTCAGCTCACTGCAATGGACCAAGAAGCCCGTCAGCGCCAATGGAAGGGGAATCCGGCTGCCCTTCGCGCGCTCGCGGAAGCTGCGCAGGGAAGAGCGATTCCCCTGCTCGATGGTGGTCGCGGGTTTGCGACTTCAACCAAGCCGCAGGACGGCCTGTTCTATGTTGGCCAGGCGAAAGGCGAGGCCGACTTTGCCAAGTTTTGTGCATCCCTGAACCTGAGCACCGAACTTGCACCGCTCCCACTCCGGTCCTTTCTGCCCGAGTTGCAGGCACTCCAGCGCAAGACGAACGACGCCTTCCATCCCCCGCGCTCGATCGACTCTCATCCCCGCTTCATTGCGCTGAATTCCACTCTCAAGCTCGCGCAGGAGCTGGATTCATCCCGCTTGTATGCTGGTGCGCTTTATGAGTACCTGGAAGCGGTCCGGCACTTCGGCATGCTCGACGCTGCTGTCCCGGATCCTCAACGGCGCATCCAGCTCACCACGCAAATAACGGAACGCGAGCAGGCACTGGCCGCCTCGAAAATCGACGAGTCTATCGCGCAGTTGTTCCTGCAACGCGCCCATTCGCACATTAAGCATGCTGACGGATCCGCACCCTCTGACGACGAATGGAAGAGCGCTGGCGTGATTCTGGATCATGTTCTGCCGGCCTATTTCGCGGCCCAAAAGCCTGCGGCGCCTTTACCGGCGGGAGACGCCAGGACCGTCGATCTGACCCTGGTACGCTGGCCATACACCTGAAACATCTCAGACCCGGCAAGTTTGCTGGTCCAGGAAGTAGCCGCACAGTATCCGGGCAAAGTGACATTTGTCAGCGAGAACTTCGGTGCCTCGAAGCTCGCCGAACGCTACGGTGTGAAGGGCTACCCCGCGGTGTTTGTCGATGATGTCCTGGTAGCCGTCCCAAGGGACTTCGGCTACTTCGGAGAGGTAGAAGGAACGGGACGTTATGCGCCATGGCGCAACGCGGACAACCAGGCCAAGTTCAAGGCCGATCTCACGCGCATGATCGATCTGATTCTCGCCGGGAAGAAGGATGTAGTAGCTCGCGAAGCGGTTGCGAACAGTAGTGTCCAGCACGAAATTGCTGCGCTGCCCCAACTCAAGCTGACCGATCTTTCCGGACATCCGCTTACAACTCAGCAACTCAGCGGGCGAGTCGTTCTGGTGGAATTTTGGGCGACCTGGTGCCCTCCCTGCCGTTCGACTCTGCAATGGTTGGGCGACCTTCAGCGCAAGCATGCGGACAAGCTGGTTGTCGTGGCGCTCGCAGTCGAATCACCTGAAGAGCAGGTCCGCTCCATGGCGGGCGCGCTGAGTACAGACCTGCGCTGGGCGATCACCGACGCCAGCACGGCGCGCTCATTCGGGGACATTACCTCCGTACCGACAATGTTTCTCTTCGATCGCCGAGGAAAAACAGCGCGTGTCCTATATGGCGCTCCGCCGGATCTGCATCAGCAGGCAGAAGCCACGCTTGATCAGATAATCTATTAGCTCATCCACGGGGAGATGCGGCTAGTGCGGCTGAGTCGCCATCGCCATTTTCTTTCGTAAAACCGCCAGTTCCGGGCGTTCGTCTCCCGTCGCGACTTCGTTCAGCTTGCGTAGATATTGGTTCGCCGCGCTGGTATCGCCGGCCGCCGATGCCGCCTGGATCGCGCCGTACAGCGCATTGAAACGGTTGGGGGCGAACTTCAGCACCGCTTCATAGGCGGCCAACGCCGCTTTCGAATCCTTTTCACGCAGTAGAAGCTCGGCCAGCATCTCACGGGCCGGAGTGACAGCACCGGGCGTCACCGCGTGTTTGTCCATGCTTTCCTCAAGTTCAGCCGCTGACCGCATGGTTGCAATCGCATCCGCTTTGCCGCCGCTTTCGGCGATCCAGGCAGCGACCTCGCGCCGCTGCACCTCAATTTGATTTGCCCAATACGTGTTGCCTTGCTTTTCTGTGGCGGCGCGCAATTGTGCCAGCGTCTGTTCAGCTTCCTCCGCCCGGTTCAGATTCCCAGTACGCGCACTGCCAATTCCGACAGCCGCCCAGGTGATTGCCTGTGCCCAAGGCACCCCTTTGGTGCGAACCTGGAGTTTGCTCGCGTCTTCCCACTGCCCGAGTTCAATCGCGTAGCGGGCAGGAATCGCGGCGGCGGCATAGTCGCCCGTCAGAGTCAGATCGGCCACCGGCGGAAGCACATTCATCTCATCTACCACGGCCTTCGCCTGTTTAACGCGCCCGCTCTGCAGATACGCATACTCGAGGTAATCCATGGCATGGAGTCGTTGATCGCGCGCCTCGGCATTTTTGGAGTTAGGCTCGGCAGCAGCGGCGAGTTCCGCGGATTTGCTGTTTGAGCCAATCGACTCTTGCCATGAACCCACCCGCGTGAAGATGTGCGACGGCATGTGATTGGCGTGTGCGGAGGCCGGCGCAATCTTGGCGTACATCCGCGCCGCCGGCAACGCTTGCTCGGCGAGCACCGGGTTATCGTAGCAATGGATTATGTAGTGTGCCACGCCCGGATGATGCGGCTGCTTCGGGAATATGGGTTCCAGAATCTCGCCGCACTTGCGCTGGTTGCTGAATGTCTTGTCGGTCTTGGGTGCCGTTATGTAAAGCGTGAGAGCGTGAAAAATCGCGGCCTCAGTGTCGGCAGGGTACGCGGCCTGCAGGGCAGCCATTTTCTGTTCCAACGCCTTTTCACGAGCCAGTTTGTCCTGAACATCTTCCCGAAAAACTTCTGCCAGGGCATCGATGTAGGCCTTTTCTCGTGCCGTGGTGCTGGTGTTTGAAGCTGCCAGTTGCTGTGCTTTGTGAATTGCCTCCCGCCCCGCTGCCATGTCCCCGTTCTCCCACAGTCCGTGATAGTGCGACATCGCAACGCCCCAGTGCGCCATGGCGCACTTCGGATCACGGCTGGAAATCTGCTCAAAGGCACGTCGTGTGTCCTCGTATTGGAAGGAATGCAGCAAAGCCACGGCACGATTGAAATCCTGCTCGACAGATTTGGAGCACGAGGTGGCGAAATGGACCGAGCCAACTTCCTCTTCGCTGAGATTGTGGTGGTGACCCTCGTCGGCAAAGGCCGGAGCCAACAATAAGCAGATCACGGCAATAACCTGGGCCGATCGCATACGCCTCCTTACGATGTGAGGAAATTGAGCTGAGGAAGTGCCAGTAATTTTACCGTATTTTGAGAACCTTGCGCCCGGGTTCGTGCTCAATAAGAAAGGGCGCCGACAGGCGGCGCCCTTAACAAGTTTCCCTCACAATCACCTGAATACGTTATAGGCGATATCGGCGATCACATTCGTTTTGCGGTTCACGATCATGATGTTCGCCCCAATGGTGACACGCGAGTAATCGGGCGGCAGAGGTGGTAGCCTGCGATCCAGTTCGACGGGAAACGGCTGACACTTTTTCTGCAATCCCGGCGGCAGGGTGCCATTCCTCGCTAGTTGTTTTTGCAGGCCTGGCGGCAAGTTCCCGCCCCGCTTGGCCAATCCTGGCGGCAGGCCGCGACCCGCGTCGCCATAGTAGTAATCGTGGATGACAGCGCGATCGTGATTGCTGAAAGCGATATTGACCAATGCGCGGCGATCACGATCCCGGTCACGATCGTCGTCCTGCCGGTATTGATGCTTTTCTTTGCCGTACGCATGCCCGTGTCCCTGACCGTAGGACAAACAGGGAAGAAGCGATAAGCCGAGGCTTGCTCCGAGAAAAATTCTGATGAAAGAACTGCGCATAGTTCTCCTGTCGTAATATTCTCGCGCCCCAGGCAGCAGTTCACAAGTGAGTAGGTGCATCCAGAAGTACATGACCAATAGCTTCAAGGATTTAGGGCTGAGACCTAGCGGTGGTCTCGCATGCAGAGTTGGTTCCTACTTCGAACCTGACCTTCTGTGACGAATTGTTGTCATCAATCATGCCACCTTTTATTTTTTCGCATTGTGAGTGGTCGCGGAACGAGTTACGATGTGCGAGTAACTAATCTTCCCACCAACTTAATGCTCGACTAGTCCGCAGTATCCTCCCCAATGCTGCGCAATGTGGACCGAGGCGCAGAGGTCGCCTGGTCATGGATAATATTCGACCTCCAGCGTTGTTTTGTTGTTTCGCTGCGCTTCTGGGTTTGTTTGTGACCGCAGGAGCGCTCCCCGGGCAGACAGTTGCCAGCAGCGATTCGAACGCCCGTGCAGCCGGCGCTAAGTATGTCGGGTCGGACACCTGCAAAACCTGTCATGAAGATCTTTACGTAAAGGGCTTCGAAAGAACATCGCACTTCAAGACCACTTTGCGGGGCGGCCACGGCTGCGAGTCCTGTCATGGGCCCGGTTCGGAACACGTCGAAGGCGGCGGGGACGTCTCGAAAATCGTCGGCTTTAAGACTATGGCCCGCAGTGAGGCGAACCGGCGATGCCTCAGTTGCCACGGGGAAAACCACGAGCAAGCCCACTTCGCGCAATCGGCGCACTCAAACAGCGATGTCAGTTGTATTGACTGCCACTCTCCCCATCACGCCGAGACAAAACAATTTTTGCTCGTCAAACAGCAGCCTGCCCTGTGTTACGGCTGTCACACGTCCACGAAGGCAGATTTTTCCAAGCCGTACCGCCACCGGGTCAACGAAGGACTTGTCCAGTGCAGCGACTGCCACAATGTCCACGGTACCGGGACCCTGCGACAGGTGCGCGCCATGCCCAACGGCGATGCGGTTTGTTTTAAGTGTCACGCTGATAAGAGAGGGCCGTTCGTTTACGAGCATGTTCCGGTGAAGACCGAAGGCTGCGGGAGTTGTCACACGCCACACGGATCGACAAATCCGCGGTTTCTGCGGGTCAGCAACGTGAATCTGACGTGCTTGCAATGCCATTCGATTACCACCCTTTCGCCATCGGGTCCCGTGCACAATCAATCCCAGAAATATCAGGCGTGCACGATGTGCCACACGCAGATCCACGGCTCGAATTTCAGCAACGTATTTTTCCGGTAAAGGGGATGAACATGAAACCGCACAACACGCATGCTCCCGCTCTCGCCGGAAACTTCCGCTCCATATTCATCCCATCGCTCTTCGTAATTATGTGTGGATGTTCGGTCGGGCTCTGGGCACAAACCCCCTCGAATACCCCGCAAAATGCGCCTGCCCAGGTCGGCGAGCAGGCCGAATGGGGATATGCCATCCATCAGTCCATCAATGTCGGCTACCGCGCCGCCGACTTGTCCGGCAGTCACGCGATGTACGACACGCTGGTTAACCTGCACAGCGGTCCACGCATTCTCGACCAGGACTTGTCGATGCAATCGGCGACCCACGACGGTGTGCTGTTTGATGACCTGTTCGCCAGTAGTTTTGGATGGGGAGGCGATCCCAGCAATGCTTTCCGACTCAGGCTCGACAAGAACAAGTGGTATGACTTCCGTGCAAGCTTTCGCCGCGACCAGAACAGGTTCGATTACAATCTGCTGGCCAATCCTCTCAACCCTCCGACATCATCGCCCAACGTACCGATTCTCAATACACCTCACGAATTTGCCACCAATCGGCGGATGACAGATGTTGATCTGACACTGTTGCCGCAGTCGCCCGTTAGTCTTCGACTCGGATACTCCCACAACAACATGACCGGGCCTTCGTGGAGCAGCGTACACGAGGGAAGCGATGCGCTCCTGTTCCAGCCGTGGAATACCACGCTGAACTCATGGCGTATTGGCTTTGATTGGCGTTTCGCACCGCGGACTTCTCTCAGCTACGACCAGTCGCTCCAGTACTACAAAGGGGACACCACCTGGCAGCTTGCGAACAATGTTCCGGCATTGCTCCCGACCGGGGCCAGCGTGGAACTTGGACTGCCGTTCAACACGGCTTCGAACCAGCCTTGCGCCATTACAACGGGGAACACCAGTCTGATCAACTCTTCCGGCGTGCTGACTAACGTTGGCTGCAACGGCTTCTTCGCCTACAACCGGGTGGAAAGAGTGCGCACCTCGACTCCCACCGAAACCGTCACCCTGCGAAGCAACTACTGGGAGCGTCTCGAACTTACGGCATCGTTTGCATACAGCAATGCCACGATGAACTCACCCCAATCTGAGTTCTTCAACGGATTGATTTCGAGGACCGGGGTGCGCCAGTCTCTCGTGACCGGTCCAGCGCGCACTCGCCAGGTCTCGAATGTCGCCAATGTCGGGGCAACACTTCACATTACCCGGCGTTTGCGGCTGATCAATACGTTTTATCTATGGTCGTACCGCATTCCGGAAAATTTCGCGGCCAGCGAAACCGACAACATCGTCGCCACGGTTACGCCGACCACGCCCTGCCGGGCACCGGCTTGTACGCTGCTGACGCCGCTCAGCGCCACGGTGCCCGCGACTACCGCCACATTGGACCAGCTGTCGTTCAATCAGGACTTGAAGCGCAACCAGACGGAGCTCGCTTGGGATGTCTCGAAGAAAGCCGGCGCTCGAATCGGCTATCGTTACAGCCATAGGACCTTCACGCACTGGATTGATTTTCTGGCCGGAGACGTCGACGAGATCCCGACAGGAGAGCACACCGGACTACTCGGACTGTGGTTTCGGCCGACTCCGGCGCTCAGGATCAATTTCGACCTGGAACATTCCAACAGTTACAACTCGCATTCCTTTTACGACTACCTCATTACGCGCCTGAGCCCGCGTAAGGAAAGCCGCTACCGCTTGCAGGCGAACTATACGCCTCGTCCGTGGGCCGTCTTGGGTGCTTCGGCAAATATTTGGCAAGCATCGAACCCGGATTCTCTCGATCGCTATTTTGGACACAACCGGAACTTCGGACTGACGGCGTCCGTTAACCCGAGGGAACGGTTCGGATTTGACTTTGGCTACAATTACAACGATGCCGCGCAGGACAGCCTGATTTGCTTTGCCGACGTTCCTCCCGTTGGCGTCGTTCTGCCGGTGGTCGCAGCTGCGGCCTCTTGTGTCGCATTCGATCCGGGCAATCCACTGTTGACCAATGGCATCTACCGAAACCGCACCAATTTTGCCATGGCGTCCCTGGTGTTCAAACCGGTCAAGAGAGTGACCACGCAAGTGGGATATAGCATTACCAGTGTGGGTGGCGAGTCGCCCGTCTTCAACATTCTCAATCCAGATCCCTCGTTGCATTACAACTATCACCAGCCATCCGCCAACTTGTCGCTCGACGTGGTCGATCATTTGAGCTGGAACCTCGGCTGGAACTACTACCAGTACAACGAGAAGACGTTTGTCGGGCCGGCCGCTTCGCGCTACTTCCACGCCAACACGGCCACCATCGCCCTGCGTTACGCTTTCTAGGCGGTTCGATTGTTACGTTTCCGTAACACCCCTCTGCAACCCGACGGCTTGTGACCACCGTCACCCCCGCTGGTGAGGTCACTCACTGCTGTTTCAGTCGTCCTTCGCGAACAATGAAACTGCAGGTTGGGGTAACCGGCGAGGAGGAACATCGGACATGCCGCGAAGCCGCCGCGACGGAAGTGGATTCCGGAAACTCTCAAAACTGGTCAGTTTTCTGGTTCTTCCGTTGCTCCTGGTATCCGGGTTGATGCTGCCGTCAGTTGCCGCCGCTGCGAAAAAAGCGGCCGTGCCCCCCAAGCCAACCAACGAAGATTGTCTTGCCTGCCACAGTGACCCCGCGATGACGAAGGATGTGGACGGCAAGACCGTCAACATCTCGGTAAACCCGGAACATTTCAAGAACTCGATTCACAGCATGTTCGGATGCGTGGATTGCCACACGGACGTGAAGGCCTCGCCCCACGAAAACACGCCTGCGAAGCTATCTTGCGCTCAGTGCCATGCCGATCAGCAGGCTGCCTATGACCGGAGTTTTCACGCCCAGGCGCTTAAGCGGGGAGATACCCAGGCTGCAACCTGTGTCAGCTGCCATGGCAGTCCGCACGAAGTGCCTGCCGTGTCAGACCCAAATTCCCGGGTCAGCCATGCCAATATTGCGGCAACTTGCGGAACCTGTCACAGCCAGAAGTACGTGATGGAGGCGAGCGGGCACAGCAACCAGCCGTTTCTGTCCTATGAGGAGAGCGTCCATGGACGTGCGGTAGCATCGGGGTCCGGCAAAGCTGCCGTGTGCACCGATTGCCATGGGTCGCACGAAATTCTCTCCGCCAGCGACCCCAAGTCGTCAATCTTCAAGTTCAATGTACCGGTGACCTGTGCCAAATGTCACAACGGGGTGCAACATGAGTATGCCGCCAGTATCCATGGCCAGGCGATTGCTCGCGGGAACTGGCAGGCCCCCGTGTGCACCGATTGCCACGGTATCCACTCCATCAAGGCGCATCTTGATCCGAATTCCTCGGTCTCTCCGCAGAACCTGGCGCGGGTGACATGCGCCCGTTGCCACGAAGGGGTTCGGCTGTCTCAGGAACTTGGCGTCCCTGGGGCGAGATCCTCGACCTACCTGCAGAGCTATCACGGTCTGGCATCCAAGCTCGGTTCCCAAGTGGTCGCGAACTGCGCAAGCTGTCACGGTGTGCACAACATCCTTCCCTCCAGTGATCCCCACTCAACGATCAACAAAGCCAATTTGATTCAGACCTGCGGGCAATGCCATCCCGGCGCCGGCGAGAAATTTATCACCGGAAAGGTTCACGTCGATGCGCCGCTCTCGGCAGACATCGGCAGCAAGGCCGTGCGCTGGATCCGGAAGTTTTACCTGGGACTGATTGCTGTCGTGATTGGCGGGATGTTGCTGCACAATTTCATCATCTGGCGCCGGAAGGCGCTCGTCCGGCGGAAGTCGGAAAATCGCGCGATCACACGTATGAGTCCGGTCCAGCGTGTCCAACACCTTGTGCTCTTGGTCAGCTTCTTTGTACTCGTGCTGACGGGCTTCGCCCTGAAATATCCCGATTCATGGTTCGCCAGCATGTTGTCGCTCGGGGAGCGGGTGCGTGGCCTGACGCATCGCGCTGCGGGTGTTGTGCTCATTGGCGCCGGCGTTTTCCACGTCGTATATGCACTCCTAACCCGCGGCGGGCGGAAGTTGGTCGTAGATCTGCTTCCCGAGCCGAAGGATGCGACCGACGTTTGGGGAGCGATGCGTTACTACCTGGGACTTGCCCCGTCGAAACCGGAGTTCAAGCGCTTCAACTACGCCGAGAAAGCCGAATATTGGGCGCTGGTTTGGGGCGTCATCGTGATGGCGAGCACCGGCATCATGCTCTGGGCCAAGGTTGTGATCGGCAATCTCCTGCCACGCTGGTGGCTGGATATCGCCACGGCCATTCATTTCTACGAAGCCGTTCTGGCCACGCTCGCAATCCTGGTCTGGCACTTCTATCAGGTCTTCCTCGACCCGGACGTATATCCCATGAACTGGACTTGGTGGGATGGAAAGACATCGTTCGAGCACTACCGTGAAGAGCATGCGCTCGATACCGAGACGCTGTTGGACGCCGCTCGGGCCAATGCAGCCGGGTCCGCACTCGAAGACACGCAGTCGTCAGCCAAGGCTGAGGAACCGTCGATCCCCGCAGCTGAAGAAGAAGTCGGGGCTGCACGCAAGTGAGTGGCCGTAGCGGCCCCAGTTGGTTTTAAGTAACTTCTGTACCCGAGACGTAAGATGAGGCATTATTCGTGTCTCACAAACGAAACACCGTGTCGTTGACATCAGTGAACCAGGAACGCCCGGAGAAAGCGCATGTCAGCTGATCAGCAGAGTGATGGTTCGGTCCGGACTGCAGGTATTTCCAAATTACGGGATCTGTTGCGCAATCCGATTTCACTGATGGGTAGCGCGCTTGCGCTGGTCAGCCTTGTCAACATTCTATTTCTGTTCATGATCGACTTCATGTCGGATCACCCGAATCCCTACGTGGGAATTCTGGCCTACATGGTAGTCCCGATCTTCTTCATCTCCGGCCTGGCACTGATCCCGGTTGGCGTCTGGTATGACCGACGGCGGCGCAAGTCGAAGGCAGGCGCTGAGCGATCACAGTATCTGAAAATTGATTTCAGTGATCCAGGACAACGCGGGGCAGTTGTCTTTTTCCTCGTCTTCGTTGTCGTATTTGTCATCATGAGCGCGATCGGCAGCTATCGCGGATACGAGTTCACCGACTCAGTCCAGTTTTGCGGGCAGCTTTGTCACAGCGTAATGAGTCCCGAATATACCGCGTACCGCCTTTCCCCGCACGCCCGTGTCGCTTGTGTGGACTGTCATGTCGGTGCCGGCGCTACCTGGTATGTGCGCTCGAAACTGTCGGGCGCGCGACAGGTATTTGCCACGGCCTTCAATACCTATCCACGTCCCATTCCCACACCCGTGCACAATCTCCGTCCGGCCCAGGAGACATGTGAACAGTGCCACTGGCCGAGGAAGTTTTATGGCGCACAGCTGAAGGTGTTCACTCATTACGCCAGTGACGAAAAGAACACGGTCCGGGTCGTTCGGATGCTCATCAAGACCGGTGGCGGCGATCCTACCACCGGGGCGCCATCCGGAATCCACTGGCATATGAACATCGGTAACGAGATCAGCTACATTTCGACCGACGATAAGCGCCAGGTTATTCCATACATCCACGTCAAAGACCTGCAAGGACGGGTGACCGAATACGTGTCTGACGATTCGAAGCTGACCAAAGAACAGATTGCGGCGATGCCCAAGCGTCGCATGGATTGTGTGGACTGCCACAATCGTCCGACGCACATCTACGTCGCGCCGGAGACATCGGTAGACCAGTCGATGTTGGCGCGGCGGCTTGATGCCGGCTTGCCCTTTTTAAAGCAGACCGCCATGGCTGCTCTGACGGCGAGCTACAAAACCACGGGCGAAGCCATGCAGGGAATTGCCACTCAGGTCCATGGATTCTATGCAACAAAGTACCCTGACCTCGAAAAGAGCAAAACTCTTGAAATCCAAAATGCGGTGACCGAACTGCAGAGGATCTACAAGAACACAACCTTCCCTGAAATGAAGCTCGATTGGCGGACACACAACAACAACATCGGTCATTTCTACTTTCCTGGCTGTTTCCGCTGCCACGACGGGAATCACAAGAGTGCAGACGGCAAAGTGATCAGCAAGGATTGCAACATCTGCCACACCGTGCTCAGCCAACAGCAAGGCGAAGACAAGCCGCTTGCCTCCGAGGGCATGCCCTTTCAGCATCCCGTCGATCTGCGCGACCTGACGGCGGTCTCCTGCAGCGATTGCCACACCGGCGGGGTAAGCCCGTAACTCTCTGGATTACATGAACTTGCGGTCGTGACCTTCATCACAAGTGGCCGTGACCTCAGTCACCGATGCGACGTACATCCTCCTCTAACCTTGCTCCCAGAGGTCAACTCCAGGCTGGGAAGGAGACCGTGCGATGGCAACGGCAAATGGCAACGGGCAGGCACATGGAACCAACAGCAAGGCCAGGCTGATTTTTTGGGAAGTGACCAAGGGCTGCAATTTGCGCTGCATACACTGCCGCGCCAGCGCCACTGAGCTCAGTTCTCCTTCCGACCTAAGCACCAGGACGGCGCTGGGCATCATCGACCAAATCGCGGCCGCTGCCAACCCCATACTTGTGCTTAGCGGCGGTGAACCGCTCTACCGTTCCGATATCTTTCAGCTGGCCCGGTATGCCACCGACAAAGGCTTGCGTGTCGCGCTTGCGACCAATGGCACGCTGGTCACGAAAGAAGTTGCTCGCATGATTGTCGATTCAGGCGTGAAGCGCGTTTCGATCAGCCTGGACGGCGCGGACTCCCTGACTCACGACACCTTCCGCGGTATCCCTGGAGCTTTCGACGCGGCCGTATATGGATTGCGAAATCTCAAGGCCCTCGGAATGTCGGTGCAGATCAATATGACTATCGCGCGTCACAATGCGAAGCAGCTGCCGCAAGTGCTGGATCTTGCCAAGTCGTTGGGAGCCGACGCTCTGCACACGTTTCTCCTCGTTCCTGTGGGTTGTGGAGTAGACATTGCCGCCGAACAGATGGTCGCGCCTGAAGAATACGAACGGATGTTGAACTGGTTTTATGATCAGTCGCTGGAGGGCGGCATTGAGTTGAAGGCCACCTGCGCCCCGCACTACTTCCGCGTGGTTCGCCAGCGCAGGGTTGCGGAGCGGCATTCAGCGGAAGCAGCGGCTCAAGCAAAGGCCGCGCGACGGCTCGCCGGGGATCCGTCCGCCATCGGTCCCGCCGATATGATGATGCCGGGTTCGACAGGCATTCTTCTGCAACCAGCGGCGCATCCGGGCAACGGTCATCCGGGTGGCCATCCTCACGACATGAATGCGATGACCAAAGGCTGCCTGGCCGGAACCGGTGTGTGTTTTATTTCCCATGAGGGCGAAGTTTATCCCTGCGGCTACTTGCCCGTCATTGCAGGCGACCTGCGGAAACAGTCATTCTCCGACATCTGGGAAAATGCGGAAGTCTTTCGACAGTTGAGGGAAACCGACAATCTAAAAGGGAAGTGCGGCTGCTGTGAATTCCGCAACGTCTGCATGGGGTGTAGAGCCCGCGCCTTCGCCGCGACGGGAGACTTCCTCGACGAAGAGCCATTCTGCGTGTATCAGCCAAAGATGGTACAGCTGAAAACCGAAAAGGAAGAGCAGCCTAAGGCGGTAGCGCGATAGCTTGGTCGGCCAAAGCCACGATCAACCGGGTTCACGCAATTTGAATCGCAGAGGAATCGATGTCCGAACATGTTGCACATCTCGATCGCGTACCCACCCGCTTCCGGGCGCTCATCGTTCCACGTGAGCACGGCGCTTGGGGAATGTTGCTGGTTCCCCTGGTCACAGGCGCCGCAGTCGGCGTTAGCTCAGTTACCGCGATCGGTCCTCTGGTGACGTTCGCCACTTCTGCGCTGCTCTTATTTTGGCTGCGAACTCCCCTTGAGAGCTGGCTGGGAACCACCCCCATGCGGGCACAGACCGGACAGGAGAGGCGCTTTGTCCTTGCGGCCGTCATGTTCTTGGTAACCATCACCAGCATCCTCTTAGGCTCGCTGTTTTGGAATGGCCGGAACCTGGGTTTGCTCCTGGTGGGCGCAGCGGCTGGTGCGGCCTTTGGTACGCAAGCAATCATCAAGAGATTTGGGCGCCGGATGCGTATGCCGGCCCAGATTATCGGCGCTCTCGGCTTGAGCTCCTGCGCAGCTGCGGCGTACTACGTCGTCACCGGTCATTTTGGGCTGCGAGCGATTGGGTTATGGCTGGCAAGTTGGCTATTTGCCGCCGATCAGATTCACTTTGTTCAGCTTCGTATTCAGAATGGAAGGATGGTCGGCCTGGCACGCAGACTTCGGCGAGGCTCCGTGTTCCTCGTCGCACAGACCCTCATGCTCGGCGTGGTTCTCCTGCTGTGCCGCTACGGGATTTTCCCTCGTCTGGCGGTCGTCGCGTTTCTCCCAGTGCTGATACGCGGCCTTGCTTGGTTTGCGGAGAAGCCGAGCCCGCTCTCCGTCAAGCGGTTGGGATGGACTGAACTCGCTCACGCGATCATCTTTGGAATCCTGCTGACCACTACCTTTCGACTAGCCTAAGTCGCAGAAAAAGGCCTCCAGCGGAGTCCGCTGGAGGCAAGCAAGTTCGAATCCCGAACTACTCGCGAAGCTTCGTTGGCACGCCCGCTTTCCGGGCATCGCTTTGCAGTTCATCCAGCTTCTGCTTCGCCGCGTCAACTTCTTTTTGTTTGGCCGCAATCTGCTCTTTGTACTGCTTGTCTTCTTTGTCCCATTGCGCCGAGTTCCGGAGACGATAACCGACGTCCGTAGCAACCGTGGCCGCCCGCAAAGCATATTCCCGCTTGCGCACATCGAGTTCCCGCTGAGCCAGTTCAAGCGTTTCCTTTTGTTGCTTGATCCTGCCCTGCCATTCGTTCAGGGCCTGCTGCCGGTCCTCAGGCGATTGGCCGGGTTCCAGAGCCGGTGGCTTATCATCACTGGCCACCGACGATTCCTTATCGGAGGACGACTGTGACTCAGGGCTTTTCGCATCCGTAGGGCTTGCCGCGCTCGAAGCTGGCGATTCGTTGCCTACAACGCTGATGTTCTCCGTTTTCGGCATGTTATCGTTGTCGTATACCTTCGCCGGTGCCGTGGCGGTTTCCTTCTGCTTTTTCTGCTGCCGCGCGTATTGCGCAAGATCATCTCCCTGGTCCTGGGCCCATGAGCCTTGCACTCCAATGAGCAGAATGGTGGTGGCTGCCAGACACCAATATGCGATGCGTTTCATAACTGTGCTCCTTCTTCCCGGCCTTGCCGATCCTGACGTGTTTGCCAAGGTCCAGCGATGGCCATCAATTCCTACCTGCCGCCGTTCCGACCATGTTCCGACCGGAAAGGGCACTGCTGATCTTGCGCACGCACAGATCTGCCTCAGCGGCAATCTGCGCGCTTAAATCGTGTTCTGGATGCTCCTGCGTGGCACCCTCGAGATCCTTTGCCAAGCTGGAAATTCTGCCGAGCGAGCCTTCCAGTTCTCGTACAATTTCCGGCGATATGGCCCCGACCGTATCCTGGTTGCGGCGCATGCGCGCGATCTCGGTGCAATCGTTAAGCAGACACGCCGCCCCCAATACTTCCGCGGTTCCGCCGTATACCGGCGACACAGTAACTTCCAGTGTCCGTTCGTCGCCCTGGGGCGTGGTGTAGATGGCCTCCAGGCATTCAAACTTCGAGAAGCTTTGCAAGCTGTTTGCGATCGCCTGCCAAAGGGGCGTCCGCGCTGAATTAAGCCCGCCTTGTACGCTGGCATCGCGGAAGAGGTCGCGCGGACTCATACCGACCGGAGAAGCGATTCCTAAAATGTTCTTGGCTGCCGCATTTGCCTGGCGAACCAATGCGCTGCTGTTGAAGAACAAGACCCCGCAGGAGAGGTTCGAAAGCACCGCGGCACTGAGATTCTCCGTGGTTTGTGCTCGGCGGCGCTCCGATTGTTGCAGCGTTTGCAACTCGTGCTTCTGCTGTTTGAGTTGCTGAATGACGGCGTGATATGTGTGCAGCGGAAAATTATCGAAACCGGTGCTGCTCTCCGCCGGCAATGCATCTTTCCGCAAGCCTTGTCGCAGTTGCCGGATTGCAAAAAAACCTACCAGGAATGCGACCGCAGCCGACACGAAGACCACAGCCATACGGAGCACCAACGGATTGGTGAGTAGCCTCACACCAGCCCCCAGTACCACCGGAAGAACTGATTTCCGAAGAAGAACGCGACCAACGCCATGCTGCCGAGGAACACACCAAAAGGCATCTGGTAATAGCGGTACACGAGGCTGGCAGACTGCCAGGCTCGCCGCCGTGCCTGGTCCACCGATTCATGATTGCGCAGCATGCGACGCCGAGTACGCTTCACCCAAACCACGATCATCGTCCCAACGCCGAAAAACGATCCCGTCAGAGTCGCGGCGAAAAGTGTCAGGATGGTCAATCGAACGCCGAGGAACGCACCAACCATCGCCATCAGCTTCACATCCCCGAAGCCCATTCCTTCAATGCCCCGCCACCGCAGATAAATCGCGCCCGCGCCGTAAATGAACGAGGCGCCTATCAGAGCGCCCGTGAGAGCGTCCAGGATCGACAGCACCCGCCAGGAAGACGCCGCATGCGCTGGGAGCGTTATCATCCCCGGCACAAGTTGAGCCACTAAGTCATTGACCGGTACGAGCAAACTGAAAACCAGCCCGATCGCGAGGCCTGTCAATGTAAGTTTGTCAGGCAAGAGCTTGGTTTCCGCGTCGGTGAAGATCAGCCCCAGCAGCAGGAAGCCCAGCACGCAACATTTAAGGGTGACCAACGTCAGTCCGAACTTGGCGTAGCACGACAGGAAAAGCACGCCTGTGAGGAGTTCCACGAGCATGTATCGCGGCGAAATCGCCTGCCGGCATGCCCGGCAGCGTCCGCGCAGAAAAATCCACCCGAACACCGGGATGTTGTCGTAGAACTTGATAGGCGTGTCGCACTTGGGGCACTTGGAGGCGGGCAAGACCACCGACATGCCTCGGGGTAACCGGTAGATACACACGTTCAGGAAGCTGCCGAATGCCAGCCCCAGAGCGAACACCGCCGCTGCCACGAAGGGATCCACTGTCTCCTTTGTGCCTTAAGTTCCGGAATTCCTGTGGTTTTGCTCTGATTATAAGGGGATTGTGAGGCGTACTCTAAGGTACCGAAAGGCATGTACCTTCGGCGATGCAGCGTACAGCCCTTATAAACCGCGTACTTACGCAGAACTAGGCGACTCCATGACTTCGGGAAGGAAGACGGAAAACACCGTCCCGCTTTTCTCGGGCATGGTGCGGCTGCGAAACCGAATCGAACCGCCGTGTTTCTGCACGATGCTATAGCTCAACCACAGGCCCAGTCCGGTACCCGTGTCCTTCTTCGTCGTGAAGAACGGTTCGAAAATGTGCTGAGTGTGTTCGGGCGCGATGCCGCTCCCCGTGTCAGCGACGGTGACCCTTACGCCCGGGCGCCTTGCGTTGGACCGCTCGCGCGAGCGCTCGACCCGCATGCGCAACCTCCCCGCAGCGGGCATAGCATCAATAGCATTGCCGATAAGGTTTGAGAACACCTGGCGGAGTTCCCCGGACAAGCCTCGCACTTCTGCACGCCCATCGGAGAGCAGCTCGACTTCGATCTTCTTGACCGAGATTCTCTTGCTGTAAAGATCCAAGACCTCCTTCAACAGTCCATCCAGATTGACCGGCAGCGCGGATGCTGTCTCGCGCACCAGGCCTAGAGTCTGTTGCGCGATGTTAGCGACACGTTGTACCTCCTTCTCTGCGAGTTCGAGGTACTGGTCCGCTTTCTCCTTGTCATGACGCGCCAGATAAAGCAGGTTACCGATCGCTTCTAGAGGATTGTTGATCTCATGCGCAATCGTGGCTGCCATACGTCCGGCGGTCGCGAGCTTTTCGGTCTTGCGTAGAGCTTCTTCCGCGAGGCGTTGCGCCGTCACGTCCTGCGCGATGGCAGACGCGCCCGTAATCTCGCCGCGATGATTCATGATCGGCGAGATAGAGAGGTAAACCGTTAGCCGCGTACCGTCTTTTCGGACCCTTTCCGTGAGGTAGTGCTGGATTCGTTCTCCGGACCGCAGTTTCCGCATGATCCGGGGAATCTCGTCCGGTCGTTCCCGAGGAGCGATCAGCGAAACATGCTGGCCAATCGCCTCCTCGGCGGTGTATCCGTACAGACGCTCGGCCCCTTGGTTCCAGCTGGTAATCACTCCATCGAGATCTTTGCTGAGTATTGCATCCTGCGAGTTTTCGACGATCGACGCCAGGTGGCGTCTTGTCTGGTCGGCGTGCATCTCGGCTTTCGATCTCTGCTGTGCCAGACTCGCTGTCAACACGGCTACGGCTACGAAAATGCCCAATTCCACCAATTCTGCCGGGGAGTGGGCAAATGCATGAATTGGCGGCAAAACGAAGTAGTCAATGATCACGACAGAAGAAATCGTGCAAAGAACTCCCGGCCCGAACCCGAGAAATCGCGCACTCATGACCACCGCTGCGATGAACAGAATAAACGGGCGTTCCGCCAGCGCGGGCGACTTAGACCAGACCAACCATGCAATAACCGTCAGAGCCAAGGCGCCGGCGTAGCGCAGTGTGGTTTGTCGCCATTCCGACATAGTTTCAGGATGTTAGATGCAGTGTTGCGCAAGGAACCGGCGGGAAGCTCCGACTCCGTAAGTCTAAGGGATAGACTCGCCTGACCGCTTCGAATTTAGCAGGCGATGGCCGGCAGGTGCAATTGGGCGAGGGTTGTCTTTGGCAAAGACGCGGGTCGAACCCGCAATGACGACCGCAGGGGAGGGAACTGCATGGACGGAGGCGGGTAAACGCCCCCGTCCGGCCAATCCTACTTAGCTTGCATTTCCTCGATGTACTTGTTCAAGTTTGCCAGGCGCATTTGCACTTCTGCGTTGTGGCCTTGGCTGATGTGCCAGAACAGGTGTCCCCAAATCGGCATTTCCTTGGTCCCGTGTGCCGGTATGGCCGTGTCACCCTGGATTGCCTTGGTAACGTGCGCGGATGGAAACGTGCCGCCGTTCTTCTGCGTTAACGTGGTCAGGTCGGTAGGAGGAGTTTTGAGGGCGCTGGCCGCCGGTCCGCTCCCCTTGCCGTCTTTGCCGTGACAAACAGCGCAGTATGTATCAAACATCTGTGATCCGGAAGCTGCCGAAGTCTGCTTCACCGGGACATGCTTGATTTCCTTCTGCTGGGCGACCGAGAACACCGAAGCCATCGCAAGAACCAGCACCGGGATCGTATATTTCGCCATGATTGTTCCTCCTACGATTGCCTACGACTGCTGAATGACCTCTTTCAGTGTAGGAAGAAGGGAAGCGCGTGTACGGTGAGGCTTGTCACTCGTGCTTGTGACGCCCGGCACGCTGTTTCGAAAGCGAAACGACCGGGAAATTAAAAAGGCAGGCCGCGTGGCCTGCCTTGTGTTTCGTTGGCGCTTGGCTTAGTCGCCCAGCTTGGGCCGGTTTGCGTTGGGACCTTCCGTCGTGGGCACGACCGTGAGCGGCCCCTGCAGCGTGAAGTTCAGCACGGTTTCCGAAGCCAACTTGATCTGTTGACCTTTGGTTGCTGCCTGGACGCCCCCGCCCAGGCCGCCACCTGCTGCCGCGCCGATGGCCGCACCCTTGCCACCGCCCGCGATACCTCCAATGATGGCGCCAATCGCTGCCCCAGCTCCAACTTTCTCGGCGGTGTTCTTGCCGCGCGACGTCCCCTGCCGGCGATATTGATCGGTCTGAACGTTGTAGTACTTCTTGCCGACCGCGATTCGATCCAACTGCAGGATGAGAAGTGACTGTCCAGCAAATTTTCCGGCGGACTTAACGTCCACGATGTGGCCTTCCACATCGTAGCCAGCCGGGATCGCGGTCTCACCTTCGATTGCCAACGGCGAGTCCAAAGTCGCACGGAAAGTCTGACCGGGTTGGCTGGTCTCCGAATCTATCGGATCCACCAGCCGAACCGCCAGGGTCGTTCCGGAAGGAATCGTGACCTTTTGCGGAGGCGGAGGTGGCGCCGGTGTCGAAGGAGCTGTGTTCATGGCTTCCATCGTCGAAGGGGGCGCAGCCACATGATTGCTGGGACCGGTCGCGGAACTCCCGGTATCCACAGATGGAGCGGACTGGGGTCGCGCACGATGGCGCGGCGCGCTCGCGCGCCGCTGCGGTTCTGGCTTTTGCTCTGGCTGAGGCTGAGCGACCGGTTCGGCTGCTGCGGCGGTTTGCGGAGCGGCTCCAACTTGCAGATTGTTGACGACCGTCTTCACCCCGTCCACCGATGCGGCCAGCCGAGCCGCAGCATCGCGCTCATTCTGGTTGTCGACTGTGCCGTCGAGCGTAACCACCCCATTCGCGGCCTGAACCGACAATTGCTTGCCCTGCAGCCCCGAGTCCTGTCCGTACTTGCTCTGGATCTCACTGCTGATCTGAGCGTCCGACTTCGGCTTGGCCTGATTACAGCCCACCGCTATCCCAAGCACCAGGACCAGTAGAAACGCGACGAAAGAGAGACGGGTTTTCGTCTTCATAATGCACTCCTGAAATTGAACCGGTATGTCTAGTTTAGATGCAGGCACTCTGAATCCTGAAAGTAAATTTTGTAAAGAAGACCTACACTCCTACAACTGATAAACCCAGATTTGCAAGGAAGTTGCGGAAACTTTCCCGATTCTCGAGACCCGCGATCAGAACCCTTCAAATCCGCGGCAAAATCACAGCGTCGCAGCGCCTTATGTTATCGGCGAACAGTGCGTTCCGGCGCTTTTCAGAGACCCTGATTTCTAGCTTTGGTGGATGAATTTGTAGTCGAGAATGGCTGCGGCAAGGCCCACGGCGGTCTCAGTGTCCTTCGCGTCTTTCGACCGGATAATGCGGGCTTGGCAGAGCACGTTGCTGTTCTTCTGGCCCGATATCTCCTCGGGCATCTCAAAGACCATTTCGACGAGTGCGTTGAGTGGGAGCTGCTCTGAGCCTTGGAACAGGACGCCGGACTGGCTGATATTCTCAATGATCCCTTCAGCCCAGGTGCCAAGATTCTTAACACGATATCGGACAGGTGTGTCCAATTTCAATCTACGCGCACGAGGAACCCAAGTCGGTTTTTTGGTGTGGGCACGCCGCTTGGTCGCGGGTTCGCCCGACGATGCACCCGCCTCCACGCGCTCAATCCGGCGCATGGTCTTCCAGTCGTACTTATATTCCGCGGCACACAACAGGCAGATCTGGTAGTACGAACCATCTACTGCACGGCGCGGCCAAGAAAACTCGTGGGAGCAACGACCTAACATGAGCACATCCAAAAGCTTTTGAGGCATAATCTTTACCCAACCAGAACCACCGGGACTTAATCATGCGATGCTTGCGGTAAGTTGCCTAGGTTACTTTCGTGTCAGCGAAAATGAGCGCCAGCAAGCGCAATGCTGGAAACGAGATAGCGGCATGAGCCTCATGATGTCGATCCCGCTTGTCACCGAACATGACGAGGGTCAACGTGCCTTCAAAACGCTTCATCAACCAGTTCGACGACCCCGCCGTTCAACCCGCATGAGAGGAATCCGTGGATGATTTGACCGCATTTGTCCTGGCTGGTGGTAAAAGCACGCGCATGGGTTCTGATAAGGCTTTCGTGGACTTTCGCGGACGCACCCTGCTGGATAGAGCATTGGAGATCGCCGGTACCCTTACCCCGGAAGTTCTAGTTGTCGGGGAGCGCTCACGCTTCAACGGAAAGGCGAGTGTGGTTGAGGATGTTTTTCGCGACCGCGGACCGCTTGGTGGCATCCACGCTGCTCTGTCTGTTACCGCGACCGAGTTGAATCTCGTTCTCGCCGTCGACCTTCCCTTTGTGAGCAGCGGCGTGCTGCAGTACTTGGTCCAACGAGCTCGGTCGAGCTCCGCTCTGGCGGTGGTCCCGGCATCGGACGAGGGCTGGCAGCCCCTTTGCGCGGTTTACCGCCGCGCTTTCCTGGGCCATGCGGAACGGGCGTTGTTGCAAGGCAAGAACAAGATCGACCCATTGTTCCAAAGCATCGAGGTCCTCCCGATCCGCGAGCCGGAACTAAGTCAGCAAGGGTTTTCGGCCCATACTTTTCGAAATCTCAATACACCGGCAGACTTGGAGCAGGCCCGCGGCTTGCGTCTGCCAGTTTCGCCAAAAGGTGCGAAACTGGAGTAGCAGCCCGTGGAACAACCGGGGGATCGCAGTCCAGCGCGCTATGTCTGATTTACCCTACATCGTCTTTGACAAGGTCAGCAAAGCCTTCGGCGACAACCGGGTCCTGGACGAGGTCAGCTTTTTCGTCATGCCCGGTGAGACGCTTTGTATTCTCGGCCGCAGCGGCGTCGGGAAGTCGGTTTCGCTCCATCACATCATGGGTTTTCTCAAGCCCGATGCCGGCCGCGTGATTGTCGCCTTCGAGGACATCACCGACTATACGGAAGAGCAAATGGAGGCCATCCGGAAAAAAGTCACAATGGTTTTTCAGAACGGCGCTTTGTTCGACTCGCTCACGGTTGGCGAGAACGCAGCGTTTCCCCTGCGCGAGCGTGGCGACCTCAGCGAAGAACAAATCTTACAAATTGTCGATGGCTTGCTGGAGATGGTGGGCGTGAAAGAAATGCGCGACCTTCTGCCGTCGGACCTCTCCACCGGTATGAAGCGGTCGGTTGCGATCGCCCGTGCGCTCGCCGCCCAGCCTGAATGTGTTCTCTACGACGAACCTACGACGATGGTCGACCCGCTGATGGCGCAACTTCTCGGTGACCTTATCAAGAAGCTAAAAGCCCAGTTGCACCTCACCAGCATCGTTGTAACCCACGACATGCGGCTGGCAAAGAAGCTCGCCGATCGGGTGGTCTTTTTGCACGAAGCCCGCGCGATATTCTTCGGGACGTACGCCGAAATGGAGAGGTCTGATCACCCCATCATCCAGGAGTTTCTTACGCTTGATGAACTCAAGCTGGAAGCCTAAGGCGGCCGGCAAGTCGTCTAGAAACCTTGTCTAACCAACTCTTCTACGGTGATGCGGCTCTGACCGGGCTCGCCGCGCATCATTTTTTCGACATACTTGGCAATCAAGTCCACTTCCAGGTTGACCGGATCGCCTACTTTGAGCGACTTCAGGTTCGTCATTTCGACTGTGTGGGGAATGATGGCCGCCGTGCAGCGGCGATTCTGCAATTGCGCAACGGTTAAGCTGATGCCTTCAATCGAGAGCGACCCTTTGTAGACCACGTACCGGTCAAGTTCTTCGGGAATTTCGATGTGAAGCCACCAGTTTTCCGAGTCCGGAATGCGGTCGAACGCCAGTAATTTTCCAACGCCGTCAACATGCCCTTGCACGATGTGCCCGCCGAAGCGTCCGTCAGCTTTCATTGGCAACTCAAGGTTGACCAGAGCGCCTTCCTTGATCCGGGAAAAAGAGGTTCGTACCCAGGTCTCGGGCGCTAAGTCGGCGCAGAACGAGCCCGGGCGGATGTCCAGCGCGGTCAGGCACACGCCGCTGACCGAGCAACTGTCGCCCGTGTGCAGCTGCGCCGGCGTGTTTTCTGCTTCGATTGTGATGCGGCGGTTTTCGCCTTGTTCTTGAATGCTTGCGATGCGGCCGACTTCTTCGATAATTCCGGTGAACATGGAAAGGACCTCGACCAGCCTTTAGCTAAGGCTCATTGCTCATTTCGTACGGATCCCGCAAATAACCTTCGACTGCGAAATCTTCTCCGAAACGATGCAACCTGAATGATTTCACATACGCGGCATCTCGTATGTGACGGAAGCCCGGCCCCGACGCAAAAGGTACGGAGCCGCTTCCGGCCAGAATCTTGGGAGCGTAGTAGAGAAAAACCTTGTCCACGACTCCTGCTGCCAAGGCTGCCCAATTCACCATTGCGCCGCCCTCGATCAGCAGGCTTGTGACTTCCAGCTCGCCTAGCCGTTTCACGACGCCTATCATGTCAGGCCTGCCGTCGGCCATGGGCGGCGACACCTGCTCGACGCGAATGCCAAGGTCCTGCAGCGCCCTTTTCTTCTTCTCCTCGGCAAACGAGCACAGAACCAGCACATCCTCTTTCGCGGTCTTAACCAGGCGCGAGGTATGGGGAAGCCGCAAGTGGGAGTCGACAACCAATCGAAGAAGGGGCTTGCGGCGGGCCTGTCCGCTGCGATCCGTCAGCAGTGGATCGTCGGCAATGATCGTACCGACACCGACCATGATGGCATCGCTTTCATGGCGCAGCTCGTGAACGTGCTTACGGGCGATCTCGCTGGTGATCCATCCTCCGGTTACGCCGCCCGACCCCAGAGCGGTTGGATTCTCCGACTCCCCCGGGGGAGGCGCGATTTTCCCGTCCAGGGTCATCGCCGTTTTTAAGGTCACCAGCGGCACGCGATGTCGAATGTAGGTGGCAAAACTTTCGTTCAAGCGTCGGGCGTCTGCTTCTCCCAGACCGACTTCCACCTCGACACCCGCCGCGCGAAGCTTCTGAAATCCTTGTCCGCGGACCAACGGGTTTGGATCTTCCATCGAAGCCACGACCCGCCGGACTCCGGCGGCTATCACGGCATCCGCACATGGCGGTGTTCTGCCGTGATGAGAACACGGTTCCAGGTTCAAGTAGAGGGTGGAACCCGCCGCTCCAGGCCCGGCTTGCTCGAGCGCGAGTATTTCGGCGTGCTTGAGTCCGTCATACGTGTAAGAACCGCTGCCGACAACCTGTCCAGCCGCATCGACAAGAACTGCTCCCACGCACGGATTCGGAGAAGTCAGGCCAATACTATTTCGCGCCAGATCCAATGCCTGGCGCATGTACCGTTCATCGGTGCTTGGGTCTGGTGTCATTCCGACATAGCGTAATTAGCTTCGTCGCGGTGGGAATAAACCGTTCTCTTCCTCCGGTTCGGCGACCGAAGCCGCTCCGCTGCCGCCGCTTGGCCCTCGGCGCACCGGCGCACCATAGGCATGAGGATCGCCCGGTTCGAGTTTCGAAGATCCGCCGAACAGACATCGAAGAAACTCACCCAAGTCGTGCAAAAGTGATCGACGCGTCGGCTTGTCTGTCATCGGCTACACCTCGTCCTTCGCCTTTAACTCGGATCAGGCAAACAATGAGTCCACAAACTCCGCGGGATTGAATGGAAGCAAATCGCCGGCCTTCTCTCCCACTCCGACATAGCGAACGGGGACACCCAATTCGCGCGTGATGGCCACAACCACGCCCCCCTTGGCTGTCCCATCCAACTTGGTCAGCACAATCCCAGTGACGCCGGCGGACTGCGTGAACAACCGCGCCTGCTGCAGCCCGTTCTGACCGGTGGTGGCATCCATCACCAGCAGAGTCTCGTGAGGCGCGCCGGGCACGATCCGCTGGGCGGTGCGGCGCATTTTCTCAAGCTCGGACATGAGATTGGTCTTGGTATGCAACCGCCCCGCCGTGTCCACGATCACATAGTCCGTGTGACGGGCTGTCGCAGCCTGCAACGCGTCGAACAGCACTGCCGATGGGTCCCCGCCCGCTTTCGTTTTGATGATTTCAGTTCCGGTCCGCTGTCCCCAGATCTCCAGCTGCTCGATAGCTGCGGCGCGGAAAGTATCGGCGGCACACAACAGCACCGTCTTGCCTTGCGACCGGAAGGCCTGCGACAGCTTGCCGATCGTCGTAGTCTTGCCTGTGCCATTTACACCTACAACGAGAATGACCTCCGGTACCCCATCCACTTTCTGCACGGGGGACGCGTCGCCTCTTTCCAGGATGGCCAGCAGCTCTTCTTTCAACAACCGCTTCAGCTCATCGACGTTTTTGATTTGTTTCCGGTCCGCCTTGTCGCGGAGTTTGTCCAGCACTTCGTGCGTAGTAGTCGCTCCCAAGTCGGCCGCGATGAGGGTCGCTTCGAGGTCGTCGAGGGTCGCGCGATCGATTTCCTTGTTAAAGGCGACAACTTCCTCGATGCGCTCACTGAGGTTCTCGCGGGTGCGAGTAACCGCCTCCTTCATGCGCTCCAGAAAACCTGGCTTCTTCTCGGTACTGCCGAACAGCGTCTGAATCATAGGAATAAAACCGTAAGTATTACGTGACGTTCAATTATAGCGGTGGGAGCTGCGTGGTGCCGCAACGGCACATGCCTGCAAGTGGATCAAAGGTAGAGACCCTGGCGATGCGAGGGCGCAGAGGGGTAGAGCCGCTTTCTAGACCCTGCTGTTGTCCACGGCGGACACAACATCGGAGGTTGCAGCCGGAGAGACAGGAGCCGGTGGTGGGGGCGCTGCGGTCCCCGGCGCGGCAGCAGTTTTTTGGCTGAGTATCCGCTGGATTCTGATCTCGCCGCGATCGAACACTGCGGTCAGGGCAGCCACACATTGCGAATCGAGACGCTTGTCGACCAGGGAGTGAATAATACGGAGCGCATCGGTCGGATCGTGCGCCATCTGATACGGCCGGTTTGTCGTGACGGCATCGAAGGTGTCAGCTACGGCAATGATCCGGGCCAGCAACGGGATCTGGTCCCCTTTCAGACCGTAAGGATAACCCCGTCCATCCAGCGCTTCGTGGTGCAGTTCGATTCCGGGCAGCATCTCCCGCAGTTGTTTAACTGGCCGCAAGATGTTTGCGCCCTTGGTGGTGTGCGTCTTCATGATCTCGAACTCTTCGGGAGTCAGTGCGCCCGGCTTTTTCAGAATCCGGTCCTCGATACCAATCTTGCCTACATCGTGCAGCAGCGCAGAGATGCGGAGGGTCTCAATAAAGTGCTCGGGCAAGTTCATTTCCTTGGCAATGAGCACGGAGTAGCGCGTGACGCGGTCGGAATGACCCTTGGTGTAAGGGTCTTTTTCGTCGACCGCGCCCGCCAACATCTGGATCGAGCCCATGAACAGAGCGCGATTTTCTTCTGCCGCCCGCTTGAGATCGTCAACGAACTGTTCCAACTCCTGCGACATCACGTTGAAGGTCTCAGCCAGTTCGCCAATTTCGGTCCGATTCTTGAGATGAACTCGTTGCGAGAAATCGCCGCGCGCGATCGCGCGGCTCGACTCTGTCAAAATCTCCAGCGGGTTGGTGATCTTGCGGGCGACATAGATGCTCAGCGCCATGCTCAGACAGGCCGCCAGTAAGGCCAGCAGTCTCGCGGTACGCTGCATCTCAAAAACTCCGCGGTAGGCCTCCTGTTGCGGCTTGTGGACAACGACCGCCCAATCGAGCGGCGTCACTGGGCTGTACGTCCCTAACATGTCGACGCTGTCCTTGCCGTCGCGTACTCTGAATTCCTTGGTTGCTGCCAGTTGCGCCTTCCCGCCTTCGTCGACAAAGTTCCGCACGATCTCCAGCTTGGTCATGTCCTGGCCAGTGGCATATTCCGGCGAAGCTCCCGCTACCAGGCGACCCTGGCTGTCCACGACGTAAGGCGTCAATCCACCACGGCTGACTTCCTGAAGCCGCTTGATCAAGAACTGCAAGTCGACCACGCTGCCGATCATCCCGAGGAAGTGCCCCCCATACATGATGGGCGTGGTTACCAGAACGACTGTCCGTGCGTTCTTGCCCGAGCCCACAGTGAGGGCCTGCCCGTTGTAAATCCGGCCTTCGCTGGCGGCCGAATAGGCGCGTTCCAGTTCCCGCTGCATAAAAGCATCTGGCGCGATGCGTCCCGCCGAAATACCCTTGGCTTCGGAATTCAGGAGAGTGGCGTAGGCGATGTCGTCAGACGATGAAACGAAGTTTTCCAGGAGAGCGCGCAGCTCCGGCGAAGAAATGTGGTTGGTGCTGATGTCGCCGCCGCTGGCAACCTGAATCGCCGAGGACAAATTCGTCAGCGCCATCCGCAACGAATCCTCATGCTGCGCAATGTCGTCGGCCAATGAGCGCGTGACCGTGTTCTGCAACAGCATCTCGTTCGTCTTGAGACGGCTTCGGTTAATCGCCTCCACCTGCGCCGAGTAAAAGTACATGGGTACGACGCTCAGGCCGACAAGCACGCTGAGAATGACGTACAAGATGGGGATGCGCGCTGGCAATGGCAGTTTCAACGGTACGAGCTGGCCCCCAGTAGCCGCACACTTGCGGCGAAGAATGACGGATTCTAAAAAATTGTAATGTGAACTCAGACTGCCAGGCCCCAAATGCCGGGCCGTCTGCATTACCGAGGTACTCTGACAATTTTTGCCAACCATGCCGCTAAAATCCTAACCAGTCTGGATTCAGCAGATTCCGTTTTACAGTTACGTCGGCCCCCCTTGGGGGTTGCGGCCGTACGGAGCTGGGAGGCCGTGATGGGCGATTTCAATCCTTCTGCATGGCGCTACGTCACAATTTGGGAGTTCCACGTTCCGGTGGCCGAGCGGCTCAATTTCGAGCGCATTTATGGTCGTAGCGGACTCTGGGCGCAGCTATTCAGCAAAGCCGAGGGCTACGTCGGGACCGAGCTTAACCGTGACCTGCAGATTCCCGGCCGGTACCTGACATGCGATTTTTGGACGAGCAAAGACGCCTACCTCGCAGCTCGCCAGTCACTCGCTCGGGAGTACGCGACCCTGGATGCCGCGTGTGAGCGCCTGACCGAAAAAGAAACTCATTTGGGCGAATTCGAGCGGATTGGCTGAGGGCTGTTGTGGCCCGAATCATCGCTAGGCGACGCTGGATTCGCTTTTCCCGGTGCGCGTCATCAGTTGATGAATGGCTTCGCGGGGCTCTTTGCCGTCTTGCAGGATGGCATGCATCTGCTCGGTGATCGGCATTTCTACGTTCTTGCTGCGGGCCAGCCCGAGCGCTGCGTTCGTCGTCAGGATCCCTTCCGCGACCATTCCATGCATTCCCTCGATGACTGCGGAAAGCTTTTTGCCCCGTCCGAGCTCAACACCCACCGTCCGGTTACGCGACAGGTCGCCAGTGCAGGTGAGCACCAAGTCTCCCAGGCCGGCCAGTCCCGACATGGTTTCGCGCCGTCCGCCACAGGCGACCACCAACCGCGTCATCTCGGCCAAGCCACGAGTGACAAGCGCGGCGACCGAGTTGTGCCCCAGGCCGAGTCCGTCACAGACTCCAGCGGCTATCGCAATGACGTTTTTCAGTGCGCCACCGAGTTCCACTCCAATGATGTCGTCGTTCGTATACACGCGAAAGGACGGATCGCTGAATTCCTGCTGAACGGTCTTTGCCAGTTCAGGATCGTGCGATGCGATCGCAATGGCCGTAGGATCGCCTCGCGCTACTTCCTTGGCGAAAGACGGGCCGCTAAGCGCCCCCACCCTGGGTTCAAAGTGCTTCCGTGCGCGGACCACCTCGACGATTACTTCGGACATCCGCTTCAGCGTATCGTTTTCCAGTCCTTTGGTCGCACTCACAACGAGCATTTCGGGCTGGAGATACGCGTGCATTTTCTCGAACAGCGACCGGCAATGGTGCGACGGCATTACGCTTACGAGAATGTCGGCGCCAGATAAGGCGGCTCCCAAATCATTGGTCGCCGTTACAGTGGGCGGCACGCGATGACCGGCAAGAAACAATTTGTTTTCGCGATGAGTGCGGATCGATTCGCAGATCTCTGGTTCCAGCGCCCACAGGCGTACACGATGTTGTGACCTTCGGCCCAGCACGATCGAAAGACCCGTACCCCATGCGCCCGCGCCGATTATCGCGATCTCGCTCATTTGCGCCTCAGCTGAAGACGGTTCTCCGTGCCATGTACCAGGCGAACGATATTGTCCCGGTGCTTCCAGATAATCAGGACCGAAGTGATTGCCATCAACAACAGCGCGTTCGGCAATTCGTATTCGTGAAACAACCACGCAAGCAACGGAAAGAACAGCACGGCGGTAATCGAGGCAAGTGACACATAGCGGAACAGCAGTCCTACCGCGACAAAGATCCCGATCATCACCAGCACGGACTTGGGGGCGAGCAAGACGAACGACCCCAGTCCGGTTGCCACACCTTTACCTCCACGAAAACCCAACCAGATAGGAAAGACGTGCCCAACCACTGCGAATACGGCGGCCACCAGCGCATGCCAGTAGATGATCGTCGGTGCCATCCCCCAGCTCTGTCCGATGTGCCATTCAGGGCCGTAGTGGACCGCATGCATCATGCGAGTGATGACCACTGCCAGCACCACCGCCGCGAGTCCCTTCAGCGCATCCAAAAGCAGGGTCGCAATGCCCAAGACAGGTGAAGTTCTTGCCACGTTGGTCGCGCCGATGTTGCCGCTGCCGCTCTGGCGGATGTCGGCGCCGCGGAATGTGCGAACCAGCAAAAACCCGAACGGGATCGACCCAAGCAGGTACGCAATTGCAGCGACGATGAGAGTCGCATTCATTTCGAAGATATCCCTTTGCTGCCCGGTTTGGCTTTATTCCGGATTTCCCAGGGGGAACTCGCCAATCTTTGTGTACCTGGATCCGCCCGCGCCCAGCTTACTTTCGTATAAGTAGAAGCTGCGGGCTGCCATGCTACCAAAATCGAACGGCGGCATCGCCATGAGCTTTTCCTGCAACTTCCGAAACCCGGAGTTCGGCCGATCATCCTTCTGCCGTTTCGGACTGCCCGACCGTCCCCCCGCGCGGGCCAGCGTCAAATGCGGACTGAACGGATGCTCTTCGTTTGGAATTCCAAGCGAGCTCATAGCCTGGTCTACGGCGGCGGCAAGGTCGGCAAGCTCGTGTCCCGCTTCGATGCCGACCCAGAACACGCGTGCAGATTTCGAGGTGGGAAAGAAACCGTACCCGCGAAATGCAATTTGAATCTTCTGTCCGCGCACTGCGTGAAGTGACGTCTTGACTTGCTCTACCACGTTGGCCGGCTTCTCACCAATGAACTTGAGCGTCACATGCATCGACTCAGGCCGTACCCATCGGGCATCGGGAGCAAACTCGCGCACACCGTCCATGAACCTGCTGAGCCGCGTTCGGATTCCTTCGTCTATGTCGAGGCCGACGAAAATGCGCATGAGTCGGTAGTTCCGATCAAAGAGTCACAGGCTTACATCAATCGCCTGCGGACCATATCGAGCGCCTGCTGGCTGGCAAACCAGCGAATCCGTTTGCGGTCGCCAGGGAAACTGCGCTCGATGACTTCGGTAGTGCTGCCGTCGGTCAGAGCGTGGTAAACCAGGCCCACGGGTTTTGCGTCCGAGCCCCCGGATGGCCCGGCAATTCCCGTGATACCAATGCCCAAGGTTGAATCGCAGCGCTCGCGTATTCCAAGCGCCAATGCCTCCGCCACTTCCTTGCTCACGGCCCCGTACTTCGCAATCAATTCCGGGGCAACACCGGCGAATTCAGTTTTCAAATCGTTCGAGTACACTACCGCCCCCCCGACAAAATAGCGCGAGCTACCTCCCACCGAAGTAATTCGCTCCGCCAGCAAGCCTCCGGTACACGACTCGGCGGCAGCCAATGTAGCACTCCGCATTTGCAGGAAGTAGCCGACGATCTGCTCGAGCGTTTCGCCATGACTGGAAAAGACGTAGTCCCCCAGCTCGTCCTCAAGCTCTCCCGCGAGCTTATCGACACGGTCTTGGGCGATCTGCTGAGAACTGCTTTGAGCCTTGAGGTGAAGCTGGATTTCTCCCGCACCCGCCAGAATGGTCGTTTGCACATCGGCGTACTTCTGGTAGATGGGTGCCGCTCTCGAATCGCATTGCGACTCGCCCATCATCGCGACCCTCAATTCCCGCGTGGCTAGGAATGCAGGCGGCAACTTGGCCCTCAATCGTTCCACGCACTCCTTCTCGAAAAGACTCTTCAATTCGTGAGGCGGACCAGGCAGGAGAATGATGATCTTTTCTTGGCCGTCATATTTGCCGCTGATCCACTGTCCGGAGGCTGTGCCTAGCGGGTTCGGCAACACCGTCGCGCCGCTCAGGACGTCGGCCTGCTTCTCGTTATTCGCGGTCATTGTGTACTTGCGGGCCGCAAAGCGCTTCTTTAATGACTCGAGAATGTCTGGATCCCGTCGCAACTCGAGTCCGAGCGCGTCACTGACTGCTTCGCGGGTGAGGTCATCTTCCGTCGGACCGAGTCCTCCCATGAAGATCACGATATCGGCACGCGAAAGGGCAATCTCGGCAACCGATCTGAGGTGTTGCCGGTTGTCTCCGGCGATTGTCTTGAAACTGACATCCACGCCCAGTTCGTTCAACTTGGCCGTTAGATACAGTGAATTCGTGTCCTGTCGAAACGGAGTCAGCAGTTCTGAACCGACGGCGACGATCTCGGCATTCACGCTGAAGAGTGTAAACGATGGGGAAGCGATTACCGGATGGGTTATTCGGGCACGAGCGGCAGGCCCGGGATATCCCATGCCAGGCGGTGTACTGCGCCGGTAGTGGCAAGCACGGCGGCGTTACCCGGAGCAAAAGCAAGGCCGACGAGGTTCTGGCCGGCGACTTCAAGGGCAGCTTTGCCGTCCGGGTTGATCTTCACAATTCCGCGTTTTCCGGCCAGGGAAGCGGCGACGTAGAGATTTCCGTGGATGTCGAACGCGAGCCCCTGCGGCCGGCCTAACCCGCGATAAAAAATCGACACCGTTCCATGTGGGTCGATCTTGTATACCGAATCGAAACTGGATGTAGTCGGCCCTGTGACAAAAAGATCCCCTTGCGGGCTGAACGCAAGGTGATAAGCGGAGACGCTCGGCTCGAGGGTCGCAAAAACGAAGATTTGGCGGTCGCGGGCGATCTTGAAAATCGTTCCACTGCGATCGCCCACGTACAGGTTATGCTCGCGGTCGAATGCGATGCCAGTGGCGACGCCCATTCCTTCGGCGTAGGTGGACATGCTTCCGCTGGGAGCCACCTTGTAGACCGTACCGTCATATCGCGAGGACGCATACATCTGTCCTTCGCGATCAAACGCAATCGACGTCGCGTTCATCATGTCCGTCACGAAGGGCTTAATGTTGTAATTCAGGTCGATCTTAAAGATCGCTACTGGAACCTTCTGGCCCCGGGAACCGGAGAACGTTGCATAGATATTTCCCTCCGGATCGAGCGCAGGATTGGTTACTGGGTGAAGGCTCTCGGCAATAGGAAGGGCGACTTTGACCTGAACGGCATTGCTGACATGCCCGTTCGTCGACACCACGACGGGCCCGGAAGTCGCGCCTTCGGGTACGCGCGCCACCAGGAATTCGTCAGAACTGATCAGGACGGAACCCTCAACCTCGCCGAACTGAACCCGCGGTCTCCGCAGTTCATGAGGGCGGAGACTCCTGCCGGTAAGTCGCACTTCTCCCCCTGGTAGCGCGGCCGTGGGCTGCACCAGTTCCAGGTGCGGTTTACCGTTCACATTCTTCTTGCCGAGGATACGATCAGAAATTGCCATTGCCTCTTCGGTTTAGATGCGAAACTACCACCTCAACGGCGACCTGAGAACGAATTCCTACAATGTGCGAAAAGCTGTCGAGCGCTGCTTGCTATCGCAGCGCTGCGAAATGCACCAACAACTGCATAACAATCAGGCCGTAGACTCCCGCTCCAATGTCGTCCACCACAACCCCCATACCTTCCCGCAAGCGCTCCAACTGACGCACAGGTGGGGGCTTGAGGGTGTCGAACACACGAAAAAGTATAAAACCGGTGAGAAGAGTTTTCCACGATACCGGAGAAGCGAAAAGCGTGAGTAACTGCCCAGCGACTTCGTCAATGACCACGACCTGGGGATCTTTCTTTCCAGTCTCTCGACAAATGCGTGTCGCCGCCGGAATGCCGATGGCGGTAGTCAGCAAGACCAAAGCACCATCTACCCAGGGCCGCAGCGCCGGATTGAGCCAGGGGCCCAATACGGCCCACAGCACGACGGCAGCAGCTGAGCCCGCTGTTCCCGGAGCAATGGGCGTTCGCCCCGCACCAAAGAATGTCGCCGTAATCCATGCAGCCTTGCCCGCCGGAGGGCCAGGGTTACTGCTCATCATCGTCGACTCCGCCATCCACCACAGTGTCGCTGGTGTCGCGCACGGGCGATGAGATTACGTATTCGCCGCTCGCCCATTTTGCGAGATCAAGAAGACGACAACGGGAACTGCAGAAGGGGAACTCCGGGTCGGAACTCTTCACCGCATTCTTACAGATTGGGCAACGGAGGCGAATGGCGCGCTTGCGAGCCATAAGAGATTTGCGAATCAGCAGCCTGCAGGTCCTACGATGCGGGCTACTAGATCATAGTCGTGGGATTCGGTGATTTCACACCGGTAAAAATGTCCTGGTTCGATGGCCATGCCCTCGGGAACGTCGTTTACGAACACCTTTCCATCGATTTCCGGCGCCTGCATCACCGTTCGTCCTTCGAGTAACAGTGCGCTTTCCTCGGAGGGGCCTTCCAGAAGCAAATCGAATTCGCAGCCCACCAAGTCTCTTTTACGCTTACGGCTTATTTGTTTCTGGATTTGCATCAAGCGGTTTCGTCGAGACTGAACTTCGCGATCTCCCAACTTACCATCCAGGCCGTATGCGGCTGCGCCCTCCTCGTCCGAGTAGTTGAACACTCCCATCCAGTCGAATTCGGCCTCTTTCACGAACTCGCACAGATGTCCGAAATCTTCTTTGGTTTCTCCCGGAAAACCAACGATGAAAGATGTCCGCAACGTAACCCCGGGGATCGTCTTGCGCATTTTCTCGATCGACCGTAGGAACAGCTCGCCGCTGCTACCACGCTTCATCCGTTTTAGTACTGCCGGCGACGCATGCTGCAGGGGAACATCTATGTAGGAACAAATCTTCTCGTGGGCAGCGATGGTTTCCAGCAAACGCCCGGTGATCTTGTTGGGGTACGCGTACAGGAACCGTATCCATCGCAGTTCGTCGATGGCGGCCAACTTCTCCAACAAAAGGGCCAGACCGTCCTTCAGACCGAGGTCCTCGCCGTAACACGTCGTGTCCTGGCCAATCAGCGTAACCTCGCGCACTCCGGAGCGCGCCAGGCGTTCCGCCTCGGCAATCACTGACTCAAAACGGCGCGACCGGAATTTGCCCCGCAACTGCGGAATAATGCAGAACCCGCACGGGTGGTCGCAACCCTCCGCGATCTTTATGTATGCGGAATACTTTGGCGTGGTCAACACCCGAGGTGTTGTCTCGTCATACAGATAGTTGGGCAGGTCAGAAACCGCTCCGTCCCACGACTCCCGCGAAAATCGGCCCTGCGCCACACGGGCCTCAGCCTCTGGCCGGGATTGCAGAATTACAAAGGGCGAAGTCGCCGGGACTGGCTGTACTCCGGTCGCTGCCAGGATTCGATCCAGTTCGCCGGTTCCCACCACCGCATCGACCTCGGGAATGTTCTGCCGGATCTCGTCGCGATACCGCTCGACCAGACACCCCGCAACGACGAGTTGTTTGGCCTTTCCCGCCGACTTCAGGCGAGCCATTTCCAGAATCGTGTCCACTGACTCGCGTTGCGCTCGATCGATAAACGAGCAGGTGTTGATGACGATGACGTCGGCGTCCTCCGCCCGGTGGGTCAACTCGGCGCCCGCCTGCGACAGCATTCCCATCATCACCTCGCTGTCGACGAGATTCTTCGGACATCCCAGGCTGACAAAACCCACCTTTTTGGGACTCGTCGAACTCTCGCTTGTGCTGGAAATGACGGATTCTTCTACAGTTGTCGACTTCTTCGACATGCAATCCTTGTATTCTAGCACCCGCCTGCGCTCGCTCCCCTGGCACCACAGGAGTCAAACCTGAGGATGCTTGATTTTAAGGCTCGCATGATAACCTTATGCCACAACCAGCAACTTACCAGCATTCTGTTCGGAACGGAGGATTGATGTCCGCGAAACGGCATTTGACTGCGATTCTCATGGCGGTCACCATCCTGGCAGCCTCGGCTGCCGCGCAAAAGAACGAGATTGCTGGCGGCGTTGGCCGCACCTTCATAGCTGACCAGGGAATCAGGCCGGGAGCTGTGCCCCTCATCAATAACACGGTCCATTTCGGAAATGGACTCAGCTTCGAAGTCAATTATGCCCGGCACTTCATCGACACCGGTTTCGTTGCTCTCGACTTCGAAGTGCCCTTTGTGGCCAATCCGGACGAAGATCTGGGCTCCGGAAATGGCGCCGTCCCAGGAAGTTACTCCTCTTACTTTGTGACTCCTTCGGCTCGCGTGCGAGTTTTTTCCGATTCCCACTTCCAACCGTGGGTTAGCCTCGGCGGTGGCTATGGCCGCTTTAACCTCAGCAAAACTCTGGTTTACGGCGGATCCAATCCCGGGTCGACCAGCAAAAGCAGTGGACTCTTGCAGGCTGGCATCGGACTCGATGTTCGCACCTTCAGTAAGGTTTCTCTTCGCCTCGCAGCGAGAGATTTTTGGTCGGGAGCGCTTCCTCTGAACGTGGACACCGGTAAAAGCCATCAGCACAACATCGTGGTCACCGGCGGCATTGTGATTCGGTTCTAGCGCAAGCGCCATTCTTTCTCTGTGGAAAACAGGGGTCGAGCGGGCGGAATTCACCCCTTCTTCGCACCCGTTCTTACCACGTCTTACAACCCTGCGTACCTGCGAATCCTGATAGTTCGCGCTATTCGCCTGCGCTAATACTCGCCATCAGCACGTTGAAACATGGCGAGGAGTAATTCCATGTACTACGTCATTGAAGTTGTCCGCTGGTGTATTCCCCTCCAGGAAGAAACAGCAATGCGGCTCACCTACCGACGAGACTATGTTCCGGAACGAGGGCTATGGCGAGACTTCCTCGTAAGCGCAGAGCCCGTACGTAAGGCTTAGGGCGTCTCCTCGTCGGCGGGCGAACTGGAATCCGTTGCTGCTCCGCGGGGCAAGGGCAACAGAGGTTTCGGGCGTGGCACCTAAGTGAGCGGGGAGGTAGGCCGTATGCCACTCAGAAGCGGAGCGGAATCAGGCGCAGGATCAGGCGGATCGCGTCGAGGGGGCGCCGGTCACGCTGGCGCAGGTGCCCAGAGCGGCGCCGGCGATACCAAGAAGAAACCTGTTGGCCGGAAGAAGAGCACTAGCGGGCCCAAAAAATGAAGCACTCAAATCAATATTTAGAGAACTCGGTCTATTGCTCAGTTCGTCACTAAACAATATTGACCCAAACGCTGCTCGGGCGTTGTTTCGGCGCCGGGTTTGTACAACTCAACGTTTTGACAATCGTATAGGCCGCGGTTCTTCGGAAGGCGGACCATCTCGTACTCACCAGCTTTCACCGCCGTGCAGAACGATGCGCCGTCATTGCACTGCAGCTCTAACGACTTACCTTTCTCCGAGACTGTGATCAGTACGACGCCGTTAGTCTTTTCTACGTTCTTAACCGTGACCTGCGATTTTTCGTCCCCGAATACCGGGATCGCAATCAAGACGACAAGGATCATGATGACTGTCTTCATACGGTCTCCTGCGGCCGCTCGCTGTCTCGAAGCTGAATCGCAAGCGCGAGTTCAGCGCCGGCCCTGGCGCTTCGATAGCGCTGCCCAGATCAGGCAAATTGCTAGCGAGGGAATCCACCATCCGGGATGAGCGTCGAGCTCATCTTCTACGTGATGTTGAAGCGAGCGGCGGGCCCGGATGGAATCTGCTGCCATGTCACTGAATAAAGTCATGCTGATCCTCCCGGGACAGCCTCTTGCCCTCCCAGCTTTTTTCTACGCCGACATTGACCGGGACGCAGTGATCCGGATCACGGCAGGGCAGTGATTCGCAGCAGGGTAGAAGACCGCTCCCAGTCGGGAGGGCCCAAATGGTCTTGAGGCTGGGGTCAGAACACGATCGCAGCGATCGGGAATGAGGATGAACTTAGCAGGCCCAGCGCAGCAGCGTTGCTCCCACTGTGAACCCCGCTCCCACAGAGGCCAGCAGCACTAGATCGCCCTTCTTCAACTTGCCTTCCTGGCGAGCCGTATCCATCGCGAGAGGAATCGTTCCAGCTGTGGTGTTGCCGTACCGGTCGATGTTGATGATGACCGTCTCCGCCCGCAGTCCAAGGCGGTCGGCGGTTGCAGTGATGATTCGCCGATTTGCCTGGTGAGGAATGAACGCGGCAATATCGGTGCCCTTCAATCCATTGCGCTGTAGAAGCTTTTCACAAATCTCAGCCTGCTTGCGCACGGCAAACTTGAAAACAGCCTGTCCATCTTGATGCACATAATGCATCTTCTTATCGACGGTGTCATGGGTCGGAGGATTCAGGCTGCCACCCCCGGGCATATACAACGAGCAGGCACCCGAACCATCGACTTCATGTAGAAAATCAATCAGACCAACCGAGTCGTCCTCTGCCGGTTCCAGGACGACTGCTCCGGCTCCGTCGCCGAAAATCACGCAGGTGGCGCGGTCCGTGTAATCGATGATCGAAGACATAACATCGGATCCGATGACGAGCACTTTCTGGTGCGCACCCGTCGCAATGAACTGTGCTCCGGCCTGGAGGGCATATAGGAACGCCGAGCACGCGCCCGAAAGGTCGAACCCCCACATCCCTTTGCCACCCAACTTGTGCTGAACCAGGCAAGCGGTTGAAGGGAACAGCATGTCCGGGGTCACAGTGGCCACAATCACCGCCTGGATGTCATTCGGGCTCACCCCTCGTTCGGCAAGCGCTTTTTTCGCAGCCGCGACCGCCAAGTCGCTCGTTGCGACACCCTTGTCGACAAGATGCCTCTCGCGTATGCCGGTGCGCTCAATGATCCATTGATCGGAAGTATCGACCATCTTTTCCAGGTCGTGGTTATTAAGTACTCGAGGCGGGACGTACGTTCCCAAAGCGCTGATTTTGGCGCGAAGCGGCTTAGACAATGATGGCTCCTTGAATGAAGCGACTATTTTCAAGGATTGTAAGCAGAATGTCTAACCCAAGAAAACCGGGTTGACACACAAAAAAGCCAGGCACCGGCAACCCACTGCACACGCAAGAGCCCGTTACCGTTGCTTCCTTCCGGACCTGGCGGGGTTGGCGGGAATGCGTCGCGCGGGACCGATGCCTGACCCAACCCATTCTAACAAACGCACGCCCTGCGATGGCTGATCGCCACCTGCCGCAATCCGCGTCCGGCCTCAACTTGCGTGACTTCCGATACACACCCTTACGCGCAGCGCTTTCTTTCTGACTGGAAATAGCGAAAAATGGGGACGGGATGCCCACCGACGACCTCAAACAGGTGCCCGAAGCCATTGCGCGCTATTTTGAACTGGCGCTCTACATGATGGTGTTATGCGGCTTCGGCACTCTTGCGCAAACCGGGCAACTGGATCCTCCGACTGTCCTGCTGGTCATCGTCGCACTGGTCGCTCGTGGCTACCTGATCCTGAAGCGAAAAACGTTCATCCTTGGCGAGAAGCTCACCCAGACAATTACCCTGGCGTTCACGGTTTTCTACCTGGTCGATTTCTTTTGGGTGTCGGGCAGCTTCGTTTCTGCGACTGTTCACCTCGTGCTCGCCCTCATGGTCGTGCGTCTGTTTTCCGCACATCGGGACCGAGACTACGTCTTTCTTGCAATCCTTTCTTTTCTCGCGGTTTTAGCCGCCTCGGTGCTGACCGTCAACAGCGCGTTCTTGGTGATGTTCGCCCTGTTCCTGCTCACCGCGGTTGCCACTTTCATCTTGCTGGAGATACGACGGTCCTGGACGTCCGCTGGCTCTCAGCCGAAGGCATTGTCCCAGCTTGATGCACAGCGGCTCGCGACTTCTCTGGTGGGGATTGCGCCGGCGCTAATGTTCGCCATTCTCATTGCCGCGATTGGGATCTTCTTCCTGCTTCCACGCATGTCTGGCGGTTATCTCAGCGCGTACGCAGCGGGAGGCGAGCTAGCGTCGGGATTCAGCGATCGCGTGCAGTTGGGCAGGATCGGCGAGATCCAGCAGTCCAATTCGGTTGTCATGCACATTCAGATCGACGGCGACACGGATGGCCACCATGACCTGATGTGGCGCGGAGTGGCGCTGAGCATCTTCGATGGCAAGAACTGGTGGAGTCCTCAGAAGCGCGTCATTTTGCCGCGCTGGTCCGATGGCCGCTTTGTCCTGCCTACAGGCGCCTCGGCGCCGCAAGTGCGGAGTCATCTTCCACAGAGTATTCATTACCGCGTCTTGTTGGAACCGATCGGCACCGATGTGTTTTTCCTCGCTCCGCACGGTGCGTCATTGTCGGGCAACTATCACATGCTGACCATGGACGGGGAAGGCGCCGTCTATGACTTGGACCGCGATCATCCACCCACTCTTTACGAAGCGGATTCCGACATCAGCCGACCGAGCGCGGCTCAGCTTAGGTCAGCCCCAACCGACTATTCCCTAGACGGGTGGCAGCAGTACCTCAAGGTTCCCGCCAAACTGGACGAGCGCATCCCGGAGCTAGCCCGACAAATCAGCGGTGCCGCGCCCACGAACTACGACAAAGCCGTCGCCTTGGAACACTATCTAACCTCCAACTACGGCTACACCCTGCAGCTTGGAAGAAAGTCTCCGCGGGACCCGCTTGCTTACTTCCTGTTCGAACGCAAAGAAGGGCATTGTGAGTATTTCGCGTCGGCCATGGCGGTAATGCTCCGCACCCTCAACATCCCGTCGCGCGTGGTGAATGGCTTTCGCACAGGAGAGTTCAATGATGTGACGGGGCAGTACGTCGTGCGTGCCAGGAACGCGCACTCATGGGTCGAGGTTTATTTTCCGAACTATGGTTGGATCAGTTTCGATCCGACCCCGGCAGCGGGTCTGGAGACGCACACCGGCCTCGGCCGCGCGATGTTGTATCTCGACGCGGTTTCGTCATTTTGGCGGGAATGGGTTGTGAACTACGACTTTGGCCACCAGAGAACGCTTGCTGTGGGCGCCGCTCGCGGGACATACCGCTACAAGGAGATGTTGCAACACTGGGCCGCAGACCGATATGACGAAATGCTTCGGTTTGCACGGCATGTGCGCCATTCTGCTGTACACTCTCCGCTTCGCTGGATTAGCCTCAGCGCCGCAGCTTTGCTCGTCATCCTTTTGTTGGTCACCCGTAGTGCGATCCTCGCGTTCTTTACCCGCCGCCGAATCTCTGCTTACCCCGAGAAATCACCGCAGGCAGCCGCAACCCTATGGTATGGCCGCATGACGCGTTCTCTCGCCCGCAAAGGATGGCGGAAATCAGCAGCGCATACTCCGGAAGAATTCGTCCACACAATTGCCGATCCAGAGCTCCGGAATGCGGTAGCTAGCTTCACGAACCACTACGAGAACGCACGTTTCGGAGAGTCAGCCGAAGATGCGGGCAAACTCGCGCAAGGCTACGAGCAGATTTCCTCGATTTGTAGTCGCTGATGGGAGCTTGCGGACTAGCGAGTATCAATGTTGAACCCGAGGATCGCATTGATTTCCACTGGCTGATCCCCGCGCTGGGCGGGGCGGAACTTCCAGCTTGCCAAAGCGGCCAAAACCTTGCCATTGACATCGGCCGATGCGGGTTGCAGCAGGTGGAGATTCCTTAGAACGCCCGATTTGTCGAGGACACACGCAATCACCATTCGCGGGTGCGATAGATTCGCCGGCAGATCCGCGCGCAGCGGCGCCGGCGCTGCAAGTTCCTGGGCGTAAGCCTTGGAAGCCGATGTAGGATCGGCGTACTGCAAAACCGCGGTGCCAAGCGCGGTATCGATGTAAATCGTATAAACCTTGTCCCCCTTCAAAATCCCGTAAAAGGCAAAAGCGCCTCCCGAGCGCGACGTGGCGACTACGGTGATTCCGGGTCCTGCATGAGCGCCGCGGACGCGCGTTGGATCAGCTATATCGGGCCCGCCGCCGCCACCACCCCCGAAGCTGGGCAACGTTATCGTATTTCCGCCTACAACTGAGATTCCCGGAGCTGGCGCATTACCGCTCGGGTTCTTGCCTGCGCCTCCGGGCCCTGGGAACGGCGACGTACCTCCTTTGGCCATCACTTCGGATCCATGTCCAGCGCCGGTCTTGCTTGCGCCCGATCCCTCGCCTTCCAACCCGCTGCCTGGACCGTTCCCGCGCCCGATGCCGTTTCCGCCTCCAGATCCTCCCACGCCGGCCTTGGAAGTGCCCGCAGGGGACATCGCCATGGATCCGGTTCCCCCATTTCCCGGCACGGCAAAACGCGAACCTGGCTGGCTTGAGATCACGACGCCTGCTTGCTTTGTATTTCCTCCACCACTGCCGGATGAAGGCGGCGCCAGTGATGCAGCGCTATCCGAGCCGCCCAGTCCTGTCGCAGAACGCCGCCCGCCCGGCCCGGAGCCCGACGCACCGACCGAAGGCGGTGGCGGTACGACGCTGGCCGAAGTAGTTAGGCCGGTTCCGCGTGATCCGGACGTGGCCCCTCCTTGTCCCTGGACTTGGACCGGAGGAGGAACCACGGCGGCTTGCATTGATCCCAATTGCGAACCTCCGCCGCTCGTGACGCCCTCACGCGTGATCCGGCTGGGCGGCGGCGCAACAATCGCTGCCTGGGGAAGCGTTAGTGCGTTCCGGCTCGAAGTGGTGCTCACTGGAGCCGAAACCGGTGGAGGCACAACGTCCGTTCCCATCTGCGCAGCCCGAACCCCAGCGTTGCCACTCTGAAGCGTCGGTGCTGGCGGTACGATCCCCGGATTCGTGCTGCCTAGTGTCGCTGCCCCTTGTATACGATCTCGCGTTACGTCGGGCGCTGGAGCAACAACCTGCCCGCTTGCCGCCGGCAGAGTACGGCTTGCACTCGCAACCACATCAGGCGATGGGGGAACGATGCCGGCATTAAACGTCGGCACGGCACGGTTTGCGTCCCGCTTCACGTCCGGTGGTGGAGCAATGATCGAAGTTGCCGAGTTCGCCACGGATTGGATCTTGTCCCGCGACACATCCGGCGCAGGAGGCACAACATTCGCTTGCGGCAATGCGGGCGATGTCGAGTGCAATCCGGAAGTCGGTGGCGGCCCCGGTGTTCGGTTGATCGCTAGGAGGTTGGCGACCGGCAAATCCGACTTAGGAATGTTCAGCTTGGGAACGTCAACAACCTTCTCGGTTGGTGATGACCCGCGTGCCACCCGAATCGTCTGGGTCCGATGAAAAGTTTCATGGCCGCCGGCCTTGCCCGATTTGCCAGTCTGCGCTCCGCCGACATCCTCTGTCCTTGGGAGCTCCTCTCCGGAGAAGTAAATCACCTCGTCATTCGGGCGAGGCATGGGTTTGAATTCTGGAGATTTTACGAGCGCAATTCTTCCGGGTAACACTGTGACGCCGGCAAACAGCAAAGCTTCGAGGATCCAGCCAGCCAGCATTCCACGGTATGGGAACATCCCGGCAGGCGTTTCTCCGGCCAAGCGCTTAGGTGACTTGGCTAGCGCCGGCCCAATCGCGGTGACAAACTCTTCCCAGGGCGACGACCACTCGATCAGCAGACGCGGCGGCGAGATTGCCGGAGCTGGAGCCAATGTGGGAGCTTCCGCCATCATGAAGCTCCTTTCGTTCCAACCTGAATTTCAATGGAGTCACCGATGCGTGTCTTCGACTCGCTGATCGTGTTCGGTGGCAATTCAACCACGCTGGCCGCCTGCAAGCGAACTGGGGCGAGTCGCCAGGGCGCGAGATTCTCCTCGACATGTACAACGGCTTTTGCGGAATTCAAATAGACCACGTCGATCGGGAACCTCATTCCGAGTGTGTGAACGCCACGGCAGGGCACAATCCACAGCCCCTTGCCGGAAACAAACTCGCGCGCGCTGGTTGCCAACAGTCCGACCAGCCTGGTGCGGTGCGTATCCGCGACCCTGAGCTCGGTGGCAAGGTAGGTCTGACGCGTCTGGTTGTAGGCGTAGCCCCTGGCCGGCACGGACATTACTGAACTCCCATCCTTACCACACCATCTTACCGGCCCGGCATGAGGGTATGCATTAACTGGATTACCGCCGGTCCCAATGTGACGAAGAACATCGAGGGGAGGACGAATATAACCAGTGCTGGAACCATTTTAATCGTAGTTTTGGCAGCTTGCTCCTCGGCGCGCTGCCGGCGTTCGGTACGCAACGAATCGGAATGTACCCGCAGCGCCTGGGCGACGCTCGTACCGAAGCGGTCTGTCTGGATCAGAACACCAACCAATGCCTTGATGTCATCCACCCCGGTGCGTTCGGCAAGGTTTCTCAATGCCTCAGCTCGTGGTTTGCCCGCCCTCATCTCCAGATTGACCAGGTGAAATTCGTTGCTGAGTTCGGGATGCGCGTGCTTCAGTTCCTCGCCCACGCGCAAGAGCGCCTGGTCAAGTGACAGGCCGGCTTCCACGCAGATCACCGTTAGGTCGAGCGCGTCCGCAAGTCCGATCTGAATGTTGTGCTGGCGACGCGTGATCAGGCGCTTCAGCACAAATCGCGGCAAAAGAAACCCAAGCGCGGGAATACCGAGAAACAACAGCGGTGAATCGAGTCCAATACCCGACACCAGCACCAGAATCAGGCCGAGCAGGGCAAACAGCACGCGAACACCGAAATATATCGTCTGCTGCCGCTGCTCGCGAAACCCTGCTTGCATCAGCCAAACGCGGGTTTTCGATGCTTCCGTCGGCGAAAGAGGGATGGCCTTGCTGAGGGGATCGAGCGCCTGCTCAATCCGTTCCTTGATGGCCGGCTTCTGTGGCTGGGCTTGCGGCTGAAAGGCGAGCGATCGCAGGCGCGCTCCTAGCGTCGAGCTGGGACTCGCCATGGCTGCGCCAAAGGAAAACACCACCAGCACGACGGTCAGGAACACAATGATTGTGAGCGCCAATGCCATTCGCTATACCTGAATCTGAATGATCCTTCGGATTACAAAATAGCCAATCGTCTGCAACGTCAGACCGATGGTCAGCAAAACGTGCCCCAGATGATCCGCAAACAACGGACGCACAAACCCGGGATTCATGACCAACATGACGACGACGATGGCAGGCGGCAACCCCATCAGCAGAAGCATCGTTAGACGACCTTGTGCCGTATACACCCGCACCTGCCGCATGATTTTGAAACGCTCGCGGATAACGTAGGAAAGGTTATCGAGGATCTCGGCGAGGTTGCCACCGGTCTCGCGCTGCAGCATGACCGCGGTGACAAAGAACTTCACGTCGACCAACGGAACCCGGTCTGTCAAATTGACCAGGGCTTCGCGTACAGGCAAGCCAAACTTCTGCTCCTCGAACAAGATTCGAAATTCCCCGGAAACCGGTTGCGGAACTTCGTTCGATATTAATTCCAGCGCCGTCGTGAATGCGTGTCCGGCGCGGACGGCGCGGGCCAATGTATCGATTGCCTGAGGAAACAATTCTTCAAACTTGTCGAACCGCTTTGTGCGGCGGAACGAAATGTAGGAATACGGGAGGAAGAATCCCACCAGGGCGCCAACCCAGCCGAAAATGGGGTCCTTGCCCCAGGCCAGGACAACAATCCCTGTGACCGCAGCAACCGCGATACAGACGAGAATGAAATTCCCCGCCCGGATATCCATGTCCGCCTGCGAAAGCAATTTCTGGAGCGCGGACACTCGCGCCGATTTACGCAACAGGTTGTCAAATGCCGGAATCTCGCTCAGTACTTCGTCGCGGAGCAGGGCAGTTTCTTCACCCACCGGTTGTTCTGGGGCTTTCTGGGCGGCAGCGAGTCTATCGCGGAGCAAGCGCGCGCGGGCACGACGCTGATCGATGAATGAACCGATGGCAAACGCGGCCAGCGCCACGACAACGAAAACCAGGATCGCGATGGTGGTTAACATGGGATGCTAAACCTCCATCTTCGACTCGAACATGGCCGGCCGTAATCGGCATCCGGAGGTAGCCAGTCGATCGGCAAAGCGTGGACGGAAACCGGTCGCCCTGAAGGTACCCCGTACGCGCCCGCTCTCATCGATACCTTGGCGCTCGAACTGGAAGATATCCCTCATCTCGATCATGTCACCATCCATGCCGTAGATTTCGGAGATCGAGATCACTTTGCGTGTTCCATCCGACAGTCGGGCGACTTGCACCACACCCTGGATCGCCGACACCAGTTGCTGCCGGATCGCGCGTTCCGGGATGTTCAGGTTAGCCATCAGGCACATGTTCTCGATACGGGCTAGAGCGTCGCGGTCCGAGTTGGCGTGTACCGTGGTCATCGACCCTTCGTGGCCGGTATTCATGGCCTGGAGCATGTCGAATGCTTCCTCGCCGCGCACCTCGCCCACCACGATGCGGTCGGGACGCATACGCAAGCTGTTGATCACCAATTGACGCTGCCGGACTGCGCCCTTTCCTTCAATATTGGGCGCGCGCGTCTCAAGACGGACTACGTGTTCCTGCTTGAGCTGAAGTTCGGCCGCGTCTTCGATCGTTACAATCCGCTCAGTAGTCGGAATGTATCCAGATAACACGTTCAGCAGTGTGGTTTTGCCTGCGCCCGTTCCCCCCGAGATTAAGACGTTCAACTTGCCCTTCACCATCGACGAGAGCAGTTCCAGCATCGGCTCGGTGAGCGTCTTGTTCTCGATCATGTTCCGGGCCGTGAGCGGGTCCCGTCCGAAACGCCGGATCGAGAGGCATGGACCGTCGATCGCGAGCGGAGGAATGACCGCATTCACACGGGATCCATCGGTCAGGCGAGCGTCTACCATGGGCGACGACTCATCGACCCGTCGCCCGACTTTCGACACGATGCGATCGATGATCTGCATCAGGTGTTGATCGTCTTTGAAGCTCAGGCCGGTGAGTTCCAGCTTGCCGTTGCGCTCGATGTACACACGATCGAAGCGGTTCACCAGGATGTCGGAAATCGTCGGGTCTTTCAGCAACGGCTCCAGCGGCCCCAATCCGAAGATCTCATCCAGGATCTCGCGCGCCAGTCTTTCGCGCTCAGCAAAGCTTAGTGGTACGGCCTCGCTGTTGACCGAATTACGAATCAGAATGAGTACTTCTTCGCGCGCCGTGTCGCTGGGCGTGCGGCCCAGTTTCTCGAGATTCAAGCGGTCCAGAATCTTGCGGTGCAGGTCCGATTTGACCTGCTGGTACGCGCTCTGTTCGAAGGTCTGTAAATTCGCCATGCGTTATTTCTCTGCCGTCTTGAACAGCGACCAGGCAGTGCGCTTGACGTCGTCGTCATTCCGCGTCAGCAGCGCGGCTAGACCGGAAAAAGAACGTGCAATTTCAGTGTGGTTTTGCTGCATGACCGGCATTCCCCGGTCGATCGCCGCAGAAACGGAAATGTAGTGATTAGGAATCTTCCACAGCAGCTTGGTTCCGACCGCCGCCTCGGCATCCACTTCGCTGAATCCGGGAATTTTACGGAAACGATTGAGCACCAGGTGCACGCGTTCACGCCCACCGGTTTCGCCGAGATACTGCAGAATGCGGGCCGCACTCCACAACGAAGCGACATCGGCATGCGCGACCAGCAAAACCGCTTCCGACAAGTTCGACACCAGCCTCGTAGCTCCATCCAAACGGCTGGAGGTGTCGACCACAACGTACCGGTAGTGATTGACCAGCATGTCGAACAAGCGTGCGAATTCGGCCGTTGAGGGCTCCACCGCAGCGGGGGCATTGGCGCCGGCCAGCAATTGCAGTCCGTCGGCATGCCGCGTCATGAAGCTTTCGAGCAGGGAACTATCAAGACGATGCAGGTTGCGGATGGCATCGGCCACCGTGAAAAGTGGCTTGAGATTCAAATGCAGAGCGGCGTGACCCAGTTGCGCCAAATCGATCAGCGCAGTTCCGCCATGTGCCGCATGCAACGCCAACGCAAGATTTACCGCGATGGTGGTGGCCCCGCTTCCACCCTTGGCATTCGCGACGGTGAATACTTTTCCTCGTGTCCCTTCCCGGCGCGTCTTGCGTTGCGCCGTTGTGAGACGTACGAAAGCCTCCAGCAATTCAGTTGTAGTGGTAGGTCGCTCGATGAATTCACGCGCTCCGGCTCGCATCGCGCTGACGATCACCTGTGGCTGCTGGATACTTCCAATCGCGAAAATCGCGGATTCAGGACACTCCTGGTGCAGCAGTTCGATCGCGCGCAAAGCGAGCGCGGAGTTTTCGACCGGAATATCCACGACCACGACGTCCGCATGAGCGCTTTGGACCCGCCGCAGCACCGGATCCGTTCCCGCCACCGGGAAGGTCATACAGGTGTGAGCGGTTCGCGCCACGCTGGTTCCGTCCACAAGCACTTGTAGCACCGCGCGCTGCTCGTTATCCGGTGCTACGATCACTACCGACAATTCAGGCATGGCTGGAACCCAGATTCCCCACTAAACCCAATTCTGCAACTAAGGACAGCGTCTTTCCACCTTAAAAACGCCCAGTACCCACTACTTTACTCCCGTCGGCTTGTCGAATTTGCCCTTATCCAGGAAAGAGTCCGGGAACTTCGGGCCGCTGGGAGCTTGCTGGGTCGGAGAGATTCGCCGCGCGGTCACCATCACCATCAGTTCCGTATTGGACTTGGTTAGGTCCTTGCTACGAAACAGGTTTCCCAGTATAGGAATATCGCCGATACCCGGAACCTTGTTCATGATCTTGGTTGTTCGATTATCCATCAATCCGGCGATAACGAAGCTCTGCCCATCCTTGATTTCGAATTCAGTATCCGCGCGCCGCGTGCTTAGCGCCGGCACTCGAAACCCAGAAATCGTGAGCCCGTTAGCGAAGTCCAGCGTGCTGACCTCCGGGATTGCCTTCAAATGAATATTGCCGGCGGGAGTTATCGTCGGCGTGAATTTCAGGCGCACGCCGAACTCGCGGAACTGGATCGTGACCGCAGTGAAGCCTTGTCCGGGTTGTACAACAGGAAACGGAAACTCGCCCCCGGCCAGGAAACTCGCTTCTTTGCCATTGACCGCAATCAAGTTCGGCTCCGCCAGAATCTGCAACAGGTTTTTCTGCTGCAACGCGCGAACGATCGCCCCAAAGTTGATGTCCGGCCGGAACAGGAAGATGTTGAGCGCGTCGGTAAAGTTGACGGTCGGGTTGTTCGAACCCGTGTTGGTGGTGCTCGCCGAACCCGACGAACTCGTGGTCGAAGATCCGGGTCCCGATAGCGTAAAGCCGCCGAACTGCCCGGCAGTTGTGGTACCGACGAATTTCGAGGGTCCACCCGTGGTGAAAAAGTTGGCACCCAGTTGTATCGTAGCGCTGCGATCGACCTCGGCGAACTTGACTTCAAGTAAGACTTCCTGTGCCCCGACTGCGCCTGAGGTAAGTACATTGACCACGCTTCTGGAGTAGCCCTCCGCGATCAGGCCTGCGCGCTTGGCGACGTCTTCGGTAGAGACGTGTCCCGAGAGAACTACCGCATTGCGGGACGCGGTCACCTGAATTGCTTCATCAGGAAAAATCCGCTTTATCTCTTCGGCGACCGCAGAGACGTCCACGTCGACCCGCAGGTCAAAGCTGCGGGAGCGCTCCATCTCGTCCCAAATCAGGAGAGAAATTTCGCCCGGTGCCCGGCCATGAATAAGGATTTGCGTGGGCGTAACCACAATGGCGTCGGCTACGTTGGGATCGGTTACCGACACACGCCTCAGGCGCTCGGTTGTGTTGATCAGTAGCGATTTGCCCACCATAACCCGTAAGGGAGCAGCGCCTGTATTCTCGCTCTGGCCTGGTGCCGGAGTAGCCGTCGCGGGGGACTCCTGGTTCTGCGCCGGTTCAGACGCAGGCGGTTGAGCCTCCGGCGTCGTCGCTTGCGGAGCAGTCTGCGTTTCCGGAGCAGTCACCGGAGGCGCCTGCTGCGGTTGCGTGTTGGGCTGCGCCGTGGTTTGTCCCGGCGCAAAGATCGTAGTGGCGAGCAGTACAACGAGGCTGGCTGACAACTTGCGGCCATGCATCATCAATCGATCTCTCCCGAAAACCATGGTCGCCTATTTCTGCAAATTATTCTCATCGTCGAATTTGACGTCTTCCTTCTTGTTGCCCTTGTAGATCACGATATCGGTCGTCGGCGCGGGCTTGGGCAACTCCTGGTGCTTCACTTTGGCGGGTGCCTTGGTTGGTTTTGTCGCGGGCGCGGCAGTGATTCCGTACAGGCCAGTCTCTCCTGTCGCGGGGAGCTTCTCCAAGTTCGTGTCGAGAGGGTTGCGCAACGAGAGTTGGATTCGCCCCTGGGAACTCGCCAAGGTCAGCTTCTGCGCATCCTCCGGCGAAACCAGTAAGGTTATGACGGGCGCCATGGAAGTATCGCCGGCCGAATTTCTCTCGAGCCGTTGACCGGCAGCCAGTACCTCGATATTGGAAAGTACCGTGGTGGTTCGGGCATCGCTGCCGCCCACTGGGTTACCGGTAAGCAGTACGTCGACGCGGGTACCTGGCACGACGAATCCTGCTACAGAGACCACTTCGTTGACTCGCACGGACACGGCTCGCATCCCCGGGGGAATCAATGCCGGCAAGCCCGCCCCCGCGTTCTCTGCCGCCAGCTTGTTCGGGAGGATGAATTCGCCCTTGGTGATCGGCAGGATCACTCCGCGGCCCACCACCTTCGTCTTGCTGCGGAAGACACCCGAGGGAAGATCGTCGGGAGGAAGTTTCACGATCTTAACGTCGTGGTCCTGGAGTTTCGCCCCCACCTGTACGTCGTTGGCGGCAACGGCAACATCAACCCCGGGAGTTCCGGCTGCCGCTGTCCGGGCCTGCAGCGTGCGGTATACGGCCGAGCTAAAGAGCGCGCCGAGTACCAGGGCGACCACGCCGATTAACAAAAAACGACTACGGTTCATTCCTAAGCCTCTTTACTAGTCACATCCAGAAAAGGGCAGGCGGAAAAGATGGCGCGCAGCCAAGCGCAACCTGCTCGCAGGAAGATTTGTCTGGACAAACTTTGCGTCCCCGTTTGCTGGTCCTCTCAGATCCAAAAACGATACAGAGATTTACTGGATCGAACTAGCTACGTTGGAGAACACGATATTGGCGTTGGACCCGATCAGACGAATCGTGCCCACGACGATTACCAGGATGACGGCCAACATCACGGCATATTCGGCAATGTCTTGACCTTGCTGGTCCTGCCATAAGTTTTTGGCCAAAGTATTCATTCTTTACCTCCCGGGGGAGAAGTGGCTTTTCCGAGCGCACGAGCGCAAGCTAAGGCCTGGCTTTCTCGCCTAGTGTGAATAACTTGAACTCGTAACGCGAAGCGACTCTCAAATGCGCAGTCCATATTAAACCGAATTGCTGGACTTTGGAGTGGGGAATGTCACAATAATGTCCGCTTTTTACCCCTCGATGACTTCCTCTTCGCCCCTTGGTTGCCGAAGCAACAGCACCAGGACCATAGGTAAGTAGATAAACCACACTGTCCACCTCCCTACCTCGGTGAAACTGGATGGAGTGTGATACCAGCGGAGTATCCCTGCCCCCCAGCTAAGTGCACCGGTGAACAGCAGCTGACGCCTCGATTTAGGTATTAACCACAAGATTAACGAATCAAAGAACCAACGCTGCGGCATGATCGCGGAAATCAGGAGCAGCCAGCTGTCCCGGTCACGGTACCGCACTAGGGCCAGCAGCACCAGCGGGCCGGGCATCACGAGCAGAGGGATAAAGTGCTGGTAGTTCCCGAATTGATGTCTCCACAGCCATGGCCAACTTGGTAGAACGGCAAGACTTACCAATCCCCACAAAATGCAGGCGGCAACCCCGCGACGGCTCAGGTGGGTTACCGCCACGGGGAAGCCCACCTGTGGTTTCGCCATTGTGGCAGGAAGCAGTACGGGGAAGAAAGCGCTGGCGGTGATCAGCGGTGACCATTGTGCCGTCAGGACAGACGCCCAGTACGGATAAGCCAGGAAAACCAACAGCCGCCATCCAGTGTCGCGGGTCAAACCCAGCGCCAGCAGGCCCGAACTGATTCCGAAAAAGATGGCGGCGGCGATGTCCGGCGTCATCCGCACGAAAGGGATTCCGAATAACATCGCCGTAACCGGGTACTGCTCGAGGGGCGTGTCATACGGGTTTTCTCGCGAAAGCAAACGCCGCGCACCGTGGATGGCCCATTGAAAATCGGCGGCACCTTGGTGGAAGTGCCGCAGCAAGTACCAGCAAAAAAGGCCGCTACACGTGCCAACCAAAAGCGATAACGCAACCCGGGTTCTTCTCGAAGGCCGGTCCATTTGCGCCTCAGTTGTAACATGACTCGTCCTTGCTTAAACGTACCCAGATCGGACTAGTCTTAGCGGTCCTTGCGACCGCTGGCATGTGGTGTTACGTCGACCTGGTCCTTATTCCTTTTCAGCGCGCCCAAGCCGCGGCACACGGAACTCCACGGGGAAATTTATCCGACCTGTATCCACGCTGGCTTGGCGCCCGCGAGTTGCTGCTCCACGGGCGAGATCCCTACGGTCCGGACGTGACTCGCGAGATTCAGGTGGGGTACTACGGCCGAGCGCTGGATCCATCCCGTCCCGGCGATCCCAAAGATCAGCAGGGCTTTGCCTACCCGCTGTACGTCGCCTTCCTGCTTGCTCCGACGATCCGGTTGCCCTTTGAAATCGTGCAGGCTGGTTTCAAATGGTTCTTGATCGCGTGCACAGCCGTTTCGGTTCCGCTCTGGTTTCGTGCCACCAATCAACGCGCGTCAGCTGCCGGTCTTGCCATTTGGATCATCGTTACCCTCGGCACTTTCCCTGCCGTGCAAGGAATTAAGCTCCAGCAATTGACACTGCTTGTTTGCGCATTGCTGGCCTGGGCCTTCGCCGCAATGGCCCGCGGAAATCTTGTATTGGCAGGCTTTCTCTTGGCTGTCTCCACAATCAAGCCGCAGCTCGTAGGGATCCTTTGCGTCTGGTTGTTGGTCTGGTGTTTCGCCGACTGGCGTGCGCGAAGAAGACTATTCCGCAGCTTCATGACTACTCTGGTCCTGCTGTTAGCCGCTTCCAATTTCATACTTCCGGGGTGGATCTCGCGTTTCCGCGTGGCGGCAAACGATTATTTGCGATACACCGGAGGCGGCAAGTCCCTCCTGGACGTGTTGCTCACACCTCGCGCAGGGAAGGTCGTTTCCATTGTCGTTTTGGTAGCCCTTGCGATTATCTGCTGGCGTCTGCGGCGAGCTCCCGGCAACAGTACGGAATTCTCCAATGCACTCGCGATGGTAATGGCAGCCACTCTGGTCGTGATCCCCACCTACGCGCCGTACAATCAACTTCTCCTGTTGCCGGCAGCTATCGTCCTGGCCGCTCATCATGCCTCGAAGACAGGTGGGCGTGTGTTCCGGGTGCTATTTTGGATCGCGGCCTTTGCAGTTGCCTGGCCGTGGATCACGTCAGCGATGTTGGACGTGGCTTTGTTGATCTACTCTCCGGCTCGTGTCCAGTCCGCATGGTCTGTACCCCTTTTCAGCAGTTTGGTGATCCCCCTGGCGGTGTTGGGGGCAATGGGCGTGGTAGCGGCTTCCATCGCAAGGACCGAGCCCGCGCCACCATAGCAACGCCGCTTTCTTGCAATTCTCCGCGGGCGCGAGTTACGCTTCTTGCCTCCGCGTGCGATGTAAGGCGGGAAGGACGTACGATGAGTCTGAAAATCGACAGCAAAACAACCGGCGGCGTCACTGTCGTTCACTGTGCCGGCCGCATCGTGTTCGGCGACGAGGCTTCCTCGCTTCGGGCGGAACTGAAAAAGGTTCTTACCAACAGCAAAAAAGTTGTGCTTAATCTCGCCGACGTAACCTACATCGATAGCGGCGGTTTGGGGACGCTTGTCGGTGTTTATTCCTCGGCGCGCGCCGCGGGTGCCGACATCAAGCTCGCTGGCCTCGGCCAGAGAGTGCGCGACGTCCTGCAGATCACCAAGCTGGTTACCGTTTTCGAGGTCTACGATAGCGAACAGAAGGCGTTGGCTGCCTTCCGCTAGTATGGCCGCGTACAGGTTTAGAGTTTTTCATGGCATTCAGTTCCATATCGAGCCCGGGCTCCGGCGTAGGTTCCGCCGTTTTCCCCACCCTCATCCTTGTTCAAGGCAATGAGCAGCGCCGCTTCGTACTCGATCACACTCCCTTTGGAGTTGGCCGCAAGGTCGACAAGGACCTGGTTATCTCCGATCCGCGTGTGTCCCGTGATCATGCGCTGATTACTTCCGAAAGCGGCCAGTTCTTCGTGGAAGACCAGGGCAGCAAGCACGGTACCTACGTTAATGGCGAGAAGGTCCAGCGGCAGAAACTTCAGCGCAACGACCGCCTGGAGTTCGGCGTGCGCGACGGCACGTACGTTGTTTTTCATCCCCTTCAGGGCACCTCGACCGCGCGTGAGTTTCTCAGCCAGATATCGGTTCTTCAGATTCCCACTGACACTACCGACTTCGAGAAACTCACCATGTTTCTCGATGCCGCGCGGAAGCTGAACACGACCGGCGTTCTGGATGAAATTCTGGTCACCATCGTCGACACTACGCTGAAGCTGACGCGGGCGGAACGGGGCTACATATTCCTCAAGGATGCCGACGGAAGCCTGCGCTTGGCGGCCGGCCGCAATGCCAAGGGCGAGCCACTCCTCGACGACAAGACCATCTCACATTCCATTCTTGACGAGGCGATTCACGCCGCATCGGAATATCTGGTCACCGATACCAGTCAGTCGCTTGACCTGGCGGGAAGACATAGCATCGTCGCTTACGATCTTCGGATGGTGATCTGTATTCCGCTCCGCAAGCGGCAGGTTCAGCAAACTCGGCGGGATAACGAAGACCAGCCCGATACCGACATTATTGGCGCCTTATACCTCGACTCACGCTTCGCCTCCCGCGATATCAGCCAGGTGGATCACGACATTCTGGGTGCGGTTGCGATTCAAGCTGCTTCTCTGGTCGAAAATGCCCGACTCGTGCAAGCCGAAGAAGAGGCGCGCCGGTACCAGCAGGAACTCGCCATCGCCTCTTCCATTCAGCAGCGGCTCATGGAAGTGCAGATTCCCGAAGTCTCGTTCGCTCGCATGACAGGGCGTAACTTGCAATGTAAGCAGATCGGTGGCGACTTCTACGACGCGATCAGCACAGAGGGCCATTTTGCGGTAGTTCTCGCCGATGTCTGCGGCAAAGGCATCACTGCCGCCCTGCTTGCATCCACGTTGCAGGGAATGATCTACTCGCATCTGGTCGCGGGCGTCCCCCTGGCGGATATTGTCGCCGCCGTAAACCGCTTCTTCACCCAGAAGCACCTGGGCGAGAAGTATGCGACCGTAGTAATCGTCAGGATCGACCGCAACGGAGAACTGGAATACGTCAATTGCGGGCACGTGCCGCCGCTGCTGATTTCCAATCACCAGGTGTCCCGTCCGGAGCTAGGCAATCTTCCCGTGGGGTTGCTGCCCGCCGCCACCTACGAAAGCGGGCGCCTCCACCTCCGACCCGGTGATCGCCTTGTGCTGGTTACCGATGGTGTTACCGAGGCGGAAAATGCCCGCGGGGACTTTTACGAGAACGAGCGCCTGGAAAAGGTTGCAGCCCATAGCTCCTCCCTGGAGGACATCTTCGGGTCTATCGCGAATTTCTGTGGTGGAACCCCCCTTACCGACGACTGCACCGTAGTAGAACTCGTGTATACCGGTTGATGGATCTTCCGCCTACCTCGAGCCTCGAAAACCAGATTACGGAAGCACTAGGCGGCAGGTGCATAGCCTAGCGCGTCTGGTATTTCTGTCCAGCGAAGCTACACTAGGCATTAGTTTCTCCCCCCGGCAGCGTCGCTGGCCACGCGGTTCGTGGCCTTTCGCGAAAGAGGAAACTAATGCATCTGCAATGGCCAGGGCAGTGGAGTATTCCGTTCACGCTGGTGATGACTTATGTCCCCCTCGTGGCGACCGTCGTCACGACCATTCTCAGCTTGGTACTTGCGCGCGCTACCTTGCGCTATGCCGAAACCACGGAACGCACCTTGGCGCTCGCTCGCGAAGAGTTCGAACGAGAGTGGTCGCCGGAACTCCATATCAAACTCGAGCGCGTTTCCGGCAGGGAAGCCTGGATCGTCGTTACCAACCTGGCAAAAATATCGGTGCTGCTCCAGATGGTGCAGCTGCGCAAGACTTCGATGGGCGTGCCATCCCTGCGCTATTTTTTGAATGAACCTCTGGTCGGTGGCATGACTTGGAAAGAGGAAATTGGCAAACGCCTGATCGGGTGTACGGGCGAGGATTTCCAGGGGTCAGTTGCCGCTTCGGTCACTTTCTATGCCTCTGGACGGCTATTTCGTACCGACTGGTTCCGTTTCCACGTGGAAGTTCGTGACGGTGCACTTGCGAAACTCGAACCGGAAAACATCGCAGCCGCCCGCGTGAAGGTTCTGGTTCCGCGAGGCAGTGCGGGTAAATCACGGCAGGAACTGGTTCGCGATGTGGTCGGGGCTACGGCCGACAACGTAGACTAAGGCGCCCTCTCTAGAGTTCGTGTTTCCCCTCGTTCCATTCTGGAACTTCTGCGCCTTTCGGCGCCGTGTCTACCGGTCCTGACCGCGCCCGCCGAACTTACGCTAGCAACAGGGAACGGGACACACCATGCGCCGATCGTTGTTGCTGGCCTTTGTTCTTCTTTGTCTCCTGCTGACGACTGCTTGCTGGGTCCATTCTCTCGATCCCGCCTACGATACTGGCGACCTCGTAGCTGAACCCGGATTCGTCGGCACTTGGGTTCACAGAGTCTCCGGCTCCGCCGCCGCAGATCCCATCTCTACCCTACAAAAGGACAATACTGCCGACGAATACGAACTCTGGACCTTGAAAGCCGAGGATACTGCTAACGCATGGCTTGGCCCGAGTTACGATGTCACTTTTACCTCCCAGAAGTGTCAAGCTGCGCGGTGCATTCAAACGGAAAAGCCGCTGGAGTGGGTCGGTCACCTTGCGCGAATTGGCAATTACACCTTCCTCGACCTCCAACCCAAGGATGAGAATCCGGACGAAATTCACTGGGTGCCCTCACACACCTTCTACCGGTGCGGTTTGACTGACGGTACGCTGGCCGTCCGGTTCCTCGACGACGAGTGGTTGGACAGGGCCGTTGATCAAAATAAGGTCAAATTGGCTCACTTCCATCTGGGTAGCGCTCTCGCGGGCCACATCCTCCTAACCGACGACACCGCCACCATCCGGCAGTTCCTGGTCGACTTCGGAAACGATCCTGATGCGTTTCCAGAGCAAAATCAGATGGTCTTCATGCGTAACAAGCCTTGACGACTTGCTCCTCGTCGCCTGGTTTCGCCTTGTTCACCCTCCCGATACAATGATGACCTATCACTTATCATTGGGCGTGAGGCGAAGGGCGCTCTTGATTCAGTCTGGGGGATGGCAGGTTCCATGGTGAGGTCGGGCTTCCGGGATCGGTACTTTACATTGGGGCTATCCGCGGCGATCGTCTCGGTGCTCGTCATCCTTGCTGTCCTCCAATATCGTTGGAGCAATCAGGTCAGCGCGGCGAATGAGACACAGATAGGCGCCAACCTGCGCTCGCTCATGATGGACTGGCACTTCGACCTGTTTCGCGATTTTTCCGCAATCGCAGTGGCTCTCCAGGTCGGACCAGATTCCGGCGCTCGTGACGACTGGCACGACTACCTGGCTCGTTACCGGGATTGGCAGGATTTCGCCGATGATCCCGAAATCGTAAAGAGCGTTTTCGTGTGGGAGACGAGTGCTGCGCCGAATTCACGACTCTTTTGGCTGGATACCGAGCGCCTCCAGATCGTGCCCTCCGACACTCCACCCGAGATGCAATCGCTCCTGAACAGGCTTCAGCGAAACTCCTCCTCGCTCCAAGCTGGTTTGAATGCCTGGAACCCTGACGCGATCGGCGGCGCTGACGAGGCGATTGCGCCGGAGGATCCGCGACGTACGGATCCGATGACCGGCTGGCAATTCGATCCCAATATTCCTGCCTTGGTTCATCCCATCGTTCATCATCCTATCCATGGAACGGGCACTCCTTCTTCGAGAATCGATTGGATCGTGATCAGGTTCAACCTTGATCTGATTCGCTCCGAGTTGCTCCCTAAGTTAGCGCGACGCTTTTTTGGCGGTGAACAAGGGCTGGACTATCGACTGGAGATAGTCTCGAAGAGTGCCTCGGGAGTCAAAACGATCTACAGTTCTGATGGACTGGGGCTCGATCAGATGCTTTCCCATGTCGATGCCGAGATGAACATCTTCGGACCACCGCCCGAAAGCACGGAAGCCCTGCTTGTGCACGGCCCACGGACGAGCAGCATGATTCGTTCCCCGGACTGGCACAATTTCTCCGCGCCTTCGTGGTTCCCGATCATCCAGGATCGCCGTGACAGCCAAAACTGGACTTTGAGAGTTCAGCATCGCAGTGGATCGCTGGCAGGTATAGTCGCTGGCGTACGCCGGCGCAACCTCGCCATCAGCTTCGGAGTACTTGTTCTGCTGGCGGTCAGCATGAGCCTGGTCGTAGTCGCCAGTTATCGAGCCCAAAGGTTTGCCCGCCTGCAGATGAACTTCGTCGCCGTTGTCTCGCATGAATTGCGAACGCCGCTGGCCGTAATCTCCTCGGCCGCCGAAAATATCGCTGATGGGGTGGTCACCGGGAAGCAGCTCTCGCGCTACAGCCTGGCTATTCGCAACCAGACGCGCCGACTCACTGAGCTGGTGGACGACATCTTGAGCTTCGCCGTATCTCAGGATGGCAGCACTCGATATCGTTTTCGTGTGCTCGATGTGGCTGACATTGTTACAACCGCGATCGAGAACACCCGGGAGTTGCTGGACCGTGATGGCTTCACACTTGAGCAGGCGATCGAGCCAAAGTTACCCAAGGTTCGCGGCGATCTTTCCGCACTGAATCAGTGCCTGCAAAACCTTATCGTGAATGCAGTCAAATATAGCGGTGAGAGCCGCTGGATTGGTGTTTACGCCCGAACCGGCAGAGACCACGCCGGTTTTCTGGAAGTCCAAATAACTGTCGAAGACCATGGTCCTGGGATTCCGGCATCCGAGGTCGAGCAGATTTTCACGCCTTTTTACCGGACGCACGCGGCCCGAGAGGCTCAGATTCGCGGCACCGGCTTGGGCCTCACACTTGCTCGCACAATTGCAGAAGAGATGGGAGGCAGCCTGACGGTTGTCACCAAAGAGGAACACGGAAGTGCGTTCACCCTGCACCTCCCTCCGATGTTGCACGACAATCGGGTGGAGCCCAGTCTAAGTTCAATCCCGGAGCCAACTCAGAAAGCATGAACGAGAGCATACTTCTCGTCGAAGATGAAGAAGCCTTGCGGATGACCCTGACGGACCGTCTGGAGAGCGAGGGCTACCGCGTTGAATGTGCCAGTGATGGCAACGATGGCTACCTTAAGGCCACCAGTGAAGCCTTTGATCTCATCATCCTTGATGTCATGCTGCCCAGCCGAAGCGGCTTTGACATTTGCCGCGAGATCCGCCGTGATGGCCTGGCAACTCCCATCTTGATTCTTACAGCACGCGGCCAGACCATCGACAAAGTTGTCGGTCTCAAATTAGGCGCTGATGATTACGTGACCAAGCCGTTCGACATGCTCGAACTGGTGGCCCGGGTAGAAGCACTGCTGAGAAGGGTACCGGGTAAGGTGGAGCCCGGTGCGCCTCTTCTGCAGTTTGGTCCGTTGCGCATCGATTTCCGCGGCACCGCTGTTTGGCGCGACGGTCGGCCGGTGAGCCTTTCCGCTCGCGAATTCCAGTTATTTCGGTATCTGGTCGAACACCGTGGCGTCACGATATCGCGCGAAGAACTGTTGAAAGAAGTCTGGGGCTATGGAGCAAGAACCTTTACCCGCACTGTGGACGTCCACATCGCCAGTCTGCGTCAGAAACTTGAACACGATCCCAAAAAACCCGCGTTGATCGTCACCGTACAAGGATTGGGGTACAAGTTCGTCGCGACCTGATCGCGGGGACTGCTCGGTCGCCATCGTTCGCCGCATTACATTCCTCTCATCGTGCAGTCCGTCACTCGGCCAGAAATTTGTTCATGTCAAAAATTCTTTTTTGACAGTTCACAGATTCTTCATCGAGCTTTTACAGGCTTTTTACTCCTTTGCGTCGCCAACTTGGCTCTAATCAAGCAAGCCGCTTCCACCACCAAGTATCACAAGGAGACGTATGAAGAAAAAAACGATCCCGGTATTCGTCCTTTTGTTGTTGGCGGCCACCGTGCTGGTTGCAGGCATCAGGACTTCCGCCCCACAGATTAGCGCCAGCCGCGAACCGGTCACCAATGCCGCCTTTCGAGATGGAATGTTTGCAGCAAACTATGACGTGGCCCAGGGGCGGATTCTGCACTTGAGCAGCGGGCGCTGGAGTACCGATGCTGATCGCGCCTCATTTATTGCCGGCTACCATCAAGCCTTGCGGCAGAACCATCCCGAGGCTCTGGCGAAGTTGACCGCCTCTGAACTCGCAGCGTATCGCGAAGGTCTAAACGAGGGACTGCGTCACCGGCGTACCGCGCAACCGTTCCAAGTAGATAAAACGGCGAGCTATCGCGCCGCGAGCGCAAACGAGCGGGAAGCTTACGCCTCCGGTTACCAGTTGGGCTATTACACGCAACGTGACTTTGCGACCAACCAGGAATTGCAAGCGTCAATTCAGCTGGCCCGCAAATAAAACAGGCCCGCGTTCGAAGAACCTTTTTTTCTCTCAGGAAGGATTACTCGATTTTGATTGAGTAATCCTTTCCTTCCCAACGTCCTTCGTCCGACCAGTAGAACGTGAGCAGCACCTCGCGTCCAGCCGGCAGCTTTTCAGTGGGCAGATCGATCGCGTAAACCCCAAACCCGCTGTCGAAGTCGTGAACGTCTTCTGAGGTTTTCCATCCATCGGCGCTCCAGTGGACCATCCCGGGTTTGAGGAGAATGATGCGGAGCTTTTTACCGCAAGGCATGCTCCTCGGCTTGTTGTTGAACCTCCACCCGAAATGTTTGCCGCTAGTTTTCTCCACGACGTATCGCTGGAACGTCTGCGAAGGCTGGTCGAAGAGCTTTCCCTCGGCAAGCGAACGCCGCAGCTTGATGTATTCCGCATGTGCCCAGACCAGCGGGCGCGCCGAGCCCGTCGATTTTCCCCGAAATAGTTCCAGTCCGGGGATGTCCCCGGCATCCCAGACCTGCTCCGGGATCAGTCCTCCTTGATCGGTGAAATCTTCGATCGTTTGCAAAAGCATTCGTGCAACATCCGCGCGGCCCGCCGCGAGTTCATAGTGGGCCCGCTCGCCGGTGAGCAGAGGCCAGGGGCGACCAATGCCGGTTCCATCAAAGGGCGAGCCGTCCTCATGTTCCCCGTATCCGTCTCCGTTGTAGCGATACCAGCAGGGTCCCTGTGGAAGTTTTACGCGCAGCACGGCGTCGATCACTTTGATCGTGTTGAGAATGCGAGGATCGTCCGGTGCGCGGAGACCGAAGCGCACTAACGCCAGTGAGTCGGGACTGATAATTTCGGCTGCCGCACGCTGGCTTTGGCCGGGTGGACGGTTCTTGATCGGCACAAACCCTTGCAGCGGCGACGAGGCACCTTCGCCGTCCGGCGGTGCGATGCGGACGTAGTATCCTTCCACCCCAATTTGTCGCGCCAGGTCGGTGTCGATCGCGTAAACCCATCGCTCCACATTGTCGTTCCAATTATCCGCGGTTTCACGCAAGTACTGGGCTTTCGCACTTTCGCCGGCTAACTCGGCGATGTCGGCAGCGGCGAGCAATCCCGAGATCTCGCAGGCCAGCGTAAACGGGGAATACCCGGCGTCCTCTTCCCAGCGGTCCTGCTGCGTGACGGGTCCGTTGCGCAGCATGAATCCTGCGGCCCCCTTCACCATCGGCCACCATCGGCGTACATCTCCGAATCTTTCTGGAGCATATCGCCGCAACAGGTCCGCCAGCAGAATGGGCAGGGCTGTCTCGTCCATCTGGACGCCGCTCCAATACGGACGCCCGTCGAGCCACATGTTCTGTGCCCAGCAGCCGTCCGCGTCCTGCACAACTTCCAGGTACCGAAGCACGCGCATTGCGTCTTCCGCAGCTCCAGCAGCAAGGAGGCCACCCGCTGTTTCCACCAGATCGCGGGGCCAGACCAGGTGATATCCACCCAGGTCTTCGTCGCCCTTATTGAATCCCCAGGGAATCGAGAGACTGGCGATCATTCCGCCCAGAAACTCCTTTGACTCATGGGTTCGCAGGACGGCAGCGCTGACGCGGTATAGGTCGGATCGGCTCGATCCATTGCTGATTGGCGCGAGTTGCTTTTGCCAAGCCTCCCAGCCCTGCACGTACTTCGTTTTCGCGCCGTCGAAGCCGTCGAGCAGCGAGGAAACGGCCTGCTGTCCAGCTTCCGACCACATGCCACCAAAGCCCAACGCCAGAACGCACGCACCGCCGCATGCCTGAAGATCAATCTCGCCTGTCAGTGCGATATTGCCGTCCTCGGCACGGTCGTAGTTCCAGGTCATCTGGAAGTTCTTTGAAATGTCTTGCCAGCCATCCGAATAACCTACAAATCCAACCGACAAGTTCCGCCAGGGCGCGGAGCAAGCGAGGGCGAGTGCATGCCCGTCGCGCTTGGCAAAGAGCATGGGCCGCCCCTTGTAATCGCCAACCCAGCCTGTATTGCCTGCACCGAAGTTCGCCAGGTGAGGAGCAAGCAGCGCGTACAGACGATAATCGCTGAGGTTTCCCTGAAGCGGCTCAAACCGGACCTTCTGCAGTACAACGTTGCGGTGTGGATCGGTCAGAATTTCCTTCTCGATCCGGTACCGTCCTTCATTACAGGTATTGACGAGGCGATAGGCGGGAACCGCATCTGCAAGCCGGGAAAGCGCCGAAGTCGTATTCCGCTTCTCCTCCGAAAAGAAACTCAATCCATCCGACACCAGCAATCCGAAGTCGCGCGTACATGCCTGATCCACCCGCGGAAAGTAAATCTCATCCAGGATGCCGTGGCTGAGAGTGAACCAGACGCGGCTGTTCAGGTTGAGCGCCGTTCCGACTCCAGTTTTCGCACTGGATGTCCATCGCGGCGGAATACCCGGCCAGCCGGGAGCAAAGCGGATTGTGCGATCGTTCTCCAGTAAAATGGCCTCGAATTGGCATTCTACCGAATGGCAGCGCGAAGCTGATGTCCGGCGTTTAGACCTTGAGTCGCTGCAGCAAAAACGAAAATGCGCCTGCTATGATCGCCGTCATGATCGCTCGACATTGGCGCGGCTGGACAAGAATCCGCGATGCGGAAGATTACGAGAAACTTCTTACAACCAAAGTTCTCCCAGGATTGAAATCAATTACAGGTTACAGAGGCGGTTACATCCTGCGACGGGATACCCCGGAAGAATCCGAATTCGTGGTGGTGAACTTCTTTGAATCGCTCGACGCCGTACGCGCCTTTGCGGGACCCGATTACACCGTCGCAGTCTTCGAGCCCGAAGCCAAAACACTCCTGTCCCGGGCCGAGCCAAACGCTGTCCACTATGAACTTCGCGTGAACACCGTGAGCGAATGATCCTGTCTGATTAGAGTGGCCGGGAAGAAATGTCGATTCGTGCGATTTCCGGAGTGGCCGATTTGCTCTTCGCGCAACATGATCCCGGAGGAATCGGCGCACCGTGGGGACAGGTCCGCGGATGCCCAAGGAATGTGCAAATTTTGTCGGTCGCTTCTGGCGAGAGAATGTGCTCGAACTTGCACGCCTGCTGCTCGATCTCAGTTTCGCTGTCCAGTGCCAGGCTGTCGGTAAATAGACGCTCGGCCAGACGATGACGGCGGATGATGTCCGCCGCTTTTTTCCGCCCGCGATCGGTCAGTTCCACGATCATGCTGCCGTCACCCGTTGAAACCGCATCGGGCTTGAGAGCGTCGTGGCACGGATTGCTGAATGGTTTGTGCTCGTGTATCTCCGGCGGGTGGGGACTTACGGCCACGAGCCCCAATTGGGTCATCTTTTCCACGGCTATGCTGACGGGCAGCGCACCGTGCACTTCCATGAGTCCGATTTCCGCAGGCTCGCCGTGCTCAGCCAAAACCCACAATTCTTCCAGGACCTCGTCGAACTGCTCCTCGTCCGCCATCGAGAACACTTCCTGGACTGCAATCCGGCCATGATGCAGTTCGATCCGGCGGTCCGCGAGCCGCGCCACAACCGGGTCGTGCGTCACCATAACGATCGTGCGTCCCTGCTGGTGTAGCTCTCGCAACAACCGCAGCACAATCTCCTCGTTCTGAGCGTCGAGATTGCCGGTAGGTTCGTCGGCCAGGATGATCTTCGGATCGTTGATTAATGCGCGCGCGATGCACACGCGCTGTTGCTCGCCGCCGGAAAGGTGGGCAGGCAGATGATGTGCACGGTCCTTCAGCCCCACACGCTCCAGCGCCTCCAGTGCTTCCTGTTGGTCTGTCATGCTGTGGAAGTACTGCGCCAGCATGACATTCTCCAGAGCGGTCAGGTACGGTACGAGGTGGAATTGCTGGAAAACAAACCCGATTTTCTCGGCGCGCACACGGTTCAGGTCGGCCGCCGACATGCCCGCAACATTTTCTCCATCCAAGAGAATTTCGCCGGACGTGGGACGATCCAGGCAGCCAATCAGGTTGACCATGGTCGACTTGCCCGACCCGGATGGTCCCATCATTGCGAGCCATTCACCGGGCGCCACTTCGAGCGAGATGTTGTCGAGGGCGCGGATCATCGCGCCATTCTCTTCGGCTTTCGCCGGATATGACTTGGTGACGTTCTTCAGTCGAATCATCTCACTCACCTCTCAGGATCATAGCAGGCTGCACCCGCCGCAAGAGCCCGATCGGCAGAGCCGCCGATAGCAGTGCCACCACCACGCTCCCCGCCAACACTACAGGTAATACGCTGAAACGGGGAACGACTGCAGCATGGAAGTTCACCCTGCCGATCCACGCAGCGATTCCAATCCCAACCACGAACCCAAGCAGTGCGCCCACCACGCCGAGAGTGGCGGCTTCGGCAGCGAAGAATCCGTTCAACAATCTTTCCGAAGCTCCCAACGCCTTCATGATCGCGAAATCCCGCCTTCGGTCAAAAACCCACCCCATCAGCGTCGCCAGCACGCACAGAGCAGCGGTGAGTATGATCAGCGAAGTGGAAGCCAGCAGAGCGGCACGAGTTTTGCCCAGCACGCGTCCCTCCGCTTCGACGATCTGACGAATCGGCCGGACATCCGCCGTCGGCAATGCCTGCGCCAAGCGCTGAATCGTCCCCTCAACCTCACCGGCTGAGCCGTTTGCAGCAATCTCGATCGTGGACGGCTTTACCCCCGTCCACCCTTCAAAATCTGGCAACCCGACGTAAATGCGGCTGTCTTCGGCTGCCCCTGTCTGCAACGTCCCTTCTGGTCGGATTTCGATCGTCCGTCCCTGGAAAGTAAGCGTAAATGGCGTGAGGCTCGGACTAACCACGGCTTTGGCCCGATTGCCGATTAACGCTCCTCCAGGCGAGGTCGGCCATGAGTCGGCTGACCACCACGTGTTCAGCTTGCGTACTCGTTGGAAGTCCGTTCCTACAACGACGACCGACTGTCCCGCACCCGTGCGCGCCACCACGTAGCTGAAAGGAACCGCCATTCCTCGTCCGCCCAGTTCGCTCTCCACTCGCGTCAAAGCATCTTCGGGAAGAGAAGTCCCGTCCTTTCCGACCACTACCACGTTAGCGCCGTAACTGCGGAACTCCGTCCGCAACTTCGCCTGGACATCGGCATACAAGTTCAGCATTGCGGTGGCTGCGGCCGCGGCTACCACCATGGCAAGCAAGGCCGACAACGCCCGCCCTCTGCGCAGCACAGCCGCTCTCCAAATCATCCGCATGAACATCGACGTGTGAGGACGCCCGGACCTTCTGCCTGCTACGTCATGCGCCTGATGGGCAGGTGAATTCATCCCTCACCTCGCAGCGCGAACACGGGATCAAACAGCACAGCTTTCCGGATGGCGGCTGCGCTGCCAGCAAAAGTCACGATTACGGCAATGGTCAAGATCACGGGAAACAGCACCGGCTGAATCGTAATCTGAGAGTTGAAGATGGCTTGCCCAATTTGGCGAGCCAGGACTACTCCGCCAAGGTACCCGGCAATGCCGCCCATGATGGCAAGTAGCGTGGCCTCGGCGAAGAACAGGGCAGCAATAGCAGCGTTGCTGCCTCCCAAGGCTTTCATCAGCCCCACTTCACCCCTGCGCTCGAAAATCGCCGTCGCCATCGCAGCCGAGACCGCGAGTGCCGAAGCGAAAAGAGCTGCGAATGTGACGAGCAGCATCAATCCCTTGATCCGCGAGAGCACCGTGCCCTCGTTTTGCGCCACTTGCCGGATCTGCTCGGCATGGGAGTGGGGAATCGCTTCCTGCAACTGGTAGGCGATCGACTGCACATACGGCGAGCAGTACCAGCGGTCGTAAACTTCGGGCGTCATGGTCTTCGGATCGCGCCGCGCGAGCGCATCCTCCGGCTTCGTGAGTGCGCTGACATACACCCGCCGGACCGCCCCGGGCTTTCCAAGAATGCTCTGCGCCACTGCAATCGGAGCGACAATCTGCTGGTCCTGCTCTCCGCCGGTGGTGAGAATTCCAGAAACCCGGTGCGACTGATTGTCCAGCTCGATGCGACTGCCTTTTTCCAGCTTCAGCTTGTGAGCAAGTTGTTCCCCGGCCAGAACATCGTCGCTCTCATCCGAAGGCCATTCGCCTTGTACCTTCCACCAGGGGTGCGTCGTGCGCACTCCCGTCACGAAGTCCTGCCGCCCGAATCGCAAGGCCTTCGCGAAATAAGTCCCGAGCAGAGCCACGTCTTGCGCGCCGGAGTTCGTTGTGACCTTTACCGTTGCCGGCAGCATGGGCGCAAATCCCACAATGTTGTGCTGCCAGAACGTGCCTTTGATCCTGGGAAGGTCGGCCTCGTTCAGGAACGAGCCATCGCTGGGAGGCTTCAGATTCACGCCGCCGATCTCAACATCTAGCGTGTCCTCTTGCGGCGTGACGACCAGGTTCGCCCCGTAGCTGCGCAACTCACGGTTGATCTTGTCGCCGATGTCGGTCGCGACCGCAATCATGGCCGTCGCCACGGCCACGCCGAGCATGATGGCGATGCCTGCCAGCAGCTTCCGCCGTGTCTGACGCCGGAACGATTCGTAGACCAGGCGCAGGAACATTACTCTGCCTTTTCGAATACCCTGCTATGTGCCGCCAGATCGCCTTCGGAGATGATGACCGCGTCATCCGTAACCGTCGCCTGGAGGGGAATCGGATTGCAACCGCCGGCCATTCCAACGGACTGCGGGTTGATTGGCGCCGCGCAATTTTTGCAGATCACGCCGGTCGAGCTCTTGAAGAATCCCACCGCGCCGCAAATTTCGCAGGCGTCGAGCACCGTGGCCACCTTGCCGTCGGGTTTTTGATACAGGAAGAAGCGTACTTCCACGCCGTTTTCGCGCGCTTGGAAGCGGTGTAGATCGCCGTCGTAGATCTGCTTCAGAGGAATGCTCGTCTTTCCATTAACAAAGGTCACTTCGGTTGCCGGCGAGAGCGTGCTCAGGCTCTTTGCGTAAATAAACTGGGCCGTAATCAGCATGATGAAAACAAACGAGCTGGCGTACACCGAGACCATCCACAGCCGCTCCCGGCGGGCGCTCCACGCCGCTTTCCGTCTCTGCGCGGGCGAGTCCGGAACCGGTTCGGGCTGCCGGCGTTTCGCTTCAAACAGCACCATGAGGGCGGCCAGCGCCAGGATCGTGACAAAGAAGAACATGTCGTTGCGCACGATCGGCCCGATCAGCGCCATCTCGCGCTTGGAAGAGGGAAGCACTCCGTTCTCGGAAAGCTCGTGCAGCCCGGAAACTACCAGTTGTGCCGCGACGAATATCAGGATCGCCGTGGTCACGCGGAAGAACTTCTGCAGGTTGATTCGGACGCTGCCTTTGACGAACATTACGCCGAACACCACCGCCGCGCCAACGCCTAGCACTGTACCGATGAAGTTCAGCAGGGCGTTGGTGTCGAGGGCGACGGCGCCGAGCGTCAAAACGGTTTCCACTCCCTCGCGCAGAATCATCAGGAATACGAAGGCAAACAGACCGAAGCGCGACCCTTCGCCGGCCAGAAGACCGAGTTTCCCCTCGATCTCTCCCTTCATCTTCCGGCCCGTCCTCATCATGAAGATGACCATCGTGATCACGAAGAATGCGGCGGCCAGCATGACCCAGCCTTCGAAAATATCCTGGTTCCAGTTGAGGTGGGAAAGGAGTATCGCAAACCCGATGCTGCCCAGGAACGCTGCCCCCAAGGCGGCATACACCGCTTTACGCAGCTCCGGGCGTCCGATCTTGGACAGATAGGCCAAGGTGATGCCGACAATGAGGGCGGCTTCGACGCCCTCGCGGAGTGTGATAATGAAGGCCTCTAGCATGAGGTGCGGGTCCCGACGATTTTGAAAATGAATTTCAATTTCAACTAGAAATAGGATAGCTGCCGGCCCCTCCGGGGTCAACGCGCCAGGTCACGGGCGGTTGTGATGTGCATCACACGGCGAACCGGTGCAGGGAACGGTTTCCCACCTTCGGGCACCTGCTACAAAGCATTTCAATTACCATGAACGGTAATGACTCCCAACATGACAGGCGTCCCGGAACCGCAGGCGGTTAGCGCAGACACAACCGCCATTGCCGCAGTGCTTCAGTCCTTGGTGGATACTTGGAACCGACACGACATGGTCGCTTACGCGGCGAACTTTGCCGAGAATGCCGATTTCGTAAACGTGCTGGGAGAGCGTTACACCGGACGGGACCAGATCGAAGCGCAGCACGTACGTATACATAAAACGGTCATGCGCAATTCCCAGCTCTGGACCACGGAATACACCGTTCGAAAGCTCACATCCGACGTAGCCATTGCTCACGTGAACTGGGGAATGCGCGGCCATGAAGCGCCACCGGACTGGCACATTCCCGAAATCCGGCGAGGCGTGCTGACCGTGGTGCTGGTCCGCGAGAGCGGCAATTGGCAAATTACGGCGGCGCAAAACACCGACAGTATTTCCGTTTCTTTTCCCAAGTAAGCTACAGTCGCTTCAGAAACTGCTTGGCTTCGGCGAGTTGCGGAAAGAGCTTTTCTTCGGCCTGAAACTCCTCCGGATGCACGCAACGTCGGCTGCCTCGCAGCTTCACGGGATGTTTCAGGTGCAGCATCTCGTGGTAGACGATGTACTCGACTGCGTACTGGGGAACCCGCTGCTGATCGAATACTCGGCTCACCACGATGGCATTGTGGGCGGGATCGTAGTGCCCGAGCAAATTGCGTGCGTGATCCCGGCTCCAGGTCATGTTCGGACGCGCCAGCAGTCCATAAAAAAACCGGGAATTCAGATCATCAAAAATCTTCTCCAGGTCATAAACATGGCCCTGTGCGGTGTCGATGCGCTTTCGTCCGCGCACGTGCCGTACCAGGTGTGCTTTGTGAGTGATGTCGTGGCTGGAGATGTATCTGCGGTAGCGCGTTGCGTGCAATCGTTCGATCGGCTTGCGGTAGATCTTGGCCAGTAGAATGTGAGCAATCGAGGACAGCACGGCATCCGGCGCTCCCGCCAGCAAGTCGGAAAGCCTTACTAGTAGCCGGCCTTCCCGTAGCCGGATCGTGTTGTTGATATTCGCGAACGCGAAGAATTCCACGGAGAACTCCGGCATGGGCGCGCGGGGCCTCAGTTCCCGATAGCTTTGTTGGAAAATGCGAAGCAAGCTGTCTGACACTGTGCGTAGGTTAGCACGGACCGGTTCGCCCGCTAGATGCGCTTCGCTACTCGGAATTGTGTTTTTTCTTCTTCTTGTGCTTGGCGGCTTCTTCTTGTTCCTGCATCAGCTTGCGATGGTCCTCGGCGCTGCTTTTGAGCTCATCGACGATGTTCGACAACACGAACGCATAGCTCTTGGTTTCCGCTTTGTCGCCTTCCAGTTCGCTTTGATATCGATTGATCTTCTGAAGGAACTCGGGATCGGCTTCGATGACGGCCTTCAGTGGCTTGCGAATGTCATCCTTTCGATCGGCGTAGGTGTCGATGTTGTCATTCAACTCGTCATACAACTCGAGAAAATCCTGCAGGTGATCATGGATCTGCCCAGGCCGGTCCGAGACCTTCGGATCGGTGCGGATTTGTTCCAGTGTTGCTAAACGTTCGTGTAGAAACTTCAAGTAAAGCTTCAGGCGGTCATTGGGCTCCTGCGCCGCATCCCGCAGCTCGCTGACCTCCGCCGCGGTAAGGCTCGCGTGGTGTTGCGCGAAGGCCGGCGATACCCATGTCGCAATTGCGAAAGCCAGCGGAAAGGAAAGAATGCGCCTCATTGGTTGCTCTTTCCGAACATGGCCGCCAGAAGACTGGACCTGACTTTTTCCAGGTGCTCAGCCGCTTCCTGTACAGGGGCTTGATCGTCATAGTTCAAGCTGTGCTTTATATCGCGCAGCTTGTTAGCCATTTGGCGGACTAAGATTTCCGCTTTCTTCAGCTTCTTGCCCGATTTCGCCGCCGAATCTCCCGCCTGCTCGGTGTAACTCACGACGTCCGTGATCGCCGCACGAGCCTGCTCGATTTTCCCGTCGTTGTACAGTTTGTCGGCGTTGTCGAGTTGCAGGCGGGCGATCTGCAGACAGGTCTCAATGCGCTGCCCCGTGTCCGCCCTCTGGAGACGAGCCTTAAGCTGTTCCAGGCTCTCGCTGCGCGCAAGCGTGGCTATCGACATCGCGAAAATAAAGGCGAGCGTGATCGTCAGGTTCCGCATGCTACTTTTTGGGTTCGATGGCTACAAGCCGATGGCGCGCTTGCCACTCCTGGTCGGGATACCGGCCGTTGGCTGTTTCTAAGAATAAATGATAATTCGATGCCGCTTCCTTTTTCAGCCGCAAGTGATCGTAGGCCGTAGCCTTCAGGAAATACGTAATGGGAGTTTCTGCCAGCAGTTTAGAACGCACGTCCAAGGCCTTGATCGTGAGCTCGTAATTCTGGTTCTCGTTGGCCGCAAACGCCAGATCGCCGTACGCCGCTCCAAAATTCGGTTTCAGCTTTACGGCCGCCATAAATTCATCCTGCGCCTTCGTAAAGTTCTTCTGGTTCATGTATGCATGACCCAGGCTGTAGTGCAGCTCCGGGTCATTCGGATTGGTTTTAAGCAGCGACTGATACAGTGGCGCGGCGTCCTGGTATTTACCCGCGGTCGTGAGCGCATGGGCGAGCGCAAGCTGTGCGTCTTTGTCGTTGGGTGAAAGCTTCAGCCCCGCTTGGTATTCGGCGATGGCCTCGTCGTGTTTCTTGTCGGCCTCCAGCACGCGTGCGAGTTCGAAGTGCGCTGGCGCATAATCCGGCTGAAGGCTCACCAATTGTCGAAGCGTATCCGCCGCCTCGGTGAGCCGATCGCCCCGCGCATATATATTGGCGATGCCAATCAAAGCATCTGCCGACTTCGGGTCGGCAGTCAGTGCTTGGCGATAACGCTGCTCCGCGTCCGCATACTTGTTTTGGCGGAACAGCAGGGAAGCCGCCGACAGATGCGGCTCCGGATCCTTGGGCTGAAGCTTGGCCGCATGCCCGTACGCCTCCAGCGCTTCCTCGGGCTGGTTTCCTTCGAGAACGTGCGCCAGCGCCAACCAGGCTTGCTCCTGGTTTTGATCGGGGTGGTCGATGGGCTTTAGCTTCGTCGCGGCCCGTAGATACTTCTCCGCATCCGGCTGGTCGGCTTTCGCCAGCATGAGCCCCAGATTCAGGTTCGATTCAAAGACATCCGGCTTAGCAGCAACTGATTTCTCGTACGCATTGATCGCTTCAGCGGTTTGTCCCAACGCGTTGTACACGAACCCAAGATCAAACCACGCGCGATAGTTGGTGGGAGTCTTGCCTACAACCTGCTGGAGCAGGGGCTGGGCGCTCGCGTAATCCTTCTTTTCGATCGCCGTTTCGGCTTGCACCAACTCGGGTGGAAGAATGGGATCCTGAACCGCCTCCTGGTGGTGCCGCACGGTTTTGCCGGTTGACTGAGCCCCTGCCGGAAAAACCCAGATCACGGCCACCATCAGTACCGGCGAGACTAGCGCCAGCGAAATGCTCCTGCGACCGTAGCCAACCTGGTGCGTATTTGGCTTATTTCCTGCCATTCGAGCGCGAGCCGTTTCCATTTAAGATGCGCGCGAGAAACTTTCCGGTATATGAATTCGGCAGCTTCGCAATGGTTTCCGGCGGGCCCGATCCCACCACCTTTCCGCCTCGTTCGCCACCTTCCGGCCCGAGGTCGATCACCCAGTCCGCTGTCTTGATGACTTCGAGGTTGTGCTCGATGACCAGGATCGATCCACCCGCGTCGATGAGTCTTCGGAACGCAGCCAGCAACTTGCTGATGTCGTCAAAATGCAATCCAGTTGTGGGCTCGTCGAAGATGTACAAAGTCCGCTGCCGGCGGCGTGTGCTGTCGGCCGGCGACGAGCGCATCATTTCCCGCGATCCCGGCAGATGCGCAGCCAGCTTCATCCGCTGTGCCTCGCCTCCCGACAGGGTCGTCGCCGACTGACCCAGCCGCAGATACCCAAGGCCAACCTCGTCGAGCACCCGGAGTTTCTCCGCGACCTTCGGCGCAGCGGCGAAAAACTGCATGCCCTCTCTCACCGTGAGGTTCAGAACTTCATAGATGTTCTTCCCCCGATAGCGGACCTCCAGAACTTGCGGTTTGAACCGTGTCCCTTTGCACTCCTCGCAGATAAGCTCGACGTCCGCCAGGAATTGCATTTCCACGGTCACCGTCCCATCACCTTGGCAGGTTTCACAGCGGCCTCCCGGGATGTTGAACGAGAAGTGACCCGCCGCAAATCCCCGCTTCTGCGACTCCGGCAAGGATGCAAACAGGTCGCGAATGCCGTCGAACGCCTTGATGTAGGTCACGGGATTGGAACGTGGTGTCCGGCCGATGGGTGACTGATCCACGAGTACGACTTCGTCGATGAATTCGGCCCCTTCGACACCTCCTACCAGGGAAGGATCGGCGGCCGCTCCGTTGGTCTGCTTCTTCGCCGTAGCCAGCGCCGGATACAAAACGTCGTGGAGCAAGGTCGATTTCCCGGACCCCGAAACTCCCGTGATGGCTACCAGCATCCCGAGGGGAATGGATAGATCAATGTTCTTCAAGTTGTGCGCACGGGCATTTCTGACTCGGATCTGCTGTGGCCCTGGTTTCCGCCGTGCAGTCGGGAGTTGAATTCGCAGGTCTTCCGATAAGTATCGTCCTGTAAGCGAGCTCGGATTGTGCGTGATTTCGTCGTACGAACCGGTCGCGATGACCTTGCCGCCATTCTCGCCAGCACCCGGCCCGAGATCCAGAATGCGATCCGAGGCTTTCATAATGTCCGGATCATGCTCCACGACCAGGATCGTGTTGCCCAGATCGCGCAGGTCCTCAAGGATCTTGATCAGGCGGTGTGTGTCGCGGCTGTGCAGGCCGATCGAGGGCTCATCCAGAACATAAAGCGTTCCAACCAGTCTCGATCCGAGCGACGTCGCGAGTTGGATACGCTGTGCTTCGCCGCCCGACAGCGTGGACGACAACCGGTCCAGCGTCAGGTACTCGAGTCCTACTTCATTGAGAAACTTCAGCCGGTCCTGAATCTCCTCCAGCAACTTCTCCGCAATCCCAGCTTCCTGGGCCGTCAGTTTCACCTCGGCAAAAAACTGCGCAGCCTGTTCGACCGTCATGCAACAAACGTCACAGATGTTTTTGCCGCTGATCTTTATTTGACGAGCTTCGGTTCGTAAGCGCGCCCCGCCGCAATCAGAGCACGTCGAATATCCGCGATACCGGCTCAGGAACACCCGCACGTGCAATTTGTATTTTTTCCGTTCCAGGTGGTTGAAGAACCCGCGTACTCCCGGAAAGCGCCCTTCGCCCTCGATGATCATGCGCTGGTAATCGGCATCCAGCTCCGCCCAGGGCACGTCCATCGGGATATCCACCTGCCGGGCAAAGCGCTTCAGCTCCGTGAAGAGCGGCCGATACTTCGGCTTCGTCCATGGTTCGATGGCACCTTCCGCAAGAGACTTCGTTTTGTCCGGAATGACAAGATCGAGGTCGAAGTCGATGGTGTTGCCGAAGCCTTGGCAGCGTGGACACGCGCCATACGGGTTGTTGAACGAGAACAGCCGCGGCTCAGGCTCCTCGTAGCGAATCCCGCACCGCTTGCATTCGAAGCGGTTGGCAAACCGTAATTGCTGCGGAGGTTCGCCATCACGAGCCACCGTTTCGAAGATCACTTCGCCCGACTCGCGGTAACAGGATTCCACGGCGTCGACGATCCTGCTTCGGCTCTCGGGGGATACCGCGATGCGGTCTGCCAGCAGGAATACTGGTCTTGAGAAATCGACGTCCAGCAGGGACTCCGGGGTAGAAAACTCAAAAATTCTACCGTTCTGATAAAGGCGGTTGAACCCGCGCTTACGGAGGTCGAACAGCCGCGCCTTGAGCAGGTCAGAATCGAGATCCGTTTCTGCTTTCTTTTTGCCCCGGCCCTTCTTTCGCTCGGTAGTAGTCGTGCCCGGAACATTCAGCGGAAACAACGCGTTGAGACGCGTGCCTTCCCCAAGCGCCAGGATCGCATCCGCGACTTCGTCCACCGTGTCCTTCTTGACCTCTTGTCCGCACTGGATGCAATACGTTCTCCCGATCCGCGCAAACAGCAATCTCAAGTAGTCGTAGATTTCGGTCGCCGTGCCGACCGTCGACCGCGGGTTCCGGGTGGAGTTTTTCTGCCGGATTGCAACTGCCGGAGCGATTCCATCGATGACATCGGCGTCCGGTTTCTCGATCCGCTCCAGAAATTGCCGGGCGTACGCCGACAGTGACTCGACATATCGGCGCTGTCCTTCGGCATAGATGGTGTCGAAGGCGAGCGACGACTTACCCGATCCCGACACTCCGGTCACCACCGTCAAGCTGTTGTGCGGAATCTCAAAATCGACGTTTTTCAAGTTGTGGACGCGTGCGCCGCGTACCGTAATACTCTCGGTGGACATCGTGGGTCAGGCGCAGAACTCCAAAGAGAAAGGTCAGGCCCTCTACTGGCTTCAGGAGCACCTGCGGAATCTTTCTATTTTAGCGCACTCGCGCGTTACCGTGGCGTGTTGTGACGAACACATGGGGCAGCGAGGGGTCAGGAGACAATTCGCCAGGCGCGACGATCGCAAACGCGCGCCTTCCTTGTTATCGAACTAGCCGGCTACTTCCGATCACTAACGCCGTCCAGACGCCCAATGAAAAACTGATCGCGAGCAGCCAAGCCATGACGAGTGTAAATGTGCGCATAATTGCTCCCCGACGAAGGGCCCAGGTCGGAGTGCTTGAGTACCCTGGAACATACAGAACCTCCAGCCCGGAATTATTGATTGGGAGCAAATAGAGGCAGGGTTTGCCGAAGCCGCCGCAGTGAGGACCTAGGATGATACGTCGGAAGAACCGCTATCGCGGTCCCGCTTCTTTCCGTATCGGAAGACCATACCGATTCCTAGGGTCATGAATGCCACCGGCGGCGCGAGCAGGACCAAGACGGCGCGGTTAATCGCATGCTGACCATCCTTGCTCGCGGCCGCAGCCGTGCTGTAGCACATGGCGCAGCCCTGCGCGAATGCTGGGCCAGCCCAGAGCGCAAGGAATAACGCCGCGGTCGCGAGTCGAAGCTTCATCGCACTCCTAAGTTCAGCAACCGGTATGCGTCCGGGAAGAATACGCACATCATCACCAGGCAGAATACCAGCGAGGCCATGGTCAGCCATTTCATGCGAGAGACCTCGAATTTCATGTGCATGAAATAAGCGATGATAAGCGCTGCCTTGATGATCGACAAACCCATTAGGATGCTCAGCATCCGCACCGGCTCCATGTTCTGGTATCCGAGGTACACCTCGATGCCGGTGATTACCAGCAACGCGCCCCAGACCCACAGAAACTGCGACTTGGTGTGGTGGCGGTGCTGTTCTGCTACGCGTTCTTCGATGGCCAGTTGCACAGCGTCCATAGTTCGAGGCTCCTAAATGATCCTGGTGGACATCAGGTAGACCAGCGGGAAGATGAACATCCAAACCAAGTCAACGAAGTGCCAGTACAGTCCGGCAACCTCCACATCCGACGAATCGTAAACTTTGGGTTTCAGCCACAAGATGACGGTACACACGATCGCGGCCACCAGCAAGAGATGCGCGCCGTAATGAAATGGGCTGTAGCTCGGGGTCAAGAGCCATGCTGCCAACCACAAAGCGAACAATGCTGGGATAAATTTCCGCCGGAACGCCACCACCCCGAGATAGATAACGCCGAGCGTTACGTGCAGCATGTGCATGCCGGTCAGACCAAAGAACGTTGCCGGGAACTGCGGTACCGTCTTGCTCACGTCGATAAATTCTTTGCTGCCCTCCCCGCCGGGAACGCTGGGGAAGACCGGCAACGTGAGCCCTTCCGCAATCAGGTGGCTCCACTCACGGCCATGCAGGATGATGAATGCCGTTCCGCAAACCATGGTCGCCAGCAACCATCCCCGAACCGCCCTCATGTTGCCGAATGTAGAGGCGCGGACCGCGAACACCATCGTCAGCGAACTCGTCAGTAGGAAGGCCGTCATGACCGTCGCATTGGCGATGCTGGCGGAATGAAACGGCGTCGGCCAGTTCGGCGTCGACAGCCGCCCGTAACTGTACGCATAAAGAAGTGCGCCGAAGGTCAAAGAATCGGAGAGCAGAAACAACCACATCCCGATTTTTTTCGAGTAGGTACCGAACAGGGAAGGTTCGTAAGGCGCTGCTACTCCGTGTTGCACCGCAGCATCGGCCATCGCTGACTCTCCTCAATTTGATAGAGGCGGGTTCACCACCTCTACAGTGGTGCCACGACTCCTATCGAGCGAACTCCAACAACGCGAAGATGTAAATCCACAACACGGCCATGAAGTGCCAGTACCAGGCGGTGATGTCCACTACTATGCGTCGCGCCTCAACCGGCTTGTGTCTCAGCGCGGTAATGCCTGCACACAGCAGCGCGATCACCCCGCCAGCCAGGTGAATGGCATGCATCCCCGTCAGCAAGTACACGAACGAGCTGCTGGCGCTGGTCGCCAGGAAGAACCCACGAGCTCCGAGTTCCACCCACGCCATGTACTGTCCGACCAAAAATGCGAGTCCGAGAAAGATCGTCAGCCCTAGCCACGGAAATGTTCTTTCATTTCCGAGTGACACTCCCGGAATTGATCTCACCGGGGCGAGTGCAGCTTCGCGCGTGATCTGCCGGCGTGCCAGCTCCATCGTTAAGCTGCTCACCATCAACACGCAGGTGTTCACAAACAGCAGCAGCCACGGGAGGTTCACCGGCAGCCAATCGTGTACGTACTTGTCTTGTGCATCCAGAATCGGCAGGCCTTGTCGCACGATATAGGCACTGGTGAACGAGACGAACAGCATGATCACTGGCGTGATCCCAACCGCTAGGCCGAGCCTGGCGCGGCGCAGGCGATCGCCATAGTCGGGAGATCCTCCGCGTCCGCGTCCGTCGCCACCGCCGCCCGGCTGCGAAGGTATTCCGGCTCCGCCGCCGCCAAATGTTCTAGGGTCCCTGGTAACTATCGAATTCAACGTCTACCTCAGTGGGCCGGTGCCGTCGCCGGATCGTTCTGCATGATGAAGTCTTTTGCCGCGCCCGGCACGTTGTACTCATAGGGTCCATGGTTGACGACCGGAGTGTGGCCGCCGAAATTGTCGTGTGGAGGCGGCGTCGACGTCGTCCACTCGAGCGTGGTTGCCTCCCACGGGTTGTCCGATGCCTTCGGCCCTTTGAACATGCTCCAGAACAAGTTGAACAGGAAAACGAGTTGCACCGCGATGGTGATGACCGCGGCATAAGTCATGAAGGTTTGCAGCGGAACCAGCTTCTGCTGGTACGCGAGCTGCGTGAATTCCGAATAGCGTCTTGTCTGGCCGGCCAAGCCCAGGTAGTGCATCGGCATGAAGACCGCGTAAGCGCCCAGCAGGGTTATAAAGAAGTGAATTTGCCCCAGCCTCTCGTTCATCATCCGCCCGAACATCTTCGGGAACCAATAGTAGGTTGCGCCGAAGATTCCGAAAATGGCGGCCACGCCCATGATCAGGTGGAAGTGTCCGACCACGAAGTACGTGTCATGCAGGGGAATGTCGAGTACCGGTTGGGCCAGGAACGGGCCGCTAAGCCCGCCCGAAACAAACAGCGAAACGAACCCAATTGCGAACAGCATCGGCGTTTGCAGCCGGATCCGCCCGCCCCACAGTGTCCCGAGCCAATTGAACGTCTTGATTGCCGACGGCACCCCGATCGACATCGTCATCACGGAAAACGCAAAGGCCGAGTACGGGCTCATGCCGCTCATGAACATGTGGTGGCCCCACACCATGAATCCGAGCAGGCCGATCGCCAGCATCGCGTACACCATCGCTTTGTATCCGAAGATCGGCTTACGCGAGAACGTGGACAGCAACTGCGAAGCCACGCCCATGCCCGGTAAGATGGCGATATAAACTTCCGGGTGACCGAAAAACCAGAACAGGTGCTGCCAGAGAAGCGGTGACCCGCCTTTGTGCCCCATCACTGTCCCGTTCACAACCACCAAAGGAACATAAAAGCTCGTTCCCAGGTTCCGGTCGAGCAGCAGCAGGATTCCGGCCGAAAGGAGAACGCCGAACGCCAGCAATCCCAGAATTGCCGTGATCAGCCATGACCACACCGTCAGCGGCATCCGCATCAGCGTCATGCCCTTTGCGCGAAGATCCAGGGTGGTCGTGATGAAATTCAGAGCACCCATGAGCGACGCGAGGCAGAAGATCGCAATGCTCGTGACCCACAAATCTGCCCCAAGCTGCTCACCTGGTCCTGCACTTGGCAGCGCACTCAGTGGTGCGTAGCCCGTCCACCCGTGCAGGGGAGCCCCGCCAGGGACAAAGAACGCGGCGATCAGCACCACAAAACCAACAAACGTCGTCCAGAACGACAGCATATTCAGGACGGGGAACGCCATATCCGGAGCCCCAATCTGGATTGGCAAAAAATAGTTCCCAAACCCGCCCTGTGGTGCGGTGGTCAACACGAAAAACACCATGATCGTGCCGTGCATGGTGAGAAAACTGACGTAGGTCTCCGGCTTGATCGCGCCGAACAGCGGCAGCTCAGCACCCGGCCAGACCAGGTGAATGCGCATTATCAGCGACAGGAACATCCCAACAAACACCGCTGTCAATGCGAGGAAGTAATACTGTAATCCAATGACTTTATGATCGAGGCTAAAAACGTATTTGCGAATGAACCCTTGTGGGGCAGCGTGCGCGTGAACCGGAGCCGTCGTTGCCATTACTGTTTCTCCGCCTCCCGTTGGGCAATCCATTTGTCGAAATCTTCTTGGCTGACGACCTTGACCATGCCGTGCATCTTGTAATGGCCCATGCCGCATAACTCCGCGCAGGCGATTTCGTAGTCACCGATTTCTGTCGGCGTGAAGTGCATATGAATCAGCAGGCCTGGTACCGCGTCCTGTTTGAACCGGAAACTCGGAACGAAGAAGCTGTGAATCACATCAACCGCCCGCAGCGAGAGATCGACCTCGCGTCCAACCGGCAGGTACATCGTTCCAGTCACGATGTCGTCTTTCGAGGCCCCGTCGCCTGTGTCCAACCCGATCGCAGATTCCATCCCTGACGAAGGGTCGATCAAGTTCGGCTTGGTCGCTCCGTACTTGCCGTCATTACCCGGATAGCGAAAGTACCAGGCGAATTGCATTCCCGTGACTTCCACCGGCACAGATCCAGCCTTGGCTGGCTCGAAGCGCTCTGCCGCCCAGATATTGCTACCCATGAGGTTCAGGCCAATGAAGAGGATGGCCGTCAACGTCGTCCAGAGGACTTCCAGTTTCGTATTGCCGTGCGAGTACGACACTGTCCGAGGCTTGCCTTGGTCGGAATACTTCCAGACAAGGTACCCAAGCGCACACTGCGCCAGGACGAAAATGATCCCCATCAGGACGAATGTCAGGGTGAACTGGCCGTCGATGTGGTGGGCGAGTGCGGAAGCGCCGTGGGGTAACCACCAGGTCTTCGCCACAAAGAAATATGTGCTGGCGAAGGTGATCAGCCAGATCAGACACAAGAGCGCGAGGCCCATGCACTAGCCTCCTCTAGATGTTTTGGAACCGTTGCCTGCTGTCCGTCCCGAGTACCTGGAGGAAGCAGCCCGGAAATATATCACAGCTGTCTGTGATACTTGCAAGATGGTTATGTGATTCACCACTCGATCTCATACAGCCACAAGTGACCCGTAGGCATCTAGCAGTGGACGATTGGAGGTGATGCCGCCATGACCGACAACTTACGTATTTCTATTCCGGAATTACGGAGAAGAATGGAGAACGGCGAAGACTTTGTGTTCCTCGACACGCGCAATCCCCAGGCGTGGGCACAATCACGCGTGAAGCTCCCCGAAGCCATACGGGTGCCGTTGGACCAACTCGAGGAACATCTTTCCGAAATCCCGAAGAACACGCCCGTGGTCGCCTACTGTACTTGACCGAGTGAAGGTTCCAGCGCCAGTTTGGCGCAACAACTGCGGGATCGCGGATACCAGCAGGCTTGGGCGCTCCAGGGCGGAATGGACGCGTGGATCGACGACAACTTACCAGTCGAAACCAAGGAAGCCGCTGCTTAGCGTCTCTGCCGCTTTCACGACCGGGCTATAATCCTAACCGTCGAGTCATGCCTGAAAAACAGAGCTCCAGTGAATGCGGCTTCGCCCGTTCTCCGGACGGCACACCGATCTGCGGCTTCCACCAGAAACCGCTCCAGCAACAGGCGATGCTGCCCACCGTTCCGGGTACTCCTCAGCCACCCCAGATGTGGATTTGTCCAGTTTCGAAAAGATTGCTCATCGGAAGCTAACTGCGCTCCGTGCAAGAACCCCTTACAAGGGCCTAACATTCTTTTTGCAAGCATTTTCTGGAATGTACCTGGCTGCTGCTACACAATAGGCCCAGAGTAGATTTTCGGTCCTTTTGCGTTGGGGGCAGCATGGTCGCAGACGGGGATTACTGCTGGGTTGTGATTTGTAAGAACCGCCGCTATCACAACCGCGAGAACCTTTTCGTCGGCCACCACATTTTGCTGGGCGAGACCGACGCCATCTCACGACAACCGGAACTCCATGGCCAAATCTCTGTTCGTTGTGACAGCTGTGGCAAGGAGTACTCGTACACCGCAGGCGACATATTGCGCATGCAACTCGACAGTCCGATCGAGTTCACGCCTCACCCGCTGTTCCGTTCTTGAGTTCATCTGTCGCACTCACAATCGAGCGCGCATCAGAACTCCTTCGTCTTTATTCGGGTTCATCGGCGGATTGGTTTGCATGAAACCCGCACCGCCGTTAGTAGACAGCATGAAGGAATGCCAGGTGCTGGCTAAGCCGCGCCCTTGGTAGCAAGATCCCGTACTGCTGAGCTTCGCGCATCTTCCCCGACGATCTTCATTTCGTGCCAGTCGTAAGCGAATTCTTTTCCGCAATCCAGGCATACGACGTAGGTCCCGGTGAGGGAGGCGGCTGAAATGCGGCGCTTACCTGGTTTCGCCGTGATCGGAAAACTGAGATTCTGGTGCCAGCAGCCGAAGAACGCATCAAGCAGCTTGGAAAACATACCTACCTCCCAGACCCGGACTGCTCCATTCTGCGCAGCCATCCTCATCGACGGCTTCGGATTCGCCCTGGTGAGAAGCCTTCCGGCGCAGGGTCGAGCAGCTACTCTCTCCAGCTACTTAGATTACTTCCGGGGGGAAAAGGTTTCTATCGGACGAAAGTGACAGTTCCGCGCTGATCACGTATTCGCCGGAAGTGGTCAGAGCGATAGTTTTCAGAGGTTTAGCGTAGGATTCCTGAGAGTTCGCCACCTGAATCGACCGGTGATGCGGGCTGCCCTGCCAAAGGTGGCACTGTGCTCTGGCGGACAGACAATGCGTTCACCCTGGTAAAGAATCGCAAGCTGTTGCTGCCTAAAATAACGTGGAAAAATGACCAGCCCGCTTCCTTTATCAAAGCGCCTCCTCTTCGTGGACGACGAAGCCAGTATCCGCGCCACCCTTCCGCTTATTCTCCGTTCGCGCGGTTTTGACGTCGAGGTGGCGGCCAGCGTGCGAGAGGCATTCGACGCGATCCAACAACACACGTTCGACATTCTCTTGTCGGACCTCAATATCGCCGAAGCGGGCGACGGCTACCTGGTCGTGCGCGCCGTCCGTGAATCCAATCCCCGTTGTGTCGCAATCATTTTGACTGGCTACCCGGCTTTCGAAAGCGCGGTCGAGGGAATCCACCACGAAATTGACGACTACATCGTCAAACCCGCTGATATTGACGTCCTAGTCGCCACGGTCGAGCGGAAACTCGCCTCAAGACGGCAATAAGACAAGAAAAGATATGGATACGTTCTCAGCCCAGGGCCGAACGCGGTCTTGGCTGAGGGAACTTCAGGCGGGCTCAGTGCCGGCTTTCTTCTTTTGGCACTTCGACATGATTGCGGACCGAAGTCGGCCCCGCAGGTCGTCGGGCAATTCGTAGAGCTTGGAGTCGCGATAGATCTCGATGGTCTTCTTCGTCGTATCGCAAACGACGTAACAGTTGTGGCACCAGGCCAGGTGATCTTCGAGTTCCGACTTTGTCCGCTCGTCGATGACGCCGTCGAGGTAGTTGGTTAGCTCCTGCAGAAACTCAGAGCATTTCACTGGTTGCCATCTCCGCCATTGCGTTTCTTAAAGTAGCGGCTTAGCCGCTCGCGCAGTTGCAGGCGAGCCCGCAATAACCGCGACTTCACCGCGGGAATGCTGAGGTTCAACGCATCAGCAGTTTCCTCGGTCGAAAGCCCCTCTACATCTCGCAGGACAAACACCGTCCGGAAGCTGGGGGGCAAGCCCTGGATGGTGCGCGTCAAAATGTCTTGCAGCTCGCCCTGCGTGTAGAGCTGCTCAGGATTGGGTGCCCAATCCGCTACCTCGCGAGGAACCGAATCATCTTCGGTTTTGACATCCTCGTCCAGCGAAACCATGCGTTCCGGCCGGCGACGGCGCAACCGCATCAGCGCCTCGTTGACCGCGATCCGCACCAGCCACGTATAGAACTTTGACTGTCCCTGGAACTGCTCCAGATTCGTGTACGCCTTCAGGAAAGCGTCCTGCACCACGTCTTCCGCATCTTCGCGGTTCTGCGTGATGTGCTGCGCAATCCGGAAAACGTTCCGGTCGTAGCGTCTGACCAGTTCTTCGAACGCTCCGACGTCGCCGCCCTTGGCTGCTTGAACCAGCGCCAGCTCTTCGCTGACCGGCTCAGTCACTTTTGGTTGGATGGTTCCCATTCTCCCACCGATTCAACTATTTTCGGCCTGGCGGCTGAAACAGAGCATTCATTGTACAGAAAATGACGTTTGTCTGCCGCCCCTGGCTTTGGACGTAAAAGAGCGCCACAGGTTTGTTGTATTCGCACACATTACTCAGAGCGAGCGCACCAAGTCCAGCACCTGAGCGGGGCTACAGCCCACCCCAGCGGCCATACCTGCAATTCATAGGGGGTACGTTAGTAACCTCGGAAGTCCGCAAAATCCCCCCTATAATCGATGTTGTCCAGCGTTCCGGAACGACATTTCATGACGAAAAAACATAGCCTGGAAGCAGCGGTCGAGAAGGCCGTTTCGGAAGTGCTGGAGCAGCGCCTGCCCCAATTGCAGCGCGACATCGCCGCCCGCGTCTTGGCTGAGATACCTGCAGGCGGACCGGCTACCAGCACGGCAGATCTTCTGAAAACCGTCGCGGCGATTCATACCGCCAACACTCAGCGGGACATCCTGCGTACGTTACTGGACCGTTCGGGGCACTATTGCGGCCGCGCTGCTCTGTTCCTGGTTAAGTCGGGACATGTTACCGGCTGGCAGGGGCGGGCTTTCGCCGACGAGCTGAAGGATTTCCCACTGGATGCCCACTCCGGGCTCGTGTCGCGGGTTTTGGAGGGCCGGGCCGCGATCTCATCGCCTGCCGGCGATATGGACGGCAAGTTTCTCAAGCACTTTGGCAAGCCGGTCGACGGTAACTGCATTCTGCTTCCGCTCGTTCTCAAAGAAAAGGTTGCGGCGTTGCTGTATGCCGACGCCGGAACTGAGCCTGGCGGACACCTGGACAATGCTGCGCTCGAACTACTCTTAATCGCGACCGGCACCTGGCTCGAAGTAGCGCTGGTACGAAAGGCAAAGGACGTGGAGTCGACCGGCGAGGTCCCGGTCGTAAAGGCCGCCGCGGCTGCAGCCAGTGCCGCGCCCAGCTTCAACGATCCTTTCGCGGCTCATACCCCTGCTTTTTCCCATACCAAGCCGGCCGAGAAGCACGTGGCCGCCGAGTCTGCAGAATCCGACGCATTCGCCGGCCTGTCGCCGGAGGATGCTGATACCCACCGCAAGGCCCAGCGTTTTGCCCGCCTCTTGGTGGACGAAATTAAGCTGTATAACCAGGCCAAGATGATGGAAGGCCGGAAGAATAAAGATTTGTACGACCGCCTTAAGGAAGACATCGACAAGAGCCGTTCCACGTATCAAAAGAGGTATGGGACTACGGCCGCTGCTGCGGGAGACTATTTCAACCAGGAAGTCATTCGCAGTTTGGCGGAAGATGATGTGTCACTGCTCGGGCCCAACTTTAAGCGATAAAATAGCGGTAGTCGTGAAAGCTTCTCGTCTGGTTTCAATTGCATTTTTGTCTCTCTTCAGCCTCCTTCTGTTGGCATCGCCTGCTGTCGCCCAAACCTCGAAAACCCAGACGGCCAAGAAGCCGACTAAAGCTGCAGGCAAGCGTACCGCGCGCAAGAACATCAAAAAGAAGAAACGGATGTCACCGCGCGTCCGTCGTGTGCGGCAGGCTTTTGTCGCTTCGACCAACCTGCGTCCCATGGCGCGGCAACTTCTACAGGACCGAACACCCGCTGCGTACGCCGGAGTCGAGGCTTACGCCCGACGTCACGCCAAAGACGACGCCGGCGCGCTGGCGTACCTTGTGCTCGGTTATGCCCACATCCAGGACCATGATTATCCGAAGGCTATCGACGCGCTCAATCGCGCAAAACTTCATGCCGGCGATTTGAGCGAATACGTCGCCTACTATCTCGGCAACGCGTACATGCAAGCCGGTCAGAGTGCCCAGGCTGTCGCGGCGTTGAAGGATTTCGATACCAAGTATCCCGATTCGGTTTGGACCCGCGACGCGCACATCGTGTACGCCAATGCGTTGATGCAGGAAAGCAAGCCGCAAGAAGCAGCGGCGTTGCTGGAGCAGGATCGTCAGCCTGTACGGGTCGATATCGAGTGGAATCTTGGCCGAGCCTATGAAACGGCCGGAGACTCTGCTAAAGCTGCCGGCATATTCCGCAACATCTATTTGACAATGCCGCTGACTGGCGAAGCCGATATGGCCGACGCGGAGTTGAAGAAACTTGCGGCCACTACCACCATTCAGCCGTTTACTGTTGATGAGAAACGGACCCGCGCCGACCTGCTGATGAAAGGCCGCCATTACTCCGACGCAGCGCAGGAGTACCGCGACCTCATTGACCAGATGAATCCGGCCGATCGCCCCGGCTTGCAACTTTCCTACGCAAGCGCCCTGCTCAAGAGTGGTAAAGCGAAGGACGCCAAGCGTGTGCTCGAATCCACGCAGACCACCACCGCTGAAACCAGCGCACAGGCCCTATATCTTCGCGCAGAGGTGGCGCGTTCTTCTGATGATCAGGATTCTTTTCTGAACTACCTTGCTCAACTCCGGCAAAATTATCCAAGCAGTCCGTGGATGGAGCAGGGCCTTCTCGCCGAAGGGAACATCTTTCTACTCAAAAAGGATTACGACAAGGCCATCGACGCCTATCGTGAATTGCAGCAGCGTTTCCCGAGTGCCGGCCGCGCGTCGTACGCGCACTGGAAAGCGGCTTGGCTCACTTTACGCCAAGGGAGAAACCAGGAAGCTGCCAAGCAGTTCGAGGAGCAGATTGAGCTCTATCCCAACTCTAACGAGATCCCAGCAGCACTGTACTGGCGAGCCCGCCTGGCCCAGGAAGAGAATGACGTCGCAAAAGCCCACGCCTTCTACCAGAAGCTCTCAGATCGTTTCCGCAACTACTACTATGCCGAACTGGCCCGCGAGCAACTGAAGAACGTAAAGGTGAGCGGCGACCCGCCTCAGTACGCCGTGCTCGACAAGATTCCTGGCATCGACATCAAGCCTGAGGTGGCGGATGACGATCCTCCATCCGACAATCTCCGCGTCCAGAAAGCGGAACTGCTAGGCAACGGATCGCTCGTCGATCTTGCCGCGCGCGAACTGCAGGCTGCGGCTGAAGAGGAGAAAGAGAAGGCCGCATGGGTTGCACCCGAGACCGCTAAGCTCTTTCAGGAAAATGATCAGTACAACCGCGGGATCGAAGTCATCAAGCGGGCGGTGCCCAACTACTTCGCCATGGACATCCCGGCATTACCTCGATCCTACTGGGAGGCCCTTTTTCCCAAACCGTCCTTCTGGCCTCAACTGAAGCGGTACTCCGCGCAAAACGGACTTGATCCATTCCTTGTCGCGTCCCTGATCCGCCAGGAATCCGAGTTCAATCCTGCGGCTGTTTCCCGAGCAAACGCAGTAGGCCTTATGCAACTACTGCCCGTCACCGGCAAGAAAGTTGCGAAGGAAGAGAAGATCCGTCACTTCAACGCGAGCCAACTCTTTGTTCCCGGCGTAAACATGCAGCTCGGAACACGCTATTTCCGTTCGATGGTCGACAAATTCGGCTCGTTCGAATACGCCCTGGCCGCCTACAACGCCGGATCGGACAGAGTGCAAGACTGGTTATCGGCTGGCAAGTATCGTGACCCGCAGGAATTCGTCGAGTCCATCCCATTTACCGAGACCCGGGAGTACGTACAGGCGATCCTTCGCAATGCAAACGTTTATCGCCAACTTTACGAGACTCCTTAGCGCGGCTCCGGTTCACTAGCTTTTTCGCCGTGAACGCTTCAGAAGCTTTCCCCAGAACGAAACCACGCTGTTCGTCATCTAAGCGTGCGCTTGTGGAATTCTACCCAGCGACGCGTCGAAGCCTCAGAGGAGCAAGCGGACCGGCCGCAACTCGTCCCGCCTCACCAAACAGCCAATGCCCGTTCCCGACGCACGCTATGGATATTCGTTGCCGCGGGCTGTGTGGCCGCGCTCATTGGCGTTTTTGGCATCGTCCTCACCCTCAAATGGCCCTTTACACCCACCAAAGTCGCCGAAGATCTGGCGGAGGCTAGTTCCAGCAAAGTTGAGATCCAGAATTTCCGGGCGATCTACTTTCCTCATCCCGGCGGAGTTGCGGAGGTTGTCACTTTCCGGCATGACGGTATCGCAACCCCGCTCATTACAATCCAGCGCCTTACCATTCGTGGAAGTTATCTCGGCCTTCTCACAAAACATATTCCGGTTCTGAGGGCCGACGGTATGCGCGTCGTGCTCCCCCCGTTCGGTACAAATGGTGACTGGTCAAATGCTTCTTCGGACATAGTGATAGACGAATTTATCGCGGACAAATCCGTCCTGGTTGTGCCGTCGTCGGAAGCCGGCAAGAAGCCGCTTGAATTTCAAGTCCACGAATTCTCCATTCACGGCCTCGGCAGCCATCAGCCGATGGCTTATCACACTGCGCTTACCAATCCGGAGCCGCCCGGCGAGATACGTTCCGACGGCAGAATTGGTCCGTTTCAACAGGGCAGTATGGAAAGAGCTCCCGTTTCCGGCGCTTACACCTTCGACAAGGCCGACTTGGGTGTGTTTGACGGCATCGCCGGAACTCTCTCTTCCCAGGGTAGTTTTCACGGCACGCTCCACGAGTTGAACGTCGAAGGCGCGACCGACACCCCGAACTTTTCTGTAACGCGCAGTGGTCATCGCCACGCGCTGCAGACAAATTTCGCCGCTCTGGTCAACGCGACAAACGGCGATGTTTTTCTCCGGGGAGTGAACGCTCGCCTGGATCACACCATGCTCGCCGCACAGGGAAGTGTGGCTGGGCGGAAAGGACAAAATGGCAAGACCACCTCGGTAGAGTTCGTCGTGCGCGGCGGACATCTCCAGGACCTCATGCTCCTGTTCGTTCGTGAACCGAAATCGCCCCTCAACGGCGAGATCAGCTTCCACGCGCTGACGCAGGTCCCGCCCGGCGATAAGCCGTTCCTCGAAAAGGTTCGGCTACAAGGAGTTTTCGGAATCGACGCTGCGCACTTTAGCAATCCGCGCACCCAGCAATCAATGAGCAAGCTCAGCAAGAGCGCTCAGGGGCATCCCGACGACAACGATCCCACCCGCGTCTTGTCCGGATTGAGAGGCCACCTCGACGTGCACGACGGCGTCGCGAATTTCACGGACCTGTTCTTCCACGTGCCGGGTGCAGACGTCAACATGCACGGCACTTTTGGCCTGATGAACGAACGCATCAATCTTCATGGCACGATGCGTATGCAAGCCAAGCCATCGCAGGCGACCACCGGGGTGAAATCATTTCTGATGAAGGTGCTTGATCCCTTCACCAATAAAGACCGGGGACGTGTCCCCATCCCGGTGAGCATCACCGGCACCTACGCTCACCCCGAATATCACGCGGGAACTCCAAAATAGCCGCCGCAAGTAGCGGTTGGCAATTAGCAGTTAGCAATTGTAATTAACACTGCTGATGTGGGGGTTGCATCAACGGTCAGCGCCAAGGTGAGGGGTGAGCGCTATTGATATCTTCCAGTCTTTCAACTTCATTCGCAAAGGTGTATGCGCTCAACAAAGTCCGCGCAAACGGGTTTTGCTAATTGCTAACTGCTAATTGCTAACTGCTAACTGCTAATTGCTTCTCTACTCCACCTTCATCTTCTCCAGATCAAATTCCGACTTCGGATATTTCATCTTCAGCGATTTAAGCGTTTCGACCAGAATGGCCGAGATGGTGACGTTGCGATACCACTTCTTATCTGCCGGAATGATGTACCAGGGTGCGTGTTTTGTGCTGCAATTGCGAAACACATCCTGGTAGGCCTCGCAGTATTCATCCCAGTGCTCCCGCTCCTTCAGGTCTGTAGGATTCACCTTCCAGTATTTCTTAGGATCCTTTAGCCGCTCTTCGAGCCGGGCCTTTTGTTCGTCCTTGCTGATATGCAGGAAGAATTTCAGGATGGTCGTGCCATTCTCGTACAGCATCTTTTCAAAGTGATTGATTTGCCGGTATCGGTCGGCCAGTTCGTCTTTCGATAACTGGCCATGAACCCGCACCACGAGCACATCTTCGTAATGCGACCGATTGAATATCCCGATCATGCGCCGCGCCGGAACCATCTTGTGGACTCGCCAGAGATAGTCGTGGTGCAATTCTTCGTCGGTTGGCTGCTTGAAGCTCGCAATCTGGCACCCTTGCGGGTTTACTCCAGTAAAAATGTGCTGGATCGTGCCGTCTTTGCCGGCCGCATCCATTCCTTGCAGGACCACCAGCAAGGAGTGTTTGTCTTCGGCGTACATCAACTCCTGCAAGTCAAATAGCTGTTCACGGTGCTTCTCCAGGACAGCTTCGGCCTGCGTTTTGGATTTGAACGTTCCCGTCTCGTCGGGATCGTAGCCAGACAACCTGATCTTCGTGTCTGGATCCACCCGGTATCGTTTGAAATTGCTCATACGCATGCTTTCCTAAGAAGCGTTCTACCGGCAGGCTGAGAACGTGGACGACTCAGTGGCCGCTCACCTTGTCTTGCGCGGGGGCTTTTGTGAAGAGAATTTCGAAAACGAGGAGCCCTGCGCCGATCACGATTGCGCTATCTGCGACGTTAAACGCCGGCCACTGATACTGCCCTAGATAAAAAAGAAGAAAATCAACCACATGTCCGCTGAAGAGGCGATCCCACAGATTGCCGATAGCTCCGCCTAGGATGAGCGCCAACCCTACCCCTGTCGTGGTCATGACGTGGCTGCTTTTCCACAACAATGTCGACACTATTACCAGCGCGATGAGCGAGAAGAGCACAAGGATGGCAATTTTCCATTCCGAGGGCGAGTCGGAAAACAGGCCAAATGCCGCGCCGCGGTTTTCGACGTGCGTGATGCGGAAAAAACCCGGGATCACGCTAACGCTATCGTGCAGCAAAATACGCTTTTCAACGGCCAGCTTCGTAAGTCGGTCCAAAACTACAACCAGCACGGCAATCAGGAAGTGATACTTACGCATCGTCTTCGTCCGCTGTCAGTCGCAGCAACTCGAAGTTGCTACGCGCCCTCCCCTCTGCCTTCGATTTCACGCAGTACTGCGCTGCAGCGCTCGCACACGTTCGGGTATCTCGTGTCTTCGCCAACGTGGATCGAATAGTTCCAGCAGCGCTCGCATTTCTGCCCGGCGGCTTTGCTGACCTCCACGTGGACTCCTCCGGTGCCGTTGCCCGACCCTTGTTCGAGATTGACCGCGGATACGATGAAGATGTATCGCAGTTGATCGCGATAGCGGGACAGAACTGAATACATCGGATCGGACGCCGTGAGCCTCACTTGTGCTTCAAGCCCCGTGCCAATCAACTTCTTGTTCCTGGCCTCCTCCAGCGCCTTCAGGACCTCGTCGCGCACCGCGTGCAGCGTCGTCCAGTCATCTTTCTGTTGCTTGTCTTCTCTTGCCGCCTTGCCCAGGATGTCGGCCGTAGCCGGAAATTTCGTCAGGTGGACGCTCGGTTCCCGCTCCGCCATCTTCGGCAGGTACTGCCAGACCTCGTCGCAAGTGAAGCTCATGATCGGCGCGAGTAGACCGACCAGCGTCTCCCCAATCAGCCAAATGGCTGTTTGCGCCGAGCGCCGCGCCAGTGAGTGCGGTGCGGAGGTGTAGAGCCGATCCTTCAGCACGTCGAAATAGAAGGCGCTCAGGTCAACCACACAGAATTGATTTACGCGCTGATAGATCTTGTGGAAGGCGAATTCCTCGTACCAGCGCTGCACCTGCTCGTTCAGTTCCGCAGTCTCGCGCAACATGAACTGGTCGATCGATTCCATTTCCTCGAACCGCACGCGGTCTCGCTCCGGATTGAATGCGTTCAAGTTTCCCAGGATGTAACGGAACGTGTTTCGGATCTTGCGGTAGTTTTCCGCGATCCGCTGCATCAGATTTTCCGACCCGACCACATCGTTGCGGAAATCGACTGACGCCACCCACAGGCGGACAATCTCCCCGCCCAATCGATTTGCAATGTCCACGGGATCAACATCGTTGCCGCGCGACTTGGACATTGCCCGTCCTTGTTCATCCAGTGTCCACCCAGGAGTAGCCACGAGCCGGAATGGGGCTTTACCCCGGGTCCCCATAGCGCAGAGCAGGGAAGACATGAACCAGCCGCGGTACTGATCGCCACCTTCAAGATAAAGATCGGATGGCCACGGCAGATCAGGTTCGTGCCCGAGCACGGCAGCCTGGCTTGATCCCGACTCGAACCAGACATCAATGATGTCCGTTTCCTTATGAAACTTTGTGCCCCCACACTGCGGACATCTCACTCCCGCCGGTACGAGCGCATCCGCTTCCGGCGTGTACCACGCGTCCGCTCCCTTTTCCCCGAAGAACTCGACGACAGCTCGGTTCAGCTCGCGGTCGTTCAGCGGTTTCCCGCACTTGTCACAAAGGAATACAGCGATGGGCACACCCCACAACCGTTGCCGGGAGATGCACCAATCCGGCCGCGTCGCGATCATGTTCGCGATGCGCTCTTCTCCCCACGCGGGGTCCCATTTCACTTTCGTCACTTCTTCCAGCGATTGTTTCCTGAACGTACTGCCGTCCATCGCCGTTTCCATTGAGATGAACCACTGCTCCGTCGCCCGGAAGATGATCGGATTGTGACAACGCCAGCAATGTGGATACGAGTGTTCCAGCGTCTCTGTATGCAGCAGAACACCTCGGTCCTTGAGCAGTTGGACGATCGGCTTGTTTGCTTCGAAAACCCTCTTCCCTTCGTACTCCGGCAATCCGTTGTGAATGATTCCGGCCGAATCGACGTCGCACGTGGGATCGAGTTTGTACTTCAGACCAGTCTGAAAGTCCTCGGCGCCGTGTGCCGGAGCGGTATGTACCACGCCCGTGCCGGTATCCATCGTTACGTAATCGGCGATGACCCCCAAAATCCTGCGCCGTTCCCAGGGCAAGAAAGGATGGTAGAACCACGTATTCTCCATGGCTCGTCCCGGGAGATGAGCGATCACCGGCGCATCCCCGAATCCACATTTCTCCGCCGTTACCTTAGAAAGCCGCTCGGCAACAATGTAGATCGCGTCCGCTGCTTCCAGCGCTACATACTCTTCATCCGGGTGGAACGCCACTGCCATCGAGGCGGGAAGCGTCCACGGGGTCGTCGTCCAGATAATCGTGAAGATCGGCTTGTCGCCGTGAATTCTGCGGTCCGCCAGTTCCGGATGGATGGTCCGCGGATCCGATTGCAGCCGGTATTTCACCCAGACCGTGGGGCTGTGATGGTTTTCGTATTCGACTTCCGCTTCGGCCAGTGCTGTCTCATCGTGAATGCACCAGTAGACCGATCGCAGGCCTTTGTAGACAAATCCCTTCTCAATAAACTGGTAGAGCGTATCGATAACGTAGCGCTCGTACTCAGGCGTCATCGTCGAATAGGGGCGCTCCCACCGGCCAAAAACGCCAATGCGCTTGAACTGCTCGCGTTGCAGGTCGAGGAACTTCTCCGCGTATTTGCGGCACTCGAGGCGCACTTGCCGCGGGTCCATCTGCAATTTTTTGCCGCCCAGCATCTGGTCCACCTTGATCTCGATGGGCAGCCCGTGGCAATCCCAACCAGGAACGTACGGCGAATCGAATCCCGCCATCGTTTTGGCTTTGACGATGAAATCCTTTAGACATTTATTGAGCGCGTGGCCAAGATGGATGGGGCCGTTGGCATACGGTGGACCATCGTGCAAAACATAGCTAGCCGCGCCCTTGCGCACCTCGCGAATCCCCTCGTAAATGTTCATCGCTTCCCAGCGAGCCAGTGTTTTGGGCTCGTTCTGCGGTAGATTCGCCTTCATGGGGAAGTCGGTTTTGGGCAGATTGATGCTGGATTTCAAATCGAGCGGCACTCGGTAACTTTCTCCAAATTGTTGATTTAATTTCATTATACGGGAATGAGCAGAACCAACGGGCACTGGCCGTTCGGTACTTCCACCCTCATGCGGCACTCAGGAAAGCACTAAGGAACGAGGAAAAAACCGTGTACAATTTCTACCAAAGCCGCGTTGGGGTGCATCTAAATCCCTGACAAGTGAATACCCGGCAGAATGCCGCTCACCGCACCTGGTAGCCGCCGTCTCCGGATCAATAACAGCAATACAGGTTGCGAGCAGAAAGCAACTTGGCACGAACCGTGCTCATCCTTTATGTTGCACGGCGACTGTTCTTTCGTCTGCAAAGGAAGCACGACTCGGGTCAATGTTATGGCAACTTCGGACATGAATCTCGGCCCCAATCGCCAGCCCGACCTCAACCTGTTGCTCCCGAAATCGACCTTCGAGGAGCCGTTGTGGAAATCCCTTTTCCGAAACATCGACGATTTCCTTTTCCCCAAGAAACTACCCCCGCTTAGGCTGACTTCCAAGCCGGAGCCGGTTCGCGATATCTGGGGTTTCTACGATTACAAGCGCGGCGGCGCCATGGGATCCACGATGGTCCACCTGGTGATCGTCGGCTTGATCATCGGCGGCTCGATCCTTGGGCGCAAGGTCGTCCAGCAGGTCAAAAAGCAGGAGCAGGTGACCCTCATTGCTCCTGACCTGAGTCCCGATCTACCCATTAAGCCGGCCAAGACGCAGGTCGGTGGGGGTGGCGGTGGCGGTGACCGCGACAAGTTCCAGGCCCCCAAAGGCCGCCTGCCTAAGTTCGATATGAATCCGATCACACCGCCTGCCATGGTGGTGCGCAACGAGGCTCCCAAATTGACGGCTGAACCTGCCGTTGCTGTGCCTCCCGAGGTTCATGTCGCCAGTGCGGCTCTCCCTAATCTCGGCGATCCGATGTCACACATTCCTTCTGGTCCGCCATCGAACGGAACGGGATCCGGTGGTGGAATTGGATCCGGCTCGGGTGGTGGTGTCGGCAGCGGTGCCGGACCGGGCGTTGGACCGGGCCGTGGGGGTGGTATCGGCGGAGGGATCTTCCGGGTTGGCGGCGGCGTAAGCGCGCCCAAGGCCATTTCGACGCCGGATCCCGAGTACTCCGAAGAAGCTCGTAAGGCCAAGTATCAGGGAACCTGCGTACTGTGGCTCGTGGTTGGACCCGATGGCAAGCCGCGCGACATCAAAGTCGCCCGCAGCCTTGGTCTGGGGCTTGACGAGAAGGCCATCGAAGCGGTCCGCAACTGGAAGTTCGAACCGGCCATGAAAGATGGCAAACCGGTCGCGGTACAGATCAACGTTGAAGTGAGCTTCCGACTCTACTGAGCACCCTAATCGAAACTGATTGGAACGGCCGCAAAAAGCGGCCGTTTTTTTTGGTCAACAGCGGATCGACAGTCTCGAACATCCACACCGCATGTTCTTTGCTTCGGCACTGACACCTCGCGCAACGACTTGTTGTTGTCAGCTCTTGCGCGAACCGAGAACCAATGCGACCACCCCTCCCGCAAGGAGAATGATACCCACTGCCGGCGGCAGCTTTTCGCTGCTCTGGGTTTGAACACCGATCTTGGCGTCTCCGATTCTCACGCTGTGGTCTTCACGCTGCGGAATGGGGACGATAAATGCGAGCACTCCGAGCACCAAAAGCACAGCTCCTATAAGCGTGGAAGTCTTCATGTGGGACCCTCGATTCCGATGGCATCAACGATCGCGCGTCGATAGTGTACGCGAATTTCTACCGAACACTGAGCATTGTCACTCCAGTGCAGTTCATTCCCGCAAGTCCGCGTGTTCCACGTGATCGATTGGGTGACCAATGAACATGGCTCCAAGCCGGCGGAATTTCTCCACCGAATCAGTGGCGAAGAATTTCACCCGGGGCTGAATCCTCCGCTCGAGCGCGGACGAGCTCGGAAGCGGATCTACCTGGAGTTGTCGCGCAACCACCTGCGCCGTTGACTCAGCCGAGTCGACAATCGCTGCACGATCCGGTGCTACTCGCCGGAGTAGAGGCTTAATCAGAGGATAGTGAGTACATCCAAGCAGAAGCACATCCGCCGAATCGAAACCATCGTTGAACGCTTCGTCGAGGTAAATCCGCGCCACCTGTTCTGTGACCCGGTGATCGATCCATCCCTCTTCCACTAAAGGTACCAATAGCGGGCATGCCTTCTCTTTGGCTTCGATACCCCGCGAACGAAGTGCTTTGGCGTAAGCATGGCTGGCAATCGTCGCCTCAGTCGCGAGCACAACAACTTTTTTTGCTTGGCTGCACTGCGAGGCCCGGTCCGCGCCCGGCTCAACCACACCAACCACGGGAACGTGTGCCGATTCCACGATCTTGGGCAGCGCCAGCGCCGTCGCCGTGTTGCAGGCGATAACCAGCATCTCCGCGCCATGTTGTTCGAGAAAATGTGCGGCCCCAACTGCGTACTTCGCTACCGTTTCTGCCGACTTCGATCCATACGGCAGGCGCGCGGTGTCCCCAAAGTATGCGTACTCGGCGTCGGGAACGAGCGCTATTAACTCCTTCAACACGGTTAACCCGCCAAAGCCGGAGTCGAATACACCAATGATCGGACGACGTTTCATCGTGAGTTCATGATAACCAAACGCTCTTAGCTCCTAGTTCCAAAGTAGAGGTCGTGAGCTAAAACCTAAGAGCTAAAAAGCTAAGAGCTAAAGGCCACGAGCTGTTTTGTCACCGGAAATTCACCCGCTTGTAACAGTCCTTTAACAATCCGCCACTACAACCTGAATGAAAGCATAAACTCAGGAGGAACTCACGAGTGATTCGAAAGACTGCGCTGTTGCTGTGTCTGGTCGCTCTTTCACTTCCACTTTGGGCGCAGACCACACTGAATGGGGCGGGCGCGACCTTTCCTAATCCGATTTATCAGAAATGGTTTAGCGAGTACCACAAGGCTCATCCAGACGTTCAATTCAACTATCAATCGATCGGCAGCGGCGGTGGAATTCGGCAAGTACTCGCGGGCACGGTCGACTTCGGTGCCAGCGATGGCCCGATGACCGACGAGCAACTATCCCAAGCCAAGTTCAAGGTCCTGCATATTCCCACCGTGCTCGGGGCCGTCGTTCCCGCTTACAACTTGTCTGGAGTGACCCAGGACTTGAAGTTCTCGCCGCAAGTGATTGCTGACATTTGCCTTGGCAAGATCACAAACTGGAACGACAAGGCCATTGCCGCCGACAATCAGGGCGTGACCCTGCCGGACAAGCCCATCGTTGTGGTTCATCGCTCCGATGGCAGCGGCACGAATTACATCTTCACCGACTATCTCTCCAAGGTTAGCTCCGAATGGAAGGACAAAGTTGGCAAGGGCACTTCCGTGAAGTGGCCCGTCGGCATGGGCGGCAAAGGCAACGAAGGTGTTGCCGGGTTCGTTCGAGGTATGGACGGCGCCTTCGGATATGTGGAGCTCATCTATGCCTTGCAGAACAAGATTCCGTATGGTGCGGTGAAGAACGCAGCGGGCAATTGGCAAAAGGCTACCCTGGAAGGAGTAACCGCGGCCGCGGCGTCGGTGAAGAGCATGCCGGCGGACTTTCGGGTGTCGATCACCAATCCTCCCGGAAAGGACGCTTACCCGATCGCGAGCTTCACGTGGCTGTTGGTTCCGGCCCAGTTTAAAGACTCCGCGAAGGCCAAGATCATGGTCGATTTCTTGACTTGGATGCTGGCTGACGGCGAGAAAATGACGAAGGATCTCAGCTACGCGCCTTTACCCGAAAATGTCGTGAGCAAGTTTCGGGAAGCTATCAAGCAGGTGCACTAGCCCGGAGTACCGTAGTGTCCCGGTGCGATACATTCCGAGGCAGCATCAGCTTGCGAATTGCCATACAGGTGCTGGGTCTAGACCTGCGCCGGGTCCTTTTGTGCACGAATTACTTTGAGCATTTAGCAGTTGTCGCTGTCCGCGTCGGAAGGGTCGTCTATACTGGACATCTGCAAACGGGACTCGACACGGTTTGTAATCCTGGCCTCTTGCATGGCTTTGATGTAAGCCGAACGTAACCCGGCGAATCACAATCAGTGACATCCGTCCTATGGCTCGCGTGCAACTCGACAATCCTGCGTACTACCTGAACCGGGAGACCTCCTGGCTGGCCTTCAATCGGCGTGTCCTCGAAGAAGCCGAAGATCCAGCTAACCCCCTGCTCGAGCGACTCAAATTCCTCGCCATCAGCGCGAGCAATCTCGACGAATTCTTCGAAGTGCGGGTCGCTGGGTTGGTGCAGCAAATTGAGGATGGCTACACCGAGGCCGGTCCTGACGGCTTGACCCTCCTCGAGGAACGGGATCGCATCTCTGCCGAGACTCACGAGTTCGTCGAAGGACAGTACCGTTGCTGGAACGACGAACTGCGGCCCCAGATGGCCGAACACGGAATCCGCGTACTCGGATTGGAAGAGCTCGGCGCACACGCCAAATCTTTTGTCGAAGAGTACTGCGAGCGGGAACTGGACCCGCTATTGACGCCCATCACGGTCGATCCCGCTCATCCCTTTCCCCGGGTGATCAACAAGGCCTTGTGTTTGGCTTTCCTGCTTCGCCGCCGGCGCCGGGCGTCGATGGTCTACACCGGCGTAGTTACCGTTCCGAGAGCGCTCCCCAGACTGGTCCGCTTGCCATCGGAAGGTACCGTCGACTTCATCTTTCTTGCCGATTTGGTAGCGTTTCATGCCGCCCGCATGTATCGCGGGTACGAGATCGTTTCTGCCGCCGCTTTCCGTGTCACGCGTAACAGCAATCTGTATCTCGCGGAAGAAGAAGCCCGCAGCCTGCTCGAATCGGTTCGCACCGAACTGCACAACCGCCGCCGCGGAGATGCCGTTCGTCTCGAAATCGAGGCCGACGCGGACCCCGAGATCGTTGAACGTCTGCGCACCAACTTCGAACTGGACACCTGGCAAGTTTTCAATACAAACGGCCCGGTTAACCTGTCCCGACTGTTCAATGTGTATGAGCAGGTCGAGTATCCGGAGTTGAAGTTCAAGCCCTTTGTCCCACGCGAATTACGCTTGACAGGCAAATCACAGGATTTGTTCGAGGAACTCCGCCGCCACGACATACTTCTCCACCATCCCTTCGATGCCTACGATGCCATCGTCTCCTTCATCGAAAGTGCAGCGGAAGATCCGCGCGTGCTCTCCATCAAGCAGACGCTCTACCGGACCAGCGAGCATTCCTTGATCGTTCCCGCCCTGATTACCGCAGCGGCAAAGAAGGAAGTCACCGCCGTGGTGGAGTTGAAAGCGCGGTTCGACGAAGCTTCTAACATCCGCTGGGCTCGCGATCTCGAAGATGCCGGTGTCCAGGTGTTTCATGGGCTTGTCGGCCTCAAAACCCACTGCAAGCTCTCTTTGCTCGTCCGGCGCGACCCTGACGGGGTTACCCGTAGTTATGCTCACCTCGGTACAGGGAACTACAACACAACGACCGCCCGTGTTTACACCGATATCAGCTTGCTCACGGCTGATCCTGATATCACAGGGGCGGTTCACGACGTGTTTACGTTTCTGACCGCGTACGCCGAACACCCCAATTACGATCCCCTCCTCGTATCCCCTCTCGACTTAGCGGAGAAATCTCTTGGGTTGATCACCCGTGAAGCGGAACATGCGAGGCAGGGCCGGCCGGCGCGCATTATCGCCAAGATGAATTCATTGCTCGACAAGAACATCATCGCGGCCCTCTATCGCGCGTCACAGGCTGGAGTTCAGGTCGACCTGATCGTGAGAGGGATTTGTGCACTACGTCCGGGAGTCCGCGGCGTAAGCGATCGAATCCGTGTTCGCAGTATTGTCGGCCGTTTCCTCGAGCACAGTCGCATCTTCTATTTCGCAAACGGCGGCGAGGAGGAGATCTATACAGGCAGTGCCGACTGGATGCCCCGCAATCTTTACGAGAGAGTCGAGGTCCTGACACCGATTCGCGATCCGCTGTTGCGCGACCGTATCCGCCAGGAGATCCTGCAGGTCTACCTGGCCGACAATGTCAAGGCGCGAGTCTTGAAACCCGATGGAACTTACGAAAGGGTTGCTCGGCCGCAACGCCGCGGAACCAAAGCGCCGCTTGGATTCAATGCCCAGGAATTCCTTGTAGCTCTCGCCGAAGGTAAGGCCACTCTGGAGGAAATCCCAAGCATTGCGGAACCGCGGCCCCGCCGGGTTGCCGTCCATAAGGAGGGATAAACTCCATGATCGTCTACTTCTTGCGCCACGCCAGTGCCGGCTCCCATATGGCCAATCCAAAGAAAGACGAGAAACGCGGTCTTGATCAGGATGGCATCGAACAGTGCGGGTATGTTGGCCGCGCCTTGGCTGCTCTCGATGTTGGAGTTGACGCCATGATCGCCAGTCCACTAAAGCGCGCCACCCAGACTGCCTCTCTCGTCGGCAACGAGATGGGTTTCGAGGGCAAATTACAGATCGACGCTGCTCTGCGCCCCGAAGCGACCTTCGCGGACTTTCGAAAATTGCTGGCCAAATATGTGAAGAATGAAGCCATCATGGTGGTCGGACATAATCCCAATTTGAGCGAGTTTGCGGGCCGGCTGATTGCTGATGGCAATCGCGAGGCTGGCGTCGACCTCAAAAAAGGAGCTGTCGCGCGGGTCGAGGTGAACCGTCAATCAGGAACCCTGACTTGGTGCGTCACGCCCAAGCTGCTCAAAACTCTTCAGGCCAGCGCGGCTGAGAGCGTTCTGCCAAAAACCTCCCGGAAGTGATTTCGTTCTTTTTCGATCGCCCAGAGTTCCAGGTCGACTCCGGCGCCGCGCTTCGGCGACAGTAGAAGTTCCACGCTGGCTTCGTGAACTCGAACCTTGCAGTGCCTTACTGAGTCACTGCGTCCCAGGTTCAATGCACGCCCGAGTCGTAACAGCAACGACGCTTTCGGTACGTGATCGCGGTCTGGCGGGGAGAGAACCTTAACGGGCCCATCCGCCGGCGAAGGTCTCGACTTTCCCAGGTACCGAGCGATGGCGGCAATGATGCGGCGCTGTTCCGGCGTATACCCGAGAATCTCTGAGTGGGAAATGATGTAGTAAGTGTGGCGGTGACGCCCGTTGCGGTTTACGTAGTCTCCCACCTCGTACAACATAGCCGCTGCCGACAGCCATTCCCGGTACTCTGAGGGCAGCCGGTGCACCGCCTTTAGCGAAGTGAACAAGGCCAACGACGATTCCCTTACGTCGAGCGCATGCTTCAGATCGATGCGGTAGTGCTCCACGGCGGCCTTAATCGAGTCCCATCGCTCAGACTCGATTTGTTTGCTCGACCGCGTTCCGCGATCATGTTCCGCCGCCATCTGTGCGAGTAGGCCATCGCGCAGGCCCAACGGTGAGTAGCGGAAGCCGCGCAGGCTGCAGCGCTCCAACAGTTCCGCGTACACGGCGGCTCCTGCCACGATGATTTCTGCGCGTTTAGGGCCGATGCCCGGCAGCTTCCTTCGTTGTTCGATCGAAGTCTTGGTGATTCGCTTCGCTACCCTCCGCATCTGCGAACGCGTGACGCTCGAAACCCCGGGATTGCGGGACAGAGCCTGGCAAACCGCGGCCAGCGAAGCAGCCGTTCCCGATGTCGCGATTACCGAGCGAATGTGCGATTTCGTGATCCGTGGCGCAATCCGGTCGATCTCTCTGTCTATGAATCCTCGCAGCCGTTCCAATTCGCTTTTGCGCGGCGGATCGTGATGGAGAAATTCATTCGTCAACCGCACTGCTCCAAGCGGCAGACTTACTGTATCCTTGATATGTCCGCCAACCGACACCGTCAGTTCGCAACTGCCTCCGCCTAGATCCACGAGCAGTACAGGACCTTTCCCCAGGTTCGCACTTTCAACTAGTCCTAAGTGGATTAGACGCCCTTCTTCCAATCCTGAGATGATCTCGACCTTCCATCCCGTGGCCGACCTCACCCACTCGAGGAAAGCCCTTGAATTCCGCGCATCCCTTAGCGCGCTGGTGGCAACCACGCGGACAGAATCGGTGCCCAGCCGCTGCGTAGCCCGGTGAAATCGCCGTAGCACCTTGACCGTTGCCGCCATGGCCTCCGGCGAAATAAACCCGCCCCGAAAAACGCTTTCGCCCAAGCGAGTGACCTCCCGGTCCTCGTGAATGGCCACAAGCCGCCGTCCAGTGAGTCGCGCGATCTTCAGTCGAACCGAGTTGGAGCCGATGTCGACAGCAGCAAATGTAGGCATGAGTTCTGCGAGTCAGTGTAGAGGATGCGCCGGCTGCTCTGAGGCAAAAAGACGAGCGTGTCAGGCTACAGCGACTGATGCGACCGCCGCCGGAGTCGAAGGTTTGCGCCCGACCCCGGCACGCACCGGCGCTTTGGACGAGTCAATGGAACGCGGCAGGAGGGTATTCTTGGTCTCACTGACAACTTGGATGGCGTCGCGGTATTTGGCGCGGGTAATGTTTTTCAGCGCTGCCAAAAGAGCCGAAGGACGCCCGTCAGTCGCTAAACGCTCGGCTTTTTCCGACAGCGTCAGCCAATCGTGCCATTCCCCAATCGCATCCTGCATGCGCTTGAGTTCGGAGACGATTCGCTGTGCTTCCGCTGTATCGCCTGCGACCTCCGCGATATAGCGTATGCGCTTACCGCGGATGCGGTACTGGTGAAGCACATCAGCATTTAGGTTCGCGTTTGCACGCGCCAAATCCGAAAACATGCAGGTAGCCAATCCTGCCAGATCGCCATCCCTCAAGGTCAACGACGCCGCCGCGCGTTTGATCCGCTTCTGGATATTCCGCACTTTCTGCTTGTCCAAGCCATCGATCAGCTTTTCTTCGCGACGGCTCCGCATTTCCGCCAGAGACCGCAGCACCTCCGACTTACGTCCGGGCTCTTCCGATACCTTTAGATTTCGCAAGTTGCTGATCAGCACGTCCATGTCCCGCACCCGTCCTGCACGTTTCCGCAGCTTGCCAAGCTGCTTCATCAGCTTGCGCAAGCTATGGTCCTTTTGCGGGACAAGTTCTTCGACCACGGCCTCGACACGGCGGGTTGTCGTCCGGAACTGGTGAACGTTCTTGGGCTGCGGCTTTGATGCCAGCTTGGAAAGCTCCCGGCCTAGTTTGCGGAACAATACAGAGATAGATTCTTGATCTACGGACATAATCGGATCGAATTTCTTACGAGTGAAGCGGTGTGACCTGAGTTGATTGTGTGCCGACATGGCCTTCTGCTGGGGTCCAGAAAGCGGAGCCATTTTAACACTGCTGTAACAGCGATTTGGTAGCTTGGACCCGATGGCCAACCGCGCTGTAGGAGCGCCTCCGCTGACACCCCCGCAACCGATTGCAGGGCCGCAACTTACGACGAAGCCCGACGAGCGTGTAGCGGTTGTCATCCGCGACCGGAGCAGCCGCTGGGCCGACGCCACATTCCACGTCGCCATGGTGAGCTGCGGTGTCTCGATCCTCCTGCTGGTTGGGATCATCATTTACGAGCTGGTCACCAAGGGTAGTCTCGCGTGGCACGCATTCGGCTGGAAGTTCTTCTTTGCCCATGATTGGGACCCCGTCAACGATCAGTTCGGGGCCCTGCCTTTTGTTTACGGCACGATTGTCTCCTCTGTTCTCGCTCTTATCATCTCCGTTCCGTTGGCTGTCGGCGTTGCCGTCTTCATCACTGAGATGTCGCCGCGCTGGTTGCGCGCGCCACTTGCGTTCACGACTGAGTTGCTGGCCGCCATTCCCAGCGTTATCTACGGCCTGTGGGCGATCTTCGTGCTGGTACCCCTGTTGAGGCTTCACCTGGAACCCTGGCTGGGACGGTATTTCGGTTGGACAGGGCTGTTCGAAGGTGCGCCCTACGGCATCGGCATGCTTGCCGCCGGAATAATTCTGGCCATCATGATCATCCCGATCATCTCCTCCATCACGCGCGAGGTCATGACAGCCGTACCTCAGCAACAACGCGAGGCCGTGCTTGCCCTCGGTGCTACTCGTTGGGAGATGATTCGCACCGGCGTACTTCGCAATGCCCGGGCTGGCATACTAGGCGGCGTCATTCTCGGACTGGGCCGCGCCCTGGGCGAGACCATGGCTGTCACCATGGTGATCGGCAATCGTGCCGAAGTCGCCAAGTCGCTCTTTGCGCCTGGCTATACCATGGCCAGCGTCATCGCAAACGAATTTAGCGAAGCGACTGGTGATCTCTATCTCAGTTCACTGGTTCAGATCGGGTTAGCGCTGTTCCTGGTCACCATCATCGTCAACATCGTCGCGCAATTGCTTGTCTGGACGGTCACACGCGGAACCCCGGCGAGGAGCCATGCATAGCCCCGCTCCCACTGCAATGGCGGACACCTTCAGCCTTTGGCGGAGATTTGTAAACAATCTCATGACCATGGCTGCCGCGGCTGCGGTCATCCTGGTGCTCATACCTCTCGCAGCCGTCTTCGGGTACCTCGTATATCGCGGCATCGGGTCGATCAATTGGGATTTCCTTACCCAGATTCCCAAGCCCGTCGGCGAGCCTGGCGGAGGTATGGCCAACGCCATTGCCGGATCTGTGCTCATTCTTCTGCTGGCCAGCATCCTCGGTGTCCCCGTAGGTATCGGTGCCGGAATCTATCTGGCCGAGTATGGACGCAACCGCTTCGGCGATCTCATCCGCTTCACCTCCGACGTTTTGAACGGCGTACCCTCGATCGTTATCGGCATTGTTGGATACAGCATCGTCGTCCTTACCCAGAAGCATTTCTCCGCTCTTGCGGGCGCGGTCGCTTTGGCAATCATGATGATTCCAACTATTGCGCGCGCAACCGAAGAAATGCTGCTTCTGGTTCCCACCGCAGTGCGCGAAGCGGCTTACGGATTGGGCGTCCCCCGTTGGCGTACTACTCTGTCGATCACTCTGCGAACCGCAACCTCCGGAGTAATTACCGGCGTCATGCTGGCCTTCGCTCGTGTCGCCGGCGAGACCGCTCCCTTGCTGTTCACCGCATTCGGCAATCAGTACTGGAACTGGAACATCAACCAGCCAACCGCCGCGTTACCTTTGCAGATCTTCACTTATGCGATTTCACCCTTTGACGAATGGCATCGCCAGGCTTGGGCGGGAGCGTTGATCCTCATTATCTTGATCGTGGCCTCGGTCGCCGCGGTCCGTGTGGCTGCGGGTCGCGGCATGCTCAAGGGAGCAAACTGATATGGGCGTCGGGATCGAAGTCGACCGTCTCAACGCGTGGTTCGGCAAAACGCAAGCTCTGCACGAGATCACCATCAACATGCCGGCCAACCGTGCCACCGCGGTCATTGGGCCGTCCGGCTGCGGCAAATCGACTTTCGTGCGCTGCATCAACCGCATGCACGAGACCATTCCCGAAGCCAGGACCAGCGGCCAGATTCGTATCGGCGACTTGAACGTCTATAACGGCACATCAGCAACCCAGATCCGCCGTCGTATCGGAATGGTCTTTCAGAAACCCAATCCGTTTCCCACCATGTCGATCTACGACAACGTCGCCGCCGGGCTGAAGCTCAATGGCTACCGCGACCGGCGGCATCTGGACGAAATCGTCGAGCGCAGCCTCACGATGGCCGCGTTGTGGGACGAGGTCAAAGACACGGCACGCAAGAAGTCAGGCGCCAGCCTTTCCGGCGGCCAGCAACAGAGACTCTGCATCGCCCGTGCCCTGGCGGTTCAGCCACAGGTCCTCTTGATGGACGAGCCGTGCTCGGCACTCGATCCGATTTCCACCGGTAAGATCGAAGAGTTAATCTTTCAGCTCAAAGAGAACTACACCATCGTTATCGTCACTCATAACATGCAGCAAGCCTCGCGCGTCGCGGAATACACCGGATTCTTCCTCATGGGTCGCCTCATCGAGTTCGATAAGACCGAAAAGATCTTTACGAATCCCTTCGACAAACGGACGGAAGACTACATCACAGGCAGGTTTGGATAATGCGCACTCGGTTTCAGCAGGGATTGGACGAGCTTCGCGAGAAACTTCTTCGCATGGGCGGAATGGCGGAGCAGGCGGTCGACCGCGCCTGCCTGGCCTATACCGAGAGAGATCTCACCCGCTGCCGCATGGTTCTCGAAAACGAGACCTTCATCAACGTTGCCGAACGCGAGATCGACGAACTTGCTTTCGATCTTCTCGCGCTGCAGCAGCCCATGGCCATCGATCTGCGCTTCATTCTGGCCGTCACCAAGATCAATGCCGACCTCGAGCGCGTCGGAGATCAGGCCGTCAACATCGCTGAGCGCGTCATGGACATGGTCGAACTGCCTTCGGCAGAGCTGCCGGTCGATATTCCCCGAATGGCTGCGGCCGTATCGGCGATGGTGCGGCGGGCACTCGAGGCTTTCGTCGAAGGCAAAGCTGAATTGGCCCAGGCTGTTCTCGAGATGGACAATGTCGTCGATCGAATGCGCGACGAGGCCTTCATCCAGTTGGTGCGCGTGATGAATGAGAACCCGCAGGTCACGCGCCAGGCGCTTGATGCCTTGCTGGTGGCGCGCAATCTCGAGCGGGTTGCCGATCATGCCACCAACATCGCCGAGGATGTCATCTTCTGGGTGCGCGGCGCTGATGTGCGCCACAACGTAGGCCCGGATCTCGGCCCTCGAGTGGTTGCCGAAGGTCACTAAATCCCGCTGAGAACGAACCTTGCTAACATGTAAGCCGTTATGGGAAACGGTTTGATTTGGCCTGCGCGAGTCTTAGTGCCACTCCTTTTCGTGGTTGCCACTGTTGCACAGAAGCCCGCTAGCGAACGCATCCATCTCCCGACCAGCAAAGCCTTGAGCAACGTGCCTTCGGGCCGTCTCGCCTTCGTAAATAGCTTCCCAGCGACCATTGCCGTGAGCCCTGACGGGAACTACGCCGCTCTTCTGAATGACGGGTATGGCACACAACACTCTCGCGGGTTGCAATCAATCTCTATTCTGGACTTTCGAACCAACCAGGTCGCCGATTTCCCCGACGAACGACTCGGTCCCGATGCTCACCAGAGCTACTTCCAGGGCCTGGTGTTCAGCTCGGACGGTAAGCACCTGTATGCCTCGATTGGGTCGATTACGGATCCGACCGGCGTCCATCCCGGAAACACCGGAAACGGAATAGCGGTCTACAGTTTCGCGGACGGCAAACTTACGTCCGAGAGATTTATTCGTATCGGTCCGCAACAAGTTGCAGCCGGAAAACGCATCGCCGCTGGCTTATTCAAGCTGGGGCCCGGTCGTGCCATCCCTTATCCTGCCGGATTGGCTGTCATTCGGACCGACAGCGGGGACCAATTGCTTGTCGCGAACAACTACGCCGATAACGTCATTTTGCTCGATCCCGCGTCAGGCAAGATTCTCAAAACTTTCGATCTCAGTACAAAGGCCCTGATCCCAAGTGCGTTTCCATACGCTGTCGTCGCATCCCGCGACGGTAAACGCGCATGGTGCTCGTTATGGAACGCATCGCAAGTCGTCGAGCTGGATCTTCAGGGTAAGACTCCGGTTCGACCCACAATCACCATCTCGCAACCGACTTCGACTGCTCCGGGTGCGCACCCAACCGCCATGCTGTTAAGCCCGGACGAGAAGGTGCTCTACATAGCACTGTCCAATGCAGACAAAGTCCTCGCCGTGTCGACCGATGGTAGTCAGCCGAACCGGGTGCTGAATACGAATGTGCCGGGATCGAAAGCCGGCGGCACGGTGCCCGATGCGCTTGCCCTGTCCTCGGACGGAAAGCGCCTGTTCGTAGCAGATGCGGGCATCAACGCCATCGCAGTTTTCGATCTGTCCGCACCTGCGAAGACTGGGAACCTTTCCCCAACCGGATTTATCCCGACTGACTGGTACCCAAGCGCGGTCGCCGTTCATGGCGGTGATCTCTTCATCGCGACCGCAAAAGGTCAGGGGACAGGACCGAACAACGGAGCGAACCAACTCACAGAACCCCACCGCCACCGCCAACATCCCTACATCGTCACGTTATTAAGAGGATCTCTGGCTCGAATTGACTTAAAATCCACCGAGCCAAAGCTTGCTGATCTCACTCGTGAAGTGCAGACGGACAATCTCTTCCTCTCCGACCCTGGCAAGATTGTTTTCCGCCGCGGAGAGAATCCGATCAAGCACGTCATCTATGTCCTCAAGGAAAATCGTACGTATGACCAGGTGCTTGGCGATGTGAAGGCCGCCAACGGCGATTCCTCGCTCACCATGTACGGCGAAGACATCACCCCGAACGAGCACAAGCTCGCGCTTCAATTCGGGGTGCTAGACAACTTTTACGACAGCGGTGAGGTATCCGGCGATGGCCATGTTTGGTCGACCGCAGCCATCACTAGCGACTACAACGAGCGCACCTGGCAGATTGCCTACCGTGGCAAAGAGCGCACCTACGACTATCAGGGAACTGTCGCCGACGAGTACGCAATCGAGCACGACGAGCCTGACGTCGATGATCCGGGCACGGGCTTTCTATGGGGGAATTTAGCGAAACACGGGCTGACGTATCGCGTTTATGGCGAGTTCATCAATGGCGAGTGGTGTGCTCCGGAGCAAAGTGGCACACCGAAACAAGGTCCGCCCAGGACGACCGCACGATGCTCCCGCGACTTTGTCCAACGCGGTGACTCCCTCCCGGCCAACGTTGGAGAACCGCATGGATCTCCTAGCCCTTGGCCCTGGCCTGTTCCCCTGGTGCAGAGAATGGTCGCCACCAAGCCCGAGCTCCGCGATCATTTCGATCCCCTCTATCCCGACTTCAACACCGCGTATCCTGACCAGCTTCGGGCGGACGAATTCTTGAACGAGTTCGACAAATTCGTCGAAGCCAGAAAGCAGGGCAAGGGAACTGAGCTTCCTCAGTTTGTGTTGCTCTATCTTCCCGACGACCATACGGCAGGGAAAAAGCCCGGGGCGCCTCAGCCCATTGCTTCGGTCGCAGACAACGATCTCGCGCTCGGTCGCGTCGTGGATGCCGTTTCCCACAGCCCTTACTGGGACGACACCGCTATTCTCGTTCTGGAAGACGACGCCCAGGACGGCGTCGATCACGTGGATGCTCACCGTTCAATCGCATTTGTCATCAGCAAGTACTCTCCCGGTTCCTTGCAGCAGCCGTTTGTGGCGCATGAGTTCTATACGACTGTGAACATGATCCACACCATCGAAGCCCTTCTGGGCCTGCCACCCATGAACCTCAACGATGCTTACGCGCCAGTTATGGCCCCCCTATTTTCCGGGGACGGCAACCAACCACCCTTTGTTGCCGACTTTCGAAATCGAGATAACGGAGTGATCTACCGCGTAAACCCGCCACACGGCCGCGACGCCGCTGCATCCAGCCGCCTCGATTTTTCTCGCCCCGATGCCGCCGATGCGGCAGTTTTGAATGGCATCCTTTGGCGCGATCGCATGGGCTCTACCCCCATGCCGGCGTCTCAGCACAACCTGTTTCCACATTAACAGCGGGCTAGCTGGACCCTTTATCACCCCGAACTGGCCGCCCTCTATAATCTTCGTATGGCGAGCGAAGCATGCCATTTCGGGCTGCTCACAGATCTGTATGAACTCACGATGGCGGCAGCCTATCTGGAAAACAACTTTCTCCCGAAGGCAAGCTTTGAGCTGTTTGTCCGATCTCTGCCGCCGGAACGGAATTACCTGATCGCCGCCGGTCTGGAGCAGGCGCTCGACTTCCTGGAGTCTGTACGATTCGGGTCATCTGATGTCGACTACCTGCGCAAGCAACCGGTATTTGCACGCGTCAAGGACGATTTCTTCGATTACCTGCGAGAATTCCGCTTCCGAGGTGAAGTGTGGGCCCTTCCCGAAGGAACACCGGTCTTCGGGGAAGAACCTCTCCTGCGCGTGACTGCTCCGATCATCGAAGGTCAGATTGTCGAGACCTTCCTGCTCTCCACCATCACCTTTCAAACCATGATCGCGTCCAAAGCGGCCCGGATCGTGGAAGCTGCTCAGGGACGTTCTGTGGTGGAGTTCGGCACCCGTCGCGCCCACGGACCCCAGGCCGGTACTCTGGCGGCGCGCGCGGCTTATATCGGCGGATGCGTCGGTACCTCGAACGCCGAGGCCGGTCGCAAATTTGGAATACCCATTTTTGGTACCTTGGCGCACTCCTTTGTCATGGCCTACGAGGACGAGGAAGAAAGCTTTCGCCGCTTCGAGGAGCTCTTCCCGGACCATGCGGTGCTTCTGATCGACACCTACGACAGCCTCGCCGCAATTGACAAAATCATCGCGGCCGGTTTGCGTCCCAAGGCCGTGCGGCTCGACAGCGGCGACTTGTTTGAGTTGTCGCGGGAAGTTCGGCGCAAGCTCGACGCGGCGGGCCTGAAAGATACGAAGATCTTCGCCACCAGCGATCTTGACGAGCATGTCATCACTGACATGCTGGCCCGCGGTGCCGCAGTCGATGAATTCGGCGTCGGTACCAGTTTGGCGACCTCCAAAGACGCGCCCGCCCTCAGCGGCGTCTACAAATTGGTCGACGTCTATTCGGCCAACCGCCCCACCCCACGTGCCAAGCTAAGCGGAGGGAAAGCGACGTACCCGGGCTGCAAACAAATTTTCCGCTTCGAGGAACGCGGACAGTACACCGGCGATCTGGTCGCCCACTGCACCGAGCGTCCGCAAGGGAAGTCGCTCCTCGAACCCGTCATGCGCGACGGTAAACGTCTTGCTCCTTCACCCCCTGCGGCTGACATACGGCGCCGCGCGATCAGCGAACTTGCAAAGCTGCCTGGGGCTGTTCGCCGTTTGCACAAGCCTTTCCGCTATCCGGTTCGCTTCAGCAACGAATTGCACACACTCTTGGAGAACTTTCGTTCGCGATTGACGCCCCAAGTCGAGACAAAGGATTGATCATGACTCGTCCTCCGTTGTTGTTCTGGGATGTCGATACGCAGATCGATTTCATGCACCCCGACGGCAAGCTGTACGTGCCCGGCGCTGAGAACGTCATTCCAAATATTCAGCGCCTGAATACGTCTGCCAAGAACAACCGTGTCTTAGTGCTTTCCAGTGCGGACGCCCACCAGCCGACCGACCCGGAATTCGCCGACTACCCGCCGCATTGTCTTGCGGGCACTCCCGGTCAAGAAAAGGTTGAGGGCACGGTGCTCCCCCGGCACTTCGTCATTCCAAATTGCAGAGTTGATATCCCGCAAGATCTCTTGACTTACGATCAGATCATCGTCCAGAAACAAGCTACCGACGTGTTCACCAATCCCAACATGGACGCCGTGCTTCAACTGCTTGGCCAGCGCGAGGTCGTCCTGTACGGTGTCGTGACTGAGATCTGTGTAGAGAAAGCGGCACACGGCCTGATTCGCCGCGGATATCGTGTCAACGTGGTGGAGGATGCCATACGCCACCTCGATGCCGCCAAGGGACAGGCAACTATCGACTACGTGCTGCAGCATGGCGGAAAAACACTGACCACTTCTGAGGCGATACACACGGTGGAGTCTCAGTAGGAAGAACCGGCGTCTCTCATCACCCGCGGGAATCGAGCGGCACGCTGGGTAGGAATTGCGGCGGTTTCCGCAACTTCGACGCCTGCTCGTACGCATACGCGATCTTGATGAGGGTTGGCTCGCTCCACGCCCTTCCAAAAAACGAAACTCCTACCGGCATCCCGCGCACGAAGCCCGCCGGCACATTGATGTTGGGATAGCCGGCGACCGCCGCCGCACTCGAACTACCGCCGGTGAAATGATCTCCGTTGAGCAGGTCGGTCAGTGACGCCGGCCCGCCGGTCGGGGCCACAATCGCATCCAGTTGGTTCTTGTCCATCAAAGCATCAATGCCTTCCGTACGCGCCAGCCGATGGTTCTTATCGAGAGCATCCAGGTATTCCTTTTGCGTCAAGTCGCCTTTGCCTTCGGCCTTGAGAAATATGTCTTGCCCGAAGTACGGCATTTCTTTGTCTTTGTTCTTGTCGTTAAACTCGATCACGTCCTTGAGCGTGCGCACCTGCGCGGATCCCAACCGCGATAGATAGCTGTTCAGATCCGCCTTGAGCTCGTACAGAAGGACGAGGAATTCGCTGTCATCAAACTTGCCGTACGTGGTGATGTCCGCTGGATCGACCAAGGTGGCGCCCTCGCGCTTCAGGACATCGAGCACCTCGTCCATGGCCGGATCCACCATTTCACCGAACCCGAAATACTTGCGAGCCACCCCGATGCGCATTCCTTTGAGTCCGTTCTTGTCGAGAAAGCGTGTGTAGTCGGGCTGCGACTTGCCCCGGCTCGCGATCGTCGCCGAATCGTCCCGGTCAACTCCAGCAATCGCACTCAAGACCAATGCCGCGTCAGTAACGGTGCGCGCCATTGGGCCGGCGCCATCCTGGCTGTGTGAAATTGGCACGATCCCGCTTCGGCTGACCAATCCGACCGTGGTTTTTATTCCTACGATGCCGTTGGCATTGGACGGACACACGATCGACCCGTCGGTCTCCGTCCCGATCGCCGCCGCGCATAGGTTTGCTGCTACCGCGGCGCCCGACCCCGAACTCGATCCGCAGGCATTCCGATCCAGCGCATATGGGTTTTTGGTTAGCCCGCCGCGTCCGCTCCATCCGCTCGTCGAGTGGCTCGACCGAATGTTTGCCCATTCGCTGAGATTGGTTTTTCCCAAAATAACGGCACCCGCGGCGCGAAGCTTGGCCGCCACCATGGAGTCCTTCGGAGGCCGCGCCCCAACCAAGGCGAGCGACCCGGCGGTTGTCATCATCTTGTCGGCTGTATCGAGATTGTCCTTGATGAGTACTGGAATCCCATGCAGGGGCCCGCGAGTCTTGCCCGCCTTGCGTTCTTTGTCCAGTGAATCTGCAATCTCGAAGGCGTCCGGGTTCAACTCAATGATCGTATTGATCGCCGGCCCTCGCTTGTCAATGGCATCAATGCGCGCCAGATATTTCTCGGCAATCGATCTCGCGCTGTACTTGCCGGATCTCATCGCTTCCTGGAGGTCGTTGATCGTGACCTCATCCAGTTCAAACGCAGGAACTGCCGGCGTCGATACCTCGCACCGGCTGTCGGTCGCACGTGCGCCAGCCAGCGCTGGGATTACGGCGGCACTCACTCCACCGACCACGGAGGTCTTCAGAAATGTTCTACGATTCGCATCTGACAATTTGAGGCCCACATTCACTCCTTCAAGAACTCGGCATGGTAACGGCGTCTCGCCAAACGAGTCAAATAAAGTGACGCGGCTGCCGAACCTTCAGAATCGGTTCGAGGGCCAAACACTTCAACTAACCTCATCCCAGGGCACCCGTTCCGTTCGCCAGCGACTGTAGCCGAAAGTCTAACCAAAACTGAACACTGACAGCTGATTCGTGAGCCGAACTCGACTGTGTCACAATCTAATCTCCAATGAGTTCTGCCCCCAAGCCTGTCCCAGAACCCCCGAAGCCGATCTCTGATGGCAAGCGCAAGCGAGCTAAATTGCGCTCCGTCATGCCAATGCTATGGGAACTGGTTCGCCCCCGCATGACGCTCCTCGGCTTCGGCTTCGGGCTAATGGTGATCAACCGCGTCTCCGGCCTGGTGCTGCCTTATTCCACCAAGTTCCTGATCGACACGGTCATCGTAAAGCACCACCTGGACCAGTTGAAGCCATTGGTTCTGCTGGTCCTCGGCGCTACCGCGGTCCAGGGCATTACGTCATTCGCGCTCACCCAATTGCTTTCGAAAGAGGCGCAGCGCCTGATCGCAGAGCTTCGACAAAAAGTGCAGGCGCACGTCGGTCGGCTCCCTGTCGCGTTCTACGACGCTACCAAGACTGGAACCTTGGTCTCGCGCATTATGAGTGACGTGGAAGGCGTGCGGAACCTGATCGGCACCGGCTTGGTTGAGTTTGTCGGCGGGCTATTGACCTCCGCCATTGCGTTGGTCGTGCTGTTCCGGATCAGCGCCCTCATGACGATTCTCGCCTTCACGTTCCTGGTGTGCTTCGCGGTTGCGCTGACCCGCGCCTTCAGCACCATTCGCCCGATCTTCCGCGACCGCGGCAAGATCAACGCTGAGGTCACCGGACGCCTCACCGAATCACTTGGCGGCGTTCGCGTAATCAAGGGATATCACGCCGAGGATCGCGAGGAGCACGTGTTCTCGATGGGAGTGAAACGTCTTCTCGACAACGTGATGCGCACGCTCACCGCCACATCGGTAATGAGCCTTTCAGCAAACGTTCTGACTGGCCTCGTCGGCGTGGTCATCATGTACGTCGGAGCGCGTCAGATTGTTGCCGGAACTCTTACCATTGGCGGCTTCTTCACCTACGTCATGTTCCTGGGTTTCCTCATTGCTCCGATCATTCAAATCGTCGGTATTGGAACTCAGCTGACCGAAGCTCTGGCAGGCCTCGAGCGAACTCACGAGATCCTTAGCGAAGGCCAGGAAGACCGGGATCCAAAGCGGACGGTCGTGCTACCCGAAGTCGTTGGGGAAGTGGAGTTCGATCGCGTCAGCTTCAGCTACGACGGCAAGCGCACGGTACTCAACGAGATTTCGTTCCTCGCGCAGCCTGGAACGGTGACTGCCCTGGTGGGATCGTCCGGATCAGGAAAATCGACCACCATCGGCCTGATTTCAGCCTTCTACGTTCCGACCACGGGCCAGATCACCGTGGACGGCGTCGACCTGAGCACGGTTCGCCTTGATTCGTACCGTACGCGCTTAGGCGTGGTTCTCCAGGAATCGTTCCTCTTCGACGGCACCATTCGAGAGAATGTCGCCTTCTCCCGCCCCGATGCGACCGAAGAAGAGGTGATGCGCGCCTGCCGCATCGCCCGCGTGGACGAGTTTGCCGAAAGTTTCACCGACAAATACGACACGATCGTCGGCGAACGAGGCGTCAAGCTTTCCGGGGGACAGCGGCAAAGAATCTCGATTGCCCGCGCAATCCTGGCCGAACCCCGCATCTTAATTCTTGACGAGGCCACATCCAGCCTTGATTCCGAATCCGAAGCCATGATCCAGGAAGGCTTGTCTTATCTGATGCAGGGCCGCACCACCTTCGTAATCGCGCACCGCCTTTCCACCATCCGCCGGGCCGACCAGATCCTGGTCATGGAGCAGGGAAGAATTGTCGAGCGCGGCACCCATGAACAGCTCTACGCCCTTCGGGGGCGCTACTATGACCTTTACACCAAGCAACACGGGTTGGAGAGCAACCTGTTTCTCGCTCCTGGCGAGGGGGATGTGGTACCCGATGATGGGCAAGGCGGAAATGTGAAAAAGGACCTCGGCGCCGCCGATGCCCTCCGTCTAATCCGGGGAGAGGTTCGATAGTAGGAATGGTCTTTGCCCAGGGATCTCATCAAAATGGCTGTCCTGTCGTTCGCACACATGAAGTGTGCCGCCACTACGAAATGGGGCAGACCGTCATTCGTGCCATCGACGGAGTCTCACTCGAGATCCGTTCCGGCGAGTTCACGGCTCTCCTGGGTACCTCTGGGTCAGGAAAATCATCGCTGTTGAACCTGATCGCCGGGCTGGATCGGCCGACTTCAGGCTCGGTGATTGTAAGTGGCAACGATTTGTCAAAACTCTCGCGCCAGGAACTCGCAAAGTACCGTCTGCACACCGTCGGAATGGTCTTCCAATCCTTCAATCTGATTCCGAGCATGACTCTGCTGGAGAATGTTGAGCTCCCGATGCGCTTTGCCGAGGTCGATCGCAATCGCCGCGACGGCCTGGCTCGCGACGCACTCGAGCGTGTAGGGCTGGCGAATCGGATCGAGCATCGCCCTTCCGAGCTATCCGGTGGCGAACAGCAGCGAGCCGCGTTGGCCCGTGCGCTCATCAACCAGCCCAAACTGTTGTTGGCCGACGAACCGACCGGCAATCTCGACAGCCACACGGGTACAGAAATCATGGAGTTGATCCGTGATTTCAATCGATCGCTTGGAATGACGGTCGCGATGGTCACCCACGAGCGCACATTAGCCGAGCGATACGCAAGCCGTCTTGTCTTTCTCGCCGACGGCAAACTGGTCGGCGATCAAGCAAATGCTTCGCCAGAAACCGTGGGCAAGCAGGCCGGAGGCCGCGAATGAAGGCCTACGATCTTGCCGAACTCGCTGTCCGGAACCTGCGCGAATCGATTCTGCGCAACTCCCTCACCACGGTAGGAATTTCGGTCGGAGTAGCGTCGCTGGTGGCGATGTTGTCGCTTGGAATCGGCCTACAGCAACTGGCGTCGAAGCGGCTGCGCCAATCCGGACTGTTCGATACCGTCGTGGTCACTTCGCGGCGCGAATTGAGGAACTTCGGCGGACGCAACGATGACGCCGGTCCCGCCCCAGCCGAGAGCCCCGCTCTCGATGAACCCGCTCGCCAGCAGATTGAAAGGCTCCCTAACGTGGTCGAAGCCTATCCCGACATTCGCTTCATCACAGAACTCCGCTTCGACAACAAGCCACACCTGACGATGGTGGCCGGGTTGCCCTTCTCCGCGAAGAACAACGAGGCCTTCGACGGCATCCAGGGGGGATTCTTCTCCGCCGATACCGCCCCCGAAGTCATTCTTCAAAAAGCCTTTGCGGAAGAGTTGCTGGGCATGAAGCGCAACCCCGGATCGGACGACACCAACGTCGCCGATGTTGCCCGGCCCCTCCTCGGCAAGGAGCTAGTTATGCGCTATGCCGAACGCGTCGAGACACCGGGTTTGAACACCACTCCTGCCACCACGACAACGGATCAGGAGAACGCCGGCAGTTCTTATTCCGTGATCTCGCGAGAACAGCCTCTTAAGATCGTTGGCGTCAGCGACCTCGATCCCGACAGCCTCCGTGGTGCCGCCCACGCGCGCGTTTTTCTCCCGTTGAAACTAGCCGAGAACCTGCACGTCATGCAGCCCTCGAACTTACGCGATACTACGCGCGCCTTCAGCAACACTCCCACCTACTCCACCGTCAGCGTACGCGTGAAGAGCCCGCGATTTATCGAGCCGGTGGAGGCGACGATAAAGAAGATGGGTTTCAATACCTTTTCGATCACGGATGCGACGCGGAACCTGCGGCAGTTCTTCGCGATCCTCGATTTATTTCTCGGAATATTCGGCAGCCTTGCCCTGGCGGTTGCCTCAATTGGAATCGTCAACACCCTCGTGATGGCAATCCTGGAGCGGCGCCGCGAAATCGGCATTATGAAAGCCCTGGGTGCAAGCGATGTGGATGTTCAGAAACTCTTTTTTGCTGAAGCCGGCGCCATGGGCCTCCTCGGTGGTGCCGTTGGCGTAGGCCTTGGCTGGATGATCGGACGCGCCATCAATCTCGGTACCAACATTTATCTCAAGCGCCAGAGCTTTCCTCCCGCCGACTTCTGGGCAGTGCCGTGGTGGCTGGTCGGAGGCGCGATGGTTTTCGCTATTATTGTCAGCTTGATGGCCGGTCTGTACCCCGCGTCCCGCGCCGCCCGCCTCGACCCCGTCCAGGCCCTTCGGTACGAGTAATCATGATTCGATTCGCCTTCCCGCTCCTATTCTTCTTCTCGGCGCTTTGCTCGGCACCGGCACAAAGCCGCATTGACTGTAGTGCGCTTGACAGCCGCATTCTTCACGGAAAGATCCGCTATTGTGTCGCTCTCCCCGACGGCTACGATAAAGCTGCCGCGACGCACGCTAAGGGTTATCCAGTCCTCTATTACCTTCATGGCCTTGGCGACAACGAGCAGAGCCTGTTTAACACCGGAGGCTGGAATATCGTTGAGGACCTCCGCCGCCAGCACAAACTCGGCGACTTCCTCATAGCTGCGCCAGCAGGCAAGCAGACTTTCTATATCAATTCCGCTGACGGCCGCGTTCGTTACAGCGACTTCTTCCTGCGGGAATTCATGCCCTTCATCGAGGGAAAGTACCTGGTTCGACACGACCGTGGCGGTCGTGCCATCACTGGAATATCGATGGGTGGATACGGCGCTTTGCGCCTAGCCTTTGCCTATCCCCAACTATTCTCGTCGGTCAGCGCGCAGAGCGCGGCGCTGATGACCGATTCTCCGCACGAAATCGATCTGGCAATGAGGTCTGGCACACCTTTCACGACGCTTATGGGGTCGGCATTTGGACGACCTATCAACGTCGGCCACTGGGAAGCAAACAATGTTTTCTTGCTCGCGAAGCGCAATCAACCGGCTTTACGTAAGCTGGCCATCTACTTTAACTGTGGGGATCAGGACGGGTACGGCTTCGATAAAGGTGCTCGCGCCCTCGACCGCCAGCTCAAGCAGGAGGGCATCCCGCACGAATTCCACCTCTACCCCGGGGATCACAGCCTGCCCTTTTTTCTCTCCCATCTGGGGGAGACCATGGAATTCCACTGGAAGGCTTTTGAAGCAGGGAAGTGAAGCCGGATAGGGACCTCGTTTGCCGGGCCTGGTGCATACCCAGGTGGATGTCGGTCTCCAACTCCAACATGAAAATCTCCGATCAGCGTGGCTGACCTCCTGTTAACCTTTCCTCATGGCGCGGGCTGAAAGTATGTGTGCCGTCATTCTGGCGGCTGGTTCCTCGACCCGGATGGGACGAGATAAGGCCCTTCTGCCGTGGCCTCCGGCTGCGCCCCACGAACTGGCTCCGACTCAGACCTTCCTTTCGGCGGCTATCCGCTCGCTTTCTCCTTTTTCCGACATGGTCATCGTGGTTGCCGGTGCAAACGAGCCGAACCTTCTTCCGGTCATCTATGCCAACGCTGCCTTCGTGGTCAGAAATGCTGAGCCGGAGCGGGGACAATTTAGCTCGTTAAGGGTCGGTCTTCAGAGCGTACTGAGCCGCGGCCGGGATGCCGCTTTCGTAACCCTGGTCGACCGCCCTCCTGCCCAACCCGCGACCATCGGGGAATTGAGAGAAACGTTCGTTAAGTCGGCAAGAGACGTCTGGGCGATCGTCCCGGAATTCAATGGTAAACACGGACATCCCGTCATTTTCTCGCGCGAGATGATCCACCATTTTCTTCACGCGCCCCCGGACGCCACCGCCCGGGACATAGAGCATGAGCAACAGGCGCATGTTCAGTATGTATCGGTGTCCGACCCTTTCGTTACCGCGAATATCGACACTCCTCAGGATTACGCCGAACTGCAGAACCGGATCGGGTTTCCCGAACTGCACCACTGAGCCCCGGAATCGTTTAATATTCCTGTCATCCTAATCTGGCATGCTCACCCTGGAAGGTTCCTCGGGTAACCGCCAAAGGCTGGTTTCGTTGAAAGCGCGCGAACGTTTACAGAGGAAACACTCCCATCAGTTTGTGAATTCCGTACTTAACACTCGGCCGCAAATTGCCGCATTCGACTGCGACGGGACGTTGTGGGCTGGCGATGCGGGTGAAAGCTTCTTCAGCTGGGAACTGGATCAGCGGCTTGTCTCGGAAGACATCGCTGAATGGGCCCGTGGTCGCTACGCCGCCTACCGCGCCGGCAAAGTCAGCGAAGAGGAGATGTGCGCCGAAATGACGTACATGCATTACGGCCTAAGTGAGACTTTGGTACAAACCGCCGCTAATCAATATTTTGACGAATTCTTTGTCCCTCAGATCTTTCCCGAGATGCGCCGCCTGGTTAAAAAGCTACGAGACCAAGGCTGTGAGGTATGGGCCGTGTCTTCCACCAACGAATGGATGATACGGGCAGGCATGCGACATTTCGATATTCCTCCCGACCACATCCTGGCCGCTTCCGTCGTAGTCGAAAACGGGATTATCACCGACGAAGTGATCCGGATCCCCTCGGGACCTGGCAAGCCGGAAGCCTTGCGGACCGCCCTGAAAGGGCCGCTGGATGCGGCATTTGGAAATTCAAAGTGGGACCAACAAATGCTGGAGATGGCAGCCCGCGCCTACGCAGTCAATCCCAATCCCGATCTGGAGAGTTTCGCTCGCGAGAAGTCGTGGCGAATTTATTTCCCAGACACGATTGAGTCCGCTTAGTCTGTTTAGGAAGAAAAAAGTAAGCGCCCCGCTGGAGAGGAGGGCGCTTAATCTTGTCTTGCATCCGCGGATATTTGTAACTCGTACAGTAACTCTGTTTATACGGCGTATCCATACCGTCGTTCCTGTATTTCTTTTATCAAAGGTTCGTCGCCGAGTATCCGTATGACTGAGTTAGTCAGAGTACATTCTTGAATTACGTATCTGGACCAATCCCCCCGACTCGGTCCAGCGCCGCCGACAAGGTGTCGAAGGCGAGCTGGCTTGCATGTTGCGATGCTTCCGGCAATCCGCCCAGCAGGCCTTCCAACTGCTCCTTTCCGAGCGATCGTGCTTCCTCGGGCGTCTTCCCCCGGGCTAACGTTGTGAGGGCCGAACCACATGCCATGGCAGGAACACAGCCTCTCGCTTTAAACCGGATGTCGGCGATGCGCCCTTCGTGAAGTCTCAACGTCAACCTCAAAACGTCGCCACAAACAGGGTTTTCCAGTTGTGCCGACCCATCGGCATTCTCGACCTCCCCAGCATTGCGTGGGTTCTGAAAGTAATCTAGAAGTTCACGGGAATACATTGGGTCATTCTATTACGCTTGGGACAGGCGGCCCGGACGTATTGCCTGAGTGGCAGTTATCATCAATCTTATGACTGAGTACCTACCCAAAAGGATCGTGTGCCTCCAACCGAGCGCGACCGCGATCCTCCGTGACCTCGGTCGCTTGGAGAGGGTAGTCGCCTGCACTAGATATTGCACCGACATCTGTCCGGAAGCCGCCCAGGGACGGATGATTGTGGCTGACTCCTGGACGGCAGACAGCGCGCAGATTTTGTCAGCAAACCCGGACTTGGTCATCGCTGCCGTTCCCTATCAGGAAAAAGCGCTCAGCGAAATCCTCAAAGGCGGGTGCCGGTTCTTAGGGTTAGCGCCACGAACCTTGTCTGACATCTATACTGATATCGCTACCATCGCCGGCGTAGTCGGGGCGTCCGCCCGCGGCGCTGCCATTATCCAAGGCGTCCAGCAGGAGATAGAAGACGTCCGGTCCAGAACCAAGCATGCACATCGTGCGAGGGTCTTTTGCGAGGAATGGGGCAAGCCCATTATCGCCTCCCAGCCTTGGGTAGCGGAGTTGGTGGAAGCGGCGGGGGGCGAGTTCGTCGCGACGCCCGGCAAGCAGGTTGATTCAGATTTTGTCACGAATGCGGAGCCCGACGTCCTGATCGCGGCCTGGTGCGGTGCGGGCGATCGAGTCCCATTAGAGAAGATTGTGCGGACCCGCGGATGGGAAACGATGCGGGCCGTCCACGAGCGCCGAGTCTACTGCATTCGTGACGAGTTCTTGAATACGCCCGCTCCCACCCTGCTCGAGGGCCTGCGTGCTTTGGCTGCTGCCATTCATCCGGAGATTTTTCCCCCACCTCCGGGTCTTCGGCAGCTGCAGTGGGGATCACCAGCGCTGAGCGACGAGCCGGTCCTGTGATTAAATAAACAGATGCCCTCCCAAGCAACCGTCCTCGATCTAATCAGGCAAGTCGATATGCTGGGTAATTCAGCCGGAAGCCCTCAAGAGCTGATGAGCGAAATCGTCAAGCTCTTGCACGAGAGGGTGCCCACCTACAACTGGGTCGGCTTTTATCTGATCGACGAGTCCGTTCAGCCTCCTCTTTTGGCTCTTGGCCCCTATCAGGGCTCTCCCACGCCGCACACCCGCATTCCTCTGGACCAGGGTATATGTGGCGCGGCTGCTTCCAGCGGCCGAACCATCGTTGTCGAGGATGTGAATTCAGATCCCAGGTACCTGGCTTGTTCTCTGGAAACCAAGTCCGAAATCGTCGTCCCGATCTACTGGAATCATCGCGTCATCGGTGAACTCGATGTCGATAGCCATTCAATCGGAGCTTTCTCTGACGATGATCGACAGTTAGTCGAGCGCTGCGCCGCCGTGGTTGGCGTGTACATGGAAGAGCACGGCCGATGAGAATTGAGCCAGGTACGGTGCGAGCGCCCGAGATCGGCCGGGTTTGGCTAAACTCACCCCCGCTGAGCTTTCGACAACTGCGGGGCCGTGTGGTCCTGGTGGATTTCTGGGACTACACGTGTGTCAACTGCATCCGTACGCTGCCGTACGTCCAGGCTTGGCACGACCGCTACGCCGACAAGGGTCTCACCGTTATCGGGGTACATACACCTGAGTTCACCTTCGCCCAATACACGTCGAACGTCGAGCGCGGGGTTCAGGAGTTTGGTCTCACGTATCCCATCGTTATCGATTCCGATTACGAGATCTGGAAAATGTTCGCCTGCCGGTGCTGGCCCACGAAATACCTGGTCGACAAAGAAGGCTACCTGCGCTACGCACATTTTGGAGAGGACGCCTACAGGGAGTGCGAGCAAACCATTCAGGATCTACTGCGCGAAATTGATGCTGGCATTTCGCTTCCTCCGCTGATGGAGCCGGTCCGCGCTGAGGATCGGCCGGGCGCGGTCTGTTACCCCGCAAGTCCGGAGCTCTACTTAGGTCATCGCCGCGGCAAGATCGGCAACCTCAATGGATTTCATGAGGACAAAATTGCCGAGTACGCCTTCTCTGGCGATCCGCAAGACGGCGTTTTCTACGCTTCAGGACAGTGGGCTTCAACCGCCGAGTATCTGGAAGCTGCGGGTGACGGACCGCATCGAATCCAGGTTAAGTACGCGGCAAGCGGAGTCAACCTCGTCATGGCTTCGCCTCGATCCACCTCCTCCGAGGTCCGCCTGTGGTTGGACGGCGCTCCACTTCGGTCACGAGATGCGGCTACTGACGTCCGATTCCGCCAACTTGACGGCGCGGAGGAATCGTACGTAGTCGTGAATCAAGCGAGGATGTACACGCTTGTTGCCAGCGACCGGTTTGGATCCCACACTCTCGAGTTGGATTGTCCTGCCGGCCTCGCTCTGTTTGCGTTTACCTTCACCAGTTGCGTGGATTCCGACCTGAGCGCCGTTTCCGCCGCCGCTCCCTACCAGCCATGAAGCGCGTTGTGGCAGCCATTATCCTCAAGGACGGAAAGATCCTTGTCTGCCAGCGTACGCGCCACCAGGTCATGCCTCTGAAATGGGAATTTCCCGGGGGCAAAATCGAAACCGGAGAGCAGCCTCGCGACGCACTCCGGCGGGAGCTCGATGAGGAGCTCGGCATCGATGCCACGGTTGGCGAGGAGGTCGCCCGCATCCAGCACAACTACAAAGGCGGAGGATCCGTCGAACTTCGCTTTTATCTCGTCAAGGAGTACTCAGGCGAGATAGAGAATCGCATATTCCAGGATGTGCAGTGGGCCGATCGCAAGAGTCTGCCGGAATACGATTTCCTCGAAGCCGACCTCCAACTGGTCAAGGACCTCGCAGATGGAAAAGTCGTTTGATCTCGGACGCAAAAAGAGGCTGAATTGAGACTCGCGCACTCTCAATCCAGCCGCTGGATTATTGATCGCTGGGCCGCCGCTTCAAGGTCGGATGATCGTCGCCCGTGTCATTACCGTTTCCATTTCCGGTCTGATCACCAGTTTTGTTCGTAGAACTTCTCCGCAACGTCGGCCTGCTGCCGTCATCTTTCTTCTCGATAACTTTGTGGCGGTTCTCAATCTGGGCCAGCCGCGCCTTCACGTCCTGAAACTCCGACGAATCCAGCTTGTACTGAGGCGCAGGTGGCAGCAGGGTTGAGATCTCCTGCTGCGACTTCTGCATCCGGTCGGGAGTCTGGGGATGGGTTTCGAACGCTTTTGCCAGCGTGCCGGGTTTCTTTTTTTCCTTGGCTTGGACCTTCTCAAAGAACTGGGTGAAGGCCTGGGGATCGTATCCGGCTTTGTACATGTACTCGACCCCGAGGAAATCCGCCTCCGATTCAAACCCGCGCGAGAACTTCAGGAACGTAAGCGGCAGCGCGAGTCCCGCTGCTTCGTATCCGGCGTAACCGATGCCGCCTCCCACGAAGATCAGCGGGATCGAGGCTAGATTCAGAAGCTGTCCGCGAGTGTTCTCCCGGGCTGCGTGGCAGGCTGCCACGTGGGCAATCTCATGCGCCATGACCCCGGCCAACTCGGCCTCATTGTCGGCCGCGAGGATCAACCCCGAATTCACGTAGAAGAACCCGCCGGGCAGGGCAAAGGCGTTGATATCGTCAGAGTCGATCACCTTGATCGTGAAGGGAACCTGCGAATCCGAATTCCGGACCAGGTTCTGGCCGACCCGGTTGACGTACTCCGTAATCACCGGGTCGCTGATCATCTTCGACTGACTCTCGACCTGCTGGGAAAACTGCTTACCCATGCGGATCTGGCCTTCGATGCTGTACCAGTTCCCAAACCCCCGGCCGCAACCCACGTTGCGGTTGCCGATCGCGGCGATGTCTCGAATGCTCCCGTCGTGATATGTCTTGACGTTGTCGCTGGACTTCGCTGTACCAGCAGCTCCGGCATCAGCAGCTAACGAAGCGACACTCGATAGAAAAAACGAGACAATTACCGCGATACTCGTGATCTTGGATTTCATTTACTCACCCCGGGCGGGAAACCCTTGCTCTCTAGTATCTAGATGCAGCGTAGTAGGTGTTTGGTTACCCTCAAGGATGCTGAAACAGCTCCGCTACGTGGCTGATCTGAGTAGACTTAGGCCTCCGACGGAAGGATTTCCACGCTGCTCTATGTTGCTGGTTGACGGAGCGGCTACTCAGGTGAGCTTACCTCGATGGACAATCACCCGCCGTGTCGAAGCGTCCAGAACCAGGCAACCGTCAAGCCGATCATTATGACGGTGGTCAGCCAGGCAACAATGTTGAAGAGGGCCGAGTTCACGAATTCAGCCATCAGCTCTTTCTTGTTGATGAGCAAGAGCATGAATATCAGGACGAAAGGTAGAACGATCCCGTTGACCACCTGTGAGAGGAGAAGAATTGTGATTAGGGGCGCACTGGGAATCAGTACGATGCCTGCGCCAGCCACGATCAGAATGGTATAGAGCCAGTAAAATACCGGGGCTTCGTTGAACTTTTGTCCGATCCCTGATTCAAACCCAAGTCCTTCACACACTGTGTAAGCTGTCGACAACGGCAGAATTGAGGCGGCGAACAGGGAAGCGTTGAATAGGCCCAACGCAAACAGAATGTATGCGAACTCCTTCGCAAGCGGCTTCAATGCCTGCGCCGCATCGGCTGCGTCGCTGATCTGGCGGCTTCCGTGGAGGAAAATCGTCGCCGCACAAGTCACGATGATGAACCATGCCACCAGTTCCGTGAAAAAGCAGCCCGCAACCACATCGAGCCGGGATAGCTTGTAGTCGCGACGCGTAATTCCTTTTTCTACGATCGAAGCTTGCAGATAGAACTGCATCCAGGGTGCGATGGTTGTACCCACAAGGCCGATGACCATGTAGAGGTAATCCTGCCGGACAAGCATCTTCCGGTCGGGGATCGTGACGGTGGCCAATAGCGCTTCCGCCCAGGCAGGCTTGGCAAAAAAGCCTGCGAGCACATAAGCAATGTAGAAGAACGATGCCGCGAGGAAGATTTTTTCGACGCTCTTGTACTGGCCTTTCACCACGATCAGCCAGACAATGACGGCACAAATCGGTACCGTGTAGTACCGCGCTATGCCGAACAGCTCCAGGCTCTCCGCAATACCGGCGAATTCGGCACATACGTTCCCGAAATTCGTCACCAGGATTCCCAGCATCATGAAGAACGTGATGCGGAACCCATATTCTTCTCGGATGAGATCGCTTAGGCCCTTACCGGTGACGGCGCCCATGCGCGCCGACATCTCCTGAACAACCACTAAAGCGATGGTGGTGGGAATGATTGTCCAGAGGAGAGCGTGCCCGAACTGCGCGCCGGCGGCCGAATAGGTGAAGATGCCACCCGCATCGTTGTCGACGTTCGCCGTGATTATGCCCGGCCCAATGACGGCTGCAAAGATCAGGATCCGGGTCTTCCAACGCCTCAGAAATTTTCTCATTGCCTAGCGCGGGGGCCATAAAGGTGTCAGTGACGGTTCAGGATAAATGTAGTCTTGGAATCTGGGAAGTGATTACCGCAATTAGCCAACCTTGCCTTCGCGTGGCTATGACTTACCCAGGTACTCGTACGCTTCTTCGCTGGTCCGCACCACGGCGAAGTTGGGCCGCGTCTCCGTAGCCAGACCTCGATACTTGGTCGCCATCTTCTCGATCAGGCCCTTGGGCGCGATCACCACATGTTTGGACTCCGCGTTGAAGATGCTCGGGCTGACTGCCAGTTCCCGGAGCAGCGCTTCTGAGACGCTCATCTCGGTAATGCCGCGGCAATCCAGAATCTCGGAGAAAGATGGGTCGAATGCCGGGTGAGATTTGATCTTTTCCGCATGCTGCCTGAACTCGGCTTCCGTGATCAGCCCATGAAGCGCAGAGTAGACAACGTGCCGCTCGCGATCAATGGTGAGGGTGATCGGCATGCAGTGCCCTATACAGCACTCAGTAGACGTTTGCGAGGGCTCTGGCGGCCCCTGAACGGGAGTGTCAGCCGTTGTGCCTGCTTAGTCAAAGCATGGGCCCGTGGGCCCATGCTTCGTCTTCATGGTTCGCTTTTTACTGGTGGTTGCCTAATTTCTCGAAAAACAGGCAAATCGACTCGATCCCACGATAGAAGTTCGGTATGTGGAATTTCTCGTTCGGCGCGTGCAGGTTGTCATCCGGCAGACCGAAGCCCATCATGACGCTGGGAACTTTCAAAACATCCTGGAAATCGGTCACGATGGGAATCGATCCGCCCGACCGGATGAACACCGTGTCCTTTTTGAACACGTCGTGCATCGCGTCCGTTGCGGCCTTTACGAACTTGTTATCGGTGCCCACTACACAGGCCGGACCCTTACTCCAGATCTTGATCTTGGTTTCGATACCCTTCGGCGTCAGCTTCTTTACGTAATTCGTATAGCGCTTCAGGATGTCGTCCGGGTCCTGGTTCGGGACCAGGCGCATCGAGACTTTCGCCGCCGCCTTGGCAGGAATGACGGTCTTTGCTCCCGGCGCCGTAAAACCGCCTGGCATTCCGTGCACCTCGAGAGTTGGCCGTGCCCACGTGCGATATAGGACCGAGTATCCCGGTTCTCCGGTGAGCACCTTCGATCCGACTTCCGTCTTGCGATATTGCTCCTCATTGAAGGGCAGGCGCTTCCACGCCTTAAGTTCGTCCTTGGTTGGCGCCTTGACTTTGCTGTAGAACCCGGGAATCAGGACCTTTCCGTTCTTATCCTTCAGCTGGCTGATGATCTCGATCAAGGCAAAGAAAGGGTTCGGCGCCGCGCCGCCGTACATGCCGGAATGAAGATCGGTTTTCGCGCCGTAGGCTTCGATCTCCGTATAAACCAACCCACGCAGCCCGACGCACAGGGTGGGAAGATCTGGCGCGAACAGTTCCGTATCGCACACCAGCGCGAAGTCCGCCTTTAGTTTCGCTTTCTGCTTGCGAACATACTCGGCGATTGACTCGCCACCCACTTCCTCCTCGCCCTCGATAATGAACTTCACGTTGATCGGCAACTTGCCGTCATGACCCTTCATCAGGGCCTCTATGGCTTTGATCTCCATCCACAACTGCCCTTTGTCGTCGACCGCGCCGCGCGCGTAGATGTTGTTATTACGCTCAGTCGGCTCGAACGGCGGCGTGACCCATTCGTCGAGCGGATCAGGCGGTTGTACATCGTAATGGGCGTAGCACAGCACAGTCGGCTTGCCCGACGCATGGAGCCAGTCGGCGTAGATCAGTGGGTGCCCTTTTGTCGGGATAACCTCGACATTTTCCATGCCGATCCGCCGCAGCTCTCCGGCGACAAAATCAGCGGCTTTCTGGACATCGGACTTGTGCTCTTCGAGCGTACTGACACTGGGAATGCGAAGAAGATCTTTAAGTTCATTTAAGAACCGTTGCTGGTTCTGACGGGCGTATGAGACTGCGGGGGATGCCATAGATTCACCCTTTCTCGCGGAAGGTGCGTAGGAAGTAAGTTTTAGGACCAGTTCAAACGGTTAAGTATACCCGATAGCTGCGAGCAGCACGGCAAGGCAAGCCTCTCAGCCAACAGCATTGCTGTTGTCCCAAACAGTCGCAGAATTAATGAAATCGGCTCACGGAAAACGGCGATAGGTCGAAGCTTGTGGTGCCACTCGTAATGACGTCTGACATAACTTCAGCAGTCGCGGGTGCGAGCAGTATGCCGTCCCGAAAATGTCCCGTAGCGACGTAGTACCCGCGAACCGGCGTTGCCCCCAGGATCGGCAGTCCGTCAGGCGTGCCCGGCCGCAGTCCCGCCCAATCCTCGAGTATGCGCGCCTGGCTCAGGGCGGGCATCAGCTTCAAAGCCGCTTGACGTAGTCGCTGAATTGTTTCCGGGTCCACACGCTTGTTGTAACCGGCGTCCTCTACCGTCGCGCCAATTAACATGCGTCCATCACTGCGAGGAATCAGGTACACATCCGGCGACCTGACAACATGACGGAGAAAGTCCCGCTCCGGCATCGCCACACACAGCATCTGCCCCTTGAACGGACGGGTGGGCAAGTTGCCAGGACCAAGCTGCGACGACCACGCTCCGGCACAGTTGATGACAATCGCCGACTGGAACTCCGTTTTGGTAGTCGTTACCCCGGTGACCCGGTCGTTCGAGACGGTAATCGAAATCACCGGATCCCCCGACGAAATGTCGACTCCGCGATGCCGGCATGCCTTCAGCGCGGCCTGTGCCAGCGCACGAGGGTCCACGCTGCGCTCGGACAACCATAGCGCTTGATAGCCGTCGGTTTGTAAGTTCCAGTTAATCTTGCTCAAGTCGGCGTTGCTTAAAGTATGGGTTGAATTGTTTGAAGACGTTTCGGCAGGGGAACGTAACAGGATCGTGCCTTGCTCGCGCAGATCGGCCTTGAGACCCGACTCATCTTCGAGTTCATGGACGAACTCGGGATACATCCGTGCACTGGCCGTCATCAGCGGCTGAAGCAGCGGCGGATTTTCATCGCCGCTGTCGGCAAGCATGCCTCCGGCAGCGTACGACGCTTCCCGTCCGGGTTCGCCCTTCTCCACAACCAGAACGCGCAAGCCGCGTTTCTGAAGTTCTCGGGCAAGCGACAGGCCGATGATCCCGCCTCCCGCGATAATGGCGTCCCAAACCCTCACCTCGTAATTGTAGAAGACACACCAGCGCCCGTGCTCATGCCGTGCGGGAGTTCGTGTCCGGCGTATCCCTTCCGATCATTGACAGCAATTGGGCAATGCTCAACAATGACTGTAACTTTTCCCAACAACTTCGCGGAGGCGTCACAATGTCAGAGCAAGGGGCGGCGCAGGCTGAATATCATTCCGAACATCAGAGCAGTACCGGCAAATGGGTCATTCTGGTTTTGGCTTTACTATTCGTCGCAGGATCGCTATACGCGATCTTCGATTCTCGCGGACGGCTGGATAAACTCGAGCACAACCAGGCCGTGAGCAGCGCACAGCTCGGCGATCTCAAAAAGCAGATTGCCGAAGCCGAAGGCAATGCCGAAACACTGGCCAGCCAGCTCGGTATGACGAAAAAGGAGCTGGCACAGAGAACCGCTCAATTGCAGGCGCAGCAGCGCGCCTCCGAAAGCCGGTTGTCCAAGGAACAGCAGGAGCAATACACGAAGGTTAGTGGGGAAGTCGCCGGTGTCAAGACTGACGTCACTGGCGTCAAAACCGACGTCGCGTCCACGCGCAGCGACCTCGAAGCTACCAAGGCCCGCCTCGATACCATGAAGGGCGATATGGGCGTAATGAGCGGCTTGATCGCCACCACCCGCGGCGATCTCGACGTCCTCAAGCACAAGGGCGACCGCAACTATTACGAGTTCACCCTGGACAAAAAGAATCGGCCAACGCCGGTTTCTACCGTCAGCCTGCAACTCAAGAAAACCGATCCCAAGCACGGTAAGTTCACCCTCAACGTGATGGCCGACGACAGGACCATCGAGAAGAAAGATCGCAACGTGAACGAGCCCATCCAGTTCTATACCGGTCGCGAGCACATGCTGTACGAAATGGTGGTCTGGACAGTGGACAAGAGCAAAATCACCGGCTACTTGAGTACCCCGAAAGCCGCGCCGCAACCGGTGCAAGCCGGTCCCGGTTTGTAAGTGTTTCCCGGAATCCACGTTCTGTTGGGTGTGATCGTCAGGACGGCGATTATCTACATCGTTGTCTTGCTTGGCATCTGTATCAGCGGCAAGCGGGAAGTGGGCCAGATGACCCCGTTTGATCTCGCCTTACTCCTGCTCATCTCCAATGCGGTGCAGAATGCCATGACTGGACCGGACACTTCGCTGGCCGGCGGCGTGGCCGCGGCTTGCACTCTGCTGATCCTTAATTACCTGATCGCAGAGGTCTCTGGACAAAATCGACGGTTTCGGCGCTTTATTCAAGGGCAGCCGTCCCTCCTGATCCACGACGGAGAAGTCCTCAGCGCACATATGGCTCGCGAGCACGTCAGCATGGATGAGTTGCGACGTGCTCTCCGGGAGCATGGTATCTCCGATGTTAAAGATATTGCGCTCGCCGTCCTGGAAGTCGACGGCTCAATCAGCTGTCTTAAGTATGAGGATCTGACACCCACCGCGCATTCCCATCTGCGGCGAAAGTTTCTTCAGAAGAAAGACTGACGACGAGCTTCGCGTCGCTCTCAAATTTATTTCTTCAGCACCAGCGCGCGCTCGTCATAAGGTTGGATCGTCACCATCAATTCCTTGCGGGCATTAAAAGCGTCTGGAGTCACGGGAAAGCTCACCAGGATTGTGCCTTTGGCTTCTGCCCCGGGAGCAATCTTGGTTTCGACAGCGAGTGGCGCTAGTGCGTGCTGCTTGAGAGCAGGGAAGGCCTGGTAGTAGCGTTCAAAGTCTACTGGCGAAGCCGCGTCGTCGGTGAACTCCCCGTTATCGGTCTTGAGAGTGGCGCGAATGCTGTTGATCCATAGAGCCTTTTCGCCACCGTTCTGAACCGTCACGTTCAACGACACCATGGTCGCTGCTTGACCGGTTATTTCCGCCGTAGTCACATCATCGATTGATCCGTGGGAGGTGGGACGACTTTGCGTGAAGATGACGATCGCGCCTACGATCAATACCAACGCCAATCCGATTCCAACGATTTTCGCCGGAGGAAGGTTCCGCTTCGCGGTACCGAACTCGTCAGCGATATTGAACGTCGACTGGTCAGGCGATTCCGCCATCGGGGCAGGACCGGCTGGATCAGCCACGGTGCCCGGTTGCGGCGGTTCTGGCGAGGTTGGCATCGGACCGGGAGGGTTTACGGGCGCGTCGTCGGGCATAGTGACCTCGGCCACGATTCTACCCGAATCGCGGTCGGCGGTAACCGAGCGGCTACGCTAATCGTATCTCTGAACTACCCGCCTAGACTGTCATTCGAATAATACTGCTCGAGAGCATTTAATTCGTGGCTCAGGTCGTCGGCACGCCATTGCAGAAGATCGCGCAACGAGAGGATGCCCTGGATGCGGCCGGCGGTGTCGACAATCGGCAGGTGCCGGAAGTGCCGCTCCAGCATCATGCTGAGCGCTTCGCCCGGAGTTATCGCCGACGACGCCGTATGGACCGGAGTCGTCATGAACTCGGATACTGGAGCAAGCGCTGGGTCAAGCCCGGTCAGGACAAATTTGACCAGCACATCCCGTTCGGTAAAGATTCCTACCACGCGCTGGGCTTCATCGAGTATGGCAACCGCGCCGACATGGCGGTGCAGCATTTCGTTGATGGCTTCCGCGACAGAAGCGTAACTGGAAACGCCGGCGGTCGGGTCATCTACCAGGTTGAGAATGGTCACTGTGGCCTCCCAAAGGTTCAGCAGCCTGGCATTCTGTAGTAGCACCAACGACAAGTCCAAATGATTGTTCTTATCAGATCGATTAGGAAATCTGATCGTATCTGGTGCTGATCACTCCTCCGACGCATGCCAATGGCAGGTTTGCGCAGCTTACCAGCCGTGCTTCATGGCGCTCGCAAACCTCTCGGTGGGGAGAGTATTCAAGACATCGTCCCTGGTAAGCCACGCCCGGCGGGCTTGCAGAACCCCGTACCGGATCTTCTCCATGTGGGACGTGTGATGTGAATCGGTATTGATAACGATCTTCACGCCACGTTCTTTGGCCATACGCAGGTGGCGATCGCTCAAATCCAGCCGATCGGGGTAGGCGTTCAGTTCCATTGCGACTTTGTGCTTCGCCGCGCTTTTTAGGACTTCCTCCATATCGAAGCCGTATGCGTCCCGCCGCAGCAGAATTCGCCCGGTGGGATGGCCAATCACCGAGACGTTTGGGTTGGAAATTGCCCTGACCAGTCGCTCGGTCATTTTGGCAGGCTCCTGTCCAAACTGCGAGTGCACGCTGGCAATCACGACATCCATCTCCGACAGCACAGAATCGGATAAATCCAGGTCGCCGTCAGCCAGAATGTCGACTTCGATTCCCGCAAAAATCTGAATGCCGTCGAACTGCTCGTTGGCTTTGCGAATCCGCTGGATGTGTTCGAGCGCACGTTTGTCATCCAGTCCATTCGCGAACGCCAGGTTCTTCGAATGGTCGGTAATGGCCATGTACTTGTACCCACGCGCACGAGCGGCTTCGGCCATTTCTTCTATGGTGCAGCGTCCGTCGGTCTCGACCGTGTGCATGTGTACATCGCCTAGTAAATCCTTTTCCGCGATCAAATTCGGAAGCGCATGCTTTTCCGCAGCCTCTATTTCTCCCGTGTTTTCCCGGAGCTCCGGGGGAATGTAGTCCAGCTTCAACTTTGCATAAATCTCCTCCTCCGTCTTTCCTGCAACTGGCTTGTTATCGTCCAGCCGAGCCAGGCTGTACTCGCTGAGCGTGAAACCCATTTTCAGCGCACGTTGCCGCAGCGAGACGTTGTGCGACTTGGAACCGGTGAAATATTGCATAGCTGCGCCAAAAGAATCCGGCGACAACGTGCGAACATCTACTTGCATTCCGGATCTCAGGCGGAAGCTGACCTTGTTTTCGCCCCTGGCAATCACTTCCATCAGACCCGGCAGCTTCACGATGTGGTCCAGTAGAGCCTCGCGCTGGTCGTCTTGCACACAACATCGCCCGGTTACAAGCACATCCAGATCGCCGACAGTCTCCCGTCCTCGCCGCAGTGATCCAGCAGGCGTGATCTTGTCGATACCGTCGAACTTCGATAAATGTGCGATCAGTTTGTCCGCCTGTATCTCGGCACTATCGAGCAGGAACCGCCCGGCGATCCTGCGGTAGTCCTCGATGGCCTTCAGGATCTTCTGTTCATGCTTTTCGCCCATACGCGGCAGCGTGCGGATTTTCCCCTCCCGGGCGAGTTTCTCTACCCCCTCGATATCCGCAACCTGGTACGCACTCCAGATCAGAGCGATGGTCTTAGGCCCCAGTCCCTGGATCCTCAGCAGCTCGAGCATGGTCGGGCGGTACTTACCGATCAGCTCGCCATGAACTGACAACCGGCCATCCTTAAGCAGTTCCTGTAAGTTCGCTAGCATGCCCTTGCCGATGCCCGGTACCTCCAGCAACTTCTTAGGCTCCGAGATAAGAGCAGAGACTTGCTGATCCATCGCCTCAATGGCCTCGGCGGCTCGCCGATACGACCGAATGCGGAAGGGATCCTGGTTATCGATCTCCAGCAGGTCAGCCGTTTCATACAGCAGGCCAGCTATCGCTTTGTTGTCCATGGGTAAGGAGAATTGTATCGCCTGGACGAAAGTGCGTGGGGAGCCGCAAACTGTGGCGCCAAAAACAAAACCCGGCCCTAAGGACCGGGTTCAGCGATGTTGTAGGTGCGTAAGTAGACGGTCACCCACTCTTGGTGACGTTCGCTGCCTGCGGACCTTTCTGGCCTTGAGTAATTTCGAACTCTACTTGATCGCCCTCCTGCAGGCTTTTATACCCCTCAGAAGATATTGCGCTGTAGTGAACGAACACATCCGGCCCATCCTCTCGGCCGATAAAACCATACCCCTTAGCATTATTGAACCACTTAACAACGCCTTTCATACGATCACTTACGTGCCTCCGCAAACAGGCACGCTATGTGTCACGATGCGTGTCTGCCCCGTTTTGCTCATTTTGATGCGAGTTTTTCGGCAGTGTCAAGATTTTCCCGTTGGGGAAACCCTGTAGCTAGGCGGTTTTCAGCGAATCCGGACCCGATGATGCAGCCACAGGATCCCGGCAATCGTTTTGCCATCGCGTATCGTTCCTTTTTCGATTTTCTGTACCGCGTCGGACAAAGGGAACAGTCGGGTACGTATGGATTCGTCGGCCTCCGGCTGCGCTTTGCCGCGCGTTAAGCCCCGCGCCAGGTAGACCGCCATCGTCTCGTCCATAAAGCCCGGGCTGGCAAAATACTTGAACGCCCGCTGCCATCGTTTCGCCACGTATCCCGTTTCTTCCAGCAATTCGCGTTTGGCGGCCGCGACTTCCGTCTCTCCTTCGTCAATTCGACCAGCGGGCAATTCCCATAGAAAATCCTGGGCCGCGTGCCGGTATTGCCATTCGAGCAGAACTCGTGGTTCACGTCGCCCATCGTCTACCGCCAGGATAACCACCGATCCCGGATGCCGGATGATGTCTCGCCGTGCCGTAATGCCGCTCGGTTCGACGACTTTGTCGGTAGTGACGCTGAAAACTGGGCCGCGAAAAACTACGCGGGATGAAATGACGCGCGCACGCTTGCGTTTTGCCATGCCCAACAATATACGGGAGGGCAGTCGAGACTACCTACGGCCGCCTGCACCAACCAACTCTGTTATGCTCCCCGCATGGCGGGCAAGCCGACGATCACCATTGTTGGTCCGGGAAGTCTCGGAACAGCCATGGCGTGCTCATTGTCGGATGCGGGCTATCGAATTTCAGAAATCGTTTTTAGCCGCGGCTCGCGTTCTGCACGGCAGGCACGGAGGTTAGCGCGCACCCTGGGCGCCGCGGCCGTGTCATCCGATCAACCCGCTCTTTCGGGCCAGATTGTCTGGATTTGCGTGCCGGACAGTCAAATCCGCAATGTCGCTGTGCTTCTCGGGCGAACAGGACACTGGAAGAACAGAATCGTTTTTCATTCGAGTGGCGCCCTGACCAGCGACGAACTCCGCCCGCTCGAGCAGAGAGGCGCCGCGACCGCATCTGTCCACCCGATGATGAGCTTCGTTCCGGGTGTGTTTCCGTCGTTGAAGGATGTCCCATTCGCCATAGAAGGGAATCGCGCCGCGGTCCGAGCCGCCCAGCGCGTCGCCGGTGATCTAGGCGGACACCCATTCCCGCTGGCGAAGCGGGATAAGGCTGCGTACCACGCATGGGGCGCGTTCGTGTCGCCGTTGTTGGTTTCGGCGCTTGCGACCGCGGAACAGGTGGCACATGCTGCAGGAATAAAGGCCAGGGACTCGCGTTCCAGGATTGCGCCTATCGTTCGACAGACGATCGAAAATTACATTCAACGCGGCGGCTCGGCTGCTTTCAGTGGACCTATCATCCGCGGCGATGCTGCCACAGTTCGCAAGCATCTGAAGGTCTTAGCCGGGATTCCGGAAGCGCGAGAGGTCTACGTGGCCTTAGCACGTTCCGCTTTACGATACCTTCCCAGCCGCGATCGAAAGCTGTTGGCATTGGTTCTCAAGTAGGATTCAGCGACCTCAGCGCGAGGTAAACAGATGGCCAAGCTTCTCTTTCTTGGTCCGGAGATAATCCTCGGCGTGCAGGGTTGGCGAGACTTCACAAGGCACGCGCTCAACTACTTTAATTCCGGCATTTTCAAGGGCTGCGACCTTGTCGGGGTTGTTGGAGAGCAGGCGCACCTCCGACACCTTTAGTGCCTTCAGGATCTCGGCGGGTAACGCGAACTCACGATGGTCGGCCTTGAAGCCCAGGCGCTCGTTGGCTTCGACTGTGTCTAATCCCGCGTCCTGCAGTTCGTACGCCTGGAGTTTTGCCATCAGTCCAATACCGCGGCCTTCCTGTTGTTCGTAGATCAATATGCCCGCACCGCACTCCCCGATCATCGCCAGCGCCATCTCGAGTTGCTGGCGGCAGTCGCAGCGCAAAGACCCGAATACGTCTCCTGTGAGGCACTGAGAATGGATTCGAACCAGCGGGGGGCTCGAATGGATGTCTCCCATCACCAAGGCAACAGCGCTTTCATCTCGGGTGGCGTCCCCAGTCGCGAACTGTCCCTCAAACCCGTGAATTTGGAACTTACCCCAGCGCGTGGGGAATTCCGCAGTCGCCATTTTTCGTACGGTGGAACTCACAAAACCATTATAACTTCCACATCGCTCATCTTCCGAGAGCGCGGTCGCCAGACATCGGTCGACGCCCGAGACCGGCGGGACGAAACATTTACTCTGAATTTCGCATCGTAAATTGCTTGGAGACTGAGCTTAACAATACCGCGACCTTTTCCGCCGGTATAAAGGCGACTGCCCCGCAGCGGTGTGAGGGCCTGCATCGTTTTGCGATCAAAACTCAACTGCTCACCCTGACCGTGGTGATTACCAACGTCGTGGGCAATCTCATGCTGAGCGAGGGCATGCACCACGTGGGCAGGATCGTGTCGCTGTCCCCGGGCGACTATCTTCGCGCGCTGGCGGATCCTTGGGTCATCGCAGGCACTTGTATCCTTGTGATTTGGATGGTCAGCGACCTTGCCCTGCTAAGCCGTGCTGATCTCAGTTTTGTTCTTCCCGTTACCGCCAGCGCATACGTCCTGATTGCTCTCACTGCGCACTTCATTCTGCACGATCACATCTCCTGGCAACGGTGGGTGGGAATAGTTGTCATCACGCTGGGTGTCATTCTCGCCGAAGAAACTCCCAGCCTTACCGCCGGCCGCTCTCCCGAGGAGGAGTCATGAAGTGGATGCTGGTTGCGGTCATCGCTGCCTGTACTACGGTTGGAGATGTAATGAACACGGCCGGCATGAAGCGCCTTGGTCCGGTTGATGATTTCAGCCTACGGTCTTTGTTGCATATGATCTGGGGTGTACTGCGGAATCCCCTGGTTCTCGGCGGCCTCGCTGCGCTGGCAATTTCCTTTTTCGCCCTGCTCTCCCTGCTCTCCATCGCAACCGTCAGCTTTGCCGTTCCCGCGACCGCTGCCAGCTACCTGCTCGAGACGCTTCTCGCTAAGTACATCCTCAAAGAAGACGTGCGTTGGCGGCGCTGGGGAGCCGCCACTCTGGTCGCACTCGGCGTCGCATTGCTCCAATACTAGGCCTGCAAGAAGAAGCCCCGGCAACGGGTTGCCGGGGCTTTTCTGGGGGCGTGAAACCTAAGCCGCGCGTCGTATCTGGACAGCGCTTGGGTTGACTCTGGTTTCTCCAATCTGTGTGAGCTTAGCGTCAGCAGCTTTTTCTTCATTGAGCGTTTGTTCCAGCAGCGTCGCCGCTTCTCGGAACCCGAGCTGCTGCGCGAACGCCACCAGCGATCCATACGTTGCCATTTCGTAATGTTCTACCTGGTTGCCGCTTACGATCAGTGCGGCGTCACGGAGCGGGGAAGCATCGATGGCGCTGATCATGTCTTCCGCTGCATCCGTCATTTCGTCCAGAATGTCGTTGTCCTTGGTCTTTGCTTCCGCGCCAATGTTCGCGAACACACGCTCCAGCCGCGAAATGTGAGTGCGGGTTTCGTGAAGATGCTGATCCAGCGCTGCCCGCAACTCCGGCGTACTGCTGGACTCGATCATCTTCGGTAATCCTTTCTTTACAAGCTTCTGCTCACAGTCATAGGCATAACAAAGTCCAAGCTCGAAAAGTTCGCGCAGGTTTTCAACCTTCATCGTCAACTCCTTATGTTTTTTTATTTCGGCTTGACCAGGGCTGGGACCCTGGCTTCGTGGTGGTTTTTCGTTTAGCGACCTCTGTTGAGATGTGTCGACTCCGTTAGAGTGATGTATGCACTCGCAACCGCGCAGCACAAACCCGAAGAAGCAACGCCAGAGTCGTTGACGATCTCTGCAACGCAGTCGGCTCTGCCCCTCTGCTCACAATACGAGAGCAGCACAACGCGGATGGCATCCTGCCTGCATACGAGGGCATCCTAGCCACAAAACATCGGGAGATTTACAACGTGGCAATGGACAAGTTTGCAGTGGTGACCGGCGCGTCCAGCGGTATAGGGTACGAACTGGCGCGGGTGTTCGCCGAAAATGGCTATGACCTTCTCGTCACAGCAGACAGTGAAAAGATCGAACACGCTGCATCGCAGCTATCCAGTCTGGGTGCCGGCGTGCAAACCGTTCAGGCCGACCTGTCAACCTATGACGGGGTCGAGCGTCTGTGGTCTGCCATCGAAGCCACGGGACGTCCTGTTGATGCGATCGCGATCAATGCCGGCATCGGCGCCTATGGTGATTTCGCACGCGAAAGCGACCTGCAGGAAGAATTGAAATTGATTCAGCTGAACGTCACCTCGGTCGTCCATCTGGCAAAGCGCGTGTTGAAGCAGATGGTGGGGCGCCGTGCAGGTCGCGTCCTGATCACCTCTTCCGTCGCTGCTGTAATGCCTGCCCCTCTCGAGGCCGTCTACGGCGCCTCAAAGGCCTTTGAACTTTCGTTCGCGCAGGCATTGCGGGCTGAATTGAAGGACACGGGAATCACCGTCACCGCCTTGCAACCCGGCCCTACCAATACCAACTTCTTCCACCGCGCAGGCATGGACCATACCAAGCTCGGCCAGGAGGGCAAATACTCGAACGATCCCCGCGAAGTTGCCCAGCAGGGCTTCGAAGCGCTGATGAAGGGCGAAGACCACGTCTTCGCGGCTTCTTTCAAGACCAAGGTGGAAGGGGAGGTCAGTAAATTCGCGCCGTCATCCCTTACCGCTGAAATGCACCGCAAGCAGGCTGAGCCCAAGCAGGCTGAGCCAAAGACAGGCACTGACTGAAGTCGTAAGCGGCCCTCCCTACCGAGCGAAGTAGCACTAAGCCGACGGCCCTGGTTTGGCCGAAGTTCCTGCCGCTGCTAAAATGTAGTCACCCTTCGAGCCATCTTCTCGTGGGGCTATAGCTCAGCTGGGAGAGCGCATCGTTCGCAACGATGAGGTCGTCGGTTCGATCCCGACTAGCTCCACCAATCCTTTTACAACCTGGAAGCTCTCGGACTCGCTTACGGCAAGGGGCGTAACGCAGTATTGAACAAATAAGGATCCTGAAAGTCTGTTTGCTCTCCAGCCTTTTTCCCTTTGACGGGTAGAATCCGCCCGGCCAAAGGTTTGTTCCATTTCAAGGCGAGTGAAGCGATGTCGCCGAAGATGCGTTCAATTTGCTCCACGGATATGTCGCCCGGAAGTGGAACAGTGTCCAGGCCAGTTGCGCAAACGGCGGAATAGGCCAAGAGAGAGTCTATGTCGTAGGTAGATTGGGCCCACCGCTGTGCCAGGAGTCTGTCTTCCAGAACGGGCAACATTAGCCCGGAATATCCGACCTGCCGGACGGGGATGGCCTTCTCGGCAGTCGTGATGATGCGGGCAGCGGTGAGGGTCCCGCTGGAGCCGAAGCGGGCTCCCGTAAAGGCTTCGATGGCGCCTGCGATCGAGACATCGCCAAGCGCCGTCGCCGTAGGATCTACACCGAGATAACTCCATCCTGTCGCAGTTGCGACTTTGTTCCCGATTGAATCGGCTAATTTAGCGTGCATAGTCAATGCACTCGTAAGATCAGAGATGGCAGCTTCCACCTTGCCCTTGTCTTTTGCAAACACGTCCCGAACGACGTTGGCGGTCTCAAACCCAAAGGCAAATTGGCGTCCATCACCGGTGTGATAGGAGCCAGGATAGAAGGGAGTGTAAGGCTTGAGCATCGCGGTTACGGCAAAGTTGAAATTTCCCTGGCTACGCGGACTGTTTTCCTCGACATACTTAACCAGCTCTGCGGAACCGCGTATTGCCTTCCAATGGATGCCGCCCTCGTCAGCAATGATTGCGCTGGCATTAAGGTGCGGTAAGGTCGATAGCACACGCGCGAGAAGGTGCATAGTCGAGGGATCGTCGGAATCGCGCAACGAGGCTGGGCCAATGTTCGGAATGAAGTTCTCCCTTGCGGAAAGATCATCGAATTCCTTTAGAAAGGCGAGGGCCTGTTCTTCCGAGAGTCCGGAAACGAGCTCGGCAACCGGTTGCGTCGTAATGCGAATACTTTCGACCTCGTACCCGACAGCTTTGAATTCTGATTCCGCACGTCGAAGGACGACAACTGTTTCTTCGACTTGCTTTTGAACATTGGCGCGATCAATCCGCACAAAGGCGGTGATGGCACGAACTTTTGGTTTTTCGGGGCTAACCTGTGCCAGAACACAAATGGAGCGGAGCAGCAGCAGTGCGACCGCGATGTGCCTCATCTTCAAGCCGGCGACCATTAGCAGAGAGAGTGTAGCAAACCGGCTCGATGGTTCCGTTGCCGTCAGTGAAAGCCCCAGAAACGCGCTGTGTGTCATGAAAGATGCACGATGAGGTCGTCGGTTCGATCCAAACCAGCTGCACCCAAACGTTCAACAGCTAGCAATTTTCTGACGTGATCCCGCCCGGGTGTTCTGCGCCATCCGCGGCCCGTTGAAAAGCCTCCGTCAATACAGAAAATACCTTATTTTGTCCGACTATTCCTCGTGCAATTCTGACACGTCGTGTAGCGCTCGATTCAGCTGAGACGTCCCCGCTTAGTTGGGCCGTAGAGAGCGGCTCCCCGAACGTAAGCTCTATCGCGCAAACAATCATGCAGCTGAGAGAAGGTAATGCGCTCTTTCGTCAACGATAACCAGCCCGACGACCCCACAACAGAACCGCTCCAGGCAAGCCTCCTGCGGTCTGTTTTTCCCGGAACTAGTGAGATGGCCCGCCGTATGCGAGCCTTTGACTGGCAGGGAACGCCATTGGGGCCGGTCGAGAGTTGGCCGCAGAGTCTCAAGACCTCTGTCAGCATCTGCTTGGCGTCGCGGTTCCCGATCGTCTTGTATTGGGGACCGGAGTACGTCGTTCTATACAACGACGCTTACAGCCAGATTCTCGGCACCAAGCATCCCTGGGCCCTCGGCCAAGTCTGTCGAACCTGTTGGGCTGAAATTTGGGACACGATCGGCCCCATGCTCGGTGATGTAGTGGAAACCGGCAAAGCCACCTGGTCGGACGACTTGCTGCTGATGTTACGCCGCTTCGGCTATCCCGAAGAGTGTTACTTCTCATTTTCCTTCAGCCCCGTCCAAGTCGAGAGTGGCGGCGTGGGAGGTATTTTCACCGCCGTTATCGAAACGACCGAGAAGGTTATTGGCGAACGGCGGCTGCGTACGTTGCGCGATCTTGCGGCTCGAGCCGTAGCTGTAAACAGCGAACAGGCCTCTTGGCAAATTGCGGCGAGTACCCTCGCCGAGAATGACCGGGACGTACCTTTTGCCATTCTCTGCAAAGTAGTGGACGACAGTTGCCGCCTGGCAGGAACTGCAGGAATCAGTTCCTCGCACCCATTGTGCGACCAGCTTTGCGACACGCGATCGGAGCTCTTTCGCAAGGTGATGGAGGTAGCCAAGTCCGGTCAACCGGTCGAACTGGAAAATATCGGTGAATTCGCCGTCGGCCTACCGTGTGGGCCATGGAATACGAACGTTCGCACCGCCCTCCTTCTGCCGGTAGCTGCGTTAGGCCAGGGATCCGCCGGCGTGCTGCTGGCCGCCGTTAGCCCAGCAAAAGGTCTTGACGAGAGTTATCGGACCTTCTTCGATCTTTTGGCGCGCCAGATTGCAACGAGTATTGCGGATGCCCGTTCCCACGAGGAAGAGCGCAAACGAGCCGAATCGCTCGCGGAACTCGATCGCGCAAAAACGCTGTTCTTCAGCAATATCAGCCACGAGCTACGGACTCCGCTGACTCTTCTGCTGGGTCCAACCGAGTCGGCGCTTTCGACCCCCAATGGAATGTTGAAGGGCGCCGACCTGGAGATGGTTCATCGCAACGAGCTGCGGCTGTTGAAGCTGGTCAACACGCTCCTGGACTTCTCGCGAATCGAGGCGGGGCGTGTACACGCGATTTACGAGCCCACCGACCTCGCCGCCCTCACCTCGGATATCGCCAGCGCATTCTGTTCAGCGATGGAAAACGCCGGGCTGCGCTTCTCCGTGACGTGTGAACCCATCCACGATGCTGTCTATGTAGACCGTGCGATGTGGGAGAAGATCGTTTTGAACCTTCTCTCCAACGCTTTCAAGTTCACGTTTGAGGGCGATGTGGAGTTGAAGCTCCACCCTGCTGAACATGCCGTCGAACTGGTTGTCCAGGATACCGGAACTGGAATTCCCGAAGCTGAATTGCCCCGCATCTTCGAACGATTCCATCGAGTTGAAAATGTGCGTGCCAGGACCTATGAAGGGACCGGGATTGGGTTGGCGTTGGTCCAGGAACTCGTGAAACTTCACGGCGGTTCCGTAAGCGTAGAGAGCGTGGTCGGCAAAGGCAGCAGCTTCCATGTGACCATACCGACCGGTTCGGCGCACCTGCCGGCAGACCGGATTGGGGCGGCGAGAACTCAGAGTTCCACAGCACTTTCGGCCGACGCCTACATCGAAGAGGCGGAGCGATGGCTGCCGGCGACGTCGGGGGTTCCGATTCCCGCCGCGCAGAATCCGGTCGTCGATGCTCCCTCGTCCGGCAAACGTGATTTGATCGTTGTCGCCGATGACAATGCCGACTTACGCGAGTACCTGGCGCACCTGTTACGGGATCGCTACATGGTGCATGCCGTTTCGGATGGCTTGGAAGCCGTCAAAGCGACACGCCAGTTGCGGCCCGCGCTCCTCCTCGCGGATGTCATGATGCCCGGCCTCGACGGCTTTGGTGTACTGCGCGAAATCCGCAACGACGAAGCGCTCAGGAGCACGCCGGTCATTTTGCTTTCCGCGCGGGCCGGAGAAGAATCGCGCGTCGAGGGGCTGGATGCAGGTGCGGACGATTACCTCGTCAAGCCGTTCACCGCGAAAGAACTGCTTGCGCGAGTTGGCACTCACCTGAACATGGCGAAAATGCGCAGTGAAGCGGCGGAGCGTGAGGCCCGCTTGCGCAAGACGGTGGAGTTGGAACGACACCGTCTCCAGGAACTGCTGGCTCAGGCTCCCGCGGCCATCGGTCTGTTAAGCGGAGTCGATCACCGGTGGGTTTACGTAAACAATGAGTATGTCCGGTTGACCGGGAGAAACACCGCCGCCGATTTTCTCGGCAAAACCATTCTTGAGAGTTTGCCCGAAATCGAGACGCAAAGTTTCGTCAGCCTGCTCGACGACGTGTATCGCACCGGAAACCCTTATTTCGGTCGCGAGATGAAAGCGCTTCTCAACCGGTCCGCAAAGGGACTCCCCGATGAATCATATTGGGATTTCGTCTACCAGCCCGTCCGAAATACCGCTGGCGAAGTCGAAGGCATTCTTATTCATGCCGTGGAAGTCACGGATCGAGTACTGGCACAAAGGGCCATCGAGGAAAGCGAAAAGAAGTACCGCGATTTCGCCGAAAGCGCCAGCATTGCTCTCCATTGGGTAGGACCTGATGGCACCATCCTCTGGGCCAACCAGGCGGAACTCGACATGCTGGGTTACACCGCTCAGGAATACATTGGCCACAACATTACTGAATTTCATGCTGACGAGCCGGTGATCCAGGACATTCTCACCCGTCTCTGCCGGGGCGAGAAACTCCGCGAGTACGAAGCACGGCTGCGTGCCAAGGACCGCTCTGTTCGTTACGTCGTTATTGATTCCAGCGTGCTCTTCGACGACGGCAAGTTTATCCATACCCGCTGCTTCACTCGCGACGTCACCGACCGAAAGCGGGCAGAGCAGGCCCTCCGGGAGAGTGAACAGAGGTTGCGGGTTGTCACCGAGGCGACTCCCATAATGATCTGGATGTCGGGCACCGACAAGCTTTGTTACTACTTCAACAAATCTTGGCTGGACTTTGTGGGACGTCCGCTGGAAAAAGAAATGGGCCATGGCTGGGCGGAGAACGTCCACCCAGATGACTTTGATCGCTGTTTACAGATCTATCTCACGTCCTTCGAGGCCCGGCAACCCTTCGAGATGGAATACCGGCTTCTTCACCACACCGGTGAGTATCGCTGGATTCTGGATCATGGCGTACCCAGGTTCGCACCCGACGGCACCTTTGAAGGGTACGTCGGTGGCTGCTTAGACATACACGAGCAGAGACAGGCTGCCGAGAAAGTGCGACTTGCCAACGAAGCCTTGCGGCGCAGCGAGGAAAGATTTCGCGCCTTGGTAAATGCCAGCTCCTACGTTGTCTACCGCATGAGTCCGGACTGGGGCGAGATGCGTCGGCTGGATGGTGGAGGGTTTATAGCCGACACAGAGCGGCCAACGAAAAGCTGGATAGACTTGTACATTCACAAGGACGACCAGCCCATGGTGTTGGCGGCGATCCGCCGCGCAATCGAAACCAAGACCATCTTCGAACTAGAGCACCGCGTTTTTCGCCCCGACGGAACTTTAGGCTGGACCCTGTCTCGCGCGGTGCCGCTTTTTGATCAGAAAGGCGAAATCGTTGAGTGGTTCGGCGCCGCCAGCGACGTTACCGAACGCAAAGCGGCCGAGAAGGCTCGGCGCCGCTTGGCCGCGATTGTCGAATCCTCCAATGATGCAATCGTCAGCAAAGATTTGAACGGCATTATCACCAGTTGGAACCGGCAGGCGGAGCGCCTGTTTGGCTACAAAGAAGAGGAAATGATTGGCCGCTCGATCCTGACAATCATTCCACCCGAACTGCACCGCGATGAGGACTTGATCCTCAGTAACATCAAGAGTGGCCGCAAGATCGACCACTTTGAAACCATTCGTATCACGAAATCCGGTGAGAGAATCGAAGTCTCCCTCTCGATTTCGCCTATAGAAGATGAACATGGAAACATCGTCGGTGCTGCGAAGATCGCTCGCGATATTCGAGAGACCAAGAAAATCGAAAGAACTTTACGAACCACCGAAAAGCTCGCTGCCGCCGGTCGTTTGGCTGCGACGGTCGCACACGAAATCAATAATCCGCTGGCCGCGGTAACAAATCTGGTTTATCTGGCGAAACGAGATCTACCCGATACTGAAAAGGTAGCTTCGCACTTGAGCTCAGCAAAACGTGAGCTGGACCGCGTTGCCCATATTGCCCGTCAGACACTGGGGTTTTACCGCGATACGTCCTCACCGGTGCGCTTTAATGTTGCGCAAGCCCTCAATGATCTGCTGGCTCTGTACGAGCGCCGCCTGGAAACCAGGAATATCGAAGTTATCAAGCAATACGACAGCTCGGTGGAGATAACCGCGTTTCCAGGCGAAATCCGTCAGGCCTTTTCTAACCTCTTGAGCAACGCGATGGATGCAATGCAGGGTGGCGGAATTCTCACCATTCGGGTTCGCAAGGCCAGCGAATGGAACAATGCTCACCTGCCAGGAGTTAGAATCTCCATAGCCGATTCGGGCCGCGGTATCTTGCCTGAACACAGGCGACAGCTGTTCCAGCCGTTTTTCACTACCAAGGCGGACGTGGGTACCGGCCTGGGTCTTTGGATCACCCATGGTATCGTTGAAAAACACGGAGGCGTGATTCGTGTGAGGAGCACAGTGGGCAAAAATCACGGAACCTGTTTTTCAATCTTTCTCCCTGTCGAGGGGAACCGCGCCCCAGCATCAGCCAAGGGGATAGCTCAGGACTACGTGTCTCTGGAGCCATCTATCAAATGAAAATCATCGTCGTCGATGATGAGCCTGTCATCGCGGATACCTTGGTGAATATCCTGAATGGCGAGGGTCATCAGGCCATTGCCGCCTCCAATGGCAAGAGCGCCATTGAATGGGCCCAAAGATTTTTCCCGGAGATCGTTGTGACCGACGTGGTCATGCCCGGCCTGGACGGCGTCGATACCGCAAAGGCCATCTTGAAGCAACTTCCCAACTGCCGAATCATCTTGTTCTCGGGCCAGGCCGCAAGCAGGGACGTGGTGGCGAAGGCGCGCGAGGAAGGCTATTCCTTCGAGGTCCTCGCCAAGCCTATTGACCCAGACGTACTACTCAATGTGATCGGCGAGTCGCAAGGACTGCCCGGTTGAGTGCTGGAGTCACAAGGGCATGCGAATCTTGGTGGTCGACGACGAAAAATCAGTAGCTGACACCCTGGCTATGATCTTGGAAGGGGAAGGCCACGAGGTCGCTGCGGCGTACGATGGCCTCGAAGCCCTTCGAAAACTCGACTCTTTGGTGCCCGATTGCGTGATCTCGGACGTCATCATGCCGAGGATGAACGGCATTGAATTGTGCGCGATCATCGAGAAAAGATATCCCGACTCCCGCATACTGTTGTTTTCCGGGCAAGCATCTACGAATGAGCTTATTGAGAGTGCACGTGCCAACGGACACGGGTGGGAGCTCTTGCCAAAACCTTTGGATCCCGAGGAATTGCTGGCCAAACTCGCGTCCTTTCGTGCGAGTTAACTCCCCGTAGCTGCCTAACCCTCAAACGCTCAGCTTCTCGATTCCATCCGGTAGGTCCCGCGCCTGCCCACATAAACTTCGCGAAAAGCGGCATGACAATGCCCGTTTTACGACCCGAAGTGACCACCGTAACCTCAGCCTTAGACAAACCGGAACTAAGATAGGCTCTGCATGCAAATGCGCGCGGAAAAGACGGTGATTTCCGCCTGGGCACTGGTGTGCCTCGGTGTCGCCTCCGCGCTCGTCCTGCGTCCCGGATTTCTGCTGACTGCTGTCGGGGACCTTACCCAATGCGGTCTCTTGTTTTTATTCACTGTGGGGCTCGTGCACTGTGCACGCAAGGAATCAGGTCGCGCCCGCCTGTTTTGGCTCTTACTCGCACTCGGTTCCGGCATGTGGCTGGTTTCCCAGGCTCTATGGACCTATTTTGAAGTTTGGCGCCGGCAAGAGGTGCCGAATCCGTTCGTCGGAGATGTTGGCATCTTCCTGCACCTCGTACCCTTCATGGCAGCCTTTGCCGTCAGGCCTGATGCTGACCACACCCGGTTCGACCGGCCCGACCGAACCGATTTCGTTCTGCTGCTGACCTGGTGGACCTATCTTTACGTGTTTGTGGTGATTCCTTGGCAATACGTCTCCCCGGATTACCGCCTCTACGGGCTGACTTTTGACGCGCTTTATTTCGCAGAACACTTCGCTCTTCTGGTCGTGCTCGCACTCGCGTGGCGCTCCAGCACTGGAAAATGGCGCGTCGTGTATCGTCGCCTGTTGGGCGCCGCGGTTGTCTATGCGCTTTCATCGGTTGCGGCGAGTACTGCTATCGATTTCGGCACTTATTACACCGGCAGTGCGTTCGATATTCCGCTGCTCATTGCAATGGGCATGTTCGTGCAAAGCACCGTTGCTGTTCGAGAAGAGCAAACGTCCTTGGAAGTAAAGAGGGAATCCGGCGACCCTGCGAGGTACCTCTCGGCCCTTGCGAACCTCGCAGCCTTCTCCTTGCCGCTGCTGGCCGGCTGGGCCGGATTCTTAAGCAGGGAACCAGAGCCGGTTCGACGCTTCCGCTTGGCACTCACCATCGTGGCTATCCTGATCGTCGGCGTACTCCGATCCCTAAAGCAGTACCAATTGCAACAACGGCTGACTAAGGCCAACCAGGAACTGAAGGAAGTTTCGTTGACCGACCTGCTCACTGGAGTTCGCAATCGCCGATTCTTCGCAACCACCATCGACAGTGACGTTCAGCAGGTACTCAGGGGCTACATGGGCTCCGCGCCCCGGCGGAACAACTCCGATCTGATCTTCTATCTCGTCGACATCGATCACTTCAAAGAAGTCAATGATTTGTTCGGCCACCACGCGGGTGACAATCTGCTTGTACAAATAGCATTTCGCATCAGTGCTGCCATTCGTCATTCCGACGTGCTGGTTCGTTGGGGCGGTGAAGAATTCCTTGTAGTTTCCCGATTCACAAGCCGCGACGAGGCTTCTGTTCTTTGTGCGCGCATACTGAACGCAATCGGGGGTGAGCCCCTCGAGTTGATCGATGGCAGGACCTTCCGCCGCACCTGCTCGATCGGCTGGGCGGCTTTTCCCTGGTTTACGTCCGCGCCCGACGAAGTGCCCTTTGAAGATGTTTTGAGGATTGCCGATCGCGCCTTGTATATGGCCAAGAACGGTGGCCGAAACCAAGCGGTCGGCATTCTGCCGGATCCAACTACAAACTCCCGTCTACGATCCGGGGATGTCGTCGAAGATCTGCCCCGCCGCGTTGTCCGAATTACCGGACCAGATCCATCGAGGCCAGCCGTCGCCGATCCCTCATGCTATGACAATGCCTGACGAAATAGTCCCGTTGCCCGTCGCTTGTGGATGGCGAGCGAAGTTGTAGCCATCAACGCCTGCAAATCTTCGCTCGCGTGCCGTACTACTTCGCTGGAATAAAATCGAACTTGCCCGACGACTCTTCATAGAACAGCGCACCGTTCTTCTTGTCACCGCCGCTCCAGTGCTTATGTCCTCCCGGGACTCGCAGGAACTCTCCAGGTCCCACGCGCTTCTCACCAGCATCATCCTTGTACAGATACGCTCCCTTGATGACGAGAATCCAAACGTCATTGGTGTGCGTGTGCATACCCGCGTCGTATCCCGGCGCAAACTTTGTGTAGGTCGCATGTGCCCCGTTGCCGGCATCTCCCCAGATGGGGGCCATCGAGACACGGCCGTTGCTCTCCGGCACGTCGCTGTATTTTGCCTGGCCCGGCGAACTGAACACCACTTTGTCGTTCTGGTCTTGCGCCTGAACGCGGACAACGCAACACGCTACCGTCAGCGCCAACATTAGACCGCCCGTCCAAAGCGATCGCTTCATAAAATCCTCCTTTTTCGTAGCATTACCGGATGTGAGGCGGTCGCATTGTACACGCCGGACACCGCACCGGCAAAAATCAACCTAGGCACTAAAAGAAGAATGCTCGGTCTGCGTCACTTGCAGTCCAAGCTTTTGTACCGGACCAGACCGGCGGCTATGCCCACGCAGGCTGTTCTTGTATGATTTCCGCCCAGCGTAGGGGAAAAATGGATACACGAATGATGATGCCTGGGACACCCATGATCGATCAGCAGTCTAGAGTCGCGCGGTGCTGTGCCTTGTTTTGCGTCCTGCTGGTCGCCGCCGTGTTGTTCGGCCAAACGTCGCCTTCGAACGACCAACCCGGCCATGCGCAGCAATTCGGAAAACCAGCGGCAGGCTTGATTATCACGAATGCCAAGATTTGGACCGTCGACAAAACTTTGCCCACCGCAGAAGCGGTTGCCGTACTCGCAGACCGTATTGTTGCCGTCGGTTCCTCCGCGGACATCGACGCGTGGCGCGGGCCTCGAACGAAGGTCATCGATGCCCAGGGCAAACTGCTGGTGCCCGGTTTTAACGATGCCCACGTCCACTTCGTTTCCGGTGGTATGCAGTTGGACAATGTTCAACTCAACGACGCCAGTACTCCTCAAGAATTTGCCCGCCGCATTGCTGACCGTGCCAAACACGCTCCCAAAGGCGAGTGGATTTTGGGCGGCAATTGGGACGAAACCAAATGGAATCCCGCCGCATTGCCAACCAAGGAGCTGATCGATTCGGCAACACCTGATACTCCGGTCTTTGTTACGCGATATGACGGCCACATGGGACTTGCCAATTCGCTGGCGTTGCGGCTGGCCGGCGTAACTGCCAAGACTCCCGATCCGCCAGGCGGAACCATCGTCCGTGATGCAAACGGCAATCCCACAGGCGCTCTGAAAGATGCTGCGACGGATTACATCTACAAAGTCGTGCCGCCACTCTCGCATGACCAGCGTCTGAAGATCATCAAAAAAGCAATGGCGCACGCGGCCTCGCTCGGCGTCACCAGCGTGCAACACATGAATCCCGACTACGCCGATATCGCCGCCTATGCCGAGTTGCTCGACCGCGGCGAGATGATCACCAGGGTTTACGCCGCGCCGCTCATCACCCAGGTCGACGACCAAACGAAAATCGGAATTCGCCGGGCTTTTGGCGGACCGTACCTGCGCATTGGCGCGCTCAAGGCCTATGCCGACGGGTCCTTAGGTTCCGCAACGGCCTACTTTTTCGAGCCGTTCACCAACCAGCCGAACAATCGCGGCTTGCTCTCCGACGAGATGCATCCCATCTCGCTGATGCGTGATCGCATGATGGCTGCCGACGCCGCCGGATTGCAATTGTGCACCCATGCCATCGGCGACCAGGCAATCTCCATCATCCTTGACTTGTATTCAGAAATCGCGAAGGCTCACGGTGAACAGGATCGTCGTTTTCGGATCGAGCACGCCCAGCACATGGCCGCCAAGGATTTCGACCGCTTTGCTCAGGTGCATGTCATCGCCTCCGTCCAGCCCTACCACGCCATCGATGATGGACGGTTCGCCGAATCACGCATTGGCCGTGACCGATCGAGTCGCACCTACGCATTTCGTACTTTTCTCGATCACGGCGTTCGTCTTGCCCTCGGTACCGATTGGGAAGTAGCGCCGCTCGATCCCATGCAGACACTTTATGCGGCGGTAACCCGCGCCACTCTCGATGGTAAGAATCCCAACGGCTGGTTTCCCGAACAAAAACTCACGGTTGCCGAAGCGGTCGAAGCCTATACCATGGGCTCGGCTTACGCCGAGTTTCAAGACCAGCAGAAAGGCTCCATCACGCCCGGCAAACTCGCTGATATGGTCTTGCTTAGCGATGACCTCTTCACGATTCGCCCGGAGGAAATTCGAAACATAAAAGTTTTGAAGACAATCGTGGGCGGACAAATCGTTTGGGACCGCAATTGATCGTGTCGCCACCGAAGGTACGTGGCACCAGATTGCCATTGCAAGTTCCCGGTTTTCTGTGAAATAAAGTTCACATAGAACAACAGGCCCAGGATTCTGTTGGTTGCATCTCTAGTCCTCTCCGCTACTTAGGTACGCTGTAGGACAGAGGCAATGGAAGCGAAGCTGCACTGATTTTTGTGCTTCCCTCTCCCAACCCCAGGGCCGGTTCTGGCCGTAGGAGCAGTCGGTGAGTGTGCAAGTAAAGGTTCGTGTACGTCGGCGCAGATCCCGCCGGCGGCGTCGCATGCGCAGACTGCGCTTGGCGGCGTTGATCGTGCTTGTTACCGGACTGTTATCCACCACGTGGCTGGCTATCTACCGCATTCCTAAGTCTTTTCAAACAGCCAATCTGGTACAGCCGGGTGCTGGCACGGGCGAAAGCATTTCTGTTCTTGCCTCGAAAGTACAGCTTAAGCGCAGGGTGCGAGTTCCATCGCGGCCTGTGTATCAGTATTCCGTTATTCCCGGAGGCGTGCAGAGCGGGGAAGAGCTCCGCCAGGCGGTGGCACGCGATCCTGAAGTCGCTGCGCATTACGCTGGCTTTCACTTCGACCGCGCCCGTGTCCTCCGACTTCAGCGGGCGCAGTTGATGTATCTCTCGTATCGCAAGAACGGCAAAATCTACTGGACGCGCGGTCCCCACCTCATCCCGGCCGGCGAAACGGTCATCACCGATGGCGAGATGACGGGACGCACCCGATGTGCGAATCGCCTCTCGGTCCGCAAGCAGCTCGCAGTCTCTCCCGAGGAACCCCCTCAGTACGCTCTCGAGACGGTGGAACCTCCTCCCATGCTGCCTCCCGAGAACATCAATTTCCCGGCGCTCTACCACAGTGCCGTGCTAAGCGAACCAAGTTCGGGAACCTCCTCTTGGAACGGTCCGAAAGCCGCTGACCCATGGATGATTTTTCCCCCGCCCTTGCCCGTTTCGTTTGGAGGTCGCGGGTGTAGACCGGTCGTGAAAAAGACTAGTGACGGCGGACTTGGCAGCGCGAATGATGCAGCCACCGACGATAATTGCCGTCCCGTGAATCCACCGCCGCAGCCTCCGCCTTCGACCGTACCGGAACCGAGCACTTGGCTCTTGCTGGCAACCGGCATGGCCTCCTTGCTGCTTTTGCGATTTCGAAAGGCTTGCGGGTAGTTCCGCGTTAGTGCGCTTGCAGCGGCGTGATCCCATCCGATAAGCTCAATCGGCCAGATTACTGGCCGGAGCCGCGCGTTTTGCGACGTTTCCTTGTCTGCTGTTTTCTCGTCTGCTGTTCATTTCATGAAGTTGCTCTTTGCGTTGATCGGCCGGCCATTCGCCTGCATGTCGATGCTTCTGACTACGCCCGCAACATATTTCACGTAACGGAAGTGATCCCGGTCTCGCCGGGTCCGCTAACACTCGTCTTTCCCGAATGGATTCCTGGTAACCATCGCCCCTCCGGACCCATTGCCAACCTGACGGGGATCAGGTTTCAGGGAGACGGAAAGGACCTTACCTGGGTGCGCGACCCGGTGGATATGTACGCTTTTCACCTTCAGGTCCCCACCGATGTTCACTCGATAACTGCCAGTTTCGATCAGCTGACGTATGAAGGCAGTGCGGGAGCCAGCGGAGCTTCGGCGTCGACCCAAGTCCTCGACATCAACTGGAACCAGGTTGTCCTCTATCCCGCCGGAAACAACAGCGATGCTGTGCGCATCGCACCATCGATTGACCTCCCGAGTTCGTGGAGACATGCCACCGCCCTCGTGCCGCTTTTTCAGTCCGGATCCGGCAACAAAAGAACTATAGGCTTCCGTGAAACTTCGCTCACCACCCTCGTAGACTCGCCCCTCATTGCAGGCCAGCATTTCCGCAGGATCGAGCTCACCACCGAAGCTCCGCCTCATGCCCTGGACATGGTTGCCGAGTCCGTTGCCGCTCTTCAGATCTCCACCGCCGATATCACTGCTTACAAGAATCTCGTCGCTGAGGCGGGCGCTCTCTTCGGGGCGCGCCACTATCAACACTATGACTTCCTCCTCACATTGAGCGACGAAGTTGGACACCACGGGTTGGAGCACCACGAATCCAGTGACAACAGCGTCGGAGAACGCACCCTGATCGATCCCAAACGGCGTTTGCTCGAGGCTGGCTTATTGCCGCACGAGTATGTGCATTCGTGGAACGGTAAGTACCGCCGCCCCGCAGGACTGGCTACTGCGAATTATCAGCAGCCCATGATCGGCGACTTGCTTTGGGTTTATGAGGGGTTGACCGACTATCTGGGAAACGTCCTCACCGCGCGCAGTGGCTTGTGGTCGCCGGAGGAGTATCGCGAGCAGTTGGCCGAGACCGCGGCTACCATGGACCACACTGCTGGCAGGTCCTGGCGTCCACTCGAAGATACTGCTGTCTCGGTGCAGCTGCTTCGCATGATGGGGCCGGAATGGCAAAGTTGGCGGCGCAGTTTGGACTACTATCCGGAAGGCGAGTTGATCTGGCTCGAAGTCGACGCCCGCATTCGGCAATTGACCAATGGCAAGCGGTCCCTGGATGACTTTTGCAGGATCTTCCACGGCGGCCAAAGCGGGCCCCCAACGGTGCTTCCTTATACTTTCGACGATCTGATGAAAGCGCTCAACCAGGTTGCTCCATTTGATTGGGCGAGCCTGCTGCGCGAGCGAGTTAAGACTATCCAGCCGCACGCGCCGCTCGAAGGGGTCGCCCGCGGCGGTTGGCAATTGATATACAACGACCAGCCCAATCTCATGGTGCAAACCTCGGAGAAAATCGGTGAACGCGTGAATCTTCTGTTTTCTCTCGGCTTTTCCCTGGATAAAAACGGAGAGTTCATTGACGTTGTCCCCGGATCGCCGGCATACGCCGCCGGTATTGGCCCGGGAATGAAGTTGTTGGCGATAAACTCCCGCCGCTGGTCACGCGAGCGGCTGCACGACGCGATTCAGACGGCCAAAACCGCCCACCAACCCATTGAGTTGCTGATCGAAAACAAGCAGTTTTTCAGAACCTACACAATCCCGTACTACGAGGGAGAAAAGTATCCTCACCTCGAGCGCGCCAGTTCTGAGCCTGACCGGCTTTCCGATATCCTCAAGCCGTTGGCACATTGAGGTTCTACTTAAGAATTGTCCACAAGGACTAGGACCTAAGTTCGGGCGCCCATGGCCCGAACGCTGATACAATCTCTGTTAATCCCCTCATGAACAAACGTTGTACTCACGTTTTCCGTGCGTTGCTTTCCATCCTTTCAGCCGGTGTACTGCTGACCTCAATCGGGTACGCCCAGAGTCCAGGGGCGCACGTCAACGGCATAGCTCTGCTGGGGAGTGAAAACGGCCTTCAGCTGAAGATTACCTCGAGTACTCCAGTCGCCACTGATAGCCAGGTGCTCAGTGGTCCCGACCGCATTGTCATCGATTTTCCCGGCGCGTTGCCGGGTAAGGACCTCCGCGGTTTCGCCGTGAAGCAGTCGGGAGTTCGTGCAGTTCGGGTGGGATTGTTTGCCTCGAATCCACCCAGAACTCGGGTGGTCATCGATCTTGAGCGGCCGATGCAGTTTCAGCTACTGCCGTCTGGTAACTCAGTCTTCATAAAGTTAGGGTCCGCCCCTGCAGTGGTCATCTCGGTGAGTAATCGCGTCCCGGTTCGCACGGGAGGAGCGACGATCACGCCTCCGCCACCACCGCCGGTCCAATCTCCGCTGCAAGTCACTTTCAACCAAGGCCAGCTGTGGGTGAGTGCCCGCAATGCGACTTTGGCTGAAGTCCTATACCAGGTTCATCTGCGCACGGGAGCCGATATTCCCATTCCCGCGGGCGCCGAGCAGGAGAAAGTCGTACTCACGGTAGGACCGGGACCGGCCAAGGAAGTCATGGCAGCCCTGCTCAACGGGTCGCGCTTCAACTTTGTCCTGGTTGGGTCGGCGAAAGATCAGAACGAACTGCGCAGCGTGATCCTCACCCCAAAGATGGACATTGGGAACGAGCAGGGGATGAATGCTCCGCAGCCCACGGCGGCGCCGGCTCCGCAACCACAACCGGAAGCTGAAATCCCGACGGAAATCCCTTCGGAAGGACCGCCTTCGCCTCAGCCCGACGCCCAGCCGAACCCGCCGCAACCGGATGCCCAGCAAAACCCGCAGCAACCCGGTGTGCAGGCTCAACCACAACAGCCTGGTGTCCCCGGCCAGCCGGCAGCTCAGCCGATACCGGAAGCCCCTATCCCCAATCAGGGACAAGGCCAGACCATTCCCGCGCCGACAGCGCCTCCTCCTCCGCCCACCCCGGACGAAAATCTCCCCTGGACGGAACCGCCACCCAATACACCTCAGCCGGATTAATTTCATTGCTGATTCTGAGTGGATTGATGGAACGGTATGCTGAGGTAGGACTAACCTGTTGGTGGACCGACTAACCGAACAGGTATTGGGGAGACCCCGCCGCCTGACGCGCCGGTTCCGGCTGGCGCTGACCCGCATCCCGCAACATTAAGCACAATAGCGCGCACGCTGTTCGTCGTGGCTCTGTACCGGGTGATCCCCAACTGAAGGAATCCAATCACTGAGACGGTGCTGCCGCATCCTCCACCCACAGGGCATGGTTGCCAAATCGGCACGTTCACCACTGAATCACTGCGGCTGATATCTGCAACACCTCGAAGCGATGCGTTGGGATTCTGGCTTCCGCCCGTGATACTTATGGGATTTCCATGCGTGCAACTAGGGACGTTGGCATTGCCGCAAAAAAGATCCTGGCCGTGACCAACCGAGCTAAAGCCTCTCGTCTGGGCGTGAATGAGACAGTTAACGGATGACGGAGTGGTAAGCCCCGAGCCGGAAGCCGGGTCCACATTGAGCGTATCTCCGCATTGGTACGTAACAGAACTGGAGCAAGAAACCGTGTCGGTGTAAGTCGGGCTGGGACCGCTAAGCACGCTCGTACAAGTCCCCCATGCCGCAGAGGGGGAGGGACAAGAAAGAGCGGCGGCGGATGCTGGTTGAATGTCCAGGGCAAGGAATTCGGTATTGGCGGGATTGCCCGGACTGCCCGGATTCACGCTGGGGTGCGAACCGGCGGAACCTTCAATCAGATCAAACACTTCCCCCACAATCGTGGCGGGGTGAGCAATGGCGAACGTGGTCGGATCGATTATGTAGCCCGACGCGCTGCTGCAATTCGTGTTAAGAGTTCCGGCGGTATTGTACGGGTCGCAGTTCATGATTGCCCATGGTTTGAGTGAGCCGACTTGGACGGGAACCGTTTGCCCGGATGGGTTGTATGCTTCCGCGGTCGCCACCGCGGTTACTTGACTGGGTACTACTCCCCAAATCCGTCCGAAGAAGGTCGGCAGCGCCGTGCGCTGCACCGACACGCTGAATTGAGGGTTCTGTCCGTTCGCTTTCGAAAAGTCGCACGCGGTTCCAATCACCGTTGCAGCGGTTCCGGCAATGGTGTTTCGCTGCGCGACTGCTTGCGCTTGCTGTTCCGCAAGAGCCGTCCCAACAGTTGTGCCAACTGGAGGAGGCGGACTGTTGCACACCGTGCTTTGCGCGCCGCCCGACGATGGTGACCCCAGCATTCCCGAGGTGAACCCCGAGGTCGCGAATATCTTGGCTCCGGCGAGGGCCGCTGCGTCCGCGGCGCGCTGTGCCTCCGACCGCGCCACATAAAGCGTCGTGAGGTCGATGGCAAGCGCTGCCAGAGCTAATAGCGCCATCAGTGAAATGGCCACAATGATAATCGTCTGGCCTTTTTCGGATCGGCGGTACCGTATGTCGCTCATACCCACAAAGTCGCTCAATTCAAATTCTGCATGACGGCGGAAATCGGAATCTGACTCGATCCGTATTGCGCACCAGGAACCAGGAACGTTGCAACGTGCCCAAACTGCCACTGGTACGTGTAGGTCAAAGTCACCTGTGTGCTCTCGACGTGCACTGGGTTCCCGCCTGCCGGCGTATATGGAACAACCAACCCTCGCTGAATCGTCAGCGTCAGCCCTGGTGACGGGCAGTTGTTCGCTGTGGCCGTGAACTTCCACCTCAGGTTTCCTGCCGAGGAGGCGGTTGCTGTCCCCAACCCGCAGTCGTTTACGTTGTTTCTCAAAAGATACGTATCAATTACGTCGCGAGTAGCCAGGATTGAGTTCGGAGTGGAGTTCGTCAGGTCGCTTGTACTCTGGTTCGATGAAAACCTGGCTCCCTCCCGAACCGCAACCGTAAGCTTCTGCTTCAGGTTAAAGGCATTGGTGAAATCGTAAATCCCCACGAAGATGGCAACCAGGAGGGGGAGAGTAACCGCGAATTCCACGATCTGTGCGCCAGTCGTGTCGTCCAGCACGTTGTTGCTGACCCACTGCTTCCACGAAGTCGTCCCCTGCCTCATGGATACCCGCATTAGTACTCCATCCACATTTGTCCGCGTGCTGTCATATGCCGCGTGATCGAGGGAACAAACGGGATCGGAAGGAATTGGTAGTCGTACTGGAACTGTACCACTGTCCCGCATGCCTGCGGGTGGGTGCTTGAACTCGAATTCAGAACTACACCTCGGCACACGTGTATGTTATTGGTCTGGCTGCAAGGCCGCGAAGGCTGCGGAGGATTGCAACTCGTTACGGTCGGCGCGGATGACGCCACAATCCTTGTTGCACTGGTATCAACGTTCGAAGCTTTCATGGCATCGGTCACAGCTTTTGCCACCGTGGCGTCGCATGGATAGAAGCTTCCAGTTCCTCCGCAGGTGAACGTAGTGCACGTCGCGCATGCCGGGGTCACAGCAACCCGTGCCCCTTCCTGCGCCGCCCGCGTCACCGTCGCATAAACGTTGTACGCGCGGCCGAACGAGAAAATCGCGAAGATCAGCGTGAACAGAATCGGCAGCACGACTGCCAATTCCGCGACCTCAGCAGCTTCGGTGTCGACCAGGAAATGGCGAAAGCTCGTCATACTTCAAAAAGACGCGTGCCAGATCAAGCGGGTACTCACAAACAGGATAACGCTAATCGCTGCTGCTACCCCAAAAGGTACTTTGGCTGCCTTCGGATTGTCGAGCGAGACCGACGGTTCGCCCGGGTGGCCCGTCGCAAACGCAAACAGCAATTTGCCGACGTTCCTCGCCGTCTCGCCTAGACGTCGTTTGTAGATCACCAGCACAATGGCCATCACCCCCGCGATCAACACGGCGCCTGCGAGCACGAAAAGCAGGTTCCGCGGTCCCAGAAATGCTCCAATCGCCCCCACAAGCTTCCAGTCTCCGGCACCAATTCCGCGAACCAGCACGAGGGGAAACAAAATCAGCAGTCCGAGACCAAGTCCCTCAAGCGCGCCTATCGCGCCGATCCAGCCCAAAGCCAGCGCGTTACCACCTATTCCTAACGCTGCGCCTGTGACTGTAAGCCAATTGGGAATGCGCCGCGAGCGCCAGTCGGTCCAGCCCGCAATCAACCCGAGGACTCCCGCCAACACCAAGACGATTTCTCTCATCACAGCCGGGTGGCAGACACGAATGCGGAGCTTCGACCAACCGCCCTCTGATATCCCCTGAAACACATCCGGAAGCGCTGCGCACCTCGGGACATTTTACACAGAAAAGCAAAGGCCCGGGATTCTCCGGGCCTCTACGCTTGGAATACGAATTGACTTACCGGCTGATGCTCTGCGCTGCCGTACGTTGCGCAACCACCCGCTTGGCGTTTTCGGCAAGCTGCTTGGCCTGGGGCATTAGGTCGAGCGCCTTGATCACCTCAGGATCGCTCTCCGCCCGTACTTTCAATCCTTCGTCCTGGCCAAAAGCATCGATGAACACTTCGCTCTTCAGGTTCGACCGCACCCAGTCATTGTTCTGCGCGAGGTCCGCTTCCGTGTATGGAATCCTTTCCTGGTCGAGGAACTTGCGGAACTCCTGCATCACGTTCTCATCAACTTCGAAGTTCTTGCTGACCTGGTGAGTCACCGTGTAATGCTTGGCGAAGTTGAAGAATGCGTAGTGCTGCAGCAATTCGTCCTGGAACCGGTTCGACTTCGGCGTCGGCACCGACACGTCCGGAGTGATTCCACCGCCCCCGTACACGGTTCGCCCGCTATCGGTTAGCTTTACTTCCCGATTCGGCTGATTCTCCTCCGTGTCGCGGTTGTAGTAGTAGTCGTACAGTGAAACACCGTTATAGTCGCGCTGGATCAATCGTCCGCTGGGCGTGTAGTACTTGGCCGTAGTAAGCGCCAGGCCGGTATTTTCGGAAAGCGGGTAAACCGTCTGCACCAGGCCTTTTCCGAAAGTGGTTTCGCCGACGATCAATCCCCGGTCATGGTCTTGAATGGCGCCCGCAACAATTTCTGCCGCGGATGCCGTTCCTCGATTAACAAGAACCACGAGTGGATACTCCCGGCCGCCATTTCCACGGGTTGCTACATACCGTTTCTCGTTCGAGGCGCGCCCATGGTGCGAGACGATCAACTGCCCCTTCTTCAGAAATTTGTCCGCAACTCCGACACCCTCATTCAACAGCCCGCCCGGGTTCTGCCGGAGGTCCAGGACCAACCCTTTCAAGTCCCCAAATTTTTCCAGGTTCTGGCTGACCTCGTGCTCCGTCGTCTCCTGGAAACCGTTGATGTGCATGTATCCGATGCCCGGACGAATCATGAATGCAAGGTCCACGCTGTTCCGCGGGATCTCATCGCGCACCACGTTAAATTCCAGCGCCTTTTCAGAACCCTCACGGAGCACCGTGATCCGGACTGTTGTTCCCTTGGGCCCCTTTAGCAGGTCGGCAACGTCGGTCGTGCTCATGTTGTCGCAAGATTTGCCGTCGACCGCCGCGATTACGTCCCCGGGCCGAATGCCCGCCCGATAGGCAGGGCTTCCCACAAAGGGCGCAATTACGATCACTTTGTTATTGCGCGGGCCCACCGTCATGCCTACGCCGTAGTACTTGCCCCGTTGCTCTTCCCGTAGCAGGGAATACGATTTCGGATCGAAAAAATTCGAGTGCGGGTCGAGCGCATGCAACATGCCCGGTATCGCGCCGTTGTAAATCGCCTTGTCCGCATTCACCGGCTCCGCATAGTTGTCTTCAACGACGTTGTAGACCTGCGTGAACGTCTTCAGGCTATCCCGGATGTCGGTATCCCCATTGGGGAGCGGCGTAGGACTAGTCTTCTGGGCGAAGACCATGCCCAAAAAACCGCAGATTACAAGGATAAAAACCACCAGAAAGAGTGAGCGACGAGAACTACGAACCATCTTTAGATTCCTTCAGTTAGGGCGATGACCCCGGCCACTTGCGGACTGAGCGAAGTATAGCATGCAGAACCCGCCCTTTATAGACGGATTACCTACCCCAAAGTTACCAACGGGGTAATCGGCTCTATGACATAGATGCCGGTAACTGAAGCCGGGGTTCGGTCTTCAACACGTATTTCGCAACCCGTTCGGCGGAATCGCCGGCGTCAAAACCCGAAACGCTGTGACGCGGCTCACGTCCAATGCAACGCCGCTTGTTGCATTCTGTTTTCTTTTCCGCTGGCAACGTACACTGTGTGAGCATTTCTCGGCATTTTTATCTTGACCGGCGTCTCATCGTGCTATATAGCTCTTCGCGAAAGCGAATAGTTTAGCGGGGACTTATGCCTCTTACCGCGATTGACTGGATCGTCATCCTTGGCTACCTGCTGGTAAATCTGGCCATTGGCGTTTACTATCGCCGCCGCGCCAGCGGCAACACCGAAGAATTTTTCATTTCCGGACGCGACGTCTCCTGGTGGCTCGCCGGGACCTCCATGGTCGCGACTACATTCGCGGCCGATACCCCGCTTTTCGTCTGTGGTGTCGTCGCCCGGCAGGGAATCGCCGGCAACTGGATCTGGTGGGGACTGTGCGTCGGCGGCATGATGACCGTCTTCTTCTTCGCCCGCTACTGGCGGCGCGCCGAAATCCTGACCGACGTCCAACTTGTCGAGATGCGATACGGAGGCAAGCCCGCCGCATTTCTTCGCGGATTCAAGGCGGTTTATCTCGGGTTGTTCATGAACTGCTTCATCCTCGGTTGGGTCACGCGCGCCATGATCAACATCATCGCCGTAATCTTAGGCCCAGTGATTGCCCAAGGCCGAGTGGTGCAGGTAGGAGGGTTCCACTACACCCTCGGCGATCCCATGAATACCGCCCTGATGATCTGTATCTTCATCATCATTCCCTTTACTGGCTTGTACACGTTCATCGGCGGCCTCTGGGGCGTCCTGGTTACCGATCTCTTCCAGTTTGTTTTGAAGATGGCCATGATCATCGTGCTGGCCTGGGTCGCCGTCGCCAAGATCGGCGGCATGCAATCGCTGCAGACTCATCTCCAGACCATCCAGAACAATGTTCAGGCTACCGGCGTCACCACCTCGAATCCGACTGCATTTTTGCCCGACTTCCATCTCGGCCTGACAACCAACGCCTTGTGGACACTGCCGCTGCTGACCTTCATCGTGTATCTCTGCATGCAATGGTGGCTGGCGTGGTATCCGGGTGCGGAACCCGGCGGTGGCGGTTACGTCGCGCAACGCATGTTCAGCGCCAAGGACGAAAAGAACTCTCTCGGCGCGACGCTTTGGTTCAACATCGCGCATTACGCGCTGCGCCCCTGGCCCTGGATCGTCACAGCACTCGTCGCGATCGTCGTCTACTCACCGAACGGCGGCATGCACCCCAGCCTGGACTTCGCCCAGAATCCCGAGCAGGGATACGTCATGGTCCTGCGCGATTATCTGCCGCCGGCGCTTCGTGGATTGATGGTCGCGGCCTTCCTTGCTGCTTACATGTCGACCGTCGGCACGCAGTTGAATTGGGGTTGTTCGTACCTGGTCAATGACCTTTACAAGCGCTTCCTGGTACGCAACTCGACCGAGAAGCACTACGTGCTAATCAGCAAGATACTCACGGTCCTCCTGGTTCTGGTTAGCGGATACACCGCCGCCCAACTCACCTCGATTGGCGAAGGATGGCAGTTGGTGCTCAATATCGGCTTCGGCACCGGCGCGGTTTACATCCTTCGTTGGTATTGGTGGCGCATCAATGCCTGGAGCGAGATTTCCGCCATGATCGCTGCGGCAGCCGTGGCCCTCGGGCTCAACCGCGTGCATTTTTCCGGCAACGATGCTCTGGTGTATGCCAAGACCGCTCTGATCACAGGTTCCATCACCACGGTTGTATGGATTGTCGCGACACTCATCAGCGGTCCTGAATCACAGGACACGCTGGTCTCGTTCTACAAGCGCGTCTATCCAACCGTGTATGGGTGGCGTCCCATCGCCAGGCTGGTTCCCGAAATGCCCGAGGTGCGCGATGTAGCCAGCAACACCTTCGACTGGATTATGGGAGTCATCCTTGTCTACGGTTGTCTGTTCGGTATCGGCAAGTTGGTATTCGGAATGTGGTTGCAGGGAATCGCTCTCCTCGTGCTGGCCGGTATTGCGGGATACCTGATTTTCTGGGACCTGTCGCGCCGTGGCTGGGAAACTCTTTCAGGGACGACTCCGGCGAAACCACAAACCGCTCATGCCGATTAACGGCAAACGCTGCGTACAATAGCGCGGTGCAGGAACTCGCGTTCTTCGTCGGTAAAGGCGGCGTCGGCAAGACCACGGTTTCCACTGCCTATGCTGTCCACTCCGCCCTACAGAATCCCAGGGAGCGCGTCCTGCTGCTCTCAACCGATCCGGCTCACTCCCTGGCTGATGTCTTGCAGGTCCCATCAAGCAGCAAGCCGCGCAAAATTCTTCTCCCCGGGAAGGGGTCACTTCACGCCTGGCAAATCGATGCCGAGCAGCGCTTCCGCAGCTTCCTTGTGCAGTACAAAAAACAAATCCTTCAAGTCGTAGAAATGGGCTCGATCTTCACCCGCGAGGACATCGAACCCCTCATTGACTCGACGCTACCGGGCATAGCGGAGGTCGCGGCTCTTCTTGCCATCCATGATGCCGTCCAATCCGGCCGCTATTCGCGGATCATCATCGATACCGCGCCTTTCGGACATACCCTGCGCCTGTTTGGCCTTCCGGAACAATTCCTGCGGTTCCTCGAATTTCTCGAACTGTCAGCCAGCCGTGATCAGGTCCTGGCTGCGCATTTCGGCGGCCACGCCGAAAATCGTAGCTCCGGCTTCCTCCGCGACTGGCGTTCGATGATCGAATCCATTGAGAAATCCCTGGCGCGGGATGCGAGCATATTCCTCGTGACGACAGCGGAAAAATTCTCATTGCATGAAGCCGTCCGCTGCCGCGACATCCTGGCGACCTATACTCCACCCATCGCTCTCAGCGCCGTCGTATTGAACCGGGTTGTACGCGGCCCGTCAGAGTGTCGCCTCTGTCGGCAACAGGTGACAGCCGCGAAACAGGCAGAGACATTCATCGAGGAAAACTTCGAGGACCTTCCGACCTACATCGGCGAAGATACCGGGTCGCCCGTTCTCGGAGCAGCCGATCTCGCCCTGTTCGCCGAGCACGTATTTCTGCGCCGGGCTTTACATCTGAAAACGAGACCACCTCGGCGCCAGAAACCGCGCTTGCGCCCGGCCAAGTGGCCCATCCTCGAGGCGCCTTTATCGTTCGTGCTGGGCAAAGGCGGAGTAGGGAAGACCACCATCTCAGCCGCCCTCGGTTTTACTACCCGAAAGAAACGTGGACCCGTGGTCGAAATTTGTTCGGTCGATCCCGCTCCGTCACTCGACGACATTTTTCAAAGCGATATTACCGATCGTGCGAAACCAGTCCTCGGCGATCCCCGCTTCCACGCATCCGAACTGGATTCGGCCGCCCTTTTTCATCAGTGGGTCGCAGAGCTGAAATCCAGCGTTGACGATTCCACCACGACCGAAGTGTCCGGCATCCACGTGGATCTTTCATTCGAGCGCCGGCTTCTCGAGCAACTGCTGGACATCGTTCCTCCCGGTGTCGACGAGGTCTTGGCAATCTTCCGCATCCTTGATTTGCTCCATCACGACGCACGAGTTCTGATCGACATGGCCCCCACCGGACACGGCCTCGAATTATTGCGCATGCCGGATCGCATCCTCGGCTGGACTCGCCCGTTATTGAAAACCCTTGCCCTCCACCGTACACTTGCGATGGCCCGCGAGGCGGGAGTGAAGGTCGCCGAGCTTGCTCACCGCGTCCGCGAACTGATCGCTATTTTGCAAGACGCCGAACAGACGCAGATCTGGGCGGTGATGCTCGCGGAACAACTTCCGGACCGCGAGACTGAACGAATGATGGGCGATTTGCAGACGTTGCGCCTGCCGCCAAAAGCGCTTTTCGTCAATCGCATTCTGTTCGAGGAGGATGTCGGCGATTGTCGCCGTTGTAGCATCGCATCGCGGTGGCAGCACGCCACGCTCGCTTTACTTCGAAAGCGCTATACAGAAACGGAAATCTACGTGGTCAGGAACTTCGCTACTGAGATCGCCGGCAAGGCCGCCCTGAACAGGTTAACTGACGAGCTATGGCAACTCGCCTAAACACGAAGCCCGATACCGCAATTTACCTCTACGGCATCACCAGGCAGGCTGTCCCCAGCCCCAAGGTGATCGGCGTCGACGGTTCAGCCGCCGTCGACGGTTTGCCGTGCGCCGGATTCGTCTGCTGGATCAGTCGAGTTTCACACGCCGACTTTGCCGAGAACCTTGCCCAGAACATGGAGAATCTCGATTGGTTAGCCGCTGCTGGTGTCCGGCACCAGCGCGCCGTCGCCGCCATCGCCGAACAGACCCAGATTCTGCCGGCGCGCTTCGGAACAGTGTTCTTGAGCGAAACCTCGCTCCAGACTGATGTCGAGAAGCGAAAGCGAACCCTTGATGCCGATTTCAGGCGGATTGATGGTGCGGACGAGTGGGGTGTGAAAGTCTTTACCTTGCCCGCTAAGGTGGAATTACCGCCAGCAGAATCCAGAACCGGCAAGGATTACCTCAAGGCCAAGGCCGCCATGCTGCAGCGGCGTCCGTCCAAGCAGGCGAAAGGTCCCGATCCGGAACTTCAGGCCTTCGGCGAACAGTTGACTAAGCTGGCAGTCGCGGCCGCCGATGGAGGAAAAGTTAGTAGCGGCCAACGTGGCCTGGAATGGCAATCATCATTTCTGTTGAAACGTGCGGACCGCAACAAGTTCGAGTCGCTGTTGAAGAAGTATTCGAAACGGTGGACCGATTCGCGGCGCATCGAAGTTACCGGACCATGGCCGCCGTATTCATTTGTATCGAAGGATAGTGCTAGCCGCTAAAAAGCACCTTAGCGAACCTGATTGATGACCGCAGCCAATAACATTGTCTTTACTGGCACTGAACCCGGCGACGAGACGTCGTTGCTCGACATTCTCGATCACGTGCTCAACTCCGGTGTAATCATCCGCGGAAACTTGGTGATCTCTCTAGCCGGAGTCGATCTCGTTTTCGTCGGCCTCGACGTGATTCTCACCTCGGTCGAAACGGCGCTGCGGCAAATGCAGATCGCGGCATTGCCGCCGAAGCCTTAGACCTCCATGCCCATGCTCGCCTACTGCATCACTGAAGCGAACGCACACGCAGCGATCCCGCCGTTCGGAGTCGGCGGAGCCGTCATTCAGGTTTTTCATCATTCCGACTTGCAATGCCTAACTTCGTCGCTGCAACCCGAACAGGTCCCCCAACTGTCAGGCCGCGACGCCGCACTCGAGTTCCATCAGGTATTGCAGGAAGTCTTTAAGAGTTCTCCCATCATCCCGTTCCGTTTCCCCACTACCGTGCAGGACGAGGCCGAATTGTTCCGTTTCTTGCACGAACATGCCTCCGAATATCATGAATGGCTGAATCGCTTGCGTGATATGGTCCAGATGGAAATCAGGATCAGCGCTAAAACCAAGGAACATGACGGGGTTGCGCGGCGCCCGACCGGGACCGCTTATCTTCGCGCCAAACAGCACTCCGAAGTCAGGCTGAGGACCATCGCAGAACGGATTCGCTCCGCATCAACCACAACCGTATCGGAGTGGCGCGAACGCGATTCTGGTCAAGCCAAGCGGCTCTTTGCCTTGGTTCTGCGTTCATCCCTGTCGCGGTTCAAGGATCAGCTGGCGAACTTAGAAGTCGAACCGGAGTATCTGATCCGAATCAGTGGACCTTGGCCGCCGGCGGAATTCCTGAACTGATCGATATGACCGATAGCAATCAAAACCGCCGCGACGAGGCGCCCGCGAACTTTCATGCCGCCCTGCCGGACCGCATTGACTGTACAGCAGAAAACGTCGAGCAAGGCCTGGCCAAGCTCGTCTTGAGCCTGATCGAACTTCTGCGGCAGCTCCTGGAAAGACAGGCCATCCGCCGCATGGAAGGCGGTTCTTTGACCGACGCCCAGGTGGAGGAGATGGGAGAGGCCTTGATGAAGCTGGAGGCTAAAGTCCATGAACTGGCCGCGCAGTTCGGCCTCACGCCCGCCGACCTGAACCTCGATCTTGGACCCCTGGGCCACCTTTTGGACAAATAATTCCAGTTCTGGGCAACTACTCTGCCCGGGGATGAATCGTAATCCGACACATTCAGCTTGGAGCCGCAATCGGGCGGGTCAGAGCGTTGACTTCCACGCCATTAGCAATTAGCATCACGCGGCAGTACCAGCTTTTTCAGTCTCCCCCAGCACGTCAGAAAGAGCCGACCTATGGAACGGGCACCCACTGTCTCCGGAACTACCAATCTGCTCGACATCTTGGACCGGGTTCTGGACAAGGGTTTGGTGATTGCGGGCGACGTGCGCATCTCGCTCGCCAATGTGGAACTACTGACAATTCGCGTTCGGTTGCTGGTCTGTTCCGTGGATAAGGCGGAGCAGATCGGTCTGAATTGGTGGAAGTACGACCCGCATCTTACGATGCAGGCGCCTATAGTTCCCGCGGCGCTTCCTCAAGCAAAACCCCCAGGGCGGCGGGCCAACCCCACCCCGTCGCGACGTCAGAACCGTAGGCGATAGGATCCTAGGAGGAAACACTTCATGGCCGTCGAACGCGTATCAGGTGGCTCGAGCCTAATTGACGTTCTTGACCGAGTACTCGACAAAGGCATCGTCATCGATGCCTGGGTGCGCATTTCTCTGGTTGGCATTGATTTGATCACCGTCGAAGCCCGCGTCGTAGTGGCATCAATTGATACCTATTTGAAGTATGCTGATGCCGTCGGCCTGACCGGATTGGTGTCGCGGCCCCAGTTGACGGAAGTCGAAGAAGTCCCGGTCGCGGTTGAGACCACCCGCCGGGTAACCCGGGTTCCGGCACGTCGCGCCACGGCACGCCGCTAGTCGTACCCCATGAGGAGTTCATAGCGGATGGCCAGCCCACTGCTCAGGCCCAAAACGGACCGGTTTGTGGACCAGCGATCGTCGACCGAATCAGCCGCCTTGCGGTTGCTCTCCGCCGAGCGTCCCGAGGAGATCCTTCCCATTCTCCTGGAAGAGATCGTTTTCCTGGGATTCTCCAGGGCCCTGGTTCTGGAAGTCGAATTCGATACCGGAGAGGTGCGCCCCACTGCATCCCTGAACTGCGACCGCACTCTCCAGCAGAAGTTCCGCACCTCCCTCTGGGCCAGCGAGAATCCTGTCATTTCGGCGCTGCAGAATCTCAAGCCGACTCTTCTCCCGCCCACCTTCCACAAGGACCAGTTCTACGCTGTGCCCATGCTTTACCGCAGCCGCTCGCGATGCTGGGAAGCCGAGCGAGAGCGGCGCAACGACTGCCTCGCGGTGCTGAATTCTCAATCGGGGCGCAAGCTCCAGATGCAGGAGCAAGTCTGTGGAACCTGCGGCATGCGGTCTTATGTCGCTCTGGTGCTGGCCCAGGTTCCCAAAAATGTGAGCGAAGCGCAGCTGCGCCACCTGCGGCACCTGGTCGATCGTGCCAATCGTTATCTGTCGCGCCTGTTCAAGGTCGAACATTATTACAACCGCATGCGCGACATGGAGATCACCATCGCGCGCATGTCGACTGTCATGCAGAGCATGGCTGATCCCGTCATTCTGACCGACAACCAACACCGCGTCATCATCCAGAACCGGGCCGCTGAGAGGTTCTTCCGCGTCCCCGAAGGCGTCAGCGAGGGCGGCCGCCGCGCGGTCGAATTTAACAACCTGCTGTTCTCCGCGGCCCTTTCCTCCATGGTAGTCAGCGCCAGTGATGCATCCCGCGACCTCACGCTGGTCGACGTGATGGAAGGCGAAGAGGTGCTGTTCGAAGCCGTATGTGCCCCGACTTACACAACCGATTCGACGCGCACCGGCATGGTCACCGTGATGCGCGACGTCACCGATCTGCGCCGCGCTGACCAGGAGGTCCGAGCCAATCTTGAGAAATTACGGGCCGCCGAGGAGATCGTGCGGCAAGACCGCGATCGCTTGAATCTGGTCATCGAGAACGTTGGCGATCCCATCATTGTGGCCGACAACTCCGCCAAAATCGCTTTGCTCGATCCCCTCGCCAAGGAACTCTTCGGATCTGCCGAGGTCTACCGTCAGCCGCAACTGGTGAAGAACCAAGCCAAACTGGATGCATACCTGACAGCATTCACGTTCTCCTTCGCCGATAAAGAAAACAAATCCCTGCATCTCTATCATCCCGGCACGCGCACCGAAATCGAGTATGCAGCGCGTTCCGGAAAAATATACGATGCACGCGGCCAGGTCGCATTCACTGTCACCGTGCTTCGCGACTTCTCCACCTGGAAGAAGCTTGAACAACTCCAGATGGAGCGTCGAATGCTCGAAATGGAGAAGTTTGCCGCGACCGGCCGACTCGCGGGCACCATCGCCCATGAGATCAACAATCCAATGGAGGCAATCAAGAATGCCATTTACCTCCTCAAAGACCGTCTCGATTCCTCCTCGCAGCCCATTTATGAAGTTTTAAAAAACGAAACCGAGCGGGTCACACGCATTGTTCGCCAGATGCTGGGCCTCTACCGGAACGCGGGGCAGTTAGGCGCCTTCGACCTGAATAGCGTGGTGGAAGACACGCTTACGCTTTTTGGCCGGCCTCTGGCGAAAGCCGGCATCGTTGTCGAGAAGCAGTTCGGTCAATTGCCGCCTATGAAGGGCTCGGCCGACCAGTTCAGGCAGTTGTTGTCGAATCTCGTCGTCAATGCCCGCGACAGCATGAATGAAGGGGGCAAGCTTATTATCCGAACCAGGCATCTGCGTGCCGCAGACGGCATCCACGGTTGGCTTACCGTCTCGGTGGCCGACAGCGGATCGGGTATTCCCAAAGAACTTCAAAGTTCCATGTTTGAACCTTTCGTCAGTACTAAGGGCGAAAAGGGCACCGGCCTCGGATTATGGATTGTGAAGGGTATCGTCGAAAATCACACTGGTCGGATTCATGTGCGGAGCAGCGTGGGTAAGGGTACTGTATTTCGGGTTGCGTTTCCGATCGTTCACGAGCAGGTTCCGGCACAGACATGAAAGGTTTCGGGGCCGGACCGATTACATGACGAATCGCGGGAGACATTAGACACCTATGGCAAGCAAGGGGGCGACCAGGCCACCGAAGTCTGCGACCAGAGCCGCCAAGAGCTCCAAGGCGGGTAAAGACGATTTGCACGTCAAAATGGGCGACCGTCCCGTCGGCGTTGCGGAAACACCTGTAGGTGAGGGCGGACGCTACGTCTACGGCATCATCGAAGCCAAAGAGCAGACCAATTTCGGAAAAATCGGCATAGGCGGCGCCGGCGAGATGGTATACACGGTCAAATACCAGGACATCGCCGCGGTAGTCAGCAAGACCTCGGTTTACATTTTTGATCCGACGCGCGAAAACGCTCTCGCTCACGAACACGTCATCGAAACCGTGATGAAGAACTACACCATCATCCCCATGAGTTTCGGAACCGTGTTTCGCACCGATGACGACATTCGCGAAGTGCTGAAAAGTATCTACTCCTCCCTTAAAGATGTTCTGCACCAGATGGGTGGCAAGCTGGAGTTCGGCCTTAAGGTGAACTGGGACCGCGATCAGATCATTGAAGAGTTAAAGCGCGAAGACGAAGAGATTCGCCAGTTCCATCACGAAATTATTCGCAAGCACCTGCAATCCACATATCTGGCGCGAATGCAGCTGGGCCGCATGATCGACAAAGCCTTGGCCGAGCGCGCCACGCAGTACGTCCGCGAGATCTACGAATCCCTGCGCAGCGTTTGCGTGGCTTCTCGCGATAATCAGCCGATCGGCGACAAGATGATCATGAATGCGGCTTTTCTCGTGGACCGCAATCGCGAGGCTGAATTCGACGATGTCGTGAATAAGATCGCACGCAAATACGGAAAGCGCCTCAAATTCAAGTACACCGGTCCCTGGCCGCCATACAACTTCGTCAACATCCGCCTCAAGCTTGAACGTGTCACTGCCGGATAGGAGATCGCATGTTCCTGATTGATGACCTGCTGCTGTTGCCGATTTCCGGCTTCAAATTCGTGTTTCGTACTCTGCAGAAGGTTGCCGAGGAACAGTACACGGATGATGCTCCCGTCAAGGAGCGGCTGCTGGAGCTGCAACTCCATCTCGAGTCAGGCGATATTTCTGAGGAAGATTATCTCGTCGAGGAAGCAGCCATCATGCGTGAGCTCCGCGCCATCGAAAATCGAAAGCGCGAGATGGCTGGCTTACCTCCCGAAGCGGCAGACCGGGGATTCACTTTCCGGTCCGGCGAACCGAGCGGCGCCTCCGCTTCCGTCACCTTCCATCAGGATTCAGAGCGTAAACCTTAATTGGCACGCGGAGGGCTGTTTGGCAGCCAAGAAGAAAAGAACTCAAGCCGCCAAACGAAGGCTGAAACGGCTTCCGCCGTCGGCGGCAGCTGCTCGGGACGAGGGCCCGCGCTTGCTCCCCCTGGCTGACCCTAATAAGGAACCCTCTCGCCTCGAGCACTACCTCGATCTTGCCGATTGTGCGCTCGGCATGGATGACGAAACTCATAAAAACGAGACCTGACCGTTCGGAACACGATAGAGACTCTCAACACCCCTCGCCGACCATGTTCCGCAGTGCGCCGAACCTGCCTTGCAACTTTGCCCCTGCCGCACGGCGGACAACTGGAGGCATCACCGATGCCTTCTAAGCGCTATTCTTATGATTCGCTTGAGAACCCGCTACCGAGGCTCCGTGTAGATCCGAAGCGTGAACGACACTTTCGGGTCCATCGTGCCGCGATGTAAACTTTCCCGTCGTCACACCCTAGGGAGCCTACGTCTGTCCGCTGAGAAACAAATCGACTATCGAATTTTGTTAGCTGAAGACGACCCGGGCGTGATGTACACGTTCAAAGCAGTTCTTGAGCAGGAGGGCTTCTCGGTCGATTGCGCAGGTACGTTCGAGGGAGCAAAAGCGGCTCTTCGTGATGTTACCTACGATGCCATCATCACGGACTTTGCTCTGGATCGTGAAGATCTGGGCCTGGAACTTGCTCGCGAAGCCAAGCGCCGGAGTCCCGCTCCCGCCATTCTGATCTACACCAGCCATCCCACCGTAGAACGGCTGCGCCACGCGCTCGCAGCCAGGGTGGACTACTTCGCTTTCAAACCCATCGATCTGGATGAAATCAAGCTGGCTATAACGCGCTTGGTCACCCGCCGGGCGGAAGGATTGATGGCGTAATCTGGCGCGCGCACGGCCGGGCGTGGTGGTATCATGTTTCGTTCCTTTCTGGGTTTTTCAGCATGGCTCTACAACGCTCCGTCCTTCTTGTGGACGATGAGAGCAGCATCCTCCAGACACTTCGGTTAGTCTTCGAGCACGAAGGCTATACCGTGTCCACTGCCGAGAGTTGCGCCGAGGCGGTCGGCCTTCTCAGCAACGGGCACGACTTCGATGCCGTGATCACGGACCTCAACATGGAAAAGGACGACATCGGCTTGGAAGTCGCACGCGTAGCCCTCAAGGGCCGCCCCAAGCCGGCTGTCATCATCTGCACCGGTTTTGCAAGCATGGCAAACTCCCGGGCCGCGATGGATATGGGAGTGGACTACATGGCACATAAACCGGTCGAATTGCAGGAACTCATCTCGGCGTTGAACCGGCTCATCGCGCGTCACCGCGAATTCGAGGGTAAGAAATGACCCCGAAGCAGGGTACCTTGCCCAATCCGCTGGCCCTCGTCGTTCACGGCGATATGGCTGCTTTGTCTAAGTTCCAGGCAGCACTGGCCAGGAAAGGGTTCACGACCATTGTTGCGCGTGATCTGCCGACCGCACTGCTGGCCATAACCCAACATTACTTTCAACTCGCGATCGTCTCATCCCAGTTAGCCGAGGGCGGGGACGGGTGGCCTCTCGCAGGTGTTCTGCACTTGGTTTTCCCTCGTGCTTTCGTCGCCGTTGTGTCTCCTGTTGAACCTGACGTTCTCACCTTGCAAGCCGCGATCAATTACGGCGCGCGAGAGGTGTACGATCAATCTAGTCCCGCCGAGGACATCGTGAACTCAATCGTTGCCCAATTGATTTCCTCGGAAGGAGCAAACAACACGAAAGTGCAGTAGTGATGGCAACCGATTCCAAGCACGCGAATGCAGCAGAACGGCAAATGACAGATAAAGCGGCGACGATCCTATGTGTCGATGACGAAGAGCCGGGTCTCGTCGTTCGTAAAATCCTTTTGGAGCAAGCCGGTTACCACGTGCTCACCGCCCGCTCCGGCCCGGAAGGCATCAAGTTGTTCAAATCAACACCGGTTGACGCTGTTGTCTTGGACTACTGGATGGCCGGCATGAATGGCGTCGCCGTTGCCCGTGAATTAAAGCGACTCGACTCCGGGATTCCAATCATCATTCTCTCCGCCTACGGAACTCTTCTTGACGAGACCCTTGGGCTCGCCGAAGTCTGGATCCGCAAAGGAGAAGAAGATCCGCAATACCTGCTCGCTCAGCTATCTGAGCTGCTGAACCGCCGTAAGCACGAGTAACACCTGCGCGCTCTCCTGGTCGCCATGCGTTCTGAATGTGCAGCAGCTGCTTGCCGTCCCGCATCTAGGAACTCGTGAACTCGCCTGGAAATTCGACTACGCCAGATGTGATTATCATCGGCGCCGGAGCGGCTGGGTTGGCCGCAGCGGTGGAGCTCGGACGAGCCGGCCTCAAAGTAAGAATTCTGGAAGCGCGGGACCGCATTGGCGGGCGTATCTTCACGCGCCGCGACCCGGTTTCGAATGCTCCCATCGAACTCGGAGCGGAGTTTGTGCACGGGCGTCCCGCCGAAATCTGGGAACTGTTGCGCTATGCCGGCATTACACCCGAAGAAATGACGGGCGACGCCTGGTGCTTCCGAAACGGGCGCTTGTGTGCCTGTGATTTTTTCGCGGCCGTCGACAAGCTTCTAGGCAAGCTCGATGACTCCGGCCCCGACGAATCCTTCACCGAGTTTCTCAACCGTTGTGGTTCCGACTGTGATGAGGAAAACAAACGCTGGGCGATCGGTTATGTACGCGGCTTTCACGCCGCCGATCCGGGCCTCATCAGTGTTCATTCCCTCGTTAAGGGAATTCGCGCCGATGAACCCATCGATGGCGAACGGGCATTTCATGTTCCGCAGGGATACGAGGTGCTGATCGACGTTCTGCGCCGACGGTTGCGCGAGTCGACAATCCTCGACATGGGGATGCCGGTCGAACATATACACTGGCAGCCCGGTCGCGTCCGCCTTGGCATCACGGGCCATTCTGATGCCGCGGAGGCATCCCGATTGCTCATTACTGTGCCACTCGGTGTCCTGCAGGCCGGTCGCGGTGACCCCGGCTATATCGGATTCGATCCCGAGTTGCCGCTCTTCAAGCGTGCCGCTCTCGACCAACTCGCGATGGGCAAAGTGATGCGCCTCGTGCTCCGCTTCCGTGAGCGCTTTTGGGATAAGCTCCGGCCATCCGACGATCCGCACAAAACGCTTTCCAATATGAGCTTCCTTTTGTCTCAGGAAGGTTTTTTCCCCACCTGGTGGACGACCATGCCTCGGAAGCTTCCCATCATCACTGCCTGGGCTCCATCTTCGTTCGCGGAACAACTCTCATCACTCAGTGAGCCTGAGGTGCTCGGAACGGCGCTGCAGACGCTCAGCACCCTCTTTGGCGTCGACCTTGCCCGAGTCGAAACCTTGCTGGAAGCCGCTTCTTGGCACAATTGGCAGGCCGACCCATTCACCCGCGGTGCGTACAGCTATGTCAAGAAAGGTGGCGACACGGCCCAGTACGATTTGGGTGTTCCTGTCGAGAACACCCTTTTCTTCGGCGGCGAAGCGACAGACACGTCGGGGCATACTGGAACGGTGCATGGAGCCATCGCAAGTGGCCGGCGTGCTGCGAACGATATCCTACGCACCTATAGCGGCAGTACCGCGGCCAGACCAGCCTGAATTCCACCGCTTCGCTCGCACCCAGCGGAAGCACCGTTTCACACCATCCCGCAGCAAACCCGTCCAGTCAACCCTCATCCAAGCCGGAATCTAGATCCCGGGAGAGCTATTCATGGACAAAATTCCTGTTTCCGACAATGACATTGTGTCTCTCGACCACATTGCAGAGGGTCTTAGCGGATTGCGAATCGCTTTTGTGAACCTGTTCGCCGTCTCGCTCGGAACAGGAGACTGGACTCTCGTTGACGCGGGCACGCCGCTGTCCGCCGACCGGATCCGGCGATGGACTACTTCGCAGTTTGGCGATGTGGCGCCAAGATCAATCGTGCTTACCCATGGACATTTCGATCATGTGGGCGCTTTGGAAGACTTGGCCGAACAATGGAACGTACACGTCTACGCTCATCCACTTGAACTCCCATACGTGACGGGACAGAAGCAGTATCCCCCGCCGGATCCCGCCGTCGGTGGCGGACTCATGGCGCTAATGTCGCCACTGTACCCCCGTGGTCCTGTCGACGTACGCGATCGCGCTCAGCCGCTTCCGACTGACCACAGCGTTCCCGACCTGCCGGGCTGGCGCTGGATACATACGCCTGGACATACCGAAGGGCATGTGTCCTTCTTCCGAGACTCGGATCGAACGCTGATTGTCGGAGATGCATTCTGTACGACCAAGGCTGAATCGCTGGCGGCGGTCGCCACTCAGCGTCCGGAACTACACGGGCCGCCTGCCTACTACACCAGCGACTGGGACAAAGCTCGCGCTTCTGTAGAACAACTCTCGCTCTTGCGTCCGAGTTGTGTTGCGCCGGGACACGGGCAGCCCATGGCAGGAACCCACGTCGCCGACGCGCTGAGCGAACTGGCCAGAAACTTCGACCGCGTGGCACGCCCGCATCACGGCAAGTACGCAGCGTAAGTTGTTGATCGAAAATAACCTGCAACACTGCCCAGCAACTCGCATCTAAATCTCCATGGCACCGGAACAACCCAGGCTGGATGAAACCAAAGGCGTGGAACAAATTCGCGACCTCATCGACGAGGTCGTCGTGCTCTTGGAACTTTCCCGCGACTTCGACGTCGCTTGGAATATCGCCAATGAAGTCTGTGACCGCTACGGACTTGGGCGTGCCGCCGCTTAGAGCTATTTGAATTTTGATTTTGACAGTTCTCTGATCAGCCCGATATCGTAACGCTATGTCGAAGTTAGCTCACCGCCATCATCACCATCACACGCACACCAGTGCGGCGGCGGGGGTGTCTGGCTGAGCTAGATAACCGACAGAGAAATTCAAGCCCGCTGACGCGATTACCGCTCAGCGGGCTTTTTGTTTGTGCGATTGGAGCAGCAATGGACAGCAACATCGATTTCGCGAAGATGCAAGGACTCATACCGGCCGTCGTGCAGGATGCCTCGAACGGGGAAGTACTTATGGTGGGGTTTATGAATGACACCGCCTTCACCGAAACGCTGAACTCCGGGTACGTCACGTTCTTCAGCCGAACCCGCAATCAGCTTTGGACCAAGGGGGAAACCTCCGGCAACCGTCTCAGGGTGTTAGCCGCACGCACCGACTGCGACCGCGACAGCCTTCTCTTGGAGGTCGAGGTCGAAGGCGCAGGCCTCGTATGCCATCGCGGTACTCGATCGTGTTTTACCGATACGGTGGGACCTTCCAGTCAGTCGCTCGTTGCCGAGCCCGCGGTGCGGCCATGAAGATCCGCCTCGGTGTCCCAAAAGGAAGTCTTCAGGAAGCTACCCTGCAACTCTTCGCCCGAGCTGGTCTGCCGATATTCACCAACGGCCGTTCTTACTTCGCAGCAACCGCCGATCCCGAAATCGAGTGCATGCTCATTCGCGCGCAGGAAATGGCCCGCTACGTCGAGCATGGCGTCTTGGACGCGGGGCTCACCGGCCTCGATTGGGTTATTGAGAGCGGCCTGGAAGTGATCACCGTATCCGACCTGATCTATGCAAAACAAAGCCGTGGAAAGGTGCGCTGGGTACTCGCCGTGCCCGAGCAATCAGATTTTCGGCGCGCGGAGGATCTCAACAACGCCATCATCGCGACCGAATTGGTCAATGTCACGCGAACTTACTTCGAACAGAAAAGAGTTTCCGTACGGGTCGAGTTCTCCTGGGGAGCTACCGAGGTGAAGCCACCCATGCTCGCCGATGCCATCGTTGAGGTCACGGAAACCGGTAGTTCTCTCAAGGCCAATCATCTCCGCATTATCGACACCGTTCTCCAATCCAATACTCAGATCATTGCCAACAAGAATGCCTGGCGAGACGATTGCAAGCGCCGGAAAATCGAGAACCTTGCCCTCATGCTTCGCGGCGCGATGGAGGCTCAGGACCGGGTCGGATTGATGCTGAACGTAAAGCACGAAGACCTGGATGCGGTCCTGTCGGTCTTGCCCGCTCTTAAGAAGCCCACCATTTCACGTCTGAGCGATGACGACTGGCTCGCCGTGAACACGGTCATCGAGGAATCGACGGCCTGGCAGATCATTCCGCGCCTCAAGGAAGCCAAAGCGCAGGGCATTGTGGAATATCCACTGAACAAGGTGGTCATGTGATGCGGATTCTCTCTGGATCACCCGCCGCGCGCTACGTCGCCGAACTTGCAGGAAGATCTTCCCGATCGTCCTCAATCGAGCCGCGCGTCCGGCGTATTGTGAATGATGTTCGTAGAAACGGTGACCGCGCGCTAGTCCGATATGCGCGCCGTTTCGATGGGATACTGAAAAGTGAGACGCTTCGGGTATCGCCAGCAGAAATAAATCTCGCGTGGAAATCTGTTGATCCTCACTTCAAGTCGTCCCTGCAAACTGCCGCAGCCAACATCGGACAGTTTTGCGAATGGCAGAAACCTGTTGAGTGGACGCGCACGCGTAAAGGTGCCTTGGTCGGCCAACTCGTTCGCCCGCTGGATTCGGTCGGCTGCTACGTTCCCGCTGGACGCCATCCGCTTGTATCCACCCTGCTCATGACCGCAATTCCTGCGCAGGTCGCCGGCGTCAAGACCATTCGCGTGTGCTCGCCGCAGCCGAGAAGGGAACTGCTGGCCGCTGCCGCAATGCTCGGTATCTCCGAGGTATATCGCGTTGGTGGTGCCCACGCCATCGCTGCCCTCGCGTACGGCACCGAAAGTATCCTGCCCGTCGAAAAGATTGTTGGTCCGGGCAACTCGTATGTCACAACTGCGAAAAAGCTGGTCAGCTTTGATTGCAGTATTGACATGCTGGCGGGCCCCACTGAAACAGTTGTGTACAGTGAACGGGGACAACCACACTTCATTGCTGCTGACTTAGTCGCGCAGGCCGAGCACGATCCGGAGGCTCTCGCGATTTTCATAACGACCAGGGTCCAACTGGCCAAGGCGGTCGCCAAATCCGTAGAAGAAAGGACCGCCGGCAATCAAATCGCGTTCGAGTCGCTGCGAAAGAGCGGTGCCGTCCTGATCGGCCAATCGCGCCACCAGGCGGTTGAGTGGCTCAATCAAATTGCGCCCGAACACCTCACTATTGATGGCCCGGAGCTGCCGCTGATCCGCAATGCCGGGTCGGTGTTCATCGGCAATTACTCGCCCCAACCTGCTGGTGATTACGCTACCGGTCCCAACCACGTGCTTCCTACGGGAGGAGCCGCCCGTTTCCGCGGGGGCCTTAGCGTGCTCGATTTCGTCAAGATCATTACCGTGCAGAAACTCTCGCGGCCCGCTCTCCGCGAAATGTCGCCGGTCATAACGACCCTGGCGGAGGTGGAAGGTCTACTAGCACACGCCGACTCCATCCGAGTGAGGTGCAGAAATGCTTGAACCCAGAACTGCAGTTAGGCACCTCTCTTCGTACCATCCGCCACTTGCCGGTCGCGAGGGCATGCGCCTGGATTTCAACGAGAACACCATGGGCTGCTCGCCGCGTGTCCTTGCCCGTTTGCATACGATCACCGCCGAGGAACTCGCACGTTATCCGGAGCGTGAACCCGTGGAGGCGCTCGTTGCGGCGCACCTCGGCATCAGTTCGGCCGAACTCCTGCTCACGAACGGTGTGGATGAAGCCATACACCTGCTTTGCGAAACATACCTCGAGCCCGGCGATGAGGTCGTCATCGCTGTTCCAACGTTTGCGATGTACGAAATCTCGGCAAGTGCCACGGGTGCGTCCATCATCCGTGTTCCCGCTGAACCAGATTTCCGTTTTCCCCTCGATAGCGTGCTTGGCGCGATTAGCGATCGCACGCGCCTGATCGCCATCGCCAATCCCAACAATCCGACGGGCGCCGTCGTCGCGATGTCCGAATTGTTCGCGATTTGCCAGGCCGCTCCGAAGTCAGCTGTTCTGATCGACGAAGCTTATTACCACTTCTACGGACAAACGATTGTGGGCGGCTGGCTGGAACACCCGAATCTGTTCGTAGCCCGGACATTTTCCAAGGCCCATGGCCTGGCTGGTCTGAGGATTGGCATTCTCGCGGGAAGCAAGGAACAAATTCCGATGGTTCGCAAGATCAGCTCGCCATACAACGCGAATGCCATTGCCCTGGCTTGCCTTCCCGCCGCGCTCTCCGATGAAGAGTACATCACCCGGTATGTCTCGCAAATCCAGGTTGGCCGCGCCCGGTTGGAGGGCGAGCTGAGCGCCTGGGGTATTGAGTTCTGGCCCAGCCACACGAATTTCGTATTGATGCGGCTCGGCAATCTGAATCAGAGTTTTATTCGATCAATGCGGCGTCGCGGAATTCTGGTGCGTGACCGCTCCTCCGATCCTGGTTGTGATGGCTGTGTGCGGATCACGATTGGCACTCCGGAACAGATGGATCGTCTGGTGTTAGCTCTGCGCGCAACCTGTGACGAGATCGGTCTCAAACAGCCGGAGGCCGTGTGAGGCGGGCAGCAATCCAACGCAAGACAAAAGAAACGAACGTCCGCCTTTCGCTTGCGCTCGAGGGCCGCGGCCGTCATCGCGTCTCTACCGGCATCCGTTTCTTTGACCACATGCTGGAATTATTCGCACACCACGGTGCCTTCGATCTGAAGCTCGAGGTCACAGGAGACCTCGATGTCGACCAGCATCACACCATCGAAGACGTAGGTATCTCGCTCGGACAGGCCTTTGAGAAGGCGCTCAGGACCAAGCGAGGCATCCTGCGTGCAGGATATTTCGTTATGCCGATGGATGAAACCCTGGGTCTCGTGGCCGTGGATTTTTCCGGACGCACTGCCTGTGAAGTCGAGACCAAGGTGGATGTCCGGCTCGTTGGCGATTTGCAATCGGAGCTGGTCTACGACTTCTTCGAGGGTTTCGCCCGCGGTGCGCACGCCAGCGTTCACGCTCGCGTGCTGTACGGACGCTCCAACCATCACAAAGTCGAAGCGCTTTTCAAAGCGTTTGCCCGTGCGTTGCGTGCGGCTTGCTGGCGGGACCCTCAAATGCGCCGTCTGCTGCCGAGCACGAAAGGATTGTTGTAATGATCGCCATCATCGACTACGGCGCCGGCAACCTGACCTCGGTCAAGAAGGCGCTGGATTACTTGCAAGCCGATCCGGTCATTACTGCGGATCCCAAAGTGGTACAGGCGGCCGATAAAATCATTCTCCCAGGTGTCGGGCATTTTTCAGCTACTTCGTCCCTTGACGCTCTCGGCCTGCGTGCTGCAATTCAGAGTTCCATCCATCGCAATGTCCCATTTCTCGGCATCTGCGTCGGGATGCAGTGGATGTGTCGCCGCAGTGAGGAAGCGCCGGAAGTGCGCGGACTTGGACTGATCGCGAGCGAATGCCGGCGTTTTCCTTCGGAAAGCAAGTGTCCCCACGTCGGGTGGAACTCGTTGACTGTCCACAATTCGTCCCGGATTTTCCGGGGCATACCTTCCGGCTCGTTCGTCTACTTCACGCATTCGTATCGCGTGCCTCTGACCGACGCGACGCTGGCCGAGGCCGAATATGCGGGACCATTTTCCGCCGCTGTCGAGTGCGGCAACTGCTTCGGCGTGCAATTCCATCCGGAAAAATCCGGCGAGACCGGGCTCGCTGTGTTGAGGAACTTTCTCGCATGCTGACCAAGCGAATCATTGCGTGTCTGGATGTGGATGCCGGCCGGGTGGTCAAGGGGGTGCAATTTCAACAACTCCGCGACGCCGGTGATCCGTCCCAGCTGGCGAGAGCGCATGCCGACTCGGGAGCTGACGAACTCGTCCTCTTGGACATCACTGCAACCCACCAAGGCCGCGCCACACTGCTCGACGTGATTCGGCGAACCGCTCGCCAGATATTCATTCCGTTCACCGTGGGCGGGGGAATCCGGTCTCTCCATGAGGCTGCCGCAATATTCGACGCCGGTGCGGACAAGGTCAGCATCAACTCTGCTGCGATTGCCGAGCCCGCCTTGATCACGCAAATCGCCCAGCGTTACGGTTCGCAAGCCGTCGTCCTCGCCATCGACGCTAAGCGAAATGGTAACGGTGGTTTCGAGGCCTACGTAGCTGGCGGACGCCGGCCCACCGGACGACACGCCGTGACCTGGGCGCGCGAAGCCCAGGAAAGAGGTGCCGGTGAGATTCTGCTCACATCCATGGACCGCGACGGAACCGGTGCAGGGTTTGACTGCGCATTGACCGCGGCCGTATCACGCGCGGTCGACATTCCCGTCATCGCCTCAGGTGGTGGCGGATCTCCCCGGACCTTCGTTGACGTGTTCGAAACCGGGCAAGCCGACGCGGCACTGGCTGCATCTATTTTTCACTTCGGGGTCAGCAGCGTTTCAGAACTGAAGCGGCACCTGTTCGGCACGGGCGTTCCCGTGAGGTGGCCATGCTGATCCCCTCGATCGATCTGATGGGCGGAAAAATTGTTCAATTGGTTCAGGGAGAGCGCAAGGCGCTCGAGTTCGACGACTTCGAGTCCTGGATTGACCGCTTCTCCAGCTATCCGCTGGTGCAGTTGATCGACCTCGACGCCGCCCTTGGCACCGGCAACAATCGCTCGCTCATCGAGCGTTTTACCACACGCCTTCCTTGCCAAGTCGGTGGCGGCATCCGCACTGTCGAGGACGCCAAAACCGCACTCCAGAGCGGAGCTCAGCGGGTCATCATTGGCTCAAGCCTCGTCCGCGCCGGCCAGCCGAATACGTTGTTCGCCGCAGAAATCTGCGCAGCCGTCGGTCGCGAGCGGCTGGTCTTCGCCCTGGATTCCAAGCAGGGGCGCGTTGCCGTGCGCGGCTGGCGCGAGCTAACCAACATCACAGCACATAGCATGATGTTGGCGCTCGAGCCCTGGTGCTCCGCGTTCCTTTACACGCACGTCGACACCGAAGGCCTCATGCGAGGACTGCCGCTCGATGCCGTTCGACCACTCCGCCTCTTGACCCGTAAGCAACTAATCGTAGCTGGGGGGATCGCGAGCGCTGACGAAGTCGACCAACTTGACGCCTTACGCATCGACGCCGTCGTCGGCATGGCAATCTACAGCGGTCGCCTGCGGGTATGACCTACGGCGACGTCTTAAGCCTTGATGTTTGGCGATTATTACTGGACGGAACTCGCCACCTGCGAGAACACGATGTTTGAGTTCGACCCAATCAGTCGAATCGTGCCCACGACGATGATGAGAATGACGGCCACCATCACAGCGTATTCGGCGATGTCCTGGCCTGATTCGTCGGTCCAGACCCTGCGAAGAAAATTCGACACGTAAGCCTCCGGGGGATGAGGAAATCCGATCCTTAATTCTGGGTAGTTCCTGAATTGTGGAGCGATGCGCTCATCATGTACTCACCCTCTTCGCTTGTCAACGCGTTTGTTCAATAATTTTGCATGTGTGCGATGGAGTACGGAACTTACCTGTTCAGAAGTGCTTGGCGGGTTCCGTTGAGGCAACACTTGCACTTTTACTGGGGCGATGTCTGCCGTGCGACCGGCGCGGAGGGACGAATTACTTGAACAAGGTCAGTTGCAGAATGCTGTGCGAAGTCGAGAACACGGCCCGGAAGAACCCCGAGGTAAATCGTTGCCGCGAGGGTTAGTACCAGCGCGGTGCCGAGTCCCGCGGGTATGTCGAGGACCGGCACATCTTCGCGGCCCTCTCGCATGTACATCACTACGATGATTCGTAGATAGTAGTACGCCGCAACCGCGCTGTTGATTACGCCAATGATCGTCAAACCGACCAGGTTAGCTTTCAGCGCCGCGCTGAAGACGTAAAATTTCGCGAAGAACCCACCGGTTACTGGAATCCCGATCAGCGATAGCAAAAAAATCGTCAGCGTTGCCGCCAAGACAGGCGAGCGCCTTCCCAATCCGGCGTAATCATCCAGGGTCGTATATTTTTCGCCTGCGTTTGCGAAGTGGCTGACCACGGCAAATGCACCGACATTCATGGCTGCGTAGGCGGCCGTGTAAAACATCGCTGCGGAAATACCATCTTCGGGTGCGGCCGCAAAGGCCACCAGCAAATAGCCGGCATGTGCGATGGAGGAATACGCCAGCAATCGTTTCACATTCGTCTGTACCAGCGCTCCAATGTTGCCCAGTGTCATCGAAAGCGCCGCGGAAATCCATATCATCCAGAATCGCCCTGGGGCGTTCGCCTCGAACAGCACTCGCAGCAACACGGCGAATGCCGCCGCCTTGGGACCCGTCGACATGAGTCCCACGATGGGTGCGGGTGAGCCTTCGTACACGTCGGGTGTCCACACGTGAAAGGGAGCCGACGCCACTTTGAATCCCAAGCCGATAAACATCAGCGCAACCGCGACGTATGCCAGAACCGGCGTGTTCCCCGCGTTCAGCGATTGGCTGATCTTGTCGATGTTCGTCGAACCCGTCGCCCCGAACATCAGCGCGATTCCGTAAAGAAAGAAAGCAGTCGCGAATGATCCGAGAAGGAAATACTTGAGCGATGCCTCGGCACTGGCCGCTTCGCGTCGCCGGAATCCGGCGAGAACGTATGTCGAAATTGACGAGATCTCGAGCGCAATGAAGATCAGCACGAGTTCCACCGCCGACGACATCAGGCACATTCCCACCGTGCCAAACAGAATCAGGCCGTAGTATTCGCCCGCCCGGATCTTCTGGACAGACATGTATTCGTAAGAAGCCAATATCACGACCGCTGCGATGGTCGTGACCAGCACGTGGAAAAAGATGCTGAATCCGTCCACCCGCACCATGTTCCAGAATGCGAATCCCGGGAAGCCCGCCTGGTATACGGATGCGGCCACGGCCGCCATGGAGCCGACCAACGCGATCGTCCCCAACACCCGTTGGTTGCGGCGCTCGTCGATCATCGGTTCAACCATCATGACGATCATCCCGAAAATCGAGAGCACTAATTCCGGCAGAATCCGCACATAGTCGACGCCTTGGGGAATTGTTTGCATCGCTTGCGCAAGTGCGGTGGTCATTGCCCCACCACCTTGCTGGCCATCTGCGCCATTGGCGTGAGGACCTGCTGAACCGCCGGATCGATGGCCCCGAGCCAAATCAGCGGAGCGACGCCCATCACCAAGGCAATCACCGCCCCTGGCCAGAGTGCTGCTTTCTCAAAGCCGGTCAAGTCGGGCAATCTGTTGTTCTCATCGTGACTGACTTTTCCGAAGAACACGCGCTGATACATCCACAGCAGATAGCACGCGCTCCAGATCACCCCCGTGGCGCCGAGAATGCCCCACACCGGGTGAGCTTGAAACGCGCCGCTGAGCACAAGGAACTCGCCCACAAATCCGTTCAGTAGCGGGAGCCCGACCGAGGCCAGGACAATGAACAAATACATCGCCGCATACATTGGCATGGGTGTAGCCAGCCCGCCGAACTCGCGAATCTCGTAGGTGTGCCGTCGCTCATGAATGATCCCAGCCAGCATGAACAATGCCCCGGTGGATACGCCATGCGCCAGCATCACAAACATCGCGCCGTTCAGTCCCGCCGTTGTGAAGCTGAAAATCCCCAGAACCACGAACCCCAGGTGGCTGATCGAGGAGTACGCGATCAGCTTCTTCATGTTCGGCTGCACCATGGCCACCAGTGCGCCATAAATAATCCCAATCAGCGCCAACACCGCGATCCACGGCGCGTTGCGATGTGCTTCCGCCGGAAACAGCCCCAGGTTGAATCGCAACATGCCGTACGTGCCCATCTTCAGCAGCACCCCTGCCAGCAGGACCGAGCCGGCAGTCGGCGCCTCCACGTGCGCATCTGGCAGCCACGTGTGAACAGGGAACAGAGGGACTTTTACCGCGAACGCAACGAAGAATCCCAAAAACAGCCACAGGGACGCACCTTGGAAATTCGGTACCTGTCCGGCACGGATAGCGCTCTGGATCGTTACGAAATCGAAGCTGCCGACCTTCGCATACAGCCAGATGATTGCCGCCAGCATGAAGACCGACGCTACCATCGTGTACAGGAAAAACTTTACCGCCGCGTAGACACGGCGTTCGTGACCGAAAATGCCGATGAGCAACGCCATCGGGATGAGCGTCGCTTCCCAGAAGAAATAGAACAGGAACATGTCAAGCGACGTGAAAACTCCAATGAGTGCGGTCTCAAGGATGAGCAGCAGGATAAAAAATTCCTTCACCCGCTCGTGGATCGATCGCCACGAGATCAGCACGCATAGCGGCGTCAAAAACGTCGTCAGCACCACCAGCCACATGGAGATCCCATCGATACCCATGTGGTAGTGAATGTTCGGGCTGCTGATCCACGGTACGTTGATCTCGTACTGAAATCCTGACTGGGTCCGATGAAAGTGCACCGGCAAGTGCAACGAGAGCACGAAGGTGAGGAGCGCGGTAACAAGAGAAAAGACGCGAATGTCGCGGTCACGCCGTGGAAAAAACATCAGCAGGATTCCCGCGCTCATGGGAATGAACGTCACCAGCGTCAGGATCCAGCTATTCAGCGCCTCGGAACTCATCGCACTCCCATCCAGATCATGTAAGCGATTACAACGGCCGCACCCGTTGTGACCCATCCCGCATACGACCGCAGATTGCCCGATTGCATATGGCGAAAGTTGTCGGAAACGTGCCGGGCTGCATCGGCACTGTCATTCACAGCACTGTCGATGACGCCCTGGTCGACGTCCCGCCACAGGATTTTGGTAGAGCCGTCAATCAGCGGCTTGACGAACAACATCGCGTACAACTCATCAACGTAATACTTGTTCACTACCGCGTCGTAAAAGCCGCCGAGCCCGGTCGCAATCTGTTCGGGTAATTCGGGCCTACGCTTATAGAACAGCCATGCCAGAAACAAGCCGAGCAGCGCCGCAGCGACGGAAATTCCGGTGAATGTCAATTCCGTGCCGTGACCGGTTTGAGGTTCTTGTCCTTCCGTCTGATTCTCTGGCGGGGCAGTCTCGCCGGCCTGCGCCGGTTCGCCGCTGATTGCCGGAGCCGTCGCGCGGAACACGGGCCCGAGAAACTTATCAAAGTGATTGCCGCCGCCCATCGATCCCGGAATGCCAATCCATCCACCCACAACCGAGAGCACAGCCAGGACGACCAAGGGACCCAGCATGATCCAGGGGCTTTCGTGAATGTGACCATTGCCGTGTGCATTGGGTGGGAGTGTTGCCGCTCCCGAATGATGGCCCGGAGAGTCATGCGGACCGTGTCCTGCCCCGTGTTCCAAGCCTTGTCCGACTGCGCCTCTGTATTCGCCGAAGAATGTCAGGAACCAGAGCCGGAACATGTAGAACGACGTCAGGAACGCCGTGAACACGCCGATCAGCCAGTACGCCCAGCTTGCCTGGTACGCCCGCCAGAGGATTTCGTCCTTGCTGAAGAAGCCCGCCAATGGAGGAATCCCGGCGATCGCAAAGGTTGCTGCCGTCATCGTCCAAAAGGTGTACGGAATTTTGGTCCGCAAGCCGCCCATGCGGCGCATGTCCTGCTCGCCGCCGAGCGCATGGATCACCGACCCAGCAGCCAGGAACAAGAGTCCCTTGAAGAACGCGTGCGTCATCAGGTGGAAGATCCCCGCAGAAAATGCCGCAACACCGCAAGCCAGGAACATGTATCCCAGCTGCGAAACCGTCGAGTAGGCGAGCACCTTCTTGATGTCGGTCTGCGCGACGCCAATGGTCGCGGCAAACAAAGCCGTTAGCACCCCAATGATCGCAACCACCGTGAGCGCATCCGGCGCACGCTCGAAGATCACGTGGGAACGCGAGACCATGTACACGCCTGCTGTCACCATCGTTGCCGCGTGAATCAATGCAGAAACCGGCGTCGGACCTTCCATCGCGTCCGGCAACCACACATAAAGAGGTACCTGTGCCGACTTGCCGCACGCGCCAACCATGAACAGCAGTCCAATAGACGTCAGCAGCCCCGCGCCCGCGGTCTCAGCAGGCATTTTCGCGATGGCAGGGAACACCTGGTCGAATGTCAGCGAACCGAAATGCTTGATCAGGAGAAACAGCCCAATCAGGAATCCGAAATCGCCGATGCGATTGACAATGAACGCTTTCTTCCCCGCCGATGCGGCGGAATCCTTCGTGAACCAGAACCCGATCAACAGGTACGACGCCAACCCAACGCCTTCCCACCCGATGAACATCAGCAGGTAGTTGTTGGCGAGCACCAGCGTCAGCATAAAGAACATGAACAGGTTCAGGTAGCTGAAGAACCGATAGAAGCCGCCTTCTTCCCACATGTACCCGATCGAATAAACGTGGATGAGAAAGCCGACACCGGTGACAACCAATAGCATTACGAGCGAAAGCTGATCGAGGTAAAAAGCGAAATCAGATCTGAACCCGCTGATCTGGATCCAGCGCGCCACGTACTCGATGTGGGGCAGCGACAGGGAAGAGAAGCGGCTGGCCACATACAACGCCCAGCCAAACGCAGCTCCGGAAAAGCTGACCGCGATTGCCGATATCAGCTGGCGCGAGAAACGCCGGCCTGCCAACCCGTTGATCAAGGCGCCGATCAGAGGCAGGATCGGGATAATCCACAGATGTAGATTCGCCGTCATAGTTTTAGCAGGTTCACCTGGTCAACATTCAAAGTCTCGCGCGTGCGATAGACGGCTATGATGATCGCCAATCCCACGGCCGCTTCTGCCGCGGCCACAACCATCACAAAGAACACGAACACCTGTCCGCTGAGCACCTTCCATTGCGCCGCGAATGCGACAAAGGCCAGGTTCACCCCATTCAGCATCAACTCGATCGACATGAAGATCGTGATGATATTCCGCTTGATGAGAAATCCCAGAACTCCGCACGCGAAAAGGATGCCGCTGAGCAGCAAATAATAGGGAAGCGGAACCATCAGACTCGGCCCCTCTCTCCGGGCGCAGGAGTTTCTTCCCGGGTCGCGAGCACTACCGCTCCCATGATGGCGATCAGAACCAGGACCGACGTGACCTCGAACGGCAGCAGAAAGTCGTGAAACAGCAGATTGGCGATCGTATTCGGCGGACCCGGCAGCGCACCCACCGGAACCGAGCCTGTGTTCGATTCGCGTAGCAGAGTCCAGGCAAGCAACACGCTACCGATTAGCATTCCCGGGACCCCGAGGATGATCGCAACCCGGCTTCCCCGGGTCTTCTCTTCTGCCCCCGCATTCAGGAGCATGATCACGAAGACGAACAGCACCATAATCGCGCCCGCGTACACGATGACCTGCACCGCGGCCACAAACTCGGCGCCCAGCAACAGGTACTCCACCGCGAGCGATGCCAAGACGGCGATCAGCGACAACGCACTGTTGATCGGATGGCTCTGCACGAGCAGGTTGACCGCTCCTGCCACGCAGATCGCGCCGAACACGCAGAATAGAGCTAAATGAAGCATGACGTTTTCACTCGATCCGGCCTTGCACATCTCCGGTCAATGCTGGTCCTGATCCGTGGAGCCGGGTACAAGCTCTGCGCTTTCCACTTCACGAGCGCAGGGCCACGATTAAAGCCGTTATCACCAGGTTCGCGACTGCCAGCGGAAACAAAAACTTCCAACCGAACGCCATCAGTTGGTCATAGCGGAAACGCGGTAACGTTCCGCGGACCCAGATGTACAGAATCATGAAGCCGAACACCTTCAGCACAAACCAGAACACCGGCAGGATGGCCTGCAGCGCATACGGTCCGAACAGCGGTCCGTTCCACCCGCCTAGAAACAGCAGCGTTGCGACAGACCCCACCGTGATCATGTTCGCGTATTCCGCCATGAAGAACATCGCAAACTTCATCGCGCTGTACTCGGTGTGATATCCGGCGACCAACTCCGTCTCGGCTTCCGGCAGATCGAAAGGTATGCGGTTCGTCTCCGCATACGCCGCCATCAGATAAATGAAGAACGCGATCTCCTGCCCGTGGAACACGTTCCACCGCGGGATAAAGCCCAGGAAGTGGCCCTGCTGAGCGCGGACAATATCATGCAGGTTGAAGCTGCCGGCCTTGATCAGCACTCCTACCAGCGACAGTCCCAGCGAGATCTCGTAGCTGACCATTTGCGCGCCGGCGCGCAGTCCACCCAGTAGCGAATACTTGTTGTTCGACGACCATCCCGCTAGTGCGACTCCGTATACGCCAATCGACGTGACGCCCAGGATGATCAACAATCCTATGTTCAGTTCAGGAGCGATCTGGAGAGGAATGTCGTAGTCGCCGATGATCACCGGATTGCCGAACGGAATGATTGCGATGGATGTCAGCGCGCAGATTACCGCCAGCATGGGCGCCGCAATATACAAGGGCCGGTATACGTGTGGTGGCGTCAGGTCTTCTTTAAACAGGAACTTGATTCCGTCGGCCAACGGCTGCAACAGTCCGAACGGACCGACGTAAGTCGGTCCCCAGCGGTTCTGCATGTGTCCCACCACCTTGCGCTCCAGCCACACGCTGTAGGCAACCGCCGTCAGCAGCACAAAAAGCGCCACCACGGTCTTGATGAAGGACACGAGAACGAAGGTACCGAGGCTCAAATCTTCTTTCTCCCAGGGTTACCGCTTCAGCCAATGACGGACACTGCTGCCGTCCCGCATTTAATCCGCCGCGGCGCTACGCTCATCGCTGCCGGGCTGTAGATGCGGGTTTTCGATTACCGTGTTGAGTGTGTTGGAATAACGTCCCAGAGTGCCTGACGTAAACAAATCATCGTGAGCCGGGACAATCAGCTCCGGATCGCGAACTGCTCCCGGGCCGGTCAGGCTTGTGTGTTGGTCGTTGCCCGCAAATAAGTTCATGCGCGACACGTCGTACCCGGGAACCAGTCGCTGGATTTCATCCAGAATGGCGGTCGGATCCAGTGGACTCAGCTTGGGCTCGAGCCCGTGAGCTTGCAGCCAAACCAGGTGCCGATCCGATTCTCCTGATTGCGCACCGCGCGATTGGCCCATGTCCGCCCGTGTGCCGGCGCCGAACGGTACCAGCTTGTGGACATCGAACCCCATCGCATCCGCGATGCGCACCATGATTTCAAAGTCCGGCTTGGTACCACTAGCTTCGCCGGCCTTTCTGACTAGCTGCACATCTCCACAAGTGTTGGTGAATGTCCCGGACTTTTCATAGGCGTTCGAAGCTGGAAGGATCACATCGGCAATGAGCGCCGTCTCCGTCAGGAACATGTCCTGCACTACGACAAAGCTCTTGGAGAAATCGAAGGGATCGATTTTGAACCGCCCGATGGGGTTCGCGCCTACGATGTACATCGCCTTCAGCGTTCCACCTCTCGCAGCTTCGACCATCTGCGCCAGATTCAACCCCGGATGCTCCGGCAACTCTCCCCATTCCTGGCGGAAGCTCTCCGCTTGATTTCCAGGGATGTAGCCAGGAAGCAGGTCTGGATATAGGCCCATATCGGCTGCCCCGCGCGAGTTCGCGTAATCACCGAGGCACACGAATTTCGCGCCGGAGATGCCAGAGCCAAATTTGACCAGCGATGCAATGTCGCCGCCGCGGAATTCCGCTCCGAAAATGATGACGAGGTTCTGCTCGCCCCTGAGCTTCTCGCGCAAGCCCGTCAACTGTTCGCGATTCGTGTGCTCGCTTACCAGACCGTCAGCGGCGGCATCATCGCCGGCGAGGAACCTGGCCAACGTTGCTTCCGACCCAGCGGGAATCTGCGTAACCGAAACAGCCTGCCGCCTTAGCTTGATTGGTTCGGAGTTGACGACGTAAAGGCGGGCCTTGTGCAGGCGCACGTTGTTCCGGATCTGCCACGCGAGCAGCGGATGCTGATTGGTGGGATCATTACCGATCAGTAGCATGGCGGGCGCGTTATACACATCGCGCATGCTGGCCGTGGCGTCGGTGCGCCCACTCAGGGCTGCCGCAAAAGCCGGGAAGTCGGCCGTGCGATGATGATCGATGTTGTTGCTCCCTAGAACTACGCGCGCGAACTTCTGAAGAAGGTAGTTCTCCTCGTTCGTCGTCCGGTTCGAACCCACTACGCCGATCGCTTGCCCCCCAAACTGTTCCCGGATCTCGCCAAAGCGTTTGCCGATACAGGCGAATGCCTCCTCCCATGTAGCTGGAGTGAGCCGCCCATTTTTGCGGATCAGCGGTTGCTTGATCCGGTCGGGGTGCTTGGCGAAGTCGAACGCGTACCGGCCCTTGATGCAGAGGAAATCCCCGTTGATGCCGCTCTTGTCGCGATTGTCTCCACGAACAATATCCATGCCGGCTTCGGAGCGGCGCACGCCCAGAGTGGTTTTGCACCCATCCCCGCAATGTGTGCAAATCGTGTCGATGTGGTTCATCTCCCACGGCCGCGTCTTGTATCGATACGCCCCCGACGTCAGAGCACCCACCGGGCAGATGTCGATGCACATGCCGCATTCTTCGCACTCGAGGTGGTCTTCTTTATTCGGCAGAATGGTCGACACCACACCCCGGTTCTGGACCCCCAGGGCCCACACGTCCATGCCTTCGCCGCAGATGCGCACGCAGCGGTAGCACAAAATGCAACGCGGACGGTCGAAGTACACCACCGGAGACCACTGTTGCTCTTCGCGGTGGTTCTTGATGTCGATGTACTTGGACTCGGCAGCGCCGTAGGAGAACGTCATGTCCTGCAGTTCGCACTCGCCGCCGGCGTCACAAACCGGACAATCCAGCGGATGATTCCCAAGCAGCAACTCGACCATGCTCTTGCGCGCCTGGTGAATCTCAGGCGAGTCGGTCGTCACCGCCATGCCTTCGCTGATGACGGTCGTGCACGCCGTCTGCAACTTGGGCATCTTCTCGATTTTCACGAGGCACATGCGGCAGGCGCCCTGCAAAGACAAGTTGGGGTAATAGCAGAACGACGGCACCTCGATGCCAACCGTCTTGCAAGCTTCAATCAGCAACGTCCCAGCGGGCGCCGTCACCTTCTTGCCATCTACCGTTATGTTTACGTCAGCCATGAAGAAATTTGTAATTTTGTAATCGAGTAATTTGGTAATTTAACGCGCCCGGGCCGTCCGCTGTGATGCCGTAAACACCGCTGCCAGTTTATGCGCTTCTTTCAAAAGGTCCTTCAGTCGATGCGCTGGGACTATGTCACAGTCGGGAAGCATTCGAGCAAAAGACGGATTCATCTGCTTCTTCAACCACAATGCCTGTCTTCGCAATCCACTCGGCCTTCGACTGCGCTCGACACGCAGCCCGGTAATTTGCAGCCACGGCAGTACCGCAGCGGAGCAACTGCTTCCCAAGAACCTGAGCATCACCGCTGTAAGGAAGTGACTTATAGAGCCGCACAATCCGAATGGCAAACTTCTTTGTACGGTCCCGAAGCTGCTCCTGCTCCGACGGCATTTGTGTTCAAAATTACAAAAATACCCGATTACCAAGTTACAAAATCCTGCTAATCCAAAATACAAAATCAAGCCAATACCGGAAGCTGTTCGACAGTACTGGACTTCTCGAACGGACACGGCCGGCCTTCCAGATGATCTTCAAACTCCTTTCGGAACTTTTTCACAAATGCAATCGTCGGCATGGCCGCGGCGTCCCCTAGCGGGCAGAACGTCCTCCCCAGCATGTTCTCCGAGAGATATTGGATGTTGTCGATGTCCTTCTTTACGCCACCGCCGGCGTGAAACCGGATCAGAGTCTTCTTCAACCAGTCAGTACCCTCACGGCAGGGAATGCACCAGCCACAGCTTTCATGCTGATAGAACTTCATGGTCCGCAGGGCGAACTTCACCATACAGGTGGTGTCATCGAGAACGACCACGCCACCGGAGCCCAGCATGGATCCGGCCTTCATCAACGTGTCGAAATCCATTGCCACGTCGATCTCGTCGGGCGTAAGGCACGGCGTCGAAGAGCCACCAGGCACGACAGCCTTCAGTTTGCGTCCATTCGGGATTCCGCCGCCCACGTCGTAGATCATCTTCTTGAGGTTGTAGCCCATGGGAAGTTCATAAACTCCAGGCCGCTCAAGATTCCCGCTCAGACAGAACAACCTTGTACCACCATTCTTTGCCGGTCCCAGACCTGCGTACCACTCAGCCCCGCCAAGAATAATGTGAGGAACGCTGGCCAGGGTTTCGGCATTATTAATCACCGTCGGCCCGCCCCACAGTCCGACCACAGCAGGGAAGGGAGGCCGAATGCGTGGAATGCCGCGCTTGCCTTCCAGCGACTCCATCAGCGCCGATTCTTCCCCGACTTCATAAGCTCCCGCACCGCCATGCCAGAAAATGTCCAGATCGTACCCACTGCCAAAGATGTTCTTTCCCAGGAACCCACGGGCATAAGCATCCGCTAGCGCCTTCTGCATAATGACCGACAAGTACCGGTACTCGCCGCGAATGTATATGTATCCGGTATGGGATCCCACCGCGAGCGCGGCAATCATCACGCCTTCGATCACCGAGTGGGGATCATGCTCGAAAATTAACCGGTCTTTGCACGTGCCCGGCTCGCTCTCATCGCCGTTGCACAGAACGTACTTCGGCTTGGGCGACTGCTTGGGCACGAACGACCACTTCATCCCCGTGTTGAACCCGGCGCCGCCGCGACCCCGCAGCCCGGAGTTCTTCACTTCATTAATAATCGCATCCGGCTGCATGCCGAGCGCCTTCTGAATGGCCTTATAGCCGTCGAGTGCCAGGTAGCGATCAATATCGGTCGCACCCTGGCCGAAGCGCTTGGAAACGATCCGGACCTCATCGGGATGTGAAACCAGCGTTGCCATTTTGCAATTTGATACTTTGTAATTTTGTAATTTAGTACCGCAATCCAACCCGCCTGTACCCCTGCCGCGTGCAACGATGGTTCTAAATTACAAAGTTACAAATTACTCAATTACCAGATCCTACTGCGTTCCTTTCTTCTTATATTCTTCGAGCACCTGGTCCATCTTCTCGGGCGTAAGATTTTCGTGGAAGTCGTAGTTGACCTGGACAGCAGGCGCCCAGCTGCACGCCCCAATACACTCGACTTCTTCCAAGGAAAACAGCCCGTCCGACGTTGTTCCTTTATGTTTCACACCTAATCGTTGCTTGCAGTGCTCGAGGAGCTCTTCGCCGCCCCGCAACATGCAAGCGATATTCGTGCACACCCCGACGTGATACTTGCCACGAGGCTTGGTCGTCAGCATCGAGTAGTAGCTGATTACGTTCCGAACATCCAGCTCGGTCAGGTCGAGGCGATTGGCTAGTTCGATGATGATTTCGTCCGTCAGGTACCCGAGTTCGTCCTGCGCATACAACAGTGTGGGCACAAGCACCGATCGCTTCGTCGGATAATGGGTAATCATCTCCGCGAATCGCTCCTCGAATTGTTCCGAAAGCCTCATTGCGTAATTGAGTAATTTGTAATTTGTAAATCAATGCCGCTCAGCGCGTACTGCGACTTGTGTGCTGGGCGGCAGTGAACAGGGCCGTCAACTCCCGAGCTTCTGTGTGCAACGACTCCGGACGTTCATGCTTCAAAATCCCCGATTCATCAAGAAGCTCGAGCCACAGCATGGTTTCGTCTGTTTCTTCGACCACTATCCGAGTCTGGCAGCGAACCCTGCTCGCGACCTTGCTCGACAGGCGGCTCGGTAGTTTGCTGCGACGGCCGTGCCGCTTCTCAGCAACTGTTTTCCCATTACCTGTGCGTCGGCCCCGACAGGCAATGCACGATAAAGCCGAACCACCCTCAACGCGAATGCCTTCGTTCGGTCCCGCAACTGTTGTGGTGTGGGCACAAACTACAATTTACAAATCGCTCATTACCAATTCCTATCGGTCCACGTCGCCGAGCACGATATCTATCGATCCAATCGCTGCTACCACGTCGGCAATCAGCCGCCCTTCGCACATCTTTGGCAACAGCTGCAGGTTCGCGAACGACGCACCCCGCATGTGCACCCTATATGGTTTGGCGGTACCGTCGCTCACAACGTAGTAACCCATCTCGCCGCGAGGCGACTCGACCGCCTGGTAGACCTCGCCGGGCGGCACGGTGAACCCCTCCGTGATGATCTTGAAGTGATAGATCATCGATTCCATCTGTGTCTTCATCTTCTCGCGGTCGGGAAGAACGACCTTCGGAGCGTCAGCCTTGATGGACCCTTCGGGCATGCCTTCGAGTGCCTGTTTCACTATGCCGATCGATTCCCGCAATTCCTGTACGCGACATAGATAGCGCGCATAAACGTCACCCTCGGTGCGTACCGGTACCTTGAACTGGAACTTCTCGTAACTCGAATACGGCATATCGCGCCGCAAGTCGAAATCGATTCCGCTGCCCCGCAGCGTCGGTCCACTCGCTCCCAACGCCAGCGCGTCCTCCGCCGTAATTGTCGCCACGCCTTTCGTGCGCATCGTCCAAATTGGATTTGTGGTCAGCAGGTTCTCGTATTCGTCCACTCGGGCGGGAAACTTGTCGGCGAAGTCCTTAACTTTTTGAAAGAACCCGAGCGGGACTTCCAGGGCCAGCCCGCCAATTCGGAAGTACGACGTCATCATGCGCTGGCCGCTCACCATCTCGAACATCCGCAGGATGTCCTCGCGCTCCCGGAAGCAGTACAGAAAGACCGTCATTGCCCCGATGTCCATGGCATGGGTGCCCAGCCAAACCAGGTGCGAGTTGATGCGCGTCAGTTCGTTCAGCAACACGCGAATCCACTGTGCCCGCGGCGGAATTTCCAGGCCCAGCAATTTCTCGACAGCGAGTGCGTAACACAAGTTGTTAGTCAGTGGGCACAAATAGTCGATCCGGTCGGTTAGCGGCACAACCTGCTGGTAGAACTTCGCTTCGCACGTCTTCTCGATGCCGGTGTGCAGATACCCGATATCCGGCATGATCCGCACGATGGTCTCGCCGTCGATCTCCAGCAGCACGCGGAGCACGCCATGGGTAGACGGGTGCTGCGGACCCATATTGAGGATCATCGTGCGGTCCTGGCCCGCGTCAAGGACCGGAGTTGGCGTCATATGGGCCATCTAGCGATAGCCCTCCACCGGATAGTCTTTACGAAGAGGGTGGCCCTCCCAATCTTCCGGCATCTGGATCCGCCGTAAGTAGGGATGTCCGCTGAATCTCACCCCAAAGAGGTCATAGACTTCCCGCTCGAAAAAGTTCGCCGCCGGCCACACCCCGGTAATAGATTCCACCACCGGGCTGCCCCCATCCAGGCGCACCTTCAATCGAATGCGTTCCCTGTTGGGAATCGAAAGCAGGTGATAGACAACCTCGAAGCGCGGTTCGGACGGATACCAGTCAACACAAGTTACGTCCGCCAGAAAATTGAAAGGACATTCCTTCTCATCCCGGAGCAGCGCGCAGGCATCCCGGATGTACCCGCGTTCGATGTAAATCGAGAGTTCGTCCCGGTCGAATTTTGCCCCTTGCACCGCGGCTTGATTCCAGGCGAGCAACCGCGCAAGGGCTGGATGGTCCTTCAGTTGCTCAACATCAGTAATGGGGGGAGCTACAGGCATCTACCACCCACCCCTTTGTCTTGCGGGGTCGCCCCAGTCCAGTACTCCCTTTTTCCAGATATAAAAGAACCCCACCAGGACGATGCCGATGTACACCAGCATCTCCCAAAAACCGAACATCTTCAGTTCTCGCAGGATTACCGCCCACGGATAAAGGAACACGGCTTCCACGTCGAACAGAATAAAAAGCATAGCGACCAGGTAAAACTTGACCGAAAACCGCTCCCGGGCATCCCCGACAGGGCTCATCCCGCACTCGTACGGCGACATCTTGGCGCGCGTTGGTTTCCGGTACCCGATAATCCAGGAGAGACCTACGATCGCACTCGCCAGCAACCCTGCCGTCAGGAAATGGATGAGTAACGGTAAGTAGCGGGCGAAGTAATTGTCGGGCATAAGCGAGCTATATATAATTCGCGCAACGACACATCTCTAAACGTTCTAGATTATGGTTCGCATCCGTTCAGTGTCAAGCACGCGGGCGGAGTTGCTGGAGTGAAGAGTGAGTCTCGGCCGGATGTTTTCTTCGATTCGTAAAAAGGACCCGATGGTTTTCGGTTTCAACACGGACGTCAAGCACGGCGACACGGTTTATCACGTGCAAAGTGAAGCTCGCCAGAGCGAATTCCTGTTCCAGACCCAGGTCTTTGTTCGTGGCCGGTGCATCGGCAAACGAGCCACTTCCTACGCCGACCGCGCCCCCGATCCGTTTTTCACGGACAAACAAAAAGAAGCCATGCTCCGCGACCAGCACCGCTACGTGCTGGACGCCATCCGCGAAGGCCGCGTCGAAACCGTGTTCGACAAGAAGGACTCGCCCGAGGCCCTCGCCGCCATCAAGCAACTCGATCTGCAATGGGTGAATGCCGACTCAATCCACTCGAACGGCGGACTCAACATCAAGCTGCGGGTTACCGAAGACGGCAAGCCCGTACCCGGGGCTAAATTGGTCTCTCGCTTCGGACGCCCCGAGCGCGAACCTCTCTACGCCCAAGCTGTCAGTGACACGAACGGCACGGCGGACATCAAGCTCGACTTGAACGAATCCGAACTGGCCGATTCGGCAGTGCTGGTCCAGGCCGACTACAACGGCCGCACCGCCACTAGAAAGTTCAAGTTGAAGAAGGTTGGATAGAAGCACTCAGCATTCAGCACTCAGCATTCAGCACTCAGCATTTAGCACTCAGCAATCAGCATTCAGCACACAACCAAAATCATCTTTCGGCAGGGTAGCCGGTTTTCAACGACCCAGCGCTATCGTGCACCGACGGCGGCACCGTGCGTTAACGGACCGGGCCGTTATATGGTGTACCGAGCACCAGCCCCGAAGGGGCGACAGGAGCACTAGCCCGAGAGGCGGCACGTGCACGAGCCCCAAAAGGGGCGGCAGGAGCACGAGCGGCACGAGCACCAACCCCGAAGGGCCCAGGAGCACGAGCGGCACCAGCACCAGCCCCGAAGGGGCGGCATAGGATAGCCCGGGGCGTAAGCCCCGGGCAGGACTACACAGCGCAGCCGAGTCCCGAAGGGACGCCACCAAGGTCGAGTTGCTTCCTGCGTTTCTCACTGCGAAAATCTCTGCGATGAAATTGCAACTGAATGGGGAAGAGAAGATCTTCGATCGGCCTCTCACGTTGGCTGCGCTGATCGAGAGCATGGGTTTGAAAGCCGATCGCGTGGCGGTCGAATTGAACCGCGACATCGCACCCCGCGAGAGGTGGTCAGAGACGCAACTCAAGGACGGTGACCAGTTGGAGATTGTTCACTTCGTGGGCGGCGGAGCATCGTGAGAATTCCCTGACAGGTTCTTGCAATTACACACACCCGCAGGTCCCCTCGACTCCGCTGGGTACAGATTTGTTTTGGGCCGACCGAGAGCCGCCGAGCGCTAAATGCTAAATGCTAATTGCTAAATGCTAAATGCTAAATACCGAGAGCCTGCTAGGAGCTCATAGCTAGAAGCCCAAAGCTCTCCTACCACACCTCGCATCTTTTCTCCGGCGCCATGGGCGCGCCCGCCTTGCACGAAAATGCCTTCTGGAACTCGGGCAGGTTCACGACCACCCCGTTGACCCGGTACTTCGTCGGCGCATGGGGATTGGTTTGTGCCAGCAGCCGCAGCGCTTCCGGCGTGTCGTTCTCACACCACCCTTGCCCGTAGCTGATGTAGAACCGCTGTTCCGGCGTCAGCTCGTCTTCTGACTGGGCTGTCACTCCCGCCTGATGCGCCAAGTACGCCATCAACGCCAGCTTAAGGCCGCCGATATCGGCAACGTTCTCGCCGAGTGTCAGCTTGCCATTCACATGAACATCGTCGACGGCGATGAACTTGTCGTATTCATCCGCTACACACTGCGTACGCTGCTTGAATTCCTTATTGTCCGCGTCCGTCCACCAGTTCGCCAGGTTCCCCTTGGCGTCAAACTGGCTCCCTTCGTCGTCGAAGCCATGGGTTAACTCATGCCCAATCACTCCACCGGCGTCGCCGTAGTTCACTGCGTCGTCCGCCTTCGGATCGTAGTAAGGAGGCTGCAGAATCCCGGCAGGAAAGTTGATATCGTTCATCTGCGGGTTGTAATACGCGTTCACCGTCGGCGGGCTCATTCCCCATTCGCCCCGGTCGACCGGCTTTCCAATCTTTGCGATCTGCCGCCGCGATTCGAAGTCATTCCCCCGCATGAAATTTCCCAGCGCGTCTCCCGGTTTGACTTCATAGCTGGAATAATCACGCCATTTGTCGGGATACCCGATTTTGTTCGCCACCGCGTGCAGTTTCTCGAGCGCCTTTTGCTTGGTTTGGGGACTCATCCACGCCAGTTGATTGATGTCCGCCTGCATGGCTGCTTCGATGTCTCGGACCATGCGCAGCGTGCGTTCTTTGTTCTCCGGTCCAAAGGTGCGCTCGACATACTTCTGTCCCAGCGCTTCGCCGAGTTCGCGGTCGGTCGACGCAATACACCGTTTCCACCGCGCACGCAGTTCCTTTTGACCTTGCAGCTTCTTGCTGTAGAAATCGAAATTCTCGCTGACGAACGCTGACGGCAGCATCGGCGCCATGGCGTGCACGAGATGCCACTTCAAGTACGTTTTGATAGTGCCCATGTCCTGTTGCTGCAGGACCGTCTCCAGTCCCTTGAAAAATGTCGGATTGGTAACGTTCAAGTTCTGGACGGTCGGCGTGTTCGTCGCCTTCAAGTATCGGTTCCAGGCAAATGTTGGGACCATCTTGTCTAAGTCGGTAATCGGGAGCTTGTGGTACAGCTTCTCCGGGTCTCGCCGCTCGACCACCGTCATGGAGACTTTGGCTAGAGCGGACTCGAGAGCCATAATCTTCTGTGCGTCGGCCGACGCCGCCTGGTCCGTCTCACCGATGAGGTGAAGCATGTTGGTGACATGCTGAACGTACTGCTTGCGGGTCTCCTCCGACTTGGCATCCGTGCGCGTGTAGTAATCGCGTTCTGGAAGTCCCAACCCTCCCTGGTCGGCTTCGGCGATCACCGAAGTTGCGTCTTTGAAATCCTGGTCTGAGCCGTAACTGAAGAGCACGTCCACGCCGATTAAGTGGAGATGCGCAATTTCATCCGCCAACTCCGCTTTCGACCGCAGTCCCTCAATCCGATCCAGTTCCGGCTTCAAGGGCGCGGTTCCGGCTTTCTCGATCGCAGATTCATCCATGCAGGACGAGTAGTAATCCCCAATTTTCTGCTCCACCGCGCTTCGTCCCGCGCCTGCACCGGCCTTTTCCAAGATATCCCGAAGAATAATCTGATTGCGCTCCTCTAACTCCGCATCTCGGCCGTAGAAGGCCCGATCGGGAGGAACCGGGTTCTGCTTGACCCATCCCCCGCAGGAGTACTGGTAAAAGTCAACGCACGGATCCGCTGTCTTGTCCATCAATGCAGGATCGAGTCCTCGCAACGGTTTTAGTTCCCCTGCCGGGGGTACTTGCGGGCTAGGTTCCTGCTTCTTCGGAGCTACGGTTAATGGCGGCTCTCCGGGTCCAGCCGGAACCTTAGGCTTTGGTTGCTCTTGACCCTGGTTTTGACCGGCGACGCCCAGCACGCTGAACAGCACGAAAAATAAGGCCGCAAGAGCAGCTCTCATACCATCTCCTCGATTAATTCGGACACAACCCAGGCGGCCGTGGACTCGGTTGCGAGACTTACCCAAAGGCGTCCTGCATTGAGGGCTGATGGCGCCAGAGTTGCTTTCGGCATGAAAGTGTATGCGCCCGTCGCCTGAGCGTCCAGCCAATGGTGCATGATTCAGGCAATTCCGAACTCTACTGCGCCGGTAGCTCTGTCGAGGTACGACCCGGGAAGCCTAGTGCGAACCCCGAGCGTGTAGCCCGTTTATCAACAGCTTGAGCGCATTCTCCCCTTGACACTCACAAACTTCGTCCTAAACTGATGCAAACATTTTCAGTATTTTGTGTTTCAAACATTTTTGTGGACGAACGGTTTACATCAGCGGAAGTTGTCGCCCTTACCGGCATTACACTGCGCCAGCTGCAGTGGTGGGACGAGCGCAGGATCGTTGTTCCGGAGCGCCAGGGTCATCGCCGGCTTTACACCATGACCAACTTGACTGAAGTCGCGATCATCTGCGAATTGCGTCGGCGCGGGTTTCCGCTTCAGCGGGTTCGAAAAGTAATGCGGTTCCTGCAGCGGGAGTTTGGTAAGACCTTGGCAGAAACGGTTGGGGGGACTTCCGAATATCACCTTCTTACCGACGGCAAAACTATTTACCTGGAAACTTCGCCCCGTGAGATTGTCGACATTTTGAAACACGCCCGGCAGCCCATGTTCGCGGTCTGCTTGAGCGACGCTGTGCGCCAGGTTCGCGCCGAGATGCGCGGCTCCAGAAAGAACTGTGCCGCCTCATCCGGTCGAACAAAGCAACGAGCGGCTTCATAAGCAGGGAGACTGTGTCCACGGAGGCACAATGGTCGGAGAACTGAACCTTCTCAGCGAGTGGATCCCGGAGTACATGGAGCCGGGCACGATTTTTGTGCTGGAGAATGCCGGACAGGTGGGCGAAAAAGATGATCCCTATTGGGCAGTGCTCTCTTGCCCATCCTGTGGAACTCTAGGGTTGATCACACGCAAACAGATCTCCGGGCTGCTCCCCGTCATCTGCGGCTCTGACAAGTGTCCGGCCCAATTTTTTATCAACGACGACGAAATCGTCGTACGCAAAGCCTTCTAGCCTCGTACAACTGCGGTGCACCGACTGCTCGACGAAACCCTTGGGCAGCTCACCTCTATGCTGGGCTGTGAATTGTTACTGCGCGTTCGCGGCAGCCTTCGGGATGGCCACATGTTCCACGATCTCAATCCCAAATCCTTCGAGTGCAGCCACTCTGCGCGGGTGGTTGGTCAGTAGCCGGATTCGCCGCAGATTTAGATCGGACAGGATTTGCGCGCCAATGCCGATCTCCCGCTGCGTCTTGCGCTCGCTGTCCGGCAGCGACGGCAGCCGTCGATCCCGGTGAAATGCCAGCAGGGTCTTCTCGCCCATGCGTTCCACCGAGAATCCTTTCGAAGTCTGGTGTAGATAAATCAGCGCACCGCATCCGGCGGCGGCTATGCTCGTCATTGCGCCCTCAATGGTGCGATTGCAATCGCAGCCGGTGGCCCCAAAGACATCTCCCAGAAGACAGTGCGCGTGCATCCGGACCAGCACTGGTTCAGATGCGTGCTCTACATCTCCGCGAATCAACGCAATGTGCGACTCTCCGCCGTCAACTTCGCTCTCGTACGCCACCAGCCGGAATTCGCCATATTTCGTATCGACGAGTGCCTCGCCTACCCGGTTAACGTAGCGCTCGTGCGCCATTCGATGCCGTATGACCTCGGCAACTGTAAGCATCTTCAGGTTATGAACTTGGCAGAATTCGGTCAGATCGGGGACGCGCGCCATGGAGCCATCGTCCTTCATGATCTCGCAGATGATCCCGGCCGGTATTAATCCCGCCAGCCGCGCCAGGTCGACCGAAGCCTCGGTTTGTCCCGCGCGGACCAGTACGCCGCCTTTGCGTGCGCGAAGTGGAAACACGTGCCCAGGTCGTGCCAGGTCCGAAGGCCGGCTCGCCGGATCAATCGCAACCTTGATCGTCCGAGCCCTGTCATAAGCCGAGATGCCGGTTGTTACGCCTTCCCGCGCATCAATCGCCTCACAGAATGCGGTCCCATACTGCGAGGTGTTCTCAGCAGTCATGGCTCCAATTCGCAGGTGATCCAACCGCTCTTCCGTCAGCGCCAGGCAGATCAATCCCCGCCCGTGCTTTGCCATGAAGTTGATTGCTTCGGGAGTGACTTTCTCGGCCGCGAGCGTGAGATCGCCTTCATTTTCGCGGTCTTCATCATCGACCACGACAATCATGCGCCCGGCTTGGATTTCTTCGATGGCGGTGGGCACATCGACGAAGGGTGGTTGCGGCGGCATCCCTCAAATTTTAGCAAAAGCCGAGCTGCGGCCCACGTCCTGCCAAGCACTCAGTGGTGCACCGCTACACAGCTTCCTGGTTACTTGGCCTGTCGCCGACCGAGTCAGGACGCTTCTTTCGAAGCCTCTGATCCGCATCGAGGGCTTTCTCGAGCTGTTGCGCCAGATCGAGCAGCTTGTCCGGATCCGTTTCTTTACTGGCTTTTTCGGCGATGTCGCGCCAGGTTTTGTTGTCGGAGTCTGTCATACGACAATCCTGCGCCGCTTCAAGATCCCTTACATAACACGGATGCACGTGCAGCCAATATCGTGGCTGTGGATTTCTAGGTTTTCGGAACAATTCGACTGACGGGGTACGCTAAAACCTGTGGGCCTACTGAACGCGCGGCGCGTTAGGGAACAGCAATGGCTCGAGGACCATCCGCCGCGCTTGTTCCGCGTCGGTTTGCTGGTCCGAAGAATACAACTCGACAGTATTCGGACCAGACCTCCGCATCGAGAAAACCCCGCCTTCGGGGACCGCAGTGTTTGCGTTCTCGGGCTCGTAGGTGTACTGGATCGTATGGGCTGATGGATCCACACTCAGCACAGCGGCGATGCCTGCGCTGCGGTTGGCGATCCTCCATTGCTGCTCGGATACCTGCGCGAAAGCCACATCCCCGCCCAATCGGCGGTATTCTTCTGCATCGCTTTGCAGGCCCTGAATTAACTCCGCCCACTTTCGGTCGACCAGCAGCTCGAAGCGTGTCTCAACGGGGCTCTCTTCCCGTCGATAGCCGGATTGCACACGACGTTCAAATTGTTCTTCTACCCAGCCCATCGTTAGCACGCCCCAAAACTTATTCGGATCGTTCGTACGACCCCAAGGTTTGGATACCGGCAACGGAGGATGGGTTGCCATCTATCACATGGGCGAGGGGCCACCGCTATCGGCAGCGCCTGCCTGGACCGCGCTGAGGGGTGCCGGTAGCTCGGCGCGTATCAGCGTCCCGCTTTCATTCGAGATGATTTGCAGGCTTCCGCCGAGTTGCCGAACCCGTTCCCGCATTCCCGTGATTCCGATGCCCAGGCCCCCCGTGGACTTGGGATTCCCGAACTTCTCTGGCGGTATCCCCCTGCCCTCGTCTTGTACTTCCACGCGGACACTGTCCGGTCCTCGTTCCACGCGTATCTCCGCAAACGTGCTTCCTGAGTGCCGATGCACATTCGTGAGACACTCTTGCACGATCCGGAATATCGCCATCTCCGTCTCCCGCGGCAATCGCCCAATTTCGGAACTTACTGCCAGGTTTACCATCACGTGACTGCGTTTGGAGAATCCTTCCACGTACCATCGCAGGGCAGAGTTCAGCCCGGCTTCGTCCAGCAGAGGAGGATGCAACAAGTACGACAGGGTGCGGACCTCTCTCGTCATTTCCTGAACAAGCTGTTGGGAATCCACCAGAACCTTCGCTGCGTGGGGCGGTAGGCCATCTTCTGCTTCCATGGCCGACAGGTTGATACCCAGCGCGACCAGCATCTGCCCCGTGCTGTCGTGGAGTTCGCGCGCGATCCGGCGTCGTTCTTCGTCCTGCAAACGTAATAGACGGCCCGTCAATTCACGCAAGCTTTCTTCTGCTCGTTTCCGCTGCGTGATATCGGTGTTGATTTCCAGCCATCCGATATTCTTGCCTTGTTCGTCGCGCCAGACGCTCCAGCGGCTCGCCACCACAATCTGCGCCCCGTCCCGCCGTACCTGGGTAATATCTCCCTCCCAGCTGCCCTCCTGGGTCACTTGTGCGACGATCTGGTTGCGAGGCATTGGCAGCCGGCTGTCTAGCAATTCGCCCGGGTCTTTCCCCGTTGCTTCTTCACGCGTCCAGCCATAAAGCCGTTCTGCTCCGCGGTTCCAGTAAGTGATTCGACCCTCTTGCGTAGCGAACACGGCGTCGTTGGCCATGTCGAGCAGTTCGCTCCGGCTCGCCAGCTCTGCCGCCTGTCGCCGCAGTTCGGCAGTACGTTCCTGAACGCGGCTTTCCAGCGTCGCATTGGCCGCGTCTAGCCTGCGAATGCTCCGGCGGTTGATCTCTGCCATCACCACTACAAAGCCGGCTACCAGCAGGTATATCCCGATCTGTACCCCCTCGTTCGCCGACCCAACCCCGAACGAGTATCGTGGTCGCGAAAACAAATAGTTCTCCGCAACCAGCGCCATCAGCGCACTAAGGAGGGAAGGGCCTAGCCCGCAATACCAGGCCGAGAAAATGATGGCGGGAAATACTGAGATGTATGGGACCGAATCGCCCAGATAAGGATCGAGTCCCCATCGCAGGACAATGACTGCCAGGGTTGCGAACAGCGCGAGCGCGTACCGCGTAAGCGGCCGCCAACCAAAGCTCCGGGCGTTGGGCGGCAAGGAGACCATCGGCAGCGTTCCGAGATTCAGGTACTCGGTGCGGTAAGCCGAAATGCTAACACGAGGCCAACGCCCAACGTTACTCAGCTAGCCGTCCCGCGACATCGCTCGTAGCCGGCGACTCCTGCGAAGTCAAGCTTGGGTCGACGGGGGCCATTACGTTCAGCGCCTGAACGATGTTGTTCCGGACCGCATAAAGAACGACTTCGCTGATCGAATGCAGGCCGAGTTTGCTCATGATATTGCTGCGATGAGTTTCCGCAGTCTTTACGCTCAAGTCCAGCAAGCAAGCGACTTCTTTCGTGCTCTTGCCCTCGGCAAGAAGCTGCACCACCTGTCGCTCCCGCGGCGTCAACACATCCTTCTTGTGTCCGCGGCTTGGTCCGGGTGTGAAACTGTTGTGCTTCTTCAGACGCGAGCTTATATACGTGGAATTCCGTTGCAGAGCTTCAACCGCGGTCAGCAGTTCACGGCCGGCATCCGACTTCAGAAGCACGCCCCGGGCTCCCGCCTCAATCGCTTTTTGTGCCACCTGCTCGGAGTCGTACACGGTCAAAAACAATATCTTCTGGCGGGGGTCGCTGTTCAGAATCTCTCGGGCGGCGTCCAAGCCGTTCAGATTCGGCATGCCGACATCCATGGCGATGACGTCGGGCTTGACTTCGGCTGCCTTGGCCACCACATCCCATCCGTCCACCGCTTCTCCACAAACCTCCCAGCCCGGATGAGACTCGAGAAGTGCTCGCAGACCTTGCCGTACTACCTCATGATCATCAGCGATGAGGATTCGGAACTTCAACATGTTGTCCTCCACGGAACAAACTCTGGGTCCCCGGTGCCTTGGAAAAACTTGCCGGACGCGAACGCCCAATCCAGAACCCTAGGTGCGGTGGGCGTTTTCAGAACGCAAGCAATGTATTCCACCAACCAAGACCGCACAATCGGTCAAGTTCTTAGTTGCCTGGGGGAAGTTCCCTGAGAATTTCCCGGAACATACCTCATGCACCTGGGCATGCTTGCATCGTTTTCAGCCGAATTCCGGTTCTATAATCGGTTTTCCGAGGCCTCACATGATCACTTTGCTCGTGAACGGAACCAGGCACGAGGTGGATGCCGCCGCTGAGGAGTCCTTGCTCTCGGTCCTTCGAAACCGCCTCGATCTGACAGGCACCAAATACGGCTGCGGCGAGGGCCAGTGCGGTGCCTGCACCGTTCTCCTCGATGGCCGTCCCGTGCGATCCTGCCGAACCCTGGCCAATTCCGTCGGCGGCCGCGAAATCGCGACGATCGAGGGCTTGGCCCAAAATGGCCAGCTTCACCCCGTCCAGCAGGGTTTCCTGGAAAAAGAAGCCTTCCAGTGCGGCTATTGCACGTCAGGAATGATTATGTCTGGCGCCGCGCTGCTCGGTACGAACCCCAATCCTACCGATAGCGAGATCGCCCGCACCCTGATCGGCAATGTCTGCCGTTGTGGTACCTACCCCCGCATCGTCTCCGCTGTTCGCTACGCGGCTTCGCTTCGCAAAGGATGACCATCATGCGAGACCACGACGACGTCCTCTCGTCCGGCGCCACCGAGATTCATCAACACGAATCCATCGACCGCGTGAGCTACGCGTTCCACCTCAATCGTCGCGACTTCGCCAAGGTCATCGCAGGGGGCCTGCTGGTCTGCATATATGTCCGCCCGTCCGCCACGCAGGAGTCTGGCCGCCTTACACACAATGAATCTCTTCCAGAGGCGCTCGATGCCTGGCTGCATGTTGGAGAAGACGGATCGATCACCATCTTCACAGGCAAGGTAGAGATGGGGCAGAACGCCCGAACATCCCTCACACAACAGGTGGCGGAGGAACTCAAGGTGCCGGTTTCGTCGGTTACGCTCGTCATGGGAGACACAAACCTGGTTCCCTTCGACCGCGGCACCTTTGGCAGCCTTACCACCCCCACAATGGGACCTCGTTTGCGAAAGGTTGCTGCAAGCACTCGTGGTGTACTGCTCGACCGGGCCGCACGAAGGTGGAACGCCTCCCCGGCAGATCTGACTGCTGCGGACGGCAAGGTCATCAACCCGAAAACGGGCCAGAGCCTCGGCTATGGAGAACTTACCAAGGGCCAGCAGCTCCTTAAAGTAATCCTTGATGATGTACCGCTTATTTCCGCTTCGGAGTGGAAGGTATCGGGCAGATCGGTCCCCAAGGTGAATGGCCGCGCCTTTGTCACCGGTGAGCACCGTTACACCTCGGACCTCAAGCTTCAGGGCATGTTATTCGGAAAGGTGCTTCGTCCGACTGCCTTTAAAGCCACTCTGCAGTCGCTCGACTCGAGTGCTGCCGAGAAAATCCCCGGCGTGACCGTGGTGCGCGACGGCAATTTTGTCGGTCTTGCTGCGCCAGATGACCCTACGGCTAACCGCGCCTTAGCGGCACTCCGCGCACAGTGGTCGGCGCCGCAACAACTGTCGGAATCGGACCTCAACGGCTATTTGAAGTCTCACCTCGATGACAAGCCCCAGCAAGGGCCTTTGGCCGATCACCCTCATGTCGTCGGGTCGATCGCGAATGCGTATTCGTCGGCAGCCAAGACGCTTGCCCAGACCTACAGCGTCGCCTACATTGCGCACACACCGCTAGAACCACGGGCTGCCATTGCGGAGTGGAAGGACGGTAAAGTTACCGTCTGGACGGGCACGCAGCGCCCCTTCGCAGTCAGCGACGAGATCGCTCAGGCTTTCCGCATTCCTGCCGCAGACGCGCGCGTCATTGTGCCTGATACCGGCTCTGCCTACGGAGGCAAGCACACCGGTGAGTGCGCGGTCGAAGCCGCGCGCCTGGCCAAAGCGGCTGGCAAGCCGGTAAAACTGGTTTGGACTCGCGAGGAGGAATTTACCTGGGCGTACTTCCGGCCAGCGGGAGTTATCGATGCGAAGGCTGGCCTCAAGGATGACGGCAGCCTCGTCGCCTGGGAATTCGATAACTACAATTCCGGACCTGCAGCAATCACCACCCCATACAACGTCCCCAACCAGCGGATCGCCTTTCACGCTTCCGATGGTCCTCTGCGCGAAGGGTCGTATCGCGGGTTGGCTGCCACCGCCAACCATTTCGCTCGCGAATCCTTCATGGACGAATGTGCCCACGCGGCCGGCATGGATCCCCTCGAATTCCGACTGAAAAACCTCACCGATGCGCGGTACCGCGCGGTCCTGCAGGCTGCCGCCGAGAAGTTCGGGTGGGGAAAACAGAAGAGTTCGCCGACCCGCGGCTTCGGCATCGCGGGTGGAATTGAAAAGGGTGGCCATGTGGCTACCTGCGCCGAAATCGAGATCGTCGATAAAGATGTGCGGATCCGTCGTGTGGTTGAGGCCTGGGAAAGCGGGGCTGTGATCAATCCCGAAGAGCTGCGTAACCTGATCACCGGAGCCATCATTATGGGGATCGGCGGAGCGCTATTTGAAGCGGTCCATTTCGAGAACGGCAAAATCCTCAATCCGCACCTCGCGGATTATCGCGTGCCCAGATTCACCGACGTCCCAGAGATCGACGTCGTGATCCTGGATCGCAAAGACCTGCCCCCTGCGGGCGCGGGCGAGACTCCAATCGTCGGCATTGCGCCCGCAGTAGGCAATGCGATTTTTGCCGCAACCGGTCTCCGCATCCGACACATGCCTATGGTCCCGGATGGCTTGCCAGCTAAGGCCTCATGAGTTCTAACTCCGAACTTCGTTGCGTCTGATCACGAACACGGCAGATCCGACAAACTCCAAGTCTCGTTCGCACATCGAATCTGCCACTCAACGGCCGTTCACGAATAAGGAGAGTGTATGAAAACCAGAACTCGCATCCAGTGGGTGCTTGCGGTTGTGATCCTCGGGCTTGTCTGGAACCTCGCCGCTCTGGCGCAAGGAACCAGTTCCAACTCCACTCCAAACCAGACCACCGCGCCTGCCGACACTCACAAGATGAGCAAGGCGGAAAAGAGCAAAACGGCTGCAGGCAAAGGCGAAAAGGTCGACATCAATTCCGCCTCCAAGGAAGATTTAGCTGGGCTGCCCGGCATCGGTCCCGCCCTGTCTCAGAAGATCATTGACGGGCGTCCTTACAAGACTAAGCGCGACCTGCTTACGAAGAAGGTCATTCCCGCCTCGACTTACGACAAAATCAAGGACCAAGTCATCGCCAAGCAGGACACCGCCAAGAAGTAGGCATTCACGACGGCGTGGCTCCCCGGATCGAAAGGCACGGCGGCCGCCGTGCCTTTTCCTCTACGAAGTCATTACTTGCTTTTCTGCGCCGCGGAATAGTGCGCGCAGCGCTCGCACCACCCACCGCACTGCCACGATAATGACGATCAGCAGCCAGACCACTGCCAGCGCCGCGATATAAGGATGGCGCGTCGCAAACCATGTGAGCCCGATTGCGATCACATCCTCACCGAAACTCAGCGAGATGTTGGAAATCGGTTCAGGTGATGGAGTGACCGCAGCTCGAACGGCTGTCTTGCCGCCATGAGCCGCCAAGGCAATCAGTCCGCCGGCAGTTGCTGCCAGAAGCTGCTCACCCGCCGATAACTGGGCTGTCGCTCGCCACGCAACCAATGCAGCGACAGGCACGCGCACAAAGGTGTGGAGTGCATTCCATATCAGATCGAACGCAGGTATTTTGTCGGCGAAGAATTCAACGCAGAATAGAGCAAGACTGGCCGCGATTACGTACCAACTGCTGACTACCTGCAGCCCCGGCGGAAGACCCACGACTCCGGCATGCGCCAGCAAGCCCAGGGTCGCAACCGTGGCATACACGTTAAGTCCTGCCGCAAAACTCGTTGCGACCAGCAGGGCCGGAAGTTCATTCGTGGGAAATTGAAAAGCGCCTGTCATCCGCACTTCACCTACGAGGGATTGTGCGACCTTCTGAGATGCGATTCCCGCCCTTCAATCAGAGTCGCTGAAATGCGAAGGGCCGCCAAGCGGCGGCCCCTCGTTCCAACTGACGATATCGCTTACAGCGTCGATTCAATCTCAAAGCCCCAAGCTTCGAGCAAAGGCTCCGGAATATATTTGGAGTTCTTGTTCCGACGCGCCCATTCGCGCAGCCGGGTCGATCGCAGATACTGGTCCGGGGACAACTTGTATTCCCGAACGACCTGCTCGAACTCGGTGACTGTGGGGGTAATGGGCCCGATTGGCTCAGGCTTGCCCCAATTCGGATTTCCACGTCGCTTGGCCATGAAAAGTAGTCCCTCTTCCTTAAATTTGGAATGAATTCTATTTTCCGGATGAACCTTAAAAGTTAGATTCGCCGGACAGTCCTAAGGATTCATCGTCTTACAGAATTGTCCTGAAAAGCCCGGAGCCCTACTGAATGCTTGGTTGAAATTGAAAACGATAGATTTTAGGCTAAATTATCGATTTAGTCAAAGATTTTCTGGTCCAAGACACTGCCTTGTAGTCCCTGTAAGTAGCGGAAAACAATGGCCTTGGGTCATCTTCACCATGTCGTCGGCACGCCATCAGCTGGAATCCGCGTCCGGCGGGCATTTGAGGTAAATGCCCGAGAATCAGCCTGATAAACAGCTCCTCCAACCCCGCCTGGAACGGCCTGTTCGCCCCGCCACCGTACCTCGACGCCGTCGCTGATTTCTCCGGCTAAACCTCAGTCATCTCCGTCCGTTACTTCGGCGAAGGACCGTGGACCTTGGTTCGTTGACGACCGCCGATCCGCCCCGTACAGTGCCCGGAAGGAGGTTCCCTGTGAAAGACATCCACGACGTTTTACGCCGCAAGAAGGCGCAGTTGGAAGTACTGGGAAAGCAAATTGCTCAACTCCAGGAAGCCGCCGAAGAATTGCGATCCATCGCACACCTGCTCCAGGACGAGGACCACGACAGCCATCCGGGCCGCTAGCGCGGCCCTTTCTGTTATTTCCCGTCTTTCGTCCCTGGTCTCCGGCCTGACTTTCGACGCTCTGCCGCCCTGCTTCGATGGGTTCCTTTTCTACCCAAAAAGGCCTATTACCTGAGTAACTTGGAAGGTAACGACTCCCGCCATACGATGGATTTCGTATATGAATCTGCAAGCTCTGGTGCTGTGTTCCGACGAGAAGATCGTCCGCGTGCTTCGGCGCGTCCTTAACGATCTCGAAATTGCCGTCGACCAGTGCCCCGATACAGAGCTGGCAGTGCAAAAGCTCAGCCGTCGCCGCTTCGAATCCGTGATCGTCGATTGCACCGATCCGGAAATGGCAAGTCAAATTCTCAAAGCTGCCCGCAATGCTCCGTCGAATAAGAAAGCAGTCGCGGTTGCCATTATCGACAGTCAAAGCGATGTGCGCAGCGCCTTCGAACTCGGCGCCCATTTCGTGCTCTATAAGCCGATTTCTGCTGAGCGTGCTAAGGCCAGCTTCCGCGCCGCCCGTGCGCTGATGAAATGCGAACGTCGCCGCGCTTGCCGAATACCGGTCGAGATGCCGGTCATGTACCGCTTCAAAAAGAACAGCGACAGTTCGCTCGAGAGGACCGTCAGCTCCGATTTGAGCGAAGACGGCATCGGTGTACGGCTCGCGCGCCGTCATCACGAGCGCGGACCGATGCACCTGCAGTTCAAATTGCCAGGATCCAATCGCCTGATCGAAGCCGACGCGGAACTGGCCTGGGAAAATCCGAACGGCCAGGCCGGCATTCGGTTCTCCGATCTTCCCGACTCCACTCGCCAGGCGCTTAAGGCGTGGCTGAAGACCAACTCGCCCGACGCCGAGGACGACGATCCCCCGGCGAAGTGCAAGCTCACCGATCTCAGCCTTGGCGGCTGCTATCTGGAAACCAATTCTCCATTTCCGGTGCGCGCGCGCGTTGAACTTAATATGCGGGTAGGCGAACTGGAAGTGCACGCGACTGGCGTAGTTCGCGTGATGCACCCCGACGTCGGCATGGGCGTGGTGTTTACGCAGAAAACCGATGAGCAGCGGGCCAACGTGGAAAAATTCATTCACGGCCTGATGGAAAGCAACGGCATGGTTCCAGAGCTGCTCGTCGAACCCGATGGCCTCGAACCCTTCAGTCAGGATCTTATTGCTCCCAAGTGCGAGGAGGATGCACACGACCCGCTCGTCGAACTTTTCCAGACCAAGGCGTTCCTCCCCACCATGGAATTTCTCCAGGAACTCCGTAAGCAGCGCCGCACCGACTCCGAAACTGTCGACGCAGCCGAACCCATCCTGCCCGCCTGATCTCACACCCGCCCTGCAGGACACTCGTTACCAACCACCTGCTAGAATCGACTCAGCCCACCAAAGCTGACCAATCAATTTCACCATGGCCGGGATGGCGGAATTGGCAGACGCATCGGATTTAAAATCCCTTCTGAGCTACTTAGCAGGAACGCGCACAAAAACGCAGACGTGCGCAATAGCCGCATAAACGCAGGCGTTCGTCGCGCTTTATGGCTTGCATCAGAACGCAACAAACCGCACCAAAATCCAAGCCGAACTGACACCACAACTGACACCGCTTTGGTAGAAATTTCCCCTTTTCTTATCCTGAGCTATTCGCTGCCGCTGCGGAATCATGCTGGTCGGTTTGAGGAGCATCCAGGGGTGAGGAAGAGGAGGAGGCTTGTTTGGGCACCGCCCCTAGCGCCTGTAGGAGAGTCGTAGCAAAGTGAAACTGCTCTGGTGTCATTCGTCCAAGCACGTGAGCCCACCCAATCGCGACGGTTGAGAGTAGTTGATCTTGGTACTCCTGTCCCCTCAGAAACGCCGCCGTAAGCATTGCTAATCCCACAGTCAGCTCAAGCCAGCGCAGTGCGCCGTCGCCCCTAACGCATGCGGCGACGAGGAGAGCCATCCCAGTTCCAAGGTGGAAACCTGCATCCGCTTTGCCCAACGAAAGTCGATCCGCGAGGCCGGGTGTGGCTAGCACCGCTCCGTCAGTAATGACTGCCGAAAGCATCTTCTTAATCTGAGGCGACGGCTGAAGCGGGAACGTCATTGGTGTTTTTGGTGCGAACTTCTTCGCTAGTGGATTAAACAAAATGAACGGCAGCCGGAGCGCCGACCCAACAACATAGGCCAGCAGCAAGGCCGCAGCTATTTTGGTTTTGTACCCAAAAGGCGCATGTGACCACGCTTCCTGCATCGTCAAAGTGCCTTTGAATCCGAGCAGGAGCATCAGCAGTAATCCGGGAGCCATGACACTCAACAGTTGTTCAAAAAGGTAAAGGGGGCTGAGAAGTAGTTGGTTGAGGCCTTTGTGATCAATGTCCATTCTGCTACTCCCGACGCGATCTCCGATCATTGTAGCTCTCAAATGTCAGAACAGTGGACGAACAAAAAGCGAAAATGTATGATGCTCGCATGGACGAAGGCCGCAAGCGCGTGATCCTGATCGCGGCTGCGATCCTAATAGCGCGCCACCTCAAGGATGGAAACATGAATTCACGCTCACCTGCGATGGAATCCCTGATCGCGGACGCAATCGCGCTAGCTGAGCGGATACTGCGACGGATTGACAGGGTGACGGGATGATGAGCCTGCCTGACATCTACACTTCGGCATCCTTCTGGGCTTCCGTAGCGACCATTGAAGCTGCTGCGGGCGCTTGGATTTCTTTCTGGTCAACCGTTAAAGCATCTAGAAAGCAGGCGTATGACTCAGTTTTGAACTTGCTCACCGGAATCGAAGCAGAACTTGACCTCGTGAGTGCCTGGGCGAGCGGAGAAGAGGGCAGTCATGGCTATCTGCAATCCAAGACACAGCAAGACCTTGTGAACGAGCACTCGGATTGGTTTTTTCCCACGCGGCAGATATTCACGTTCGATTACCCTTTATTACAGACAGTCACAACATACACACAACTACGTGACTTGACGCCAATCGTTCAACCGCTCGTGTTCTTGAATGACGCGCTGCGCAAAGTTTTCGATCTGCATGCTGAACTCCGAACATTCGCAAACAGCCATCCGGCCCTTTTTGACAGCGTATCAAAGAAGCTTAGCAAGACACCAAACACGTTCACCACAGACGAGCAGGTGTACATGAATCTTATCTTCGGCCTGAACAAGAGAATTCATCACGATTTCATTGGCGGTGCTGATTCCACCAATGAGCGTTGTCTGTACAAGGCCTTTAGGAAGGCTAAGACAGCGGTAGCGCAATTTAAGAATACGTTCAAGCCAGAGCCTTTGCCCCGCTGGTATGTTGTCCTTCATGTTGCTTCCGCGCTTCTAGCCCTGAACGGCTTATGGCAGATGGCACGCTGGTTTCGGATCTTATGAACGCAGGCTAGACCCAGCCCCGCAACAGGGGCGGATTCGGAACGGAAGCGAACATCTTGTTTACCAAGTCTGCCGCATCTCTCAATGCTTGCGGATCGGGGAAAAGCAAAGGAGCAAATTCGAGATGCGAAAGCATGTGACGGCACACTTTAATCAGTTCATTTGCTTTTTCAGCGCCTGGTGCTGTGAGAATGCCTTCAGATTCGAGGGCCTTGATCAGTTTTTTCATTGAATTTGGAAACGCCTTTCCGTTCACAAGTACTTTCCTCCAGCCTCGCCTGTGGCATTCCCGACTGATATCGCGGTACAAGGGGTGAGTGATCGTGGAGTATGTCGCTACCGCACTGTAGCGTTACCCTCATAGGCATCGTAAGGTTCCAGCGATTTTGAATTCCAGACTCTAGGACGAGACCAGAATAGTGAATGGATACAGTTCCAAATTCGTAAACAAAAAGACTGAGCACGAAAAGATTCTTCGCTATGCTGAACGTCCTTCTTACCGAGTCGGGTACTTGAGGAAGAAGGTCTATGGTGCTCACAAGAGACTGCCAGTCTTCAACTGCGTGTTCTTGTCGAATGCCGAAATCTCTGAACACAGTGGATGTAAGAAATGACAGCTTCACGAGATCATTAAATGGAAGAACTTTGGACGGCATACAAATAATGCTACCAACGATGGCAAGCTCGCCTTCTGCGGCGTGCCCACTGACCAATTCTGAGCGTAGACTCTCGCTCATGCCGTGTGAAGTCGTAGAAGCCGCGCACGTCGAAGATGTAATCGGATATCCGAACTGTTGCGGAGCTGATGGGTCACAAGACCATCGGAATGACGATGCGCAATGCGCACCTTGCTCCCGAACACAAGCGCTCTGCAATTGAGCGGCTGCCAATGCCACAGGAAATCCCAACTGACACCACAAGTGACACCAGCCCTACGGAGCGGGTCGAAAAGCCAGCGCAGAGTGACAGTAACTCTCAACGGTATAATTAGTTAGCGTCAAATGCCGGGATGGCGGAATTGGCAGACGCATCGGACTTAAAATCCGAAGCCCTTAACGGGGCGTGGGGGTTCGATTCCCCCTCCCGGCACCACTCACTCGACCCCTGTAAGGTCCTCAAACGACCCCCGTTTCCCATCTGCACCACCTAAACTCTGGATCGCTAATCGAAAGCAACTGCGATTTCCGGACTGGCACCCGATTGCATCCACCGGGCGCCCGCAGTAGACACGTCTGATCCGCGCGTGGTGAGATATTTCACGCATGCCGAGTCGCCGCATGACCGCCGCAGATTTTCGCAGGATTGCTTTGAGCCTGGAGGGAGTGGAGGAGTATTCGCATGCGGGACTGCCCGCTTTCCGTGTGGGCGGCAGAAAATTTGCTTCGCTTGCCTCGCAAGTCGACGGCTACGGAAATTTAATGCTGACGCTCGAGCAGCAGGCAGCTTTCGTAGAAGAGGCGCCCGAGATTTTTCTGCCCATTCCTGGCGGCTGGGGAAGAATGGGACACACTCATGTTCGATTGGTGGCCGCGAACGAGGATGTCCTGGCGGGCGCCCTACGAACGGCGTGGAAACTGCGAGTTGATAAGAACGGGAAGACCAGGCGGAAACAAACCGATCGGACGGGGAGCACTGGAGCAACAAAAAAGAAACGCAGCACGCGATCACTATGACAGCAACAAAAGCGCGAAATACTAGTGCGGATACCAAAGACTTGTCGCCCAAACAACGTCAGGAACTACTCAATGGATTGAGAGTTCGTTTTGAGAAAAACATGAACCGCCATAAAGGTGTTGAATGGGCTCGTGTGCAAGCAAAGCTCGAAGCCAATCCTGAGAAGCTCTGGTCACTTGGCGAAATGGAGAGAACCGGCGGCGAACCTGACGTTGTCGGCCATGACAAGAACACTGACGAATACATCTTCTTTGATTGTGCCGCCGAGAGCCCCAATGGCCGCAGAAGCCTGTGCTACGACCGGGAAGCGCTGAACTCCAGGAAAGAACACAAGCCCAAAGACAGCGCGGTTGACATGGCTGCAGCCATGCACATTGAGCTTTTAACGGAAGAACAATATCGAGAGCTGCAAAAACTTGGGAATTTCGACACCAAAACCTCGAGCTGGGTAAAAACGCCTTCTGCTATCAGAAAGCTCGGTGGTGCCGTCTTTTGTGATCGCCGCTACGACACTGTCTTCCTCTATCACAACGGTGCGGAGTCTTACTACGCGGCTCGAGGCTTCCGTGGTTCGCTGAAGGTCTAAGCGACTTTCCGTTTGCGCTTTCTCTCTTTACCCGCTGACTCGGCAGGATGGTCCGTACCCAGCGTCCAAGACGGTGGGTCGCTCGCCGGAAACGTGTCGGCGATATTGCTATCGATCTCGCCCTCTGACATCTTCTCGGGCGCTTTTCCGGGCTTGCCTTGTTTTTCGTCCTTTTCCATATCGACAGTTTACCTCTGTTTCAGCAGCTACACCTCGACGACGCGCCTGGTCTAATGACTCGTTCTGGTCAACGTGCAGCCCTTCTACTCTCGTGTATAGTGTTGCGACGCCCTCTCCCGGTCCTCATCTTGCTCCGAGGTCCACCTTACATGGCAAGTGCAATCGCTCCACTCGATGCGCGGTCCTCCGGACGCCGCGCCAAATATCTTCTGTTCGCCGTCGTAGGTCTGATGATTGCCTACGTTCTCCGTCACAACGAAAGTTTTCTCATCCATCCCGATGACCCCATCTGGCAGCACTACCAACCGTTCAAGTGGTATCTGCTGCCGCACGGGCTCGCTGGCGCTTGCGCACTCCTCCTCGGTCCCATGCAGTTCTCCGATCGACTGCGGCAGCGCTACGCGAAATTTCATCGGGTAATTGGCCGGATCTATGTGGGTGGCGTGTTTGTAGCCGGTCCGCTCGGCTTTTACATCCAGTTCTTCAACGAGCGAATCGGCGCCCCACGTTCCTTTAGCGTCGCGGCAATCGTCGATGCCTCGCTTTGGATGCTCACCACGGGAATCGCTCTAGCTTTCATCCTCAAGGGCAGGGTAGAGCAACACCGCCAGTGGATGACGCGCAGCTATGGTGTGGCTCTGGTCTTTCTCGAAGTCCGGGTGATCGGCGGATTAACCGGTTGGGAGAGCTTACCGGCCACCGAGACCATCGTGTGGAGTTGCCTGGCTTTTTCGATCCTCGCAGCGGACTGTGTACTGCAACTGCAGGAGCTTCGCCGCACCCGTAAGCCGGCGCTCAAGGTCCAGGCAGCGTCCTCGCTATAAACCACGCGGACAGCCCGTTCTGGACTGTCCGCTATATCACAACAGCTTGTGATTTACTTGTGCGCGCGGTCGCGGTGGAGGTCGCGCCTGTCGGCGCGGATGTCACGATTGTCTTTGTTCCGGTCCCGCCGGTCCTTGTTGAGATCACGCCGGTCATGGTTGATGTCTCGCTGGTCACGGCGTGCGTCTCGTAGATCGGCATTTCGGTCGCGCCGATCCTTGTTGATGTCCTTTTCGTCCTGTCGAATGTCTCGGCGCTCTTTGGCGGCGTCGGCCTTATTGCCATTCTTTAGGTCTTGCCGGAGTTCAGTACGATCACGATTGATGTCTCGCCTGTCGCCGTTGATGTCGCGCTGGTCCTTTCGCGCATCGCGCAAGTCTGCGTTGCGGTCGGCGCGGTCGCGGTTCAGATCCCGGCGGTCTCGATTGATGTCTCGCTGATCCCGGTTCCGGTCTCGCCGGTCCTGCCGCAGATCTTGGCGGTCGCTTTGAGTGTCGTTTGCCGGCGCCTGGCCAAATACGAATCCTGACGCCAACAGTAAAACTCCCAGGCTGAGGATGCTTCGTCGCATGATCGTCGTCTCCTTACGGTTGCTCACCGTCGTTGCAGGGTAAGAACCCATGCCTATTGGCAAAGTTTCGTGGCTTCGCGTCAAAAGCGCGGGTAGCCCGTATATGTTGAAAACGAAGGTGTTAGGTTAGTTACCCACGATGAGGAGAGGTGTCGATTTCGATTGAAACGGTTTTTTAGATGGGATACGTTGAATTCATTTCGGCATCCCCAGCCTATTTCCCTGAGGGGATCACACAAGTTCTATTTTCGAAAGCTGGCAAAGCAAGGAACCAGCGCAGGCGAGGCCTGCGAATACGGCTAGGAACATTATGGCAATGCATGGGCCGGGCCTGGGAACTATTGCGATGCTGGGCTAAGGAGGTCGCATGAGGTTCGCCACTTTGGCAGCCCGTCCACAATCACAGGCCCGCTTGGTACACACTCCCAAGTGGCCGTACTTCGCGATCATGGTGGCAGTATTGGTGACAAGCGGCAGCTCCTTGGGCCAGCAATCGGGCACGGCCAGTGACTCCGACAAGCAGACCATCCAGATGCTCATCCAGCGTGTCAACCAGCTCGAGGCGCGCGTCGCCCAACTCGAGGCCGCTCGTCAGGCTCCTGCCAGTCAAGGCGTTGGCGGCAAGCTGCCCGCTCCTCAGGTGGAAGGTGAAGTCGCGCCGGAAGTCGAGCAGCAGACCGAGGCCTCGATGCCCGAACGCATGGATCTCAGCAAGACCCTGCTTCGTATTCGCGGCTTCGGCGATATCACTTTCCATGGAGACAATGCGCGCAATACACCTACCACGACAAAGAACCTCTCCGCCTTTAGCCTGGGGCAGTTGAACTTGTTTGTAACCTCCGACATTTCCGAAAATTTCAAGTTCTTGAGCGAGATCGTTTTCGAAGCCGGATCCTCACGCGAGCTTCTCACTCACCCCGCGGAGACCAATGTATTCGGCGTGGACGTCGAGCGCTATTTGCTCCAATACTCTCGTAACGACTACTTCAATCTTGCGATTGGCCGCTATCACACCGCCATCGGCTATTACAACACCGCCTATCACCACAGCAGCTGGCTTCAGACCGCGACCGGCCGTCCTTTCCTCTTTGAATTTGAAGACCAGGGCGGCATTCTCCCTATCCACAACGTGGGCTTGTCCGCATCTGGTCTGATCCCGTCCGGCGGCCTCGGTCTCCACTACGTCGCTGAACTCGGCAACGGGCGTTCCTGGCGCAATCCCCTCGGGAACGAGCCCGTCCAGAACGAGGTTGATGAGAACGCCTACAAGGCTTTCAACTTGGCTCTGTTTGCACGTCCCGATGCCATACGCGGACTCCAGATCGGTTTCTCCGGCTATCATGATCATCTTTCTGCCCCGTTCGGCCGCATGAATGAAACTATTCTCGCCGGACATCTCGTTCTGGTTCGTCCCAAGTTCGAGTGGCTGAACGAGGCCTTGGTAGTGCGCCACACCCCCGATGGGACCTCCCGCCTGTTCAACACGCCAGGTTTTTACACGCAGGTATCGAAGCAGTTCGGCTCCTATCGGCCTTACTTCCGCTACCAGTACGTAAATGCTCCGTCGGATGAGCCGCTGTTTACCGACGTCGGCCTGCGGCATGGCCCGTCGGTTGGTCTCCGTTACGACGCCACCGAGTCGGTCGCGTTCAAATTGCAGTATGACTACACCGCGTTGCGGCAGCAGCCCGCTACCAGCGGTGTCGCTTTGCAGGTCGGGTTCACATTCTGACGAGCACGTCGAGGAATACGCTAACTATGCAGCCCGTGCGCCGCATTCTCGTAGGTTTGATCGCTTGCTTGTTCCTTATGCAAGTGCCTACTGGACGTGCCGCTGGCCCTGCATCTTCGAACGCCGAAGGTTCTCCCGACCGGATGCTGGCCATCGTTGTGAATCGCGCTAATCCGGTCGACGAGCTTTCGTTCCAGGAGCTACGCCGGATATTCCTGGGTGAACGCAGTCACTGGCCGAACGGAAAACGCATCACCCTGGTCATGATGGAGCCGGGCACTCCCGAGCGTAAAGCCATGCTGCGCGACGTGTATCGCATGTCCGAAGAGGATTTGAACCGCCATTTCCTCCGCGGACTGTTTACTGGCGAAGTATTTGCCTCGCCGAAAACGCTGGCCACCTCGGTGGGAGTGCGGAAGTTTGTTTTCAATGTTCCCGGAGCCATCGGCTACATGGCATTGTCTGATGTTGACGATTCGGTCAAAGTAATCAAGGTAGACGGACATCTCCCGTCCGACAAAGATTATCGTCTCGGGATAAAGCCCGTTCTTTCAGATAAATGAAACCGACGAGCACAGGACCGACCAAAGATGACATCCGCCTGCCGGCCAGCAACGCGGCCGGTTCGGGTCTCTGGTCCGGATACGGTTCCACTCTCTTACTGCTGCTCGTCTTCGCGGTGGAGTTGGGAGTAGGTCTTTTCCTCTTGCGCGATCTCCGCACCGCCAACGTGGAAGCCCAGCGAATGTATGCCGGCTCCGTCTTGGGGTTGCGCCGTATTGGAGAACTCCAGTACCAGGCCCAGGAAACTCGCCGGGCCACGCTCTACGCGCTCACCACCAGCGACAGTAATTTGCAGGTTGAGTATGCCGACCAGACCCGCGCGGCTGACCACCGCGTCAGCGAAGGCATAACCGAATATCTGCAGCAGGCCACAACCCCCCGCGAGATCGAACTGGGAAAACGCCTCAGTGGCGATTGGACCGCCTACTTGAGTGTTCGCGATGAGGTCCTGGCCTCTATCCTCGAAGGCAGCACCAAGGAAGCCGTCGCCCGCGACCTCTCCGGCGGTGTACCGTTGTTCGATCATGTCCGGCAAGACCTGGACGAGATCAAGCGTCAGTACGATGAGCAGGCCTCCCAACGCCTCGCGAATGTCGAAGCCACCTCTCACCGCTCTGTCTTCCGGTTGATTGGCGTCATCTTTTTTACGCTATTATTCGCCACCGGCTCGGTTTGGGCGATTCAACGTAGCCGCGTACAGAGCACCCTGCAGTTTGCCAAGCTCCAGATGGATTTTGTCGCGTCCGTGTCGCACGAATTGCGTACGCCGCTTTCTGTAATTTGCCTTGCTGCCGACAACATCGCCGACGGCCTCGTCGGAGGCAAAGATCAGATGGACAAGTACCGCTCTGTCATCCGCAATCAAAGCCGGCAGGTCACGGAACTGGTTAACCAAATCTTGCTGTTTGCTTCCACACAGGAACGACCGGGTCAATATGTGCTCCGCCCGGTAAAGGTGCAGGATGTAATTCAGTCAGTGCTCGATGCCACCAATACATTGCTGAAGGAAGCTGATTTTACGGTCGAGCCCCAGATTGAACCCGGACTTCCGGAGATTATGGGCGACCTCGCGGCGCTTTCCCAGTGTCTCCAAAACTTGATCGTGAATGCGGTAAAGTATGGCGGAAACGCGCGCTGGATTGGCGTGCGCGCTAATCTTGCAGCCGCCGAGCACGGGCGCAAAGAGGTTTGCATCAGTGTTCAAGACCGTGGAATCGGAATAGCGCCGGACGACGTGCAACGGATCTTCGAGCCGTTTTATCGCAGCCCCGCTGTTACTGCCGCTCAAATCCACGGTACTGGTCTAGGACTCCCGGTCGCCAAAAGCATGGCCGAGGCTATGGGTGGGTATCTGACGGTCGACAGTGAACTGGGAATCGGAAGTGTTTTTACCTTGCATCTGCCTGTGGCCAAAGCCAAGGCCGAGGCGGCCGCAGTCAATTCTGAAGTCAGGGTCTCATCTCTCAAATGAACGAAAACATTCTGCTGGTGGAAGACGAAGAAGCGCTCCGCATCACTCTGGGCGACCGCTTGCGCAGCGAGGGATACGTGATCGACTTTGCCGCCGATGGCGAAGAAGGATTCGATAAGGCGACCCGTTTGCCCTTCGACCTCATTATCCTCGACATCATGCTGCCCCTCCGCAGCGGGTTCGATGTATGTCGCGACATCCGCCAGGCCGGCCTCGCTACACCAATCCTCCTGCTTACCGCCCGCGGACAAACTGCCGAAAAGGTGGTCGGGCTTAAGCTCGGAGCCGACGACTACGTAACCAAGCCGTTTGATCCCCTCGAGTTGCTCGCCCGTATCGAGGCCTTGTTGCGCCGTGCTCCGGTTCGCAGTCGCCAGGGCATTCATCATTTCGGCACGATCGTTCTGGATTCCCGCGCAACTCGTGTCACCCGCGAAGGAAAACCTGTTTACCTTTCCGCCCGCGAGTTTCAGTTGCTTCAGTACTTCTTTGAGCACGCCGGAGTTACTATTTCGCGCGACGATATTCTTAAGGAAGTCTGGGGTTATGACGCGGGCACCCTTACGCGCACCGTCGACGTTCACGTGGCGAGCTTGCGTCAGAAGTTAGAAAAAGACCCAAAGCATCCGCAGTTGATCATCACCGTTCCCGGCATCGGCTACAGATTTGAAGGATGACGATGCCAAAAAGGCGAAGAGGACCGCAGAACTTTCCTGCGATCCCCTCCTGGTTTGTCGGTAGCGTTTAGTGTTCCCGTCGATTAGGCAGCTCTGGCTCCATCCGCCCAGGGATCAAGGACCACCTTTGTACAATCGTCTTGCTTGTCCCGGAATACCTTGTACATTTCCGGAGCGTGGGTGATTGGGACACGATGGCTTATCACGAAGCTTGGATCGATCTCGCCTTGTTCGATCGCGTCGAACAACGGCTTCATGAAGCGCATCATGTGGGTTTGCCCGGTCTTCATTGTCAGGCCCTTGTTCATGAATGCGCCCAGCGGAATCATGTCGTCGAATCCGGCATAGACGCCCGGTACTGACACCGTCCCGCCTTTACGGCACGCTAGAATCGCCTCCCGTAGTGCAATCGGCCGATCACTCTCGATCCGCAACGCATGTTTTGCACGGTCGATTGCGAACATCACGCCGTGGCCATGCGCTTCCATCCCGACCGCATCAATGCAAGCGTCGGGCCCAACATTCGCCGTCATGTCCTTCAACGTCTGAACGACATCTCCGGCCTCTGCGTAGTTGATCGTCTCAGCTCCAGCCTGCTCGGCCTTGCGCAGGCGGTATCCGAAACGATCAATTGCGATCACGCGCTCCGCTCCGAGCATAAACGCACTGCGGATTGCGAACAGACCGACCGGACCACATCCCCAGACCGCGATCGTATCCCCGCGTTGTATGTCGCAGTTCACCGCGCCGAAGTAGCCGGTGGGGAAGATGTCGGAAAGAAACAATACTTTGTCGTCAGGAATGCCTTGCGGAATCTTCAGTGGGCCTACGTCGGCTAGCGGTACCCGCGCATACTGCGCTTGTCCCCCGGCGTAACCGCCCGTCATATGCGAATACCCGAATAGGCCGGAAGGCGAGTACCCCATCAACTGCTCCGCCATCCAGTAGTTCGGGTTGGAATTCTCACAGCAGGACCAGAGCTGCCGCTGGCAGAAAAAGCAACGGCCGCACGCGATGGTGAAGGGAACCACGACCCGGTCGCCTACCTTCAGCTTGTCGGGCTTGATGCCAGATCCCACTTCGACCACTTCGCCCATGAACTCGTGCCCCAGGATGTCGCCTTGCTCCATGGTCGGAATGTAACCGCCGTACAGGTGTAAGTCCGACCCGCAGATCGCTGTGCTTGTAATCCTCACAATCGCGTCCCGCGGGTTGAGTATTTTCGGGTCGGGAACGTTCTCGACGCTGATCTTCTCGATGCCCATCCAACAAACGGCTTTCATGCTGTCCTCCGGACGGCGCTGAATGCTTCGCGCGATTCAGGCCTGATTGGCTGGTCAGGGTTAAGGAAACGCAAGGCAGCGATCTTCCGTGATCGTGGCCCGTGAGTCTGGCCTTCGATGGTTGGAACTTCGCCCGCCTCTACCAGCGATTTGAATCGGCGTAAGTCTTGCCGCATGATGAAACTCGGATATTTGCCAAATACTCCCGCCACGGTTTTGCCCAAGCTTCCTGCCGGAGGACGATAAATCACTACTGCTTCTACGATCGTGCCGCGGTCAGCGGGTGCGCTGCGAAACTCAACCGAGCCGTCTACCTCGACTTCCGAGCCCGGCAGCGATCGCCACGAGATCAGCTCGTTCTCACGTTCGGTAACGATCTCCGCCTCCCACGTGATTCTGGCACCCAAGGGGCCCAGCGCCGTCCATTGATATCGCTGGTCGCCTGTTTTGTTGACCGAGTGAAGGTGGCGCATGAACCTGGGCAGGTTCTCGAAGTCACGCCAGAAACCATAAGCCTGCTCGCGCGGGCAGTTCAGCAACACACTGCTATGCGCTGTCAGTTGCCCTGGGACTGTGCTTACTCGCGAACCGAGCAAGGCCAGCGCTCCTCCTGCTGCCGCCAGAGCAGCGCCCGTTTTCGATCGCCGGGTGAGCCCGAAAATGGCCAACGCGGTGCCGCTTGCGATCGCGCTCCATTTGCCTATGGATACCCAGCGACTGGAGTTATCGCGTATCTCTCCTCTTTGAAGACTCTTCAATTGCTGCATTATGCACTCTCCGCCTGTTGATAAGGCTGAGATGCGACGGAGGTGGCGAGGCTGCCCGTAGCGAGTGTTTTTCGCTGCACTTGCCTGCTACTCAGGCGAATGTGTGCACACCCGAAACGCTTTTTGAATGAGGAGAAGTGAACCGCCCTCAGCGTTCGGCAGACACAGGTGGCTAACGGCAGAAGCAGAGAGTTCTCGCCTGCGGGGCCTCAGTCGAGAGGCGGTACTCTGAAAGTGATCGCTCGCCGAATGTATTGCGGCCCGCGTCTGCTTACCGCACCCCGAGGAGCAGATCCATCGTAAGTTGATCGAGCTTCTCGTACGGAAGCCGGCGTTGCAGGATCCGGTCTTTATCGAACGTGCGTCCGAACAGGGCTGCTGTACTCTCCTTCGAGAACTTCTCGAGTCTTGGAACTCCATCCGGAGTGCCCGAAATTTCTCTCACGAGCGCCTGGATTTCCTTATCGGCATTCCACTGTTTTGCCTTATCTTTCAGAATGAGGTACGTCCGCATGCACCCTCGGGCGAAGTCCTTCACACCTTCCACATCTTCCGTCCGGTAAGCATGTGCGTCGAAATGCCTGGAACCCTGGTAGCCAACATCCTCCAAAAATTTCACGAGCCAGAATGCTGACTTGGGATTCGCAGCTCCAAACCGAAAGTCTTGGTCATAGCGTCCCGGTGCCTGGTCATTGAGGTCGATGTGGAACAACTTGCCCGCTTCCCACGCCTGCGCCACCCCATGCATGAAGTTCAGCCCCGCCATCTGCTCATGTGCGACCTCCGGGTTGACGCCCACCATGTCCGGATGATCCAGTGTCGGTATCAGGCCCAGGTAGTGGCCCGTTGTCGGCATGTAAATATCGCCGCGTGGTTCATTCGGCTTTGCCTCCAAGGCAAACTTGAAACCGTAACCCCGATCCAGCGAGTACTCGCAAAGATAATTAATCGCTTGTCGCAGCCGTTGCACGGCGACGTCTGCCCGCCGGCACGCATCCGTCTCTACGCCCTCGCGTCCACCCCACAGCACGAAGATCTTCGCGCCCAGCTCCGCTCCGAGATCCATGGCCCGCATCGTTTTCTGCAGCGCGTACGCCCGCACTTCAGGATCGTTCGCAGTAAAGGCGCCATCCCGGAAAACCGGGTGATAAAACAGATTGACTGTTGCCATGGGGACCACAATCCGGCTCCGTTCGCACGCCTTCTTGAACGCCGAAACAATTCGATCGCGTTCCGTCTGCGTTGCGTCGATCGGCACAAGGTCGTTGTCATGAAGATTGACGCCCCATGCGCCCACCTCCCCGAGCATCGCCACAATGTCGTTAGGCGGAATCGTCGGCCGCACCGCGTCACCAAACGGATCGCGTCCGCGATTGCCCACTGTCCAAAGGCCAAAGGAAAATTTGTGTTCCGGGCGAGGATCATAATTGCCAGTATTCATACGATTGCCTTCATGTCCCGTGCGGGACTCGTTTGATAAATTTCCCGTGTAGCTCCGTAAACTTTTTGATACGCCGAATACTGCTTGTCCATCAGTGAAACAACATCAGGGCGGGGAACTACCCGGCTCGCGACCCGAATCACTGCCGCACACGCCGCATCCACCGACGGCCACAACTGCGCGCCTACTCCTGCCAGAATCGCCGCACCATAAGCAGCACCTTCTTCGGCTTCCACCGTTTCCACTTCGTGGCTGTAAATGTCCGCCTGGATCTGCCGCCACAATGGCGACCGGGCACCGCCTCCTCCTAAACGTATGCTGCGTACGGGCAGCCGCATCTCGTCGAAAATCGTGAATGTATCGCGCAAGCTGAACGCAACTCCCTCCAGGATTGCGCGAACCAGATGTCCTCGCGTGTGAGATGCCGTCAAGCCAACCAGGGCAGCGCGCGCTTTCGGATCCAGGTGAGGTGTCCGCTCACCCATCAAGTAAGGAGTCCATAGCAACCCGTCCGCTCCCGGACTTACCCGCGCCGCTTCGGCCGTCAAATGATCGTAGGGATCGCCTGCTCCCGCTCCGGCCCCGAAGTTGTCGCGGAACCATCGCAGCGAAAGTCCCGCAGCCTGGGTTACGCCCATCACGTGCCAGCGGCCAGGAACCGCGTGGCAGAACGTGTGCAGCCGCCCCCGAGAATCCAAGGCCGGACGGTCCGTTGACGCGAACACAACGCCGGAAGTGCCGATGGTCGCGCTCACCGCTCCCGGGGCTACGATCCCCATTCCGGTTGCTCCTGCCGCCTGATCACCTGCCCCCGCGACGACGGGTGTCCCTGCCTTCAATCCTGTTGCAGCCGCGCCGCGCTCGTCGATCCGCCCGCACACCTCGGGCGATTCGTACACCCTCGGAAGCAGTCGTTCAGGAATGTCGAGCGCATCCAGCATCTCTTGCGACCAGCGTCGCTGCGCCACATCCAGTAGGAGCGTACCCGAGGCATCGGCTACATCGATCGCGCGTTCTCCTGTCAGCCGGAAGCGTACAAAATCTTTCGGCAACATCACCGAACTTACACGCTTCCACTTTTCGGGCTCGTTCTCCCGGACCCAAAGGAATTTCGTAGCAGTGAAATTGACCAGGGCGGGATTGCATGTGAGCTGGATGACACGGTCGGCCCCAAGTTTTTCATTGATCTCGCGACACTGTTGATCAGTGCGCACATCGCACCAGATCAGCGCCGGACGGACCACTTGATCGTTCCCGTCCAGCATCACGGCGCCGTGCATCTGCCCCGAAAATCCAACACACGCGATCTCATCTCCAGTAAGTTTCGCGTTGCTGAGCGCTTTCCGCACCGCAATCGACGTTGCGCGCCACCAGTCGTTCGGATCCTGTTCAGCCCAACCAATCTGAGGTGACGCAAAAGCAACGTGATCTTCCGACGCAGACGCGACCACCCGTCCCTGTTCGTCGACAATCAGAGCGCGCGTGCCGCCCGTCCCGACATCAATTCCCAGTAAGTAAATCTTCGTTCTCCTTTCCTGCTCTCTCGCCACTGGCTCAGGCTTTCGCTACGGTGTTCGATCCAGCAGCACTTCAACTCCGTACCGCGTCAGCTCCAACTCCTTCTCGTCCTTGTTCGCCAAAACAGCGTGCATGGATCTTGGGAGCGTCACCCTCTGCGCCTCCAGTCCGAAGTTGATAACGACGAAGACCTGCGAGCGAGCTCCCTTCCTGCGGCATACCTCGACGCCGTCGGGCACTGGTCCGAGCGCGGCAACAACGCCGCTTTTCGCGATCATCCAGTTGGTCGCGGCATCCATCAATTTGTCGTCGAGCACTGCGCCGATATAGGTGATACGCCCCTTGCCCACAGCCCGCGTAACCGCAGCGAGCTGATCATCCAGCCACCCGTTGCTTTTCCCGTACCGCATAAGCACCTCGGCATCGGGAGCACTCTGCTTCAATTGTTCCGCCCACGCTTTAGTTTCCCCGTTGCCCCACGTACCGGAAACAGGGAAGTCCTTCTCCAGCGCGTAATACTGCTCCACTCTTCCGCCAAGCGGTTCAACCAGGAACCCGGGCTGCCGCTGCGGTAGCAAGCTGTTGAACTCATCTTTCATACCGGAGCGCGGCCCCAGCACAAGGTGGCCGCCTCCGCGCACGTATTCCAGTAAGTGTTCGGCGAGGTCCTGCGGTATCAGATTCAGGTCGGGCGCGACCACGAGCTTGTAACTCTTCAGCGGTGCATAAGGATTGATGACATCCACCGACTGCGCCAGTTTCTGCAGTCCCCTGTAATAACTCTCAAGGATGTCGATCTGCTTGTAATCCGTGTTGTGTTTCTGAAAATCGATTGCCCACCGGCTGTCGTAGGAGTGCAACAGCGCGACCTCTGACGACGTCTGTGTCCCCTTCAAGCTGTCCTGAGCTTTCGTGAATTCACCGCCCAGGTCCGCAATTTCCTGGTACAGGGGAACAGGCGTCCCATCCGGCCCGACCAATGTCCCGTGATACTGTTCCTGCCCGTTCGACGCGCTCCGCCACTGCCAATATCCGACCTCATCGGCGCCATGTCCAATCGCTTGCCATGCCATGGCGCGCACCTCTCCCTTATTGAGGAAATTGTTAACCGGAGCCCAGTTCACCGCTCCCGGCTGTGTCTCGATCACCCAGAAGTTGCGCTGCTTGAACCCTCGCGTCAGATCGTGTCTGAGCCCGTTGTAAGCCGGATCGACGTGCCCGGTGCCGACATAGTCGTCCCACGCGGCAAACGTCAGCGGCCCCGCGACCACGTAATGATCGAAGCCATCGAAGAACCCCATAAAGTTCGTCGTGATGAACTGCCTGGGGTCAACATGCTTGCGGATCGCATCGATCTGGTTCTGCTGGTAATCCTTCCAGGTATCGCTGACAAACCGCTTCCACTCCAGCATCAAGCCCGGGTTATGCCCACCGATCGGAATCGGAATCTCGTTCCAGTTGTCGTAGGTCTGACTCCAGTAGGCCGTCGTCCAGTGGCTGTTCAGATTGTCGAGTGCCTTGTACTTGCCTTTTAGCCAGTTTTGAAATTGTGTCCGCGTGTCGGCGTCGTAGGACAGTTCGGAATACTCATTGTCGATTTGCCAGCCAATCACATTCGGATTGTGGGCGAAGTGGGTTGCCATCTGCTCGGTAATTTTCCGGCAGAACTCACGGTAAAGCGGTGAACTGAACGAACCCTGTTGCCGGTTTCCATGAGTAGCGCGGCGGCCATTCTCTTCGATGCGCAGCGTGTCCGGATACTTCGAAGTGAGCCAGGCCGGCGGCGCTGCGGTCGGAGTGCCCAGGACCGAGGCAATCCCGTACTTGCCTGCGAGATCGACGGCGCGCTCCAGCCAGTCGAAGTTGTATCGCCCCTCGGTTGGTTCCATGGCGCTCCACGCGAACTCTGCGATACGCACCACCTTGATGTGAGCAGCTTCCATCAGGCGTAAGTCTTCTTCCCATCGTGCCTCGGGCCACTGCTCGGGATACCAGTCGGTGCCAAGCAGGATCGCGTCATGTCCAGGGATTTGAGTGGGGATTTCAGCGGTAGCTGGCGCCTGCGCCCGCGCCGGAACCATGATCAGCAAACCGCCAACAAGCAGCGTCCCTACACTCGTGGACCATCCGCCCCGCCGTAATGAAACCAGTTCGCTCAGAAATTTCACGGTGTTACCGTAAGCTCCTTTCCCGAATACTGGACTACTTTGTCGGCCCGTTCCGTCGCATCCACGCCAGCGCCGTGGTTCTCGCCCACAAAGACCACGTGAAAGGTGCGGCCATCCAGCATTCCGGGGAACTGGCCCTTGCGCTCACCAATGGTCAGTAGTTGCTTGCTGTCGTCCCAGTGGAAGGGAATGGTCGCGTACACGCCTTTCTCGTAGTCGTAGTTGTCGTTCTCGTCCTCGTACAAAGTGAAATCGCCGTTCGCGCCGCGGTAGATTCGCAACTCGATCGGGTCGGCGGCCTTTTCTGTGGCCCACTCTTCGTCAGGGCCAAGCGGCACAATCGATCCCGCCCGAATATAGAGAGGAATCCTTTCAAGTGGAGCGGCGGCGTCCATCGTACGCGATCCCTCGGCTGTCACCCCCGTCCAAAAGTCGTACCACTTCGCCCCAGGCAGATACATTCGCCGCGCCTGCGTCGCGGGGTCGGTTACCGGGTTCACCAGGATTGCCGGTCCGAACATGAACTGGTCCCCGATGTTGGCGGCTCGAACATCATCCCGGTAATCCATGACGAGCGGTCGCATTGGCGTATAGCCCGCGCTGGTCGTCTGCCACGCGATCGAATAGATATACGGAAGGAGCCGATACCGAAGACGATCAAAGTTGACGAGGATTTTCTGCGCCTCTGGCCCATACGACCAGAGTTCGTTCTGATCATTACTCCGCGTCCCGTGTACCCTCAGAAGTGGGTTGAACGTACCGAACTGGAACCAGCGGATAAACAACTCCCGATACGCGGGATCGTTCGGATCTCCCGACACAAATCCGCCGATATCGGTCGTCCAGTACGGCAGACCCGACACCGAATAGTTCAACCCTGCAGGAATCTGCTTCTTCAGAAACACCCAATCTGAATTCACGTCGCCGGACCAAACCGCCGCGGCATTCCGCTGGCTCCCGGCAAATGCCGAGCGCGACAAAATGAAAACACGTTTCGCGTTGCTTGCCTGCCGCTGTCCTTCGTAGACGCCCGCCGTTGTCATGAGCGGAAACATGTCCGCATACCGGGCGCCGCTGCCCCATGCCGTCTTATGGCTGACTAGAATGCTGTCCTGTTGACCTTCCGTCTCCGGTTCGGTCGTGTCGAGCCACCACGCATCGACCCCGATCTGGAACAAGGCCTTGTCCATCAAGTTCCAGTAGTACTTCCTCGCCTCAGGGTTGAACGCGTCGTAGAGCGCCTGCCCGGCGGGATGGAAGCCGCTGACCTTGGTCTTCGCGATGAAGAAGCCTTTTTTGTCCATCTCCTCGTATGTTTTCGTCGCCGGACGAAAATAGGGCCAGAAAGAAATCATGAGGTGGAAATTGTTCTTGTGCAGATCGTCAACCATCCCTTTGGGGTCGGGATATCGCTCCTTGTCGAACACCGGCTCGCCCATCGTGTACCACCAGAACCAGTCCTGCACGATGTTGTCGACCGGGATGTGAAGCTCCCGGTATTTGTGCGCCACATCGAGGAGTTCCTGTTGCGTCTTGTAACGGTTCTTGCACTGCCAGAAACCGTAGGCCCACTTCCCAAACATGGGCGGCGCTCCCGTCAACTGCCGGTAACCGCTGACCAGTTGATCGAACTCCGGCCCGTAAAGAAAGTAGTAGTCGATCACATCGGCAACTTCGGAACTCAGGTACAGCGCGCTTAGGAACCGATTGTTGAACCGGCTACGTGACGTGTTGTTCCAGAAAATCGCATACCCGTTGCTCGACAGGAAAAGAGGAATGCTGATATTCGTGTTGTCCTGCGAAAGTTCTACATCTTCGCCGCGATAATTCCATACTCCCGACTGGTGCTGGCCCAGCCCGTAGAACGCTTCATACGACCCCCACAGGTTCGAAAACATCTCCGCGTGATACGTCTTTTCGCCGTTGACCACGACCGGTGTGAGCCGCCTGCCGTAGTCTTGAAACAACTTCTTCCCGGATGCATCGCTGAATAGAACGTTCCCGTCCTTGCGCGTAACCGCGACCTTTAACTGCGCTGTTGTTACGACGACCGAATCACCGCTTGTCTCGAGCGACCACGGCACCGGTGCCCAGGTCTGCTTAATGACGACGTAATCAGGCCGCCGAGGAAAGGCTCCGGTCGGTGAATACAGCACACGCACAACCGACGGCGTACATACCTGCAGCTTCATCGTCCCAGCTTTCATCGGAAAGAGCACGCCATCCGCTTCTTTTCGTGCGTCTAGTACCGGGTTCAGATCGTTCCACTGCGCATGCGCCGGCGTAACCAGGCCTAGACCGGAGACCATGAGCGCGAATATCAGAAATCTGCTTCTCATGGGAAGGCGGCAACCCTTTCGTCATGGTCCGATTCTTGGCTCTGTCGCTGCAGAAAGAAGTCCAGGTTGCCCCGCGTGACGAGGTGAGGAGCCAGTCTCACCTGCGGGGTGGGGCACTTTCCCTCAGTCAGGTACTCATGCAGAATGCGAAACGCCAGCATTCCTTGGGTTTTCGGACGCTGGTAGATCGTTGCCTCCACTGCTCCCGATCGGATCCACTGCACCAGGGCAGGGAACAGGTCGGTCGTGATAATGGTCAGCCGGTCCAGCATGTGCGCATCTTTGGCCGCATTTAGAACCGGGATCGATGCCTCGGTCGTGATGTAGATTCCACGCAGGTCGGGGCACGTCCGAAACAACTTGCGCGCCTTGTCGTAGGCCTCGGACTCAACGTCATGGTCCTGGATCGTCGCTGCTAACCGAATCCTGGGATAGTAACGTTGCAGAGTTCTTGCGAAGGCATCACACTTTTCGGCATGTTCGGTGATCGCAAGATCGCTGAGCGTTACCGCAACTTTGCTCGACCCCCGCGCCAATTTGCCGATTAGGTCGGCGGCAAGCGAGCCGCTGACCATTGTGTCGACTGAAACGACTGCCAGCCTCTCTGTCTGCGGCGCGTCGGTCGCCACGCAAATTACTGGAACATTCGACTGCCGGGCTCGCCTAACCGAGTGCGCAATTCTGGCCGGACGGGTTGGGAACATAATGATTCCGTCGACCTTCGCCGCTAGCGCCTGCTGAAACGCTTCCTGCTCGCCTTTGCCCAATCCCGGATACGTCCGATACTCCAGAGTTACATTGTTCAGCGGCAGCACCCCTGCCTCTTCTGCGATCCCGGCTCGCACTTCGTCCCAGAACGAGGTCGTGCCTTTCAGCGTGTTGACCGAGATGGTGAAATGACGATTCGACTTAAGAAACCGCGCCGCCAGGTTCGGCCGATATCCCAGCTTCGTTGCCATCTGCCGGACGCGGGCACGCGTGACCGCGCGCACCGATCCGCCCTCATACAGAGCGCGGTGCACCGTCGATGTCGAGATCTGCAGCGCGTCCGCAATGTCGATCAATGTCACATTCTTCGACGATGTGGCGCGCCTTCTCACTGAACCGCTCCCCGCGCCTTTTCCAGGGTCCTTCTGCTCATCATTTCGCCACAACATTCAGCGTAGCTTCGGTCAGTTCCGCGGAATTCCCGCCAACCATGATCTTGAATGCACCCGGCTCGACCACTCGGTGCATGTCGCGGTTCAAGAACGACAACTCATCCGGACCAACCGTGAACTCCACGGTTCTTGTTTGTCCCGGATCTAGACTGACCCGCTGGAACCCGCGCAATTCCTTCACAGGCCGCGTGACGGAACTCACCTCGTCGCGAATGTAAAGCTGCACCACCTCGTCGGCTCTGCGTTGACTGCTATTCGTCACATCGACCGACACTCTGGTCTCACCTTGCGTGCCGATCGACTCCGGTGCGAGACGCAGGTTCGCGTACTTGAATGTCGAATAGCTAAGACCCCATCCGAAAGGGAAGAGCGGTTGCGTAATCGTGCCCAGGTAGCCGCGCTTGCCAGAGGGTTTCTGATAGTAGTAATCGGGCAGTTGACCTACGGACCGCGGGACGGTGATCGGTAACTTCCCGCCGGGGTTGTAATCTCCGAACAGCACATCCGCGACCGCGGTTGCGCCCTCTTGTCCGAGATACCATCCATCGAGGATGGCTGGCACGTGCTCGGCGACGTAGTTGATTGAATTCGGTCGCCCGTGCAGCAGCAGCACAATCACTGGCTTGCCGGTTGCCACAATGGCTTTCGCAAGATCGTCCTGGTTTCCCAACAAATCCAGATCGTCGCGATCCCCAAGATGCGTACTCGCCCATTCCTCTCGCGATGTCTGCTCATTCTCGCCAAGCACCAGCAGCACGACATCGGCAGTCCGCGCGACTTTGACTGCCTCCCGAATCCGCTGTGCGTTGAGCGCCGGATCGCCAAGCACTACCTTGTCCGCATCCCAGTCGGGGAGGGTCTCTGTGATCTTGCATCCAAGCGAATAAACGACCTCCCCCGATGACCCCACCTTGTCTTTTATTCCCTGGAAGACGCTTACGCCGCGCCCCGGTTTTCCGCTGTATCCGCCGAGATGAAGCTCGCCCGCGTTGGGGCCAATGACTGCAATTCGCTTGTATTTCGTTTTGTCGAGCGGCAGCAGCCCACCTTGGTTCTTAAGTAGGATGAGGGCCTCGTGCGCCGACTGCAGTGCCAGCGCCTGGTGTTCTTTGCTGTTCGTGATTTTTTCCGCGGATGCTGGATCGACATACGGCTCGTCGAAGAGCCCGGCGAGGAACTTCATCCTCAATACCCGTGTCACGGCTCGGTCAATGTCCGCCTGTGAGACGCGTCCTGCCTTTACCTGCTCGACAAGGCTCGGATACGCCTCGGGAAACGGCAGCTCCAAATCCACACCGGACTCCAGCGCCAGTTTCGCTGCCTCATCATTGTTCGCAACCACGTGATGCAGCTTGTTCAGGTCGGTGATTCCGAAGTAGTCCGACACTACCGCGCCCCGAAAACCCCACTCCTGGCGAAGAATTTCGTCCAACAAATGCTTGTTGCTGTGCGACGGAATTCCGTCGATTTCGTTGTAGGAGGCCATCACCGTTTGGACCGGCCCCTGTTCCACAACTGTCTCGAATGGTTTCAGAAAGTATTCGCGAATCACGCGCTCGGAATAATTGCCCGGCGCGATGTTCGTTCCGGCCTCCGGCTGCCCATGAACCGCGAAGTGCTTGGCGGTTGCGATCACGTGGGTGTTGTCGCTGTAAGGCAGCTTTCCCTGGAATCCACGCACGGCCGCCAGCCCGATGTGCGAAACGAGGTAAGGATCCTCGCCATACGTTTCCTCGGTACGCCCCCACCGCGGGTCCCGTGCCAGATCCAGCACCGGAGCCAGGCATTGCTGTGCTCCGCGCGCCCGCACCTCCGACGCCACCGACGAAAACACATGTTCCACCAGCGTTAGGTCCCACGTCGAAGCCAGCGCAATCGCCTGCGGAAATGACGTGCCGCCCGGGGCCGCATGCCCGTGCAGGCATTCTTCGTGAAACAAGATCGGAATGCCCAGCCGCGTGTTCTCCTTTACCCACTTCTGCAGGGTGTTGGTGAACTCGGCCATTTCTCGCGGACCACGGTTTTCACTCGGCCGTGACAGTTCGCCGATTCCATACTTCAGCGTAACGGCCGCCCGATCCGGAAGAAAGTTTCCTTTTTCATCCGTGAACAGCAGGTTCGGATCCTTCACGTTCCCGCGGTTCTGCCATGCACCCTCGAGTTGTGCGACTTTCTCTTCCAAACTCATCCGTCGCACAAGGTCCGACACTCGCTGCTCGACCGGTGCATTGCGGTCCAGATACACAGGCGCATTCTGTGCACCCAAAACCCCGGGTAGCATCACGGTCACGAAGATCAGAATCCTGCCGGCAAGCTTACGCGCTGCTGTATACATTCATCCCTCGCTGTGGACAGGTGCTTACAAAAGAGCGGCAGGAATTATGCCATAAAATGGGAACGTTTCCATTTTGTGCTACAATTCGCCCGCAATTTGGCAGCAATGTATTCTGGACCAGCTTTTGCTCGGTCTGTATCGACAGCAAAGCAGTCACCGGCACTTAAGGACATTAATGATGCCTACCATCGCGGCCTTCGCCGCCTCGCGCTTAGTGCATCTTTCGGCTGTCGATTCCGTCATCATCGCCTTCTACTTCGTTCTCGTACTCGCCATCGGCTGGTATCTAAAAGGCCGCGCCAACACCGGCGAGGACTTCTTTATGGCCGGGCGCGAAATGACCGCCTGGATCGCTGGCCTCAGCTTCTTATCCGCCAATCTCGGGTCCCTCGAACTGATGGGGTGGGCGGCTGCGGCTTATCAATACGGCATTCTGGCTACCCATTGGTATTGGGTCGGCGCCATTCCCGCCATGCTCTTCCTTGCCCTGGTGATGATGCCGTTCTACTACATCTCCAAAACGCACTCGGTGCCCGGCTATTTGAAGCTGCGCTACGGAGAACCGGCGCGTGCGCTGTCGGCGATTTCCTTTGCGTTTATGACCGTGTTGATGAGCGGCATCAACATGTATTCCATGGCGCTGGTCCTGAAGGTCGTCCTCGGTTGGGACATCCACTTCAGCATCTGGGTTTCCTCCGCGACAGTCGCCATCTACGTCGCACTCGGGGGACTCCGCTCCGCTATCTTTAATGAAGTCCTGCAATTCGTCTTCATCTGGGCCGGTGCGCTGCTCATCCCGATTCTCGGACTCGTCGAAACCGGCGGCTGGAGCAACCTCAAGCAACAAATCGCTCGTAACGCCTCCGCCGAATACACCCACCTCTGGGCCACTCTGGGTTCGTTTCAAGACAACCCCATGGGCATTCACTGGACCGGCATTGTCTTCGGTCTGGGTGCGATCATTTCTTTCGGCTACTGGACCACCGATTTCCTCGTAGTTCAGCGTGTGCTTTCCGCCAAAGACCTGCGCTCTGCCAAGATGGCGCCCGTTATCGGTGCAGCCTTCAAAATGATGGTGCCCTTTATCGTCATCCTTCCTGGCCTGCTCGGCTTGGCCGTGCTCCCCGTCAAACTTATGGGAGAGACGCAAGCGGTCGCGAGCGGCGGACACAGCTACAACGAAGTTCTCCCCCTCATGTTGGCGCGCTACTGCGGACCGGGATTGCTAGGACTGGGGATCACTGCACTGATCGCCGGTTTTATGTCCGGCATGGCGGGAAATGTCAGCGCCTTCACCACGGTCTGGACCTACGACATTTATCGCGCGCTGATTCGCAAGAACGCTGAGGACAGTCACTATGTGAGCATGGGCCGCTGGTGCACAGTGATCGGCGTCATCATCAGCGTGCTGACCGCCTACCTCGTCATGCAATTCAAGAGCATCATGGACTATGTTCAGGCCCTCTTTAGCTTCTTCATCGCTCCCCTGTTTGCGACTGTCGTGCTCGGCATGCTGTGGAAGCGCGTCACCGCGGCGGCGGGATTCTGGGGATTGCTTGCGGGTACTCTCTCTTCGATCGGAATGTGGGCATGGGTCAAGGTCGATCCCAGTGCCCTCCGCTACGTCGCTCTTTCACCCTACGCCAGAGACATGGCCGAGAACATGTATCGCGCTCTGTGGTCCTGCCTGATTTGCGCTCTTGTGACTGTCGTTGTCAGCTACATGACCGAACCGAAGCCCGAGCACGAATTGAGAGGCCTCGTCTACGGGGCGACCGACATCCCTCACGAGGTACACGTCTCACTTTTCCACCGTCCGGCATTCTGGGCTGCGGTGGTCAGCGTTGTCTTTGTCATAGTCAACATTCTGGTCTGGTAACGGCAGGCACTTATGCGTGACAGCGAAATCTCCATCTGGTTCTTCATAGGCATCTCCCTCTTGGTGAACGGAATTCTGATCACTGGGGCTGGCGTGTGGCAGGTCATCCATCCGCCAGAGAATCCGGTCGTGCTTTTCAACTTGCACGCGAATGTCTGGTGGGGGGCTCTGTTGTTCGTCCTCGGATTGGGGGCTTGCATTCACTTCGCTCCCAAACGCAACGCGTAACAGCGTTCAGCTCGCCAATCCACATTTCAGGATCCACCTCTGCCAACTACACAATTGTTGATCGTTTTAGCTCGAGCTCCGCTCTAAAAACCGCCGTCGCCCACGCGTTACTTCGTCGATACGCATTTTCGCGAGTACGTTTCTCTCGAAGGCAACCGCGCTCCCACGCGGGAGCGACTAAAATGCATGACGAGAAAACTTGCTGCGAGAGTTAACAAGTTCATGCTGGCAACAGCAGCGTCCCTCTGCTTGCTAGCCCTTCCGCTGTGCGCCCAAACGGAAGCTCCCCACCGCGTCGACCTTTTCGGCGGTTATTCGCACACGGGCAACTACAACATCGGCCAAAGCGGCTGGATCGCTTCGGCCAACTACAACATCTCTGGCCCTCTCGGCGTGGAAGCTGACGTCAGCGGCAACTACGGTACTCAGGACCTCGGCGGAGCCGCCGTGATTCTGCCCAACGTACCCAACAGCCTTCATAGCCGCATGCACAGCTTTAACGTCGGACCGAGTGGCACCTACCGCGCTCCGTCCGGTAAATACAATGCGTTCGGCCACCTGTTGTTTGGTACCAGCCACACTAACGTGAGCGCCGCCGGCGTTGGCGATGGTTCCACATCCTTCTCGTGGATCCTGGGCGTTGGTGGGGATTACAACTTCACCAGGCAATGGGCGGCGCGAGCCCAACTAGACTTTCTGCGTACAAACTTTTTCAGCCGCGGCGGAAATCACGGCAGGGTTGCTTTCGGACTCGTATACCGATTCTTATGATCCGACATCCTGACTGACGGTTTATCAGACTGCTGCAAGACAAAGCCCCGCTCCGAAGAGCGGGGCTGCTTTGTTCCAGCAAGCCCGTCATTCATGAACGACTCAATGACAGACGGCAGTAAATCCTTTCCACGTGAAATTGCCTTGTGAGTTGGGTCCGTAGTTGGCGCTTCCGGTGATCACTCCCAGATCATTGATTCCCCGGACAAAATCTTCGAAGGCTCCCGGCACGACTACTTTCTTCACCGTTCCGTTGGAGAAGTGAATGTTCTGCCCATCAACCATGGTTCCTGCGTTGTTGATGTCGAGAGGAATGTAGGAAAGACTCTTGAACACGCCGTTCTGGAGAATGTAACCGCTCCAGGGATTCTCGAAGCTGCCTTTCTCGTATCCGCCGACGATCACACCATTGTCGTTAATGGAAGTAATGGAGGTTTGGACCGCTCCTGGATACTCAATCGGGGTGAAGTTGTTGTTCTGATACTTAAATCCCACTTGACCGGTGGTGGCCGGGTCGACTTCAGTGCCGACAATGACGTTCCACTTATTGATGCCGTTCAAAGCGGTTGATAAGGCTTTCGGGTAATCCAGCGTCGTGTAAGAGGAAGACGTGAGGATGAGCCCGTGAGTGTACGCGCCGCCATTCGTGTCGTAATACCCGACCGAAGTGCCGTTCAAATTGCGTTTGTTCAATTGCGTGAAGATCGCATTCGGAACAGTGAACAAGCTAACGCTGCCTCCAGAGTAGCGTGTAAAGCCTTTCTCAAGATTGTTGGCCACAGTAGTGTCGACGCCGCCGACGACAGTGTTGTAGTGATTGATACCGGTTGGCCAGAAATCTCCTGTGTACCCGGAAGGTGGATTGAAGTACGTGAACGTACAGGTTGCTTGTGTCTGAGCATGTACGCAGAGCGTGAAGGCGAAGAAAGTTGTGGCAAAAAGCGAGAGGAAGAGTCGGGGAGCAGACATGTTGACCTCGAAGGTGCAAGTAACTTTCGGCTACTCAGATGACGCTGGACGCAGCTCAGATGTCTTGCCAGGCGCGGTGTTCGGAGTCCGTTCGCTCGATCGTGGGTTGCCGCGGGACTGAGTATCGTCAGGCGTTTGCCAGAAGACCAGTTACCTCTCGTCGCCTTGGATGAGTCCGCGAGCAGCTCGAACGCGGCTGTTCGTCTCCTGAAACTCCGCCGGAACGCCTACATGCCAGTGGTGCGCGAAATGGGAAGGGTGCGCCGATGGACTTTCGCGAACCTGCCACTGCTGCCAGACCCGCGAGAGCGCAAACTCTTTCGCATTGACCGGAATTGAGCGGGGGCATAGAATTCCGCTCCGATTTGCGACCCGGAGGGCCAAGCGTCCCATAGCTTGCAGCTCTCGTGATTTCTTCCCCGTACAACTGAATGAACTGTGAGCGGCGCAATAGGATTGCGCTGCCCTGAAAGAAGAGGTTCATATGAGGTATCACAGCTCCCTGGGTGTCTCCCGAATGCTTCTGGCGGCACTCGCGTTAGTAGTTATGAGTTTTTCGCACAACCTTTACGCCGAGCAGAATTGGCATGCCAAGGTGGGCGCCGAGACCCCCAACATGGGTCGGCAGGCGCTGGCCTTTCTTCCCAATGAAATGTGGGTCCATGCGGGCGACAGCGTCACCTGGACGTTCAACTCGGATGAGATCCATACTTTGTCTTTGCTGGTGGTCGGCCAGATCTTTCCACCATTCCCAGTCGGCTGCCCGGGATTCTCGTTTGGGTCGGCAACATTCGATGGATCGACTTGTGTGACGACGCCGCCAATGGTGAAGGGCAATCCAGACTTCACCGTGAAGTTCCCCCTGGCGGGCAATTACAAAATCCAGTGCCTGGTCCACAACACGATGAATGGTGTCGTCCACGTCCTGGATGCTTCGCTTCCTCTGCCCCATGATCAAGCGTTTTACGACGAGGAGGCGGCCAGGGAGGCACGTGATCTGCTTACCGATAGCGATCACGTAAGAAGTTCCGATATGAGCAGCATGAAAATGAGGATGTCTCATTCGGGCGATTCGGTATCGATTCGCGTCTTAGCCGCCACCCAGCGGCTGTCCGGGCATGGGGCCAAGTTAGCTGATTCTCCCGACAGAGCGGTGTTCCCGGTCGCACACGTGACGGCCGGCGTAGGAGAGATCGCATCCACACCAGGCGGCCTGCAGACAAACTCGCTGGTACGGTTCTTGAAAGAAAAGATTGAGATCCACGCAGGCGACACCGTCGAATGGAGCAACTTCGATCCCGAGGAGCCGCACACCATCACCTTTGGGGAAGAGCCGCAGGACATATTCGATCCTTCTCCGAATGTGACCAAGGATGCGGATGGCGGGTTGAGTGCGGTTCTGAACTCGCCGAGTGACTCCCTGCACTCCGGTTTCATACTGCAGGCGCTGGATGATCAACCGGGGACGCCGGTCAACTCAACTCCGAATAATTCCATAGCGCTGAACCCGACTCATTTCCGGGTCAAGTTCATGCAGGCGGGAACATACAACTACAAGTGCGCGCTGCATGACAACCTGGGAATGGTCGGACAGGTAGTGGTGCTGCCGTAAGGTAAGTCCCCACTTCTCGCAATAAGCCGCGAGAAGTGGGGCACCCGGCGTAGCAAAGAAGACATTCCGGCTAGTCGCGGTTATTTCTTTCCGGGTGGTGGAGCGCGGCCGTTTCGCTGTTCAGATTTGCGGTTGACGTTAAGGAGGATTGCTGGTTTACTTACTTGATCGTTCAAGTAAGTGACTCCACGTCCCCAATCCGCCACCCGCGATCGCATCCTGCGTGCTGCGGTTGATCTCTTCTATCGGCACGGGTACGCAGGGACAGGCTTGGCCGAGATTCTCAGCAAAGCCAAGGCCAACAGCGGCAGCTTTTACTTCTTCTTCACCGGGAAAGAAGACCTGCTAGTCGCGGTGCTCGATTGGTACCTCGCTAATCTCAGGCCTGTGTTGCTGGAACCGGTTTTCCAGAGGTCCAAGGATCCCATCGAACGTATTTTTCTCCTGCTGGAGAAGTACCGCGAGAACATCCTGCTGACCGAATTCGCCTTCGGCTGTCCGTTGGGCCGCCTGGCGCTGGAAATCGAACCCGACCGCCGAGTGGTTCATGACAAGATCGCGGCCAACTTCACGGGTTGGGCCCGAGCCGTTGAAGAACTCCTGCAGCAGGCCAAAGACAAGCTGCCGCCGGACTGCGATCTGCGCCAGTTATCCCGCTTTGTGCTCACCGTCATGGAAGGCGCGGTGATGCAGGCACGCTCCTATCAATGCATTGAGCCGTTCGACGATTGCATTGCGCAACTCCGTACTCACTTCGACGCGCTGCTGGCTCGCGAGCGCCCGCCGAAGCGCGCTCCCAGGCCCCATAAAACTCTCAAACGGAGGTAAACCGATGAAAACTTCAGTTGTCTTGCTTTTCTCGTTGCTGGTGTGCGGTGCCCTAACTGCGGCTCAGTCACAGGAGGTCTCCAACGTGAAAGCTGCTGATTTCGGCTGGATGACGGGACGCTGGATTGGACATCTGGCTAACGGGGCAACCGCGGAGCAGATTTGCTCGACGCCCGAGTCCGGCGAGATGCTTTGCCTGTTTCGCGTCTTTGTGGGAGGCCGGCCCGCGATGTACGAACTTTACACGCTGTTTGATACCGCAACCGGCCTGGAACTGCGGTCCCTTCATTTCGCACCCGATCTGAGCGACAAGGTTCTGCAGAGTCCGCTGGTGATGAAGTTGCAGAAATACAGTGCGAAGGAAGTTGTATTCGCCGGGACGCCCGAGTCTGAAATCGAAACTTCAAGCCTGCTGCGAGACTCTCCCTCGACGATGAATGGTGTCATCATGTTTCGCAATAACAAAGAGCCGCACATACGCGTGCGCTGGGAGAAGGTAGCGTATGACGCGAAGGTGGACTACAACCGTTCGTCGTCAGGTCCGTCGGGGCAGTGAGCTGGCCCACCCACGGCCGGGTTGGCTTGAGTGGGGCGTGGCGGGGCTCTCCAGTTTGAAGATCGCGCAAACAAAAGCCCCGCTCTTGCGAGCGGGGCCGGTCTTACTGACAGCTGATAGCTGAAAGCTGAAAGCTGTTTTAGTACATGTCGCCCATGCCGCCGTGGCCGGGTGCGCCTGCCGGAGCCTTCTTCTCTTCCGGAATTTCGGAAACGAGGGCTTCGGTGGTCAGCATCAGCGAGGCGATGGAGCCGGCGTTAGTAAGAGCCGTGCGCACGACCTTGGTCGGATCGAGCACGCCTGCCTTTACGAGGTCTTCGTACTCGCCGGTCTGAGCGTTGTAGCCGAAGTTGGTGTCCTTCGCTTCGTAGACCTTGCCCAGCACAACCGCGCCCTCTTCGCCGGCGTTCTCGGCGATCTGGCGCAGGGGCTCGGTGATGGCGCGCTTCACGATGTTGACACCGATCTGCTCGTCACCTTCCAGCTTCAGCGCGTCAAGAGCCTTGACGCAGCGGGCCAGCGCAACGCCGCCGCCGGGGACAATGCCTTCCTCGACAGCCGCACGGGTCGCATGCATCGCGTCTTCGACACGGGCCTTCTTCTCTTTCATTTCGGTTTCGGTTGCGGCGCCCACTTTGATTACGGCAACGCCACCGACCAGCTTCGCCAACCGCTCCTGCAACTTCTCGCGGTCGTAGTCGCTGGTGGTCTTGTCGATCTGGCTGCGAATTTCCTTTACGCGGCCTTCGATCTCGGAGTGCTTGCCCTTACCTTCGACCACCGTGGTGTTGTCCTTGTCGACGGTAATGCGCTTGGCTTGGCCGAGGTCGGACATCTGGACGTTCTCGAGCTTAATGCCGAGATCTTCCGTGATGGCCTTTCCGCCGGTGAGGATCGCGATGTCCTGCAGCATGGCTTTGCGGCGATCGCCGAAGCCAGGAGCCTTCACCGCGCAAACCTGCAGGGTGCCACGCAGCTTGTTGACGACCAGCGTGGCGAGAGCTTCGCCCTCAACGTCCTCGGCGACGATCAACAGCGGCTTGCCGCTCTTGGCAATCTGCTCGAGCAGCGGTAGCAGGTCCTTCATCGAGCTGATCTTCTTTTCGTGGATCAGGATGTAGGCATTCTCCAGAGTCGCTTCCATGCGCTCCGGATCGGTCACGAAGTACGGAGAGAGATAGCCGCGGTCGAACTGCATGCCTTCCACGACTTCGAGCTGGGTCTCGAGGGTCTTCGACTCTTCGACGGTAATCACGCCGTCCTTGCCGACCTTCTTCATGGCTTCGGCAATAATGCGGCCGATCGTCTCGTCGTTATTCGCCGAGATGGTGCCGACCTGGGCAATCATTTCGCCGCTGACGGGCTTCGAGAACTTGTCGATCTCGCCCTTCTCGCGGTTGCCTTCCTTGTCGACCTTGCCGGTGATGACCTGCACAGCCTTCTCGATGCCGCGCTTCATCGCCATCGGATTCGCGCCGGCAGCCACGGTCTTCACGCCCTCGCGATAGATCGCCTGGGCCAGGACGGTAGCGGTCGTGGTGCCGTCACCGGCCACGTCGCTGGTCTTGCTGGCAACTTCGCGAACCATCTGGGCGCCCATGTTCTCCAGGCCGTCCTTCAGTTCGATCTCTTTTGCCACGGTGACGCCGTCCTTAGTGATGGTCGGCGAACCGAATTTCTTTTCAATAACCACGTTGCGGCCCTTGGGACCGAGAGTGACTTTCACCGCGTCCGCCAACAAGTTGACGCCGCGGAGAATCGCCTGGCGGGATTCCTCGCCATGAACAATCTGCTTAGCCATAGTTTCTAATCTCCTAGTTGAATTTCGATTGCAGGGCTGGCCTGCGAAAAAACTGGGCTTCGGGCTTCAGGCGTCGGGCTTTAGAACTGAAAGCTGACGGCTGATAGCTGAAAGCTACTTGCGCGATCCGACGGTTTCCTTTTTGGCGGCGCCGGTCAGGATGCCGAGCACTTCTTCTTCGCGCATGATGACGAAATCTTCGCCGTCGATCTTGATCTCGGTACCGGCATACTTGCCGAACAGGATGCGATCGCCTTCTTTCACGGCGAGCGGGAATACTTTGCCTTCGTCGTTCACTTTGCCTTTGCCAACGGCGACGACTTCGCCCTCTTGCGGTTTGTCTTTGGCGGTGTCAGGAATAATGATTCCACCGCGAGTGGTCTCAGCTTCCTCCACACGACGGATCAGGATCCGGTCATGGAGTGGGGTCAACTTAGCCATAGGTGCGACTCCTTTCCTTGTAAGTCCAATAATGGAAGTGGTTTATAGCGGGGGTACTGTCGTCAGGATGTCTGCTAGCACTTAACCCTGACGAGTGCTAATTCTACGGATTTGAGTGTGGTTCTGTCAAGGGGGGCAGACCTGGACCCTGGGGACCCCTCAAAACGCGCGCAGTCAATAGTTCAAAACATCACGCAATGGTTGTGGAGCGGCCGGGGCCCCGAAGATCGTCCAGGACGCGGGAGCTCCACATCGGGCAGGCCCTCATCTTCACTGCCGGGTTTCTCGTCTGCTTTCCAACTTCGCGAGCTCTGCTTACAATGACTCCTATGAAGCGCCTGGCCGTTCTCTTTATCACTGCACTTCTGCTTTTCGCGGCGGTTGCGGTCACCGCTGAAGACAAGTCCTCGGACCTGAAATTTCTTGTAATCCGCGACTACAACGGAAAACCGGTGCGCAATGCCAGCGTCATCCTTCACCCCATTGACAACGAGGGTAAACAGCGCGGCGGCTACCAGCTAAAGACCGATGCAGAAGGGAAGACCGGCTTCGACGGTGCGCCGTATGGTTTGCTCCGCATTCAGGTTCTCGCCCAAGGTTTCCAGACCTACGGGGAAGACTTCCAGATCAACCAGCCGACGACCGAAATCACCATCAAGCTGAAACGTCCCGGCGGTCAGTATTCCATCTACGACGATAAGAACCAGGGTTCGTCGGAGAACAATCAGGGATCCGACAAAAAAGATTCCGAGGATTCCAAGAACAACAATCAGGCGCCGAAGTAGCACGAACTCAGCACTCAGCACCGGGAAGCAGTCTCTGCGAAAGAAAGGTTCGCGATACGCGCTCAGGAACCACAACACTGGCTGGATGCTGACTGCTGAACCCTGACTGCTCAGTGCGCGTGGTACAATTCCGCCACTGCGGTTCGACTCCCCACCGCAACCACCATTCCCAAATCTTTGGAGTTTCAGCATGGCTGCAACTTCCCGCCCATGGGGCAGGTATGTCATCGTTTCGTTCGCAGTGTTAATCGTTCTCCTCACAGTTGGAATCACGGCCACCATCGGCTGGCGTCCGATCATCGGACCCAAGCGCCGCGCCACGGACAGCCGCGTTTATCAAGCCACGCCGGAGCGCCTGAAACGCGGCGAGTATCTGGTCAACAATGTCTCACTCTGCTTCGGATGCCACACGCACTTTGACGCGAAGGGCAAGGACATTCCCGAGTTCACCACCACGCCGGGAGCCGGCAACCTATTTATCGAGCAAGGCGAGTTCAAGGTAGTGGCGCATAACCTCACTCCCGATCCGGAATTCGGACTCGGCCGCTGGACTGACGATGAGATCGGCCGCGCTATCCGCGAGGGCATTAGCCGCGACGGCCACGCCCTTCTTCCCGCGATGCCTTACAAGCTCTTCCACAACATGTCCGACGAAGATCTCGCCTCGATCATTGTCTACCTGCGCTCGCGTCCCGCGGTCCACAACAATCCAGGCACTACCTCTCTGCCGTTCATGCTGCGCCACATGATCAACAATGCTCCCGAGCCAATCACTGCGGCGGTTACGGCTCCTCCGGTGACCGACAAACTGGCTTATGGCCGATACCTGATGCACGGGGTCGCCGATTGCCAGGGTTGCCACACTCCGATGAACGAGCACATGCAGCCCATGCCCGACTACTTCCTTGCCGGTGGAAATGTCTTTGCCGAGAGCGGAACCCCCGTGGCCAGTGCCAATATCACGCCCGACGATTCCGGCATCGGCTACTACAATGAAGCGACATTCGTGGAAACTATGCGCACCGGAAAAGTGCGCGCGCGTAAATTGAATGCCATGATGCCCTGGTGGGCGTTCCGCAACATGTCGGATGATGATTTGACGGCAATCTACGCGTACCTTCGCACCATCAAGCCGGTGAAGCATCGTGTGGACAATAACGAGCAGCGCACGCTATGCCCCATTGACGGACAAAAACATGGACTAGGAAAGGACAACGCCGCCCCAGCCTCGTAAAATATCTGTTACCCACGAAGCCTGGAGTCTGCATGCCATACCTTCTCAAGACCGAGCCGTCCGAATATTCTTTTGCCGATCTTCAACGCGACAAAACGACCGTCTGGGACGGTGTCACCAACCCGGTCGCGCTGAAAAATCTCCGCGGCATGAAACCGGGGGACCAGCTCGTGATCTATCACACCGGCGATGAAAAAACTGCTGTCGGCACCGCTACGGTCGAGTCGGTCGACGACTCCGATCCCAAGAACCCGCGGGTGAAGATTAAGGCTGCCAAGCCGATCTCTCACCCGCATACCTTGGCCGAAATCAAGGCTAACAAGCTGTTCGCCGACTCCGCTCTGGTCCGCCAGGGGCGCCTTAGCGTAGTCCCCTTGAGTGCCCAGCAATATGCGTTCTTGCTCGAGAAGTAAAGATTGCAAGCTTTACTTTTTACCTCTGCCCTAACCTACTGATTCCAGTCCCCTAGAACTCTGTCCTGTACAGACTGTGTACCTCCGAGTACAACCCGTCCCACAGGCCTCCCATCCAAGCGCGACGTAGTCACTAGGCACCTACAATGCCCAAGAGCACCCTCGCAATTCTGCTTTGCGCTATCGCCCTGCTCACCGGCTGCTCCTCGGTCGGAACCTCGTCGAGCACACCCGACCCGGTCCCGCCGACCGGTGACATCACCAAGGTCAACCACATCATTTACATGCTCCAGGAGAACCGGTCTTTCGACAACTATTTCGGCCAGCTTAATGCCTACCGGCAGTCACAGGGCGTGACAACGACGGTGGATGCTACTCCGGCCAATGCATCGCAATTGTCGTACGACGGCACCACCACGTTCACTCCTTTTCACATGAATTCCATGTGCGTGGAGGACATGAGTCCCTACTGGAATGAGAGTCATAATGCCTGGAACCATTCCGACCATACCTCGCCGGTTCCCGCCTTGGACGGATTCGCGCATGCGGCCGGCGGCGATTCTCGCGTAGTTGGCGGATTCGATATCAATGGTCGGCGCGTCATGGGTTACTACACGGATCAGGATCTGCCCTACTACTACTTCATGGCAACCCAGTTTGCGATGTCTGATCGCTGGTTCTCACCGGCTATGACCAACACGCCTGCCAATCGTCTTTATGCGATGGCCGCGACCTCACAAGGTGTCGTCAATAAACCTCTCACCAACTTGACCGCGAACACCATCTTCGACGCACTGCAAGCCGCCGGCATCAGCTGGAAGAACTATGTGCCGGACTACCCCAATGGCAGCAGCCTCAAGGGATTTGCAGCCTACACGAAATATCAGGGCACAAACATCGTGCCCATGAGCCAATACTTCACTGATCTGCAGAAGGGGACATTGCCGCAGGTCGCATTCATCGACCGCGATTCCATCAATAAACTGGACGAGCACCCTGGGGCCGGCGTCGACGTTCAGAAGGGCGCAGCGTACGTAAAGACCATCATCGATGCTCTCATGAACAGCTCCGCCTGGAAGGACTCCATTTTCTTCTTCAGCTTTGACGAGTTTGGCGGCTTTTACGATCACGTTCCGCCCGTTCAGACCGTCTCGCCCGATGGCATCAAGCCCGTCCTAGGCACAAATGATGTTTGCGTTACGGGAAACACGAGCGCTGGCGGGCCCCTGGATATGTGCGACTTCGACATCACGGGTTACCGGTTGCCGAATTTCGTAGTTTCCCCGTTCTCGCGGCCCAACTGGGTGGACCACCAGAACATGGACACCACCGCCATTCTCAAGTTCATCGAAAAACGCTTCGGTCTCCAGCCGCTGACAAAGCGGGATGCGGCGCAGCCGGACATCAGCACCATGTTCGATTTCGCCAATGCGCCGAACATGAATCCCCCCAAGCCGCCAAATCAGCCGACGGGAGGCGCCTGCTACGTCAACGCCTTGCCGTAGATACGCTGTGGAATTGAGTGGATCGACACGCCGCGTGTGCAGGAGAACTTAAGCCACGCGGCTGAGGTACTGCCGCCGCGCACCAGCGTGCGGGTCTTCGCGCCGATCATGCGGACGGTTTCGTATTCGGTTATGCGGCTTCCTCGGAGTGATACCACGCGCTTCGATACGCGCGCAATGCATAGAGCGCATCCTCCAGCGCTTCCTTTTCTTCCGCCGACCCATGACCATAAAAGATCTCACGGCCGCGGGCTACGACGGCTTGTTCAGCCTCGATTACCCGCTGTGGGATATCAGCTTTATTGGTTTCGAGAATGGCAGCACGATAGAGGGTTCGCCAATCCGGCTGCGCGAGGCATGGGGGAAATGCCGGCAACATACTTGCACTCCAAGATCAAGACTTCAGACGGGGTAGCTGGTCACAGTAGGGTGACGTGCTTCAGCAGACACTAGCTCGGTTTGAAGTGGAATTCAAGAGGGAATACAAAACTTAACCGAATCTTTACGTGCGTGATGAAAATCGCTTCACAGAATGTGAGCGGCTGTCTCTGCGATACGCCCCTGAGCAGAACTGGATGCGAGATTTATGATCAGAAAAGTCGCTGTGAATTCAATTGGCCGGCCTAAGTATCGCCGTGTTGCGCTCGTCGCTGTAAATGATTCGATAAAACTTCTTTAACTCCTCGGCTTTGCTCACCGGGACGCTGAGTTCCTTTGCCTCGAAGCTCCTGGTATAGCTGATGACGTTGCCTTTCACTTCAGTCTTGGAGTGATAGCTTGCGAAACCAAAATCAGCGTCGACCGGAGGCGGGACTTCATCCACAGCAAAGCCCGCTGGGATCACTCGTTCGATTCAGCGCAGCGTTATCGATCGGACTACTGGTCGGTGGACTCCTCCTATTTAGATTCAGTGCTTCTTTACATTCACTGCTTGGTCCCAAGGTGGGGTACCCCCTCCCTGTATTTTCTGCAAAACATCGCCAGTGCAAAGCACTTAGCTCAAGGGTCCCCGCAGAATCTTCACAAGAGGCAGCTTATATGCAAAATCTTGGAAGCAAAAGCGGTCGTGGTCTTCGGACAATCGGCCAGGCGAGGGCTTGACAGGTGCGGAGCTAGGTTGAATAAGCTCGAAGACTGAAACGACGCTGCGCCGACCAGCGCCGAAGGCCCGCACCAAGTAACTCGCTGGTCCAAAAAGTTATCCGTCGGTCCGCGTCATAGCGTAGCCTTCGATGTCACTAAGTCGCCACTTTATTGCCGAGTTTTCAGCTGACCTCCTAAGAGCAATTCGTCAGCAGAACCCCGAATTTAGCGACATATTTGTTGACCGAGCATACAGAGTACCTCCACAATACGCATCGATGACGACGTCGCAATATTTGGGTATCGGGATCTGCTTGCTTGCATTCATGGGTCGTTCGACTGCGGAGCCAAAGTGGACTGAGGTCCGCAGCCCACACTTTCGCGTTGTGACGAGTGGGAGCGAGGGGGCAGGGCGACGCGTAGCACGCGAGTTCGAGTTGATGCGCACAGTTTTTGAAACTCAGTTCCCACACTTCAGGCTCGACAGCAACGCACCCTTGCTGGTCGTGGTACCGCGCGACCGGATCATAACTGAAGGTTTGGACATCAATGAACGCGTCGCGGGCATCTACTTACACGGATGGGAACGACAGTATGCGCTCGTTCGTCTGGATGCACTGAACACGGACGTTTACCACCCGGACGTCTATGCACCTGTGTATCACGAATATATCCACAGTTTGCTGCATGTAAGTTTTGATCGCATTCCGCGATGGCTTGACGAAGGGCTTGCCGAGTTTTTCGCGTATACGCGCTTTGAGGGGGACCGTATGTACATAGGCGCGCCCCCTAAAGACACACATTACACCGAGATCCTGGACCGGCGAGTAAATATGCCGCTGGCCGAGTTCGTCATGAAGAGGAGCGCATTCGCCCGCGACGAGGACGACACGCACCTCTTCTACGCACAGTCCTGGGCACTGACGCATTTTCTTACTTTCGGTCCCGGCATGGAAGGGGGAGCGCGGCTGAACGCGTTCATGACGCAGTTGCAAACTGGAGTTGACCAGAAGAAAGCGTTTGAAACCGTTTTTGGGCCGTTCGAACAAGTACAGAAGGACTACGAGATGTACCTCCGGAAATTTACATTCACCAGCGGCATTTTGCCCGCTCCCGCAGGGTTGAAAGAAAGGGACTTCGTCGCGCGACAGCTCAGCATTGGGGAAGCTGATGCGATCCTGGCGGGTGTGGCGATTCGTTTTTACCGATGGCCGGTGGTGAAGGCGTTAAGTGAACGCGCACAAGCGGCCGATCCGAACCTAGCGCTTGCTCACGAGGATCTCGGATTCTGGTATTTCAACGAAGGAAGGGACGAAGAGGCGCTGAAGGAGTTCTCGTTGGCTGTCGACCAGGATTCCACCGATTACCTGGCACGTTATGCCAAAACGATGATCTCTGTCTCGCACCAGAAACTCGATAGCGACGCCGAAGAAAAAGCTCTACTTAATGTTCTGGATGAACATCCGACGTTTGCTGCGGCGTTTGTGGAGCTGGCAAAAATTTATGCTGCCCGGGGCGAGTTGCTGCACGCGCTGGGAGTAGCACGTCGCGCGGAACAACTCGAACCCTCACGTTCCGGGTACCGCCTGCTAACCGGCGAAATTCTTCTTCGCATGGGCAGAGCGGCGGATGCTGCTGCCGTCGCGGTTTACGTGGCCACTCGCTGGCACGGCCCTGATCACGAGGAGGCCTTTGATCTCTTCAGCCGAGTTCCTGCGAGTGAACGCAAGAATATGACCTTCCCACCCGGCGATGACGTTAACAACTTACCTACAAAAGCATCGACGAAGACTCACGGGGTGGTGAAATCCGTCACCTGCCGGGACAAAAGTATGACGTTAACGCTGGACAGGGACGGCGAGTTACTGACCTTCCGGGGCGAGCATTTTCCCATCGGCTTCTCTGACACGCTCTGGATGGGAGCCGACCACTTCACACCTTGCTTCCATACCATTGGATTGCGCGCGGTGGTGCAATACAAGCCGACCAGCGATAAGAGCCTGACGGGAACGCTGGTATATGCGGGTCTGCGCGATACCTTGCCCGATCCTCCCAAGCCGATCACTGCGCAAGAAGCTAAGTGACGATATTTCACAGGCCGCGGCCAGCCAGCGATACGCTTGCGTAGCGTGAGAATCAGCGGTGTAGCAGGATAAACAGAATTGCTCCGACTGTTGCCAACAGCACGATGAAGAGAAGCATCGTCCAGTTGCTGGTGGGCTCGGGGGTAATCGGGGCATTCGCCGGATTGTTGCTGCCCGTGAGAGCCGAGTCGGTGTTTTCACCGTCTGAAAGGCTTTGGCCATATGGTTCAGGGCTGGGAGCCGCAGGCCGGTTCACGTCGAAGCTCAGCCTGTGTGAGCCTGCGTTGATGTTGAACTTGACCTTCTTGTTAACCGAGACATTGATGTCTCCGGATCCACCTTGTGCCGCCAGCTGCTGCGCCAATTCGGGGGCAAGGCGCTTACCGACAAAGTTGATAAACTTTTCGGCTAGGTGACTCTCAAGGTCGTTGTGTGTCCCAAACTCGATTGGCTCGGACTGCGCATCGGCGGAATGAACGATGTATCCGCCCCCGGGCTTGTGCTCGATATGGAAGTTCAAGTTGGCCGGCTGGCCTTCCATGGCCGGCTTCAGACCAGGGAACTGCGTGCCCAGGCTCTCGACGATCGTTGCCCGGATTTTCTGCTGCAGCTCCTCGCGCGTTGGAGCCTCCAGTTGAGCCGCGCTCGGATCGCTGGGGCGCGCGATGAACCCTCCGCCGGGCTTTGCCTCAATTCGGTACGTGAACTTCGAGATAAGCTGCTTTAGTTCCACACCCGGATTGTATCGCGAGGTAGCTTTGCAAGGGTGGTTACCTCAGTGACCGACGGGAGCACGCGGTGCTCTCTTGCTTGTGGATTATTCGTGGGGTGGTGCGTCTTGGTGGTTCGGTTCTTCTTTCGTGCTCTGTGTAGCCTTCGTGCCGTTTGTGGTGAAGTGCGTTACAGCCTAAGAGCGAAGAGCTAATGTATCGTCTTCGTCTTTCGTGACATGTAATCCATCAGCAGGTATTGGCCGAGCGTGTAGGGGGTTGTGAAGTACGCTTTGCCGCGGCACATCTCTGTGACCTTCTGAACGAACTGCACCAGGCCGTATTCGGAGGCAAGCATGAAGGTGTTGATCAGAATACCTGCCCTCTTGCACTTCGAGACTTCCTGAAGCGTTTCGTTGACTACAAGCGGATCCAGGCCGAAGGCATTTTTATAGATGCGCCCGTCTTCAAGCGTGAGGGCCGATGGCTTCCCGTCGGTGATCATCACGATCTGCTTCATGTCTTTTCGCTGCCGTTGCAGAATGCGCTGGGCAAGCCGGAGACCTTCGCGCGTGTTGGTGTAGTAGGGTCCAACTTTCACCCGCGCCAGTTGCGAAAGCGGAACCTCTTCGGCCGAATCGTGAAACAAGATCAGCGACAGCGAATCACCGGGATACTGCGTACGGATAAGGTGCGAAAGGGCGAGCGCCACTTTCTTGGCTGGCGTGAAGCGGTCCTCGCCGTACAAGATCATGGAGTGCGAGCAATCCAGCATCAACACCGTGGCGCACGACGACTGATACTCGCACTGGTGCACCTGCAGGTCGGAATAGTCGATGTTCAGTGGCAGCGTGAGTCCTTCGCGCTGGATGGCATTGGAAAGCGTAGCCGTGATGTCGAGGTTCAGCGTGTCGCCGAACTCGTACGTCTTCGAGGCGCCGCTGGCCTCGATCCCGGTCGCCAGATCGCGCGTGTCGTGCCGTCCGAAACTGGATTTGCCGAGCGATCCGAGAAGATCGCGTAAGGTTTTGAAGCCGAGAAAATCGAGCGACTTATCGGTGATCTCAAATTTGGCCTGCTGCTGCGCTTCGCCAACCTGCCCGCCCACGCTCGGTTGGCGCGCAGGATCATGCGGCTGGTCGATGGAAATGTAATCTTCCTGCTGCATCCGCTCGATGAGTTGCTCAATGATCTCGTCGAGCTTGCCTTCCATCTGCATCTGCTGGAGTTGCTCGCGCAGTTGCTCATCGAGGAGTTCGCTGTCGAGGAGCGCCTGCTCAAGCATTTGGCGCAGTTCATCGAGCGACTGCTCGCCCTCGGGCAGCTCGTACCAGCCATAGTTCTGGAAGCCGCTCTGCAGAAGATAGTCGGAGAGCGCGCTGAGCAGGTCCTCCATGCTCATTTCCCCGGCAGGGTCGGGAACGTACTTGGAATATTTGATCCGTCGCATACAGCTGTCACTTCAGGTCTAGCTATTAATTAAAAGGTCTTCGCGGACGATAGGGCGGCTCCTCGCGATCCAAGAGCTTTTCTGCGGCACGCTTTGGCTGTTTTTCTCCGGCCGTGAAGACACGCTCCTCACTGCGGCTGATGCGTTTGTGCGCGTACAAGCCTTCCAGCACGAACTCTGCGGCCGAGACTTGCGCCTCCGGCGTATCCTTCGGACCCACGTTCAGCACCAGCGCTTTTTCCAGCAGGCCCTGGATCCCGCGGAGCTGGTTAAGTGCCTCTTTTGCGCCGGCCGAATCGGAAAGCCCAATCTCGCCGCCTAAATCGAACCACTGTACGACCTGCTGCATGTTCGATCCCGAATAGTACTCGTCGAATGTCTTGGCGACAGCGCTCCGAATCAGTTCGCGGGTAACCGTGTCCGCGCCTTTCATTTCGCCCTCATACTCCAGCTCAAGCTTGCCCGTAATCGCGGGCATCGCCGCATATATGTCGCTGATCCGCGGTACAACTGTCTTCTCCTGGTTGCGAAGCGCGCGCCGTTCTGCATTGGAAATAACATTTTCCATGCAACTGATGGGAAGCCGCTGGCTGACCCCGGAGCGCTTGTCAACCCGCTTGTCTTCTCGGGCCACGAATGCAATCCGCTCGATCACCTCTTGCACGTACTTCGGCACCTGGAGACTGTTGCCATTACGCCGGGTCCAGGCTTCTTGCGTGGTGATCGCGATGCCCTCTTCGACCGTCGCCGGATAGTGGGTTCGAATTTCGGAACCGATCCGGTCTTTCAGTGGCGTGATGATTTTTCCTCGAGCCGTGTAGTCCTCCGGGTTCGCGCTGAACACGAGTGCGACATCGAGCGGCAAGCGGATCGGGTACCCCTTAATCTGTACGTCGCCCTCCTGCATGATGTTGAACAGGCCTACCTGAATTTTGCCTGCCAAGTCGGGCAGTTCGTTGATGGCAAAGATGCCGCGGTTCGCGCGGGGCAACAGCCCGTAGTGAACCGTAAGTTCGCTCGAGAGTTCGTGCCCGCCTCGAGCCGCCTTGATGGGATCGATGTCGCCGATCAGATCGGCTATGGTCACATCCGGCGTCGCCAGCTTTTCGACGTAGCGTTCGTCCGGCGTGAGATACGCAATCGCCGTTTTGTCGCCGAGATTCTTCACCTCTTCACGACAGCGCTTGCAAATCGGCGCGTACGGATTGTCATGGATCTCGCATCCCGCGATGTACGGCATCTGCTCGTCGAGCAAGGACGTTAGGGACCGCAGAATCCGGCTCTTGGCCTGACCTCGCAACCCGAGCAGGATGAAATTGTGCCGCGACAGGATCGCATTCACGATTTGCGGGACAACTGTGTCGTCATATCCCACAATCCCGGGAAAAATCGAGCCCCCTTGGCTCAGTTTCCTGACCAGGTTCTCGCGCAATTCGTCTTTCACATTACGACTGCGCAGTTGTTCTTCGGAGAATGGACTATGGCGCAGTTCACCGAGCGTCCGAGGAAGACTCATGTTGGGACAACCCCCACAATACAGCTTCTTGGATGCGATTATACGCTCCAATAGTAGTCAGCACCCCAACCCGTTCGCGCCCACGAAGCCGCTACCGGAGTGGACGGACCCCCGGTTGGGTCGTCAACGCAAAAGTCGTTGCCCAACCGCCCATACGAACCCTGCTGGTTGAATGCTCAGTGTTGGAGGTGAGCCCGGTTCCTAGTGCACGTGCCCGTTGCCGCCGGCTTTTTGCTTAGCTTGCACGGTACGCTTCAGCTTGGGAAGGATGGATTCGAACGCAGTAATGACCGCCTCAAGGCGTTCCGCTTCGGACCGCATACTTAGCAGCGCCTGCTTGAAGTCCAGATCGAGCGGTAGAGACCCGGCCAGATGAAACGAAAGTTGCTTACGGTCCTCGGGAAGATCCTGTTGGGCTTGGGCGATGGCGAGAATGTCGGCATGTAACTTTATCGCGTGGGTGACTTGATCTTCGGTCGGCTGGTCCGGGTCATCCTGGAAGTACAGCACGTCGCCGCGCAGGAATGGCCGTTCCTCGTTCACTTCGAGCACTTCGAAGCGTTCTCGGCCCTCGGTAACTATGTCCATCTTGCCATCGTCGTATTGCTTGGTGACAGCAATGATTTCTGCCGTACACCCGATGTCGGCAATCCCTTCTTCTTCGGTGCGAATGATGCCGAAGGGAGTTTTCTGCTGCAGGCACTCGTTGATCAGTTCTTTGTAGCGGGGCTCGAAGACGTGCAGGGGCAGGGGAGTGCCCGGAAAGAGCACAACGTCCAAGGGAAATAGTGGCAGCAACAGCTTCAAGCACCCTCCAGGGTGGCAGTCCCTTTGATTGTACGCCAGCGCTTGACTTACCTTCACCGTCAGAATAAAAGCACGACATGGAGATATCCGGCAAAGTAGTGGTCGTAACCGGTGCGTCGATGGGCATCGGCGAAGCAGTCGCCAAAGAATTTGCGGATCACGGCGCGAGCGTCGTCCTCTTATCGAGAGACGCCAACCGCGTCGAGGCGGCACGCGGCCGAGTGGGACACACGGACCGAACCCTGGCATTGTCATGTGATGTACGCCATCGCGAAGAGATCGACCGCGTGCTCAGCCTGACCTTGCACCATTTTGATCGCATCGATGTCTGGGTCAACAATGCTGGATACGGAATGCGTGACACGGTCGCTGCCATGGATATGGCAGTGTGTCGGGATATGTTCGAGACCAACTTGTTTGGAACCATCGATGCCATGCAGGCGGTGGTCCCTGTCATGAAGCAGCAGGGCGGTGGCACCATCATTAACGTATCCAGCGTAGCCGGCCATATCGCGTTGCCCTTTAGCGCCGCATATTGTGCGACAAAGTTCGCGATGAATGCGATTGGCAAAGCGGCGGCAGTCGAGTTAAAAAGCTCCGGTATTCACGTCATGACCGTCTGTCCCGGGTACGTGAGGACCAACTTCGCGGCCAACGTGATTCGAGGTCGGGAAGCTATCGAGATTCGTCCGGAACAACAGAAGGGAATCACGGCAGACCGGGTTGCCCGCGCTCTGGTTGCCGGCTATAGGGCGGGGAAGAGGGAAGTCATCGTCCCCTGGTTCATGCATGTTCCGGTGAAAATTTATCAATTGTTTCCAGCAGTAGTGGAATGGTTCATGGGGCGGATGGCGAGAAAGGGAAGTGACTAGCTGCCGGTTCGGGTAGCGTGCTCGTCGTCCGATGTCTAGCCGCCGAGTTCATCCAACATTGCCTGCATCTCTGATTCGGCGTGTGCGTTGTTGCTTCGCTTAGCAGACGCGATACCGTCAGAGAGCATCTTCTTTGCTTCTTCGGTGCGGTCCGCCCGCGCGAGCGTCTGCGCAGCCATGAAATACCCCGCTGTGTAATCCGGATTGACGCTTAGAAGTTTCCTGAACTCTTCCATCGCGCGCCCCACGTCGCCGGCCTTCGAAAATTCCATTGCCAGCCCATATCGGGCGAACGCGTCATTGGGATTTTGGGCAAGAATCTCATTTAGCATGCCGATCCGATCCATGGTGCTCAACTCTCCCAGCAATTTCAAATTGGCATTTCGAGTCTACCAATGTTCCATTGACGGCTCCACTTCTGCGAGTACAATGGCGATTCATTCTCATCGGGAGTTCTGAGTGGCCTGCCCTTATTTCTTGCCCACGGAGAGGACCGACGACTCCGCCTGGGTGTATCCATCGCGATTGCCGCTCGGCGGCGGCTGGAATGGTCGGTGCACCGCCCCCGGTCACGAAAACGAGGTTCCTTCGACCGAGCAAGTTCGCGACTGCTGCAACCTGGGCTATGCCACTGCGTGTGCTTTCCGGCCGTTGCAGCGGGAATATGATTCGATCAGGTTTGCAATCGTGCGGGAGACAGAGGAGTGTGTTCTCGTATGTTACGCATGCGAGAAAGATCACCTTCCGGCCAGCCACGGAACACTGCCATACGACAAGCTCACCGCTCAGTGGCAGCGTCATCCCGATCCACGGATCCAGAAAATGGCTGAGTGCTACCTCGCCTCCTACCTGCTTCGTAAAACCACAACCGTTGTGCAGCCGGCCGCATCAAGCTGATGATGAATGACTCAGATCGTCCCCTCCTTCCGCGCCCGGTCGGCGACTCGCAGTCCGAAATGGCGGAGATTGTTCTGCCCAACGATGCGAATCCGCTGGGCGCGCTACTTGGCGGCCGCCTTATGCACTGGATTGATCTGGCCGGCGCGTTGGCCGCGCATCGCCATTCACGCAACTACGTGGTGACCGCTTCCATCGACCATCTCGACTTTCTCTTCCCCGTGCGTGTCGGTGACCTTGTCATTCTGCGATCGTCCGTCAATCGAGTCTTCCGTACCTCGATGGAAGTCGGGGTTAAAGTTTTCGTTGAGAACTACATCGAGGACACGTCCCACCACGTCAGTTCAGCCTATCTGACCTTTGTGGCGGTCGATCGCGCGGGGAACCGGCTCTCGGTTCCAGCCGTGATTCCCGAAACCGAAGAACAGCGGCGCCGGTACAACGATGCCGGACGGCGACGTGAGATCCGGCGAGCCGAACTGGAGCGGAGGCGGCAGAATCGGCTAGTCTAGTCCGGTCCGGTTCGGTGACAGCCGTCACAGCCGATTGTCCAGGCGACCGGGATAATGCAGTCCTGCGGAGCGTGCCATTCATGGACAGCGCACTCATCATTCACCGTCTTCACTTCGCCTTTACGGTCACGTTTCATTATCTGTTTCCTCAACTCACCATGGGCCTCGCACCGCTTATCGTCTATTTGAAGACGGTAGCGTTGCGCCGTAATGACCCAACCTACGACCAGGCAGCACGGTTCTGGGCGCGGATCTTCGGCATCAACTTCGTGATCGGCGTCATTACCGGCATCCCAATGGAATTTCAGTTTGGGACGAATTGGTCGCACTTTTCAAAGTTCGCGGGCGGGGTCATTGGCCAGACTCTGGCGATGGAAGGAATGTTCGCGTTTTTCCTCGAGTCAGCATTTCTCGGACTCTTTCTCTACGGGGAAAAGCGCCTGACGCCGAAGCAGCACTGGTGGTCGGCGGTTGCCGTTTTTCTCGGCTCGTGGCTTTCAGGATTCTTCATTATCGCCACGGATGCCTGGATGCAGCACCCCGTCGGATACAACCGTGCGGCGGATGGGACCTTTGAACTGGCCAGCTTTTGGCAACTTCTGCTAAACCCCTGGGCGTGGTGGCAATATGCCCACAACATGAGCGGCGCTGTCATCACTGGTGCCTTCGTAATGGTCTCGATAGGTGCGTTCTATCTACTCTCAAAGCAGCATTTAGAACCTGGCCGGATCTTCGTCAAAACCGGTGTGATTGCAGGATTGATCTTTACCGTTTTGCAGCTGTTTCCTACCGGCGATCAGCAAGGAAAGCTGATTGCTTTGCACCAGCCGGCGACGCTTGCCGGTATGGAAGCCCTGTTCGAAGGCCAGCCCGGAGCCCCGCTGGTCCTGGTCGGCCAGCCTGATGTCGACAAGCGGCAGATAGACAATCCATTAATCGTGCCTAAGATGCTCAGCTTTCTCACCTATCAACGATGGGAAGCCCAGGTTACCGGCCTCGACCAGATACCGCAGGAAAACTGGCCTTCTAACATCCCTCTGCTCTATTACTCGTACCACATCATGGTGGGACTGGGCACAATCTTCATTGCGATCATGCTGCTCGCCGGCGTACTGTTATGGAATCGAAAATTGTTCGACGCTCGGTGGATGCTGTGGATCCTGTTGTTGAGCCTGCCATTTCCGTATATCGCCAACACGGCCGGTTGGATGACAGCGGAAATCGGGCGCCAGCCGTGGCTTGTTTATGGACTGCTTCGCACTGCGGACGGTTACTCCAAGACCGTTTCCGCCGGAAACGGTTGGTTCACCCTGCTGGGCTTCATGGGGATATATACCGTGTTAGGAATTTTGTTCTTGTTCCTGGTCCGGCGGGAAATCGAGCGCGGGCCACTCGCTACTTCGGATGTTTCGCATTGAGGTCGTGATGGAGACACTTTGGTTCATCATTGTTGCTGTCATGCTGACTGCATATGTCGTGCTGGACGGATTCGATATCGGGGCAGGCATCATATACCTGGTTGTGGCCAAAACAGATACTGAGCGTCGAACCGTACTGCGTGCCATCGGCCCCGTCTGGGACGGAAATGAAGTGTGGCTACTCGCTGCCGGTGGAACCCTCTACTTTGCATTTCCGCAGCTCTACGCGTCCAGTTTTAGCGGATTCTATTTGCCGCTGATGATGGTGCTCTGGCTGCTCATGTTGCGGGGTATTGGAATCGAGTTCCGCACTCTGATTCCAAGCGGTATCTGGAAGAATTTCTTTGACGCCATCTTTTCGCTGGCTAGCATTCTGCTCGCGATCTTTTTCGGAGCGGCGCTGGGCAATGTGGTTCGCGGCGTGCCGCTTGGGCCAGAAGGATACTTCTTTGAGCCGCTCTGGACGAACTGGCATCTTGGACCTCATCCCGGAATTCTAGATTGGTACACGGTCCTCACCGGCCTGGTAGCGTTCGTCGCCCTGTTGTTTCATGGTGCGATGTATGTAGCAGTAAAGACTAGCGGTGATGTTGCGACCCGGGCACGCGGCCTGGCAGTGTTGTCATGGCCGGCGCTGTTTTTCTTGACTATTTGCAGCCTGGTCGCAACCTATTTCGTCCATCCCACGATGATGAATAATTACCGGAACCACCTGATTGGGCTACTCGTCCCCGCTGTGGTGTTTGCCTCCTTGGGTGTGATGATCTGGGCCGCACCTAAATTGAAAGACAAGGTTGCGTTCAGCGCGTCGGCCTTGTACATCTCGGGGATGCTGGTGGGCGCGGCGTTTGGCCTATATCCGACAGTGTTGCCGGCCTCAACCGGTCCGGCGTATTCACTTACCATCTATAACACCGCCGCGGGCCGGCACGGACTTTCCGTTGGCTTAGCTTGGTGGGTGCTGGGCGCAGCGCTGGCGCTGACCTATTTCCTCTTCATTTACCGAATGTTCAAAGGGAAAGTACAGGTCGAAGAGAATGAATCCTCGGCTAGCGCAGGCGCTGCGGCCGGATGATTCGTCACGCCGCGCATTCTCGAGCGGCGTCAGAGAGACAGCGGCCAACATCTCCTCACCGCATATGCTGTCCAGGAGCGGCTTCAGCCGGCCCATGCGCCTGTGATGCTCTGTATAATTGAGTGTTCGCTGTCATTCCACGTCCTATTCTGGAAGGTGCTCCCTTGAGTCATATGCATGCTCCCGGCCAGCAGATGCCCACTCCACAGCCACTCCCCGGCGTAGGCAGCATTGTTGCTGTCGGATCCGGCAAGGGTGGAGTCGGAAAAACCACGCTGGCCGTGAATCTTGCGTTGGCTCTTTCTCGGCTGGGACATCGGGTCGGGTTGCTGGACGCCGACGTTTACGGTCCCAACGTGCCCCTCATGTTGGGTACGAGTGCCGCGCCGCGCGTCCTCGGAGACAACCGCATCGAGCCGCTCGAAATTCACGGTCTGAAAGTAATCTCCGTCGGATTTCTCAACCCCGGTGATAAGCCCCTGATCTGGCGTGGTCCGATGTTGCACTCCATCATTCGGCAGTTCCTGGGCTCGGTCGAATGGGGGCAACTCGATTACCTGGTTATCGATCTTCCTCCGGGAACCGGAGACGTCGCCCTTTCGCTTGTCCAGACCGTCCCCTTGACGGGAGCCATCGTCGTCTCCACTCCATCCGATGTTGCCCTTCAGGACGCGCGCAAAGCGATCGAAATGTTCCGGCAGGTAAAAGTCGACATTGTCGGCTTGGTCGAGAATATGAGCTACTTTGTCTGTCCCCACTGCCACCACGAGATCGATGTGTTTTCTAAAGGCGGCGGCGAGAGAACAGCAAAGCAGTTTGGAATTTCATTTCTCGGCAACGTCGAACTTGACCCTGACATCCGTAAGGCCGGCGACACGGGTAAGCCAGCGGTACTGGAAGGAGAGAGTTCTCCTCATGCGAAGTCGCTGTACGCGTTTGCGCGCAACGTAGAAACGCGCGTCAAAGAGATCAAGTCGGCAGCGCCCGACAACGTGATCCAGATTCAATAGCGCTTAACGAGCGAACCTCTCCAACCGGAATACAGCATCGGGCTCGGTCTCTCCGAATACAAGCTTAGCCACGATCTCTCCAACCGCAGGGCCGTGCTTGAACCCGTGACCTGAGCCTCCGCCTACCAGCCACACATTGTCCCGATGCGGATAGCGATCGATGATGAAGTGCTGGTCGGCCGTATTTTCGTACTGGCACACCCGGGTTTCAACTAACGGGGCGTCGCGCAATCCGGGGAAGCGGAAAGCCAGGTATTCTCGTACTTGGGTGAGGGATTTTTCTGTTACCAGCCGTTCGCCGTGGGTCGGATCGAATGCAGGGCCGCGCGTATCGTCAGCGATTTTGAAGCCTCGGCCCAAATTTCCAGGAATTCCGTAAAAGAAACGCTGCCGATGATCAGCCCAGACAGGCAGATGATCCTCATCGAACCTCCGGTCTCCCGGTGCGGGGCCAAAGAAGAATACCTCCTGCCTCGAAATGAGGAAGTGAGGGCCAAGCGTCCGCGGAAAAAGACTGGGCAACCACGGACCGCAGGCAAAAATGTACTGGTCGGCCACAACCCTTGTACGATTTGAGAGGACCAACCCTTCCCAGCCATCTTCTAAGTCTGTGTTGCAAACAGCCAGTTGACGATAGTCGCCACCCTCGCCCACAAAGCCTTCCACCACCGCCTGGCACGAACTCCGTGCTACGAGGTAGCCGCTATCGGGCTCATAAATCCCCCAGGGCACTCCTTCGAAGTTGATCTGCGGCCATCGGCTTCGTAGATCATTGCAAGAGAGCTCTTCGTAACGAATACCTGCAGCTTGTAATTCGGGCAGCGAACCGCGTTCATAAGAATCGTCCGCACCCGCCATCCAGAGAACGCCGACGGAATGAAACAACTTCTGATCCCAGCGCTGCTCGTGCTCGCGCCAGAGTTCAAGTGCCCTCGCGGTCATTCTTGTATAAGGCTGGTTGGGTCCATAACCTCCACGAATGATCCGAGTCTCCCCGCCCGAAGAAGCTCGTGAGTTCCCAGGTCCCCAGCTGTCGAGCAGAGTTACCTGAGCTCCGCGACGGTGTAGGAACAGGGCAGTCCAGCCGCCGAAGGCGCCAGCACCGACTACGACGATTCGAAGAGCCATCCTTTATCCTTCTAATACGTGCTCAACCGGCAAGGTGGCTAGAGCATACGCGCCGAGCCGCTCTCTGTGCTACACAGGACGCCTCACACAAGTCACTGAGCACTCGGCTCTTACGAGTGCTAATCTTGACAGGGCAGCCGCCGGTTCCTAGAATCCAAGTAGAGGCTTGAGTCCATAAGCTAACCTTTTGCATCTAAAGCTACTTAGGGGAGAATCGCTGCAAAAGCCTGATACTGCGCCACTCATATGTCACCGCCAATCGGAGCACGCGAACGAGAGATCCTGACGGCAATCGTGGAAACCTATATCTCCACGGGCGAACCTGTCGGATCGCGCACCCTGTCGCGTTCGAATCGCGAGGGTCTCAGTCCGGCAAGCATTCGCAATGTTATGGCCGATCTGGCAGACGCAGGCTTTCTGGAACAACCGCACACCTCGGCAGGCCGGGTTCCGACGGCCGAGGCGTATAGATATTACGTCGAGCAGTTGACCGGCAAAGCGAGCCTCTCGCACGAGAACGAGAGCATTATCGACACCGCGTTCCATGGTGTCACGGAAGTTCAGGAGTTCATGGAGCGCACCTCGCACGTATTGTCCCTTATCTCCCGCGGCGTCGGCGTCGCAGTGGCGACGGCAGGTCCGCGAAACGCGCTTGAGCATGTTTATTTCTCCCGCCTCGGAGATCAGAAAGTTCTTGCGGTGGTCATAACCAAGTCGGGAGTGGTTCGCGATCGCGTTTTGCGGCTCGACATCTCGCAAGCGGATCTGGATCTGGCGGCGCGATATATCAACGAGAATTTTCGTGGCTGGACGATGGATGCGATGCGCGCCGAAATAGCCCGTCGCATCGAACAGGAACGAAACGAATACGATCGGCTGATGAAATCCATTGAGCAGCTCTATACCCAGGGAGCGCTGGCTTCGGAGGGTCCCTCGCAGACCGTGTTTGTGGAAGGTGCGGCGAACCTGGTGGCCAATGAGCAGGATCGCCAGCGCCTGCAGGAACTCCTCAAGACGCTGGAAGAGAAGCAGAAGATTGTTGAACTCCTGAGCGCCTACCTGGATACCAAGCAGGAGGCGGTACGGGTTGTGATTGGTCTCGACGAAGCATTGCCATCGATGCGGAACTTTGTACTCATTGGAGCCCCGGCCCGTGTTGGAGATGAGGTCATGGGTTCGTTGGCCGTGATTGGTCCGACGCGAATTGACTACCAGCACACAATGACAGCAGTTTCGTACATCGCGCGGTTATTCGACAGAATTCTGAATGAATCCGGTGAGTAGCGGTTATGGGAAAGAGCAACGGAAAAACTGACGTGGAAACGAGAGAATTGGATCTGGAGCACGAACTACCAGCTTCTGAGGATGAGGGCAGCACGACTCAGGAGGCGAGTTCTGTGTCGACTACACCCGCCGCGGCCGCGGAAGTGGACAGGCTGAAAGCCGAGCGAGACACTTTGCTCGACCGGCTTGCCCGCTTGCAGGCAGATTTCGAAAACGCCCGCAAGCGAGCCGCACGAGAACAGCAGGAACATCGCGATTACGCGGTCACTGACGCTGTAAAGGCGATTTTGCCTATTCTCGATAGCTTTGACCGCGCGCTGGCCAGTCCGAATCCGCAGGCTGCCGAGTTTCGCTCAGGCATTGAGCTGATCAACAAACAGCTCCATGATGCGTTGGTGAAGCTTGGCGTGCAGCCGATCCCTGCCAAAGGTGAGCCCTTCGATCCGCGCCTGCACCAGGCGATCGAGATGGTCGACACCGATGAAGAGCTAGACCAACATATTCTGGACGAGCTGCAGCGCGGGTATAAGTTGAAGGACCGGTTACTCCGGCCATCGATGGTAAGAGTCGCCAGGAATACGAAGTCGTAAACAGCCGAGGTACCTGGTTTCGAGTTTCGGGTTTTGTTTCGACGGACTTGGTCGAGTCCGCTCGAACTGCAAACTTGAAACTCGAAAGTGTCCCTGGCATCAAGAGAGTAGAGGCAAGCATTCTGACCAGTAACGTGAAACGCGACTATTATGAAATATTGGGCGTAAGCCGCACCGCGACTGACGCTGAGATCAAAACCGCCTATCGCAAGCTGGCGATGACCTATCACCCAGACCGGAATCCGAATAATCCGGATGCCGAGGAGAAGTTCAAAGAGTGCAGCGAGGCATACGCCGTGCTCGCCGATCAGGACAAACGCGCGCGATATGACCGCTTCGGCCATGCAGGCGTCGGTGGTCCCGCCGGCGGCGCAGGTTTCGATCCCACCGTCTTCCAGGACTTCAGCGACATCTTCGGCGATTTCTTTGGTTTCGGAGACCTGTTTGGAGGTGGTGGACGTCGTCGGAGCAGGGCACAGCGCGGCGCAGATCTGCGCGAAGATCTGAACCTGGAATTTGAGGATGCGTTCTTTGGGACCGAGTCGCAGGTTACCGTCCGTCGTCACGATGCGTGCGAAGAGTGCCAGGGTAGCGGTGCCGCGGCGGGCAAAGCTCCGGTTCCATGCCGAACTTGCGGAGGTCGTGGTCAGGTTCGATATCAGCAAGGATTTTTCAGCATTGCCCGGACATGTACGACCTGCCAGGGATCGGGACAGGTCATCACCGATCCTTGTCCCAAGTGCAAAGGTGAAGGACGGGTGTTGCGCCAGAAAACAGTGCCCGTCACTGTTCCGGCCGGCGTAGAGGACGGCACCCGCATTCGTTATGCCGGACTGGGCGAAGCAGGATACTTCGGCGGGCCCGCCGGTGACCTCTATATCGTTCTGCACGTCAAAGAACATCCTTTCTTCGAGCGCGAAGGCAATGATCTGCGGTGTGTGATTCCGATCTCTTTTCCGCAGGCGGCGCTTGGGACTGACATAAAAGTTCCAACCATGGACGGGGAGCAGACACTGAAAGTACCCGAAGGAACACAATCGGGAACAACTTTTCGCCTTCGCAACAAGGGCGTACCCGTCCTGAACGGCCACGGAAAGGGCGACCTGTACGTCGAAGTACGCGTGCAAACTCCCAGCAAACTAACTAAGCGCCAGCGGGAACTTCTTCAGGAACTGCAGGGCTCGACGCAAATGGAGAACCGGCCCGAGCGCCGAACCTTATTAGGTAAGGTGAAGGACATGTTCGGGTGATCGAGTTTCGCGTTTCAGGCTCCGACTCGCCCGTGCTAGCCTGAGTTCTTCTCGAAACTCAAACCGCCTCGTGACCCGACGACGCTTCATCGCCGACGAGTTTTCCTCCAATCGAGCTGCACTCACCGGCGATCATGCCGACCATCTGATTCGTGTCTTGCGCGCGCGCGTGGGACAGGAGTTCGACATTGTGACGGGTAGTGCCGTGCGGCTGGGCTGCATTGCCAGTATCGAAGACCGCCGCGTTGAATTCGACCTGCGCGAGGAACTTCCCGATGTTTCTTTATTGGACCTGACTCTTCTTTTGGCGATCTTCAAATTCGATCGTATGGAGTGGGCCATCGAGAAATGCACCGAACTGGGTGTTGCACGCTTCGTTCCGGTAATTTCACGCCGAACCGATCCGCACCTCGCGAATGCCTCTTTGAAACGGGCCGAGCGCTGGCGCCGGATCGTCCGAGAGGCTTCGGAACAGTCCAGAAGGCCGTCTCTGCCGGATGTAACCGACCCTGTCAGGCTCAAGGACGTACTAGCGACAACGGAAGGGACTCGAATATTGCTCGCCGAAACCGAAAATAAACTCAGCTTGCGCGACGCAGCGAGGAATCGTAGTGGCGAACAGATCGCCTTAGCGATCGGGCCCGAGGGTGGTTGGACCGGAGAGGAACTGGCGCAATTCCAAGACGCGGCCTGGATATCAGCATCTCTGGGACAAACCGTTCTTCGCGCAGAGACGGCTGCAATCGCAGCCACTGCTATCGTCATGTCCGAAATACGGCGGTAAATCGGCACAGAAATCCTCGATCTTCTCTGCTATGCTGCTCTGAAATGCAGTCGCCCAAGGTCACTCCTGCGTTTGTCCCAGACGAATTTCAGCGCCAAGCTATCGAACACGTTCACGGGCCGATGCTGGTCATTGCCGGCGCCGGGACGGGCAAGACGACCGTGCTTACGAGTCGCATCGCGCGCCTTATTCGCGACCGGCACGCAGTACCCGGCGAAGTTCTTGCGCTCACCTATACCGATAATGCCGCGCGCGAAATGCGCGAGCGCGTGCAAAAGGAACTGGGTTCGACCTGCGACGTGCAGGCGATGACCTTTCACGCTTACTGCAACAGCTTGCTCCACCGCTGCGGCAAGAACTTTGGTGTGCTGGACGATAAGGATCTCTGGATCTACTTGCGCAAGCGTATTCACGATCTGCACTTGAACTACTTCGTCCGCGCGGCCAACGTCAGCAAGTTCCTCGACGATTTGCTCGACTTCATCAGGCGCTGCCAGGACGAACTGGTTGGGCCGGAGAGATACGCCGATTACGTAGCGAAGATCGGGTGCGGCGACATGCCGGTTCCGCGTGTGACGAAAAGCAAAGACGCCGATCAGATCACGGACGAGGAAGTTGTCGGTCGCTGCCGAGAAATCGCGTCCGTGTTCGCCACCGTCGAGCGGATGCTGGCGGAACAAAATCTGGGTACGTTTGGTCACATGATTACCCGTGCATACGACTTGCTGCGGGACAATCCGGATCTTGTGGCCCAGGAGCGGCTCCGAGCGCGCTTCATCCTGGTCGACGAATTTCAGGATGCTAATTTCGCGCAGGTAAAGATTCTGTCCTTGCTGGCGGGAGATACGCGTGATGTATTTGCGGTTGGCGATCCTGATCAGGCGATCTACAGGTTCCGCGGTGCATCCAGCGCGGCATTCGGATTGTTTCAGCGCCAGTTCCCGGGATCCAAACTCGTATCCCTATCTCGCAACCAGCGATCACTCGCACCGGTGTTGAAGTGTGCCTATGCCGTAATCTCGAAAAATCCACCCATATTCGCAGGCCCCGGACAGGCACAACTGGCCTATGCGCGGGCTCCCCTGCAGCCAGTTCGAGTCAAACCAGCCGCTACCAACGGCAAAGAACCTTCGGCCGATCCTGTCGAGGCGGTGCTGTGGCGAGATCGCGAACTGGAGGCTTCCGATGTCGTGAGCGTCATCCGGCAGCGGCGCCGCGAACTTCGTTGTTCCTGGAACAGCTTCGCCATCATCTATCGCAATCACTTTCACCGCGATGAAGTCGTCGAAGAGCTGTCCAAGTGGAACATCCCGTTCTCGATCGAGAACATGGATGTTCTGGATACACCCGAGGTGCGCGATCTGCTCGCCTGCCTGGGGGCTGTGGTATCGACCGCCGATAGCGCGAGCCTGTTCCGCGTGGCGGCTCTGGGAAAGTTTGGCTTGGACCCGGATCGACTGCGCACAGCCATGAAAGCTGCCGGTCGCGAAGCGAGTCTGGCGTCGGTGCTGCAGGAGGTTAACGGCGGCCCGGAAATTCTCAAAACCATCCGGGAAGCCCAGATCGAGATTGCCGAGTCGAAGGCGAAGGCGCGGGAAGCGCTCCGAATCCTGATAAGGCGGTTTGGACTGAATCGCGACTCGGCAGCATTGAACGCCGTCCTCGAGTTTGTGGCGGGCTGGGAAAAGAAGGCTCTTACCCAGACCGGTGAGATGGCCGAACTCCTGGAATATCTCGAGTACTTCCGAGAAGCCCGCGGCACCGTCAACCTCACGTCAAACGCCGAGGATGCGGTCCGCCTGATGACCGCGCACGGGGCCAAAGGCCTTGAGTTCGATCACGTTTTCATTCTGCGCGCGAACTCGGGATCCTTTCCGCTCTACTATCGCGAGCTTCTGTTCGAGTTCCCGCACGAACTGCGCGATGCCGACTCGGTCGCTGAGAATGATGGCAAACACCTCAATGACCAGGAAGAGCGACGGCTATTCTATGTCGCGATGACCCGGGCCCGCGACACGCTAAACATTTACGCCAAGGAGGGAACTGGAAAGAAAGATCCAACGCCTCCAGGGTTCGTCCGGGAGATGCTGAACGATAAGACCCTCGGTCGTACGCTTCGGTCACGTCCCGCCCGGGCAGTGCAGATTGACCTCTATGCCGAGGAGGAGCAGGCTGCGCTTGTGGAATCGAACGTGAGCCACTGGCTTTCGCTGCCGCCGAGTTTCCAGGAGGCCCGGCTGAGCGCCAGCGCCATCGAGACCTTTGATCGTTGTCCTCTGCAATTCAAGTTGGAACGAGAGTGGAGGATTCCCGGCGAGGTCCCGGCTGCGATGCAATATGGCGCATCCATCCACCGCGTGCTCAAGACGTACTACGATGCCGTCCGCTTTGGCCGGCCGAAGACGGACAACGAATTGATCGAGCTGTTCATCTCCGACCTCGCGGACGCGAAGATCGAGGACCGCTATCAGCGCGAGCTTTATGAACGACAGGGAATCCGGCAGTTGAGCGATTTCCTGGTAGCCGCGCGACGCCGTCCACCAGCCGAAGTTCTGCATACCGAGCAGGAGTTCCAGATCCGTGTCGGAGAGGCGACCGTGGTTGGACGCATCGATCGCATCGATCGCGGCGAATCCGGCTGTGTTGTCATTGTTGATTACAAGACAGGGAAGCCGCGCTCCCAGGAAGACGCCGACGAGAGTTTGCAGCTTTCAATCTATGCACTCGCCGCTCGAGAGCGATGGGGCTATGAAGCAGATCGGTTGTTCTTTTATAACCTCGAAGACAATACTCCCATTGCCACCCGACGGTCCGACCTGCAACTTGAGGAAGCCCGCCTGAAGCTCGAAGATGTCGCCGCCAGCATCGCCGAAGGAGAATTCGAAGCAAAGCCTGGGTTTCATTGCACCTTCTGCGCCTACCGTAATCTTTGTCCAGCCACCGAGAAGCGGGTGTACACCATACCTGCCAAAAAGGCCGCCAGACGGGCCAATTGAAGGCCCATAGTTCGCATTGATCTGCCGCCCAACATAGAAGTCGACTGCGCGCAACGCCCACGTTGTTCGCACGGCTCGGATTGACTACGGGGAAGGGAAGGAGGCGGGAAGGGGAGTTGCGGGCCCCAAAAACTTCGGGGACGCTTTTCGCGTCCCCGTTTCTTACTTGCCTCTTCAGCGATTAGTGTTTCTTTTTCTTCTTCGCTGCCTTTTTCTTGGTTGCCATAGTTCTATTCTCCCTTCCATTGTTCATGGACTATGCAACGATCTTCTGTTGCGACTGATTGAATGTATAGAGTTAATGAAAAACGATGTCAAGAGAAAAATGCATCACAACATCGCGCATGACGAAAGTCACTCGACGTCGAAGAAGCAAATTTTTGGGCGACGGACTCATTGGTCGTCGCGATGCGAGTCGTATCGCGCGGTTCTATAATTACAAATACAAGCGTGGACACTGCTGGTTGCTCAATTGGAGCCAGCAACGCGGGATGAAGGAGCATCATGATGGCACCGCTAGAAGATGTCGTGATTATTTCCGGGGTCCGTACACCGGTCGGAAAATTTCAGGGGAGTCTTTCTGATTTCACCGCTCCCCAACTCGGGGCGATCGTTGTGAAGGAAGCGGTCAAACGCGCCAACGTTGATCCTTCGACAGTGGACGAATGCATCATGGGCAACGTCGTATCGGCTGGTCTCGGGCAGAATCCAGCTCGACAGGCAGCACTCTTCGGCGGCCTGTCTCCCGAGGTCGCGGCGATGACGATCAACAAAGTGTGCGGCTCCGGACTGAAAGCCGTCGCGCTCGCTGCCCAGGCAATTCAAACCGGCAACAGCTCGATCGTCGTGGCTGGCGGCATGGAGTCGATGACCAACGCGCCTTATCTCCTTCCCAATGCTCGCAAGGGATATCGCCTCGGCAACGGACAGCTCATTGATTCCATGGTCCATGACGGCCTCTGGGACATCTACAACGACTACCACATGGGAATTACCGGTGAGAACGTTGCCGAGAAATACGGAATCACGCGGGAAGAGCAGGACGAGTTCGCGGTCAACTCTCATCAGAAGGCGATCGCTGCGATGAAAGAGTGCCGAGTGAAGTCGCAGATCGTGCCCGTCGAGCTCCCTGCGAAGAAGAAGGGGGCGGCGCCGGTGATCTTCGACAAAGATGAAGCCCCGCGAGAGGATACGACCATTGAGGTACTGCGCTCGCTTAAACCGGCCTTCAAGAAAGATGGAACTGTGACGGCGGGCAATGCGCCTGGTGTAAACGATGGTTCCGCCGCGGTGGTCGTGACCAGCGCAGGCATTGCCGCTAAACTGGGCGCAAAGCCGATGGTTCGCGTTGTCGCGCAGGCGACCTCAGGCGTCGAACCGAAATGGGTCATGATGGCGCCTGTCGGAGCTGTGCGGCAGATCTGGGAAAAAACCGGCTGGAAGAACGAAGACGTAGACCTGTACGAACTGAACGAAGCATTCTCGGTTCAGGCTCTCGGGGTCATGCGGGAGCTTGGCCTCGACCCCAACAAGGTGAATGTCAATGGCGGAGCCGTAGCCATCGGACACCCCATCGGAGCCAGTGGAGCGCGTGTGCTGGTCACGCTGATTTACGAGATGATTCGCCGCGACGTACATCGCGGAATCGCGGCGCTCTGTCTTGGTGGAGGAAACGCGGTCGCCATGGCCGTTGAGAGATAGTCTAGCGACCCAAACAGGGCCGAACGCGCTCCGTACTGTGCTGATTTGCGGCTTTAGGAAGACAAAGAGGGGGATCCAGGCGCTTTTTCGACCTCAACAGGGAGCGTAACCGTGAATACGGCGCCCCCGCCGGGGGCCGACACGGCTTCGATGTTTCCTCCGTGCTCCTTTACGACCGCCCGGCAGATGCTCAAACCTAGTCCCGTACCCCTTCCTGGTCGCTTGGTTGTATAGAACGGATCAAAGATGCTGGCCAGATTTTCTGCGGGAATACCCGGGCCGTCATCTTGGAACGTAGCCCAAACGCTGTTGTCGCTCTTTCCCATGCGGATCCTCAAGGTTCCTTTTTCCCGCACCTCGCGAATTGCCTGCTCAGCATTGAGGACCAAGGCGAGGAATACCTGGATCAACTGGTTCGGATCGCCAGCCACGGATGGAAGTGAGCCTTCTGAAAGAAAGTCCACCGTAATATTGCTTTTGCGCAGGGCGTAGGCTTGCAAATGCAATGTTCGCTGGATGATTTCTCCAAGGTTCACCCGGGTTTTCCCAGGTGCTGGCGGACGAGAGAAAAACATCAGGTTCTGCACGATCTCAGTCGCTCGACGCGCCTGGTTGTGCATCATCGCCAGTTGCTTCTTCGTATTCTCCGCAACCTCACCGTCCTGCAGCATCTCGCTCAACCCGAGAATGCTGGTCAGGGGATTGTTCAGTTCATGAGCGAATCCGCCGATCATCTGTCCCATCGCCGCAAGCCTCTCGGATTGAATGATCTGCTGTTCCAGCCTCTTCTCGATGGTGATGTCACGGACCGATACGACTACGCCCAACAGCTTGTTTTCCGTGTCGAACAGTGGACTCGCCGACGCCCGCATGGTTTGCCAGTTACCATTGCGGTGCTGGGCTCTATACTCGCAAAATCCGAACTTCAGTCCTTGCGAGAGCACATCTCGGCAGAGATTAAGGAATTCCGACGATTGCTGGTCAACTTCCGTCACTTTCTTTCCGATCCATTGTCCCGGATGGTAGCCGAGTAAGTCCCCGATCCGCGAGCTCACGAAAGTAAATCGTTCGTCGGTCCCAATGACCAGGATCAGGTCGGGGAAACTCTCGAGAAGGTGGCGCCGAAACTCGGCTTCGCCTTGTATCTGCCGCTCCAACTCCCGCTGGCTGGTCACATCCATCAATGTTCCCTGATAGCGGATGACCGTTCCGGAAGGGTCCCACACGGCGCGGGAAGTGTCGAGGCAGATCAACCTCGTCCCATCTCTTCGACGCAAGGTGATTTCTCGTACCCGAACCCCACCGCGATCATCGAAACTTCGGCCCAGCACCGGAGGGCTCCCCGCATCGGGATTGAAGCTTCGGGGATCGGCGTTCAGCAATTCCTGTTTTTCGGAATACCCTAACATCTGAATCAAAGCAGGGTTGGCGTCCAGCAGCTTTCCTTCGGGAGTGCTGAAGTACACGCCTTCATGCAGCGTCTCGAACAGTTCGGTAAACCTGGTTTCCTTCTGCCGCGCCTCGGTGACGTCGCGAGCAAGAGCGCTTACCCCAACAACCTCGTCGTCTTTGACGATCGCATTCAGAACGCAGTCGAAGAAAACTACCCGTCCGCTGTTCTTCAGCTTTACTCGGACCAGGCCTGACCACCTTCTTCTCTCGCGGAATCCCTGCAGTCCACTCTCCACGTTTTGACGGGTCGGCTCGTCAATAAATTCATCCAGATTGTGTCCGACGATTTCGGGAAACGTCAGCGAAAGAATACCGGCTGCACGCCGATTAAGAGTGCGGACCGTACCGTCAAGCGTCAGAGCTATGGCGGCATCATCGAAACTGTCGATTAACTCCTTGAAGCTCCGCTGCGACCGAGCGATGACTTCGGCAAGCTGGTCCAGCTGCTGTTCGGATGGGGCGACTCCAACCCGGCCCTCAATATCACGCAGCAATTCTTTTAGTTCGGAAACTTCGCGGCGTCGGCCGTACGCATAGGCTGCAAAGAGGATGGTGATGATGAGTAGCCCTAGGGGGATGAAACCAAGCCGGTAAGGAAGGGCTTGCAATTTTTCCCAGCTCAGAGCAGCCATCCCCGTGGCGAGCAGCACGATGAACAGCAGAACGACCCGCCACAGTCTTGATTCTTCCTGTTCCAGCCGCTTCTGTTTTTCGGGATCGAGTACCTTGGGCATGAGCGAGGATACGGCCAAGCACCCGGAACGCCCCCATCTGGCTTGGCTCGTTTAGCCGAATCCTAGATGATCGTCGTATTCAGCACAACGAAAAGCACGCTGCTGTTCTGATTTTGTTAACCCATATCACGGGACGCGGTGATTGGAGTCACCGTTCGCGCTGCTTGGTTCGCCTATGGTAAGGATGGCTGGTAAGTAGTCGCCCCGCTGGTTCCGCTCCCACCAACATAACGGGGAACACCCCCAGGTGTGTAGATGTTATACAAAACATTGAGCGCGGCCGTGTATGGCATAGACGCGAGTGTGATCGAAGTCGAAGTCGATGTGGCAGCTAACAAGACGGCCGAGGATCACTTTCACACCGTAGGGCTGCCCGATGCGGCCGTACGCGAAAGCCGCGAGCGCGTAAGAGCGGCCATCAAGAATTCCGGATACGACGTTCCCATCACCAGTATCACAATCAATCTTGCCCCCGCCGACATTCGCAAGGAAGGTTCTGGCTTCGACTTGCCGATGGCGTTGGGGATTCTGGGTGCCTATGGCGGTCTCAATCCGAAATCGATTGATGACTGCCTTTTTGTGGGAGAGCTTTCGCTGGACGGCGGAGTTCGCGGCGTTCGGGGCGCCCTGCCTATAGCCGTCGAAGCCCGCACAAGGAAAATCGCGAAGCTGGTCGTGCCTGAAATCAATGCGCGGGAAGCAGCCATGGTGGGCGGCGTGGATGTGTATCCGATGCGCTCGCTGCTCGACGTGATCCATTTCATCAACTCAGCGAATTCAATCCAGCCTTTGAAGGTCGACAGGGAAGCGATTCTTAATCAGAGTCAGCATGCGCTGGTGGATTTCAAAGATGTACGCGGCCAGCACACCGCGAAGCGCGCCTTGGAAGTCGCTTGCGCAGGCGGCCACAACATCCTGATGATCGGCCCACCCGGATCGGGCAAGACCATGCTCGCCAAGCGCATTCCCACGATTTTGCCTCCTCTGACTTTCGAGGAAGCTCTGGAAACGACGAAGATCCATAGTGTGGCAGGTGTGCTCGATGCCGGCGCTGGATTAGTGGGCGTGCGTCCTTTCCGGTCTCCCCATCACACCATCTCTGACGCGGGCCTCATCGGAGGTGGGGTGGTGCCCCGCCCAGGGGAAGTCTCGCTCGCCCATAACGGCGTGCTATTCCTCGACGAATTGCCCGAGTTTCCCCGCAACGTTCTCGAAGTGATGCGTCAGCCGCTGGAAGACGGGACCGTTTGTATAGCCCGGGCCTCGATGTCCCTGACCTTCCCTTCGCGATTCATGCTGGCGGCAGCGATGAATCCGTGCCCATGCGGATATTTCAACGACCGCACCCGGGAGTGTCACTGCACGCAGCCGATGATTCAGCATTACATGTCGAAAATCTCCGGGCCTTTGCTCGATCGCATCGATATCCACATCGACGTGCCTGCCGTCAACTACAAGGAGTTGCGTGCTCCGTCTTCGCCGGAAAGTTCCTCGACCATCCGCGAACGGATTGAGCATGCCAGGACTACACAATTGAAGCGGTTCCAGGCGGACAGGATCTACTGCAACGCGCAGATGGCGCCCCGGCAAATCCGAACATACTGTGAATTGTCAGCCGATTGTGAACGCTTATTGGAGCGCGCGATGGCGCAGCAGGGCCTCAGCGCGCGGGCCCATGACCGCATCCTGAAGGTTTCTCGAACCATCGCCGACCTGGATGGCGCCGCGCTTATCGAAGCTAAACATATCGCCGAGGCGATCCAATATCGCACCTTGGATCGCACGTTCTGGGTTTAGCTTAGTTCAACCCCACCTGCGTCAGCTTCACCACGGTTGCGTTGGTGAGTGTTCCAAAGTAGATGCTTGCAGCTTGTCCGCTAGTACTGTCGTTGTCGATCACCTGCCCGCTAATGCCGCCAGGGTATGACCGCGAGACCAGCGCCGCGGTGAATCCAACGGCGCTGATGTCGTTGGTGATGACGTACCCGTTCGTGGGATCGACCAGACCGCTGAATAACAAGTCGTGTTGCGCGCCGGCGATGTTGGGGTCGATATCGACGGTAGCGTTATAGAACTCGCCGTACGGCGTGCACGACACGCCGGCGTTGCCAATTCGCTGCAGGTTGCCGGTGTAGCTGGAGTCCATCACTGGGTAATTGGCAAATCCAATCCAGTAGTGATATGGCGTCAAATCGGTTGGCCCAGTACCACAGACATAAAGCAGGCCATTCGTGCTGGGGCTCGCTCCCCAGTAAGCGTCGTTGAACGTACCGCTATGGATGTCGACATTGCCGGTGCTCAATCCAACACTGCCCTTACCGATGTAGACCTTGACGATGCCGGTGAGATCCTGGTTCATCTGAGCAACCAGCGCGCTCTGCCCCGAAGGCCCTTGGCCGCCGTCATTGCCGGTGAAAACATATATTTTTTCACTGCTGCCGCTGGCATCAAGAATCACAGAATCTGGTATCCCGTACGATTTTCCGTTCGCAGTGCAAGGATTTGGAGTTCCAACGCGCCCAGGAGGATTGGTGGTTGTGCACCCGCCCCCGCCAATCATTACCGGTCCGGCGAACAGTGATGGTGTCGCTCCTCGGGCATTCAGCACCCATACTTCGCCCAGTTGGTCCGTGACGAACAGAAGGCCGTAGGGACTGTTGTAAACCGGACCGCTCGGTACAGGTCTGGCGCCGTCCGTGCCTGCTATTGGCAGCTTGTACGTCCAGTCGATGGTTGGAGTGGCGTTCAGGGCGCAGGTGAATACGCAGCTGATGCGGGCAATGGTGCCGTCGTCGGCAGCAACAAATGCTTTGTCACTGGCGAAATCTACCCAAGGTGAGGCGAGTGTGGTCGTTATGTTCGCGTAGGTCACCGAAACCAGGCACGAACTGGTGGCTGTACATGCGGGCGGCATCGTGGACGACGCTGCATGGACCGCGTCGCCTCTAGAGGAGCCGTCACCCGGTTTCCAGGTCAGTACATGGAACACGGACGAACTCGCCGCGCTTTCCACATACGCTATCTTGCTGCCGTCCAGCGAAAGTGACGGAGAGGTTAGAATCGACCCCGCTGCCGTGCTTCCGTTATAAGCGAAATAGACGGACGGCCCATTTTGGTTGCAGAGACGTGGCTTGGTTCCGCTATAAAGCTGGTTCAATCCAAGGATGTTCGACTGGCCTCCAGTGACACCCTTGACGTTCAGTCCGAATACCACAAAATCACTCGCGCAGCTGGGCGTGGCGCTGGTGTCAAAGCCGAACTTGGCCGGGAACATGTTCGGTGCGACGTGGCCCGTCCCCGTGCTGAAGCTCCAGTCAATCTGCAAATTCCGCGAATCTTGGGTTTCGCTGCCATCGATCCTCGGGCGCCGAGCGCGGCGATGACCGCGAATTGGCTCTTGCCTAAGGTTTCGTTTCGCGAGCTGCATCAAGATTCTTGGTTCGCGTACGGCCGCGCGCAGATCGGCATGTTCCAAGCCGCCGCTATATGTAATGTGACGGGACGTCCAGTCCATCACACGTCCCATGTGTGGCTGACCGGCAGCTGCCGGCTTTTGGCCAACCGCGATGGACGAAGTGAACGCGATAAGAATTAACGACGAAAGGAGAATGGTTGTCCGTTGCATATTCCTCGCGAACCGGGGGAGCAATGGTACAGATAACCAGTAGTTTATGGCTGAGGGCCGCGATTCCCATCTCCGGAAATGAATATGAAGTATCACTTAAGTAACCTAGTGACATGCCGGAAGTGTGACACCGGAGTTCTCAACACTAAGAAAACAAAGCCACAGCCAAATAACGTCAAAACCTGGGGTTCTTTTCGCTTTATCCGCGATCTACAAACCTCCGAGCAGATCGGTCAACTACAATCCAGTGCCTATGAAGAATCACTTGGCAATGTTTTTGGTCAGCTGCGCTCTGCTGACGCTCTGCTTTGGACAGAAGACACCGGAAACATTGAGGGCAAACGCGCAGGCTGCGTTGTCGCCGGTCATTGGAAAGCTGGCGGTGCCCGGACTCACGCACAGCGTCACCGTACTGCGTGACCGGTGGGGAGTCGCGCACATTTATGCGCAGGACCAGCACGATCTTTTCTTCGCGCAGGGATTCGTCGTGGCCCAGGACCGGTTGTTCCAAATGGAATTGTGGAAGCGCTCTGGCCAAGGGCGATTGGCGGAGGTTCTCGGCCCCACGGCGTTGTTGCGCGACGTCAATGCAAGGCTGCTGCGCTACCGCGGCGACATGAAAGCGGAGTACGAAAGCTATTCCCCGGATACGGAGCCTATCCTTCGTGCATTTACCGATGGGATAAATGCGGAAATCGCCAGCCTCACTGCCAAAGGCGGCCCAGGGCTTCCGGTGGAATTCCAAATGGCGGGCTTCGCGCCCGAGCCGTGGAAACCGGAAGATTGCCTCAACCGGATGGCGGCGTTTTCTATGACCGGCAATGCCTTCAGCGAATTGCGGAACGCACAGATGACATCGAAACTCGGCCCACAGCGGGCTTCCGCTCTCCTCGATCTCGATCCGAAAGTAACGCTGGACCCAGCACCGGGAATCGATCTGAACGGCCTCAATCCTTCGCTGCTGAAGTACCTCGTGGGGAGTGACGTGCGCATTGAGTTTCCTTCCGACGCCGCGGAAGGCAGCAACAACTGGACCATTTCCGGCAGACTCACCTCGACCGGTAAGCCGATGCTGGCCAACGACCCACATCGCGTGCTCGCATTGCCGTCGCTGCGATACATCGTGCACCTGGTTGCTCCCGGTTGGAACGTGATTGGCGCCGGCGAGCCAGGTCTTCCCGGTGTTGCCTTAGGGCACAACCAACAGATCGCCTGGGGATTCACGATATTCGGACTCGATCAGCAGGACCTCTATCTCGAGGAACTCAACCCGGCAGATCCGCTGCAATACAAAACTCCCACGGGTTGGGAGCGCATGCAGGTGGAGCATGAGCGGTTCTTGATACGGGGCGGGCCTCCGGTCTCGGTAGATTTGACGTTCACTCGCCACGGTCCGGTTCTCTGGCAGGATGGCAAGCGCGCCTTGGCGTTACGGTGGGTCGGCGCTGAGCCGGGCACCGCTGGATACTTGGGATCACTGGCCGTCGCCCGCGCTACGAATTGGCAGGAGTTCGAGCAGGCTATGCAGCGTTGGAAGGTCCCGTCCGAAAACATCGTTTATGCCGATGTCGCCGGCAATATCGGAGAGCACTCGACAGGATTGGCGCCATTGCGGAAGCAATGGACGGGGCTACTGCCTGTACCCGGAGCGGGCAGCTACGAATGGGCCGGTTACGTAGCGAATTCAGACCTGCCGCACAGTTTCAATCCCGCGGCCGGTTTCGTAGCTACCGCGAATCACAAAATGATTCCTGCGGGTTATCCTTTCAACGTCGGCTTTCAGTGGGCTGCGCCGTATCGTTTTCATCGGATCGAGGAAGTGCTTTCTCACGCCCGAGACAGCGGAACGAAGATAACCATCCTCGACAGCGCCAAACTGCAGACGGACGTTGTAAGCCTCCCCGCACGTGAGTTGATCGCCATATTGCGGCAGGCCAACCCGCAACACAATCTTGCGGCGGAACTACTGCTGAACTGGAATTCGATTCTCAGCCGGGATTCCGCAGCGGCTGCCTTGTATGAAATATGGATTCGGCAATTGAGGAAAGATGTGGCCAGCAAAGCCAAGGTCAGCGAGCTGGTCGACGACTGGTCTCTGGAGAAAGTGCTAGAGCAGCTATCACAGGCTCCGACAACCGTATTCGGCACCAATTCGATCGCGAATCGTAACAAGTTGTTGATGAATTCGCTTGATGCCGCATGGAACGACGCCGGACGGCTCATGGGACCCGATCCCAAGACTTGGTCTTGGGGCAGGCTGCACACAATGGAGTTTCATCATTCGCTAGACCAGGTGATCGGAGCAAAGCAGCTTCTCGACCCGAAGCCGGTCGCCCGCCCCGGGGACGGCGACACGGTGAACGCCACGTGGTTTGGGGGCGGTTCTTTCGAGCAACAAGGTGGCGCAAGCTATCGCGAGATCCTCGATACCAGCGACTGGGATCACTCCCTCGCGGTGAATACCCCCGGACAGAGCGGCCAGCCCGGCAGCCCACATTACTCCGACCTGCTTCCGTTGTGGGACAGGGGTGAGTACTTTCCGCTACTGTATTCCCGCGACGCAGTCGAGAGAGACGCAAAGGATCGCCTGGTTTTAGAGCCACAATAATCATTCGCGGGAAAACATGTAGTTGAGACACCACAGCGCGACCGTAGTGTCGGCAAGCTTAGGACGGTAGCTCGGCCAACGCGATCCGGTTCCAGCGCTTCTAAACCCTTTTCAGCAAATCTCAATGGAAGCGGGTTTGGCGATGATCTCACCTGTTCAGAGATATTCGGAGGAGATTTACGCCGCCATGCGAGTGGTCCTGGGTTTTCTCCTCGCTTGCCATGGTGCGCAGAAGTTCTTTGGCGTACTGGGCGGCACGGTCCAGCTACACACCGCGAAAGGCCTGATCGCCGGGACCATCGAATTGCTTGGCGGCACTCTCATTGGCATCGGGCTTTTCACGCCTGTCGTGGCCTTTATTGCCAGCGGAGAAATGGCTGTCGCTTACTTCTGGATGCATACGAAGCGAGGTTTTTGGCCCATCATCAACAAGGGGGAATTAGCGGTCGCGCTTTGCTTCGCGTTCCTTTACATCTCGGCTCGGGGTGCCGGTCGGTACAGCTTAGACCACGTGCTTCGGCGCGAGCTCGTGCCGGCTCGTTCCCGACAGACGGTCGGCCAGCTGACGGAATGAAGCGTGGCGAAGGTGTCCGCCTCTGGTCCACTCGACAAACTCGATTTCACACAGTTGCACGGGCCGCAACCATACGCATTCCCTCATCTCCTCGCTATCCACTGCACCACGGCGCTTTGACTTTTCTGGCAAGTTAACGAACGGGCATTCGGTAATGATCAAGCCCTGAACAGCGTCGAACACCTGTTTTCGAGTAGCGGGTACAAATCCATTCTTGACCTTCTCGACGAATTTCAGGCGATCGCCATCGAATCGTCCGACCAGAATTGCGTCGAACATCGAGCCGGCACTCCTGTATCCTCCGATCACGAACTCCTCTCGCTCGTTAACACGATACTTGACCCAGCTTCCGGGACGTTTCCCGGCTTCGTACATGGAGTCCCGCCGCTTGGCAACCACGCCTTCCAAACCAAGATGCCTTACTTGGGAAACGAATTCGGATGCATTGGCATGGAGTGCCGCCGCGAGTCGAATCGGTTCTACGAACTTCTCTGCCACCTGCTCCAGCACCTTTCGCCGTTCCACGAGCGGCAGACCTTTCAGGTCATGTCCGTCGTAGTTCACAATGTCAAAGACGTAGTACACAATCGGCTGTCTCGTAGAGCGGCTATTCTGCAATTCTTGAAAACTCGGCCTGCCCTTAGCATCGAGGGCGACGACTTCTCCGTCGAGGACGCATGGGCCAATCTCCATCCTGGCAAGGGCCGAGACTATCTCACCGAAGCGGTTCGCAAAGCTTCGGCCATACCGCGACAGCAAGTCAGTCTTTTCGTCCTTTACCGCGATCGCGCGATACCCGTCCAGTTTGAGCTCGTAAACCCAGTGAGATCCCTCGGGAACCTTCGCGGCGAGCCTACACTCCATGGGGACTACAAATTCCGGCTTCGCTCGGGGAAGGTGCTCGAGTTCGTCCGAACCCCCACTTTTCCACGGAATAATCTCCGCCGCACGATCGTCTTCCCCTATGGCTTTGGCTTTGACAGTCGTATGGTGAGCTTGTGGCTTCGACGGGCGGCCTCTACCCATCTCAAAACTCAGCCCACTCTCGTTTTTCGTTGGACGTCGGACTATCCATTTTTCATCATCCGAAGTCGAAAAGAGCCACTCGCCTCGGAAATGGTCCGTCGTCAGGAAGAGATCGAGAAAGCCGCGTTTGACGCCGCCTTCAATCAGCTCGAACGTCCCGGTTTTCTCGTCGGCGCCGCCCATAGGTGTCCCAACCTGCACGAGTTCCGCGGAGATGGATTCTCCGATCTTGCGCGGCAGGGCGCTCGCAAGCTGGAAACACCGCTGGTGATCAGCAAACTGCAATCGCAATTCGAGCGCTCTCCCTGGAGTCAGCGGAGCGATCGACAGCTTCCGACGCCCGCCTTGGCTACTCGGCCCCGGCATGTGGAGAAGTTTCCCTTCGGCATGAGCCGCCTGTGAAGCAGATCGCATATTGACTCCTCGCTTCACTGCTGCGCTTTCAAACGCATCAGGTAACGCCTGCTTCAGGCTGAGCACGGGCTCGAACAGATCGCCGATAGCGTTCAAGCGATCAAGCGCTTGCTGGGGAGAGAAATAGAGCGGAGCCCCGTCACGGTTGGCGAGGACTGCCTCAAGCTCCTCCCAACGCACCGGCATTGAGACATATGGATGTCTGCGCTTGGCCCGCAAGGAATAAACGCAGACGGTGGTCTTATAGTCCGCGTTTTGACTCCAGTCGACGAATACCTTCCCATGCCGCTGGCGGCGCTCCATCTCGCTGACCACCAACTCCGGCGATTGACGCGCCAGGTACGTCGCAACAGCTCGCGCAAATGCCTGCGTTTCCGAATAAGTGGCAGGCGAATTCAGCGGAATGTAGACCTGAATACCTTTCGATCCGGATACTTTGGGGTAGCATTGCAGGCTTAGCCGTTCCAGCAACTCTCGAAGACGTAAAGCGACCCGGGCGCAATCCAGAATCCCGGCCGGTTCACCCGGGTCAAGATCGAATACTACGGCCGAAGGCTGCTCGACGTTGTCAGTACGTGAGAGAAAGGGATGGAACTCCAGGGTGGAGACACTGGCCGCCCACGCCAGCGTCTGAACGTTCTCAACCACAAGGTAGTGAATCTGCGATTCGCCGCTGCGCCTCCAGACAGGATGTGTACGCACCCATTCCGGAGTAAACGCCGGGGCATCTTTTTCCCAGAAGAACTCGCCTCCAGCTTCATCGGGGTAGCGCTTCAAACTCACGCAGCGATTCTTTAGGTGCGGAAGAAGGTAGGGCGCCACTTGCAAGTAGTAGGCAACAACCTCAGCCTTCGTGAATTGAACGAGAGGGAAGATGACGCGATCACCGCGGGGCACATGCACTTGGCCAGGTGCTCGCAATGGTGGGACTGCGCGAGAGCTTGTGCCTCGTGGGCGCGCCGCAGCGATGGCTAGCCCCCGCCGGTGATGCCAGTGATCTCTTCTTCCGCTAGCAGCCAGTCTTCATCAGCACGCCCCTCTTGCCGCCCCCGCGCTTCGTAGATCTCAAAGGCCCGCTGCCGAATACGTTGTTCCAAGTCTGCCGCGTTCTTGTTCTGTGCCATTGGCTGTACAGGTACGCGCCGTTCCGCGGGAGACTGGGATCTAGGGGCACTGTCAGTTCGCATCTCCTGCGGCCTCTTGGGCTCCTTCTGCTGTGACTCTTCTGAACCGAGTGCCTCCTCTTCGGGCAACACTTGGGCGGTGTTTACTCTTCTCCTTGTTGCCATGGTTTGTGCTCCTCCCACAAAGGGCGTGAATACGCGACCAACTCCTCAGCTTATCCCCGATGCAAAATGAGTCAATCCGTTGAAAACCGTAGGTTTGCTCGGGATAAGAAACACCGGACTCACCCGGGACTTGGCAGGATCTTCGGACAGGAAACTCAGAGCACCGTACTTTCGGGTAAAAGCGGGTGACCTGCGTCACAGCAGCGTGGGGTCTGGTCAGTTACGGTAGAACTTCGGAGCGCGTAGTGGGTAAAGCGATTCGGAATCGGGCTACACAGCCTCCCATACGGGTTCAACTCCCGACGCTCCGGCCAAGTTCAACCGGGTTCTGCCCTCCACTGACGGGGAGAACGGGAGTTCCGTCGCACTAGATCAGTGTTTTGAGTCGGCGGACGCCGGCGCGGCCTGGATCTTGACCCCTGCTCTGCGGCGGCCTTTAAGCTTGTCGAGACTGAGCTGTTCAAACTCCTGGTGTTCTGCCGCGCGCTGGCCGGACGTGAATAGAGCAGTGATAATCGGCAACCTCGGGCCGGGGATGGTCGCTTTGCAGATCCAGCACGGCAGGCGCTCCATCCATTTTTGCTTCCAGTTTCGGCGCTCAAGTCCGGGCGGTTCCGATATCCACGGGCGAGGCTGGCCCCGCCGATGCACATTTCTCCTGGAATACCCTGCGGAACCGGCTGAAGATTACCGTCGAGAACGTAGATCTGGACGTTATCGATGGGCCGATTGGCGGTGCGACTTCGCTGTCCGATGCGGGTACGAGTGCCCATGTGGTGCAGACAGTATTCTCTGTCGGTCTACACAGATTGTAGAGCGCGAAGGGGAGCTGCTTGCGAGGCGCCCGGTGAAGCTTGTCACCCGCCGTGTGCAGGGTCCGCAGGCACGTGTTTTTCGGCCAATTTTCTTCGAGAACCGCTTCAGCGAGCGGCGTCGGAAGCCACGTGACCGTGATCGCGTTGTCCGCCAACCATTGCACCAGGGTCAAAAGAACGTCTCCACTACATCAACTACTTGGTATTGTGAATCAACTACCAACAAATACTTCCACTTGTCGAACGTAAGACAAGGATGAGAAATATCGAATCCGATCATGTCTCCGACGCGGACATCAGAACCGTCCGCAATCTGCATGTAGGCGTGCTGGTCCATCATTCGCGTTAGTCTCCAGTCGCCCGCCGCGGCGGCGGGGCGCTCCTGGCCAGGTCGGAAGTGCAGCGCCGGCGTTGGTAATCCCGCATCGAATGCCGCGTCGCGCTTGCCTAAAGCGATGATGGCCAGGTTCTTTTCTGGAATGGACTGCACATAGGCCCACAACTGCAGTGCCGGCAACAAACCGGGTGGCATACCACGAGCCGAAGAGTTCCGTTCCATAATCTGCCGCTGCGCGTCGCGATAAATACCCGCGTCATGCGTCAGGTAACAACCCGGCCGTAAGAGAGGCTCGACATCCGCGTTGAAGGTTGCTTTCGAAAACACCTCTGCAACCACGTCGTACCAGGCTGAACCAGCGCCGGAAATGATGACGGGGGTACGCCCGAACCTGTGCTCCTGGGCCAATTCATTGAGTACGTTGACGGCACGGTGCAGGAAAGCCGTGATGGCCGACTCGTCGCTAAGAACACCTTCGTACACCTCGATTCCGCACAACGCGATGTGTTTTTTCCACGCACTCACCGCGGCAACCACTTGGCGCAAAGAGTCGCGATTGCGAACACCTGTGCGGCCGCCGGGAACTCCTAATTCCAGCAAGACATTCAACCGCTGTTGTTGGGACTGGAAGAATCGTCCGAGAGTTTCAACCTGCTCTGGAGAATCTACGAGGCAGTAAAATTCAAAATCCGGGTCTCTCTGCAACCGGGCGATGATCGTCATGTTCTGCCGGCCAATCAGTTGATTAGCCATCAGGACGCGCCGAATTCCATGCTCATAAGCAACCCGGACCTGGCTGGCAGTCGCGAGAGTTATCCCCCAGGCGCCTGCTTGCAGTTGTCGGGCGAACAACTTTGGCGCCATTGTGGTCTTCCCATGGGGAGCCAGCTTCATCCCGTAGCTTTCGCCAAATTTCTGCATCCAGGCCAAGTTGTGGGCCAGCTTTTCTTCGTAGAGCACCGCGGCTGGCAGACTGACATCTTCTTTAAGCAGGTTCCAGCCGAGTTCTCCAACCGAAGTCGTCGGGCGTTCTTCTTTGAGAAAACCAATCCCCTTTGAAAGTGGCTGCACGATCGTCTTCATCGCGAGAGTGTTGCTGAAATTGCTCATCGTGCTTTCATTGTCCCGAATGAATTTTTGCGTGGTACAACTTAACATACCCCGGAACGCGTTCGCGGAACCTGCATCAACGGAGCTCTCGTGCCTCACTGCGACACATTGATTTCTAACGTGCAGATTCTTGACGGCACGGGCGGCGAGCCGTTTTACGGTAGCGTCGCTATCGGCAACGGTGTCATTGAAAGGATTGGCGAGTTCTCCAATTATTCCGCAGAGCAGATCATTGATGCTCACGGCAAGGTTCTTGCGCCAGGGTTTATCGATACCCACACGCATGATGATTTGTGTGCGATCGGAAAGGAGATGCTGCCCAAGATTTCGCAAGGCGTGACCACGGTCATCGTTGGCAACTGCGGCATAAGCGCAGCCCCGGTCAAGAATAACGCACGCCTTGTGCCCCCGCTGAACTTGCTGGGCGCGGCAGATGCATTTCGATATCCCTCGTTTCGCGACTACGTGGCGGCATTGCACGACCAGGGTTCCGCGGTGAATGTTGCGGCCCTGGTGGGCCACACTTCCTTGCGCAACGAAGTCTTGTCCAAGCTTGATCGTGCGGCTAGCGCTAGCGAAACCGCCGTCATGCGGGCACGTCTCGAGGAGTCTATTGAACACGGCGCTCTAGGATTGAGCACCGGTCTGGCATATTCCGCGGCGCACTCTGCTCCGACTGAGGAAGTGCTCGCGTTGGCAGAAGTCTTGACCGGGACCACTGCCGTTTACGCTACTCACGTACGTACGGAGAGCGATGGCGTTCTAGATGCGATCGACGAGGCGGTTCGCATCGGAAAGCATGCCGACGTGCCGGTTGTTATTTCACATCTGAAATGCGCCGGTATCAAAAATTGGCAACGCAGCGCTGAACTGCTTGCCCGCCTCGATTCGGAACCCGAGCGTCTCGTCGGCTGGGATGCCTATCCCTATGCAGCCAGCTCAACGATATTGGATCCGACGCAGGTTGACGAACGCATAGAGATTCTTATTACGTGGTCCAGCTCGCACTCGGAGCTGGCAGGGAAGAAGCTGGCCGAAATCGCCACGCGATGGGGTGTCTCGCCGTTGAAGGCGGCGGAGCGCCTGCAGCCGGCTGGCGCAATCTACCACAGCATGTCGGAGGCGGACGTACGCGCGATTTTAGTTCACCCCCGAACCATGATCGGCTCGGATGGACTGCCGAATGACGAATTCCCGCACCCGCGGCTCTGGGGTACATTTCCGCGCGTACTGGGGCACTACAGTCGTGAACAACGATTGTTTCCAAATACCGAGGCGATCCGTAAAATGACAAGCCTGCCGGCCGAGCGCTTTGGACTGAAAGACCGCGGCATCCTGCGCGAAGGCTATGCGGCGGATCTGGTTCTCCTGGACGCTGCGGTAGTAGCCGACGTTGCAGACTTTAGCGACCCCATGCAGCCCGCAATCGGAATCGAAGCCGTATGGGTGAATGGAATCTTGTCGTACTCGAATCAGGTTTCGACCGGTAAGCGCGCCGGACGATTTCTGGCACGGCAAGGCTAAACGAATGTGGGGGGAAGATGACTATCAAACGCTTTGGCGCCGAACTTGTGGAGGGTGGGCTGCCGTTTGCACGAGCGGTGGAGGCAAACGGCTGGCTTTACGTTTCGGGGCAGGTTCCCTTGGCGAACGGTGAACTGGTTTGCGGCAACATCGAGGCACAAGCCCATCAAGCCATCCGAAACCTGCTTGCGATCCTCAAAGAAGCGGGCTATGGCACTGAGCACGTGGTGCGCTGTGGAGTGTGGCTCGATGACGCCCGGGATTTCCACGCGTTCAACACCGTATTCAGACAATATTTCGGCGCGAATCCTCCGGCACGAGCTTGCGTGATGTCGAGCATGGTGATCGATTGCAAAGTTGAGATCGATTGCGTCGCCTATAAGAAGCCCTCAGCGTAGGACCGAGTCGCATAACCTATGGTCAACAGCCACGATGCCTATCTGCTGCTTACTGCGTTGGCATCGGTTATTGCGCTTGTCGTTCTCATTGCCCGGGTGAAGTTGAATTCATTCGTTGTGCTCATGGCTGTGTCGGTCGCGCTGGGTTTAGTCACCCGCATGCCGCCACAGAACATCATCAAGTCCTTTGAAGCTGGGCTGGGCAATACGCTAGGACACATCGCCATTATCGTCGGCTTGGGAACCATGCTTGGAAAGATGATGGCGGAATCGGGCGGAGCTGATCGAATTGCACTTACATTAATTGAACTGTTTGGGGAAAGCCGTGTTCCTTGGGCGATGGCGGCTGTCGGTTTTCTCGTAGGTCTGCCGGTGTTTTTCGAAGTGGGTTTCGTCCTGCTCGTCCCGATCGCGTTTAGTGTGGCCCGGCGCACGGGCACGCCCTTGATCCTGGTTGGACTGCCGATGGTGGCGGGACTCTCGGTCGTTCACGGTCTTGTGCCACCTCATCCCGCGGCGATGCTGGCGGTAACTGCGTACAATGCAGATATCGGGCGCACCGTTCTCTTTGCTGTGCTGGTGGGCATTCCCACGGTGATCATCGCAGGTCCCGTCTTCGCGAAGGTGATCGCGCGGCGCGTGCATCTAAGCCTCCATAACCCGATCGCCGATCAATTCCTGGAAACAACCCAGGACCGGCCGCTGCCCGGCTTTGCCATCACCGTAACAACGATCCTGCTACCGATTGGATTAATGCTGCTGGGCAGTTGGGGTGACAGCTTCTCGGCCCCAGGCACATGGACCAACGGCGCACTGCATCTCCTCGGCAGTGCTGACCTCGCGCTCCTCATCGGCGCAGTACTCAGCTTCATCACCCTGGGCACGATGCGCGGGTTCAGCCGCGAGACAATTCTGAAATTTTCCGACGAGTCCCTCGCGCCGACGGCGATGATCACCCTGTTGATCGGCGCCGGTGGGGGATTCGGACGAGTCCTTCAGGACAGCGGCACGTCCCAGGCAATCATCAATTTTGCCCTCCGTTCTCACGTCTCGTTACTTGTTTCGGCCTGGCTGGTGGCGGCACTGGTCCGAGTTGCAACTGGATCGGCGACGGTAGCCATGACTATGGCTTCCGGGATCGTCGCGCCAATCGCCGCCCATAGCGGAGTTCGGCCCGAGCTTTTGACGATTGCGACCGGAGGCGGCTCCTTGGTGCTCTCCCACTTCAACGATGGCGGGTTCTGGTTGGTGAAGGAGTACTTCGGGATGGACATTCAGCAAACCCTGAAAAGCTGGACGGTTTGCGAAACTATTATCTCCGTTTGCGCGCTCTTGCTAACCATTGCGTTGTCGGCAGTCATGTCGCGCTGACCCTCAAACATGCTTCGCGGACGGATGCAGTTGAAGCGCCCCGAGTGCGTGAAATCGCACAAATCGTGGCTCTGGAGTAAAGCTTCGGGTCGGCCCGCTAAGCAGCCAGCATCGTTTGCCGACGTACAGCGGCACCGAAGAAATATTCAACGTGAGCTCGAGCACGACGGGCGTCGCGCATGGGACCACCGTGAGAGTTGTATACGACGCCTGAACGGTTCTTTGTATTTGTCCTCTGTGAACTCCCTTAGATGGTGCGTGGGCTTTCCTCACCCGAGCGACATGCGGCGCCATGCGATGCGAACGCATGCGATCAAGAAACGAGCGCGAGAACGTACGCATCTTATGCGGCATGAATGTGATCGTGCTCTCACATTTGCGCTGGGACTTCGTTTTCCAACGCCCACAACACCTGATGACCAGGTGTGCGCGAACTAATCCCGTTTTGTTTGTTGAAGAACCAATCTTTGACGCAGACGTGCCCTGCCTAAAAGCGCACGAGCCGCGGACTGGGTTAACGGTGCTCACTCCGCATCTTCCTGCAGGTCTGAACGCCCACGAGCAGTCCCAGATGCAGGAACGATTACTAACGCAGTATCTAGGGAAGCACAAAGTCGGGGAGTTCGTACTCTGGTACTACACTCCGATGGCAGTCGGGTTCACGCGGACGCTCAATCCGGAAGCTGTGGTCTATGACTGCATGGACGAGCTATCGGGCTTCCGCGGTGCGCCGCCTGGTTTACGAGCTGCGGAAGCGGAGCTCTTCCGGCGCGCCGACCTTGTCTTTACGGGCGGGCAGAGCTTGTATCGAGCCAAGCAAAGCCAACATCCTTCCGTCCATTGTTTTCCCAGCAGTATCGAGCGTGACTTCTTCGCAGGTGCGCGCGAACCGCACCCCGAGCCGGCCGATCAGGCCGCGATACCGCATCCGCGGCTCGGCTACAGCGGCGTTATCGATGAGCGCATGAACATCGACCTGATCGCCGCCCTGGCGGCCGCCCGTCCCGACTGGCACATCGTGATGCTCGGGCCCGTGGTGAAGATCAGCGAATCGGATCTACCCCGCTTGGCGAATATCCATTATCTCGGGGGCAAGCCTTACCAGCTCCTCCCGGCGTACATGGCGGGCTGGGATGTGGGTGTGTTGCCGTTCGCTGAGAATGAAGCAACCAGGTTCATCAGCCCCACTAAGACGCCTGAGTACCTGGCCGCCGGCCTGCCCGTAGTCTCGACGCCGATAACCGATGTGGTTGAGCAATACGGTTCCGCGGGACTCGTCGCCATCGCGAAAAACACGGACGAGTTTGTTCATGCCGTTTCTGACGTGCTGCCCACGCGCCACTCGCGAGAACGGCTGGCGCGGGCAGATGCGTTTCTCGCGAAGATGTCCTGGGACTTGACATGGTCCAGGATGTTGAAACTCATTCAAGCTGCACGGCGGCGCAAGACGGTTCCGCAAGTGGCACAGACAGACCCCGGCCTGCTGGTCAAGCCCTATCCAGCAGTAGGAGACTAGGAGACCGAATCTTTGTTCGATTATTTGGTGGTGGGAGCAGGTTTTGCAGGAAGTGTGATTGCCGAACGCTTGGCAAGGATTTCACACCAGCGGATATTGCTCATCGATCGGCGTCCGCACATTGGCGGCAACGCGTACGATCATTACAACGAGCATGGCATTTTGGTTCATAAGTATGGACCACATATTTTCCATACCAATTCGCGCGACATCTTCGAATATCTCTCCCAATTCACCGCATGGCGTCCTTACGAACATCAAGTCATGGCCAGCGTCGATGGGCAGCTGCTGCCAATTCCTATCAATCTCGATACTCTGAACCGCCTGTATGGGCTTAGCCTGAGCTCTTTCGAGGCAGAGCAATTTCTCAACAAAGTTGCCGAGAAAACGGAGCGGATCCTAACCTCGGAGGACGTAGTCGTAAACCGCGTAGGCCGCGAGTTGTACGAGAAATTCTTCCGCAACTACACCCGAAAGCAATGGGGCATGGACCCGTCTGAACTTGATGCTTCCGTTACCGCGCGCGTGCCGGTGCGGACTAACCGCGATAACCGATACTTCACCGATACATATCAGGCAATGCCGTTACACGGCTTTACCCGAATGTTCGAAAATATGCTCGACCATCCCAATATTAAGATTCTGCTCAACGCAGATTACCGAGAGGTCCGGCGCGAATTCGTTTGCAAGCACCTCATATATACCGGCCCGATTGACGAGTATTTCGATTTTGAGTTCGGCAAATTGCCGTACCGGTCGCTGCGCTTTGAGCACCAGACCATAAACAAACCGGTTTATCAGCCGGCGCCGGTCGTAAACTATCCCAACGAGCACTTATACACGCGCGTTACCGAGTTCAAATACCTGACAGGCCAGGAACACCCAAAAACGAGCATCGTGTATGAGTTTCCTCAAGCTCAAGGGGATCCCTATTATCCGGTGCCACGTCCAGAAAACCAGGAAATGTATAAGAGGTACAAGGCACTCGCCGAGGCCACGCCGGGGGTGCATTTCGTAGGACGATTAGCCACGTACAAGTACTACAACATGGACCAGGTCACCGGACAGGCTCTGGCGACATTTGAGAAAATCGCGAGGGGCTTGCGTCCGACAACGAAACCGCGTACCGCAATGGTGTACCCCGCATACACACAGCCACTAGCGCCTGCCGAAGCCAGCGCTTTGGTAGACGAGAGCGAAGCGGCTTAAAACCCGCTCCCAGGTTGAAGGGGCCGATCAGCCCCGGCGAATCTCAGGCTACTTGGCGCGTCAGCAGGCTTGGCTGCAGAGTTGCGACGTAACGCGCGAGGGCGTCGTCGAGATCTGGGACCAGCAGACCTCGTTGACTGCGGAGTGCACTGTAGCGGGGACGCTTCGCGGTAAGTTCGAGCTCCTCAATGCTGCAAGGACGCAAGGTGCGTGTCGGAATATCCGCCAACCGCGCCGCCTTCTCCACCAACTTTGCCCATGAGATCTCGCCAGCATTCGCGATGTGCCAGATGCCGCTTTCCCCATCGACAAAAAGATCGAGCGCCGCATTCACCAGATCGGGTACATAGGTAGGAGAGATCGTCACATCCTCGGCTGCCGAAAAGGTTTGCGCCGCAGCGAGGTTCCGCAGCGCGATCGTCACCAGGTTGTACTCGTCCCAGGGACCAAAGAACGCGCTCGTTCGAATGACCAGGGCCGACGGCATCGCCCGCAAGACTTCACACTCGGCTTTGGCTTTGCTCAGACCATAGCGGTTCAGAGGACGGACCTCATCCGGCTCGATGTAACCGCGCGTCAAGTCGCCATCGAATACGAGATCGCTGGAGAAGGTGAGTAGCCGAATGTTCGAGTTCTCACACTCACGCGCCAAGACGCGCGGTCCTTCGGTATTTTCGCGAAAGCAGCGAAACCAATCGCGCTCGGCATCGTCAACTCGCACGTATCCGGCTGTATTGATAATCGCCCAGGGGCTCCAAGCTTCGAAAGCTCGCCGAACACTGGAACAATCGGCGATGTCGAGTTCGCTTCGCGTTAACAAACGGTAGGGAATACCCCGGTCGGCGCAAATTCGTGCGAACGCCCGCGCCAGAGTTCCACGGCCACCGGTGATCAGAACGGGACGTACCTGGCGGCTGTCACTGCCCGTCACGGGACGAATTACGCGGGACTGGCCAAAATCATCAATGGATATCCCGTAGATGTACCGGTCCTGACGCTTCCACCAGCCGGGGACGTCCAGCAGAGGATGCGACGGCTCGGCTCCCGACGCAAGTTGGCCGATGAGGCCAGCGAGCGCCGTCGGACGCGGCGGGTCCGAGCGAATGTCGAACACTCCTGATTCGTAGCAGCCGTTTGCGCGAGTTACGAGGGTATTCCAATCAAAGGCTCCGAGGAGCGACCAGGCGGTGACCGCTCTCACGTCCGCGCCTCGGCTCCTGGCCTGTTGCGCGGCGCGCCACACTTCAAGAAACCAGCGGAGTTGTTCTTCCCGCGTACAGCCGTTGTGGCACTCGGTGACCGCGATCGGCAAACCATAGCGGTTCCATATTTCCATCAGCAACTCAAGCGGGCCGGCCGCGCCGGACGCGCGGACACGAGCCGCCAAAATGTCAGCGTAGCGATCACGGCCGTTCCCGCCGTGCGCGTAGTCGGGATAACGTTCGAGATGATCATCCAGGAATCGCTCACCGCTCAAGTAGTGATTCACCCCGAGGATCGCTGGAGGACACGGGTTATCTTCAAACCACCGCAGTTCGTCTTCCTCGACGCCGTGGAACATGAGATAGTCCCACAAGGGATGAGCACGACCGACTGTCCCGCACAGCAAATCCCAGGAAAGCCAGCGTCTTTCATTCTCAAAATCCGCCTGGTAAACCAGCTTCGGTGTACTGAATACCTTTCCCAGATCGTCAGTTTGGACGAGTCGTGCGCTCGGAACGAACTCGCGGATTGCGCGCATGGCGAAGGCAATCCCTCGGCATTCGGTCATCAACGCGCGCAGGAACGTACTATCATCGCGGCCATGGGGGTACCAATGTCCATACAAACCGCTGAACCGGGCGGTGGTCAGCGGTTCGTTGACGGGCGTGTAGTCCTCGACCCACTCATAACGGCGTGCGACGGCCGCGGCATACGAGGCTAGCTGGCGGGCGAAATCGGGGTCGGTAAGGCTGGTGTGCCTCGGTCCACTCCCATGATGAACTAGTCCGATGATGGGACGAAGCCCGATTTGCCGAATCCGGTGGAGTGCTGCATCCGGCCAATCCCACTGTGCCGTTTCCACCCCGGACGGAGCAGTGCGCTCCCACAACACGGGCTGCCGTATTGTCGTTATACCGAGCTCGGCGAAGAGCTCAAAGTCGCGAAGCCGACCGATGTGCCCCGACCGATCGAGTTGCTCGATATACTTATCCCCCACTCGATTGATGGTGCATTCGACGCCGCCCCAAATCTCCAATCCATGGAGCTGCTCTTCGGTTTGCAATCAGCCGACCTCCTCGGGCCCGTGATACGGTGAGGTGTTGGATTGCAGGCATAGCACGGGGTTTGCCGAGTGCTGGAATACCCCGGCCAACAATACGGGACAACGAAGGACGAGGTAGGGCAAAGCATATACATGCTCGGCAGTGTGCGTTCCCTATGCTGCACTACAAAGCATTTGTGAGAAGTGGCAACTCAGCTGCAGGTTCGCACGCAGGGCTGGCGAGATAGCGCAGGCACGCATTTAGCAGATGCGTAGCGTACGGGTCGGAACCGTATTCGCTGAAACGGAAGGTGGTAAGCAGCAGGCGCCCGGCGCCCACGCGTACTTGCATGGCCAGTGCTGAATTCAAATTCAGCCAGCCGTACGTTATTCCGCTCAGTACGTCATTGAATTGCTCGGCTGGAATGCCCTGCAGTACGTACCTGGGAACCACGTTTTCGGATTCGAACCCGAGAATGGGCGTGAACCCAACTGCTGAAAACGGCTCGCAATCGGAACGAATCCAATTGAAATTCGAGAACCAGCGGCCGTCGAGTTCGGAGCCCGCGCGGACCTTGGCCCGAATACCCAGTTCCGGTGGAAGTGCGTCCTCCGAGTTCACCAACACCAACGCCCGTCCGCCCTTTGCAAGATGAGCATCAACGCCGCTGTCGTAGAACGCGGAAATCAGCAGGGACTCCAGTTCTGGCCGCTCAAGTACCTCGTGCCCCATTTTCCGCAGGCGCTGTTCGAATTCCTGTCCTTCGGCTCCGTGTGTGTCCGACAGAGTTACTTTTATGGAATGAGACTGTGCCACAGGAGGGAGCACGCAGAGCTTGTAGCTGTTCTCGATGCAGCGCTGGCCGTCAGCAAGTCGGAGTTCCAAGTCGAGCGTTTCAGTCGTGGGGCCGGCCACGTCGGGCAGTTCTAGGTTGATCACTTCTAGTTGTGACGTGGTTCCAGGCTGAATGCCTGGACGGACCTTAAATCGCCCGCTCGCTCCTGAACTGCTCGACCATCGCACCTGCGCGCCAGTTAAGTCGCGATTACTGTAATGAGACAGAATGGTGGGAATCGCTACCCGGTCACCACCATAGAAAGAATGCCGCGGCAGCTTGCAAACAAGGACATCCGGTTGCTGCAGTTGGCTCAGCGACCGTGCAAACGCTTTTTCGTTTCGCCACATGTCGAGGAGCCCATTCACTTCCCAGTGAACATCGGTGATGCCCGTGATGACATAGCCCCGAATAGATTCATGGCTGCGGATGCTTTCGATCTCGTGCTTTAGCGATATGAACTGATGCCACTGTGTTGCCTCGGCAAGCCGGTTGAAGCTTCCGAACAGATGGTCAAAACCGTAGCTGTGAAAACGTTCAAGGACGCCGGCGGGCCGTGTCACCTCGCGTCCGCCGAAGCTAACCGAGAACCACCAGGGGAGTTGATCCGGGAGTTTGGGCAGGCCCCAGTTGCCGAACTCGGAGACAATGATGGGCTCGTTACCCGTACGCTGGGCGTCACCAAATGGACTGAAGGTCCATGCGGGACGACTCGCCAATTCGTCCAACCACTGGTCCCAGTTCCGAACCTGATCGGGCATCGAATAGTACTGGTGAAAGTCTTCGAGGTCCGTTTTGAGGTGAAAGTTACCTTCACAGGCGCTGTTGTCGACCACCAATCGGCCCAAGGGAGCCAGCAACTCCTTAATCTTGTCGTAGGTTTGGGTGAGCCATGCGCGTTGCGAGGAATCCTTGAGGTTGATGCCCCAGGACTCATTGATGATCGTCTGAACCACGATGCAGGGATGGTTCCAATCGCGGATCAGGATCTCGTAAAACATCTTCTCAGCGCGGATTGCGGCCATCATCGAGAAATGATCCGAGGGGAACCAGCAGTCGCTCCATGACGGCAACTCGGTCCAGACCAGCATGCCGATCTCATCGGCGACATCGAGGTAAACCGGATGAGCCACCTTGAGGTGGCAACGGAGGACATTGATGCCCAGCCGCTTGGCCTTGGTCATCATCTCGCGCACGAATTCTTCCGAGGTTGGGGTGTGCACCGTCTCAGGATAGAAATCCTGATCGAGTGCCGCGATCATGTAAAACGGACGGCCATTGAGGAAGAGCTTGCCGTCACGGCTTTCGAAAATTCGAAAACCGAAGCGAGTCCGCCGCCGGTAACGAATCGGCCCCTCCAGGGTCACTTCGACGTTGTACAGGGCGGGATCGTCGGGAGACCACACGCGAGCGTTCTCCAGGATTCCCGAAATACGAACCGTCTGCCGGTTACCAACCGGTTCGCTGGCCTCGAAGACGCAGCGGCCAGCAGTGTCGAACATCCTGATGTTGAGCGTCGTCGCGTTCGCAAGTGCACCGCTTTCGGCGGTCAGTCCGACGCCCGCCAGTCGAGCGTCGACCGTGAATTGACCTCCGGCTCCCGGCGTTACGTCCAAGCGCTCGATGAACAGAGCAGGACAGACCTCCAACCGCACACCTTGCCAAATCCCCGAATTCTGCACGTACCAGTTCTGCTTCCCGTGCGGGATTTCGTTGTACATCATGTCGGGAAATAGAGCGCGGTTTTGCTCTTCGTCCATCGGAGGATCGATGACGCGAATCATCAGCTCGTTTGTTCCGGGATGTATGGGATGGGTGATCTCGAAGCTGAAAGGGGTGTAGCCTCCTTCGTGCGTGCCCACAGAGAAGCCATTGACGAATACTTCCGCGAAGTAATCGACAGCACCGAACTTCAGCAGGACATGCCGGGTATCGGTGAACGCGGGCAGCTCGAAGCTCGTGCGGTACCAGGCCGCCCCCATGTAATCGCGCAAATCCGCGAACTGTACGTTCCAGGAGAGGCCGACCCGAGCCGGGCGCCATCCACTCTCGACTAACGCGTCTTGCCGCTGCAAACGTCCGGTACGGTCGATAAGAATCTCCCACCCATATTCGAGCTCAATGCGCTGTCCAGGATCGGACGACTGAAGAGGAAGAGATGACATGACGCGTGGTATCCCCGAAGTGTGAAGTCCATTCTACCCCGCGGACCGGGGCGAATTTAGGAGAGTCAATGTATTTCAATATCCCGTGTCGCCATAGTAACAATACGGGATGGATCGCGTCGTGCCGCTACAAACACTCAAGACTGACGAACTACATACCTCTCAACTCCGCGAACAATGCCTGGGTCACTCCATTGACTCCGGATGCCAGCGAGAGGAAAAGGGACGCAGCACTGATCGCAATGAGTCAACTCGACTGCGTTACCCGCAGGAGTGGCAGAGGGACGACGAATTCTGATCAGGACCGGCTGAGGCATCGGCAAGTCAGATCGGTGACCAACTACTTGGAATGATTTCGTGTCCGCTCGCACTCCTGCAGCATTGCTCTTGACTGAGGCAGAATACGAGAACATAATTTGCGGGCTCCCCTGTCCTTTGACGGTCACCTCGTCAAACAGCAACCCGAACCCAACCAACCTTGCTTCCTAAGGCTATTCGAGCCTGGGCCGAACGAATCCAGTCGGTACATCGCGTCTCTGATATCCGGTCTTCGCGCGTTTTGTCTATAGGTGCAGAAGAACACATTTATTCGAAAAGAGCATCCGGATGTGCATGCGTAAGGAGGACAAAATGGCAACGTTGAGTGCAGTCCGCAGCAATGAACCAACCACGAAAGAGAATGCGGGTACAGTCGACATGAAACTTGAGGTGGTCATCATCCCGGTTTCCGATGTAGACCGGGCGAAGGAGTTCTACACAAAGCTTGGATGGCGGCTCGACGCTGATTTCACCGCTGGTAACGACTGGCGTGGAGTACAGTTCACACCGCCCGGCTCCGGATGTTCGGTAATCTTCGGCAAGAATGTCACCACAGCAGCGCCTGGCTCTACCCAAGGCTTGTACTTGGCCGTCTCTGATATTGAATCCGCCCGAAAGGACCTGCTCGGTCGCGGCATCGAAGTCAGCGAAGTATTTCACGGCGGCAACGTGCATACTGGCTCTGACGAGCCCTACTTGTTTGGGCGCCTTCGGGCGAGCGGTCGCGATCCTGCGCATGCTAGTTACACTTCGTTTGCCTCTTTCCATGATCCGGACGGCAACGGTTGGCTGTTGCAGGAGATTACAACGCGGCTGCCCGGACGAGGGGTCAGCAATTTTGACGTAGCAACGATGACGGAACTGTTGCGAGAGACAGAAGAACATCATGGCAAGTACGAAGCGACGGCCCCGAAGCACCACTGGTCGGGATGGTACGCTGCCTACATCGTCGCACGTCAGAACGGCAAGACGCCCGAAGAAGCCGCCGAGGACGGTAAACTCCAAATCGAGGGCGCACTGGCTGCATAAAAAGTTCAGGCGCCGAGGGAGTCTATTGGACGATGGTATCGGTTGACCATTTCGTCCAATGCTTTCATCGCTGTAGCTCGGACCGGGGATGCTATACCTTCGTCCAATAGACTCGTCGACGCGCTTGGGGCTTAATGAACGGGTGCTGATCGGCATTGTGGGATCCGACCACGGCCCCCATATCCAGCGGACACTTTAACGAACTTGGAGTCCTCAATGATCGCCGCGAACGCCGTACAAGTCGAACAGAAAAGCTATGAGATGCCCCCGCGCCAAGGGATCAGCATCGCGCATTTTCTCACCGTCGGGGACATCGATCGATCGGCTCGCTATTACGAAAAGGTGTTCGGCGCTCGCATTCTGAGCCTAGGTGACGGCAACGCGCCTGCGTACCTTCAGCTTGCGAATATCTGGATGATTCTGAACGTTGGGGGCGGGCCGACTCCGGATAAGCCGACGGTAACACTCAGCGTACCCGACCCGAATCACATCAACAGCTTTCTCAATTTCCGCGTTGCGGATATTCAAGCTTGCTATGAGTCATGGAAAAGTCGCGGGGCCGAGTTCATTACGGAGCCGATCCCCAAATACGGCGAGATCCGCTGCTACATTCGCGATCCTGACGGCTACATCATCGAGGTCGGGCAGAGCACTACCGTTACCTACGGTTAGGGTTCGGCCCCGGACGACCGTTGCTTTTTCCTGAAGCGGAGTGCGATCGGGTGGCCGTATGCTGGTCTGGGGCACAGCTGTTTTTATTGTTCGATTCCTTTGATTTAGAGCTTCGCCGACGCTTAGGCGAACATCGGCGCTGGTCACAGAATAGTCACAATAACTCGCCCACTCTGAAAAGTTAAGTTGCTGATTGAAAATGCAGTTAGGCCTAAAGAGCGCAGAGAAAAGGCTGCGGTCCCTGGCAAACAGCAGGCGACTTGAATTGTCTTAAGATTGCGATTAAGAAAAATACAGAACAAAAGAAATTAGGAGAACGGTTCGGCAAAACCGGGTCCCCCCGCAGGGGGCTTAACTTTCCCCCCGGGATACCGCCTAGTTTCAGTGCTGAATTGGCCATACTCGGATTGTGCGATCGCCGTCCAGCAAAAGCTCATGCGGCACGCGGATATTCGGACTACCCTCAACATGTATGGCGACGTGGTCACGAATGAGATGGAAGAGGCCACGGCCAAAGTGGCAGCGTTGGCGTTCAGCCCGGCCAGGCCGGCGAACTGACGCAAATGGATTTGCAACGGATTTGTACGGGAGCTAAGTCGTTAAAAGAATGGCTCCTCAGGTAGGACTCGAACCTACAACCCTCCGGTTAACAGCCGGATGCTCTGCCATTGAGCTACTGAGGAGTGTAATAAAGATGGCTGGGTGGCCACGTCTTCTTGTCACCTCATAATACCATCCTGCTCCGTTCGTGAAAACCGCTTGTTCTCGCCGAATGCTTTCCCCAATCCTCGCACGTCAGCCGCGGGAAACCGTCGGCGCGAGCCTCCCATCACTTCCGGTCTGCTATCGTTTTGGTACTCTTTACGGTCGTGAGGTGCCAATGGTCTTAGGACTTAGGTTAATCGCCATGCTGGGCTGCACCGCAGTTTTTAGCGTGATGACTTTGTGGTGTGAGACTGGTTCGGCCAACACTTCTCCTACCGGGCCGCCCCGCGCAAAGCTCGAACCGGTTACCGACACGCTCCACGGCCATACCATCGTCGACAACTACCGTTATCTCGAGAACGCGGGCAACCCTGATACGCAGGAGTACGTGCGCGAAGAGATGGCGTATACACGAACCATCCTGGATCCTCTTCCGGGTCGCGACATGATCCATCACCGACTCGAACAGCTCTTGAGCATCGGAAGCATCACCGCGCCGCAGCCTGCCGGCAACTATTACTTCTACACGCGCCGCGAAGGCATGCAAAACCAGCCTGTTCTGTATGTGCGGGAAGGATTGAATGGCAGCGACCGAGTTCTGGTCGATGCCAACAACTTGGCTGCCGATGGCACCATCGCCCTCGATTGGTGGACCCCAACTCACGATGGAAAGTATGTTGCGTACGGCACGTCGCCCAGCGGATCCGAGATGAGCACTCTGCACGTGATCGATACAGCCAGTGGCAAACTTCTCGCCGATACCATCGACCGGACGCGCGCCGCGAGTATCGCCTGGAAGCTCGACAATTCGGGCTTCTACTACACGCGTTATCCGCATAAGGGCGACGTTGCCGCAGGGCAGGAGGTGTACAACCGGCACGTTTTTTATCACGCCTTGGGATCGGACCCAGCTCACGACCCCCTGATCTTTGGCGAAGGCCGTGATCCCCAGGACTGGCCGCAGGTGAACCTGTCCAACGATGATCGCTGGCTCCTGATCACGGTCGCGCAAGGTTGGACGAAAAGCGAACTCTTCTTAGTCGACCTGAAAAGCGGTACGCCACCAGCGCGGATTACCGAAGGCAAGAACTTTCTGTATGGAGGAGAGATCTACAACGGGAAGATCTACATTACGACCAATGACGATGCGCCCCGCTACCGAGTGTTCGTGGCCGATGCTCTGAAAGCGAGTCGGCAGAACTGGAAAGAGATCGTTCCCGAGAGCGACGCTGTCCTGCAAGCTGCCCAGGTCTTCGGCGGCAGACTGGTGGCCCAGTATGAGAAGAACGCTACCTCGCTGTTGAAGGTTTTCGATCTCGCGGGTAAGCCACTCGCGAATATACCTCTGCCGGGGATAGGGTCAGTCGACGCTCCCCATGGCGCCTGGGATCGCGATGAAGCTTTCTTCGCCTTCCAGTCTTTCACCGTAGCGCCCTCGGTATATCGCTACGATTTGAAAACTGACAGCAGCGCGTTGTGGGGAAAAGTAAATGCCCCATCGGTTGATTCGTCCGCGTATGAGGTGAATCAGGTCTGGTACAAATCGAAGGACGGGACCAGCGTTCCCATGTTTGTTGTTCATAAGAAGGGAATGCAAAGAACAGGACGCTCTCCCGTGCTGCTGACCGGATATGGCGGCTTCAATATCAGCGAAAAGCCAACGTTCAATCGCAGTGCATACCTGTGGTTAGAACATGGCGGAATCTTCGCCCTGGCGAACCTGCGGGGCGGCTCAGAGTTCGGTGAAGACTGGCATCGCGCCGGCATGCTTGATAAGAAGCAGAATGTCTTCGACGACTTCATTGCCGCTGCGGAATATCTCATTGCAGAAAAATACACGGACCGGGATCACCTGGCGATCCAGGGTGGATCTAACGGCGGTCTGCTGATGGGAGCTGTTATGACGCAGAGGCCGGATTTGTTTCGCGTGGTGATCTGCCAGGTTCCGCTGCTTGACATGCTGCGCTACCAGAACTTTCAGATCGCAAAACTGTGGATTCCGGAGTACGGCTCCTCCGATGACGCGACGCAATTCAACTGGCTATTCGGCTACTCGCCTTATCATCATGTAAAGCCTGGCGTGGAATATCCCGCCGTGTTGTTTATGACAGCGGACACCGACACGCGCGTCGATCCGATGCATGCCAAGAAAATGGCCGCTCTCATGCAGGCAAAAGCGAAAAACGGCTCGAGCAAGGAGCGGCCTATTTTGCTGCGCATCGAAACCAAGGCCGGCCATGGCGCGGGCAAGCCAGTCACCAAGCTCATTGAAGAGGGAACCGATGTGTATTCATTCTTATTCTGGCAGCTTGGTGTGGCTCCTTAATTGTTTCCACGGAAATGCGGTCTGCCAGCGCGGCCGACCGGCTCCAGAATTGTTCAATCGCGAATGATGATCTCAGGATCCGCGAGCAAAGGGCCTCTTGGTTTGACTATGTGATATTTGTAGTGGCCTGGGTGATCTGTTGAAGGGTGTGGGTGGGAATTTCGGCAAACTTCAGCATCTGGCCGGATCGGTCCTGAACCAACGCTACCTCCCTTGGGAATGAGGAACTCGGATGTGAAGAAGGGACTTTTGTTGGCGAATCTGACCACCAGCGCCTCCTTCGCGTGCCAGTAGACCTGATCATTACCTGCTCGGCTGAGTTCAACTGGATCTTTATCGGCTCCAGTCTCGGCCACTTCGACCCAAACGTCGTTCCTTATTACGAGTACGGTTGCCATAGTGTTCCTCCTCGCAGTTGTGCGCGGACTCAATGGTTAGGAATGGAGTGATTCACGGCTTCTTGTTCAACGAGTCTCTGAAAGGACAAATTTGAGCGCAAACTGTCAAACGCGGGATGGCCTCGAACTAAGTCCACGGAAACGCCTGCCTGAATTGCTTTGCGCACCCAGGAAAGCGCCTTGGCCTGATCGCCTAGCTGGCAGGCGACCAATGCCACGTTGAGTTGAACATCGGAGTCTGATGGTGCCAGGGCGAGCGCCTGCTCGACGCTGGCCCAAGCCGCCGCTCTCTCGTGCGACATGGCTTGGTACACCGCGATATAGCTCAGCGCTAACGCATCGCGGGGATTTACTTTGAGTTGCTCGGTACGAAGGTTAATCGCCTTTCGATAATCAGCCAGGGCTTGATCCCGTGTGCCAGTTTTCCAATACAGGGCGTCTGCGAGGTTACCCCAGGCTGAAGCCATCCGCTCGTCGAGGCGAACCGCCTTCTCATAGGCGTCAGCGGCTTCGGAAAACTGCCGTTGGTAGAAGTAGGAGTTTCCCAGGTTCAAATAGGCATCCTGAGTTGGACGAATGGTCACCGATCTGGCACACACGGGTGTGGCGGCGACGTATTGCCCGACGGCGATGTAGACGCCACATAGATTGTTATACCCACGGACATTATCGGGCGCGAGATCGATGACCTGCTTGAACATCGCAACAGCTTCGTCATAACGGTGCTGGCGGTAGAGAAACACCCCGACCCAGTTGTATCCACCCCAATATTCAGGACGTAATTTCAAGGCGCGTCGATACGTTGCCTCAGCGTCGTTGAATCGGCCGAGACGCTCGTAGGCAAAGGCCAGGCCGCGGTAGGCGTCCTGATTACGGGCATCGGCGACGAGAGCCTCATCGAATTCCAAAACCGCCTCGCTGTATTTCCCGGTCCCGTTGTAGATTCTGCCGAGACAAACGTGGCCATGGCCGTGCAGGTTAGATTTCTTACAGTTCTCGAGAGCCTTGTCGATCCAATCAGGATCGTGGGTGAACTGATACTGATACCAATAGGCTTCGCCCAAAGAGGCATAGGCAAGCGAGAAATCGCGATCGATCTCCAGGGCGCGTTGAAATACCTTGATCGCGCTTTGGATATTTTGCGGTTCTTGGTATTCCTGGAGATAGCCACGGCCGCGTAAATAGTAGTCATAGGCAGCCGGCTGATTCGTGTTCCGATTGATCGTCGACCCGGTCTGGTCGCCATCCAACTCCAGTTCAAGTGAGCGTAGCGCACTGTCAACGACGCGGTCCTCGAGAGCGAAAGGATCGCTCAAGTCGGCGGTGAGTGTTTCTGCACGCAATACCTTTTCGCTGGTCGTATCGACCAGGCGGTGTATAACGCGAACTCGATTGCCCGCCCGGTGAAGGCTGCCTTCCAGTGCGAGATTGGCTCCAAACTCAATGCGAGCCTGTGTGGCCGAAGCGATTGTCAATCCACGTTGTTCGCCGGGCAGGACTACTTGCAAACCATAGCGATCCTTCAATTGCGCCAGGCGCGCCGTCAGAGTCTCGGTCAGCCCCCGGGAAAAGGCTTTATCTTCCGGATTGTCGCTTTCGACTCTGAAAGGCAAGACGGCGAGATGCTTCTTGGCGGGAAGCTGCGCCTGAACGAGGTGCCTGCCCCACCGATACAAGATCAACATCGTTATAAACATCGCGATAGCGGCAACAGCAACACTGGTGCGAGCCCGGGCGAAATTCCTGATGGAAAACATTGCAAGTGGGCCGGGGGCGAGAGCCCTCGAGTTCTGCAGCGCAACTAAATCGGCGAGCAGTTCGCTTGCGGTGGCGTACCGGTCGGACCGAATCTTGGCCAACATCTTGAAGACGATTCTCTCCAATTCTTCGGGCACGTCGGGGCGAGCGGCCGACATCGCCGCAGGCTGCGAATGGAGCGTCCGCTCTGTTGTCACAACGAACTGGCTTGCGGCAAAAGGATTGCGCCCCGTCAACATCTCGTACATCACCACACCTAAAGAGAAGATGTCGGCCCGCGTATCGACCTGTTCCTGCAGCAGGACCTCAGGAGCAATGTACCCCGGCGTTCCTGCGAGCGTGCCGGTCAGCGTTTGAGTGGTGTTTAGGGCTGACAGATCTGAGCATGCGCCATGACAAGCGAGGCCGAAGTCGAGCAGTTTCACATGATCGTGATCGGCCAGCATGATGTTCTCTGGCTTTAGATCACGGTGAACGACGTTCCATTTCTCCGCTTCCGTAAGCGCTTTTGCACATTGCATGGCAATGTGTAAGGTTGAGTCAATACTGATGCGAACCTGCTCCTGAAGGCGGTGTCGGAGAGTCACCCCCTCCACAAATTCAAGAACCAGGAAGACCTCGCAGCCCCGCTGCAGGACGTCATAAACTGCCGCGATATTCTCGGAGTTCAGTGTCGAGGCGCGGCGAGCTTCCGATAGAATTCGCTGCCGCGAATCGGGTTCGCGCACATGAGGCGCCAGTCGTTTGAGCGCTATCGGGCGGCGCAGAACGGTGTCGTCCGCGTAATAGACTTCACCCATTCCGCCGCTGCCGAGTTTGTGACGGATCAGGAATCTGCCGATTTGGCTGCCGGTCAGATCCTCTGGAAGTGCGATGGGAATCGGTTCTTTGAGGATGGCGCCCATCGTGAGACCTCTCGAAGGACACTAGACCTCGACCAAGCTCAATCCCGATCGTGGCGGAATAGGGTGTGAGGAAGGATGCCACCAGCGGGGCTACTCGAAGCTATTCGCCAACTACTCTATCTTCTACGGAGTTGATGGCAGATGGTGCCACCACTTTGCAAAAAAACGCAAGTATCATTCCCAAAATAGGACGTTCCTCGAGCGGCGGTGCAGAGGCGGGTAGGAAGCGCCCGCCTCTCGCACAGTTATTCTCTCAGCTTAGTAGACGCCTGCGATCGCAGTCCGGAGCGCATTGAAGTCCGCACCCAAGTCCTTGCCGTCGGTGCCGGCATTTTTATACGGGCTGCCCGGCAGCAGCTGATAATTCCCGCCCTGGCCGTTGTTGTAGCTCACGCTTTAGCAAGGTGCACGTCGGCCTCCCATGCGGTTGCAAATGCCCTTGTGTGTGGGTAATAAATTTGTATGGGCGAAATGGGGAGCTCCCAACCCTCTGCCCCTGCGGCGCGACGCCATGATCCGCACGTGGTCACAACCGCAAGTGATGTGCGGGTTTGACCAGCCCGAACCAAAATGCTATAAAAGCTGGTTTTGTGCGGGGTTCGGTGGCTGCTCCTGGTCATGCAGCACGGGCCGCCCCAGCACAAAATGATCCGACGCGGCCAAGCTCAGCACTCCTTATTTCTAGGTCTTGTGTGGAAGCGTGTTCGGACTTCGGCAAGGTAGTTCCCCGGACCAGGTTGTCTGGCCGGCCGAATCTGCCTGCAGGAGAGAGAACCTAGACACGTCATTACCCCCGAAAAGATCCGTTCTGGAGGAATTCGTATGCGCACCTGGCTCGCTAGAATTGCGTCCATGGGCTGCCGTTTCGTGAAAGCCAGCACGCTGCTGGCGGCTGTCGTCACCGCAACTTCGGCCTTGGCGTTGGCCCAACCCGAAGAGGCTGGGGGTGAGGCCGCCCTCAAAGTACCCGATCTTTCTTCTGTACAGTTCCTGGGTGTCAGCGGACACAACCTGCTGCTCGTCGGAATATTGTTCTGCATCTTCGGATTGTTGTTTGGACTGGCAATCTACACTCGCCTTCGGAATCTGCCGGTTCATCGCGCCATGCGCGAGATCTCCGAACTGATCTATGAGACCTGCAAAACCTACTTGATCACCCAGGGCAAGTTCCTGCTTCTCCTCTGGGTATTCATCGCGGTCATCATTGTTCTTTACTTTGGAATCCTCGCTCCGGTGCCTGGGAAATCCATCGCTGTTACGTTGCCCATCATTCTGGCGCTTAGCATCGTCGGGATTGCCGGCAGCTACGGGGTAGCGTGGTTTGGAATTCGAGTAAACACGTTCGCCAACTCGCGTACAGCATTCGCCAGCCTCAAGGGGAAACCCTACGAGATTTACCAGATCCCCTTAGAGGCCGGCATGAGCATCGGCATGATGCTAATCAGCGTCGAGTTGCTGATGATGCTCATCATCCTTCTTTTTATTCCAGGTGACTACGCCGGGCCTTGCTTCATCGGTTTTGCGATCGGTGAATCGCTGGGTGCGGCTGCATTGCGTATTGCCGGCGGAATCTTCACCAAGATTGCGGACATCGGTTCCGACTTGATGAAGATCGTCTTCAAAATCAAAGAAGATGACGCGCGCAACCCTGGCGTGATTGCTGACTGCACTGGCGACAACGCCGGCGATTCGGTTGGCCCCAGCGCCGACGGTTTCGAGACCTATGGCGTCACCGGCGTCGCCCTGATTACCTTCATCTTGTTGGGCGTCAAGGACTCTACAGTACAGGTTCAACTTCTGGTCTGGATCTTCGTGATGCGTATCGCGATGCTGGTCGCCAGCGCGGCCGCTTACTTCATTAACGGTGCGATCGCGAAAGCTAAATATCGCCGGGCCGACCGCATGAATTTTGAAGCTCCATTGACCTCGCTGGTCTGGATCACTTCATTTGTATCTATCGCTCTGACCTACATCATTTCTTATTTCATCATTCCTGACCTGCATGGCGACACTTCACAATGGTGGAAGCTGGCGACGATCATCTCCTGCGGCACGCTGGCGGGCGCGGTTATTCCGGAGTTGGTAAAGGTCTTTACGTCCACCGAATCGCGGCATGTTAAAGAGGTGGTCACGTCGGCGAAAGAGGGCGGCGCATCTCTCGACATTCTCTCTGGTTTCGTGGCCGGGAATTTTTCGGGATATTACCTGGGTCTCACGATGGTATTGCTGATGTCGATCGGCTACTACGTTTCGACGATCGGCAACCCGAACCTGTCAGCGCTCATGATCGCGGCTCCCGTGTTTGCCTTCGGCCTGGTGGCCTTTGGCTTCCTTGGCATGGGCCCTGTGACCATCGCGGTCGACTCCTACGGTCCAGTCACTGACAATGCTCAGTCCGTGTACGAGTTGTCGCTGATCGAGCAAGTTCCTAACGTGGAAGCGGAAATCAGCCGCGACTTCAAGTTTAACGTGAACTTTGACCGTGCCAAGGACATGCTTGAAGAGAACGACGGCGCGGGCAATACCTTCAAAGCCACTGCCAAGCCGGTTCTGATCGGGACCGCCGTCGTTGGCGCCACTACGATGATCTTCTCCATCATCATGGCGCTGACCAGCGGACTTACCACCAACGTGGACAAGCTATCGCTGCTCCACGCGCCTTTTGTCCTAGGCTTGATCAGCGGCGGCGCAATTATTTATTGGTTCACAGGTGCTTCCACCCAAGCCGTTACCACCGGTGCCTATCGCGCGGTTGAGTTCATCAAAGCGAATATTAAGCTTGAGGGCGTCGAAAAGGCATCGGTAAGCGACAGCAAAAGGGTGGTCGCGATTTGCACGCAATATGCACAAAAAGGAATGCTGAACATCTTTATTGCGGTGTTCTTCACCACGCTGGCTTTCGCTTTCGTGGAGCCATTCTTCTTCATTGGATACTTGGTCTCGATTGCCGCATTTGGCTTGTATCAGGCCATCTTCATGGCAAACGCCGGCGGCGCATGGGACAATGCCAAGAAGATCGTGGAGACTGAGCTGAAGCAAAAGGGAACTGACCTGCATGCGGCCACTGTTGTCGGCGACACCGTGGGAGATCCCTTCAAGGACACGTCCTCGGTAGCATTAAACCCGATCATTAAATTCACCACCCTGTTCGGGCTGCTCGCCGTCGAATTGGCAGTTACTTTGACGCACGAAAAAGGTTCCGCAACCAGCAACATTCTGGCGCTACTGTTCTTCCTCGTGTCGCTGTACTTCGTGTACCGATCTTTTTATGGTATGCGGATTGGCGCCGCACAAGAGGCCGATGCGGCGGCACGCGCGGCGGCTGACTAGCTAGAGTTGCTCTGGTGGAAAAGATACGCCATCCGACGTCGGATGGCGTTTATTGTGCGCGTCAGACGCACGGGAACGCGTTACTTCAGCGCAAGTCGACGTTCATCAGAATTGGGCTGCTGCTTTTTCCGCCCGTACGATCTTGGCCTGAAGCTGCCGTCCGTCTCCCAGCTTGAGCAGCATGCAGTCGTCTTGAAATTGGATCCTGATTTCGGTGCCGGGTTGAAGGTCGCCGGGATGATACGAACCCGCAGTGGCAGGGTCGTATTCTCCGGTATAGGTTACCCCTGCCACTTTCACTATAACCCTGCGATTGCCATGCTGGCCCGGCGTAGCCACACGGCTTCTGACCTCACGTTCAGCTTGTTTCCAGTCTTCGTCCGCGTGGCCATCCCGCCTGCCGCCAAGTTCCCACAGCTCTCGCGCTCGCTTTTCCACGGCTTCGTGAAATGCAGGTTCATCCATCACTGCTTCGGCCGGTGTGGAGTTTGGCATAGACATCTCCCATCCCCATACATCGGCCTGGAACGAGGTTTCTTGAGAACACTCCTGCCCAGACGATTACTCCGTGGAACTCTGGGCAGACTTCAGCGTCCGCAGGAACATGACGATCTGCCAGCGTTGGGTCTCCGGAAGATTACTGAAAGATGGCATGTTGCGGGGAAGATTGCCGTTCGTAATCTTCCAAAATAAAGTGCCGTCGGTCTGGCTCTGCACTACCGGTAATTGCAAGTCGGCTGCCTGCTTCAGTCCGGAACCGTCGATGTTGTGACATTCCGCGCAGTGCCGCAGGAACAGCTTTTTGCCGCCGGCGGCCGCCTGAGCTTTCCCTGAGAGCGGATTTTGCCTGGCTGCAGCCCGCTCCGGCGCGACCCAGTTCGGATCCGGCTGATAACCCGTGTTCTGGCAAAGCGCCAGAGCTGCCAAAAACACAGCCACAAACACCGCAGCAAGAAATATTCTCATCGACCCCATCCAAGAAGCTTCGCCACACGGCTACCAAAGCCTTTGACCTCGTAGCTATAGCCGACCCGCAGCAGAAGCGGATTACTTTGGTGGGTTAAACCGACCGCGGGAGAAAAGTGCAGGGCAGCGTTGTCGCTCAGCTGCCAGGCAATGACCGGACCGAGATAATGCGCCGTGTCATGAAGTCCAAACCCAAATGTCGTACCCAGTCCGCCATACATTTCGAGGCCGGCAGTGAAGTTCTCGCGACAAAACCGGCAGGACTCACCCGACGCCATACTCGACAGCGGGCGAGCTATGCCGAGCGCGTAGCCGAATTCAAACCCCTCGTTCTCTGAAAGATTCTTTTCGACGATGAAGTTTCCTGCCAGGTTCCAATCATGCGTGTTGCTGGAGAGAATAAGCTTGGTCTCCAGTTCATGGGCGTGCGTGGCACGCAACTCGGCATTGGGTTCTGCAAAATCGGAAGCGTTGCCGACGACCTCTTTCTGAATCTTGCTACCCTCGTTGATGCTCTCGTACTCGAAATAGAGCACGGGGTTTATAAGGTGTTCGCGTGGTAGGAGGCGGAACCGGTTCTCGATCCGCCACCCGGTTGGAATGACGCTGTCCGAAAAGGTGGATTGCCCTTCCAGGTACAGCTCCGATGTCCACCAGGCTTGTACCCCGTATTCCAGCTCCAGGTAGGGAGCAAAGTATGAGTTCCCGCCGTTGCGAACGGGGCCCGTTGTCGCCGAAGTTGCAATCTCCAGATTCCCGGGCTCCTCGAGATGATGATCGTACGTCACGAAGTACGGCGCTTCCTGGGCAACACCTTTGATTCCAACAAACAATAAAAGTACCGTGACCGCTAACCCTGCTGATCTGCGCATGTTGACCTCTAGTTGCAACTGGGTTGCAATCTAATGAACTACTTACTTTAGGCCCTCCGAGGGCGCAGATCAATCCGGGGATATAGATTTTGTTGCAAGCGAGTTGCAACTAAATGCAACCGAATTAGCTGGCGGGCGATGCCGAGCGGCAGTGCGAGCAATAGCCGCCCACTTCGAGGCGGGTGACCACGATGTGAAAGTGGCAATCGCGCTGGATTTGACCCTTCAGGCGATCGAATAGGTCGCTCTCAAACTCGGTGATTCGCCCGCAGCGAAGGCAGGCCATGTGAATGTGGGCACGTTCCGGCCGGCGCTCATAGAAATGTTTCTCGCCTTCCATGTGCATCAGGTCTAGTTCGTCGATCAGGCCATGCCGCTTCAGCAGGCCCAGGGTTCGATACACGGTCACGCGATCAATGGCGGGGTCCACCTTACGGGCTCGCCGTAGGATCTGGCTTGCGTCCAGGTGCTGCTTGGCGGTTTCGACAACGCTGAGAATAGTGCGGCGCTGGCGCGTCATGCGTAACCCGCGCGACATCAGCTCGGCTTGCAAGCGCCCGGGCATCTCGGATTCAGGAAGTGGCATACGTTTATTGCAACCCAGTTGCAATCATACACAACCCAGGAACAAACGGCTTCCATTCCTGGTGATTAATAAGCTTTCATTTTGTCTTTGACTTTGCGGGCAAGCTTCTCAATTTCTTCGGCCTTCTTCACTACGTCGACCGAAAGGACATTCTCATTGGATTTGTCCACGTAATCCTTTAATTGCGTGGCGAGCTCGAGTATTTTGTCAGTATCTTTTTTCAGGTCTTCGTGGCGCTGCTTGTTCATCCGTTTCTCTTGCTCACGCCGCATCTTCTCTTCTTGGTCGCTGCGTTGCGGCGGGCCTTGAGTAGGTGCCGGCAACTGCGCCACACAGGGAGTTGCTACGCATACCAGGAGCAGGCAGGATAATGCCAAACGCTGAACAGTGACCATCGCGACCTCATCAGGCAAGAAATTGACTGGAATTATACGTGGAGCCAGAGCGCTGGCCGGGGTGATGTGAGTTGCTATAATCGCGCCGACGGTATGCATCGGCTAACTCTTTCCTTACTCGCCTCGCCGCACGAACGGGTCAAAAACTTGCTGTTGGATTGGCGCGATGACTCCGCCAACTTCCTTCGACATGATGTCCCCAAGATCCTTCTGATCATTATCGGTTGCATCATCCTCATTCGCCTTCTTCGAGCGACGACCCGCGGGATGCTTGCACTGCGCACACGCCGCCTGCCACCCGGACTCAGAACGCAGCAGATTCAGACTCTCGCCAGCGTTATCGACAGCATCGGAACCTTCATCATTGTCTTTGTTGCCACTCTGCAGGTCCTTCCATATCTTGGCCTGAATTTGGGGCCGCTACTGGCGAGCGCTGGAATTGCGGGCCTGGCCATTGGATTCGGCGCGCAGACGCTGGTCCATGACTTCATCAACGGATTCTTTGTGCTCCTCGAGGACCAGTACAACATCGGGGATACGATACGCGTCGCTGGCGTCAAGGGGGCTGTGGAGGACATGACACTGCGCAGAACGGTGCTGCGCGATGACGATGGGACCGTTCATATCATTCCGAATAGCCAAATCCAGATTGTTTCGAACATGACGCGCGATTGGGCGCAAATCGCCATGAAGGTCGTAGTGGCCTATACCGAACCCAGCGACAAGATCGTAGGCCTTCTACAGCAGGTCGGGAACGAGATTCGGCACGACTCGAGTTTTGAAGAAGACATCGTTTCCGACGTGCAGGTCCCGGGAATCGATCGGGTAGGTAATGGGGAGGCGGAATATCTCCTGCTCGTCAAGACGAAACCCGGCAGGCAATATGCGGTCAGCCGCGAGTTGCGCCGCCGAATCAAGCAGTGCTTCGAAAAAAACAGTGTGGAGACAGCCTTACCGGGTCGGATGTACGTCAGGGACTTGGGGACAGACGGGAAGAGCTAGACAGTACCGTGTCAAACCCCATTCACAAGTCGGATGAACAAAGATCAGCAAAGCGCAGAGCCAAGACGAGCTCACCATACTTGCAGAGATAAGTTCAATCCCGAAGACTGGAGCACACCTTGCAACGCGTGCGAGGCTGCACCGGCGCACACGTGCGCGGATTATCCGGCTGCGCCATGCGCCGCGTGCGACAGCGAAGGTGCGGACGGCCATTAGGTTCCTGGTTAACACCCTAAATAGAAAGGAGGCGCTGGCTATTGCGCCTCCCTTTCATTTGCCCGCAAAGGCACCGCGCAGATATCAGTAACGGGCCGCGTCTCCTGGCCTTGCAATACGGTCGAAGGGCACGTTGGCCGGGATGTTGTAGTGGGCCATGATATCGGCCATGTGGTGAGCGTTTTCCTCGACGTCGTCGCGATCATTTTTATGCTGGGCGTCTACCCACTTCGAATAGTATTTGTCGAATTTCTTCTGATCATCAGGGGACAAGCGGCCCTGCCATCCAGCGGGCGAATTCGGGTATGCTCCGGGATACGCCCCCGCATAGTTGGGATTCTGCGAATTTGGCCCATAAGCCGCATTAGTCGCTACGCGATCGAATGGCACGTTCGAAGGAATGTTGTATCGCGCCATGATTTCCTGCATCTTGCGCGCGTTTTCATCAACATCATCGCGGTCATTCTTACGTTGCGCGTCTACCCACTTCGAGTAGTACTTGTCGAATTTCTTCTGATCGTCCGGCGATAGGCGTCCGGCCGCTTCATACCGGTATTGCGAATTTCTCGCCGCATCATCGTCTTGATATTGCGGGGCCGGTCCAAGGGCCCAAGCTGGAACGAGCAAAGCGCTCGTCAGAACAAAGCTGCTGATTGCCACTTGCCATCTCATGATCGTCCTCCACAAGATATAAGAGTTCTCTGGCGGTCCTCACACTGAGACGGCACGAATGGTGACGTAGTTGGCCTGAGCCGGCGGGCAAAAACACCTGACATTCCCGAGCTCATTGCTTGAGAGTTAAGTCCTTGGATCGGCGAGGGTTGACGGGTGTGGCGGAGCGTCTTGCCTCATAAAATCCTTATATTCACGCCATAACCTTTTTTGATTTGGAGCGAACAGAGCTGCACGATACCCTTACCTGTACATACCAGCCCCCAAAAAGAGCTCACCGTACAAATCACTTTGGACCTCGCGTCAAGAAGGAGAGGCATGTCGAACGAACTGCGGAATTTCCTGGCAATCCCGTATGACCAATTGGAAGAGCTGAACCTGAAGGCTAAAGAACAGCGCATGAGCCGAGTCGCCACTCACAAGATTCAGGAGGACCGGCTCAAGTACCTGACCGACGAGAAGCGAATCAAGGCCGTGACTGTGCTGTTCAGCGATCTGGAAGGCCGGCTTCACATGCTGGATTACGACAAGAAGTTCCTGATCAAGAGCTGGGACAACTTGACGTTCGATGGCTCTTCGATCCGCGGGTTCACCGCACAGCGTGAGAGCGACCTTCGCCTGGGAATCGATTGGAGTTCATTCTATTGGGGTCCGGCAGACATCTTTGGACCCGGCAAAGTCCTGGTATTCGGCGATGTCATCGATAAGGGCGGACAACCCTACAGTGCCGATATACGTGGTGTGCTAAAAGCCTTTGCCGCCGAACTGCATAAGAAACAAGGCCTCACGTTAAACGCCGCTAATGAAATTGAAGGGTTTCTGTTCCAGGGGGTCGACGCGGAGCGGCGTTACCATGAGACGCAAAAATTCGAATACGTGAACACCGGCGGCTATTACCACTCTCTGCCGGGCGATCCTCTGCGCACGTTCATTGATACCACCGCCGAAGTGCAGCGCTCGATGGGTTTTCAGAACGAAAAAGACCATCCCGAGGTAGCGCCCTCGCAGTTCGAGATCAACTACAGCTATGCCGAGGTCATCGCAGCCGCAGATCACATTCAGCTCTATAAGCTCATTTGCCGCCAGGTGGCCACCAAGATGGGCTTGACCGCGTCGTTCCTGCCCAAACCGGTGGTGGGGGTGAACGGCAATGGCATGCACACTAACGTCTCAATCAGCAAGAACGGGAAGAACCTCTTCTGGGACCCGAAGGGTGAAGAAAAGCTCAGCAAAGCGGGATGGGAATTCGTTGATCGAATTCTTACCCACGGGAACGACATCTGTCTTTTGCTGAATTCAAGCGTCAATGCTTATCGGCGGCTGGATCCGCATTTTGAAGCGCCTAACCAGATCAAGGCTTCACCGACAGATCGCGGCTCCATGATCCGAATCCCCATAGGCAATGAACGCAGCATGCGCGTTGAAGTGCGCTCCGTAGCTCCCGACGCGAATCCCTACTTGGTCATGTATTCGATTTTCAAAACCGGTTTAGACGGCGAAACTGCAAAGATTAAGAACCTTCGCCAGGCCGAGCGCTACCTTCCCGACAACATCTACACAGCGATGGAGAACTTTCGAAAAGCCGACTGGACTTCTGACCTGCTCGGGGAAGACGTCAAGGCGCGCTACGCGGACCTGAAACAGGCCTCGGCAGATCGCTGCCCACGCTTGCTGGGTACATTCGTGAAGCCGCCTGAGGTGCAGTATCACCACGACGTCTACAACCAATTCCTGTGGAACCTGTTCTAAGCAGAGCGGGATAAAGGAAAAGCACGGGCAAATCGCCCGTGCTTTTTGTGTTTTGTCTCACAACGGTGAGGGATCACTGATCTGGTGCAGGAACTCAGTAGTTCAATGTCAACTGCAACAGATGCCAGGTGAATGTGAACGCCACTGCTCCGAGACACGCCAGAGCAATCAGCGTGCTCCAGAGCCGGGTACCCCACCATTGCGGAGCGCGCCACGATTGCACGGCATTGTAGATGGCGACCAGCGTTCCGATTACACCCAGCCAGCCCGCAAGCTGAATCAACCGGATCCAGATATCGCCTTTCGGGCTCAACAATCCGATGTCCTTCAGAGCCATCGTGAAGAAGATGCCAAACGCGGCGAAGAAGATTACAAAGAGCAGGCAGGTGAGGCGAACCAGCAATCGAACACGCCGCTGTCGTGAATCCAACTGGAGTTTTGTGCCATAGTGCCGGCGCAATATTGGCGTAATGGGCCAGAACAGAAGAGTAAGCACGATGATCGAAAGGGAAGCGATGATCAGGAAAAGTTGAAAGGGGCTGCTGTCGTAAAACGAGGCCTTTTGGAACACCATGAATGGGAAATCGATAACCAGTACGAAGTTCCCTGAATCATCCTTCTTGAATCCGACCTTATCCTGGTCATTCACATCGCGGAAGAGCATCGAGCTGATTTCCCGAAACTTCTTCGGTACACCGTTGGGATCCTTCAAGGCATCGACGCTGAGTGTGCCGTCATCATTGGCGTTGACCTTTGCTTGTCCGAAGGCATTAAGAACGGACAGCATTGTTGTCTGGGAGCGGCGGCTGACGATGTAATGACCGGAAACACTGCCAATGTCTTGCTTGGTCGAGGCAACGTCCTCGCCCTTGGGCGGCTCGTACGGGAAGTAACGATCGAGAAAAGCGTGCCAGACGGCTTCGCGGTTGCTGCCCTCGCCTTTCCCGGCGCTATTGTAGGAAATGAAGAATCCTAGCTGCGCGTCCGGCATAAGATGCAGGTCGCTGTGGAAGTACTCTGTGTCGCCGCCGTGGCCAAAGATGCGGTGGCCGTTACGAGTCTCCTCGTAGAAACCGAGGCACATCGCGTTCATGGTGGGCAGGTTTGCGAACTGGCGAGAGTGCATTGTCTGTACGGTCTCGGGCTTCAGGATCTGCGCACCTTCATATTTCCCGTCCTGCAGATGGGCGAGCATGAAGTGCGTCATGTCCATCGCCGAGACGGACGAACTTCCGGCGGGCGCGGCCTCGACATATTCGAAGTCCTTGGCCGGTTCCGACGCTACCTCATAGCCTTTCGACATCATCCCTTTCAGCGGATCGGGGAGGGGCTGCCGAAAGGTGGAATGCGTCATGTTCAAGGGCTTGATGATATGTTCATCGATGTAGTCGAAGTAGTCCTGACCCGAGACACGCTGAACGATGTATCCGGCCATTGCCGTCGCATAGTTCGAATAGGCAGGTGTGCTGCCGGGAGGATAGATTCGGGTGGGAAGGTGCTGCTTAAGGTAGTCGCCCAGAGGTTTGAGATCCTTCGCGTCTTTGACGAAAAGTTCCTCGATTGTTTCTTCGAAACCCGGCGTGTGGGTCATGATATTGCGCAGGGTGATGGGCTTTCCGAACTTAGCCGGGATTTTGAAATCGAGGTAGTCGTTGACGTCTCGATCGAGATCGAGCTTGCCCTGCTCGACTTGCTGCATGACGGCCGTCCAGGTGAACAGTTTCGAGATCGAACCGGGACGGAACAAGGTGTTGTCTGCCGACACAGGGGTCTTCGCCTTTACGTCGGAGTACCCGTAGCCTTTGGCGAAGATCACCTTGCCGTCTTTGACCACAGAAATGACGGCGCCAGCGATGTCATCCTTCGCCAATTGCTGCGGCATCAGGCCATCGAGGAAAGCCGACACGTCATCCGGCGTCATCTCGTGAGTGCCGGCTTTCGGCTGTTCGATCGGGGTGGGCTGCTTGGTTTTGGGTGCAAGGGGATTGACCTGAGGCTTCTGCCCGGAGAGCGGTACGATCAGAAGTAAAACCAGAATGGCGGCATGAGAAATACGATTGCGCGCCGCACTTCTCAACTGCAGAGATGTAACTCTCACGTCAGTTCCTCCTTGTCGATAACGACTGCTGGGCGAATGCTTGAAACTGCAGTTCAGATTATCCGGAAGCCCCGTTGGCCGGCTCGGCGTAATTGAGCTTTTCCTTTTGGCTGCTGTTCCGTCGTTTGCCTGGCTTTCCACTCTGTTCGGGTATCGGCGAATACCAGCGCGACCGGGAGTCTTCGTCCTTTTGCTGCAAGAGAGCTAACGACCGTTGCGGCTGGATGTGGGCACAGGCGACAAACAGAGCATCGATAGCCGCAAGCGGAGCCACGTAGGAACCGTGAAACGAGGGGTTCGCAATAGACGCGATCCAATATGCGTCGCAAAATCGTGCGATGGGGGTTTTGTCACTATCCGTAATACCGAAAGTGGGTACGCCATTCTCTCGAGCACGCAGGAGGGCATCGACGGTTGCCTGCAAGCACCGCCCAAAACTGATGGCGATAAGCAGGTCCTTGGGACCTAGCAGGTTGACCTTCTGCTGAAGATTGCCGGCGGATCCGACGGGAGCTTCGGCATCGTAACCGAGGCAGCAGAGACCGTAAGCGAGCAGGTTCGAGAGCGAGGCGGCGAAATCGACACCCACAATGATGATGCGGCGGGCACGGTTCAACTGCTTGGCCAATCGAATGACTTGATTGGCGTCGAGTTGCGACCGCAGGGCTTGCAGGTTGTGCGCTTCCATTTCGAAGCTGTGTTCGACGTGGTCGGCTACGCTGCGGTGCTCGCGGGCCGCGGCTTTCATCAGCTTGTAGGGAGTCAGGCGGCTGACGAAATGAGAACGGAGATCAGCAGCGAACTCGGCGTACTTCTTGTAGCCGAGAATCTGGACGGTGCGGACAATGGTGGCCTTGTCCACGCCGTAGCGCTTGGCCAGTGCTCGAGACGACAGGAAATAATTGTCCTCGGCGTTCTCGAGGATGTCGCGGATGAGGTTGGTACGGCTAGTGTTCAGGTTCTCCTGGGCCTGCTCGAACCGTGTCTCAAGAGCTGTGAGCCACGCCTTGCGCTCCGCGACATGGCCGTTGCGCTGCGCGCTGTTTACGGATTGAGCCTCGCGTGAACTCATCAGTTGCCTGAACTCCGGGTTGGCACTGGACACTCTCCTAGAAAAACAGTTTCAGCGCAAACTGGATGATGCGGGGCGCCACAGTGGTCTCCGTGATGTGCCCAAGATTTGGGTTGGGCAGCCACAAAGGGGTGAAGGTAGTTGTGTCCACTGTCATAGTACCTGTACTCAGATCGGGGTTAGCGAAGGATGGAGTATTGAAAGCGTTGAAGAACTCCGCCCTGAATTCTAACGCTCGCGTCTCATTACCCAGCGCTGTGCGCTTAATGAGGGCGATGTCAAAATTGCGCTGGTCAGGACCGACAACGATGCCGTTACCACCGTTGCCGAACCCGGTACCCAAACCGTCGCTGCCAATAATGGGCGGCGGGCCAAAACAGGAGGCATTGAAGTAGTTGTCGATTCGGCTAGTCACCGACCCAGAGGTTACGAGATTGCGATTAGTGCAACCCGCAGCCAACTGTGCTCGATCAGATCCGGTGTTGCCGATACCGAATGCATTCAACAAATTGTCGTCTACTAGTGTGAGCCTTTGACCGTTTTGGAATGTAGTCACGCCATTAACCGACCATCCACCCAGGAGCCGTCCTTTCCACGACAGCGACTTTGGGCCAGGAATCTCCCATAAGTAGCTGAGTACGAATCTCTGTGGACGCACAAAATTATCGAAGCCATAGTTGGCGTGTGCGGTTTGGTCGCCGATGAGCCCACCACCGGAGAAACTTCCCGTGGTGTACCCGGGATTGGTTTCCAAAGCCGAGGCTAGCGTGTAGGAAGCGAGGAACTGCAGTCCATGGCTGAAGCGTTTACTTAGACTGGCACCTAGCGCGTTGTACCAGGAGGCCCCAGCCGATTCGATGAAGATCGAACTCGCAGGATTAAAGCCCTCAATCGGAACTCGAAAAGGGATATTGAGAAAATCGTTCGTGGTCTGGCCACGAATGGGATTGCTCGGCGATGCAGATAGCGCTTCATTGAACAATCGTGATTGCAACAGTTTCGTGCCTCGCCCTCCCTGGTAGCCCACCTCCAGCATCCAGTCATTAGCGATGGCCGTCTGTAGATTCAAGCTATAACGCTGTAGAATAGGCGACCGAAAATGCTGTGAAAACGATAGTGGACTTAACGGCATTTGACCCGCTGTTGGCGGGAAATAAGGTTGGAAGTCGGGAAGGTTCGCATCCGGCAGTGCTGCGCCCGCTGGGGTAAATTGGCGAATCTCTCCCCACGGCGGAGTGCCCAGCATTTGTAAGAACGGTTCGCCAGTTGTGCGGGTGTAGAACAGCCCATAGCCCCCACGTAAGACCACGCGGTTGGTACCCGGAATCTGCCATGCAAGTCCGATTCGCGGCGCCCAGTTGTTTTGACCGTCATTTCTTATCGCGGTGTTCGTACTAGCACGAGTGACACCTGGAGGAATCGTACTGCCAGGATAGTTAGAGGCGACTATGAATCCATTTAGGCTTCCGGTATCTGGAGGATTGGGATCGGCTAATGAAGGATCGAAAGCGGCTGCACGTCCGAGATACTCGCCGAGTTGGCCCTGTCGCTCATAGCGCACACCCAAGTTCAAGGTTAGTCGCGGAAGTACCTGGAAATTGTCTTGAATGAAGAAGTTCCCGTTCCAGACTCGCCAATTCCGGTCGAAAGCCCCGGGAACATCGACTCCGACGGCCGGAGCACCAACCAGGAAATCCGGGAAGGAAAAGAAGATCAAACTGCCAAAGAAATGGAACTGCCGCATGTTGATCTGAGGACGCTCAATGCCGCCGCCAATGTGGAACGAGTGCTTGCCGCGGACGTATGTCACGGAGTCGCTGAAATCGTAGTAGTTTTGATAAATCTTTACGCCCTGTCCGTTGCCGCCCACGTTGAACGTCGCCGCAAGGTTCGGGTTCTGCTGAGGGTTCTGAGGATTCGTGAACACCGCACCCGCGACTTGAATGTTTGGATACGGATTATCTATAGGGGGGGCTGGAACACAGATACTGCTGAGAGTGATCGGACCGGACCCCGCACATCCGGCACCATTCGCGTAGTTCACGTTTGGATAATCCTGGCCTAGGCTGCCGGCAAGGCGACGGAAACTAAGGGTAGCTTGATTGAGCAGATGGTCGCTGAATGCATACGTGTGCGTCAGCGAGAAGTTCCGAAACCCGTTCGTGAATCCTTGAGGAAAGCCGGGAACGGTGACAACGTTCGGCAAAAGTTGACTATTGGGGAAGGCGCCGGTCTGGTCGCTGTTCATGAAGAAAAACTTTCCTGCAAGATGGCTCTTCTGACCTTGATACGTATCGAGATTGGAGATGAATTGATCATCAGTATAGTGACACGCAGCGGTGAAGGTGCTCACGCCAGTAGCGCCATTTTGCGGCGATGGAACAACAAATTGGCCGTTCGGCAGTTGAGCATTGAGGACCGCCAGCGCCATCGGAGAGATGTCGGCCGCCGACGTTATTGGGCCGATGGATGTCAGTTGACCGTTAAATTGCTGAGCCAGTGAAGCGGCTGTGCGACTGGCCGGATCATCACTTATCGGGGGAAGAGATCCGGTAGTTAAGCAACCGGCAGTGTTGTCCAATCCATCTCTCTGTCTCGTTCCCTGATACGAAACGAAGAACATCGCCTTGTCTCTTATGACCGGACCACCCAACGTGCCGCCGAACTGGTTCTGGTCGAGGACGCCTTTCGGCAAGCCTTGGCGATTCAGAAAGTAGTCATTGGCATTCAGAGCCGTATTGCGGAAATACTCCCAGGCGGAGCCGTGAAACTGATTAGTTCCTGACTTGGTCACGACATCCACATTCGCGCCCGCATTGCGTCCATACGAAGCGTCATATTGGCCGACTTGTACTTTGAATTCCTGAATGGAGTCGGGATTCGGCACCGGGACGCCGCCGCTGATCGCGTTCTCACCCATGAGGTCGTTCACTTCGGTGCCGTTCATTTGAAAGTTGTTGTCGTTCGTGGACCCGCCCGCGACGGAATACCCGCCGGTCGCGGAAGAGAGGCTAGTGTCGCCGCGTCCAATGTGGGCACTATTAGTGACTTCGCCGGTCACTCCCGGCGACAGTCCCAGAATCTGGGTGTAATTCCGCGTGACCAGCGGCAGGCCTTCCACCATGCGCTCGTCGGTGACGTGTCCCAAAGCGCTCGACGTGGTGTCGAGCTGCATGGGTTCGGCTTCCACGGAGACGACTTCACTGATGGCTCCGACCTGCAACGGGAGATTCAACGTTGCGGTTTCCGTGATGTTGATGCGCACTCCGTCGAAAGTCGCCGTCTTGAAGCCTTCCCGCGTGGCTTCGACCTTGTAGGTGCCGGGCGGCAGCAGCGGCACGAGATACTTCCCGTTGCCCTGAGTCGTCGTAGTCCGAACCTGCCCGGTTTCGGTACTTGTGACCGTCACCTTCACTTGCGGCAGGACGCTGCCGCTGGGGTCCGTGGCCAGGCCGTTCAAGGCGCCCGTCTGGGCGGTTTGCGCAAACGAGACAACGGCGCCGGTTATTGAAAGCAAAGAGATGACGGAGAGAATCTGTCGCAAAAGACGGGTGCGCATGTCTTTCTCCTCTCGCGGGCAACATTCCTTGCGAGGGGACTCACACCGAGGGTGAACCAGGCGTCAGAAAGATTTTGTGATTCGGCCATCCGGTTCGACACCCCAGCGGTCTCGCACTGCAAGCGGGGTCTACCTTTACACCACATGGAGCACAGTGTCAACGAAAAACACCAGATGGTGCATTTTCGATTGACAGAGGTCGGGGAGTAGTTCTACAAGTGGCGTGGTCGGTGAGTCTATGAAAATTGAAAACATCACCCTGCGCGAAATTCGGATGCGGCTGAAGGCGCCGTTTGAGACCAGCTTCGGCGTGACCCAGGACCGGCGCATTCTGCTGGTAGAAGTGGTCGCCGACGGAGTGCACGGCTGGGGCGAAATCACCACTGGCGAGACTCCCTCTTACAACTCGGAGACCACCGACACGGCGTGGCTGATTGTGTCGGATTTCATTGCGCCGATGGTTGTGGGCCGGGAGATCCAGAGCGCGTCAAAGTTGCCGGAGATGTTGGCGAGTATCCGCGGACACTTCATGGCGAAGGCGGGCGTGGAGAATGCACTCTGGCACATCGAGGCGCAGCAAAACAATGTGCCGCTATGGAAGTTGCTCGGCGGAACACGGGAAGAGATTGCCTGCGGGGTGTCGCTGGGCATCCGGGAAACCCCGGATGCGCTCGTGCGGAAAGTGGAAGAAGAACTTGGTTCCGGGTACCAGCGGATCAAGCTGAAGATCAAACCGGGCAAGGATGTCGATTTCGTGAAAGCAGTTCGGCAGCGATTTCCCAAAATCCTGCTGTCGGTGGATGCAAATTCCGCGTACCGCCTTGATGACGCCGACCATTTGCGTGAGTTCGACGAATTCAATCTGCTCATGATGGAGCAGCCCCTCGAGTGGGACGATATCCACTCGCATGCGAAGCTGCAGTCCAGGATCAAAACTGCGATCTGCCTCGACGAATGCATAAACAACGATCGTCATGCGGCCGGCGCCATTGATTCGGGTGCATGCCGGATTATCAACGTCAAACTTGGCCGGGTGGGCGGGCATAGCAGCGCGCGAAAGGTGCATGACGTTTGCCGCGAGCGCAATGTGCCGGTATGGTGCGGCGGCATGCTGGAATCGGGGGTAGGACGAGCACATAACGTCGCGATGTCGACCTTGGCCGGTTTCACACTGCCGGGAGATGTTTCCGCAAGCCATCGCTACTGGGACGAAGACATCATCGAACCTGAAGTTACGGTAAACAGCAAAGGGACGATTGCCGTGCCGCAGAATGCAGGCCTCGGATACGAAGTAAAGGCTAATTTAGTCGAGCGCCTCACGACACGGAGCAGGGAGTGGAGAAACGGCAGCCGCTGAGCGGGTCGGCGTCTGTTATACCCAAGAAAGGGACTGGTTGAATCGATGACGAGAATGCGAACGCAGTTAGTGCTGACCTTGCTGTGCTTGTCGCTGCGCGCCCTTGGGCAGAATCCGGCGAACCTGGCCGACCGTATCCAAGCCGTGATGAGCCGGCCTGAGTTCGCACATTCCACGTTCGGCGTTGAGTTCTACTCCCTCGACAAGGGGAAAGTCCTTTACAAGCTGAATCCCGACAAACTGCTCGTGCCCGGCTCTACGACTAAACTGCTAACCGAGGGGACCGTGCTCGAACTCCTCGGAGGCGATTACCGCTTCCACACTCGCGTGTATCGGACGGGCGCAGTCAAAAACGGGACGCTCGACGGCGACATCGTTGTAGTAGCGAGCGGCGATCCCAATTTATCGGGCAGGATTCAGTCAGACGGCACGCTCGCCTACGAGCACATGGACCACTCCTATGGCGGTCCTGACAGCAAGGGCATTGGGGATCCCTTGTTGGTCATTAAGGACTTGGCTAAGCAAATTGCGGCAAAGGGAATCAGGCGCGTGAAGGGAAGAGTGCTGGTGGATGTCAGTCTTTTCCCGGAGGGAGAAAAGGAACTCGGTACCAACGTCGTGATTTCACCGATGGTGGTGAACGATAACGTGATCGACGTAATTGTCGGGCCAGGCGACAAGGAAGGCGCACCGGTCAGCTTGCAAGTTGCTCCGAAAACCGCGTACTTACAGATCATCAACCAGGCAACGACGGGGAAGGCTGGCTCGGCGGCCGCCATTGATTACTCTCCCGTGAAGACGGATGCGGATGGTAGCAAAAGCGTCACGCTCACGGGGACCTTTCCGTTGGCGAAGCGTCCCGAGATGATTTCTCATCCCGTCCCCGAGCCGAGCCGCTTTGCGGCCGTAGTTCTGGAGGAAGAACTCAACCGGGCTGGGGTGAAAATTGATGTGGCGCCCAGGGCCGCCCCGGCCGATTTCAAAGCCCTTGCCGCAAGTTACAAGCCGGAGAATCTAGTTGCGGAGCACGTTTCTCCTCCCCTCAAGGAAGACGTGAAGATCACCTTGAAGCTCAGCCAGAATCTGCACGCCAGCATGGGGCCATTCTTTCTTGGGGCGCTGGTGGCACACAAAGACAGGGAGATCGACCAAGCGGGATTTGATCTCGAGCGCGATTTTCTCCAGAAGGCGAAGTTGGACTTGACTGCGGCGTCGCAAAGCGATGGGGCCGGCGGAAACGCGTTCTTCACGCCCGACTTCATGGCGCGATACCTCGCCTTCATGTCGACGCAGAAAGACTTCGAAGATTTCCATCGTGGACTGCCGATCCTGGGGAAAGACGGCACGCTGTGGGATGTTGCGGTGAATTCGCCCGCTGCGGGACACGTGCAAGCGAAAACGGGAACGTATGCCGTATACGACGCGTTGAACAAGAACACCATGGTCACGGGCAAAGGGCTCGCAGGCTATATGCAAACCAGCACTGGGGAACGGCTGGCGTTTGCGGCGTACGTGAACATGGTGGCGGTCTCGTCGGGCGATCTGGAAGGGATTCAGAAGTTGGCAGGAGAGGCGCTCGGCCAGATAGCCGCAGCGGCTTACGATTCAGCGCCAACTCCGGAAGCGGCGTCGACGGACGCGAACGGCGCGTACGACGTCATCATTCGAAATGGCAGGATTATCGACGGGTCCGGGAATCCGTGGGTGTCCGGTGATGTCGCGATTCGCGGAGATCGCATTGCCGCCATCGGTAATCTTGGTGCGGCGAAGGCAAAACGAACCATTGATGCCACTGGCCTTGTGGTCGCGCCCGGGTTCATCGACATGCTGGGCCAATCGGAATTGGCGCTCCTCATTGACAATCGGTCATTGAGCAAGTTGTCGCAAGGGATCACAACCGAAATCACCGGAGAAGGAGCTTCGATCGCTCCCCAGAACCAGCAGACACTGGCGCCATTACAGCCGGAACTGGACCACTATCACCTGAAGGTTGACTGGTCGACCCTGTCGGAGTATTTCGCACGATTAGAGAAGGTAGGTACACCCATTAACATCGGCACCTACGTCGGAGCTACGCAGATTCGTGAAGCGGTGTTGGGAGACGCTGACCGTCCTCCCACGCCGGAAGAACTCGAAAAAATGAAAGCTCTGGTCGCGCAGGCGATGCAACAAGGTGCCTTTGGCCTCTCCACCGCGCTGATATACCCGCCCGGCCATTACGCAAAGACGGAAGAATTGATTGAGCTGGCGAAGGTCGCTGCGCAGTACGGCGGATTGTACGCGAGTCACATGCGGAGCGAGGGGCAGAGTGAAGTCGCGGCCGTCCAGGAAGCCCTCCGTATCGGCAAAGAAGCGCACCTGCCGGTCGAGATTTTCCACTTGAAGGTGATAGGAAAACCGCGCTGGGGTTCGATGCCCAAAATCGTTGGGATGATCCAGGCAGCTCGCGATGCTGGCCAGGACGTTTCCGCCGATATGTACCCCTACGTCGCCGGCGGAACTGCGCTGGCGTCCGCATTGCCGCCCTGGGTGGCAGACGGCGGTACCGCGAGGCTACTGGAACGCCTGAAGGATCCGGCCATTCGCTCGAAGATCAAGCAAGAGATGGCAACCGAACATCCCGACTGGGAAAACCTGTACTTGGGAAGCGGAGGCGCGCCCGGCATCCTGGTGTCCGGTATTGAGAGCAAGGACCCCGCCATTAAGAAGTATGACGGCAAGACTTTGGCGCAGATCGCGGCCGATCAAAACAAGGCTCCACTGGATGCACTTTTTGATCTGGTCCTCGCCGACAAGGCACAAACTGGGGCGATTTACTTCATTGCCACCGAGGACGACCTTCGCTATGGCTTGAAACAGCCATGGACCAGCATTGGCCTCGACGCGAATGAATTGTCGCTCGATGGACCCTTGTTCGAGCCTCAGTGTCATCCGCGTGCTTTCGGATCCATGCCCCGGTTCCTTGGACACTATGTCCGGGATGAACACCTGCTGCCACTCGAACAGGCAATCCGCAAAGTCACTTCATTGCCGGCCCAACGTGAACGCCTCGAAGATCGAGGTCTTCTCAAGGTTGGGTACTTCGCGGACGTCACCATTTTTGATTCCGCAACCATTGCCGACAAGGCGACCTACGAAGCTCCCACACAGCTCTCGGTGGGCGTGAGGTACGTCTTTGTGAACGGCGAGCTGGAGTTCGAAAACGGACATCTGACATCGGCAAAGGCCGGCAGGCCGCTGCGAAGAAATGCCGACACAAAAGGCGCCCCGGGGCCCGCGGCCAATTAGTACCCGTAAGACCAATATTGCGTGTTGGATTCAAGTAGACGACGCTAAAGGGCGGCGTCGTCGTATGATTCCCCAATGCGTGCCGAGATTTCCCGCCGCGGCTTCCTCGCGTTTAGCGCGGCTGCCTTGCTCGGGAACAATTCTCTGGCATCGTGCATGCCGGCCCGAACGCAACGCGATCCGTTGCACTCTCCATTTCGCATCTCCGTTATCAATGATGAGATCAGCCAAGATTTTGGCCATGCCTGCGAGGTCGCGTCTCGACGATTCGGAATGCAGTGGATTGAGCTGCGCGGCATGTGGAACAAGAACATTCTTAGCCTCGACGATCGCGAGATCTCTGAAGCAAAACACATCCTGAGGCGGTATGGGTTGCGCGTGACGGACATCGCTAGTCCGCTTTTCAAAGTAGACTGGCCGGGAGCTCCGCGATCGAAGTTCAGTCCCACGCGCCCCCAGTTCCAAGCGGATTTCAGCTATAGCCAACAAGGAGAGGTCCTGGAGCGTTCTGTTGGGTTAGCGAAAGCATTCGGCACCGACCGCGTACGGTGCTTCGATTTCTGGCGCCTCGAGAACGTCACGCCGCACCGCCAGGCAATCAACGAACAATTGCTCCATGCCGCCGAGAAGGCAGGAAAGTCCGGGATAACCCTGGTTCTCGAAAATGAAATGACTTGCAACACTGCCACGGGCGCAGAAGCGGCCAAGGTGCTTCGGGATGTAGATTCCAGATTCCTTATGTTGAACTGGGACCCTGGCAACGCTGCTGCTCACGGCGAAACGCCGTATCCCGACGGCTACAATCTCCTGCCGAAAGAGCGCATCGGGCATTGCCATTGCAAAGACGTGCTGAGGAAGGCTGATGGGTATGATTGGGCGGCAATGGGGCAAGGAGTGATTGATTGGGTTGGACAATTTCGCGCTCTGAAGCGCGATGGCTACGGCTTTGCCGTCAGCCTTGAGACTCACTGGCGAGGCGCCGGTGATGCAGAAACTTCTACGGTTCGAAGTTGGGTCGGCATGCAGCAGCAGTTAAGAAAAGCGGGTGCTCTTCCGAATAACTCCTGATGCATCGCTCGAACCAGAACTGTCGGTAAGCTGTGACGGTGGCTGAGCAGGGAGGTAATGTGGCTGAAAACTCTCGACGTGATTTTCTAAAGCAGGCGGCCATGGGAACAGCTGTCTTGCTGGCTTATCCCTCCGCCCGCGTAGTTAGCGCGAATGACAGGGTCCGCGTTGGCATCATCGGGGCAGGCGCACGCGGCCAGGATCTGATGCAACAACTTCTTGCGATACATAATGCCGAATTAGTTGCCGTAGCGGACGTCTATAGCAGAAGGCGGGATGAAGTGCGCCAGGTCGCGCCTGGCATTCAAGCCTTTGACGATCACCGGCGCCTGCTCGACTTAAAGGACGTGGATGCCGTGATCGTTGCCAGTCCACTGCACATCCACAGCCGACATTTTCTAGACACTCTTGCGGCGGGCAAAGACTTGTATTCGGAAAAGACCATGACATGGTCCATCCGCGAGGCTGAAGAATGTTTCGCCGCGGCAAAGAAGTCGGGCCGAGTGATCCAGATCGGTTTGCAGCATGAAAGCTCCGGCGCCCTGGCGGACACCAAGACGTGGATTAAAGACGGAATGCTCGGCAAGGTCACCCATGTGGAGTCATGGATGAGTCGTAATTCTCCTCACGGCCAGGGACAATGGGTCCGTGCCGTTCCCTCCGACTGCACCGCGAGCAACGTCAATTGGCGCGCATTCCTGAATGGACGGCCGGATCGCACGTTCGACGCGTTTCAGTTCATCAACTGGAGGTTGTTCTGGGAATTTTCCGGAGGAAACGTTACCGAGAATGCCGTACACCAGATCGCGTGGATTATGACCGCACTGAATCTTGATCTGCCGAGCGCCGCTTATATGGCGGGGGGCATCTTTTCCGAAAAGGATGGCCGAGAGGTCCCCGACACCATCGCGGTCACACTTGAGTTTCCGAAAGACGTAGTGGTGACCTGGCAGTCGACGTTCAGCAATAGTCACTACGGACTGGGTGAGCGACTACTCGGCAGTGACGGTACAGTTGAACATATTGCTGGAGCCACCGATATGGTCACTGGGCGCTCGGCGGAAAGCACGGTTTACTATCCAGAACCCATCAACCGACCGCAGGGCGGCGTGGTTAAAAGCGAAACGCCCGACCACGATCACATGGGTAATTGGATCGATTGCATTCGTTCGCGTAAAACACCAAACGCGCCGGTCGAAATCGGATACCGTTCTGCTATTGCCGCTCACATGGCGAATCTTGCGTACCGTCACAAACGACGCATAACCCTCGGCGAAGCCCGTGCAATGCCATCGGAATATTGAGTCCTTCGCGTCACGCGGGACCGTTTATGGCGGCCTGATGGATGTTTGTCGTCAATGCCCCCCGTACCCAATCCGTCAGCATTTCACAATTTTTTACATCTTTTCACTTGGGCTTCACACCTTGCATGACTCGATAAACTATTCTCATCTCGATTCGGAAAGACTTTTCAATGCTTAAACCACGTTGGAATCCGCGAACCCGGTTATTGCTAACCCTGGAGTTAGCGGTTGTGCTACCGGCCGCGACGTTGATCTACTTCAGCGTGGTGCATCTGAATCACATCAAACGCGATCACGGCGTCGAAGCTGCCATCCAGCGCGATTTTAACCAGGTATTGGCCATCTCCGAAAAGGAGATGAATCACAAAGCAATCGCTCTGCTGGACGATGTGAAAGAAGAGATCCCCTCGCCCGGTAACGCCTGCGGTCCGAGCCTCGATAAGCTGCTCGCGGCGCATCCCTATGTCGCACACATTTACCTTTACGACCCGCAGCATGGCCAAATCTTCCGTTCGCAACCGTCGCGGCTGCGAGAAGCGTACTTCCGTGAAGAAGCCGAAGACATCGAGAAGATGAACGAGACATGGCTCAACGCGGGGTACGAAGAGTACTCGAAAGAAATGGAGAAGGCCCATCTGAAGGGCCGACCCTATTTCTATGAGTCGAACTGGGTGAGTCGCGGAGATAAGAAGATCTACGAATCGGCGGCCATGTTCGTCAGACACGACGACGAAACCGGCAAGAAGGTCATCGTTGGAATCATTTTTGACGGTGAATACCTCCGGGATCATTTCTTCCCCGAGATGCTCGACAAGGTCATGAGTCACAACCCGGAATCCCAGAACGAAAAGAACCCTGCCGTCATGATGATTCACGCAAAAAGCGATCCATCGCCGTTGGCAATGTCACAGGGTTGGGACGGCGGGGAACCTGCGGTGGAACGTAATTTCGACGGTGTCTTTCCCGGCCTGACCCTGGCGATCAAGATGCGGGGAACTACCCTGGCCGCGATGGAGCAGCACTTCGTTACTAACAGTTTCTTGTTATTGGGTGGCTTGTCGCTGATGCTTGCCAGCGGAATCTATCTTACCTACCGGAATATAAACAAGGAGATGGCCCTGGCCCGGCTTAAGTCGGATTTCGTATCGAACGTCTCGCACGAGTTGCGAACGCCGCTGTCGTTGATCCGCCTTTATGCCGAGACGCTGGAACTAGGACGGTTGAGCAGTCCTGAGAAATACCAGGAGTATTACCAGATCATTCGCAAGGAGAGCGAGAGACTGACGGCGCTAATCAACAATATCCTGGACTTCTCCCGAATTGAGGCGGGTCGCAAGGAATACGAATTCCGCGAAACTGATTTGTCCGAGCTGGTCAAGAATACGATGGAATCGTACCGCTACCAGATCGAGCAACACGGCTTCACGCTGGAGGAGAACATCGAGCCGGTACCCCAAATGCGTGTCGATAGGGAAGCGGTTGCGCGGTCGCTGGTAAATCTTGTCAATAACGCGCTGAAATATTCGCAAGACCGGAAGTTTATCGGAGTGAATCTATACCGCGCGAATGGCGCAGTGAAGCTTGAGGTTGTCGATCACGGCATTGGAATTGCGCAGCAGGAATTGGGAAAGATTTTCGAGAAATTTTATCGTGTGGGAGATCCGCTGGTTCACAACACCAAGGGCAGCGGGTTGGGCCTGTCGCTGGTGCAACACATAGTGCACGCGCATGGGGGGCAGGTATCCGTGGACAGCACGCCCGGCGAAGGCAGCAAGTTCACCATTTCGTTACCCGTCATGGAAGCGGGCAATGCGCAGGCAGCGTCTGCAAGAACTACGTAATTGCGTCCGGAGTAGTGTTCGGGACCTGGAGACAAGATCAATGGCCAAGATCCTGATTGTCGAAGACGAGCCCGCGATGGTGGCTGGTCTGCGCGACAACTTCGAGTTCGAAGGATACCAGGTGTTGAGTGCTCCCGATGGCGTTGCCGGGCTCGAACGGGCGCTGAAGGATTCCCCTGACTTGGTGATCCTGGATGTGATGATGCCGCGGATGAGTGGTCTGGATGTTTGCAAACAGCTTAAGCAGAAGCGTCCGTCCATACCGATCATCATGCTCACGGCTCGGGGGCAGGAGGTAGACAAAGTAGTCGGCCTCGAACTGGGGGCTGACGACTACGTAACCAAGCCTTTCTCGATTCGCGAGCTGCTGGCGCGGGTAAAGGCTGTTTTACGGCGAGCGCAAGGGCAGCACAAAGAGAAGGACCGTTACGTGTTTGGCGATGTGGAAGTCGATGTTCGCAAATGCCAGGTTTCACGGAAAGGACGGGCTCTTGAATTTTCGTCCAAAGAGTTCGACTTGCTGAAGTACTTCTTGTTCCATTCGGGAGAAGCAATTAGTCGTGACAAGCTGCTCGAGGATGTGTGGGGCTACGACAAGTTTCCGACGACGCGCACCGTAGACGCACATATTGTCCGTTTACGGCAAAAGCTCGAGCCGAAACCAGACGATCCTCATTACTTCCTGACCGTGCATGGTGTCGGCTACAAGTTCGTGGGGTGACAGGGCAGGTTCCGAGCAGTTAGAAGCAGCAGGGCTCCAGCTAGACAAGGTTGTTACGAGGACCGCGAAACGTGAGCGCAATGGCCGAATTAGCGAAAAATCGCATGAACGGCGGATTCGTACTACCTGCGCGCCGTTCGACCAAGATTGACGACTTCGAAGTGGTTCGTCGGGCGCAACAGGGCGACACTGCCGCATTCGAGGAACTGGTCCGAAATTACGATCAGACTGTGCTCCGGCTTGCGTTGCATATTACCGGTTCCCAAGAAGACGCCCAGGATATCTACCAGGAGGCGTTTCTCCGCGCCTATCGCAACCTCGATCGATTCCGGTTTGAATGCTCTTTTTACACCTGGATATACCGAATCGTTGTAAACCTGTGCGTCGACCATGTTCGGAAAAACCGAAATCATAACAAGACGGTAAGCACGGAGATTTCCGAAGATGGAGAAGAGGGCGTAATCGTAGAGCGCATTCCGCATCCGCACCCTGCAACCAACCCAGAGCGTTCGATGGTAAGCGTTGAACTTCGACGGTGCATCCTTGCTGCCCTACACCGGCTATCGCCACGAGAGCGGGTCGTGTTTGAACTTCGCCATTACCAGGGCATGAAGTTGCAAACCGTCGCAGTCCTGCTCCAGACGACGGAAAACACCATTAAAAATACGCTCTTTCGCGCGACTCAGAAGCTTCGCGAAGCGCTCGCCGAAGTACGGTAGCGCGAAAAGACTCTGGTCCCTCAGCGGGGCAAGTTCACCAGTGTCTGCGCCAAGGCAATCTGGTCTTTTGGCGGAACCGCACCTGATACAAAATCGCTGAGTTGAAACGTGTGGTTGTTGTTCAGAGTAATGATGCTGAGCATCGCACCTCGAGGCGTTTGGCTGAACCCTGGATCAATTGCTCGGGAAGCCTCCAGTAGCATGCTGGTCGACAGAGTTCGTAGTATCTCTCCGCCGAACACGCTACTCAGCTTCTTGTTGAACGTGTCTGTCAACTCCGCCCCGAACTGCGCAAACCGCGCGATGGCTGCTACCGGCGCGGTTGTTGCGCTGGCCGTTAGCTTGCTGACGTCGTTGAGGGCCCCTGCGGCTCCCCGAATGATCGCCGCCTCGGTAAACAAGAGCGATTGCAGAAATGCATCTCCCATGTCGGATATGGCCATAGTCTGGAAGCTGGAAGCGCTACTTGCGACGAAGAACGAGGCATTGTGCTTATCGCCTTCATCAGTGAGCCTGGCCTGCGCGTTCAACAGCGAAGGAACCAGATCCGCGGCCGTATGACTATCTCGGGCGAAAGCATGACGCAACTCAACATCAGGGAAGTTCCAAAATACATCCGTATCGGTGTTGAACCTGAGCGCTCCATCCTTCAGCGTTGCCGACGTAGACGGTGGCATGGCTGCCCAAACGAGTAAGGCAGCCGCGCTCGGGTTTGCGCGAAGCCTGCCCGACTCCTGGAAATAAATGGATGGCAGAATCCTCCGCAGAGCCACCTGTAGCGCGCGCGAAAGGGTACTCGAGTCTTGCTTGAGCGTTGCGCCATCCCGAGCAATGAACCAGCCGCTCAGGACGGCGGCAGGCACCGACACTTGCATGGAGAGAGCCACATCCCCAAATTCATTCGTACCGTTGTGGAGAACATTCTCCACGGTTCGATCAAGATCGCTGTAGAAGGTTTTCAGGGACGCCGAGCTTCCGGAGAACAGTTCAGAGAGATTTTCCTGGATGAAAGGGGTGACCCGATCCTCCAGGTCGACCACAGTCATAGCTGCTTTCACCTGCCGGGAGTTGTACGCGATGGCCTTTGTCTCATCGGGTACAAGTCGCAATTGACCATTGATGACGCGAAGGGAAGCGAGCACAGACAGTTCACTGCGATAGCGATTCTTCACCGTAACGGTGTCGTCGGCCGAAAGCTGATACACCAGCACCCGTCCCGAATCTTCTTCAGCAGATAGACTAGCGAGGCTCTCATTCACATGAGCAGCATCGAAGCTGAAGAAAGGCATGTTGAGCTGAATAGTCGCGCTCCGACTGATGTCGTGGCTCAGGGTTGCCTGGTTCAGAGATACCCCATCAACCTTGCTTACGAGAAGCTGATCGAGATTGCTGTCGTCGACAACCTGACGGAAGAGAGCGCTGGCGTCGCTTTGCTGTAAATCGAAATTGACATCGAGTAAAGCAGTCGAGGTCTTGTTCTGCGCGTAGTTTAGAGCGAAATCGATGTTATAACGGGTCTCGAGCGCGTGACGTGCCTTGCTGTAAATGTCCTTCGCCTTGGTTAGAACCAGATTGATAGCCGCTTGCACGACCTTCAGGTCCTCGAAGTGCAAATCCTTGTCAAAGAAGTTCCCGAGGCGCTTGACTAACCACGCGTCCAGAGTATCGAAGTCATTCTGAGTGACAGCCTTTCGAACCGCATCCAGGTTTAACTTTTGAGAGATGTACTCCTGCAGCTTCTTGATGATGCCGCCATTAAGGATGTCGAGCGTTTGTGCGGCAATGGGCTGTATGCGATCGAGCTGGGAGGAGAGTGCGAGCAGGCCGTGATCGGCAATTGAGTTGAGCCATTGCCCGGCAGGAGTCTCGCCGAATGTCACGTCCTGCAGCGCGTCCGCAAACGCCGAGGCACGCTTATCTGAATCGGCATCGGCGAGCGCACTGAGGAACTTTTTGAAGTCCGCGGTCGTCTGAGGTGTAGCAGTGCTACCCAGTATTTTCCAAGTGGCCGCCGAAACCCGTTCCGGTAACGAGTCCCACTTCTTGAATTCTCCCAAGACGATCTGTCGCGCTTTTTCGAACTCTATCTTTGCATCAATCCCGGTGGTTTGAGTAAGCAGCTTCAGCCCTTCGTCATTCAGAAGACCAGCTACGTTCTGACCGAGGCCTGTTTTCGGATCGGTCCATTTCTCCAGAACGTGGAGATCTTTTACAACCTGAAGTCCATGAACACCGAACACTGCTTGCAAAAAAGCATCCAAGTTTTGAGGTAGATCGGTATCGGGCGTGATCCCAACCGCCAGATTCAATCCGAAGTCCAACCCCCGTTTGGTTTGTTTGAATAGCTGGAGTCGGACAGTGTTCGACAGGTCGTTCACGGATTCATTCGCCACGACAAGCAGGTATCTGCCGCTCACGTCGAAACCTAGGCTAGCCTTCAGACCGGCATCGATTTTTGCGCTGAGACCCGTGGTGAGCCCGAGCAGTTTCAACTCTTTCAACATGTTGAAGTCATACCCAAGTTGAGCGGATATGCGGAACGCCAGTGAGCCGTCGACTTCGGCGATCAGCCAAGTTCCCGCCTTGAGGTCTCCCGCGGCCTTGACGTGCCTCGGCAAACGCCAACTGCTTACTGTGTCGGCAATCGCAACGTCCGCACCGGTGTCCTGCGCGAACCTGTGTACCACGGCATAACGAGCATCCCGACTGCCCTCGGCGCCGAAGGTGAGCGTACCGAAGACGCCGAGCGGATGAGACCCAGACACGGACCCGCTCACGTCGTAGCCCCACATGAGCACTAGAAACTTGTCCGTGGATTCCCCGTCTATGGCAAGACTCAACTCCGGCGCGTCGTCGAGTTGCAGCGAGCCTATGGCGTCCGCGGAGGCATTGAAGACGCCCATCCCGGTTTTGAAATCGGCGGAAGCTGTAAAAGATACGGATGTCGGGCCGGCATTAAAACTGAAATTCTTGCCTGTCTCGGCCTTGAGGTCGACGGTTCCAAGCTCGATCTTGCCGTCGGGTCTCTCTGGAAAAGGGAGGTTGCCGAGAATCGCATTTATCACATCCTGATCTGTGCCCCCACCAACCTCGATGGTTGCTGATCCGCCCGGAATTAAGACCGTTCTATCCAGCTGAAATTTGGTACTCCCAGCTGGAACCATAATCGGATCTGCCATGACGTCCTCCTTCTAAACAACGTGCTCGGATTCCGAATAACCAGCCTGGACCAGCGGCAACCTTAACCGTGGCATTACAGATGCACTGGAACTGGTCCCTATCGGCCTTTTCATTTGCACTCCTTCGAGTGCTGCGGGGAGCTCAATGAGGTTAAACGCTGGCGCTTGGCGACTGGAAATCGAAGGGAAGCGGAAGAAAACACTCCGTGATTCGACGACGGAATTATGCTCTTAGATGTTTTCAAGTCAAGAGCAAACTTGCACTACATAAAGGTTCTCGGCCTACGGTGGCGGCGGTTGCTTTGGCCGCAGCGCCTGTGCACGATCGATTACCCATTGAGGAAATACAGGTTGTCCAAGCGGCGGTTTGCCCAGCGTGATGGCCCAATGATCAAGCCATCCCGTTCCTTCTTCTCCGACGTAGGTATCGGACATGCTGTACGCGGAATCACTCAGAGCATCAGCGAGGGTGATGAAGCGATAACCCCGCTTGCGTAGCAACTGCAGAAGCTCGCCGATGTGATCGGCTTCGAGCTGGTTGGCATGCAGTAGCAACACGTGCTTGATCTCATAACCGACTAATTTCGTCGAAAGTTGCTCGAAGTATGCGAACACCGAGTCCGAGTACGACAGATAACTCTTCACCAACTCCTGCTGCAGGGCTGTATCGCCGCGTTTCCTGGCATCCTCGTAAACACCGGCGTACATCCAGTCCCATGCGTCCAGCGTTACGGGCGCAATACGGTATCCCCGTTGAGTCAGGAATGCTTCGGCATCGCGCCGGGTAAGCAGGTCGCGGCCGACATCGAGGTAGGGATGCCGGAAGTAGCGCAGCGTCATCTTGTGTTGAGCCAGCAGCAGCTTGGTGACGTTTTCGCCTTGGACGACCTCGTCTTCCCAAGCCTTCAATCCAACCTGATTCAGGGAGGCATGACTATACGTGTGGTTCCCCAGCTCAAAGCCATATTCAAGCCAGAGGTTCAGTGCCTTGATCCGGTCGTCTACTTCGCCCAGCTTATATAGCCTCTGCTCATTGACAAAGCCAACGACAGGAACCTTCTGATCACGAAGTGTCGTGAGCAGGCGCGTCGTCATGTCAACGATCTCGGCGCCGGTCATCGAACCTGCCGAGGCTGCAGGGAGATCATCAATGGTGATCGCAACCTGCCGGTCTGGAGGATTCGCCCCTTTCGCGGCGTTGCTCGTGAGACTCCATAACAAACACAACGACGCGAGTAGAAAAAATAGCTTGTTCATTTTTCTTCCGACCTGTTCCGCGCACATGTATACAACCTCCAGTACGGGTCGCACAAGGTTTGCGGCGAGAAGGATAGTTAAAGCTCGGAGTTCTCCCACACGTTCCGCTATCCGAATTTTGTAGTATGGTTCTCCACCATGAAATCGAGAACCGGCGATGACACCCGCCAGGGTAAGTCATTAGGCATGCAAGAGCGCATTACGCGTCGAGATTTCTTCAATTCCTCGCTTTTGGCATCGGGTGCGCTCCTCCTCTCAGGAACAACTCCCGCCGACCTGCTGGGCCAGACAGCCGCTCAGCGTGATGATTGGACGGGACCAGGCGGTATCGGCGATTACCAGAGCGCCAACGGCAACACTCTCGATGTCCTGACTGCTGGGCATCAGATTCGAGATAAAGCATACGAGAGTCTTCCCTCGACGGCCATCAACACGGGAGAAACTTTTGACTGCGTGATCGTGGGAGGAGGAATCAGCGGGCTTGCAGCGGCGCTGTTCTTTCGGCGCAATGCTCAACCTGGCATGACGTGCCTGGTCCTCGACAACCACTCTATGTTTGGAGGAGAGGCCAAGCGCAACGAGTTTATCGTTGACGGTCAGCACCTTGTCGGTCACCAGGGATCGGCCTTCTTTCCAGTCCCATATCCCTTCAGCTTCATTGCTCGATTCTACGAATCAATCGGTCTGAAAGAACCGCGTCTCAAGTACCAGACCTGGGCGGGACCAAACCCGGAAATGGCCGTGCCGAATACGCCGTACAGTTCACCGGATTCGGATCGAGGCCAATACGGATTTTTCTTTGGCCGTAAATTCGGCGACAACGCGGGGAAGTGGGTAGTTGATCCCGTCGGAAATCAGCTCGCAGGTGCTCCCATTTCAGCTGCTTCCAGGGCCGAAGGTCTGAAGGCGCTGAAGGGAACAGCACGTCCGGGCTGGGAGCAGCCCCGCCCGCTCTACGATGGCGATGCGGTCTCTCGAAAGCTGGACACGATCACGCTCGAAGACCATCTGATGGACCGCTATGGAATCAGCCGCGATGCGGTCCGGATGTGGCTTTCCGACGAGGGAAGCGGGTTCGGACTTGGTCCTGACGCATTATCCGCCTTCTCCGCGTACGCACCCGACCTGCTCCATCCCCTCGCCGACGACCCCGCGGGAGACCAGATGTTTCCCGGCGGCAACACCGGCTTCGCTCGGCTCATCACAAAAACCCTGTTACCCGAGTCAATCTCCGGGTCTGATTCCGTCGAGGATGTCTGCCGCGGCACAGTAAACTTCTCCGTTCTTGATCGACCCAATTCAACGACCCGTATTCGACTTAGTTCCACGGTGATCTGGGTCAGCCACGATGGTGAGCCGAGCAAATCGAACTCTCTCACGATCGCGTACACGAAAGCGGGGAAGATCTATCGGTGCAAGGCGCGGTGCGTCGTCATGGCCGGAGGATCCTGGACAACCAAGCACATCGTGCGAGACTTGCCCGCCGCCCATCGCGAAGCCTACGCGCAGTTCTATCGATCGCCGGCCATGATCGCCAATGTCGCCGTGCGCAACTGGCGCTTCCTCGCAAAACTGGGTATCACCGGATGTCGGTGGTTCGACGGTCTCGGCAGCTACTTCCAGGTTCGTCGGATGGCGACATGTGGCCCGGTATCGCCGAGCATCAGCCCCGACCAGCCCACCGTTATTGCCTTGAAAGTTATCTTTCCGTTTCCGGGATTACCTACCGATCAGCAGGGGCATCGCGGACGCGGCGAGTTGATTTCTACTTCGTTCCGCGATTACGAACTGCGCATTCGGCAGCAATTCGATGAGATGTTCAGCCGCGCGGGCTTCGATTCAAGGCGCGACATCGCCGGCATTATCCTGAATCGCTGGGGCCATGCGTATCTGAGTCCTCAGCCGGGGTGGTACTACGGCAAGGATGGACGACCCGGTCCTCGGGAGGTTTTGCGTGGTGCGCCGTTCGGTCGTATTGCGTTTGCGAATACCGACTTGTCCGGGAACATGGATCACCGCAGTTCCATCATCGAAGCCCAGCGCGCGGTAGGACAGTTACTCGACCAGGTTCTGAACAGCTAGATGTGTTGCGCAGGGCCGTCGATCCTCGTGGAGGCGACATCGTGAGCTAGTGATTGGTCAGCCATCCTTCCGGGCGTAACATACGTCCATCAAAACCATGGCGATGGAATACAGGCACAAGGCTCTGGCTGATATCCCTCGAGCGCAGCAAGCGGTGTTTCAGCATGCGCTCGATACGTATGTCAGCGAGTGCAACAAGATCATCTCTATATGGCTCGCGTTCTCGCCGGATGACATCGAGTTCAAACCTCATCCCAAGTCAAGTACGGTGCTTGAGATCATGAAACACGAGTTGCTGTCCGGACGCCGCTTCTTTGGAGAGTTTCTCGGCGCTCCCGAGCCGCCCGCATCCGAGGTCTTGCCTCGGGAAAATACTCCCGACGCTTTCGCCGGCAGGATGAAGGTGCTGGCCCAAGCCCGGCTTCCATTTCTCGCGTCACGTACTGAACCCTGGTGGCTGGAGCGAGTGAAATTTTTCGACGTGGAACGCGAGCGCATTTGGATCTTCTGGCGCCGGGTTTTGCATACTGCTCATCACCGAACGCAACTCGCAGTCTACTTGCGTCTATTAAATAAGCCCGTACCGTCCGTATATGGCCCAACAGCCGACGTGACCTGGCAAGGCGCCGATCCAACCCGATCGGTCGATGCGGCCGGACGAAAGTAGATGCCAAAGGAATGTCACGGATCGCAGATCACTGGAAACCGTTCTTCAGCTCGCATCTGCCATACACCTGAACAAACCTTTCCTGCTGGCGACGGTACCGTCCTTATCACCGTCACAAGTCAACAAATCGGCGATAATCAGCACCACAGGAGAACTTTCATGCGCAAAGTTTTGACTTGGGGCAATCTCAGTTTGTGTTCGGTGGCACTGGCGGCAATGCTTTGGAGTATTCCGAGCGTGGCACAGGGGCAACTCATCTCGGCCGATTACGGGGCTGGAGATCAACGAGTGGACGTGACCAACCGCATTCAATCGCTCGTCCAAAATGGCTATCTAAGGGTTCGCGTTAACAATGACACCATGGCGGTCGGCGATCCAGCGCGCGGACGCGTCAAGGAACTTCGTCTTCGTGTGCGCGAGGGAAACCGAATTCGCGATTACATCTTCCGCGAGGATAGCGTTGCCAACGTTGCTTTGAACGTCGGGTATGCGGGCGGCGGAGGGAGGGGCCGCGGACGCGACCGCGACTACGATGGCGACGACGATGATTACAATGCTCCTGTGGTGATCATGCAGGCCTGGTACGGCGCCGGGGATCGTGTGGCGAACGTCACCCAGCGGCTTCGCAGCTTCCTGATGAACGGCCAGATCGACGTGCGTGTCAATAATCAGACCATGGCCACGGACCCGGCACCCGAGCTGCATAAAGCTCTTTTTGTCTTGTATCGCTATCACGGCGAGCGGCGAGCCGCAATAATCCAGGAGAATGGCGAATTCATGGTGAGGTAGGCTGGGGGCCTAGGCTCAGGTTTCGCCTTCAAATCACAAGCTGCACGTCCTGAAGTGCCGGACTCCCTGGCTCGCAAATCCTCTGCGTCTTCTGGCGGGAGTGGTTAATCCAACTCCCCCAGAGGAACGCCATGCCAGAAGTCATTCCCGACGATGTCAAACAGCTTCTGAACCGGCCTAATTTCGTTCACCTTTCGACCTTAATGGCCGACGGCTCGCCCCAAAGCGTCCCTGTATGGGCGGGAGTAGAAGGCGAGCATATCCTGATTTGCACCGGCGAAAAGTCCCTGAAATCGAGGAATACGCTGAGAGATAACCGGGTGGCACTCTCGGTTGTCGACATGCAGAATCCCTACGAAGAGGCCCAGATTCGCGGCCGAGTCGTAGAACACCGTCCTGATCGGGATTTCAAGGACATGGACAGGATCTCGCATAAATATACGGGGAAGCCGTTCCCATTCCGGAATCCGGAAGGCCGGGTCACGCTGGTCATTGAAGTTGACAAGGCGAGGTACGCCAAGCTGCCGTTTGAGCACACGCCCGCGGCCATGTGACGCCCGACCTCGACGAAATCGGGGCCAGCCCGTATATTATGTTCCCGTCATACGAGGTGCACTGATGGCCGAACCGACCTACGAGGAACTGAAAGCCCGACTGGCTGAACTCGAGAAACAGGGAGCAACCCGCCGGACCGGTGCATTGGAATTTCGAGTCAGCGAAAAGGGTGGGGTCAGCGTTTACGGACTGGGCCGTTTCCCAGTAACGCTTTATTACGAGCAATGGACCCGCTTGCTCGACGCATCCGATAAACTTCGTGAGTTCCTTGAAGAAAACAAAGGTAAGCTCAAGCTCAAAGAGAAGTAAGCTCGAACAATTCCTGTACCTCACCACGCGCGGACGGCGCAGTAGTTTGCCTCGCGAAATCGAGATTTGGTTCACCGCTACTGGCGGGAAATTCTACGTCATCTCTGAATATCCGGACTCTCAGTGGGTGAAGAACGTGCGCGCCGACTCGGCTGTCCAATTGAGAGTAGGAGATGAGCGCTTTTCCGGTCGAGCGCGCATCATCTCAGCCGATACGGAACCAGCCCTCCATCAGGCAATCTGCAACCTCTCTAAAGAGAAGTATGGTTGGGGGGAAGGAGTCGTTGTGGAGATTGATCCTGAGCCTAGCCGTTTGCTTTGATTCCGAGGCCCGGCTGGATGTGGTTAAATCGTGTGCTGCATGGCATCGGACGACATTCTTTCTTTGACCCCACCGCCAGCCGATTTTCGCCTGCCATACGGCCGCTACCCGCAACAGTTTGGAGATCTTCGCCTCCCAAAGTCTGAGGGCCTGCATCCCGTCGTGACGAACATTCACGGCGGCTTCTGGCGAAACAAGTACGACCTGGCCCATGCCGGGCATCTCTGCGCCGCACTGACCGGCAAAGGTATTGCGACCTGGAATATCGAGTATCGGCGTGTTGGCGATGAGGGTGGCGGCTGGCCGGGAACATTCGAAGACGTGGTCTCCGCGCTGCGGTTCGTTGCTCAGATGCCCGCCAAGTACAAACTCGATGCGAAGAGGACTGTCGTTATGGGGCATTCGGCCGGGGGGCAACTTGCCTTATGCCTCGCTGGACATGAGCCGTCGGCCAAGCGTGTGATTTCCTTGGCGGGCGTCGTCGACCTGCAGCGTGCGTGGGACCTGCATCTGAGTCACGATGCCGTTGCTGAATTCCTCGGCGGAACGCCAACGCAGGTCGCGGACCACTACCGCGAAGCCGACCCAATGCAACTCGCCATGAAACAGGCGGAACAATGGGTGATTCATGGCAAAGACGACGACACGGTCCCGCCTGATTTCAGCAGCAGGTACGCGGACCGCAAAAAGAAGCAAGGCGAAACCGTCCGTCTTGTTGAAATACCAAACGCCGGGCACTTCGACTTAATTGACCCACGATCGGCTGCGTGGCAGGTCATCCAACGGACTGTTGTCCAACTGCTCTCGTAGCGAAGTCAACCAACGCAGCGGCGGATTCAAGAACTGCCATCAAGGCTTCCAGAAAATTCGCATGCGGCGGTCAGGCAACCTTTCTGAGAACTACCGCGGAGTTTTTCGATCCAAACGCGATGCAATTGCAAATTGCATGTTCGATAGACGCCTTGCGCCCCGCATCAGGAACATAATCGAGATCGCATTCCGGATCTGGGTTGTTGAGATTGATGGTTGGCGGGATCTGGTCGGATTGCATTGCGATTACCGTAGCGGCAATCCCTGCGGCTCCGCAGGCTCCTTGGGGATGTCCAATCTGTGACTTCAGCGCAGACATCGGAACCTGGGGGGCGCGAGCACCTAGCGCTAGCTTCAGGGCGCGGGTCTCAATACGATCGTTCAGCTGCGTCGACGTCCCGTGCAGGTTGACGTAGTCGATGTTCGCGGCGTCCACGCCTGCCTGCTTCATCGCGAGTTCGATGGCTCTTGCCGGTTCCTCGCCGCACTCCTGCAGGCGCACACGGTGGAACGCTTCGCAAGTCGAACCGTATCCGCATACTTCGGCCAGGATGTGGGCTCCCCGGGAACGCGCGTGCTCGTACTCTTCCACGACAAACATCCATGCGCCTTCAGCCAGGACAAATCCGTCGCGATCAACAGAAAAGGGCCGTGATCCGCGCTCCGGTGCGTGGTTCCAGGAGTCCGTCATGATCTTCATGAGGATGAAACCCTTCACGATCCCCAGGGCAATGGGAGCGTCGGCACCGCCGGTAAGAATCATGTCCGCGCGGCCGGACTGGATCTGACGCACGGAGTAACCCATCGCATCCGTGGATGAAGTACAACCCGTGGTGATTACGTGACTAGGGCCGCGGAGGCCGAATCGTATGCTGAGATCGCTGGAAAGCGTCCCCATTACCCCTGTGGGCACGCCGAACAGACTCATGTGGCGGTAGTCCTGCTTGAAGAACAAACGGTACTGTTCTTCCGTGAACTCCTGGGCGCCTCCGCCGGTGCCAATGATCACTCCGAAGCGCCTACGTTCTTCTAACGGCAGGGAACTGGAATCTATTCCAGCGGTGGCCAAGGCTTCTGTAGCCGCGGACAGGGCGAGTGGAAGCACACGCCCGACGTGCTTACGTTCCCGCTTGTCGACCCAGGCAAGCTCGTCGAAGTTTGTGACCTCACCGGCAATTTGAACGGAGATCTCACTTGGATCGAAGTGGGAAATACGATGAACACCACTGGTGCCGGCGAGAATGGCTTCGGAGAAGGCTTGCTTCCCGATCCCATTTGGACTGATGACGCCCATTCCGGTAATCACAACGCGGCGATCCATGATCTACCCCGGTGAGATCCTAAACTATTCAATCCCAGGAGTTGTCGGCAAATTGTCTCGATAATTACCCTGTATACCGAATCAAGGCAAGAGCGGCCGGGGATATTCGAATTGACGCGGAGTGCGGTGTGGCCTAGGCGGAGGCCCAGTTCGTACGCTCGATGATAGTTGGTGGCTCGTAGGTCTTTCCGCCTGCCAGACGCTTTTCTTCCCGGCGGCTGGTGTAAAGCAGAATCGGGCCGAGAGCAATTCCAGCTATCCGGGCAACGATCCCGAATTCTTCGTTGACGGAGCGCCGCAATTCCCTGATCTGCACGCTCACTCCCCGATTGATCTTCCTGAACTGCCGCTCCATGGCCCAGAGCGCGGCGCAGTACGCGGTGCTGAGCTTTGCGGTGTCACGCGCAAAGCGCTCGCGAACCCGAGAGTCCGGATAATTCTTGTAGCGTCTCCAGCCTTGCAACATCGTTCGGCACATGCGGTACAGGCTGGGTCCATTGCGCTCAAAGTCCCGCCAGAAGGCCCAATCGAGAAAGCGCTTGGAGTCATCGCGAGAGATGGCGGCGTGCCTGAAGTTGAACTTGAACTGACCGTGGATGTCGGCTGGGTCGACGTCGTCAAGCAAGCGGCCTTCCTGCACAATCTGTTGGTAGAGCGGGGTTCCAGGCACGGGCGTATAAAGCATGAACTGATGGAAGTCAGTGCCGTGGTCAATCGCAAATTCGATTTCCTGCACGATGTTGTCCGGGGTGTGGTGTTCCAGGCCCACGATCGTCGAACCTTGCACGCGAATACCGTGCTCGCGCAACTCGCGCGTTAGTTTCTGCGTGTCGGTGCCCTGCAGCTTGCTGTAGCTCGATTTCGGAGATTCCAGCCCCATCCATATCCATGACACGCCAAGTTCCACCAGTTCCTGCATGGTGTATTGTCGGATTGCGTTGGCGGAGGCAAAGACGGCAAGCGACCAGCTTTGTCCAGCTTGTTTCATGCACTCCAGCAGGCGCATGGCACGGGTGCGATGAAGGAGAAAGTTTTCGTCCATGACAAAAAATGAGTGAACGCCGAGCTTCGCATTCATCTCGGCCATGATCTCGAATAGCTCGTCACCGCTCTCATAAAAATTGACGAACTTGCCTTTCCCTCCAAAGAAGGCCGAGGTTGTGCAGAAGTTGCATCCCATGGGGCAGCCTACCGAGGGAATCACCGTGGCTGCGGTCGAACCCTTTTTGTCGGACAGCCGAATTCCCATGATCCGAGTTTTAAGACCGGAAATGATGGGAGGGTGACGGATAGGCGCATGCTCATCTTCTCCCAAATAGCGCCGCATCCAGGAAATGCCTTCACCCCGGACGACGTGGTCAGCTTTGATCATCTCCTCTATGCCCGGAACTGCGGCGACGTGCCCGCCGACGACGATGACCGAGTTCGGAGAGAGCTCGCGTACCATGCGGCACATTTCTTTCACCTTGCCCAGGTTGACGATAATGGATGAGATCCCGACAACGTCGTAGTGGTTTGTCATGAGCTCGCGGGCGAAGTCTGCCTGCGAAGGAAAGTCCAGCACCGTGCACGGGGCCGAAATATTGGCCTGGATCATCATGATGCCCCAGGAACGATGAAACATGCGCAACGAGAAGCTGCCCTGGGCACGCGTCACTTGGTTGTGGTAGAGCTCCATCGGGTTGATGGAACGGCTGCCGAACTGGTCGTCGCGCGCATACGGTCCAAACACGGATGAGAGCAGGACGCGGGCGCGCTTTCCCTTGGGGTGCGGTTGCATAGATGACTGGACCTCTAGCGTGACACTAGCGAAGTCGTTCACTGGCTGGCTGTGATGGGCAACGGGTATTACGAAACAATTACGATTACGAAAGAGTTGGCGACGACCGCCAACCGGCGCTTTCATTCGGCGGTCTGGTCGCGTGTCTCGCCAGCCGCGATATACTGGGCAATATGGCCGAGGTGAGGGAAAAGACGTTTTACCTGGAAACATTCGGTTGCCAGATGAACGTGCATGACTCAGAAAAGGTCATCGGAACGCTCATTGCCGAGGGCTACCGGCAGGTCGCGACGGTTGAAGAAGCGGGGTTGGTCCTCTACAACACTTGCTCCATTCGTGACAAAGCAGAGCAAAAGGTTTTTCATCGCCTCGCCGATTACAAGAAACTCCAGGCACAGGGTAAGAAGTTCGGTGTTTTGGGATGCGTCGCTCAACAAGAAGGAGAAAACATCTTTGAGCGCGCGCCGCACGTGTCGATGGTTTGCGGATCCGCCTCCTATCGGAACCTGCCTGAGATGTTGGTGCAGATCGAAGCAGGGAAGAGGACCACGGGGTTGGACGACCGCCATACCGACCAATGTTTCGAGACTGAATTTACTGCCCGGTCCAATCCCCATCGCGGTTACATCACCATCATCGAAGGCTGCGACAAGTTTTGTGCTTATTGCGTGGTTCCTTTCACGCGCGGGCAGGAACGCAGCCGAACATCCGAATCAGTGTTGGCCGAAGCACGACGAATGGTCGATGCGGGCTACACGGAGATCCAGCTACTCGGGCAAAACGTGAATTCGTATCGCGATCCGTCCGGAAAGAAGACGTTTGCGGAGCTGTTGTCGGCAATTGGGGAACTCCCGGGAATCAAGCGGGTGCGTTTCACGACATCTCACCCGCGCGATTTTGGTAAAGACATCGTGGACGCAATCGACGCGATCGACACGCTCTGCGACCACGTGCATCTACCGGTGCAAAGCGGTTCAAACCGGGTGCTCGAGGCAATGCAGCGGCTCTATACCCGCGAGGAATACTTGGAGCGTATTGCCTGGATGAAATCGGCGAAGCGTGAGATCAGTATCACGACCGACGTTATCGTTGGTTTTCCTGGTGAAACCGAGGCCGAATTTGAGGATACCTTATCGTTGCTGGACGAAGTGCAATACGACGGCGTTTTCTCGTTCAAGTATTCGCCGCGGCCGAACACGCCAGCGCTGAAATACGCGGACGCTATACCCGATGCTGAAAAATCGCGGCGTCTAGCCGTGTTGCAGGAACGTCAGCGGGAAATTCAGCGGCGTACCTATCAGCGGCACGTGGGACAACAAGTTGAAGTAATGGTTGAAGGGAAGAACGAAGCCCGGAAACAGTGGATCGGCCGCACGTCGCAGAATAAGACCTTGAATTTCACGGCGCCTCCGGAGCAGTCACTGACCGTGGGTACATATCATCCTGTGCTTGTAACCGGATGTTTTCCCAATAGTCTGCTGGGCGTGATCGGATGATCGGCGTAGCCGGGGCCAGGTCGTAAGGCCGAAAGCTCATGGGGTTTGGAGGTTCACGATGGAAGTCGAGATGAAGATTCGCGGGCTCATGATGGACCCGGTCACCAACATGCCCATCGTGATTCTCAAGGACGCCGGAAGCGACACGGTGCTGCCGATTTGGGTTGGCATGTACGAAGCGAACGCGATAGCCCTGGAAATCGAGAAAGTCACAACGCCACGCCCGATGACCCACGACCTCATCAAGAATGTACTCACGGGGTTGGACACCCAGGTCCACAAGGTGGTCGTAACCGAATTGAAGGACGACACCTTTTACGCGGTGATCTGGCTGGAACGCAATGGACAAGTCATCAGCATCGACTCGCGGCCGTCCGACGCGCTGGCGCTCGCACTGCGTATGGATTGCCCAATCTTTGTCGAGGATGAAGTTCTGAAGACGTCGAAACAAGCGGCCAATATGTCGGAACGAGTCACCAGTGAGGAACTCCGAAGGTGGCTGGAAGGACTCGGAGACGACGATCTGGGGCGATACAAGATGTAGGTGGCCACCACGGCCAGAGCCTTCGAATCCCACATCAGCGGTCCACTCTCGCTACTTTACATAATATCCGTTATCGGACACTCTAAGCGAATCGGCGTAAACACGCTCCGAACCGGGCTTCCGTGCTCGAACCACGAACTGGTTGGCGGCCGGAAACTCGGCTTTGGCGAATCCTGCCCTTTTCAGCGCCTTCGTAATACCGGCGCGGGTCTGGCACGACTCGAACCGGCGGCCCAGGTGAAGAACTCTGCCGGTGAAATGGAACCAGATTCCGTTACCCAAAACAAACAATCGAAACAAAGTCGGTTTGGGCTGCGGAAAGGTGCGGCGGAGTTCGCGAACCGTAAAGCCCGGCGGATGCAAGGTCATACGCAACTCGCCGCCCGGTTTCAGGACCCGGTACATCTCCGCCAACGCCGCCGGGATATTCATGTAAGGCATCGCGACGTTCGATATCACGCAATCGAACTCTTCGTCGTGCAGCTGGCGCATATCTTCAGCCGCCATGGCATAGAAGAAGGCGTTTGGATGTTTTTGCTGGGCGATCGCTAGTCGCTGAGGATCGATATCGATTCCAACTACATCATGATTGGCATAGGCCGCGGATTCTCCGGTTCCGCAGCCGACATCGAGAACACGCATACTACCAATACCTTAACCCTTCAGCCCCAAGGTCATACATCATAAGCCGGATCCCGCAGTTTACGCACGGGGTTTATACCCTCATTGACAAGTTCTTGTTTCCAGGACGACTATTCCGGGCATGAAATCCTTGGCAATTTTTGTCGCTATCTTTCTCCTTCCCCTGGCCAGCGTCTTAATCCTTTCGGAGGCCGTCCTGAACGGTCAGCCACAAACCGCTGAGCGCCCTCCTATAGTCGGCGTCGCCCATATCGGCCTCCGAACCAATGACATCGCCGCAGCCCGCAAATTTTACGGTGGAATCTTAGGCTATCAAGAGCCCTTCAGCCTCGATAAGCCGGATGGCAGCGGTTTGATGTTGACCTACTTTAAAGTAAATGACCATCAGTACATAGAAGTCTTTCCTGAACTGAAAGATTCACAGCAGGACCGCATGTCGCATATCTCCTTTGAAACCACGAATGCCGAGCAGTTGCGCGATTACCTTGCGTCCAAGGGCGTTAAAGTACCCGAAAAGCTGGGTCCGCGGCTTGACCACGCTTTAGGTTTCGACGTCAAAGATCCTGATGGACACACGGTTGAGTTCGTGCAATACACGCCAGGATCCTTGCACATGCAGGCGGCCGGAAAGGCGCTGCCCGATACCCGCATATCAGATCGCATGATTCATGTAGGTGTCACCGTCCAGGAGCGCGCGGCGGCCGACCACTTCTACAAGGATATTCTTGGATTTAAGGAGATTTGGCACGGCGGGATGAAGGACGACGAGACCGACTGGATCGACATGCGAGTGCCGGAAGGTACCGATTGGCTGGAATATATGCTCAACGTGCATGATCCCGATCCCCGCCTGCTCGGCATCATGCATCACTTTGCCTTGGGCGTCCCAAGTGTCAAGGCGGGATACGAAACAGCCATTGCAAGGGGCTACAAAAGCGACGAGAAGCCGCAGATCGGGCGCGATGGCAAGTGGCAGTTCAACATGTACGATCCGAATCTAACGCGGGTTGAGTTGATGGAGCCTAAACCTGTGCAGAAGCCGTGCTGCTCGCCAATGCAACAATGAAGTCACACTTCTCGTAGCGATGGTCGGCGTTGAGGAGTTGAGAACGACAGCGAAGCTAAGAGGTTTTCGCCATCTCGGCCGCGAAAACAATTTTGGGATGGAATAGCGTGCCTGCCACTCGCGTCGCGATAGCGAGCAGTTCCCTTTGCCCATAAAAGACCTTCACCTGCCGTGCTCCGGAAAGCTCCGGTAGATTGACTGCGCGGCCGCTGCGAATTTTGGCCGCGACCTCATCGTTTGCCGTTACGGATGGTAGTTGGGGCAACAGCTTTCTTGGGTGAACGAGTAATTCGTTGATCGGGAACTTCTCAATGGCTGCCTCCAACTCGTCTAAGGTGTGAGCTTCCTCAAGGGTGAACTCAGCTACGCATGTACGACGCAGCGTTTCCAAATGGGCGCCGCACCCGAGTAGCTGGCCGAGTTCGTGGGCAACGCTGCGCATGTACGTGCCGGAGGCGACGCGCGCCCGGAATTGGGCACGGTCCTGCTCTATCGACAATAGTGAAAATTCCTTGATTTCGACCTGGACCGGCGTAAGCGGCACTTCCCTGTTCTTGCGCGCCAGCTTGTATGCAGGAACTCCGTCGATCTTCTTGGCCGAGAATGGTGGCGGCATTTGCTCGATCTTTCCCTGGAAATTGGCGGCTATAGCCCGGACCTTTTGCGGATCGAGAGAAACGGATCGAACCGGGCCAATGGCATCGCCGTCGGCATCATAGGTATCGGTTGAAAAGCCGAACCGAATGACGCCTTCGTAGGCTTTATCCGAGGCGGTATAGAACTGGGCCAAGCGGGTTAAATTGCCAAGGACAAGTGGTAGAACGCCCGTTGCCAGGGGGTCGAGTGTACCGAGATGGCCGACAGAGCGCTGGCCAATGAGGCGTCGAACGCGATTCACGACATCATGCGAGGTGAGCCGCTGAGGCTTGTCGATAATCAGGACGCCGTTCATCAGGAATGGTAATTTGGTAACCGTTGGTCGAGCGTTTCGGATACGGCCGAAACCGGCCGTTCAATGACCCAGTTACAAGTTACCAAATTACTAATTTTCCATGATTCCCATTCGCGACGACACACCCCGCTTTAGCACGCCAGTGGTGACGTATTTCATCGTCGCGCTGAATAGCCTGGTGTGGCTGTACGAGTGGATGATCCAGGTGCAAAGTCCGGCAGCATTGGAATCGCTGGTCTACCAGTTCGGTGTTGTTCCACGGTATGAAACGGCGGTTCTGGGCGGGGCTACGCAACTCAGTCCCGTTGCGGCCCTGGTTCCGATCCTGACCTCCATGTTCCTGCACGGATCGTGGCTGCACGTGATCGGCAACATGTGGTTTCTCTGGATTTTTGGCGACAACATCGAGGACTATCTCGGACATTTCAAGTACTTAATGTTTTACCTGGTCAGCGGCATAACTGCCAGCCTCCTGCACATCGCGTTCAACCTGAACTCCAAGGTCCCCAGCGTTGGGGCGAGCGGAGCCATTGCCGGTGTGATGGGCGCGTACTTCGTTCTTTACCCCAGAGGGCGTGTGCTCACGCTCGTGCCGCTGATTATCTTCTTCACCTTCTGGTGGCTGCCGGCCTGGATTTTTCTTGGGTATTGGTTCCTGATTCAGTTTCTCAGTGGTGCTGCGACTTCCATCGCCTACACCACTCAGACAGGCGGGGGTATTGCCTTCTGGGCGCACGTGGGCGGTTTTGCTGCAGGTATCCTGATGATCAAAATACTGCCCCCTCGCCTACGTAGGTACAGCTATCGATGACTACGTTATTCGCGTACTGAGAACAGGTGCGGCAGACGAGCATCCTCACCTCGAATTTTCCACATCGAAACCGGGAATACTAAGGTGCGTGTAAGCCCATACGTTTATGCAGCACCACTGTCTTCAATCAACTGAAAAGGGGTGTGCATATGGATTTAGCTATCAAAAACCTGGTTCGAAACGCTGCGTTGACGCTCGGTATGGCGGCTTTCATTGCTGCAGGAGCGGCAGCTCAAACGAATGATCAAACTTCGGCTACACCGGGAGCCAGCAACCCTGGTTCGTCGGCAACCCAGGAATCGCCCGCTTCCGAAGGGCACCAACATTCCGGCTCAGCGGCCGACAAAGCCAGTTCCGGCAGCTCCCAGTTGAGCGCCATGGACAAACACTTTGTCCGCAAGGCCGCCCAAGGGGGATTGGCCGAGGTTGAACTCGGAAAACTGGCGACCCAGAAGGCGTCGAGCGATGACGTCAAGAAGTTTGGCCAGCGCATGGTCGACGATCACACCAAGGCAAATGACCAATTGAAACAATTGGCCCAGCAGAAAGGTATTGACTTGCCCACCCAGCCCCAAGCCAAAGACAAGGCAACGATGGACCGCCTGCAAAAGCTTAGTGGTGATCAGTTCGATAAAGCGTACATGCAAACCATGGTCAAGGATCACACCAAGGACGTTTCCGAGTTTCAAAAAGCGAGCCAGTCCGCGAAGGACCCTGACGTAAAGAACTTCGCCGCCCAGACACTTCCGACGCTGCAGGACCATTTGAAGGAAGCGAAGAACATTGCGCCCAAGGAGAACAAGCAGGCCAGTGCCAAGCCTTCTCCGGCGGGCAATAATGTTAAGTGAGTTCCAGCCTCTCTAGGAAAGACAAAGCCCCGAGATCGGGGCTTTTGTCTTCTGTATGCACCTTGTGGAGTAGACGTTACTTTCTAGCAATCCAGAGAACCAGACAAACTCTGCGCCATATCCGGTATCGAATAATCACTCAATCAAGACCAGGAAAGGAGTACCTATGGCAAGGGCACTGTTGCTTGCATTCACGATCCTCCTCTCGGCGGCATGGCTGCAAGCTCAAACCTCGCAGAGCAGTACCGGGCAATCCGGAAGCTCTAGCTCAAGCGCTTCAGGCCAGCAGACCACAGTACAAGGCTGTCTGCAGGGATCGGCGGGGAGCTACACACTTACCTCCGATTCTGGCACCAGCTACCAGCTTCAAGGTGATACCTCGAAATTGAGCGACCATGTTGGACACGAGGTTGCGATTACCGGAACGCCTTCGGCTTCCAGCAGCGCGACGGCGCCCAGCAGCGGAACGAGTTCGTCAAGCGCAAGTGGTTCCTCGAGCTCGCAGAACACTTTGAATGTTGACAGCGTGAAACACATTTCCGCGACGTGCTCGAAATCGGGCAAGTAGCGGGCGCAAGCACTCTCGGTCTCTGACCAGGACTCCGGGTCGGACCGAGTGTGCACAAAATCGTTTAGTGACGTCCAGCGCCACTCGTCTTCAATATAATTCCCGCGCATGGGATGGTCTGCTGCGTCCGTGATCGACTGGCTGTTCAGTGAACAGCACGGACCGCCCAGCCGGCTGATCCCACGCTGGTTGTTTCTCCGCGCGCTTGCCGGAATTTACGCTTCAGCTTTTTTCTCACTCCTGTTTCAGATTCGTGGCTTGATCGGTCCTCCGGGGATCCTTCCCGCTTCTGATTATTTGCGTGAAGTCGGACACGCTTTGCCGCATTGGGGACGAGTCTGGTATGCGCCTACGCTATTCTGGCTGTCCAGCACGAACCACATGCTCATGGCGGTCTGCTGGGTGGGACTGCTGGCATCGATTGCACTATTTCTCAACGTCTGGCCGCGGGCCATGCTGCTCATTTGCTTTCTGTGCTTCTTGTCCTTCGTCAGCGCAGCCCAGGATTTTTCCGGATACCAGTCCGACGGCATGTTGCTCGAGGCAGGATTCATCTCCTTGTTCTTCGCCCCGCCGGGGCTATGGCCGGGACTGGGTAAAGCACATCCCGCATCCCGGGCCAGCCTCTTCCTTTTGATCTGGGAATGGTTCCGCATCTATTTCGAATCCGGCGTAGTAAAGCTGCTTAGCGGTGAGATCCAATGGCGTAACTTTACGGCCATGGATGAGTACTACCAGAACGGCCCGTTACCTACTTGGGTGGGTTGGTATGTGCAACAGTTGCCGCACTGGTTCCATGCGAGCACCGTCGTGCTGACTTTTGTCCTGGAGCTCGGACTCGTATGGATGGCCTTTCTTCCTCGACGATGGAGATACGCTTGTTTCGCAATCGCGACGTTATGGCAGATCGGCGTCATCCTCACCGCGAACTACGCATTCTTGAACTATCTGGTGCTCGTTTTGGGGATCTTGCTACTCGATGATAATTTTTTCTTCGGGAGACTTCGATGGAAATCGGCAGCACAAGCCATTTCAACATCGGAGGAGTACCTTAACTCGGGACAAGACCGAACCGGCCCGCCAGGCGCCTATCGCCGATACTGGCGCATCGTGACGACCGCCGGCGCAGCCATTATGTTGACCTGGGTATTCTATACATCCACTGCACAGCTGCTATTGATGTTTGCCAGAGTGCCCTTCCCTGCTGCTCCGATCATTGCTGTCGAGCCTTTTCGGATTGCAAACCGCTACGGGCTGTTCGCCGTTATGACGCGAGGACGATACGAAATTGAATTCCAGGGCTCCGACGATGGTCAGACCTGGACTGCGTATCCGTTCCGGTATAAGCCGCAGCGGCTTGATGAGGCCCCGCGCATCTATGCCCCGTATCAACCTCGCTTTGATTGGAACCTGTGGTTTGCTTCTCTCGGCTCATGGCGCGAGTACCCGATTGTGCCTGTAACCGAGGAGCGACTCCTTAGCAACGACAAGGATGTTCTGGCCTTGTTCGCAGGCAATCCATTTCCCCAAAAGCCACCCCGCGAAATTCGCGTCGTCTTATGGCAGTACTGGTTTACTTCTCTGGCAGAAAAAAGGGCGACAGGATTGTGGTGGAAAAGACAGTGGCGCGGGCTTTATGCGCCAACTTTACAGCAGGACGGCAATGGAAACTTCAGGGTTATCGAATGGCCCACGGTTCAACCGCGTGAGTGATGCTGCATTTACACCAGTGGCTTAGGTGGTTCTCGAATGGGTGAGAGTCGAAAAGCATGTGTAGTTGGAGCCGGTCCCAACGGCCTCGCCGCGGCTATCGTTTTAGCTGACGCGGGCTTCACGGCCGATGTGTTCGAGGCACAGCCGGACCCAGGGGGTGCTGCGCGAACAATGGAACTGACACTGCCCGGTTTTCTTCACGACTTCGGATCGGCCGTTCACCCATTGGGCGTCGGATCACCATTCTTTTCGAAACTTCCGCTTGAACGGTGTGGGCTGGAATGGATCCATTCGCCGGCTCCGCTGGCCCATCCACTCGACGACGGTACGTCGGTAATTCTAGAAAGGAACCTCGATCACGCAGTGTCGTCACTCGCCTCGGATGGCAGGGCTTGGTACAACCTCCTTCATCCATTCGTGGAGCATTGGGACGAATTCGCCAATGACGTGCTGCGCCCGATACCCTCGATACCGAAGCACCCTTTCCTGATGGCGCGATTTGGCGCAAGCGCGTTTCTGTCTGCGAGAGCTATCAGCCGACGGTTCCGCAACCATCGAACACGCGCGCTGCTTGCCGGAATCGCGGCGCATTCCTTTTTGCGTTTGGACGAAGCACTGAGCGGAGCATTTGCCATTCTGCTCTCCGCGGCCGCCCACGCTGTCGGCTGGCCGATACCTCGCGGTGGCTCCAAGTCGATCGCGACCGCTCTATGCACTCATCTGTCCACGCTAGGTGGCCGGGTATTCACGTCCTCACCCATTGAGGATGTCGATGCACTGCACGGGTACGAGATGATCCTTTGTGATGTGACTCCGAAACAACTGCTTGCTATCGCCCCGCAGCGGTTGTCGGAAAGCTACAAGGTTCAGCTGAAACGGTTTCGGTATGGGCCTGGAGTGTTCAAGGTTGATTATGCCTTGAGTGCGCCGATTCCCTGGAAAGCTGCCGATTGTGCTTTAGCGGCCACCGTTCATTTGGGCGGAAGTTTTGAGGAGATCGCCGCGTCTGAGGCGGCAGCCCGCAATGGACAGTATGGCGAGCGGCCTTTCGTCCTGTTGGTTCAGCCCAGTCTGTTCGATCCGTCGCGGGCCCCACAAGGCAAACATACCGCGTGGGCATATTGCCATGTCCCCCATAGGTCCGCGGTGAACCTGCTACCGAGGATAGAAAATCAAATCGAACGTTTCGCTCCAGGATTTCGCGAGATTGTGTTGGCTCGCCACGTATTGGCGCCTGCCAGTCTTGAGCGCATGGACGCCAACCTGGTGGGCGGCGACATCGGAGGAGGCATGTTGGATCTTCACCAATTCCTGTTCCGTCCGACTTGGCGGCATTATGCGACCTCGGACCGGAACCTGTTCATCTGTTCCTCGTCTACACCACCCGGGGCTGGGGTCCACGGAATGTGCGGCTATCATGCTGCCAGAATGGCGCTTCGCATCCTGACGTAAGCTCGGGCGGAGCCCAACCGGCAAGCTTGCTCGTGCTAAAATTGAGGTTCAGTTCGAGAACTGCTCGTGCTGTAATTCCCTCGAAAGACTCAGTTTGACCCGTGCGGAAGTGGTGGAACTGGCAGACACACCATCTTGAGGGGGTGGCGCCGAAAGGCGTGGGGGTTCAAATCCCCCCTTCCGCACCATGAAGCTCTAAATTTGCGCTCAGAAAGGGCCGGTCAACCGGTCAGAGATTACGACCCTTATGGTTTATTTACTCTGGTTCGTTCACATTGCGGTTTGCTTCTTCATTATCGTCGTGGTTCTGCTGCAGAGCGGAAACGCAGGCGACATCTCCGCTGCATTTGGCGGCATGGGAAGTCAGACGGCGTTTGGTCCCCGCGGCGCCGCCAGCGCCCTCTCGAAGGCAACCACATGGTCCGCCGTCATTTTCATGGTGACCTCGATTACGCTGTCGATCTTCGTCGACCGGCGCCCGGGCGTGAAGTCGGTGCTTTCGAACGTTAAGAGTACTCAAACGAACAGCGCGCCGGCGCAGAAACCGGCAACTCCGGCGCCCCAGACTCCTGCCCAAAAGTAGTTCATGATCCGATCGCCGGCCGCCGTAATATGCGGCGGCCGGCGGCAGAACTCGCCAATGATCCACGAAATCATCGCCGTTGGTCCACTGCAATGTAACTGCTCGGTGATTGGCGACGAGGTCTCGCGCGAGGCAATCGTCATCGATCCCGGCGACGACATTGCTGACGTATTGGCCATCGTGCGCAAACATAGTCTTACCGTCAGGCAGATCGTCATCACCCACGCTCATATCGATCATGTGGGCGGCGCGATGAAATTGCGACAGGCGACCGGAGCTCCCATTCTTCTGAATCAGAATGACTACGCGCTGCTCAAGATGCTGGACGTACAAGCAGCCTGGCTGGGGATGGAAAATCCGGGAAAAGTCGAAATCGATCAAAGCCTGAGCAGCGGAGATGCGGTCACGACAGGATCGCTTATAGCCAACGTCCTCCACACGCCCGGGCATACCGAAGGAAGCGTTTGCTTATATTTCGCACCGGAGAGGAAGCTGATCGCGGGCGACACACTCTTCGCCGGCAGCATCGGGCGGACGGACCTGCCCGGAGGATCGTATAAGAAGATCATCACTTCCCTGCACGAACAGCTTCTCTCGCTCCCTGATGAAACAGTCGTTGTTCCGGGCCACGGGCCTCTCACCACGATCGGCGAAGAACGCCAGAGCAATCCGTTTTTACAAAAGTAGCAGATCGCAGCTGGTGTCCAAGGACTTCGGAAAACAACGAGGATTCGCTCGATCTAGAGCTCCCGCAACACGGTCATCAGCCGCGACGCTGCCTCGCGGAAAATTGCCGGATCCGGAATAAGGCTGACAACAAGGTGGCCATCCACCGGAAAGTCATAGAAATGTCCCGGATGGACAACCACATACGCCTTACGAAGAATTTCTATCGCCAGCTCCTCGTCGGACTTTGTAACCGGGACGCGAACCACCGCGTACCAGCCGCCTTCCACGTCGAGTCTGCGACAAGTAGCTAGCCCTGAGAGCTGCCGGTCTAGTTCATCGAGATTCACGCGCACGCGGTCGAGAAGAATCGGTTGGAGTTTCTTGCGCTCTTCGAGCAGTGCAGGTGCGGCCCACTGGACAGGGGCATTCACGGAGAGAAATGTGTCGGCTATGACTTCCAGCCGTGCAACCGCTTCCCTGACCTTCTCCTCGGGGCCGCTGCTGGCGATCCAGGCCAGCTTCATTTGCGGCACCCCTGAGATCTTCGACAAACCGCTGAGAGTAAACGTCAGTGCGCCGGCGTTGCTGGCAAACGAATCGCGAAATGCGCCATCGTGTGGATAATCGAGGAAGACCTCGTCGGCAATGATGGCCAGATCATATTCGCAGCAAAACTTGTTCAGCATCTCCCGCTCGTCTTGTCGTACATAGGATCCTGTCGGGTTGTTCGGATGTACAACGACAACACCGCGCGTCCGATGGTTGGTGCCCTTGTATAACGAGGGAAAGTCTATGTGCCAGCCGTGGTCGTAAAGAAGGAGATACGGGACTAGCTTTACGTCCTGGAGGTCGGCGAGAAACTCAAATAGCGGATAGCTGGGCTTGGGAACCAGGATCTCGTCATCGGGGTTACACAGCAGACGAAAGATGTACGAGTACGCCTCGCTAGTGCTGGTTGTCAGAAACGTGTGTTCCGGGTTCAGGTTGTAATTATCATGCTGCTCCCGATAGTACCGACCGATCGCCTTGCGTGCGGCTAGAAGGCCTTTTGGCTGAGGATCGTAATCGAGCGACTCTGGCCGGGCTAGCGCTCCCAGGATCGCATCTGCGTCGTAGGTCAAGCCCACTCTCGTCGGGTTCGAGGCAGTCAAGTCCAGCAATTGCTTTCCGCTCGCCTTGATTTCCTCCAGAGCCAGCGTGAACGGATTGGGAGCCAATTTCCAGGCCGTACGATGAGAGAACATTCGGTAAGAACAACATAATACGCGCCGAATCGTAGTCCCTACGGAGCCGGTCGGTTCTTTTGCTGTCGGACCGCAAATCTCCAGACAAGTTCCTCGCCCAACATTATGTGGCAACCTCGGTTGCTAGAATATCCTCCAAGTTCTGGGACGCGTATCATCCCACCATCCAATCTGGAGGCAAGCTGTGCTGAAAGCCCTGCTCTCCCGCTGGCCTTTGATCGAACAAATCCGAACAGGCGCTGATGGGACAGGCCCGGAAGCGATGACCGACCACACCCGGAACCTGCGACCCAAGACCTATGGTGCTCAGGTCGCGCGCTCGGTCTGTCCCTATTGTGGAGTCGGATGCGGGCAGCTGGCATATCACAAGGACGGGAAGCTGATCTCGATCGAGGGCGATCCGGAGTCTCCGATCTCGCGCGGCCATCTTTGTCCGAAGGGAGCAGACACCTTCGAGTTGCACACTCATCCGGGACGACTGAAGACGGTCAAGTATCGCCGACCGTACTCACGCGAGTGGGAGGAGATCGGTCTCGAGCAGGCCATGGACATGATCGCCGATAGGTTGTGGGAGTCTCGCGATCGCACTTTCCAGGAGACCAAAGATGGCGAAGTGTTGATGCAGACGACCTCAGTCGCGCATCTCGGCGGCGCCACTCTCGACGACGAGGAAAATTACCTGATTCGCAAACTTTTCACCGTTGGCCTCGGCATGGTCTGTATCTCCAACCAGGCCCGTATATGACATAGCTCTACGGTGCCCGGTCTGGGCACCTCCTTCGGACGCGGCGGGGCAACCACTGCCCAGCAAGATCTCAGCAACGCGGACGCAATCCTGATCATGGGATCGTCCATGGCGGAAAACCATCCTGTCGGTTTCCAGTGGGTAGTCGCGGCGCGCGAGAAGGGCGCGAAGATTATTCACGTCGATCCGCGCTTCACTCGCACATCGGCAATGGCCGATATCTGGGTCCCGCTGCGCGCCGGCACCGACATCATTTTTCTTGGCGGCCTGATTCACTACGTGCTGGAAAACAACCGTGAGTTCCGCGACTACGTGGTCCATTACACGAACGCGCCCATGATCCTGCGCGAGGACTTCCGCGATACCGAGGATCTGAACGGATTCTTTTCGGGTTGGAACGCCGAGAAGAAGCAGTACGATCCCGAAAGCTGGTTGTACCAAGGTTCTCCGGTAAAAGCTGGCGCCAACAACGAGAGTAAGCCGGGTCACGCACCAGCCGGCGGGGGACACGGCAAAGACCGAGGCGGCGAAGCACAAGACGCCGGAAAATACGAAGAAGACCGCACCCTTCAGCATCCCCGCTGCGTGTTCCAGGTCCTCAAGCGCCACTTCCAGCGCTATACACCAGAGATGGTGGAACGTGCTTGTGGCGTTCCCAAAGACCTCTTCCTCAAAGTCGCAGACGCATTCTCGTCAGCCTCTGGTCCGGACAAGACTGCCGCAATCTGCTATGCCGTGGGTTGGACCCAGCATTCCAAGGGCGTGCAGATTATTCGTTCGGCGGCGATCCTGCAGTTGCTGTTGGGCAATATTGGCCGGCCAGGCGGTGGCATTCTGGCCCTGCGTGGTCACGCATCCATTCAGGGTTCGACCGACATCCCGACTCTCTACGACATTCTTCCCGGTTATATACCGATGCCGTTCTTCGAGGCGGATGCGAACAAGTTAAAAAATTACATCAAGCGGCACCAAGCACGGACAGGGTTATGGTCGTCGTTCGATAAGTACTTTGTCAGTCTGATGAAAGCCTATTACGGCGAGGCGGCAACCAAGGACAACGACTGGGGGTTCAACTGGCTTCCCCGTGTCACCGGTGATCACTCCCACTTCGGGTACTGGTTAGACATGAAGGACGGAAAGATGGATGGTCTCTTCGTCATGGGACAGAATCCCGCCGTCGGAGCCTCGAACGGTCGCTTGGAACGCACCGCCCTTTCCAAGTTGAAATGGCTGGTGGTTCGCGACATGGTGGAGACCGAGACCGCATCCTTCTGGTACGCATCGCCCGAGATCGAACGGGGCGAGCTGTCACCGGATTCGATTGCGACGGAAGTCTTCCTCATGCCAGCCGCAGGGACGGCTGAGAAGGAAGGATCGTTCACCAACACACAGCGCTTGTTGCAATTTCGGAATAAGGCAGTCGAGCCTCCGGGCGACGCCAGGAGTGAGCTTTGGTTCATGTACCATCTCGGCCGTCGAATGAAAGCCAAGGCGGCAAAGGATCCTCGTCCGCGGAACGATGGACTGCAAGCATTGACCTGGAATTATCCGACCCGCGGGCCTGCCGTCGATCCCGACGCTGAAGCCGTACTGAAAGAGATTAACGGGTACACAGTTGCCGATCGCAAACAGCTACAGCACATTCGTGACTTGAAGAATGATGGATCGACAGCTTGCGGAGCGTGGATTTACTGCGGTGTATATCCCAAGGACGGCTATAACCGCGCCAACGAGCGGAATTCCAGAGATTTGCTCGGCCATGGGTGGGGCTTTGCCTGGCCGAATGACTGCCGCATCATTTACAACCGTGCTTCGGCACGTCCCGATGGAAAGCCTTGGAGCGAACGCAAGAAGCTGGTCTGGTGGGATGAACAGAAGAAAGAATGGACCGGCCTGGACAATGCCGACTATCAGAAAGATATCCCGCCGGATGCTCCCGCCAGAATCCACGATGGGCATGGGACTGAAGCGCTAGGCGGGGCTCGGCCGTTCACCTTGCATCCGGATGGGGTGGGCTGGATTTGGGTGGCTAGCGGCTTGAAAGATGGTCCGCTGCCGACCCATTACGAACCACTCGAATCTCCTTTTGACAATCCGCTCTATGCGCAAAGAGACAATCCGGCAGTCAACAAGAAAGAGCGCCCCGACAACGAGTACGCAAACGCGCCGAATGACCCCCGTTATCCGTACATCCTGTCCACGTATCGCCTGACGGAGCATCACACGGCAGGCGGCATGAGCCGGACCCTTTCTCACTTGTCGGAACTGCAACCGGAGTTGTTTACCGAAGTCTCGCCGGAATTCGCGGCCGAGGTAGGCCTGACGCACGGCGACTGGGCCACGATCACAACTCCACGCGCTGTTATCGAGGCGAGGGTTATGGTTACCCCTCGCATCAAGCCCTTGCAGGTGCAAGGTCGCACAATTCACCAGGTCGGACTTCCCTACCACTGGGGGTACCGCGGAAAAGTGCAAGGCGACGTGGTCAACGATCTCCTGGTGATCAGTGAAGAACCGAATGTCCGAATCATGGAGACCAAGGCGCTGGTTTGCAACGTCAAGCCAGGGCGGCGGCCGCGGGGCAGAAAAGCCATTGAGGGACTGCCCACGCAAATGGAGCGACCGGCATGAGCATCACGGCATTTCTTACCGATTCGACGCTGTGCATCGGGTGCAAGGCCTGCGAGGTCGCGTGCAAGGAGTGGAATGGCGTCAGCGAAGATGGCCTGAATTGGAGCGGATACTCCTATGACAACACGGGCGCCGTAGGCGCGTCCACCTGGCGCCATGTGAAGTTCGTGGAAGACGCTCCAAATGCGGGGTTCGGCGGCAATGCCGTCGATCAGATCAGCTGGGAGTTTTCGTCGGACGTCTGCAAACATTGCGAAGAGGCCGGCTGCCTTGAAGCCTGTCCGACGGGCGCCATCGTGCGAACTGAATTCGGCGGAGTTTACGTCCAACCGGACGTGTGCAACGGCTGCGCATACTGCGTAATCTCCTGCCCATTCGGTGTGGTGGCCAAAAATACCGACGATGGCCGCGCATTCAAGTGCACCTTTTGCTACGACCGTCAAAAGGTCGGTCTTCAACCAGCTTGCGCGAAAGCTTGCCCGACGGAATCGATCAAGTTTGGAGAGATCAATCAGCTTCGGTCCGATGCGCAGAAGCGCGTTGAGGTTCTGAAGGATCGTGGAATGGATGATGCCAATCTTTACGATCCGACGCACACCAGTGTCGGCGGCATCCACGCAATGTTTATCATTCGCGGAGATCCACGTACTTACAACCTGCCACCCAATCCCGAAGTGCCGACCATTTATGCCAAGAAGGGTTGGACCGGGTCCGCCATCGCCGCCGGTCTGCTGCTCGGTGGTACACTGCTGGCCTTCTTAACCGACGGCGGGAGGAATGGACGATGAGTGAACGCCTGCCGATCAACCCCATGCAAGACCAGGCGCGTGAACAGCGACTCTTCGAAATCCGGCGGGAAGCCGAGAGCACCGGGCAGGTAAAAGTGCGTGGCATTCGACCCCAGGGTGCTCCCTTTCCCAAAGCTTCTCCCGAGGATGGCTACTACGGTATTCCACTGCTGAAACCTCCACAGTGGACTCACGAAATTCCGGTTTACTTCTTCGTTGGTGGCGCGGCGGGAGCGGCCGCCGTAATCGGCGCCATAGCCCATTACACCGGAGCAGATCGCCGGCTCGTGCGCGATGCTCGATGGATTGCCGCGGCAGGATCGGTGATTTCACCAGCGCTGCTGGTCTCCGACCTTGGGCGGCCTTCTCGCTTCCTTGCCATGATGCGCGTATTCAAACCGCAAAGCCCAATGTCGGTCGGAGTGTGGACGTTGCTCGGATTTTCCGCCGGAGCGAGTGCCGCCGCGTTTGCTGAGTTCCTGCGCGACCGCTATGGAGACGGCTTCCCTGTTACGGTTCTGGAAAATGCCGGCACTGCCGCGTCCTTAGCCTTCGGGCTTCCCTTCTCTAATTACACCGGAGTGTTGATCGGCGTGTCGGCGATTCCCGTGTGGAATCAGAATGTCCGTGATCTACCCATTCATTTCGCGGCCTCCGGGTTGGGCGCGGCGGTGGGTATGCTGGAGCTCATGGGTCACAGCAAGAGCCGCGCTCTGCAGGCGCTCGGGCTTGGCGCCGCCATTTTCGAGACCTGGGAGGGCGTGCGGATCGAAGCGCGTGGTCATTCGCATCTCGACCCACTGAAGCACGGGAAAAGCGGGATCATCACCCGTGTCGGGGGCGTCTTATCGGGCCCCATTCCAACAGCCTTGCGCATCGTTGCTGCCCTGTCTGGCGCTGAGCGGTCACGTTCGTTGCGGCGACTGGCGAGTGTTTCTTCCATTGCAGGTTCGCTGATTACGCGCATTGCCTGGGTGCAGGCGGGACACGCGTCCGCGAAGAACTACCGGCTGCCATTGGAGATCCCAGAGAAGACGAGCGGGGGAATGCTGAACAAGCTTCCAAGCTCGTCCTAGAAATTTGTACGGGCGAGGACGCCCGTACCCCCACCTTTGCGAAACTTTTTGGGGGCGAGGACGCCCGTACCTCCACCTTCGCGAAACTTCTACGGCGAGGACGCCGTACCTCCACCTTCGCGAAACTTTTACGGGCGAGGACGCCCGTACCTCCAGTTACTTTGCGAAAGCTTCTTTGTTGACGACATACGGCATCTTCGTGACGTCACCGCCGTAGTTATTCTCAAGCACGTCAATCATCCCCTGCACACAGCGTCCGGCCATGCCTTTGTTCGGATCCGTGGACAGGCGGGTAATTCTCGCGGCGCTCGCAAAGTGAGGATACAGACGGCAGCGATCCTCAAGAGCCGCATCGCGCAATGGCGAGTTGGCCGGCAGAGGTTCGGTCTCGTACACATCGAGAGCGGCGCCCGCGATCCACTTCTCTTTCAGCGCTCGCGCCAGCGCCTCTTCATCGACCACCGGACCGCGCGAGGTGTTCACGAGGAACGCACTCGGCTTCATCATGCGAAAGGTTTTGTCATTGAACAGATGGTACGTCGGCGTGGTGCTTTCTCCTTCGCGGATCAGCGGCACGTGGACGCTTACAAAATCCGCTTCACGCAACGCTTCCTCGAAAGCAACGTACTTGATCAACGTCTTGTCTTTGGTGATGCCGCGCTGGTGGCGTAAGTCCATCACTTGCTGAATCGACTTGATGTATTCGTGATTCTGGTACGCGGGGTCGTAGCAGAGAATATCCATATCGAAGCCGGCGCACTTCTTGATCATGGCGAGGCCGATCCGGCCAGTGCCGATAATGGCGATGGTTTTGCCCGTGACTTCGTCGCCAAGGAAAGGCAGATAGGGATGCCAATAGCCCCACTGGTTATCACGAGTGAGGTGCTCGGCGGTCCACATCCGGCGGGCGAGCGCGCCCAGCATGAAGAAGGCAAACTCGGCGGTGGCCTCGGTGAGGACGTCCGCCGTGTGGGTAAAGGGCACCTTGTAGCGATTGGCATCGCCGCGATTGATGTTGTCGAAGCCCACAGCGATCTGGGCTACCACTCTCAAATGCCCTTTACCGGCTTCGAAGACTTCGGCGTCAATCTTGTCACGCAACGTCGTGATCAGGCCGTCAATGCCGGACTTCACTTTGTCGAGGATGAGCTGCTTCGGCGGCGCGGTCGGCTCGGGATAGACTTCAACCTCGTATCCCCGCTTGCGGAGCAGATCGATGGACTCGCCAATGTCGCAGGTGGCAAACACACGGAATTTGTTGGCCATAGGTCTCTCAGGATGGAATTCGTGCAGATGATGACCACGCGCTACCCATCGCGAGGTCGAAGTAATTATCTTACTCCACTGGAGAGAAGACGATCCGCGAGAACGCCTTCACCACAGCGGACACAAAGGTTCCACAAAGTAGCATTTAGATGACGGGGAACAGACATTTACCACAGAGGGCACAGAGGATCACAGAGGAGTATGGAGTGTTTTGTCCTATGTGATCCTCTGTGTCGACTGTGGTTATCTTCTTACCGGAACGTGCGCTCGGCTGTGGTCAGCAGTTCTTCGGCCTCGTCGCGGCGGGCCTTCTTGAGGGTCATCAACTCGGCGGCTTTTTTGGCGATGTGTTCGGCGCTGACCTCGAATTCCTTTACCAGTTCCCACGGTGCGCCGGAATCGCCGAAACGGTCTTTGACTCCGATTGCTCCAGTGATGACGGGCAGGCCATACAATTCGGTGCTCGAGGTAATCACGTTGCTCACGCGCCAGGCCAGTCCGCCAATCTGATGTTCTTCGGCGGTGACCACGATGCCAGTTTCTTTAGCAGCACGCAGGATGGCATCTTCGTCAATCGGCTTCAGTGTGTGCAGATTCAGCACGCGGCTCTCGTATCCGAAGTCTTTCTTCAAAATCCATGCCGCCCGCATGGCCTCCGGGACCATCGGTCCGCAGGCGATGATGCTCAGGTCCTCGTGTTCGTCCTTGTGGTCCGAGGCAAGCACGGTTTGGAACGCCTCGATGAAGTTGGGCATCTCGCGGCGGAAGCGGATTACGTTGGCTTTGCCGAACACAAACGGAGTGCGTTCCTCGGTGACGATCGGCGTGGCCTCGCGCGCAAAGCGGATGTACTTCGGCCCAACATGTGTGAGAAGCAGATGTGTAGTGGCTTTGCGCGTCTCCACTGAGTCGCAGGGCACGACTATCGACATATTCGGCAGGCCGCACATCGCGAACAGGTCTTCGAGGGCCTGGTGCGTTGCTCCATCCGGGCCGACGGACACGCCGCCATGCGCGCCCGCAATCAGCACGTTGAAATTGCCATAGCAAATCGAAGTGCGGATCTGGTCGAGATTTCTCGCCGCCGCAAAGGTGGCATACGTACCGAATACCGGCAGCTTGCCCTCTTTGGCTAACCCCGCGGCAACCGACGTTGCGGACTGCTCCGCGATTCCCATGCTCAGCCAGCGCTTCGTGCGCTCCGGCTTACCTTGATAGAACTGGCTGATGGTGATCGATCCGGAGATATCGAGTCCGAGGCAGACTACGCGATCGTCGCCGCCGTTGTCGGCCAGCGACTGGCCAAATCCCATGCGTGTCGGCTCCATCTTGCTTTTCATGCTCTCGCCGGAGTTCCACCAGTAGTTCTGGTGAAATTTGGGCATCTCGGCATCGAGTTTGCGATCGACTTCGACCTGGTACGTCTTGGCGCGATCAAGCAACTGCTGAACCGGAATTTTTTCAGCGACACCAAGTTCTGCCAGACCCTTGTTCATCTCATCGAGGTTGGGCGATCTGCCGTGCCAGCCGGCCACGTCTTCCATGAAGCTGACGCCCTTGCCCTTGACCGTTTCCGCCAGGATGACAGCCGGACTACCGGTGACTGTTTTGGCGCTCTCCAGTGCGGCAACGACCTGCTTCATATCGTGACCGTCGATGCGCAGGACTTCCCAGCCGAAGCTGCGGTACTTGTCCGCGAGTGGCTCGACATTCATCACGTCGGCGACTTTACCGTCGATCTGCAGGCGGTTGCAGTCGACGATGCCGACCAGGTTGTCGAGTTTGTAGTGCGCGGCTTCCATGGCGGCTTCCCAGACCTGGCCTTCCTGCTGCTCGCCGTCGCCCATGATGCAGTATGTTTTGTAATCGCGATTGTTTAGACGCGCCGCCAGTGCCAGGCCGACCGCGATGCTGAGACCCTGCCCGAGCGAGCCGGTTGAGACCTCAACGCCGGGCAGCTTGAGCCAATGCGGGTGCCCCTGGAACGGCGACCACAGCTTGCGCAGGAAGACCACATCTTCCAGTGGACAGAACCCGGCAAACGCCAGGCCAAGGTACAGGCTGGGCGCTTTGTGTCCCGTGGACCAGATGATGCGGTCGCGATCAGCCCAGTTGGGCTTCTTGGGGTCATGATCGGCAACGCGAAGATATAGCGCCGCGGTGATGTCCATGATCGACAGCGTTCCGCCGGCATGTCCGCTGCCCGCCGCACACAGCGCGACCAGATCGTATCCCCGCATCAACCTCGCGGCTTCCTCGAGTTCTTCGATGGAGTATTTGCGCAGAACCTTGCCGGTAAGCGAATCCTTAATAGCCATGGGCGATCACCTTTTCGGGACCGTTCATTTAGTAGACATGGTCCGAAGACATGGGTGCCCCACTCTTTCGCGCCGTTTGCGAAAGAGTGGCATCCCCAAGCTTTGAGGCTAGCCTGCGATGGGCGGGGGTTCAGTGCGAGATGTCACAGGCGGGTGTGATGGACGACCTAGCCCGGACAAAAGAACTGAAGGTCAATGAGTGTAACGGCGATATTACGCCACCTACACGTAACCTGCCGATTCACGCTAGACTGCCGTTGATGGCTGGCGTGAGAAAACCGCGGAAGAACCGTCTAGTCACAGCAGCGGCATCGGTTGTTCTTGTCATAGTTCTTTTCAGCGGCTGGTGAGCGACCGCCGCCAACTACGGTTATAGCTCTCTCGCTGGCGTGTACGTGCTGGACGGAAATGGGAACGATGTGTTCTCAATTTGCGCTCCGATCGCAGCTTCACCCAAGAGCTAGTCCGAAGCGGTCATCTTGAAAGAGCGACTGGCACATGGTCACGGTATGGGCAAGCTCACGTTTCCTTCTCTCGTGAATTCTTGACTGTATCTGGACAGGAGCTGAACGCAACAGGCGAAGCCCACGGACAATTCGACAAGAGACTGGGGTTGTTTTCCGGTGCTTACTGTCGCGCCTTTACCAAATGGTCCCAAGTTCCGCAAGCGACTGCTTGGAAATTAGTGGCGG